>Ga0185299_10000014_pt1 | contig 580191 bp, 529 predicted proteins | sample PaiPotPPA55metaG_FD_128002 | JGI IMG/M metagenome (GOLD analysis project Ga0185299, IMG submission 128002) | Iron sulfur acid spring bacterial and archeal communities from Banff, Canada, to study Microbial Dark Matter (Phase II) - Paint Pots PPA... ...
TTAGCACGAACCGTGTGGGTCGGACACTCTTGTCCGACAGAGCGACTGGGCCTATCCTAGTCACGAAGGAACGAGTGACAGCCTCGGTATAAGAATTCGGTCTAAGTAAGTAATGAAGAGCATCGGGCTACCATTCGGAGTCGTTCTTTGTCTTTGTGCGCTGCTCGCCGCTTCCCAGCAGGGCAGAACAAACGGCGTTAGCATGTCCACGTTTCCTGCGGCCCAACGGTCCGCTATAGTCGCGGCAATCGATAGATGGAACCGCCAGTTCAAGTGGAAAACTCCGCAGAACTCAGAAAAATTAGTTACAGACACTTTGGTTGATGCAGTCCATCTCGGCCCTCCTGGCGAGGCCGACATTGTGGTAACTGATCAATCTGAGTGCAGTCCAACCGGAAACTGCACTATCTTGGTGCTGCGTCCCGTCAAAGATCGATATCGAGTGATACTGGACGGAATTGGCCAGTCGTTCAGCCTGCGGGGGAGCAAAGTGAACGGTTTTCGTGGTGTAGTTCTAAAGATGCACGGCACGGCTACAGAAACGACGATCAAGATATACGAGTTCAATGGCTCCAGATATCTTCGCGTAGCCTGCTACGACGAGAACTCTACACTGCTCGACGCGGACGGTAATGTTCAGGAGCTCGAGAAGCCCCGCATTACTCCTTGCCGTTAGGAGTGCATTCGCGAATCGTGGATTAAGTCCGGCGCTCAAGTAAGGGTCACCCATGTTCCCTCAGCTCGCCCGCTTCACCGACCTCGGCCTTCTCCTGATGCGCCTGATGATCGGCATTGTGTTTCTCTCCAGCGGCTGGAGCCACGTAAAAGATCCCGCAAAGCGCGGCCAAAGTATCGGCATGAGCAAAGGCTTCACGATCCTTCTCGGCTCCGCTGAGATCGCTGGCAGCCTCGGAATCGTACTTGGCGTGCTCCAGCAGCTTGCCGCGATCGGTCTGATCCTGATTATGCTGGGAGCGATTTACAAGAAAATCTTTACTTGGCATACCGGATTCTGGGGCGACAACGCCTCTGGATGGCATTACGATTTAACCTTCGTCATCATGTGTCTCGTCGTCCTATTTACGAACGGTGGACGATACGTGTTGATGCATTAGTGTTTCGCGACCGCGCAGCGCAAGCATTGATTTTTTGACACGCCGATTACAATCCACTCTGCAAACCTGCTAAGATTTGCGGAAATATATGCGCCGGTTTGCTGCCCATCTCGCGCTCGCGGCAATCTATGCCGGTTTTTTTGCGCCGCTCGTAGTCGCAGCACAACAATCTTCCCTGCACGCTTGCTGCCTGCGCACTGGAGCTCATCATTGTCAGGCGCCCTCGAACGAAGCCGGATTTCATGCCAAAGGAAATACTTGCCCGTATTCCGCTCCGCTTCCTCCGACGGCCTCCTTCGGTTTTGGAGCGGCAAAATTCTCCATTACCTCACTTGATGTAGCTGGCTTCGTAACTCACAAGCGATCTTCTTCCTATTCTCCATTAGCGGCACGCAATCTCTCCGCGCGAGCGCCGCCCAGTTCTCTCCTGTAACTCTCAGTCAAAAAAGAAGAGATGTTGGAGGCGCGGGCGCCCTCGCCCGTGCTCGACGTATGCACATAAAGGAGAGCGGATGCTCGGCAAAATTCCATTTCTAACGCTGCTATTTTCACTCGCAACCGGATATTGTTTCGCCACAATCTTCGGTTCCGTGCGCGGCATTGTTCACGACCCGCAACACCGCCCGCTGCAAGGCGCAACGGTCATGCTACGCGCGAATTCTTCCGATTGGGCCAAAAGCACCAACACCGACGACAATGGTCAATTCGAATTCAACGCTGTTCCCATCGGCGAATACACAGTGACTGTTGCTGCGTCCGGATTCACGCAGATGTCGCAAACCGTTGTTGTGAAGTCCGGTACCGAGCCGGTGTTGCACCTGGCGTTAAACGTGGCCGCAAAAAATGAGACCGTGAATGTCTCCGGCTCGCCGGAAGTCGCTCCTACCGACTCTTCGACTCCCACCACTCTCGTCGATCGCGCGCAAATCGAGAGCACGCCCGGAGCCGATCGCACCAACAGCCTAGCCATGATTACCGACTACGTGCCTGGTGCCTACATCACCCACGATCAGCTCCACATCCGCGGCGGACACCAGACCAGCTGGCTCATCGACGGCGTGCCCGTTCCCAATACCAACATCGCTTCCAACCTTGGTCCGCAATTGGATCCCAAGGACATCGACTACATGGAAGTTGATCGCGGAAGTTACGGAGCTGAACTGGGCGACCGCACCTACGGCGTCTTCAACATCGTCCCGCGCACCGGATTCGAGCGTAACAATGAAGCCGAGTTGATCACCAGCTTCGGCAACTTCTATCAGACGAACGACGAATTTAATATTGGCAGCCACACCGAACGCTTTGCCTATTACGCCAGCGTGAACGCCAATCGCAGCAATCTCGGCATTCAGACACCGGTCTCGCAGGTCGTTCATGACGCGGAAAACGGTTACGGTGGTTTCGGCTCGCTGATCTTCAATCCAGACGCATCGAACCAGTTGCGGCTGGTGACTTCCTTGCGCAAGGACTACTACCAAATTCCATTCGATCCTTTCCCGAACGACATCGAAAACGCCCCCATCGCGGCCAATGGTTTTCAGGCGCAGTACCCGAGCGTCGGGCTCCGTGACGGTCAGCATGAAGGCGACGCCTTTGTAAATTTTTCCTGGGTCCACAGCTTCAACTCGAAAACGCTGCTGACGATTTCGCCTCTCTACCACCACAACAGCGCCGACTACGACAGTTCGCCGAACGATACGCCGATCGCCTCCACCGACCATCGCACTTCGGACTATGCCGGAGGCCAGGTCAGTTTCAATGCCAATGTCGCAAGAAACAATCTTCAGACGGGCTTGTACAGCTTTTACCAACACGATAACGAACTCTTCGGCGCGATCTTCAATGACGGAAGCGGCAATCCGCCGTTTACCGACCCTGAGCATCCTTCCGGTAGCCTGGTGGCTTACTTTTTGGATGACAAATTCAAGCCTTTTTCATGGCTGACACTTTCCGCCGGGATGCGCCCCACTCACTTTTCCGGCGGAGTTACCGAGAACGCCATCAGTCCTCGCTTTGGGGCCGCGGTAAATATTCCGCGCCTCAACTGGACGTTCCGCGCCTTCTACGGCCACTACTACCAAGCCCCGCCACTGATAACCGTTTCCGGACCGCTACTGCAGTTCTGCAGCGCCAATAATTGCGGATTCGTCGCACTTCACGGCGAGCGCGACGAAGAGCATCAGTTCGGGGTAACCATCCCTTATCGCGGATGGACCCTGGACGCAGATAACTTCAAGACCAATGCTCATAATTTCTTCGATCACAGCTGCATCGGATCTGGGGCTTGCTTTCCCATCACCATTAACCAGGCCGTCATCCGCGGGTGGGAGCTGACGCTGCGCTCACCCCGGATCGCCCATCGTGGACAGATTCATCTTGCCTACTCGAATCAAATCGCAGAAGGTGCGCTGCCGATTACGGGTGGTTTGACCAACTTCTCGTCGCCGACTTCGCTGTTTCCCCTTGATCACGATCAGCGCAATACCCTTAACCTCGGCGGCGACGCCGTTCTTCCGTGGCGGGCCTATGCCTCAACCAACGTTTACTACGGCTCGGGTTTCAGCAACGCTTTTCCTGGGCAGCCTTATCCCGGAGATCACTTGCCGCAACACACAACTTTCGATCTTTCTCTCGGCAAGGATTTCGGCGAACAATTCTCCGCATCGTTGCACGCGCTGAATGTGGCCAATCGGCGAGTGGATCTCGACAACAGTCAAACCTTCGGTGGCTTCCATTGGAATAATCCGCGAGAGATTTATGTTGAACTACGGTATAGGTTCCATTACTAAAAGGTTGAGACTAGCTTTACCGGGAAGGGCACGAGTTTCACTCGTGCCGATATGGACGTATTTAGTGCGACGGCTTTAGCCGCTGAGGCCCGCCCCGAAGGGGCGGCACGAGAGCCTGGACCGAAATCGATTAAGCCCCGAAGGGGGGGCATATGATAGCCCGGCACGTGAGTGCCGGGTAAGCAAAGCAGAAGAGCCGAGTCCCGAAGGGACGACACGGCCCAGAGCAGTATGAACGGACGAACGAACAACGAAATAAAGAATGTGAGCAAGATGAAAACTAAAATGAGCACGCTGTTCCTCTTGGCTTCTTTGGCACTGGGCCTGATGGCTGTCTCATGTGACAAGAAACCAGCCCAACCCACAACCCAGTCTTCCGCCAAGCACTACAACCTCAAGGGCAAAGTCGTCTCCATCGACAAGCAAGGCAAAATGCTCAACGTGGACAGCGAAGCCATTCCCGATTTCATGTCTGCCATGACCATGCCGTATAAGGTTAAGCCGGAGAGCGAACTGGATAAACTGCATCCCGGCGATGCGATCACCGCCGACCTGCTGGTGCAGGATGAAGGCGCATGGCTTGAGAACATTGCCGTCACTGGGCATTCCCCCACGTCCTCATCGAAGTAATGTGAGAGGTGGGTCAAGCCGTGCGAGCGACGTAGAATAGTTAGACTCATGGTGGACAAATGCGGGAAGGGCACGGCTTCAGCCGTGCAGATTAGCTTCCAAGATTCAATTTGTCATCCCGAGTGAAGAAGCTCATTCGTTCACGAATGGGCGTCGCGGCCGAGGGATCTGCAGTTAAGCTGTAATTAAAAACATGCCGGGTGCCACGGCCTTCTCGCACTTTTTTGGGGGGTTAGTTGAAGATCAGAATTATGAGATACATACTGCTAATTCTCGCCCTTCTCGGCATCATCGCCTCTTCCCTCGCCCTTCGCGAGCACTACCGCACCTACGGCGATGCGCCTTGCGACATCAACGAACGCTGGGACTGCGGTATCGTGAACCACAGTCCTTACGCCACGTTTCCCTCTTCTAATCCGCACGGCATTCCCGTCGCCTATATCGGCATCGCCGGATATCTGTTGCTCGGAGCCCTTGCCCTGAAGCGCGCCTACCGGATCATGCTCATCCTGGCCATCCCCGCGCTGGCTTTTTCGCTCTATCTTGCCCACATCGAAAAAGATGTTCTCGGAGTCTGGTGCCTGTACTGCGCTATCTCCCTGGGAACAATTTCGCTGATGACGGTTGTGCTGGTGGGCACCGTTTTGGTCAACATGGTCCGCCGCCCCGTCAGCAATGTTTCTCCGTGACTCCGCGGTGAAGGGGTTTGGCCAACGACCAACGACCAACGACGCTTCATCCCCAAACAAAAAAGGCGACCCTTTCGGGCCGCCTTTTAACGAATTGTACAAAAGTGGTTTTTAGACAGCCTTAACGTTCTCGGCCTGCCAGCCTTTGGGGCCTTTGACTACGTCGAACTGAACTTGCTGTCCTTCTTGCAGGCTGCGGAATCCATTGCTTTGAATGGCCGAGAAGTGAACGAACACGTCCTCGCCGTTCTGGCGGCTGATGAAACCATAACCTTTGGCGTCGTTAAACCACTTTACTGTTCCTGTTTCCATGGTGGTGCTTTGTTTCCTTTGGGTTGATATGGCGCTGAGTTTTCGCTGGCCTTCTGCACAGCCGGTTCACGCACGAGGCGGGAGTTGCTAATTGCAGTGTACCGCTAAATCAAACGCACCCTTATTTTACCTGATTCGGTCAAGAACTGCCAACTTTTGGTGCAATTTGACACGTGTTGCCCGTGTGGGGACAGCCGCCCCTTCGGCAAGCTCAGGGCAGGCTCTCGGCTGTCTGGCTCTCTCAGATCGACTGCCGGTTTGTGTTATAACTTTCTTCTTCCCCGGTTCAAGAAAATCTACTCCCAGGAAGTGTAGATGCCGCGTCCGCGAGGTACTGGTGGCAAGCCCGCCAAGCGCCCCATTGAGCAGTACGAGCACAAAAACAAGCAGCGCATGAATAATCCTCCTGCGGGACTGGTCACCGCGGAAACCGACCCGCCGCTGCCCACTCACAAGACTTATGACTATTTAACTCCGGTTCCATCTGTGCCGATTGGTCGGACAGGAATGTCCGACCCACACAAGTCTGCTTCAGCCAAGTACGATTACGACCCTCACCTCGATCCTCAACTCGTCTGGGCGGGCAAGAAGGAGCACACTTCTTTTGATGTCCACACCGTCTCGCTGCATGTGCACGAGCGCATCGATCCCTCAACCATCATCGAGGCCGTCCGCCGCCGCAATGGCAACGGACATCCCGAGCAGCCCTCGCTGTTCGAGCGCCGCGAGGAAAACCCGCCACTGCGCGACGCCGTTGACTTCTATCGTCATCCCCACGGCTGGTCCAACCGCCTGATCGCCGGCGACTCTCTGCTGGTAATGAACTCGCTGCTCGAAAAGGAGGGCATGGCCGGGCAGGTGCAAATGGTCTATATCGACCCGCCGTATGGGATTAAGTACGGATCGAATTTTCAGCCGTTCGTCAATAAGCGCGATGTGAAAGATGGAAAGGATGACGACCTGACGCAGGAACCTGAGATGATTCGGGCGTTTCGAGATACATGGGAATTGGGTATCCACTCCTATCTCACCTATCTCAGAGATCGCCTCTTAGTCGCGCGTGAACTGCTGCACGAATCAGGATCGTGCTTCGTGCAAATTTCGGATGAGAATGTCCACCACATTAGAGAGCTGCTAGATGATGTTTTCGGCTCGAAGAATTTTATGTCGCAGGTAGCCTTTGCAAAAACCAGCGGGTTTTCTGCCAGTAATGTTCCTTCCGTGTTCGATCATCTTCTTTGGTATTCGCGTAACAAGGAAAGCGCCAAGTTTCGTGCATGTTTTGTAAAACGTTCTGTCAAGACAATCAGCGAGCAATTCAGATTTTTGGAATCGAAGGATGGGCGGGTTCTTAAGCTTAACAAGGAGCAACTTTTTGGCCGCGAAGAGATCCCAGACGGTGACCGCTTCGCCGCGAATGACCTGTGCAGTCCCGGCGAATCGGGTGAATCTTTTTCGGTCGAATTCGGAGGAAGGGAATATCGGCCTAATCCTGGCACGCACTGGAGAACCACAAAAGACGGGATTGAGCAGCTACGAAACATACGAAGGTTGTTTGCCGTGGGTGATCGCCTCGCCTGGAAGCGTTACGCTAACGATTTTCCTTACGTACAACTAACCAACAACTGGCCGGATACTGCTCAGGGTGGAATGGCGATCGAAAAGCTTTACGTCGTTCAGACGGTTGAAACCACTATCGAGCGCTGCCTCCTCATGACCACCGACCCCGGCGATCTCGTGCTCGATCCCACTTGCGGCTCTGGCACCACCGCCTACGTCGCCGAGCAGTGGGGACGCCGCTGGATCACCTGCGACACCTCCCGCGTCGCCATCACCTTGGCCAAGCAGCGCCTGATGGCCGCCGACTTCGACTACTACGAACTCGCGCATCCCCAGGAAGGTGTGGGCAGCGGATTCCGCTACAAGACGGTGCCGCACGTCACCCTGAAGTCCATCGCCAACAATCCCGAGATTCGCGAAGGCATGACCCGCGAACAAATCGACGCCGCCATCGCCCGCTACGCCGACCAGGAAACCCTCTACGATCAGCCATTCATAGACAAGAGCCGCATCCGCGTGACCGGGCCGTTCACAGTCGAAGCCGTGCCGGCTCCGACCGTGAAGTCGCTCGATGAAATTGAAGTGGGCCATGTGGAGCGGGCGCCCTCGCCCGCTACTGCCGGCAGCACACAAGAATCCCTCGCCGACTTTCGTCATGCCGCAACCCCGCTACTAGACGCCTCCGTCTCCCGCTCCGGCCCGACGCTTCGCCATGAAGAATGGCGCGACGAACTGCTCAAGACCGGACTGCGCGGCAAAGGAGGTCACCACATTGACTTCTCCCGGGTCGAGCCGCTGGCCGGAACCCGCTGGCTGCACGCCGACGCCGAGACTAAAGGCAAAACGGCCGAGCGAGTGGTCGTTTCCTTCGGAAATGAATACAGCCCACTCATTCCACAGCAAGTCGAACTCGCATGGGAAGAGGCGCGAACCCTGAGCCCGAAACCCGCGATTCTGGTCTTTGCGGCTTTTGAATTCGATCCCGAAGCCGCCAAAGATATTGACAGCATGACCAAAGAAAAAGCCGGGATGACTTTCCTGACCGCGCAAATGAACGCCGACCTGCTCACCGAAGACCTGAAAAAGAAGCGCGCCTCAAACCAGAGCTTCTGGCTGGTTGGCCGTCCGGATGTTGACCTGCGACAGGTAAAAACCGGCGATCACAAAGGAAAGTTCGAGGTTGAAGTGCGTGGCTTCGACTACTACAACACTCGCACCGGAACGATTGAATCTGGCGACACTTCGCGCATCGCCATGTGGCTCTTCGATCCCGACTACGACGGCCGCAGCCTCTTCGCGCGGCAAGTGTTCTTTCCCATGGCGGATGAAGATGGCGGCTGGGCCCGGCTGGCGAAAAATTTGAAAGCCGAAATTGATTCCGAGTTGATCGAAGCCTATCGCGGTACCGTCTCGCTGCCTTTCGAACCAGGCCCGCACAAACGGGTGGCCGTGAAAGTAATTGATGACCGGGGAATTGAGAGTTTGAAAGTGGTGGAGATTAAATAAACTCTGTCATCCTGAGCGAATGTTGAACAGTAGACAACTTTGTCATCTGAGCAAATGGTGAGCATTAAATAAACTCTGTCATCCTGAGCGAAGTTTGCGTTCGCTTTGCGAACGCAAACGCAGTCGAAGGACCCCATGCTTGTTTGAAGCAGCACAGGCGTAGAAGGGAATTTCGACCACAGACTGTGATCGGAATGCCTTTACGGGCCGCTGGTGCCGCAGAATTGCATGGGGGTCCTTCGACTCTGTGATTGATTCGCAAGCGAATCACTCACTGCGCTCAGGATGACAGTGGTTGGTGGGAATGAAAGATCATGAATATTTCGTGTACATCGTGAGCAGCGGATCGGGAACTTTGTATATCGGGATGACAAACAGCATCTATCGGCGTGCCCTTCAGCACAAGCGCGGGGAAGTTGAAGGATTCGCAGCGAAATACGACTGTAATCGTCTGGTCTGGTACGAGGGTTATGACGATGTTCGCAAGGCAATCGACCGCGAGAAGCAACTGAAAGGGTGGACGCGCGCGAAGAAGATTGCCTTGATTGAGTCGAAAAATCCGCGCTGGGAAGATCTGGCGGAGAAGTGGGGAGCCGAAATGCTGTTTGCGAATCAGCCAATCAAAGATGCGACAAAGAAAAAGTAAAACTCTGTCATCCTGAGCGCAGTTGGCGTTCGCGAAGACCGCAAACGCAGTCGAAGGACCCCATGCTTGTTTGAAGCAGCACAGGCGTAGAAGGGCATTTCGACCACAGCTGTAATCGGAATGCCTTTACGGACCGCTGGTGGCGCAGAATTGCATGGGGTCCTTCGACTCCGCGATTGATTCGCTTCGCGAATCAATCTCTGCGTTGAGGATGACAATATTGCAATATGGAAGCAACCACCCAACCCGGCAAAGAGAGCATTGACCAGCTCATCATCAACTCTCCTTACGCGGAGCCGTCCGAGCACTGGAAATATCACCGCGAAACCCGCTTGTTCACCCGCGAGCCCGAGCGCCGCAAGGCTGGCTACATCCGGGCTTCGGAATCGTCGCGGTCTTTCGATGATCCGGGGGAATTCGTCCGACTGCCGCTAGTCAACCAGATCAGGCCGCGAATAAAACTATGGCGCGAAGCGGATTACCCTGGCGCCACCGGCATCTCCAAACGCCTGCTCGCGCATTGGCATGACACCGAGCAGCGCGACCCAAACCGCCGATTTTTCTTTTGCCAGTTGGAAGCAATTGAAACACTGATTTGGCTGACAGAAGCTCCGGCTTCGGAGCGGGTAGGAATCGAGGTTCCGGGTGACGGCGGGCCGTTCCCGCGCCTGTGCTGCAAGATGGCCACGGGATCGGGCAAGACAATTCTGATGTCTATGCTGATCGCCTGGCAGGTTTTGAACAAGGCCAGCTACCCGCAGGACACGCGCTTCTCGAAAAACATTCTGCTGATCGCGCCGGGATTGACCGTCAAGAGTCGCTTGCAAGTGTTGGTCCCTGGATCACAGGGCAACTACTACACCGAATTTCAAATCATCCCCCCGGGTCTGGAAGACAAGCTTCGTGAAGGCAGCACTTGCCGAGTGAAGATTCTCAATTGGCACAAGCTGGACTGGGAAACCGACGAGCAGATCAAAAAGAAGCGCAGCGTCGACAAGCGCGGCGCCAAGAGTGACGAAGCTTACGTGCGCGAAGTGCTCGGCGAGATGGCCTCGGCTGAGAACATCGTCGTAATTAATGATGAAGCGCACCACGCATGGCGTGTGCCGCCGAAGTCGCGCATCGCAGGAGTCGCAAAAGAAGACGTGAACGAGGCAACGAAGTGGGTCGGCGGGCTTGACCGCATCCACAGCGCCCGCGGCATTCTCATGGGTTTCGACCTGACCGCTACGCCTTTCGCGCCGACCGGCAAAAAGAGCGGACAAGAGACTTTGTTCGGATGGATCATCAGCGACTTCGGGCTCAATGACGCGATTGAATCGGGTCTGGTTAAGACCCCGCGAGTGGTGGTGCGCGACGACGGCGCTTACGGGCGCGACTACAAGTCGAAGTTCTACCACATCTATACCGATTCAGAGGTGAAGCCTGACCTCAATCGAAAAGCGGAACCGCAAGTTCCATTGCCTGATCTGGTTTCAACTGGCTACTACTTCCTTGGCAAGGATTGGCTGGAGACGAGGAATCGCTGGCGCAAAGAGCGTCCGCAGGAACCGCCCCCAGTGATGATCACAGTTGCCAACACCACTTACACGGCATCGCGTGTCGAGTTTGCTTTTACGCACGAGAGAATCAACATTGAGGAGCTTTGTAAGCCTGAGCGGATTCTTCACATTGATTCGAAGGTCTTGGATCAGGCCGAAGAGGAGGACGAGCCAGTTCAGCTAACTCTCGCGGCTGCTGCGGGCGCTGATGAAGACGAGAGCGAGGATGAAGATTCGGATAGCAAACCGCGCCGCAAACTTTCGAAAAAAGAACAAGCGGAACAACTGAGACAGAAAGTTGATACCGTCGGACAAAAAGGTCGTCCGGGAGAAAAAATCTATAACGTAATTTCGGTCGGAATGCTCTCTGAGGGCTGGGACGCAAAAACCGTCACTCACATCATGGGCCTGCGAGCTTTTACTTCGCAGCTTCTGTGTGAGCAAGTGGTTGGACGTGGGCTGCGACGCACTTCCTATGAAGTGGACGAGAAAACCGGGTTCTTCGCCGCCGAATACGTGAACATCTTTGGCGTGCCATTTACTTTCTTGCCACACGAAGGGACCGGAGATGGTCCTGCGCCGCCTCCGCCTGCTCCCAAAACTCGAATTGAAGCGATGCCTGATCGCAAGGCTTACGAAATCGTGTGGCCGAATGTAATTCGCATTGACCACGAATATCGCCCGCAGTTAACTCTCGATCCAGTTCAGCCGTTTCCCATCGATGCGTACCAAACGCCAACCCTGGCGGAACTGGCTCCCGTCATAGAGGGCAAGCCCGATGTAACACGGATCAAGGAGATCACCCTGCAGGAATTAGGTCACAGGTTTCGAACTCAGAGAATAGTGTTTTCCACCGCCACGCAGATCTTCGATCAGATGAAGCCCTCGTGGAAGGGAAACCGCGAATATCTTCTCGCCCAGCTGATCCGTCTGGTGGAACGGTTTGTCGAGAGTGACAAGATTCGCATCAACCCGGCAATGTTTGACAAGGATGACTTACGGCGACGAATTGTAATCACCTTAAACATGAGCAAGATCATTCAGTATTTGTGGGAAGCGATTCGTTTCGAGAACGCTCTTACTCTGGAACCCATATTCGACAAGGAACGACCGATTCGCTCCACTGGCGATATGCTTCCCTGGTACACCGGCAAGCCATGCGAACACACCAAGCACTCCCACATAAACATGAGCGTTTTTGACAGCCGCTGGGAAGCGAGCGAAGCGTTTGAGCTTGATCGCAGCCCGCACGTGCGTTCGTGGGTGAAGAACGACCATCTGGGATTCGAGATCACTTATTCATTTCGCGGGGTTATTCACAAGTTTCGCCCGGACTATCTGGTACGACTGGCGAATGACAAGCTGCTCGTACTCGAAGTAAAAGGACAGGACGACCAGCAGCAGCAGACCAAGCGGGAGTTCTTGTCAGAATGGACGAGAGCAGTGAACGGCCACGGTGGGTTCGGAACTTGGACAGGCGACGTCTCGCGATATCCGTCGGACATTCACGAGATTCTGGCGCGCCATAATGGCTAAAAGCCTGTGCTTTTTAGAACTTCTTCCCACTTTTACTCTCTTGATTCGTGCCTTGCGTGATTCGGCTCAGTCCCGATGCAGCAGTTCCAGCACGCGGTCGAAGTCGGAGAGGTTCCGGTACTCAATCACGATTCTTCCTTTGCCCTTGTTGTCCGTGATGTGCACGCGCGTGCCTAGCAGTCGCTGCAGTTCGCTCTCGGCGGCGCGGACGTTTGGATCGACCGCCTTTGGGGGTCGCGGTTCTGCATCCATCTCCGGATAGCGCAGCCGCTCCACGCGCTCCTTGAGCTCCTTAACCGTGAAGCCCTGCTCGACCGTGGTCCTAGCCAAAAGTTCGAGACCGTCAACGTCCATATACGAAGAAGCCTCAAGCAGAAGCCGGGCTTCGCTGAATCCGATTTTGCCTTGGCCGACGAGATCAAGCACGCTTGGCGGCAGTTTGAGCAGGCGCATGTAGTTCGCTACCGATTCGCGCGAAGCTCCTGTACGTTTGCCAATCTGCTCCTGCGTCAGATTGAATTCGCGGCTCAAGCGAGCAAAGGCCTGTGCCTGCTCCAGGCAATTCAGGTCCTGACGCTGCAGGTTTTCGACGATCGTCATCTCGGCGGCTTGCTCGTCGCCAAGTGTGCGCACAATTGCCGGGACGGTCGCATTCCCTGCCAGCTTGGAGGCACGGCAACGCCGTTCACCCAGCACCAGCACATAGCGGCCGTTCGCTCCGGGACGCACCACGATCGGTTGGGCCAGGCCGCTGGCCTTGATCGATTCCGCAAGCTCGTTCAGCGCGTCGGCATTGAACGTACGCCGCGTCTGATAAGGATTTTCGTCGATGAGGTCGAGCGGAATTTGCTGGACCACGTCTCCCTGGGGTGCCCCGTCCAAGCTTTGCTTGGGCGGGGATTTTACCTGCCCCGCAGCATGCAACTCGGCAATTTCACCAGGCACCGCCGGAGGCTGCGGCACAATCGCCGGACCCGTTGCGGGCGCAATCGCAGGAGCAACGCTACCTGGCACAACTGGCGGTGGAACTACTGGGGCTGGTGCAACTGCAGTCGCGGGCGCAGCCGCAACCACGCGCGGCCCCGACGGCAGCAGCGAATCCAGCCCTCTTCCCAGTGCACGCCGCTTCTCTGCTGGCTTATGTTCTTCGATAGCAGCCATTCATCTCTCCTCTAGCTTTTCGGTGGAGATCCGCGCCGATGCGGTTCTCCTCCGGGGAAAATATATCGTGTCACGATATATTCCCGTATCGCCGAACTAAAAACGTAGTACTGTCATTCCGAGCGCCGCAGATTCGTTCGCTGCGCGAACGAATCTCAAGTCGAGGAACCTTGCGGTCGGGTTTCTGGGCCAACGACGAACGACGCACGGCCAACGACGTATTTCTCATTTCAAATTCATCGTGACCAACTTATTCCGATCACGCCAGCGCCGCCACTTCGGAGCATTCACCACCTGCTTCTCTTCCGCTACTGAAACTTCTTCGGCTGGCGCTTCCTCTTTCAGCGGCTCCGGGAAAGCCACAAATCCCTGCACATGCTTCGGGATGATCTCCTTCGCGAGCTGTAGATAACTTTCCGAGCCCCGCGACTTCGGATCGTAGAGCAGCACCGGCTTGCCATGGCTCGGAGCCTCAGCCAAACGTACATTTCGCGGGACCGTGGTCGCGAAAAGTTTGTCGCCGAAAAAGCGCTTCAGCTCAGCCGTGACCTGCTGCGCCAGGTTCGTCCGATCATCGAACATGGTCAGCAGCACGCCTTCGATCTCCAACCCGGGATTCAATGCGCCACGAATTCGCTCGATGGTATCGAGTAGCTCGGAGATTCCTTCGAGAGCGAAATACTCCGCCTGCATGGTAATCAGTACCGAATCGGCCGCAACAAGCGAATTCAAAGTAAGCAGATCCAGCGCCGGCGGACAATCCAGGACGATAAAACTGAATTTCTCGCGCTGGGAAGTCAGCGCGTCGCGAAGGCGAAATTCCCTGTTTTCGGCGTCAATCAGCTCGAAATTCACGCCGACCAGATTCTTGTGCGCCGGAATAATAGAAAGATGTTCGAGTTCGGTCTTTTGCAATGCGGCTGCGGCATCGCACTCGCCGACCAGTAGTTTGTAAGTGGAATTTCGCTCGGCGTCTTTGCCCAGACCGACCCCGCTGGTCGAATTCGACTGCGGATCGCAATCGACGAGAAGCGTGTTCAGCTTAGCTGCAGCGAACGAAGCTGCAAGATTTATGGCAGTCGTAGTCTTCCCGACGCCACCTTTTTGATTGGCGACAGCGATAATGCGGGCCATTTGATTTTAGGGAGAACCCAGAGACTTGAGCGCAGGATAGTTCGAATGTTCGGTTTTTGCAATGCCGGATTCGAGTGCATGAACTAAAGAATTCTATTCTGCCTCGATTGCGACAGTTGCAGCAGTTACGCGCCAGCTTTCCCACACGTGAAACGTTCCACGTGGAACAATTGGTCAAACTTTGGGGAAATCGAGGCTCGCCGGACGTCGTACGGGCCAAGATGTTCCACGTGGAACACTGGACGGTGTGCTCGGGAAACCCTGCGAATCCCGTCTGGCGCGAAATTAAGAAAAGCACTAACGCAATCACGTCGGTGTAACGGAATTGCGGCGGCCGCCGACGAGCAAGATCCTGTTTTTCGAAAGCGGGATCGGTACTGGTGTTTTCCAAACTATGCCCGATAAAGTGGATTGAGCCAATCCGATCTGCTCGCTTCCGACGAGGATCGCGATTCTTCCTCTGGGGTTTACGAGGCTCAATGCGACCCGGAGAATCCGTTCGAAGCGCTCGACGGCGCGAAACGTGACTACATCCGCGCTCAACGAAACCCTCTCGGCCCTTTCAGTGATAACCGAGATTGTGTTGAGATTCAGTGTTCGTACGACCTCGCGCAGGAAAGTGGCCTTGCCCTGATTGGATTCAATCAAAGTCAGATTCAGAGATGGACACCATAGCTTAAACGGCAAGCCCGGAAAGCCGGCTCCGGATCCGACGTCAATTGCGGTTTCGCGCGAACCGTCGGCAGGGAATAGTTGTCGCGCCGCAAATAAGGACTCGCCAAAGTGCCTCGTAACAATTTCCTCCGGATCGCGGATCGCGGTGAGGTTGAGCTTGGAGTTCCAGCGGAGCAGAAGATCAAGGTAGGCCTGAATGGCGTCCAATTGCGAATCTGAGAGCGGCACTGCTCCCATGAATGGCGCCAGCAGCTCTGCGATCTGATCTTTATTTATCTCTACCGAGTTTGTCGTCGCCTGGCGCGTCATTGACTTTGCATTGTAGATCAAGCATCAGGGCCGCAGATTATCCCTCGTTTTGCCCGAGGGCACAGCGGAGCCGATTTCGTTGCTATAAATTCCACTTGACTCTCTAGCCATAGTTCTGCAAATATCGAAATATAGATGAGCGATGCTGCACAAGGCACGAAATATGCCGACATGTTTTCGGCGATTGGAGCGGAACCTCGGCTTCGCATCATGCAATTGCTCTTGTCGGCCCATCCACGGGGGTTAGTGGTAAATGAAATTCAAGCGGAGTTGGAAATCCCGAACTCGACGCTTTCTCACCACTTGGACAAGCTTAGGAACGAAGGCTTGATCAACGTTCAGCGGGAGAGCACGTTTTTGCGGTACACGGCCAACACGGAAGCGCTGCGAGAGCTGTTGCAGTTTTTGTATGCGGAGTGCTGCACGCGAAATCAAGCAGTGAAGCCGCAGGAAATTGTGCAGATATGTACGTAGCATTCACTGCGGGACGGAGCGATCGGGAAAGTGGAATTTCAGTGGGCGGACGAGGGCGTCCGTCCCTGCGTGAAACGGAATAACGCCGTGTGCCGAGTACAAGGAGGCAATATGGAAGGTACTGACGTCCGCGAGGTCGTAAAGGAAAAATACGGGCAAGCAGCACTCCGCGTGAACCAAGGCGGTAGTAGTTGCTGCGGAGCCTCCGGCGCGAGTGGATTGGGTTGCGATCCGATCACGTCGAACCTTTATGACCCGGCACAGACTGGAGCGCTTCCTGAAGAAGCGGTACTTGCGTCCCTGGGCTGCGGAAATCCGACGGCGCTGGCGCAACTGAATCCAGGAGAGGTGGTCCTCGACTTGGGCTCGGGCGGTGGAATCGATGTGCTGCTTTCCGCTAAGCGCGTTGGACCGACGGGCAAAGCTTACGGTCTCGACATGACGGACGAGATGCTCGCCCTGGCGAACGAAAACAAGCGGAAGGCTGGCGCACAAAACGTTGAGTTTCTGAAAGGCGAGATCGAAAACATTCCTCTTCCGGACAATTCGGTTGACGTCATCATCTCCAACTGCGTGATCAACCTTTCTGCGGACAAGGACCGGGTGCTGCGCGAAGCGTTTCGGGTACTGAAGCCCGGCGGCCGGTTCGCAGTGTCGGACGTTGTGACTCGTGGTGAAATCAATGATGAGATCCGAAAGAGTGTGTTTTTGTGGGTAGGTTGCGTTGCAGGAGCGCTGGACGAAACCGAGTACCGGGCAAAGCTAACGGCTGCAGGATTTGACGAGGTCACGATCGAACCCACGCGCGTCTACCGCGTCGAAGATGCGCGCGAATTCCTCTCTTCTGCAGGAGTTGATGTGGATGCAATCGCGCCACAGATTGATGGGAAAATCATGAGCGCGTTTGTACGGGCGGTGAAGCCGCCTGCGAAAAGTTGTTGCGGCCCTAGCTGCTGCAATTAGGTAAAACAACCGTTAACCACGAAGGACACGAAGTTGCACGAAGGAAACGCACCCATACATTACAACGTTCTGTTTCTCTGCACCGGGAATTCGGCGCGCTCGATCATGGCCGAAGCAATCCTGAACTTCAAGGGCAAGCACAGATTTACGGCTTATAGCGCTGGGAGTCATCCGTCTGGAACGGTCCGGCCGGAGGCGATTATGCGGCTCGAAGCTGGCCGAATGCCGACGCAAGGTCTGCGTAGCAAGAGTTGGGATGAATTCGCCAAGCCGGGCGCGCCCAAGCTCGATTTTGTTTTTACCGTCTGCGACAGCGCCGCGAAAGAAGTTTGCCCAATCTGGCCTGGGCAACCGATGACGGCGCATTGGGGAGTTCCTGATCCGGCCGCGGTCAAAGGTTCTCCGCAAGAAATGGAGCGCGCTTTTCGGGAGGCGTTCACCATTCTCGATCGCAGGATCAGCCTGTTTCTCTCGCTGCCACTCACCTCGATTGATAACCTCGCACTGAAAAAAGAAATCGAGAAAATTGGGAAGCAATGAGATCGCCTACATTTTGAGTCTGCGGCGAGATTGGCCGCGGTTTCTGCCTGGGTTCAGATTTCGCCGCTGACTGGCGCGGCTTAGATCCGGACTCTACACAACAAACGCAAGCGTTTCTGCGCGCAACTGAACCAAACTAGTTATCCGGTGGAATGGAACCAGCATCTTAGCCGGCGCTCAGAGCGCGGCCGCGAAGGATGAGGGCCGAAACCACGGCCAAAGTGGAACTTCTCTTTTGGTCAGGAACCAGAGTCGTTAACAATCTGGCAATCTTGGGTTCGGCTGCGAAAATGGAAAGCGGCACGGACCAGAAACGCCTGTGAGAGATTGCGAAACTAGCATCGGCCTCGGTACTTCACTTCGCCTGTCTGACTTCGTGTACCAAACCCGGGTCGGCGGGATCGTGTCTAGCGTGGAAACCACGGCGCGGAATACCGCGAGGCGAACCAAGATAGTAAAAGGTGGGAAGCAGATGTCGATTCTCAAGTTCTTTTTTCGGCGCATGCGCTAACAAGCGACGCGATTGCGCGCGGTAGTGGGACAGTTGCTCCCGGGGAATCAAAGAATGCAATGTGCTTCGAGCAGCGAGAACGCTAGGGGCGAGGATTATAAGTCAGTCAGAGTCTAATTGCAGTGGGCACAGCTTTCGCCGGACTGCGCTTCTCGCCCCTCATGCACGATGATGGGGAGCATCACAACCGCGGCGGCTGGGTCAGCCCACCACCACCCAAGAAGCGCGTTGAGCAACAGCCCACCAAGCAAGATTGCGGACAGATATGCACAAATCGAACTCTGCCGCGAATCAGCGTGTAAGGCGCGGCTGTTCAGTTGTGCGGCCGCTCTCCGTTTTGCTCTGGCCAACAGCGGCATTGCGATCAACGAGAGAATGGACAATACGATGCCGATAAGGCTGCGCTCGGGCCGTTCGCGGAAAACCAAGGTCTTGCAGGCATCGAAGGCGACATAAGCGGCTAAGACGAAAAAGCTCAGGCCAACCAGCTTCAGTGCTCTGCGCTCAAGCGACTCCGCATCCCGGCCCCGCCGTTCGGCCCGCAAGCGCCAGAGCAGAATTCCGCCGGATATGCTCTCAATGCCGGAGTCTATGCCGAAGCCGGTCAGGGCGACGCTTCCGACCAGTACACCGCTGAAGATGGCGACAATGCCCTCCAGGACGTTCCAGCCGACGGTGAGATATTCGAGGGCGATCCCACAATCTACGGCAAGGTTATGGCGGAGAGTATCGGAAGCCATTTAATTTATGTACCGCACTCACATTACCATCGACGCTTGACTCAGAAGCCGAGCCCTTCTAGTCTGATGTTGATGCGTTTTACAAGACCAGGCATTGTGGCAGCGCTGACAATTGCTCTCGCGGCATATGCGGTTGATTGCGTCGCGGCGACCCCGCAACAGGCAATGCAATGCTGCCATTCCATGCAGTGCTCCGCGCATGGCCATCATGGGATGGATTGTTGCAAGACAATGCCCAGCGCGCGGGTTGCGCTTGGACAGCCCTCGTCAGCGCCAATTGTTTCTTCCCCAGCCTCGGTAGTCGGACTACTTGAAATCTTGAGTTGCTCTCCTCATTTGCTGACTTCGGCAGCCGCGCCGGGGTCACGCTCTCATGCACCACCGGGAATTTTCTCCCCACCTGTATTAGCTCTGCGAATCTAGACCAAACTCCAGCTTGGCCCAGCTCACGCACACGTGTGTTTGGGGAACCCGAATTTTCGCTGGAGGAATTTTGTGAAAAATGTATTCCGCCTCAATAGGCGGCCGTTGGTGTTGCTGTCACTCTCCATTTTCTTGTCGGTTGCGAGAGCAAGTGCGCAGGGGCCAGCGCCTGAAACGGCGCCACCGTCACCGGACACGGGCCTTGCCTCCCAGAACTCTAGCTTTAGCAGGCGTGGTCCCATAGGGGGCGCTTCCGGAAACATTTCAGGGACGCAACAAACCCCATTGCGCGAGCTCATTCAACAACTCGAGCGAGGGAACCCGTCTGTAATGGCCGGCCAGAAGGCTTATGAAGCTTCACGATATGAGGCAAAGCAAGCGTCTGCGTTGCCAGAGACTGACTTGACGGTGCAACACCTAAGCGTAGGCAGTCCGCGTCCGTTTGCCGGCTATACCAACAGCGACTTCGCGTATATCGGCTTTGGCGCTTCGCAGGAGTTCCCATTTCCTGGCAAACGAAAGCTGCGTGGCGAGGTCGCTGAAGGCGGCTCGGAAGAGACGCGTATCAGCGCCGATGTCATCCGTCAGGACGCCATTCAGAAACTGAAGCTCAGCTATATCCAGCTAGCGTATTTCCAACAGACGCTCACGCTGCTCGAGGAGAACAATCGCTCTCTCGGCGACATTGAAGAGATCGTGGAATCGCGGTACCGCGTCGGGCAGGGGAACCAGCAGGAGATCCTCAAGGCGCAACTTCAACATACACGCATCCTGAATGAAATCACGATGCACCATCGCGAAGTCGCGCTATTGCAGGCTGATATCAAGGCGCTGCTGAACCGGCCACAGGACTCGGACGACATCGTCGCCGAGCCTCTGGCGGCGACTTCGATCGAGAAGCTGCCAGATATCAATCAAGGAATCGAGCTCCAGTCCAAGCGTGCGCAGATGGCGGAGACAGATACAGCTTCCCATCTGGCAAAGCTGGAAGCAAAGCCCGATTTCAACGTTCAATACATGTGGCAGCACACCGACGACAAGTTCCGCGATTACTACATGCTGACCTTTGGCATCCGGCTGCCCAACCAGAGCCGCGCCAAAGCAGCCATTGCGGAAGCAAACCTGAAGCGGCAACAGGTACAAGCCGAATACGAGGCGGCAAACAGGGAACTAGAGAGCGAAGCGCAGAAACAACTTGTGTTGATCCGAACCTCGGACGAACAACTGAGTATCTACCGCGAAGGACTTATCCCACAGAGCACGGCAACACTGCGCGCTGCAACAGCCAGCTACGAATCAGGCAAACAAGATTTCGAGACGCTGATCGCCGCCTTTATTGATGTTTTGCAGCTCAAGATCGAATTTCAGCGCGAATTGGCGGAGCGGGAGAGTGCGGTCGCGCGGCTGGAGCGTTTGACGGGGGTGACACTGCGATGAATTTCCGAAAATCGTTCGCGATTGCTGCTGTCTTAAACGCCGTGCTCCTCGCATTTCTCCTGTGGATGTGGAACTCGCGGAAGCAAGTCTCTGCCGAGCTCCCGCCGAACGCGACGCTGGGGTCACCGGCTACTACGCAACCAGATACCAGATCGCCGGAGGCACCACTCACGCCGATACAACTGTCGCCTGAGCGCATGCAGAGCATCGGGGTCACATTCGGCACAGTGGAAATGGCGGCCACGTCCGAAGACATCCGTGCAACTGGAAATGTGGACGTGGACGAACGCCGGCTGGCTTACGTTCAGACGCGCTTCTCTGGTTGGCTGCGGAAGGTGTATGTCAACGCAACGTATCAATTTGTCCAGAAGGGACAACCATTGCTCACGATCTATAGTCCGGATCTGGTCGCCACACAACAGGAATACCTTTTGGCGCGAAAAAATCAGCGGCAGCTTCAGACAAGCCCAGTCCAAGGAGTCTCTGAGGGTGCGCTCTCTCTGGTGAGCGCAGCCCACGACCGACTCAGACAATGGGAGATATCCGACTCGGAAATTTCCAAGCTCGACGCGACCGGGAAGGCCACTACGGAGCTGACGATCTACTCGCCAGTGACTGGCTACGTCATGGAAAGGGCCGCGCTGCCCAACATGTATGTGCAACCGGAGACGAAGCTCTACACTGTCGCCGACCTTTCGACCGTGTGGATCAACGCACAAGTGTTCCAGAACGATATCGCCAAGGTGAAGCCGGGCAATACGGCCGTCGTAACCGTCGATGCTTATCCGGGGAAGACCTTCGGCGGGCGGGTTGACCAAATCCTGCCGCAAGTCGACATGAACACGCGCACGGTGCGCGTTCGACTCGTCTTCCCAAATCCGGGACTGCTGCTAAAACCGGGCATGTTCGTAAGCGTGATTTTGAAGACGTCAGCGGGAAGGGACCTTATTGTTCCGGCATCGGCCGTGTTGCAGTCGGGTATCAAGCAGGTCGTATTCGTTGACCGAGGCAATGGAATGCTCGATCCAACGAATGTTGAATTGGGGACCCGTTACCAGGATAGCTTTGTAGTTCTTAAGGGCCTCAAAAACGGCGACCGCGTCGCAACGTCCGCTAACTTCCTGATCGATTCTGAGAGCCAGTTACAGGCCGCTGCGGGCGCTTTCACGCCTCCACCTCCCGGCGCGGGAGGAGCCGCGGCAATGAATCAGTCGGCACAAGCCACTGCTGACCTGACAACGGATCCCAGTCCACCGCACAAGGGCAGCAATCTTTTCCGCGTGAAGCTCACGACCGCGGACGGCAAGGGAATCAGCGGCGCACAGGTGACGATCACCTTCTTCATGCCAGCGATGCCGGCGATGGGCATGGCGGAAATGAAGGCTTCCGTGACGCTGCACGACAAAGGGAGCGGCAACTACGAGGGAAACGGCGAGCTGGGTTCAGGCGGTACATGGCAGGTGACCATCGCCGCCAATGAGAACGGCCGGTCGCTTCTGACCAAACAACTCACAATCAGCGTGACGGGAGGCATGTAACGATGATCTCTCGCCTCATCGACTGGTGTACTGCAAATCGTTTTCTGGTTTTCGCTGCCGTGGTGCTGCTCATGGTAGGCGGACTTTGGTCGATTCAACATGTTCCACTTGACGCATTGCCAGACATTTCCGATGTCCAGGTAATCGTGCACACGACTTGGACCGGTCAGCCTCCAAACTTGATTGAGGATCAAGTGACTTATCCAATCGTCAGCAGCATGTTGGCGGCTCCGCAGGTCAAAGCCGTGCGGGCGCAAACAATGTTTGGCGACTCCTATGTCTATGTCGTCTTCCAGGACAGTACCGACCTGTATTGGGCGCGTTCACGTGTTCTCGAGTACTTGCAAGCCATTCAGGGCCGGCTTCCCGCGAACGCCAGACCGGTGCTTGGTCCGGATGCCACCGGTGCGGGGTGGGTATTTGAGTACGCGCTTGTTGATCGCACGCACAAGCGCCTCTTGGCCGATCTGCGCAGCATGCAGGACTGGCAACTTCGATATCAGCTCGAAACTGTGCCCGGGGTCGCAGAAGTCGCGACTATTGGTGGTTTTGTTCGGCAGTACCAGGTGAAACTAGACCCGAACAAGCTGCTGGCCTACGGCATCCCGCTCTCGGAGGTGATCGACCGCGTTCGCTCCAGCACCAATGAAGTCGGTGGCCGCGTCCTGGAGATGAACGGAGCGCGCTACATGATTCGAGGTTTGGGGTATTTGCGGTCGCTTTCAGATCTCGAGAACGTCTCTGTGACAGCCAAGAATGGCACGCCCGTGCTGTTGAAGGACATTGCCACCGCCAGTTTTGGTCCCGACATTCGCGAAGGCGTCGCGGAGTGGCAAGGGGAGGGAGAGACGGTGGGTGGGATTATTGTGATGCGACATGGAGAGAACGCGCTGAACGTGATCAACGGAGTAAAGCGGAAGATCCGGCAAATCTCGGCATCGCTTCCGGAGGGCGTCGAAATCAAAACTGGCTATGACCGCTCAGGGCTGATCGAGGCCGCCATCCGAACGCTGAAGCGCGATCTTCTGGGCGAAGCGGTCATCGTTAGCTTCGTCACAATCATTTTTCTGTTTCACTTCCGCTCGGCGTTGATTCCGATCCTTACGCTGCCGATCGCATTGATCGCCAGTTTCATTCCAATGTATTACCTGCGAGTAAGCAGCAACATCATGTCGCTCGGCGGATTCGCTCTTGCGATTGGCGTGCTAATTGACGCGGCGATCGTGATGGTGGAGAACGGATATCGTCATTTGTCGGAGAAAAGAGGACAGGTCTCTGAGGCGGAGCGCCGGCAAATACTCATCTCCTCGGCAAAGCAGGTAGGCCCGGCGCTTTTCTTTTCTCTCCTTATTATTGTCGTCTCCTTCCTTCCCGTGTTTTTGCTGGAAGCGCAGGAGGGCCGGATGTTTCGACCCTTGGCATGGACCAAAACACTGGCCGTGTCTTTCAGTTCGGTTCTGGCTGTCACGCTGGTGCCGATCTTAATGCTGATGTTCATCCGAGGACACATGCGTTCCGAATCCGAGAATCCTGTATCTCGTTTTACGCAGGCTCTTTACTTACCCATCATCCGCTTCTCACTACGCAACCGTTGGCTCGTGGTTGTCATTAACGTCCTTTTTCTCGCCGTTACGATTCCGATGGCGCGGACTCTGGGCAGCCAATTCATGCCGCCATTGTTTGAGGGCTCCGCGCTCTATATGCCAACGGCGCTGCCGGGCATTGGAATCACCCAAGCCGCGCAACTCTTGCAAGAACAAGACCGCGTCCTCCGCAGCTTCCCAGAGGTGCAAAGCGTTTTTGGCTCGGTCGGCCGATCAGACAGTTCCACCGATAATGCGCCCCTCGACATGTATGACACCACGGTCATGCTTAGACCCCGCAATCAATGGCGACCGGGCCTAACTTACGAGGGACTCATAACCGAAATGGACTCCAAGCTGCAATTTCCCGGACTGTCGAACACTTGGACCATGCCGGTCGAGAATCGCCTGGATATGCAGCTTACGGGTATTAAGACGCCGGTCGGATTGAAGATCCAGGGCAAGAGCCTGGAAGGCATTCAGGCGGTCGGGGCGCGAGTCGAGCAGTTGCTGTCCCGCCTGCCACAAGCACGTTCCGTGTTTGCAGAGCGGGTCTCGCAAGGACTTTACGTCAATATCGAAGTGAACCGCCCAGAAGCTGCGCGGTACGGGCTGAGCGTTGAGGACGTGCAGCGGGCCGTCTCCTCAGGCATCGGTGGTGAGAACATAGCCGAAAACATAGAGGGACGTGAGCGTTATCCCATCAACGTCCGGTACGAGCGTGACTTTCGGGACAACCTCCAGGATTTGTCGCGTGTTCTTGTCGCTACGCCTTCAGGGGCTCAGATTCCCCTCGGACAAGTGGCGTCGGTTTCTATCTCTCGCGGCCCGGCAATGATTCGGGACGAGGATGGCGCACTCACCGGTTACGTTTATCTTGATTTGAAAACGCACGATTACGGGGGGTTTGTTTCGCGGGCGGAGGAGGAGTTGCGCTCACAACTGAGGCTCCCTGCAGGTTACACATATCAGTGGTCCGGCGAGTACGAATTTGAAGTCCGCGCGCGCGAACGCTTGAAGATTATCGTGCCCATCGTCTTCTTCATCATCTTCGTACTGCTCTATATGGTCTTCCGCTCTGCGGTCGAAGCGTTTGTGTTGATCCTGCCCACCTTCTACGCCATAAGCGGAGGACTGCTGTTGCAGTGGCTGCTTGGATATAACTTCAGCGTCGCGGTTTGGGTGGGTTACATCGCATTGTTCGGCATAGCGGTTGAGACCGGCGTGGTAATGGTTGTCTATCTGCACGACGCGCTCAACCGCCGGCTAGCTACTGGCGCTGATATTACGAATGCCGACATCGAAGAAGCAGCTATCGAAGGAGCAGTTCAGCGGCTACGACCGAAACTGATGACAGTAATCGCGGTGCTGGCCAGCCTGGTCCCCATCCTGTTTGAAACCGGGGTAGGCTCGGACGTCATGAAACCGATTGCTGCTCCGATCGTGGGTGGCATGATTACCTCAACCATCCATGTGCTGGTCTTGGTGCCAGTCTTCTTCGTGTTGATGAAGCAACGCGCTTTACGCCGTGGAGGTCTGAATGGCAGGAAGTCACAGAGTATTTAACTGTTGTTCCAATTGGATCCTGGCGACTACGGGACAATCACGGCCGCGCCATCAATCGAATCACGCTTCACAGCCATCAGCGCTTCGTTTGCTTTTTCCAACGAAAACGATGTCACCTTCGGCTTCAGCTTGATTTCGGCGGCGAGTTGTAGAAAATCGCGGGCGTCGGCGCGCGTCATATTCGTGACGCTGCGAATCTGGCGCTCGCCCCAGAGCAGGCGGTCGTAGTCGAACTGCGGAATACGGTCGAGGTGGATGGCGTTGATGGCGACCACTCCGCCCTTGCGTAAGCTGGAGAGCGCAGCGATGACCACGTCCCCGCTGGGAGCGAAGGTGATGGCGCGATCGAGTTCAGCGGGCGGCTTCTCGTTCTCGGTGCCGACCCAAGTGGCGCCAAGGTCAGTAGCCAGTTTGCGGTGAGACTCGCCACGAGTGGAAACGTAAACTTCGCACTTCCAAGCCTGCAGCACGGCAAGTGCGAGATGGGCGGAGGCGCCGAAGCCGAAGAGTCCGACGCGCTCTCCTTTTTCAACACCAGCTACGCGAAGGGCACGGAGGCCGATGATTCCGGCGCAGAGCAGCGGCGCGGCATGGACATCGTCGAGTTGCGCGGGAATAGGAAAACAAAAATCGGTGCGGGCCAACGCGTATTCGGCGTAGCCGCCATCGATGGTGTATCCGGTGAAGGTTGGAAAGTCACACAGGTTTTCCATGTTGCGGCGGCAATAGGCGCAGGTGCCATCGATGCCGCCAATCCAGGAGACACCGACACGGGCCTTTGGGCGAATGAGTGTCGTCGAGCTTGGTTCGACCGGACGGGCGAGGGCGCCCGTCCCCACATGGCCACGTACCTCCACATGGGTGCTCGTCCCCACTCGGTCAGTGCTGCCGTCGAAATCTCCGGCGATGACTTCCCCCACGATCTGGTGACCGGGAATTACGCGCGGCATTCGCGGCGGGAGTTCGCCTTCGACAATGTGAAGGTCGGTGCGGCAGACGCCGCATGCGAGCACTTTCAATAGGACGTGGCCGGGTTTCGGTTCCGGCGTAGGAACGTCTTCGATCTCGAGAGGATTTTGAGAAATTGAAGACGGCGCGGAAAGAACTGCGGCTTTCATGAATCAGATTCTATGCCGCGACGGCTGCTCACGTGCGCCGGCTAACGGAAGTTACTGAACATGACCAGATCAGAGTCGTTGACGCGGGATCGGGTGATGGCGCATTGCTTGCGATCCGGGGAGAGTGCGTAAGCGGAAATCCACAGTGGTTCGGTGTTGAAATGCGTCAGTTGCGTTGCCTTGCTTCCGTCGAGCGGTTGGTAGAACAGATTGGAACCGGCCCCGGTCTTCTTATCCAGCAGGAGGGCGCGGCCATCCGGCGCCCATTGAGGTCCACGAACAACTTCGTTCGACGGCAAGAAAATTTGATTCCTGCCATTCACGTTTTGAACCACGATCTGAACTTTGTGGGAGCTGCCGGTGCCTGAAAACTGAAAAAAGGCGATGCGGGTTTCGTCCGGAGATAAGGAGGCGCCGTTTGCGGAGTTGGCGGCGACCAACTCGGGCGAGCCCTCGGTCGTGGAAACTCGCTTCAACGAAGGCCCCTCGAGATTATCGAAGTAATAGAGCGTCTTTCCATCGTTTGTGCAGACGGGCCATTCGGCATCGCGTTCGAAGGTCATTTGCTTGGTTTCGCGAGTGGACGCGGAATAGCGGAAAAGGTTCAACTTGTTGTCTCGCAAGAGAGCAAAAACCAAAGCGTCAGGGCCGCAGGAAACCGCATACTCGGAGTTGGTGTCGCGGTCTGGGACGCGTGCGCGCGAGCTCCCATCGGGATTCATTTTGAACGAGTGGAAGTCAGCATCGTCGAAAAACAGTTTGCCGTCGGTGCTCCACTGCAGCCAACCGCCCTCGGCTTGTCCGGTAGTCACTGGGCTTGAACCTACGTTGATCTCTGCCGGCCATTTTGCCGGCGCGGCGCCGAGGTAAACGCCGGAAGACTTCTGCTTCTGGACAGTCGCCAGCGCCTTTCCGTCGGCGGTTATGGTGACGTCCTGATATTCGTTCAAATCATTGGTCACATTTTGCAAGGCACCGGAAGGATAAGGTTGAAACTTGATCTGACTGCGAAAGTTCATCTCCGGAGAGCGGCATTGCAAAAATATTCCGGTCGAATCCGGCAGCCACGCGATTCCGTCAACCAACAGTGGAAGCGGGATTGATTTCACTAATTGGCCGGTCGGCGTGAAAACCACAACTGAGCTCAGATTCGTGCTGGCGAGGTTATATTCGCTGACCGCAATGAGCTGTCCGTCCCCAGACCAGGATGGCGGCGTGCCGTTGACTGACAAGTCCGGACGTTCCGCGATAGTGTGACGATTTGATCCGTCGCTGCCCGCAATCACAAGCTCAGAGTTCTTCTCCCCGGGGTCGCGATGGGCGAAGACGATCTGCTTGCCATCCGGCGAGAAGCTGACGGGAGTGCCTAAATCGCCCAGAATGCGCTGTGGGGTACCGCCGAGACTGGGAACTGAAAACAGGATAATTTCATCTTCGTTTTGCGGATCGCTGTGCTGGTAATAAATGTAGTTTCCATCCGGCGAAAAGGTCGGACGAAACAGAAAGTATCCCGCTCCCGGTGGCACAACTTGGGTTTCGCTTCCGGTTACGATCTGCTTCATCCACAGGCTCGGACTCGCGCCTCGCTTCACATAAGCAAGGTAGCGGCCGTCCGGTGAAATTGCTCCGTCACTGGCCGCGCTGTTCTCAGTCAGCTTGGAAATTTGCATGGTCAGCGGATTGATAACCGATGGCGTGTACGAGAAATGCTTGTACAGGACGAACGCGACAATCAACAGTGCGGTAAGAATCGGCAAAAGGATTAACCGCCACTTATGGCGCTTGGCTTCGGCCAAGACCTCTGCATTCGAAGGCGGCGGCGCAACTGAAACGGACGAAGAGGAAGAAGAATCGGCTGTGTGTGTTTCGGAAACGGGGGCGAGCTTTCCCGATGAAGCGCTGGATCCACGCTTAATGCGTTTCAAATCGGCGCGGAGTTCGGCGGCGGATTGGCAACGCAAGTCCGCCTCTTTTTCCAGACACTTGAGAGTTACTTCATTGAGCGCCGACGGCAGCAGCGGATTCAGTTCAGTCGGTGGCTGAGGGTCCTTCTCGAGAATTGCATGGAAGATGACCGCCGAAGTTGCTCCGTCGAAGGGAAGGCGTCCGGTGGACATCTGATAGAGCACGGCGCCGAAGCTGAACAAATCGGTGCGGGCATCAACCGGCTCTCCACGCGCCTGCTCGGGAGACATGTAAGCGACCGTGCCTACGGTTGAGCCCGGGCTGGTAAGCAGCGGACTGTCGAGGGTGGCTCCTGCTGCGACCGCAGCTTGCTCATGCTCGCGGGCAAGTTTCGCCAGGCCGAAATCAAGGACCTTCGCGCGTCCGCGTGTCGTAATAAAGATGTTCGCCGGCTTGATGTCGCGATGGACAATTCCTTTGCGATGGGCGGCGTCGAGCGCGTCGGAAACCTGAATGGCGATATCCAGAAGCTGGTCGTTGGTAAAAGGCCGCGATAGCATTCGCTCGGCCAGCGATTCACCCTCCAGCAATTCCATGGAGATAAATGGTTGGCCCTCATGCCCGCTGATCTCGTAAATCGTGCAGATGTTTTCGTGATTGATCGACGAGGCAGTGCGGGCCTCCATGCGGAATCGCTCCAGCGACTGCGGACTTAGGGCGATGTCTCGTGGAAGAAATTTCAGCGCGACTCGACGGCCCAGGGTGAGGTCTTCGGCTTCATAGACGACCCCCATGCCGCCGCGACCGATCTCACGAACAATCTTGTAATGCGAGACAGTTGAACCAATCAAAGGAGAAAACCTGTAGGAAAGCCATCTTAAGGGGTCAGTGGGCAAGGGTCAAATGGAGAGAGGAGGTGAGGTATAGCGACAGCAAAATACTCCCTCCGTTCGTGTCCCATCGCTTGCTGTTCCACTTCTGTATTTCGAATGGATCAGGGGCAGCCTGTTGACCCGATTCGGTCCGAACTGTCTTCCCAAAATCCGCACAGAACGTAATCCTGACGTGCAGAAGCAGTTATGACCGTTTGGGTGAGTTCGATTCAGCGGATTGCTGAGTGCGTAGCTGTACAGATTGAGGGTCTGCGGGTCGGCTGGATTCGCAAACGGAACGGCAGCGGGCGTTGTCGACCAGTCCGGCGTCATAAACCTGCCGAGACTCGATGCATCGTACCTCGCCCCGAAGTTATCCAGGCCTGACTCGGCGTCCCGTTCTTTGCCGCTAGACTTTGCCATTCCAAGACGCCATGCTGAGTGAGCACGCGCCCCAACCCACCATAGCTTAGGTCGGTCTATCGTAAGGATGGATCAGTGTGGTCGGGCTCGTCGGTCGAAGAGGTACAAGACCACTGTAATTGCCAGGATCATTGTTTGCCCGACCAAGAACATTGCCCAGTTCCACTGGAGCGGTGCTCTTGCAATGTGCCTATACCAGATGACGACCGCATTCGGACCACCCGTGATCAAGTGCATGATTGTGTAGCCAGCAAAAACTACCCAATACCCCATCAGCAACCAGAGTAGAACACGCCGCGCGAGTTGAAAAATCATCCTTAAGGATTTCATTGTTGTGGCTTCGTCGTCGGCTGAATCATCTTCTGGAAAACAGCCGCATTGTGATGGAATGCACTGGCTAGTGGATAGTGGGCGGGTTGGCCCACCCTTCGCACTCGCAAAGTGAGGCTGCCCCACCCTTTGCGCTTTTCAAAGGGTGGGAACCTCGTTAGTTGGCTCGGCGAAGGTTTCCCTCGCACACAAACTCATCTCCGCCCGTCGTTGTTCATTCACCAGCACCGGCCCGCGCTCGCCGAGAGAATACCACCGAAAGCTGCTCCACGCCCACGGTTCGGGCTCGAGCACCAGGCGGGTGGCCCACTTCTCGTCGGTGAACAAACCGAGAGTGGTGGGTGGCCCACTTCCCGTCGGTAAATAAACTGAGGGTGCCCTACTTCTCCCCGGTTTTGGGAGAAGTGGGTTTTGGTCAACGATGTCCTTTCCGCGTCCAAAGTCTTGATCTTCGGGACCTAGCTCATTGCCCCCCGCATCTTTCATCGTCCCACTTCTCGCAAAGGACGCGAGAAAACCTGTCCTGAGCGTAGTCGAAGGGGTGGGGCAGCCTCACTATACGGTATGCAAAGGGTGGGCCAGCCCGCCCTAGAAATCAGTTGGCTTGGTCATCATCACGATCAGATCGGGATTGGTCACATTCAGTGCGCTAGCATCTCTGGTGAACTTCACTTCCAGCACGTACTTCTTCTTCGCTTCTCCCACGAAATGTCCAAGCCACTTTTCAATTGAGTCTTTGGCCCAAGCTCCGCTGTAGTTTCTACGATGAGCCGAACCATGATCCACGACCCGCCCATTGTCCCATACGGTCCAGTCCGCCTGCAGCAAAGGTTCTTCATTGCAGTTATAGGGATCCCGTGGTCCCGTCGTTAGGCCCATCATGCGATTCATATCCGCCAGAGGCAGGCGCCTCTCCGCTTGAATTATGACGAGGTAAGGCTGATGCTTGACAGGGAACTCCGGCGTCCTCACCGTGCCTACGGCGAGCGATACAGGCATATTCACCTCCGGTTTCCTGCAACCCCAACAGACACTGGCCAACGCCTTCGGTCCCAGTAAACCAACTCCGAGCAGTCTACCGACACCGGCAATCAGGTCGCGTCTGGAAATCCCCTTCATTGCATCACCTCGGATTCGCAGCGCAGTTGTGTTGTGTTTAATTAACTCATCGCCATGTATTCACGTACCACAGGATTCCGAACAAGACAGGCGGGGAGAATATCTCACTGTGAGGAACACCACCGACGCCCCCAGAGGGCACCCTCGTTTATACTGTGCCGCGAAAGGGGGCCCACCCGCCGGAAATCCCTCGAACAACTGACGGGAGACAAAATCCACCTGCTCACCGTCTTTCGGCCCTACTTCACTGGCGCGAGGATGCTATCCAAAAGATCGGATGTCGAGCCGATTCTCTCCAGGTGCGGATAGCGAAATCCCCCGTGGTAATCCAACGTCAAGGTAACGAACTCCTTGTCCCGCTTCAGCAGAAGCTTAACCGGTGCGCTACTGTGCTCGGCGGTAGCAATGGCTTCGCGCAGGTTGGCACTGCTGAAAGCCTGGTCATTCACGGCCTGCAGTCGCATCCCGGGAGTGATCCCCGCCTTGAATGCAGGACCATCCCACAGCACCTCGGTGATACTGCCTGGCGGACCTGCGTCGCTATCATCCTCGCTGCCGACTATCACCGAAAAACCTAGCGAGGTATCGAAGCGCATGGGACGAGATTTGTCCATGTGCTTCACCCAGTCCGGCTCGGCGTCGTTGTACACCAACCGATAACCGCCTTGGGTAATGCCGTTCTCGGGGACTTTGGGTGCAAGCTCATAGACCCGTGTCTGGAAGAATTCCTTCCAGTCGTACGGTTGCACCGTATTCAACGTCTTGAGTAGGTCTTCAAGGGAATAGGTGACAGTAATGTAGCTTCCATTGTTGATTCCGAAAAACAGCTTCGCAAAATCATCGAGGGATTTTTGTCCATTGCTAAGCTCCCGGATTTTCGTGTCGGCATCGAGCCAGATCAGGTCCGACTCTGGGTAGTAATCATACGAACGCTGCCAACTCGGCCAGGCCTCTGGCGCGGTGAAGTGAGATGAAATGATTGGCTGATTGGTAGTGTCTTGCAATGAGCGCCAGTTGCGTCCAGGGCTGATTTCGAAATTTGCAGCGATCCGGGCGATCTCATCCCGCGCCTGCTCCGGCGTACGCATTCCAGAACGCGCGGTCAGGACATTGCCGTAGTAATCCGTTAAGCCTTCATAGACCCACAGCAAATCGTTCTGCATCGGCACATTGAAGTTCGGTGTCCAAAGGTCAGCAGGCCGGCGAAATTTGCCATTCCACGAATGTGTGTATTCGTGCGGAAGAAGCGCGCGACCCGCAACACCTGCTGCCCAATCGGTAAAATAGTTGGCAGGGGTGCCGTCTTCACTGGACTGGTGGTGCTCCAGTCCCTTGCCTCCCACGGTGTCGCTGAGCGAAAACAGGAAATCATAGTGATCGTAGTGACGAGAGTGGAAAAGCTTTTGCGCCTGAATCACTAGATCCTTGTGGTATTGCAGTTCTTCCGGCGTGATCTCCAACTGCTCTGGCTTATCTGCGAAAACATCGAGGTAAACTGGATTGTCCGGCCCTGTCGACAGGTCTACGCGCTTATAATTCACGCCCGCATATAACGGCGAGTCAACCAACGTATTCAGCGGAAGTTCTTTAAAGCTGACCGCGTCTCCATTCTGCGATTTCACGTCCAGTGCCGTGGCGAATTTCCAGCCATTAGGCAATTTCAGTTCGGGAGAAAATTGAATCCGCCGCGCGAAATATCCTGCCGGATAAAGAAGGACGCTGTTCCAGGTGAGATCGGCGATCTTGTTCGAAATACGTCCTTGCTGCGGTTTGATGGGAGCCAGATATTGAAACCTGAGTTCGAGCGAGCTGGCCTGGTGCGGCACGTCGATGTGGAAGGCCCACATGTCTACGCGATCGCGCACCCACGGGACACGATTACCGTTCGCGGTGATGACAAGCCCTGCCAGGTTGCCGACTGGATTCGACGGCGAGTGCGTTCCAGGGAGCCACTGCGGATAAAGCAGTGTGATTTGGCCGGGCTTGACCGGAATGGCCTCGCGCACATTCAGCACGCGATCGTTGACGTTCGTCAGATCGACAGTGAGAGAAATTGTGCCCGCATAAGCCTGGTCAACCGGCGCGGGGACCGCTGAAGGCGCTGGCACTGGTTGCGGGCCCGCTGCATTCTGCGCCCACATCGTGCTGGTTAGCACCATGCAAAAGACTTGCAAAGCCGCCGCAAAAACGGGTCGGCAGAACCGTGGCATATGGGATTCTCCTGAACTCGCGTCATCACAATATCGCACTGCAGCTCAAATGCGCTATGGCTCGACATCACGGACTAGAAGGAAGATTAGTTCCCCAGGCAGGAGTCAAAACCTCGTGAACATGTTGCGCAACGACCGGACCACGACTTCCTATTTTCCTCATCGCTGTTGCAGTTCACCTCATGCGGCGGAGATCTGAGGTTCTGTCGTTTCGACAATGTTGTGCGCTGACGCCGCGGATGAGAACAGACCTGTGAGACCTTCGGCCAGTGTTGGGTGAGTGATGACCGCATCGCGCATCGCAGTGTAGGGCAGCCCTGCGATCATCGCAATCTGGACGGCGGCCAGGACCTCCCCCGCGCCGACACCGAATGCAGTGAACCCGAGGATGCGATCGCCATCGGCCTCCACCAGGGCCTTCAGAAATCCGCGCGTTTCGGAAAGCGTGCGGGCACGCAGGTTGGCTTCCATCGGCACCTTGAACAGACGGTATGGAATCCCCTTGGCTTTCGCGTCGTTCTCATGTAGTCCAACGTGGGCCAATTCCGGATCCGTAAACAGACAATATGGAACTTGCCTGCCGGTGGTCACGCGGTTGCCGCCGGTGAGATTGGCATGGACTACGCGGAAATCGTCGATGCTGATGTGCGTGAACTGCGGGCTACCTGCGACCTCGCCGATCGCCCACACTCCTGGTGCTGTTGTCTGCAGCCGCTCGTTGACCTTGATGTATCCCCGGTCTGTCAGTTCAACACCGGCTAGTTCCAATCCAAGTCCCTCGGTATTTGGAGTGCGGCCGGTCGCGACAAGCAGGTGAGTACCCGTCAGCGTCTTATCGGTTCCGTTCTGTTCGAACACGATGGTCACCGAGTCTCCCGATTTTCCAGACACGCGTTTGATACGTGTATTCAGATGAACATCGATGCCTTCGTCGTCAAGGAGGCGGTTAAGAGCCACACACACGTCTTCGTCTTCTTTGGACATCAATCGTCCGTTGCGATCGATCACAGTCACTTTGCTGCCGAAGCGGTGCATGGCCTGCGAAAACTCTACTCCGACGTAGCCACCGCCGATAACTAGCAGATGTTCGGGAATTTCATCGAGCTCAAGAGCTTCGATGTGCGTGAGCGGTTGTGCTTCAGCAAGACCAGGAATTGCTTCCAATGTGGCCCGTGTGCCGGTGCTGACGATCACATTCGCGCCCCGCAGTTGACGAATGCTCCCGTCGGGGAAGGCGGCCTCCACAGTTCTCGGAGCAACAAACTGCCCGGCGCCCAAAATGAACTCGGCGCCCGTCTTCCGGTAATTCTCCATATACATCTGGTTCAGGCCGACGACCATCTTGCGCTTGCGGTCTCGGACGCCCGACATCTCAACCGTGAAACCATCGTGAGCAATGCCAAACTCTTGGCTTCGGCGAAAGTAGTCCACAACTTTCGCACTGTGGATAATGTTCTTGCTCGGAAGGCAGGCAATATTAGGACAAGAGCCGCCAATATATTTGCGATCGACGACTGCGACGCGCTTGCCTTCGCCGGCAAACGTCCACGCAGCGATGGTCGAGCCCGTGCCGCCACCGAGAATCACCAGATCAAATTCTTCCGGCTGCGGCTTCTTAATTACCCGAGCGGATGAGGTGCTTTCGGTGCGCTTCATGCGACTTTTCCTTTCTGAGCGCCAGGTTCAGGCTTTGCTTGTTCATTCTTAGCTCGCATTGATTTGACGAGGTCGGCCGACGACGCTCCTTCGAGCGACAGTCCGTAGCCAACTTCCCGCACGATGCGCTCCTTCAACGGTTGAATGAAGTGGATGCGTGTGTTGCGGCGGGTCACCTCCGGAGCTTTCAAGTACAGCTCTGCCAATTCTCGCGCTCGGCTGAGGGCCTTACCGTTCGGCACAACCTCGGCAACCACTCCCCATTCGTGTGCAGTACGCGCCGGCAGCGGCTGTGGGTTCAGCAGGAACGCCTCCGCTCGTCCCGCTCCCGCGCGATAACTCCAGGTGGTAAAGATTCCGTCGCCGGGCGCAACCCCCGCGCCGAAGTGGGCCACATCCTGGAAGGTCGCACCCTCGCCTGCCACAATTACACTCGCAAGTAGCGCGTAGTCTGAGTGCACATGGGCGCGTCCCTCGATGGCCGCGATGACCGGCACCCGTATGTTGGCGATGTTTTCCAAAGCCTGAACGCCTTCGTCGTGAACCTGGCTCCAAACGCCAGGATCGGCGACATCGCCGAAAGAGGACCAATCGACATCGGTAATGAACTCCTCACCTGCACCCGTAAGGATTACGATCTTGTTCGCGCGATCTTGCGAAATCCGGTAGAAGGCCTCGACAAGTTCCGTGTGAGCTGGGGCACTCATAATGAACGGCCCGCCGTTGATGTGAAATTCAGCAACCAGCACACCCTTGTCATCTCGGGTCAGCTTTAGGTTGTGATAAGCAGTGAAGTAGTCACTTTGAAATTGCATCGGTTTCTCCTGTCTTCTGAATTGCATCGATCCCTTGTCTTTAGGTGTTTTAGCACGAAGGAAGCACCCTTGCCAGGCGTGGGAAACCGCGCTAGGGTCATAGACAATGAACGACTTGCGGCACCAAATAGAAAATCTCTCCGCCTCCGAGAAAGCCGAACTGCTGGATGCGGTGTGGGAAAGCCTGGAAGCCGATGCACTCTCGCTGACGGACGCGCAACGCGCGGAGCTGGATTACCGCATCGAGCGGCATGAGCAAGATCCCTCCGACGTCATCCCCTGGGAGCAAGTCAGGGCGGGCCTGTTCAAGAAGCCGTGACACCGCTGCCGGTCGTCTGGATACCTCAAGCGAACGAAACGGTGGGCACCCCGCCCGACATTCTTGCCCATCCGCAGTCCGTTCGGAGTAGAATTCTGCCGCGGCGGCAACTTCGCCGCCTGATCACCGTCTGGCGGCGGGCTTCCGAATTCACCTTCACTTCGAGAGGAGATCGTCATGAGCGCATCCACAAAAGCTATGCCCTCACCCGGCAGCGTGTACACCACCTCTGCGTTCTGGGAACGCTTGTGGCGGACAGCCGGTATCCAGTCCGTCCTCTGCTTCATAGTCGCGTACATCGCCTACGGCCATCAGCCGCAGGTCGGCGCATCGGCCGACGCACTGGCAGCCTTCTATGACGGCGATCGCATGCGGATTCTGATCGCGGCCGTGTTTTACGGCTTGGCTGTCCTCAATCTCATGTGGTTCGCGGGGGCGCTCAGGACCACCCTGGCGGATGCGGGACAAGACGGTTGGGGCGCGGCGGCGACCGCCGCCAGTGCCGCCCTCGGAGCGGTTTTGCTCTTGCTCACCGCGGTGGTCGCAGCCCTCGCGTATTCGATCGCCAGCTCGGGAAATCAACTGCTCACATCGGGGTTGAACGACTTCGTATGGGCAGGCTTCGTGTTGACTTCGTTCCCGCGCGCGATGCTTATCATGTCCGCGGCGTTTGGGCTGTGGCGGGCCCGGCAGATATCGAACGCGCTCTTCGCGGCCGGGGTCGCTGCCGTCGTGCTGGTCTTGCTAGGCGGCACCACCTGGCTGAGCGGCGGATTCTGGGCACCGGACGGGGTCTATTCGCGCTTCGTCTCGCCCGCCATCGGCCTGGTGTGGGGCATGGTCGTGAGCGGGGTGCTCTTGACCCGAAGTCCTGCCACACGTACTGGATGGTGAAGCCGACGCCGGCCCGCCCTCGCTTTTGATTTCTCTCGACGTAATTCTATTGAGGCTGCCCCACCCCTTCGACTTCGCTCAGTGCTTGCCCTGAGATCGCCGAAGGGGCAGGCCCTTGTCGCTCCCGCCCGTTGGAGCGACATGGTGGGAATACGAGGACCGCGTTGGAATCCCACCCTTCGCCAAAAACCGGCGAAGGGGTGGGGCAACCTGCACCCGCCGCTAGACCCTCTGAGAACGCATCTCCTCGATCTCCTGCCTAAGCAGGCGATTCTGCAACTTCCCATGTAGCTTGTCCCAGTGTGGCCTGCTCTTTCCCAAGTGGTCTGGCGTTCGTCCGATGTTGGTGGTTGCGTCGTCGGTCTCCTTCACCAACTCTGGGCCTGCTTCCGCCCACAGCTTTAGAACAGATCTGAAGCCTCCGCGCCAGTTCGCATATCCAGAACCATCCACCTCGACCATATTCCGGAAGGCGGCGAGCATGGGATAACACGCACCTTTGGTCAGGCGGTACTTGTTCGGGGGCAGTTGTGCGAATGGAAAATCGTACTCCCCTCGTTCTTTACCGGCTGCTTCAACGATGTTCATGTTGCCCGCCTTTCCACCAGCGGCATTATGGAGTTGGTGATAGTCTCGGCGAATGTTGTCGTACAGAACTAGCGCTTCGTGCAGCAGCGGCTTGAGTCTGTAATACGTGCTACCCATCAGGTTGTCCTTATTCTCCTTGTAGTCGTCGGCGAACTTCTTCAGTGGAATGCTCCACTTCTCGTACGCGGAGATCGGATGCTTCGATACTTCGTTGGGGAAATCGAAGATGTTGAACAGCTCAAGAACACCGATCAGGTCACGAACGTCGTACTCCTTGTTATCCGACTCCCGCCAAGCAATGATATTCACATATGGCTTGCGGTCGATCTCTGCTTTCAACCAGTCGAACACGCCGCCGATGTTGTAGATGGACTGTGGGGCGACCTGCATGCCCGTGTTGAGGCCGCGGGCTATGCTCGTGACCATGTCGTCATCGACGCCAGTACGGACGTACACCTCCACATATTGTCCATCGTGCGTGGTGCCGTCCTCATTGCATTGCTCGATGATCTTCGCCGTGTGTGCTCCGTCGACGATGCCGCCGTTCTCGTCATCAACCGCAACCTCCCACACTTGACGATCTTTTCCCTTTTCAACCATCCTGACGCTGGTGGCTAGCAGGGTGATTCCTTTGTTCATCAGATCGAACGCGCCCGGATCGGAACCCTTACCTTCCAAACTCAAACGTACGTCCTTGTAGACCATTCGATTAAGTCCCACTGGCTCTCTCGCGTTCGCGGCGGTACTGATGCCAGTCGGGAAATCCGTAGCCTTGACTGATAACCAAAATTTGCTGATTTCGGTGAAAACAGGATGGGACATCTTGCGGGATTCGAAAGCAGTGATGCGATGGACTCGTTTGCCCATATGGCTCCTTTGTAATGTGCGGACGGTGCCGCCAAGTTAGGGTGAAGCGCACGATGGCGCACACCCACCATGTAATTTACCAGCGTTGCTGAGAGTTCGCAAACTTCTCGGCTAGGAGGCGCGAGGCGGAGAAGCAATTTTTCGTGTGAGAGGTCGCGACCAATCGTCGAGCGTCCTTGCTGTCGGTGTAAACTAGCTATGTACGGAAGGCTCAAGGAGAGACCGTGCCAGATGGTCCGGCTGATGCTGCTATCGAGGGGCAACCGGAAAGCCGTCCATTTTGGCAAGTACCAGCCGAATTCACGCTGCACACGGTCGTTGGCACATGCATATTTGTCATCATTGCTATTCCTGCAATTCTTCTCGATATAGGTGTTCGTGGTCTTGAAGGCAGACATATTTCTGGGGTTATTAAGTACGGACTCAAGAGCGCAGAGTATAGCCTCTTTGGCACTGACTTGCTCTTGTTCCTGATCTTCCTTCTTAAGACCGCGTGGCGCACGGCAAAGGCATTATGAATCCTGCTTCAACAACGCAGTCCTTCTGGACTTTCAGTAGGAATAATGTCAGGGAAGCTGTTCGCCTGTATTTCGCGCCGATTCGCCAAATCGTGAGATGGACGCGTAGCAGAATCACGGAGCAGAGCGTGACGATGGAGCGAATCGAAATCAGCAGACGAGAGCTGGAGAAATTGCAGGAGCGTCTCCGAGAAATGTCTGAGCATTCGTCGCTGGTTTCACGAGACTACCGGGTACCTAGCTCCAATGATCCGACCAAATGGTCAAGGGACTATGGCACAACGGACTTCGATGAGCGGCTGAATTGGTTTCTAGAGAGGAAGGCCAATCTCCGCGAAACAGACATGCTTCTCGACGAAGAAACGATACGGCGTTACTTCAGCGTTTTAACGGACAAAGAGTTGCGAATTCTACTTCAGTTCATTCAAGATTCAGCACGGGACGAATCTCTGTCTCCCATGCGCCAAACGACGGAGAACTGGAAGCTCTCACATATGAAGCACGACTTCTACGCATGGCAGCTTCAAAGAATGGACCGGATGATCTACCTGATATTCCTGATGATACATAGCACGTTGGAGATTACAGAACACTCAACTTCAGGAAGTCCAGAGTCCGTTCGACCACATTCGGAGGGTTAGGCGGACGGGTGCCCGCTCACTCCCGGCTTTGGCTTGAGTGGGGATATTCATAGATCAAAGACATGGGCCAACGAACAAACCAGATTGTCCACCCTTGCGCCGTTTGCAAGGGTGAGAACTTCGAGCGTCTATCTGTCAGGGATTTTAGTCCGGTAGAAGTCTTCTAATCCTGCCCGATCTCTCGATAACGGAAACAATCGACGAGGTGATCGTTTACCATTCCCACTGCCTGCATGTACGCGTAAATGACCGTCGGGCCGACGAAGCTGAATCCCCGGTGCTTGAGGTCCTTGCTGAATGCGTCGGATTCGCGAGAAGTCGCAGGAATCTGCCGCACCGTCTTCCATCGGTTAAGCTTGGGCCGCCCGCCGACAAAACCCCAGCAGTAGGAGTCAAAGTCCCTGAACTCTTCCTGGATTTTGAGTAATGCGCGTGCGTTGCGCACTGCGGCTTCGATCTTCATTCGGTTGCGAATGATTTCCGGATCAGATATGAGCTTCTGGATTTGTCTCTCAGAGTAGCGCGCGACTTTCTCCGGATCGAATTTGTCGAACGCGCGGCGATAACCTTCCCGCTTTTTCAGCACCAGCGACCAGTTCAATCCGGCCTGTGCGCCTGAGAGCACGAGGACCTCGAAATGTTTGCGGTCATTATGAACGGGGACACCCCACTCGCGATCGTGATATTCGACCAGCGGCGGACTATCTGCGCTGGCCCAGGAGCACCGCTTAAGAGTCATAGTTCGAAAGGTGGCCCACTCAAGCCAAGCTTTGACTTGAGTGGGCATGTGTCCGATTTGCTTTACGCTGCTGCCTTGGTTTCTTGAACCGCTTTTGCCGCGGTGCGAATCACCTCGAGGACGCGTTCCGATTGGGAGAGCATCGGTACGTGGCTGCTGTCGAGTTCGTAGGTGGTTGCGCCCGCGCGCTTGGCGAAGAAGCGCTCCAGATCGGGATGCACGGTGTGATCTTTTTTGCCGACGATGTACCAGCTGGGCTTTGATTTCCAGGCGGTTCCTCCGGCCTTTGCGTCAAACAGGTCGGGTTTCGGAACACCCTGGGTCGCCCAAACCAGCTTCTGCTCCTGCTCCGAAAGGTCTCCGCAGAAATACTTCGTGCCCTCCCGGCGCAGCCAGATACGACCATCCACGACTTCTATTTGAGAGAAGACGTCGGTCTTCGGGAAATTGGATTGCTGCGTCTGCGATGTCTCATCGGCGTCCGGAGCAAGCGCGCAGATGTAGACCAGTCCGGCAACGCGATCGTCGGTTCCGGCGCCGGTGATGACGGTTCCGCCGTAGGAGTGGCCGACAAGGATAACCGGGCTGCCTACCCTGCCGATGGTTGCTTTCGTTAAGGCGACGTCCTCGGCGGTTGAGTTGAGGCCGTATTGCGCCGCAATGCACTCATAGCCTTCGGCCTGCAAGGGACTGATTAACTTGCTAAAGCACGAGCCGTCCGCCCAGAGCCCGTGACAGAAAACGATGCTGGGTTTAGTTTGACTGGATTTCGATGCCATATTGTCTCCTTCCTTGGTGTCAACAGTTTGCGTTTGGGCTTGCGAGAGGTCGAAGCCCAGGATTGAGGATGCGATGCCACCGACAGTTGTGATTTTGAGAAAGCTGCGGCGGGAGGGACTCATGCTGACCTCCGATCAGGCTGAAATTTCGAGGACAGAAGACAGACCCGGTTGGGATTCTCTGCGCGCTGACCTAAGTCTGTCAACTCGGAGACCACCGAACAGCCATGCGCGCGGCCTGCACTGGCGTCTGCAATCAAGAAGGGGCCCCACCCAAGCCAGGTCTTGACTCGAGTGGGCATGGGTCCGATTTACTTTACGCTGCTGCCTTGGCGTGTGCGGAGGTGGCAGCCTCTTCGATGAGCTTGGCTGTTTCCTTCGGGCGAGATATGTAGGCAACATGGCTCGCCTTCACTTCGACCGTCTTGGCTTTGGCGCGCTTCGCCATCATTCGCTCCTGGTCTGGATTGATCGATCGGTCTTCGGTGGCCACCATGTACCAGGTGGGCTTGTTCTTCCACGCGGGGTTCGTAACCTTATGGGTGAACGAATCGGTGGAGATTGGCACCTGTGAGATAGCCATGAATTCCGCCTTCTCGCGTGGAACGTCCGCCGCGAAGTCTGCCACAAAATGCTCCTGGTCTATCCAAAAGTTGCCGTTGCTGTCCTGCTTGATTGCGGTGGTGGCCGGCGGTAAGGCCTGTTCGATCGCTGCACAGCTCTCACCTTCATCGAGTGCAAATGCGGCAATATAGACAAGCGCCACAACGTTGGGGTGATTGCCGGCCTCGGTGATAATGGACCCGCCATAACTGTGGCCCACCAGAACCACCGGGCCTCCCATCGCGTCGATTGCTGCCTTCGTGGATTTTTGGTCGTCTGCGTAGGAGGTCTCGGGGGGCTGCGGCACCGACACCGTGTACCCATCATTCTTGAGGATGTTAGCGACGGCTTCCCAACCGGAGCCGTCGGCGAAAGCTCCATGCACCAAGACTACGTTTTTGACATGCTGATTCATCACCATTCTCCTTTGTAGTAAAGATCCACTCGGATCATTTGATTTCGATGTCGAACGCCTTCGCACCAACCCGCTTCTACCTTGGCGCAGAACATGCCTGATCTCTTGCAGAATTTTGCTGGTTTTGTTGTTTATTGCTTAAAAAGCTTGCAACCGCATAGTTGACGGTTGCAGGACCGCTACAAACTGACTACGTCCCGAGGAGCGTGTCGAGCACTTCAGGCCACCGTTTCTCGAAGTCGCCGTCCCGTTGGAGTCCTCGCTTTAACAGAACTTGGATTCGCTGCTGCGCTTCAGGCCACGTTAGAGAGGTCTCAAAGGAGGTCAATGCGTCGAGGAGTTGGTCGGCGGATGGCAACGAGACTTGGTTAATGAGATTCTTTGCCGCCGCGATGGCACGCCGGTCGAAGGAGGCGATCCGGCGCGCGAGCGCCTCGACGAAGCTGTCCAGTTCCGCGTCCGGAAGTGCCCGGTTGACGTACCCGTATCGTTCCGCAGTGTCGCCGTCGAAGTCGTTCGCACCAAGAACGATTTCAAGCGCGCGGCCGCGGCCGACCAGATGTGGAAGGCGTTCCGCACCACCGCCGCCGGGATGCAGTCCCACCCCGACCTCAGGTTGGCCCAGTCGTGTGTTCTCGCGTGACGCGAAGCGCATGTCGCAGGCGAGGACGAACTCGCTGCTCGCGCCGCGGACGCAGCCTCGGATCTTTGCGATGCTGACCACCGGCGACTTGGTGAGACGGACGAACGTATCCATCAGGATCGGGAGGCCGGAAGGCCCAACAGCAGTCATGATGTTCCCTAGTTTGCCGGTCAAATCGAAGTGGGACAGGTAGAACTCAGTATTCGCGCTCTCGAATACAACGACCCGCAGGTTCGGGCTGACGTCCATTCGAGCGAGCAGATCCTGTAGAGCTTCGAATATGCTCGCGTCTAGAACGTTGAAAGGCGGATAATCGAACACAACCCGCCAGTACGCAGAAGTTTCCTCGATGACCCGCACGTGCGCTGCTGATTTACTCATATGACCCGACTAAACCTAGGCTCTTGTGCGTCTGCTCTCTTGCAGGATTTTGCTGGTTTTGTTGTTTAGTGCCTAAAAATGAGTCGCACTTACCGACCTTATGGCTTTATGGTTGGCGCTACCACGACTGAGGCTGCCCCACCCTTCGCGATTTTCGAAAGGGTGGGTACCACGGACGATGGTATCGGAGCTTAGCGACAACACCTTAGCCTTCATGCGGACTCACGGCGGCGGTGGTGACGAATGAACGGATAGGACGGAGTCCGTTGTTCCCACCTTTCGAAGACCGCGAAAGGTGGGGCAGCCCCAGTTATCATAGTGCCGACGGAAACCAAAGCTGGGCCATCCACCAAGTGTGGGCCACCCGTCCCGGATGAGCACTCTATTGAGAGGAGTCGTCAATGAGCAGCGTACAAATCGAACAAAAGAGCTATGAGATGCCCCCACGCGAGGGGATCAGCATCGCGCATTTTCTCACCGTCGCCGACGTCGAGCGATCGGCCCGCTATTATGAAAAGGTCTTCGGCGCTCGCATTCTGACCATGGGTGACGGCAACGCGCCTCCGTACCTTCAGCTTGCTAATATCTGGATGATTCTGAACGTTGGGGGCGGGCCGACCCCGGATAAGCCGACGGTAACGCTCAGTGTCCCCGACCCGAATCACATCAACAGCTTTATGAATTTCCGCGTTGCGGATATTCAAGCCTGCTACAAATTATGGAAAAGTCGAGGAGCGGAGTTCATCACGGAGCCGATACCCAAGTACGGCGAGATACGCTGCTACATCCGCGATCCTGACGGCTACATCATCGAAGTCGGACAGAGCACCGACCTCACGTACGGTTAACGCTCAGCCCGCTTATGGGGCCTCACGCTCGGGAATGCTTCGTCATGTAATGCCGTCGCCATCTCCCGGGGCTGACCCCGACGAGTTGATGGAATGTGCGGGTGAACGCCGCCTGGTCGTTAAATCCCGACTGAATCGCGATGTCGATTAGCGACATGCTGGTGTGGCTCATCAATTCTTTAGCGTGGTCGATGCGATGCTGCATCAACCACTGGTGAGTGGATGCGCCGAAAGAGGTCTTGAACGAGCGGGCAAAGTGGCTGACGGAAAGTCCGCATTCGCGTGCAATGTCAGAAAGCCGGATCCGGCCATGCATGTTCTCATGAAGAAGTTCCGACGCTCGGCGCTTCTGCCATGGCGCCAGACCTCCCTTTGAACACCTCGCTGTTTTCTGGAGCACACCGTACTGCTGGAGAAGATGCGCTCCGAGGACGAGGCTGAATTGATCGAGAGCCAGCACAGAGAGACGGTCCTTCCGCCCAAGGAACGGAAGGATACTTTTGGTGATCTGGGCCACAACTAGATCGTCTTCGAGCACTGCCAGGCGATAGTCACTTACCCGGCCAAAACCGAGATCCTCGGCAATGTCGTCTAGTCCCTTGCGAGGAACAGAATAGTGAACGTAATCGAAGGCGCTACCTGCCCAGCACCTTGGCTGTGAATCGAAATCGATGACATTGGAGCGAAACGGGTGAACGGTGGATGTGGCAATGAGCTTGTCTGCGGTCCACACCTGATAGCTCGATGGTGGTAGAGACTTAAGGGAGATCGACACTAGCAGAGCGGGGACGGGCGATAGCTTTGTGATTCGATCAGGAAGCCCAGCCGGCGACTGGAGCCGGGTGATGGTAAAAGTTCCCGCGGTACGAAACTGCGATGGAACGGGGGACCTCCCGTCTAATTGAATGAACGTTGTGAAGGGAGCTTCAGGTGAGGTCTGCGGAGTCTTATCTGCCTTCAGGGAAGCGTTCTTGTGCATGGCGTCCTCCGCTGCGGGACGACCGATCGTCGTTATGATAACAGGCTGGAGAGGTTGGCCTCATAAATTAGCTTCGAGGTTACGCTTCACCTCTAACACTTGCCGGATGCAGTCTCGTTCGGATAATTGAAGAAGAGTTGATTGCCGTCGGGATCATCGACTACCAGCAGCCGGTATCCCCACGAACCCTCCTTGACCGGAACGCCCTTGGCTTCGAGTTCCGCGCGCAACGCGTCCAATGCAGCGATCGCGCCCTCGGGCGTCGCTGGCTCGACGTTCAAGGAAATGAACATCAGCCCCTTGCCAATCTTCTCCGGCCACGTCTCGGCCAGGATCAGGGCGCAGCCCTGCCGATCGACCTGAGCGACGCCGTCCTCGTCATAGCGCCAGGGACACGTGAAGCCGAGGCGGTCAACGTAAAAACGGAGCGAGGTCTCAACGTCTGTCACGTGCAGGACGGGACGCGCGAACCAGTCTGTCATAGGCTATTCCTCGTCGAATGAAGACAACTTCTTCCTGGCGGGTGGTCCACTTTTCGTCTGTGAATAAACTGAGGGTGGGGGGCTGGCCCGCCTTTCCTATCTTAAAAGGAAATGGGTTGCTCCACGCTTGTCGCCGCCGCCGTTGGAGCGACAGGGTGGGAGTACGAGGACCGCGTTGAAATCCCACCCTTCGCCAAAACCGGGTGAAAGGACGGGCAACCTGCCGGGGCGCGCTCTACCGCAAACCGTCGGCCCTCAGTTTGAATATCTCAAGAAGGGAAATGACCGCTTTGCCAAGGTCACCCCGCGTGAATTCTATGAACTCGTAGTCTCCCTGGATGCCGCCGATGCTGTCCACAACGTCTTCTTTCAGTAAAATTAGCTTCTTGGTCCTTGAGGCATACGCCTTCTCGTCTATGACCCAAGTGCTAGTGCTCCACTTTTTCTTGCCTTCCAATTTATCGCGCCGAGTAAATATCCCCACGAACATATGCTGAGCATCAATTAGCCCCTTCACTTTATCGGAAATTTTCTCAGCCTTCGGCTGCTTGCCCGTGAATACGTCAACGCCAATCGCCTTGAGGACACTTGTCACCGCTTCGACTATTGCTTCGTCTTCGGGTGCGAATGAGTGCCCGACAAACGCTGTTGGCTGGAATCCCTCTGCGTCCGCCCGAGCCGTGGGTTTGGCCGCCCTTGGCGCCGGACCATCCCCATTATCGTTGCCTCCGTGATCGGTGGGACGCCCACGTCCGGCGTTCTGCATCAATGGAACAACCAAACCCTCCGTGTAGCGTTCGAGAATAGCCTTAATCTCTTCGTCGTACCGACGCCTGATCGTGGCGCGCTCACCAAACGTCAACAAACGCTGAAAGTGGACGTCCAGATCGGCTAAATACTTGGCGGAACACGCGGCTAATACTTCAGGCCGCTGCGAAAGATCAGCGATCCAAATTTCCGCCAGGGTAGCAGCGGTATTTCTCAAATCGGCGGAAGTTACTTGCTGGGTGGGACTGCCGTATGCTCTTCGCAGCGATAGCTTAAGATCGTGGAGATCGGTCTTCAGCCTACGTGCGGCGACGGTGAGCTGTTCGTCCGGCATTTACAATCAGCTCCGTTTCTTGCCCGCCTTCGCCTTCTGTTTGCTTTTTGTCTGGCCCGTCGCGCCAGCAAATCCAGACTCCACGGCCTCAATGCCCTTGGAAGTAATGTAGGAATTGGAGTTGTCCTCGTGAATCCATCCTCTCGTGATTGTTTTGACAAAATCCCGGTCATAGTTTTTGGGCGGGTTTTCGCGGCTCGCCGTGTAATACTTTTCCAAGTCGGCCCGAGAAAACGTTGGTAGATTCTCGTGTTTTTCCCGATAGTAGGCGAACAACGTAATCAGTTCGGGATGGGTGTCCGGCTTTTTGTCCTGGATAAGCTCCCGGATCGCCAGGGGACGCGTCGACGCCAGTGGACGAGGAGTGGCCAAAGCTGGCCCGACGCTGGTCACGTCCGCTGCGTCATCCCCTGCCTTGTCTATTCCCGCGGCGGGTGGCATTTCCAAGAGTGTCCGAACAGACGCCAAGACTCTCTGCCGATCCTCCGCCGTTAGCGGCTTGAGCGCGGTGTGCACTGCCTCTAATGCCGCGAACGTTTTGTCTTTCTTAATAGGGGCCACGATTGCCTCCAGCAAATCGAAGTTAGAATGAACGCCCTTTTAGCCAATCATTGCGCTCAGTTCCGAAATTCCATGATGCCCAACCTCTCATCAGCGGCGCGACGAACATCAAATCTCCCGGATGCAGGTAAGCTTTCAAAGAGTCTCTAATCGTGGCGGCGCTCTCAACAGATTCCACCAACCATACCGACTTCTCGATATGGCACCAAGTAGGAAATTGTGATTTGATCGCGCCGATGATTAGCTCGTAGTTACCTGGAGTATCGTTCGGCACCTTCAGGTCGTAAGTGACTAAGAAAACCATTGTGGGCACAAAATATCACAGATCGGCTACGTAGGGCGGGCTGCGCGATCCACCCGTCGTCAGATGGTGTAAGCCTCAGTGTGCAACTGGAGCCGGGGCTTTAGATGTTCCTGGAGCTGGAGCTGGTGCCGGTGCCAGAGCTGGTGCTGGTGCTGGTGGAGTAGGGATCGTAATGCTCTGATGTGCGTCTATGCTGGTGCCATCCGCAAGAATGAAATTTATTTCATACTTGCCGGGGCCTGCGTCACTAGCCGGGATGGCCAATACAGCTACATTGGGGTCGATTGACGTAGATGTGGCATTCGGCAGTGCCTTGAGTTGCGCTTGGACAACGGTCTTGCCGTCGATCAACTGGACACTTTTTACCGAATCGAGTCCCGAGCCTTCGATTGTTAGATTTGTCGGTTTCGTGAAGTCAGCTAGAGTCGTAATCGGTGTAACGAACAACTTCATCGTTGGGACAGGAGAAGGTGTGACCTGTTGGACGTGAGTGCCCGCGATTTGAACCGTTATTGTTTTAAAGAGATTCTTAAGATCATTGCCCTTATACGTGGAAAGATTAGTGTTGTGCCTCCACTGGGGCATCAGATGATGTTTAGTATTCGGCGCTGGCTCTAGAATTTCGGACGGGATAAAAGCAATAACGCTGATGGCTCCTCCCTTCGGAATGACTGTTGACGTGACAGAAAAGCCCAGTCGGTCGAGGTTCGATAGTTCAGCGGTGCTCAAATCGGGAATGGCGCTTTGCAGTCCTGTCTGAGCCGGACCAGCAAATACGTTAGAGGCCTGCTGCAAAGCAGTGCTGCCCGCAAAGCCAGCGATCCCAGTAAGGATACTAGCGCTCGCAGCGGTGACTCTAAAAATAATAGCGCGAGCACTTAGCTGCTCGGCCTTCACTGATATGTCATGCGGGACCTGCTTGTCGTAGCTAGAGACCACGTAGTCGGGAAAACCACCACGTATGTCTTGCAGCAGATATTCCAAACTCTGGTTCTTATTCTGTATAGCGACGTATATAGCAAGAAAGTGGTTAGCTACTCCCTTGCCGAAAGAGTCGTACGCCACATCATAGGAATAAGCCGAGAAAGAGCACTGAAGATTGACATTTATCGGAGCTGTGCCTCCAGGTGCAGCGCATGGAACGTACTTGGTATCATCCGAACCGTTGACGGTGATGGTTTTGCTGCTGTCGTAGAGTTTTCCCGAGGCGTCGGAAAAATACACAGCGTACGTGCCGCTGGTTCCCGGTCCGGCCGTTAACGTAGCGTTCAACAGTGATGCATTAGACGTCGCTTTGTCGATTGGCCCTATAGTCGGCGGGGGCGCGGTGTTCTGTGGAGATTTCGAGCACAATACAATTGTCCAGCTCGTAATGAGATTCTTGCCGTCTATCCGCAGGGTGACAACGGACCCCTCGTAAAATGACGCTGGAGTGACCGCAGTGATCTGTGGTCCGGTCGCACCTGCCGGAAGCGCAGAAAGAGCGCTTGTGCACGTTGCAGGTGCTGGTGGGGCTACTGCCGGAGCTGGAGCTGGGCCCGGTGTTAAGGCCGACGCTGGCGCTTGGGCCGGGGCTGGGGGAACAGTTTCTTGCGAAGCAGCCCATCCTGTGGAGCATGGAAGGCTAGCAACGATTAGGGTTCCGATGCCAGCACCGAGTGCAGACCGAAGAGTCATGACGGGTATCTCCGGGATCTGAAACATCACTGTGAACGTCACAGTTGAAAACATGCGCGCTATAACGCGCATGTTTCACCAGTTCCCCCCGGTCTGGCGTTGGCGGAATTATAAGCCCACTTACGCTGACTTCGAAAAAGAAATGTGGCCACCCGTAACAAGACCGGGATTGAATGGGCCACCCGTCGTGAACCCCGTCCAATTGCTGCGGGAGCTACCTTGGGGTGGGGCTCCTTTAGTTCGTGGTCATGCATCCAGTATGGGGCTAGCATTGGGCCTATACGCGGCATCGCCGAGAGTGACTAAGGAGACTAAATGCGGCGCCTGATTGCATTGGCTGGTGTGCTGCTCCTGGCGCTTCTCCTCACGGGAGCGCAGGCAGCGAAGACTGCCGACGACAAGTCCGAGGCGGTTATCAATCTTGAAAACGCATGGAACTACGCCGAAGAGCGGCATGATGGGAATGCTCTGAGGTTATTGCTAGCCGAAACATTTGTGTACACAGACTATGACGGGACTATTATGGACCGGGAGCAATGGCTGAAAAAAGTCCAGAGCATGGCGAAGGACTATCGGCACTTGTCTAACATCGAGCAGAATGCGCGTGCCTATGGCGACGCCGTAGTGGTGATTGGAGTCTACCTCGAAAAAATGAAAATCAAGGGGAAGGACGTGGATCGCCGTGTCCGATTCACGGATACTTGGATTTTCCAAAACCGCCACTGGGAATGTGTAGCAAGTCAGTCCACGCTAACAGCCCCCAGGTTCTGAAGCCCACACGTAGCCTTCGGAAAGAATTGAGGCGAGTGGCCCACTCAAGCCAACCGCGGGCTTGAGCGGGGCACCCGTTCCTCAGTGAAACTTTCATCCGGTCATTTACTTCCACCCGTGCCGTTAGTGGTAGTAGTAGCAGGAGTTTGTGCGGGTTTTTTCGCGGCCGGAGCCGGCGCTTTTGTAGTCGCCGGGACCGGCTGCTTCAGCGATGTTTTTGTAACTACTGCGGATGTGGTTGGTTGAGTCGCGGTGGTCGCAACCGTTCGTCGGCTTACCGCCGTCGCTACGGAAGCGCGAGTTGCCGGTGCGGTCGTGGTCGCGGCTGTTGGGACGCTGCCGGCGGGCTGCGTCAAAGCAGTGTTGGCCACCGGAGGAGCTGCTACCGCACCGCCCCTCGCATTTGCAGTCGCCGCCGGAGTGCAGGGCGCTGCTGCATTGGCGGTAGCTGGGGCAGCTGCCGGCTTCTTCTTGCGTGCAAATATCGATCCCAGATTAGAAATTGCCGCGGAGGCGTTTGTAACCGCGTTGTTGGCGTCGTTGTTTTGCGCCCCAGCCGAATTCGCGACGTTGGTCAATGTTCCCGGTGTGGTGGCTCCGGGAGGACAAGGTTGCCCTGAGGCCGCCATCATAGGTTGACCCGAAGGCACGGAAGCATTCGCCTGGCCAGGTGTGAACGCGTTGATGGCAGACCCGCCGGTCGAAGTCGCTCCCGTTCCCGAAGCCATAGCCCCGGAGCCCATCCCGGCAGAGTTTACATTTGAAACTGCAGCCACGCCCATTCCATTGGCGAGTCCCTGATAGTGCAGCAAGGTCTCATCTCCGAGCGTCCACTGATTGCCCTCTACGCGATTCATTTCGCGGATAGACAATTCCATTTCATAGTTCACGCCCGAGAGCTTACCGCCGGGGACCCAATACAGCTCAAAGCGAGCGTCGCCACCGCCACCGGCAGGCAAAGAAAACTTTGGGTCCACATTGTTCCCAGCGACGATTCCCATGCCACGGACGCCACCGTTATACGTATTGAGTCCCAAACGGTTGCCCATGTCGTCGATGGCTGATCCGGAGCCGTCCACGTAGCCGAGGCTTATTTGCTGATTAGTTTTATTTTGGAAGTGCATCATTGCGTCAATAATTCTGATCCCGCGAGGATCGGTACTGGTGCGGAATTCAGTCACTGTCGCCACGAAGTCATTGCCTTCATAACAAAGCGGACGATTAGCACAGAGCGAGGTCTGGGCTGCTACGGGAGTGGCTTGGGTTTCGTTCGAATTCTGCGGTTGCGCTTGGACGGAAGGCTTGCTTGGTGGGCGTTTTGCCTGAGCAAGCAAAGCGGGTGCGGTCAACCCCATGGCTGCCGCGAGCGTCAGGACTTGTATCGTGCGGATTCTCACGTTGTACATATGTATCTCCTCGCTGGAATTTGTTTCTGCGCGGACAGGGACCCCAATCAGCAGCCACTACGGGTGCGAACTATTCAGCTGCTGAGTTATTTCAGTTGCGAAAAATGAATGCTCATCCAGGAGTGATTCTGGTCAGGACCGGCAGCGAGGCGAATGACGACGACGCTCGCAAAATAAATGCAGGCGCATTTCACCCTTCAACGCAGCGGATCAGGCCCGAAATCAGGTCTCTGGAAAATCGAACGCGAAGTCGCCGGAATTGTACTCCGCTTTCGTTGAGTGAGCACTTGTTTTTTTTAAGGTGCGCCGCTAGCCGGCTTCAGGCGAAAAGCCGGGACGGGCTGGCCGCCCGAGCGTATTTTTGGCCTTGACACAAGAGGCTTCGGCATAAACTGGCTGGTTGACCGGCCCCCTTTTTCCCTTCCGCGGCCAAAGGCTTTACATTCGCAGCGCGCCTCGACCACACGTCGCGCAATACCCGGCATAGATTTTTTCAATTGGACAGCACGCAACGTTTTTGCAAGAGTAAGTAGGTCAGTTGCTGCCGGGTTGCAGCGCTGTAAAGACTCGAAATTCCTCGCCTCGTTGCCACGTTTCCGACCACGTTGTCCAAATCGTTTTTCTCACCAAATTCACCAAATGGAGACACTTACATGGACAACGAAAGAAGCAGCAAGCCGGCAAGAGTAACTCTCAAGACCGTCGCCGATCATCTTGGTCTTACCCCGGGAACAATTTCCGCAGTTTTAAACGACACACCGGGAGCGGTCCGCATACCGCAAGCGACCAAAGCCCGCATCGTGGCCGCTGCGCGAGACCTGAACTATCAACCGAATCCGCTGGCGCGCGCCCTGCGGGTTGGACAAGCCGTTTCTCGGAGTGAGTTTGATACTGGAAGCACGCGTGGCGCGTTAGTCATTATGGACGCCGGAAATTTTATGCTCGCCATGAACGCGATTCAGCAGGCAGGATTGCGGGTTCCGGATGATGTTTCAGTGGTTGAGTTCGACGGGACACCGGCAGCAATGAGCTATTCAGCGTAGACAGAAATCCAGAAGGTAGAAGTCAGAAGACGAATTCAGAATTCAGAAGTTAGAATGCAGAAGTCAGAAGTTATAAAAATGCGGAAATCAGAGTAAGAATGAAGAATTACAAGCCGGTATTAATTCTGCATTCTGAATTCTAACTTCTTACTTCTATTAAATTCTGAATTCTAACTTCTGACTTCGTTCTTACTTGCTGTCCTGTTCCTTGGCTAGCCTGACCTTGGCAGTTTCCAGCTTCTTCTGTACCCGCGCCTGTTCTTCCTGATCGACTTCAGGGGTCACGGTCTTGTTCCATTCTTCAAGAGCGCGCTCCCAGTGCGTGGCCGCAAGTTTCAGGCGACCGGTTTTCTGGTAAAGATCGCCCAGGTGCTCCTGCACGGTGGGATCGGCTCCCATGTGCTGCGAAGCTTTAGTCAGATTATTTTCCGCGAGATCGTATTTGCCCAGCTTGAAATAAGCCCAGCCCAGTGAGTCAAGATAGGCGCCGTTCGCTGGCTCCTGACCCACAGCCTTCTTGATCATGGCAAGCGCGTCATCGAGCTTCATGTTGTGGTCTGCCAGCATGTAGCCGAGATAGTTCAGCACTGCCGCGTTGTCTGGACTTTCGGTCAGGATTTTGCGGAAGGTGGCCTCGGCGTCATCGTATTTCTTCTGCCGTTCCAGATTGGCGGCGCGCAGGAATTCGATATTTTCCTTGTCCTCCGGCTTGGTAGCCAATTGCGCAGCCTTGTCGAGCGCGGCTTCAGCATCAGGCCAGCGTTTGAGCCGGCTGTACATGTTGGCCAGCGCAATGTACACGTCGCGATCGTCGGGCGAGCCATTCAGCAGCGACTTTACCTGTCGCAAACCCTCTTCTGGCTGGCCCATATCGGCGACCTGGCCGGCGTAGACCATCTTAAGGTGGCGCTTGTTGGGCAACTTCTGCGTGGCTTCGCGGGCGACATCAGTGGCCTTTTGCCACTCTTTATTCTCGCGATAGGTATCGATCATTGCGCCGTAGCCGCGCTCGGCGTTGTCGTCTCCCAGGGTGAGCAGCTTCTGGAAAGTCTCAATCGCAGCCTGCTCATTGTTGTCATCCGCATAGGCCGAGCCCAAACGCTCCAGGAAAATCCCCCGGTTGTCCTGCTCTTCCTGCGAATACTTTCCGTCCGCCTTCTCGGTCTTCTTGAGCAAGTCCTGCAGGGTCTGGATCGCGTCCTCATAGCGGCCCTGAATCTGATAAATGGTCGCCATATCGTACGAGACCTGCTCCGAATCCTGCACCATCGACTGGGCCTTTTTCAGGTTCTCCAGCGCCAGATCAAGATTGCCCTGCCGCCGGTAAATCTCGCCAATGCTGATGTAGGTCCGCGCATCTTCCGGGTTGGCATCGGCGATGATCTTGTATTGCTGCAGCGCCTTGTCGATCTGCCCATCTTTTTCCAGGCTTCCTGCCAAGCCGCGAATCGCGTCGAGATTATCGCGATCCAGAGCGATAGCGTGCTGGTAGGCATCAATCGCTTTCTTGTAATTCTTCTGCTGGTCATAGGTGTCGCCGAGCGCAGCGTAAAGCTTCGCCGACCGGCTTCGCTCCGGGACCGAGCTCAGGGTGTCGGCCGCCTTCACCGTATCGCCCTCTTCGTTGTAAAGCATGGCCAGCGAAGTCACGGCCTCTTCGGAGTCGGGCGCCAGCTTGACCGCAGTTTTTTCTTCGTCTTCAGCCTTTTTGGTCTGATTGTCGGCGTGGTAAAGCCGTCCAAGCATGATGTGGTCGTCCGCGCTGGAAGGGTCGAGCTTCACGATCTCTTCATATTGCTGAATGGCAAGCTTGAGCACGCTGTCGGAGCCGTTGCCGCCCTGCATATCGCCGAGCGAGCGCAAATAAATGTGTCCCAGCAGGCGATGGGCTTCGAGATTGTTGGGATCGCGTTGCAATATTTCCTGTGCTTCAGAAACCGCGTCGCGGATGCGCCCGCTGCGGGCATAAAGTTCCGCCAGGCCCGAGGTCAAATACTGCGACGTAGGATCGGCTTCGATTGCCGACCGGTATTCCTGAATGGCCTTAGTCATCAGGTCGCTGCGCCCGTAAACCGCCATCTCCTCTTCATACATGTGCGCCATGGTGAAGTGGTAATAGGCAGCGGCCTTATCGGTTTTGCGCGCAGCGGACTCGTCGGTTTTGGCCGTCGCCGTGGCAGCGGGGCTGGCGCTTTGCGGTTTGGGATTTTCCGGCTTGGAATTTGCCGGTTTCGGGGAGGCTTGCTGACCAAAAGCCAGGCAAGCGCTTAGCAGAAATGCAACAAAAAGATTTCTCATGAAGTACCTGTGAACTCCCAAGGCCATAGCGATTGGATGCCGAACCGCTCAGGGTGGGTGCTTATGTGTATTTTACCCTGAGGGAGGTTTGCACAGGGTGAACGGGGGTAATAGTCAGGGCGGTAGCTGCAGGGCAGCTGCTACCTCAACAAAGACCCCTTGCTTTACGCCCATCACTCATATCAAAATGCCGACCACGTTCTCAAGTATGTCTCGGAGTCAATGTAATTCCGTATGCCTAGAAACGATTGGACACGCGATCAGCTAATCTTGGCATTTAATCTCTACTGCAAAATCCCCTTCGGGCGGATAGACCATAGAAATCCTGAAATCATTGCGCTGGCTAATGCCATCGGCCGCTCACCTTCAGCGGTATCTTGGAAGCTCTCCAATTTCGCCAGCCTCGATCCATCTCTAAGGTCAAGAAACATCGCGGGCGCTCGCCATGGTGCCAGAGCAGATAAGGGGATTTGGGACGAATTCAGCGGAAATTGGGACAAGCTGGCCTACGAGAGTGAACGATTAATGTTCCAGATCAAGGGCGGGGTTCCGAAGGAGGAGGAACTCTTTCCGGAAGGGAAGAGTGTAGAAGCTATCGTCAAGATAAGGATCAATCAACGCTTTTTCCGTTCCGCGGTTCTTGCCGCCTACAACATGCGTTGCTGCATAACAGGACTTTCGCTCCCGGAGTTGCTGAACGCCAGCCATATTGTGCCGTGGAGGATCGATTCAAAGAACCGAACGAATCCGCGCAATGGGCTCTGTTTAAATGCTATCCATGATCGAGCTTTTGATTGCGGATTATTGACCGTTACTACCGATTATTCAGTGAGGCTGTCCCCGATAATTCAACGGGCGAAGAAAGACGATACTCTACTCGTGTTCTTCCGCCCATATGACGGAGTTCGGATAACACTGCCGAGCCGATTCAAGCCTGATCCTGAGTTCCTGCGATACCACAACGAGGCGGTATTCCGAACGCAATGAAAGACACACAGAGCTCCAACGTTAAATTCACATACCTATATCGTGATGCCAGTAACTACAAAAACTGGGGCGAGGTGATATTTAGGAATCCAGACGGCCTCCAGCTTCAGGAAATCGAAGACCGCCTTCGCCAATTCCTCACCTCAGACGATACTTTCATCGCAAATCAGGTTCGCATACCTGAAGTTTTCTTGTTCCCACCGGGCGAGCCTACTGAGGATGACCACTGCTTCCACGAGTGCGCATCCATGGAAACCACGGATGAGCCTGCAACGGATGCGTTCCGCAGATCGGTTCTGGAATTTACTCAGGAATGCGCAAATGCGGCGGCGAGCGGTTGGCTCGGTTTTGACCCGGCACAACCCGACCGGCGGTTCATCATCGGAGCCCAAGAGTGGTGACTTTCGTTCCTCTCGCCTAGCACCTTTTTATACAAGTGCGGCAAATTTACCGTCGAAAGCCTCCTTGCGCCACGCGATAAGGACTAAAATGGCTCTGGGAATCAATAACTTAGGCTTTCTGCAGTTTGGCATGGGAGTTGATATACGTCAGAGTAGGTGTCAGCATCTTAGGATTTGACACCGAGTTTTTCGGTCCAGCGCGGCGTCAGCGCTGGCCGGCACGGAAAAAGGCCGTCAGACAAGCCATTTGAGCGGAGTCAGAGGCGAGGTCTGATCCATGATCTGTGCCAAGATTTTGAAGACGCACCAATATCGCGATCACGCCCGCGAATGGCGTGCGGCGAGGAGTTGACCTGAGCGCAGCCGCTTCGGCCAGGCCAGCAGCTCCCCCAGAGTACGTTGAAAACGGAGGATGTTGAAAATGAGAAATCGCGCAGTGGTAGCGTTATTCGTCGCATGCTTACTCTCTCTCCCGGCGCTGGCCCAACAGCAGCCGGCCAGCTCGACCCCCAGCGACCAATCGTCGCAAGCGGCGTCGACCCAGTCCAGTAATTCCGGCGAAAGCGCGACCGGCAAAGCGCCTTTGCAGTATGAAAGCCGCCAGGGCTTCTGGGGCAAGGTAAATCCCTTCGCCCGCAAGAAGTACGTTCAGCGCCAGACCCAGCCGATTCGTGACCGCGTGAACGAGCTCGATGAGCTCACTCAGGCCAATTCGAAGATGATCAAGGACGTCGATTCGCGCGCCCAGCAAGGCATTCAGATGGCCTCAACCAAGGCCACCGAAGCCGACCAGCACGCGGTTGACGCCGGCAACAAGGCCACTCAAGCGCAGACTACCGCGACCCAGGCCAACACCCGCCTGACCACGGTCGAAACCGTAGTCAGCAACATCGATCAGTACAAGTCCACGAACCAGACAGAGATTCGCTTCCGCGCCGGCCAAACCGTCCTGAGCGAAGCTGCGAAGCAAGCCATTGACCAGATGGCCGAGCCGGTGAAGAGCCAGCGCGGATACATCATCGAGGTCCAGGGCTTCTCTTCTGGCAAGGGACAGACTGCGATCGCGACCTCACGCAAGATGGCCGACGCCGTCGTGCGCTACCTGGTCGAGAACCACGAAATCCCGGTTTACCGGATTTACGTGCTCGGCATGGGCAACGCTCCCGCGTCGACGACGACTGCAGAAAACGGCGAGAAGCCGAAGCGCATGAGCGGCGGCCGGGTCGAAATCAGCTTGTTGAAAAACGACCTCGAGCAGTTGGCCGGCGGCGCAACCCCGACCCCTCAGCAGTAAGCACCAACGTCTCAGCAAAAAGCCTCCCGCAAGGGAGGCTTTTTTTGTTTGAGCTCGCCCTACCCGAAAGCACTCGAACTACAGTGTCCGGACGCACGGGCCTTAACCCTCCATAAGGTAAAGTAGATACAGCACTATTCGCTTTACTGGGAAGGACGTCTCTTTGAGTTCAGGTATTCGCAATATCGCCATCATCGCGCACGTGGACCACGGCAAGACCACGCTGGTCGACGCCATGCTGCGCCAGAGCGGCACTTTTCGCGCCAATGAGGCCGTCATCGAGCGGGTCATGGACTCGAACGAACTGGAGCGCGAGCGCGGCATCACCATTCTGGCCAAGAACACCGCGATTTTTTACCACGACGTGAAGATCAACATTGTGGACACGCCGGGTCACAGCGACTTCGGTGGTGAAGTGGAACGCGCCCTGAAAATGGTAGACGGCGCCATGCTGCTGGTGGATGCCAGCGAGGGCCCATTGCCGCAAACTCGATATGTGCTGAGCAAGGCGCTTGAGTCGCGACTGCCTCCAATTGTTGTGATCAACAAGATCGACCGTCCGGATGCGCGGCCGCAGGAAGTGCTCAACGAAATTTACGATCTGTTTATTGACCTCGACGCTGTCGAAGAGCAGTTGGATTTTCCTGTGCTCTACACCAACGCCAAGGCAGGCACGGCGTCCACCGATATAAGGGGCGGAGGCGAAGACCTGCAGCCGCTCTTCGAGGCGATTGTGCAGAGAATCCCGGCGCCTAAAGGCGATGCCGCTGGTCCCCTGCAGATTCTGGTCGCCAATCTCGATTACAGCGACTATCTCGGACGACTGGCGATAGCGCGAGTCTTTAACGGTACCATGCGCACCGGTGAAGAAGTCGCAATCGCAAAACTCGGCGGCGCGATTGAGAAGACGAAGATCACAAAACTATTTTCCTTCTCGGGATTGAAACGCACCGACATCACCGAAACCGAGTTGGGTGACATCATCGCGGTGGCGGGAGTCGAAGGCATCACCATCGGCGAGACCATCACCGATGTCGAAAATCCTGCTCCGCTCGAGCACATTGCCATCGACGAGCCGACAATCGCCATACAGTTCACGGTGAACACCTCGCCGTTTGCCGGACGCGAAGGAACTTACGTTACTTCGCGAAATCTGCGCGAACGCCTGCAAAAAGAACTGCTCACCAACGTTTCCATTCGTGTGGACGAAACCGAAAGCACCGATTCGTTCAAGGTGATGGGCCGGGGCGAGTTGCAGCTCTCGATCTTGATCGAGATGATGCGCCGTGAGGGCTACGAGCTAATGGTCGGCAAGCCTGAGATCGTCACCAAGCGCGTCGACGGAAAACTGATGGAGCCGGTGGAGCACCTAACCGTCGATGTCCCCGAAAATTTTGTAGGCGTGGTGATGCAGCAGCTGGGCGAACGCAAAGGCGAAGTCGCCAACATGCACAATCACGGTTATGGGAGGGTGCGCTTGGAATTCCGCGTGCCCAGCCGTGGGCTGATTGGGCTGCGCAGCCAGTTGCTCACCGATACGCGTGGCACCATCGTGATGAATTCGCTGTTCGATGGATACACGCACTGGCAGGGTGAAATTCCGCACCGGCCGACCGGCGCGCTGGTCTCCGACCGTGCCGGCGTGACCACGTCCTACGCGCTCTGGAACCTGCAGGAGCGCGGAGAGTTGTTTGTCGGCCCTAGCATCGATGTGTATGAAGGCATGATCATCGGCGAGAACGCTAAAGACACCGACCTCGACGTGAACGTGGTCCGCGAGAAAAAGCTGACTAACATGCGCTCTTCGACGGCGGACGAGGCCATACGCCTGATTCCGTTCAAGCAGCTCAATTTGGAGCAGGCTATCGAGTTCATTGCGGACGATGAGTTCGTGGAAGTCACCCCCAAATCCCTGCGGTTGAGGAAAAAAGTGTTACAGGCGAACCAAAGAAAGAAGCGTTCCGCCGGCGCGACCGTCGAAGTCTAATCGTTTTTCTCGCGGGTTTCGGGCCTAAACTGTCATCTTCAAAGTTCTCGCGAAAATCCAGAGATCGTGATAGCTTTTTCACGCACAGGTTCGCGCCACAGCCTGTTGTGAGGATGCAACATGCGATTCGCTTCGATTCTGCTGATTTTGTCGTGCGTTTTGACTCCGTTGCTCGCCGAGGTAGCCAACGAAGGTCCATCCAATGAAAAGGCGCAAAAAACTTACAAGCAGGGGCTTGAATACCTAACCAAGCGCCAGCATGCCTTCGCACTGGACAGTTTCAAGAAAGCCGACAAACAGGACGGCGGACACTGCCTCGACTGTCAACGAAAAGTCCTGAAGTATGCAGTAGAACTGCGGGACTGGAAGAGCGCCGAATCGGCGGGCGAGCAAATTCTAGCCAGCGCACAAGGGAACAAGAACCTGGCTATCGCGCACTACAGCCTGGGCATGGTTTGGATGAATGAAGCTTTGTCCAAAAAGAAAGATGAGCTGTATTCCCGCGTTCATGACGAAATGACGAAGGCCTTGGCTTCATATCCCAATTTCCCGACTGCGATTTATACGGATGGACAGGCGCTTGCGCACCTAAATCAGGATGACGCGGCCAAAGCGCAGTTCGAAAAGTTTGTGAAAATGAATACGACCGACGACCTGGATCGCCGGCGCGCGCTCCGTTATGTCAGCGAGCCTAGCTTGGCGCGCGCCCGCATGGCTCCGCCATTTGAGGTCACGACCACAGACGGACAGCGAGTGTCGCTCGATGACTTCAAAGGCAAAGTAGTATTACTCGACTTCTGGGCCACTTGGTGCGGACCTTGTCGCGAAGCGCTGCCACACATGAAGGACATCGCAAAGAAATTTCAGGGACAGCCTCTTGTTGTTTTGAGCGTCAGCCTGGACGACAATGAGCAGAAGTGGAAAGAATTCGTTGCCAAGAACGGAATGACCTGGCTGCAGTATCGCGACGGCGGCTTCACCGGTCCGATCTCAACCTTATTTGAGGTGAGGGCGATTCCGCATACTTTCACGATCGATGCCGATGGTGTGCTGCAGGATGAGCAAATTGGCGATGCTTCCGAAGGCAAGCTGAAGAAATTGCTGGCACGGGCGCGCGAGCTGCAAGTAGCGCAAAATCCTGCGCAGTAGCCTCACGTGAGATGACAAAAATTCAAACTTAATTCTCGGGAAGGTGGAAATTGATGAATAAGAACTGGACTCGTCGTGACTTCATTCGCGTAGGAACAGCATCAGCTGCGACCGGAGCGGCAGCAAAATTCACGTTATTGCAACCGAAGCCGCTTTGGGCTTCGCCGAATCCGGTGGCGCCCAGCGATAAGGTCCGTTTCGCCTCCATCGGCACCGGCGTGCGCGGTTGCGAGTTGCTGTCGGCAACAACACAAGTACCGGGTGTCGAATGCGTCGCCGTGTGCGACCTCTATGATTCCCGCCACACCGCGGCACAAGAGTCGGTGAAGAATCCAAGTGTTTCGGCCACGCGGAATTACAAGGAAATTCTGGATCGCAAAGATGTGGACGCAGTGATTATCGCGGTGCCAGACCATAACCACCGCCGAATTTTCGAAGATGCCTGTGCCGCGGGGAAAGACGTTTATTGCGAGAAGCCCATGTCGCACACCGTCGAAGACGGCTTCGCGATGATTGATGCCGCGCAGAAGGCAAACCGGATTGTGCAGATTGGTAGCCAACGGGTTTCATCGATTGTTTATGCGCAGGCGAAGGAGCTATACGACACCGGAAAACTCGGCGACGTGTATCACATTGAGGCTTACTGGGACCGTAATTCGCCCAGCGGCGCGTGGGTCTATCCGATTCCGCCGGATGCGAGCGAGCAGACCATTGATTGGAATGCTTTCCTGGGCAGTGCCCCCAAGCGGCCGTTTGATCCAGTGCGGTTTTTCCGCTGGCGTTGCTTCAGCGACTACGGCGAGGGTCTAGCAGGAGATTTGTTCGTGCACCTGATGTCGGGAATTCAATTCATTACCGGAACAAGCACGGTAGCCAAACGAGCCCAAAGCACTGGAGGACTCTTCCACTTTAAGGATGGGCGCGATTTCCCCGATCTTATCGAGACGTTTTACGATTATCCCAATTTCCGGGTTTACCTGCGCTGCAACCTAATGAACGACCAGGGAGACTTCATTGGCTTCTACGGTACCAAGGGGACCGCGATCATTCGCGGTCAAAACCTGACGTACACACCGCAGGACACCCAGCCGCACCCGGAAGGCTACTCGATTTTCGGGTGGCCGGAGAAACTCCGGAATGAGTATCTGGAGAACTTCGAGAAGGAACATCCGCTGTACAAAGTTAAGATTGAGGAGGGGACTGAAGTCTTTGCGGCCCCCGAAGGTTACAGTGATCTGGTCGATCACCAGACAAACTTCTTCAACGCCGTCCGCTCGCGCAAGAAGGTGGTCGAAAACGAGGAATTCGGCAACAACGCGGCCCTAGGTTGCCATCTCGCGAATTACTCGTATTTCAAGAATACAGCCGCCATCTGGGACGCTGGAGCAAAGAAGATCAGGAGCTAATTCGAAGTCGCGCGAGATTTGGCGTAGTTCTCCGGGTGGAGTCGCTCACTTCATCGGGCAAACCAGCGCATGCCGGCGTTTCGAGATCGCGATATTCATCTCCTCGATGGAGACTGTTTTTCCCGGTTTGCGTATGAGCCCTTTCAATCGCCGCACAGGCAGATTCGCAGCAAGGACTCCTTCGGGAGTAAACTTCGGGGTAGACATACGAAAATCATACTCCTTAGGCGTTCGTTTCTTTTCCAAACCAGAGTGCACACCGGTGGAAGAGCGGCCATTTATGGCCGCGTAGAGAGTGACATTGGGGCGACGAGCTTCAGCGCGGCTGCAATTTTCTTCGGGCAGTGCCGCGAAACTAATTCTCCGGGGTAGGGTTCACGTTATCGGCTCGACGCTAAGCCCTTTACCGTCTATTACCTCGAGGCGCACCGTGAGACTCTCCCGAATTATCCCTCTGATCTCTTTTATTTTCAGTATGATGGCTGCTTCAGCGTTCGCTCAGGAAAAGCCTGACCCTCGAATTTATGCAACACCTCAAGCCCAACCGGAGTCGCAGAATCCGCCAGATTACCGCAATCAGCCCGAGCAGCAGGATTCGCCCGACTACCGAACGCAGCGCCAATCGGAGGTCCCGTCCGCACCTCCCGCGCGCCCGCAACCTCCGCAAAACTGGACTCCCGAGGCCATCGCATACTTGGGACGGAATGCCTCGTCGCGGACCGAGTTTAACCTGGACCATTCGATGGTAGTGCTGGCCTCGAAAATGGACCAGGACGACACCGATTTCCGCCGCGTGATCGCCGGTGTCGACGGCGTTTCCGTTCACCATTTTCGTTTTCCCGACGACGGGATGTACGATCCAAGGATCTTGGCCGATGTGCGTCAGCAATACCGCGCCGCCGGATGGCAGCATATTTCCACTTCTCACGCCAGGGAAGGCGGCCCGGGCGCAACCGATATTTGGGTCCGGTTGGACCACGCCACCGTCAGGAACGTCGCTGTGCTATTTGCCGGAGAGAATCAGGTCAACTTCGTTTCCGTGTCGTGTGCGATCAGTCCGATTGACTTGGCACATCTCGGCGGACACTTCGGAATTCCGCAGATCCAAGGCGGAGTAGTCGTTGCTGGGCCTCACAACAGTCCCCAGCAGGTTCCGCCGCAAGATTATCGAGGATATTGAGGCTCACTTTGCTTCTCAATCCTTTAACGGCGTAATTGGTCCTACGATGTCGCCGACGATCCTGACCTTCCCCGCCATGTACCCAAAAACATCTTCCGGGGCACTCTGTACTGGCATCAGTCGCGCTATGGGCTTACCGCGCTTAGTGATCAATACGGGCTCGCCCGTCTTCTGCAGCCGGTCAATAATCGCCAGACACTGAGCTTTGAACTGCCCTGCGGGAATTTTCTTCATCGCCGAATTACCATGTTTCCTAATACCGTAACCATCGTCATCCAAATACGATCACGACAGATAGAAAACGGTTGAGAGTATCATGTCTCCCATGTCCCTGACCCGCCGCTCATTTCTTGCTTTCTCGGCAGCGCTTCCTTGGGCGCTTAAAGCTTCTGCGTCCTCGTTCGTTCCTGTTGGCCTTGAGCTGTACTCCGTCCGCGACGAGCTAAAAAAAGACCCTGAGGGCACGGTACGCGCCGTGGCGCAAATGGGATACCAGTGCGTGGAGTTTTACGCTCCATACTTCGAGTGGAGCGAAGGACAGACCAAACAGATGCGCAAGCTGCTCGACGACCTTGGCGTCCGTTGCTACTCGACCCACAATGATGAGAAGTATTTCAGCGTAGAGAACATCAACCGCGCCCGCGACTTCAACCTGATTCTGGGCACGAAGTACATGGTGCAGGCCTGGTCGGACCCGAAGCCCAGCCTGGATGCATGGAAGGCCGTTGCCGACAATCTGAACTCAGCCGCCGCCATCCTCGAACCCTCAGGGCTAAAACCCGGCTATCACAATCACGACGCGGAGTGGAAACCGATTAATGGTGTGCGCCCAATGGAAGTTCTCGCGAAAAACACCAAGCCCACCATCATGCTGCAACTCGATGTCGGCACCTGCATCGAAGCTGGCTCTGACCCTGCAGCCTGGATTCGGGCCAATCCCGGACGAATTCACTCGTTACATTTGAAAGACTGGTCTTCCGATCCGGCCAAGGGCTACAAAGTCCTGTTCGGAGAAGGTGAAGCTAAGTGGAAAGACATATTTGCAGCGGCAGAGAGCGTAGGTGGCGTCGAGTACTATCTGATCGAGCAGGAAGGTAGCCGGTTCGGCGAACTCGATACGGCCCGTCGGTGCCTGCAGGGTTATAACCTCGTGCGCGCTTTACACCTCGGACCTCCTCCCTACCATCCTCTCGATTGAGCATGGCCCAGGCGGGTGACCGTGCCGCCAACGCGGTAAAATACGGCTTTGCTATTATTCCGCTCCTGAGGTTGCATGTTCGAAGTCACGGTTGAAGATTCGTTTGCCGCCGGCCATTACTTGCGCAATTACAAAGGCAAGTGCGAGAAGCCGCACGGCCACAACTACAAAATCCGCGTCACCCTGGCGGGCAAGGAACTCGATAAAGCCGGGCTGCTGCTGGATTTCAAGGAGCTAAGGGAAGTGATGAGGCATGTAATTGACCGCCTCGATCACCAGATGATCAACGAACTAGAGCCGTTTATCGAGCTCAATCCATCCGCGGAAAATTTGGCGAAGTATTTTTACGATGAGACCAACGGCCGCCTGAGGAAAGTCACCGACGGACGAGTGCATGTGAAAGATGTGACCGTGTTCGAGACGGACAGCACAACGGCCAAATATTCTGAATGAGGCGTGAGCTCCTAAGCCTTTAGCCATTAGCTTGGGGCCTCGGCGCCGCGTATTGCTAGCGGCTCGAAGCTGGTCACTGACAACTGAAATGCAGATTACCGAAATTTACAAGTCGCTTCAGGGAGAATCCACGTACGCGGGGTTGCCATGCGTATTCGTGCGACTGACCGGGTGCAATCTGCGCTGCTCCTGGTGCGACACGGAATACAGTTTCTACGGCGGCAAGAAGATGACGCCCGAGCGGGTCTTCGACGAAGTCGAACGCCTGAGCCCAACTTCTGGGCTGGTAGAAATCACCGGCGGCGAACCCATGCTGCAAGAACGTGAACTGGTTCCATTGATGCACCGAATGCTTGAGTCCGGTTACAAAGTGCTGCTCGAGACCAGCGGAGAACGGCCATTGGAGGGGGTTCCCGCCGCTGTGGTGAAGATCGTGGATGTGAAGTGCCCGGATTCGGGCGAGGGTGACACATTTCGAATCGAAAACCTCGAAGTCCTGCAGCCGCATGATGAAGTGAAATTTGTGATCAGCGGCCGCTGCGATTACGAGTTTGCGCGCGATTTCACCGCCCGGCACGATCTGGCGCGCCGGATTAATGCCGTGCTGTTTTCCCCGGCATTCAGCAAGGATGCATCGGGCGAGCGCGATGCATCCAATTGTTTGCTCGATCCGCAAGAGTTAGCGGAATGGATGCTGGAAGACGATGTGCCCGCCAGGCTTGGATTGCAGATTCACAAGCTAATCTGGGACCCGGCACTAAAGGGAGTGTAGTGAATGCAGAAGTTAGAAATCAGAATGCAGAAGTCGCAGCACGGTTATTCGTTCTGCATTGTTTGACAGGGTGATGCTCGTCTTTTTCGAGATTCTAACTTCTGAATTCTGACTTAGGGCTTCCGTACTTGCCTCGTGACGTCAGGCCACCAATCTCGCGCTGTCGTGCTCCTCAGTGGCGGTATGGATTCCTGCGTGTGCGCCGCGTTGGCGGCTCGCGATTACGATGCCGCGGCTCTGCACATCAGTTATGGCCAGCGCACAGAAGAGCGCGAGCGGGATTCATTTGAGCGAATCTGCGACCGACTTGGAATTGACGAACGACTGGTCGTGCGCAACGAGGCGTTCAGTCTGATTGGCGGTTCTGCGCTGACCGACGAGAGCATCCCAGTCCCGGAGTCACATTCGCTGGGCGGCGATATTCCGGTAACCTATGTTCCGTTTCGCAACGCTCATTTCTTATCGGTGGCCGTGAGCTGGGCTGAGGTGCTGAACGCTTCCAAAATTTACATTGGCGCCGTCGAGCAAGACAGTTCCGGCTACCCTGATTGCCGTCCTGCGTATTATGAAGCATTTAATCAAGTAATTCGCGCCGGGACCAAAGAAGGACGCATCGAAGTGGTGACACCGTTGATCGCTTTGCGCAAGTCTGAGATTGTGCGCCTCGGCCTTGAACTGCGCGCGCCCTTGGATTTAACTTGGTCTTGTTACAGCCGCGAAGACCGCGCCTGCGGAGTATGTGATAGCTGCGTATTGCGGCTTAGAGCGTTTCAGGAAGCGGGAGCTGTTGACCCGGTTCCGTATGTTCCTGTCGTGCAGAGCGTTTAAAATTAGGCCGCGCCCGTCCCATGATTGGACGAGCTTTGTGCGGACCAGCCCGGAGGCTTCGATGAAGCGAAATGTTTTTTACGTACTGATGATTTCCATTCTCGGCATGCTGTTTGCGCTGCCCGCGCTTTCACAAACCGCAACCGTCAAGGGCGTTTGCAAAGACGCGCAGGGCAATCCCATCCCTGATGCCCAAGTGACCTGGCACAACAATGACACGGGGCGGACCTTTAATTTGAAGACCAACAAGAAGGGCGAGTATTTCTCACTGGGTATTGACGTGGGAACGTATACCGTGAGCTTGGCCAAAGATGGCAAACAGATCGACAAGGTCAACAACTACAAAGTCGAATCAGGCGATGTGAACCTGGATTTTGACGTGAAGCAGGCGCAAGAGCAAGCAGTTCAGGAGACCGCCAAGGCAAAGGGAATTACGCCCGAGCAAGTGAAGCAGATGCAGGAGCAGCAGGCCAAAGTCGAGCAGTACAACAAGAATATAGGTACGGTGAACGAAAAACTGAAAGCCGCGACTGCAGCCGAGCAGGCCACTCCTCCGAATTATGACGCCGCCATTGCTTCACTGAACGAGGCCGCGCAGATGGTTCCGAACGAGGATTTAGTGTGGTTCCGGCTGGGCGGGGCTTATCTTGATTCGGCGAAGGGCCAAACGGATCCAGCTGAGAGGACGAAACGTTACGCCGAAGCTTACAACGACCTGCAAAAAGCAATCGACCTGTATCAGTCCAAGAACGGCGGAGCGATCGCGCCGGGATCAGCACCAGCGAACGCGCAAGGCGCACCCGCTAACGGGCAGGCAGCCCAGGGTAGTCAACAAGGAGCTCAGCCCCAGGGAGCAAAACCTGCCGCGCCGCCTACTCCCGCGGAAACCCAGAAGCTGGCGGCTTATTACGATAACTTCGGGGCAGCAGCCTCCAAGGTCGGAAAGAACGACGAAGCTGCGAAGGCCTATAGGCAAGCTATAGAAATCGATCCTGCGCACGCAGCGCATTATTACCTTAACCTGGGCATTACGCTGATGAACAGTGGAGACTCAAAGGGCTCCGCGGAGGCTTTCGACAAGGCGATTGCCGCTGATCCCAGCAACGCTAACGCATACTACTTCAAAGGACAAAGTCTTTTTGCGGGAGTCACAACTGACAACACCGGCAAGATGACCGCTCCCAATGGCACCTCGGAAGCATTGAACAAATACCTCGAGCTACAGCCGAGTGGGCCGTATAGTCAGTCAGCCAAGGATATGCTCGCGGCTCTTGGGACTAAAGTCGAAACTACCTACGGTTCCAAAAAGAAAAAATAATCTTTCACTAACAATTTCACGATGGCGGCCCCTGAGCCGCCTTTTTTTCTTAAGAGCTGTTGTTACCAAGGTCTATGAACAAGCTGTTCTTTGTGGCAGCGGCCATCTGACTTCGATAGAGTTGAGCCTGAATACCTGCGTTTTGAGAAGACATCAGGCTCATGATGGCCGCAACTGGCACAGGCCGCGTCCAAATTTCGCTGGACCCGATTTCCCCCGAAGCGGCAACCGACGAGTTGCTGGCGGCAATTCTGCGGGCCAATCCGCGCGTCAGTGATCTGATTTTTTCTCCCGGCAAGAAATTCCAGATTCAGGTGAACGGAGAATTCGTCGAGCTGGAAATGACAGGAATGCCGCCGCTCACCGCCGACGATACTCGTCGCGTGGCTTCTGACCTGATTGGCACTAACAAAGCTGCGGTCAGCATGTTGCGCGAACAGGGCTACTGCGATGTATCCTACGCGCTCCCCGGCGTGGCGCGATTTCGCGTAAATATTTTCATTCAGAGAGGCAGCTGTGCTGTGGTGATGCGAGTCATTCCTACGGGAATCCCCGACTTCAAGAGCCTGAGCCTGCCGGAGCAACTGCGCGATATCGCCAAACTGCATGACGGTTTAGTGCTGATTACGGGACCACGAGGATCCGGCAAGTCCTCCACTCTGGCTGCGCTGCTCGACCACATCAACGAAAACGAAACCTGCCACATCATCACCATTGAGGACCCCATCGAGTTCCTGCACAACCATAAGCGATCCACCGTGCACCAGCGCGAGTTACATAGCGATACTCCAAGCGTGCTCCAGGCCCTGGGTGCTGCACTTCGGCAGGCACCGAATGTGATTGCAGTCGGCGAGCTCAAGGACGCAGAGACCATGGAACTCGCCCTCGAAGCTGCCGAGACCGGACACCTGGTGCTTTCGACCATGAACACAATTAACGCGCAACAGGCGGTGCAGAGATTTGTGAGCGCGCTTCCTGCAGGGGAGCAACGGCCTGCCCGCGATCGGCTGGGCCGAATGCTTCGGTACGTTATCTCGCAACGGCTGGTACCCAGGAAGCAGGACGAGCACAGAATGGCGGTATTTGAAGTCTGGAAGTCCGGCGGGGAGCCGCTGGAAGGCTTGCTTCGCGGTGAATCGCATCTCCGGGCCGAAAATGACCCAACGCGAAAGTCCACAGCTACTGACGACTGGAGCATCGATTCACAAATCGAACAAATGGTTCGCGGCGGCATCGTAACCGCAGAGAACGCCGTCACTCACGCGATGGATCCTCGCGCATTGGCCAAGAAGCTGGATGTCAGGGAACGCTGACGCCCGATTTTGCATTCCGCAACAAGTTCTTCTCGAACCTTAGCCACTTAGAGGATTGCCCTCACCACCCCGCCATCCACTCGCAGTGCGGCGCCGTTTGTCGCTGAAGAAAGCTCGCTGGCAACGTAAGTCGCCATCGCCGCGACTTCATCCACAGTCACAAAGCGTTTCAGCAGGGACGATGGCCGCACGTGCTCAAAAAAGTCCTTCTCGAACTCTGCCTTCGACTTTTTCTGTTGTTTCGCCATCGCTTCCACGAAAGCACCCACACCCTCCGACTCCGTGGGCCCGGGAAGAATGCTGTTCGAGGTCACGCCGGTTCCGCTGACCGACTCCGCGATCCCGCGCGCTACGGCAACCTGTGATGTTTTTGTCATCCCGTAATGCACCATCTCTGCCGGAATCTGCACCGCCGACTCGCTCGAAATAAAAATAATACGGCCCCAGTTCTTCTTCAGCATTCCTGCGAGATAGTGTCGCGACAGCCGCACTCCGCTCATTACGTTCACCTCGAAAAAACGGAACCAGTCAGCATCGGGGATTTCCGTGAACGGCTTCGGCTCAAAAATTCCCACGTTGTTCACCAGCACATCCACCGCAGGTAGTTTGGCAATCACCACATCCGCTCCAGAGGGGCCTGAAAAGTCGGCTGCAATGCCATCGACACTCGCCCGTGCAGCATGTGATCGAATGGCCGCAATCGCCGCGTCCACCCGCCGCTGCGTGCGTCCGTTCACGTAGACGTGCGCACCTTCGCTGGCAAGAGATTTGGCAATTGCAAATCCGATTCCTGCTGTTGATCCGGTTACCAGTGCAACTTTTCCGGCGAGTTTCAGGTCCACATCGTCCTCCAAAAAAACCACTAGGTTTGATTCCTAACGCACGACAAACGGTTCTCACTGGCAGAAGACAAAGGTCCTTCTGGGTTATGCCTCTGCAACGTTCATCAGACGGTCGGAACTGACCAATGGAGGCTGTTCGATTTCGCGTCCTCGCTTTTCCGGTTCATCCCTCCTATCATTTCCACATGGCGGCACAGCCAGAACAGGCAAGCATTCTGAGCTTTGAGGGAGCGCGTACCGTAGTCGAGTACCATGCTTCCCACCTGCAGCCCAGAGGCAGGGAGCTGCTGGCGCTTGTGGACGCGCAAGGGCGAGTCCTTGCTGAGCCGATTAACGCGGATCGCGACTTCCCGCCGTTCCCTCGGGCGACCCGCGATGGGTACGCAATCCGTGCGTCTGACCTTGAGAGTTTCCCAGCCGACTTGCAAATCGTTGGCGAGATCAAAGCTGGCGGAACAATGACCGGTTTGTCGGTTGAAGCCGGACAAGCTGTATCGATCATGACCGGCGCTGCCGTGCCCGATGGAGCTGATGCCGTGGTGATGATTGAGCACACCTCACGCGCTGGTAACCGTGTGAATGTGACCCGGCGTGTTGCCGCGAACGAGAATATTGTCGCCGCCGGTGCCGAAGCCAAACGCGGCGAGAACCTGCTTGCGCCCGGTGTGCGCATCGGCTATGCAGAAATCGCGGTTGCCGCTTCGGTTGGACGCGCGCGCATGCTGGTTCATGCGAAGCCCCACGTCGCGGTGCTCTCCACCGGCGATGAAGTAGTTGATATCGACATTCCGCCATGTCCGAACCAGATTCGTAACTCAAACAGCTATTCCCTGGCAGCGCAGATTCAGGCCGTAGGCGGCGATCCGGTTCTGCTCCCCATTGCGCCCGATGAGCCTAATCGGCTACGCGAGTTGCTGATTGAGGGACTAGATGCAGACTTGCTCCTCATCACCGGCGGTGTTTCGATGGGAAAATATGATCTGGTGGAGCAGACGCTGGCTGAATTGAAGGCTGAGTTCTTTTTCACTGGTGCGCAAATCCAACCCGGAAAGCCAGTTGTATTCGGACGAGTTCCATGTAGTGCGAGCTCCCCTTCGACTTCGCTCAGAACAGGCCCCGCCCGCGATGCAGATTTTCAGACATACAAATATTTCTTTGGCCTTCCGGGCAATCCTATTTCAACCATGGTAACGTTCGAGTTGTTTGCCAAGCCGATTTTGGAAGCGTTAGCAGGAATGTCGCCGCGCAACCTGGTTTTCACTCATGCGAAATTGAAGTCTGAAATCCGCACCAAGACGGGATTGAAGCGCTTTCTCCCCGCAATCCTTCGTGGCGAATTTGAACGCAGCGAGGTCGAACTGGTGCGCTGGCAGGGATCCGGCGACATAGCGGCGGTTGCTCGCGCCAATTGCTATGCTGTTATTCCGCCCGACCGCGAGCGCATCGAGGCCGGTGAGTGGGTCCCAGTGCTGCTAAGATGATTTCCTTCGGGTAATCGCAATTGTCCCCTAAGCTCTCTCATTATGACGATGCCGGGCGCGCGCGCATGGTTGATGTGTCCGCGAAAACGTCGAATGCGCGTGAAGCCGAAGCCAGCGCGTTTGTCACCATGAGCACGGAGGTGCTGGGCGCACTGGGACGCAATCCCAAAGGCGATCCGCTGGAAACAGCACGGCTGGCAGGAATTATGGCTGCCAAGAAGACGGCCGATCTGATTCCGCTTTGTCACCCCCTGCCGCTTTCACACGTTGATGTCGAATTGCGGCAATGCGAGAATGGGATTGCGATTTCCAGCAAGGTGAAGACTACGGCTGAAACCGGCGTCGAAATGGAAGCGCTGGTTGCGGCCAGTGTTGCCGCCCTTACCGTGTACGACATGTGTAAGGCGCTTGATAAGGGCATTGAGATTCGCGAAATTGTGTTGCAGCGAAAATCAGGCGGCAAAAGCGGCGACTATGTCCGCAAGAAGTAGTTGTTTGGCTGATGTGGGTTTTCCTTGATGTACCTTCGTGTCCTTTGTGGTTTAAGGTTCGAAAAGCAATAACCACGAAGGTCACTAAGTAGCACGAAGGAAATCGGCTGAGAGCTGATAGCAATTTATGCAAAGCGACGTAAAAATCCTGTTGGTCGATGACAATCCGATGGTGTTGGCCATGCTGCGCGATGCGCTCACGCCGTTGGCCAAGATCACGACCGCAGGCGACGGCGCCGATGCTTTGCTGAAAGCCGTGGACGACGCGCCCGATCTCGTGGTCAGCGACTTCCGCATGGCGGGAATGGATGGGCGGCAGCTGGTCGACAAGCTTAAGAGCCGCTCCACCACATCGGGGATTTTTGTAGTTCTGATGGCGACTAAGGCCGACATTTCTGAAAAGCTGGCAGTGCAGGACCACCCCGCGGACGACTTTGTCGAAAAGCCCTTTTACCTGAAAGAGGCGGTGCAGCGAATCAAGCGCGTCATCGACAAGATTGCGCTCGAAAAAATGGCCAAAGCGTCTTCCTCGGACGGAGTGGTTCGCGGCAATCTCTCGCAGATGAATGTGATCGATCTGGTGCAATCCCTGGAAATGGGGCGCAAGAGCTGCTTGCTGACGCTCAGTCGGGACAAGGAAAAGTGCGAGATGTATTTCAGCGAAGGCCAGGTATCGCACGCGGCCTATGGGGCGCTAAAAGGCGACCCTGCGGTTTTCAAAGTTCTGAGCTGGACGGGCGGTAATTTTCAAATTGACTTCGAGGGCAAGAGTAAGCAGCAAACTACCACGCTGAACACGCAGGGCCTACTGATGGAGGGCCTGCGGCAGCTGGACGAATCGCGTCGCGACGGCGGCCAATCCGAGGAAGAAGAAGATGTCCTCCTCGACTCCTGAAACCTTTCGCGCCGCCGTGCTCACCATCAGTGACTCCTGCGCGCGTGGCGAGCGCAATGATATTTCCGGACCAGCGGTGATCAACGAATTGCAGCAGCATCATTTCACCGTGATTGAAACTCGCGTTGTGGCCGACGATCACGCTGCGATTCAGAAGGCGATTGTAGAACTCGCCCGCAAGGCAAGACTTGTGGTGACCACTGGCGGGACCGGAATCTCAACGCGAGACGTGACCCCTGAGGCCACCCGCGCCGTGTGCGGAAGAATGCTGGATGGGATTTCGGAACGTATGCGGCGAGAGGGTGAAAAGAAAACCATGTTCGCCGTGCTGAGTCGCGGCGTCTGCGGCGTTTATGCCTCTACGGTAGTGCTGAATTTACCTGGAAGTCCCGCAGGCGCGGTTGAGTCCCTCCAGGCCGTAATCGACGTTCTGCCGCACGCGATCCAGATTCTGGCCGGCCGAACTGAGCACATGAGCAACTGAACCCTCCGCTGGTACCTTTCGCGTAAACTCTAAGTCGCACGAGATTTCTTCATCATCATGATGCCCTGCGCTGTGAGACGCCTTTTTGCTTCCTGCCGCAATGAATCGAATCTGAGATGAACACGCTTAAACACATTCTCTCCCGCTACACAGCTTTTTTGTGGGCGATCCTGGGGCCGTTGGGAATGTGGGGCGTATTGGCGGCGGCGGCGCTGGACGGCGCGGCTGTGGGCCTGCCGGTGGACCTGGTGGTTGCCGCATATGTTTCGCAGAACCATCACTTGTGGCCGATTTACGTTCTAATGGCGGCCGCGGGATCGGCGCTGGGAAGCTTGGTGATTTACGCGATCGGATATGCCGGCGGTGAAGAACTATTGCGCAAGCGAGTCTCGCCGGCGCGGTTTGCGAAATTGCACAATGCGTTCGAGGAACATCCGTTCTGGAGTCTGATGCTTCCGGCAATGTTGCCGCCGCCAACGCCATTCAAGGCATTTGCACTGGGGGCAGCAGTCGCGGAAATGAGCATCAGCCATTTTTTGCTTGCGATTTTTCTCGGTCGCGTGGTTCGGTTCGTGGTTCTCGCGCTTCTGATTTTGTACTTCGGCCCGGAAGCGTTACATGTCATCCGAATATTTTTCAGTCATCACTTTCATTGGGTGGTTGCCATCGCGGTCGTGGCGATCATCGCGTGGTTCATAGTGAGAAGAAGAATGGCCAAAAAGCAAAATTCTAAACTGCTGGAGCAAACAGAGAGCTGAAGACGAGCCTGACTTCGCAGCTTGCGCGCGCCGTCAGCTCGGGGCAGCCTCTGGCGTCGGTTAAACTAATTTCCGCAGGGAGAGCTTCATGGCGACTGCGACCCGGACCAATCCGCTTTCTTATCTCACCGACCAATTAAACGATCTCAAGACCAGGGGCACATATTTCCGCCTTCGCGTTCTTGAGGATGAGCAGGCGCCGGAGTGCACTTTCGACGGCAAGCGCGTAATCAATCTGGCGTCAAACAATTATCTGGGATTAACTACGCATCCCAAGCTGCGCGAAGCGGCCCTTGATGCCACGCGCAAATATGGCGTCGGTTCAGGCGCAGTCCGCACGATTGCCGGCACCATGAAAATTCACATGGAGTTGGAGGAAAAGATTGCGCGCTTCAAAAACGCTGAGGCGTCCGTGGTTTTTCAGTCCGGCTTCGCCGCCAATGCCGGCACCGTGTCGGCAGTCTTGGGTAAGGACGATTTCATCATTTCCGACCAGCTGAATCACGCTTCGATTATTGATGGCGCGCGGCTCTCACGGGCCAAGATTCTGGTGTTCGAACACAAGAACGTCGTCGACGCAGAGGCCAAACTGGCCAGCGTCGCCGGCCAGCCCGGCAAGAAGCTGCTGATTACTGACGGCGTCTTCTCCATGGACGGCGACATCGGCCCGTTGCCCGCACTATGCGACTTGGCTGAGAAATATGGCGCCATCATGATGGTCGACGATGCGCACGCTTCCGGCGTGCTCGGCCGAAATGGGCGTGGGACCGTGGATCATTTCAACGTGCATGGGAGGGTCGATATTCAGGTGGGAACTTTGTCGAAGGCGTTTGGCGCACTCGGCGGATACGTCTGCGGATCACGCGATCTCATCGAATTTTTGTATCATCGCGCGCGGCCGTTTCTATTTTCAACTTCGCATCCCCCCTCGGTTGCAGCAACTTGTATGGCTGCTCTCGAGGTTTTAGAAAACGAACCGGAGAGGATCGAGAAACTCTGGGACAATACCCGCTTCTGGAAAAAAGAACTTGCCCTCCTGGGCTTTGACATAGGAGGCAAAAGCACGCCGGCCAGCGAAACCCCCATCACTCCTATCATCATCGGCGACGGCAAACTCACCATGGAATTTTCTCGCGAGCTGTTCAAAGAGGGCGTGTTGGGAACAGGCATCACATTTCCAACCGTGCCCGAAGGCAAAGCCCGCATACGCACCATCATGACTGCGACGCACACCCGGGATGAACTCGGTCAGGCGTTAAATGTGCTCGCGAAGGTTGGCAAGAGGATACGGATCTTAAACTGAGGTATGAAGTGTTTCCAATCGACAGTCGCAACGCGACGACATTTAAATAGCCCAGCACGTAAGTGCTGGGAAATCAGGTACCCCAAGCCGAGTCCCGCCAGGGACGGCACTTAATGCAGATTTCCACAGCTTCGGAGATGGCGTCCATCACAGACAAGGGATTTTGCAACATGCTCAACTCACCGAGATGTCTCACGCCCATGTCGCCAACTTCACGCACTGCGTCTTCTCAACTAAAGATCGACAAAATCTAATTTTCCCCGAGCCACAGCCAAAACTCTGTGCCTACCTGATCGGAACTGCGAGAAACTTACAAATCACGATGATTGCCGTTGGTGGCACCCCCAACCACATCCGTCTACTGATTGCTACGCCGCCTACTCTGCCGCTGGCGGTTGCTGTCCAAAAGCTAAAAGCAAATTCTTCGCGTTGGATGGGCGAGCAGGGATTGACGTTCGAATGGCAAAAGGGATATGCAGCATTCAGCGTCAGCCCGTCCTTGATTGAGACGGTAACGAAATACATTCGCAATCAAGAACACCACCACCGTGAGCGGACATTCGAGCAGGAGTTTCTCATTTTGCTGAGGAAATCTGGCGTTTCTTACGATGCCGATCATGTATTTGCTGCGTAGGTGCCGTCCCTGAAGGGACTCGGCTTCGACTTCAACCGTTTCCCAGCACTGACGTGCTGGGCTATTTAAATGTCGTCGCGCTGCGACTGGCACCTGAAGGTGAATGCTGACGTGGGATCGAGACCCATGCTCGATTTCCTCACCCCGCCCGGTAAACGACTCTCCCACCTACCACCGTCGCGACTACCTTCCCCGTGAGCGGCCATCCGTCGAACGGAGTGTTGTGGGACTTCGACCTGGACTTTGCCGCATCAAATGTCCACCGCTTCTTGGGATCAAAGATGGTCACGTCGGCGTAGCTGCCGCGCATCAGCGTTCCCCGCCCACGCAGGTCCACCACTCGCGCCGGACCCGCGGTAAACAATTCCACGATCCTCGCCAAAGGAATCTTCTGCCGGACATGCAAGACAGTGATCGCCAATCCCAAAGCTGTTTCGAGGCCAGTGATTCCGAACATGGCGCGTTCGAATTCAATAATTTTTTCGTGCGGCGCATGCGGAGCGTGGTCGCTAGCGATGGCGTCCACCGTACCGTCTGCGAGCGCTACCAGCAGGGCCTCACGATCGCTCGCCGAACGCAACGGCGGATTCATCTTAAAGTTCGTGTCGTAGTCCCGAACGTCAGCGTCGGTCAGGGTGAAATGATGAGGCGTGACTTCACAGGTCACGCGAGCGCGGTTGCGCTTTCCTCGCCGCACCGACTTCAATGCTTCGGCAGTGGACACATGCGCTACGTGAAGGCGCGCACCGTTAAATTGCTGCGCAAGCTGAACGTCGCGGTCTACGATTGCCGCCTCAGCCATGTCAGTCATTCCGCGTAAGCCCAAGCGGAATGAGGTTTCACTTTCATTCATCGAACAACCCTGGGTGAGCCGCGTGTCTTCGGCATGCTGGACGACCGGGAAGTTAATCTCCGCCGATGCCCGCATCGCCTCGCGCATGGTGGTTTCGCTCAGGATAGGCTTGCCATCGTCACTGACGGCAACCGCCCCGGTTCGTTGCAGGGCGCGAAAATCGGTCAGTACCGCACCCTTGCCCGCCTGGGTGGCCGCCGCGATGGGGAACACATTCACCATCGCTCCGCGCTGAGGCTGCCGCAGCCACGTCACCCACTCCGGAGAATCGAGTACAGGCGTGGTATTCGGCATGCAACACACAGAAGTAAAGCCGCCCGCAGCAGCGGCTGCGGTGCCGGATGCGATGGTTTCTTTGTATCCTTGGCCTGGCTCGCGAAGGTGCACGTGCAGGTCGATAAATCCGGGAGCGACAATGAGCCCGCGCGCGTCCAACTTTTCATCGCCGCCAGCACGACTCTTGTTGGGAAGCGAAACTTCCGCCACCTGGCCGTCGCGGACGAGGACATCCATCAGCGCATCGATTCCAGCCGCCGGATCGATGACACGGCCGCCTTGAATCAGAAGACTATGACTTTGCGATCCGCTTTTCATTTCGCTTTGCCGAGCGCCCGCGCCAATACTGCCATGCGTACCGGAACTCCATTTCTTACCTCTTCCACGATCACTGACTGCGGGCAATCTGCAACTTCCCAGGTCAGTTCCAGACCGCGGATGATCGGCCCGGGGTGCATGAGCAATGCATCATTTTTCGCCAGCCGCAGCCGCGCCATTGTCATCTGATAGCGCGAAATGTAATCCTGCAGATTGACCTTCAATCCCGCCAGTCGCTCCCGTTGCACTCGCAGCACCATCACCGCATCCGCTCCCCGCACTGCATCTTCACAACTGCGGCTGATGTGGAGCCCCGGCGCCAGCGTGGTCGAAAGTTCCGGCAAAAGCTCCTGCGGGCCGCAAAGCACCACTTTCGCGCCGAACTTGCTCAGCAGATGAATCGCCGAACGTGCCACCCGACTGTGATAGATGTCGCCAATGATCGTAATTTGCAGGCCGGCAAGCTTTTTCTTGTGTCGAAGGATGGTGTACGCATCGAGCAACGCTTGGGTCGGGTGCTCATGCATGCCATCGCCTGCATTGATCACCGGTATATCTAGATGGCTTGCCATTAAAAGCGGGGCACCCGCATTCGGATGACGCACCACCATCACATCCGCTCCGACTGCACGCAGGGTGTACGCAGTATCGAGCAGCGACTCGCCCTTCTCGATGCTGGATCCGCTCGAAAGGATCAGCGTGGTCATCGCGCCCAGCGACTTCGCGGCAATTTCAAAAGAAGCTCGCGTGCGGGTTGACGCTTCATAGAACAACAGCAGCACGCGTTTGCCGCGCAATAACGGCCGAGCCTTCTGCGGATTCATCTTGCGCGCCAGCTGCAGCAGCTTAGTGATCTCCGCCGCCGACACACCTTCAATGCCCAGCAGCGACCCACGCGCTGTACCTTTGCTCACGACCGGTTGTGCAATGGCTGGCATGACGGTGTCTCAATCCTGCTTTTCCATCAGAAGGACTTTTTCGTTCTCATCCACCTCTCGAAGGAGCAGCTCAATGCTCTCCCGATCGCTGGTTTGCACCCTGCGGCCTACGAATGTCGCGTCAATTGGAAGCTCCCGGTGTCCGCGATCTATTAGAACGCATAGCTGCACCTGCCTGGGACGGCCCTGGCGGAATAAAGCGTCCATCGCCGCACGAGTGGTCCTCCCGGTGTACAGAACGTCGTCGATCAGTACAATCTTCTTACCCGTAATAGGAAATCCGATCTCAGTTTTGTGAACTACGGGCTTTGCCAGCGGAGAAAGATCGTCACGGTAAGAAGTAATGTCCAGAGTGCCTACTGGCACTGGCATTTTTTCTATGCGGGAGATCATTTGCCCAATCCGCTGTGCCAGATAAACGCCGCGCCGCCGAATTCCGACCAGGCCCAGGTCCTTGGCGCCATCGTTCTTCTCGATAATTTCGTGCACCAGCCGGACCAGGGTGCGCTCGATCTCCGACGGCGCCATGATCTGCGCTTTCTGGCGCAACCCGTGCTGGTGAGAGCTCTTGGAAGTCATGAACGCTGCATCATACTTGGGCGGGGCATCTATGGGCAAGACGCCGAGAAATGAACTCACTTACGGCTGAGGAGGCCCTTTTCGGCGCAACAGCGAAGCAGAAATCGTGCCTCCAATCCCGGAGAGCAGGACAAAAAGGACGCACCCGAATACAAAGCTCAAAATCATAAACACCGCCATGCCTTGCGGCGTCATGAAGTACTCAAATGCCGGTCTGGCTTGCGGATCTGCGTTGCGGGCCTCCGCGTGTTGAAGCACCTGAACCACGGCCGCGTGCAGATCAGCTTCGGTGTGGCTAGCCAACGTCTCGGCGGCGGTAAGAACCGTTAGCAAGCCGAAACAGAATAGCCCGGCCAGCGCCCCCACGCGGAAACCGACTCGTCGCGTTGGGTCATTGGCCAAACTGCGACGGCGATACAACACGACGGAGAGAACACCAGCGAGCGGCAATGCCATCAAGCTCGCCAAAGGGTGGATCATGCTGAGCAAAGCGCCAACCATGCCCGCATAAAGCGCCGAGCGCAGCTCAGCGTGAGCATCCGCTTGTGCTTTGCTTTTGGGAAGTTGCCCCACGTTCAGAAAAGGCGGAGCGGCTTCCACGGCAACGATAACCGGAGAGCGCGAGTATTCCTTCGGTGCGGCGCGGACCTGAGCTGCCTCGCAGGTGGGGCAGAAGGGAGAGTTGTCATCGACTGAGGAGTTGCAACGGGGGCAGGCGTGTTCCACTGCCCCATTATCTCACCCGGCGGCTGTTGAGCAGTGGCTTCTGTGAGCAGTCATCCGGATGCAAAGCTAAAATTCGGAAGTGCAGTCGGCCAAGTCATATCGTGGACGCATCGCGCCTTCGCCGACCGGATATCTTCATCTTGGACACGCCCGAACCTTTCTGATTGCGGCTGACCGCGCGCGGCAATTCGGCGGTTCACTCATATTTCGTAACGAAGATCTTGATCGGGAGCGTTGCCGGCAGGAATTCGTCTCGGCCATGTTCGAGGACCTGCGCTGGCTGGGCATTTCATGGGACGAGGGACCGGATTGCGGAGGCGCATGCGCTCCGTATTCGCAAAGCGACCGGCGGGAACATTATCTGGGCGCGTTGAAAATGCTTCGCGACCGCGGATTTATTTATCCGTGTACGTGTTCGAGGAAAGATCTAGCTGCCTCCGTGAGTGCCCCTAACGATCTGGATGATGAGCCGATCTATCCAGGAAAATGCCGCGCGCGGACCGATGCTAAACAATACGTAACACCTGCCGGAGTGAATTGGCGTTTTCGAGTACCCGACGGGGAGGAGATCGCGTTTGTCGATCAGCATCTAGGGGCGCAACAATACACGGCTGGCCGCGACTTCGGAGATTTTGTCATTTGGCGCAGAGATGATGTTCCCGCGTACCAGCTCGCGGTCGTCGCAGATGATCACGCCATGAAAGTTTCCGAAGTGGTGCGCGGAGCTGATCTGTTGAAGTCCACCGCGCGCCAGCTTCTGCTTTATCGCGCGATGGAGTGGGAAGCTCCACAGTTCTATCATTGCGACTTGATGCGCGATGAAAAAGGGGCGCGTCTGGCAAAACGACACGATGCTCTCAGCATTCGCAAGCTGCGCGGGAATGGTTGGACAGCAGAAGAGGTCAGAGAGCGCGCTTTCCCTCTGTGATTTTTGTTTCTTCTGTGTAACTCCGTGCCCTGTGTGGTTAAGGTCTTAAAACAGGCTGCGTAAAAGTGACTGGACAGCAGAAGAGATCAGAGCGCGAGCTTGCCCTCTGTGATTTTTGCCTCTGTGTAACTCCGTGCCCTCTGTGGTTAAGGTCTTTAAGCTCTTTTAGCCACAGATGACACAGATGCTCACACAAGTGGAGCGCACAGAGGTGGCAAACTCTCCGGCAGTTTAGGTCATCGAATTTCAGCCCGACTTGGGCGCAAGGGTCTAATGAATGGCTACAAATCCAAACATTCCTCCGCGCAGGCCGGAGAACCAGCATGCCAAAGTACAGGTGATTCGCCAGAACAAGTTCCCCTGGCCGATTGTGATCCTGATCGCCGGTGCGGCGCTCCTGCTCGCGATCTTTGCATTGTTGCCCAAGGCCCGTCACGCGACCGCGCCTCCGACTGGCGCTCAGCTTCCGCAGCAGCCCACGGCAGATCAGGTCCAGCTTACGAATTTGAAACTTGCGCCCGCGCCCGCTGGAGGCGCAGCGTACGTGACCGCAATTCTTCACAACATGGGAGACACCGCGATTAGTGGCGTACAGGTGGAAGCGCAATTCCTGGGCAGGAACGGCCCAGTGCTCGAAACCGTGACCGTACCGGTGCAAGGCCTGGTGAATAGGACAACTTCTCAGGACCTGGCTCAAGCGCCGATTAAACCGAACGAGGCGCGCTCGGTGCGTATTTATTTCCAGCACACCCCGGCGGGATGGAACCACCAACTACCCGAGCTCACCGTGACCACTGTGACGGGCACCTCACCGTAGAAGCCTTCGACATCAGCGAGCCGGCTGCACCGTCTCCCCGACACGCCGGCTCACCTCAAACTTCAATTTGCCGGTGCGCTTGTCGGCATCGACAACCACATGGTCGCCGTGCAGCACTTCGCCATCCAGGATCTTCAAGGCCAGCGGATCCTGAATCAACTTTTGGATCGCGCGTTTCAACGGTCGCGCCCCGAAGTTGGGATCGTAACCTTCGGTGAACAGAAGATCTTTCGCCGCATCGGTGAGCTCGATGGAAATTTTCCGTTCCGCAAGCAACCGACGCACGTCCTCGAGCCGCAGCTCGATGATCTTCACCAGCTGCTCCCGGCCCAGTGGCGTGAAGACAATAATGTCGTCCACGCGATTCAGGAACTCGGGCTTGAAATGTCCATGGAGCGCGGTCATGACTAGCTCGGTGGCCCGCGCAAAGTCATCCGCGGTGCGCATGTTTTCCGCCTGCAGATAAGTCGAGCCTATGTTTGAAGTCATGATGATGATCGTGTTTTTGAAATCCACGACGCGGCCCTGGCCATCGGTCAGTCGACCATCGTCCATGATTTGCAACAAAATATTAAAGACGTCCTGGTGCGCCTTCTCGATTTCATCAAACAAAATGACCGCATACGGACGACGACGAACCTGTTCCGTAAGCTGCCCACCTTCTTCGTAGCCGACGTATCCGGGAGGTGCGCCGATCAATCGCGAGACCGCGTGCCGCTCCATATACTCCGACATATCGATGCGTATCAGCGCGTGCTCATCATCGAATAAAAATTCGGCCAGAGCTCGCGCCAATTCGGTTTTACCGACGCCAGTGGGTCCGAGAAAAATAAACGATCCAATCGGACGTTTGGGATCGCTTAATCCCGCACGTGAACGGCGAATGGCATTCGATACGCGCTCGAGCGCAACATCTTGCCCGACTACGCGTTGGCGCAACCGATCTTCCATCGTGACCAGCTTCTTGACCTCGCCTTCGAGCATCTTCGAGACCGGAATGCCAGTCCACTTCGAAACGATCTTCGCGATATCTTCTTCGTCGACTTCTTCTTTCAGCATGCGCTTGCCACTGGAGCTCTCCATTTGCCCGGTGACCTTCGCCAGTTCCTCTTCCGCCTGGCGAATCAAGCTGTAACGGATCTCGGCGACCCGTTGCAGGTCTCCCTTTCTCTCCGCCGCCTGCTCTTCGATCCGGAGCTGCTCGATTTTTTCTTTGAGTTGTCGTGAGCGCGCGATCAGGTCCTTTTCCTGCTTCCATCTCGCCTTGAGCGCATTCGATTGCTCGCGAATTCCGGCCAGCTCTTTGTCAATTGCTGCCAGACGCTCTTTGGAATTCGGATCGTCCTCTTTTTTCAGCGCCTGTTTTTCGATCTCCAGCTGCGTAGCCCGCCGTTCAAGCTGATCAATCTCGGTTGGCATGGAATCGATCTGAATGCGTAGCGATGCCGCCGCCTCATCGATCAGGTCAATTGCTTTGTCTGGAAGAAAACGATCGGTGATGTAGCGATGAGATAGTGTCGCCGCCGCCACAATCGCCGAATCCTTGATGCGCACGCCATGGTGGACTTCGTACTTTTCCTTTAGCCCGCGCAGAATAGCAATTGTGTCTTCGACGGTCGGCTCGCCGACATAAACAACCTGGAATCGCCGCTCGAGCGCCGCATCTTTCTCTATGTATTTGCGATACTCAGCGAGCGTAGTTGCGCCAATCGCGCGTAATTCTCCACGCGCCAGAGCGGGTTTGAGCATGTTGGAGGCGTCAATTGCGCCTTCTGCAGCTCCAGCTCCTACAAGCGTATGTAGTTCATCGATGAAGAGAACGATCTGTCCCTGCGAGTCTTCAATCTCTTTCAGTACCGCCTTCAGCCGGTCTTCAAATTCGCCGCGATACTTCGCCCCCGCCAGCATCGATCCGAGGTCGAGCGCAACCACGCGTTTGTTTTTCAGAATTTCAGGCACGTCGCCGGAAATGATTCTCTGCGCCAAACCTTCAACGATGGCCGTCTTCCCCACGCCCGGCTCCCCGATCAGCACCGGATTATTTTTCGTGCGGCGAGATAGCACTTGCACCACACGCCTGATCTCTTCATCTCGCCCGATTACCGGATCGAGCTTGCCTCGCCGGGCAAGTTCGGTCAAATCTTTGGCATACCGCTCCAACGCCTGGTATTTGCCCTCAGGGTTTTGATCAGTAATGCGCTGCGAGCCACGGATCGAAGTCAGGGCTTTCAGGATTGCGTCGTGCTTAGCGCCGTGACGGGCAAGAATCTCCTGCGCCGGATCGCGCTTGAGCTGTGTGGCCGCGAGCAGCAAGTGCTCGGTGGAAACGTATTCGTCCTTAAAAGTGTCGGCTTCTTTGAAAGCCCGGTCCAGCAACTGGTTCGCAGCCTGCGATAAAGTCGGTTGCGCCGCAGCGCCGGAGATTTTCGGGAGCTTTTCTATCCGCTGATAAACATCACCCAACACAGACTGCGGGCCGATGCCGATTTTTTCGAGCAGCGGCGGGACGATTCCTTCTTTGTCTTCAAGCAACGCCGCCAGCAGGTGTACCGGCAGCACCTCGGGATTGCCGTGCTCGGAAGCCAGTTCGCTCGCACGCTGTACTGCTTCTTGCGCTTTTACCGTGAATTTGTCCCAACGAATTGCCATAGCAAAACTCCTAAAGCAGCCTTTAGCTGTTAGCTTTTAGCCAAACCGGCACCGGTTGTGGCTAAGAGCTAAAAGCCAAAAACAAAAGGGAGACGCCGTTTCCCAGGCTCGCCTCCCTTCCTTAGATACTTTCAGTCGAGCAACGGTTACGCTGCGCGTCCGGTGCTCTTCACTTCTTTGCCTTCGAGCGATTTCTCGCTTCCCACATTGACTTTGATCTGCTTCGGCTTAGCTTCGGCTTTCTTGGCAAGCTGGACCTTCAATATTCCCTTGTCATACTGCGCCTGAACGTGCTCGTCATCAACCGTATTCGGCAAAGTAAAGGAGCGGGTGAAGCTGCCATATTGCCGCTCAACCCGGCGGAAGTTTTCTTCCTTCTCTTCCTTTTCGAATTTGCGCTCGCCGTGCACCGTCAGGGTGTTGTTTTCGATGCGGACATCGATGTCCTTCTCGTCGATCCCGGGTACCTCAATCTTCAGCGTAATGTTGTGCTCGTCCTCATAAACGTCAACCGCAGGGGCGAACGTCGAGGTGGTCAGCGCCTCTTCGCGACTATCGCCATGGGAATCGCGGAATAGACGGTTCATGCGATCTTGCAAGGTTGAAAACTCACGGAATGGGTCCCAGCGGGTAAGTACAGTCATGACAATCCTCCTGAATCTGAATTATTTAAATTTGTGGTTTTAAAGGCTTGTTTGCGCTGCGGCAATTGCCTTAGTACAAAGCAAGCATAAAATCTTAGCGTGTTATTGTCAAGCAATGTATTTGCTTATTTTGCTTTAACTTACAAGCAAAATAATGCACTTTAGGTACGCCGTTTCAGGGATTCCTAGCACGCTCGGATGGTCCTTGGACTGGCCGCGGTTTTCAAAAATTCGAATAATTCTGTGAGAATCCTGTGCAGCCGAGGCCACAACTTGCAGCAGGTCTGAGCCGCTAACGTGGTACGAACATGAGCATGTAACCAGGATTCCTCCCGGCCGCAGCATCTTCAGCGCCCGCAGGTTTAGTTCTTTGTAGCCGCGGAGGGCAGTCGCCAAATCGCGCTTGCTTTTGGCAAACGCCGGCGGGTCGAGCACGATACAGTCGTACTTCTTCCCCTGGTCTGAGTAGTCGCGCAGCAGGTCGAAAGCGTTGGCTTCGATCCAATCGATTTCCCTGCCGTTCATCCCTGCATTTTTCTCCGCGATTTCCAATGCTGGACGCGAGCTGTCCAAGCCAGTGACCTTTTCGCAAGCACGCGCCAGATGCAGGGCAAACCCGCCCTGGTAACAGAAAACATCGAGCGCTTCCCCACGCGCATATTTTTCTGCGGCCGCGCAGTTCTCCCGCTGATCGAGGAACGCGCCAGTTTTTTGCCCGCCGACCGCCTCATAAAGAAATCGGACGCCGTTCATCTGAAATTCGGTCGTTACTTGGCCTTGGAGCGCCGGGCGCCCCCGTCCGGCATCTTCGTAGATGAGTCCGCTCTCCTTTTCCGGGAGCTGCTCCAGTTGACGCACCCGCGCCTCGACTTTCTCCACGATTGCGGCAGGCTGCAGCTTTTCTTTGAGCTCGGAAACAACGACATCACGAATATGGTCGAGGTCCATGGCCTGAGTGAGCACCTGCATGGAAAGAATGTCGTTGTAGCGATCGACAATTAGCCCGGGTAGGAAATCGCCTTCGCTGAAGATCACGCGATATGCGTTGGTGTTGTCAACAAAACGCTCTCGATAGGCGATTGCCCCCCGAATCCGCTCCCGAAGAAGTTGGCCCAAATCGCGGACCGAGTGAGTCGAAATCATGCGCAGCGCGATCTGAGAAGCGCTGCTGTAGAAAGCCGTACCCAGCAGTCGTGTGTGGGGCGGGCGCCCCCGCCCGCCTTGTTCCTCTTCCACCGTAACCAGTGCTCCCGGCTGCACATCCTTCGCCGTGACAATATCTGAGCGATAGACCCACACATGCCCAGCACGAATCCGATCCGCCCCACGGCGAGAGATGGTCACGACCGAACTGCTGCTCGGTTTTGGCGACATTTATGAATGTTACCTTGAGAGCGCGGCGGAACCTGCGAAAAGGGAATGGGTCGGTAGAGAGCGCGTTAGCTCGCCACGGTGGATGGCGCGTGAGCCGCCTCTTTGTGGCGATGGCTGGCAGCTTCGGCTCGGGCCAGATCTAAGTCTCTTTGCAATGCATCAAGCACCGCACTCGGCAGCTCGTCTCCCCAGTCATCCTGCTCGGCGTCGCTCCAATTGCCATTCAAGCGAATGGTTTCGTTAAGATCTTCGGGAAAGGCCTGGCGGTACGCGCCTTCGCGAATCAGCGTGTCCCCAAGTTTCCGTCCAGTGGCGGCGTCGAAAATGCGCCGGGCAGCCGCGCCGCTCGAATTTACAAAGCTCAGGAAAACTTCCCCGCTATCGAGGTATTCGCTGCGATAGTACCAGGCCTGACTGGCATCGATTTTGGGATGCGCCCGCCGCTTGCCTGTGCGCTCGGTCTGCGGTTCCACCGGAACTTCCTTCGAAGCGTCGTAAAACAGAATTCGCTGACATGAGTCGCAGTAAAGCAGCTTGCCACTGCGCACTTCGTTGTACATCTGCGGCCGCAACATGACCGAGCAGCCTGAACACTTTTGATCTTTGACCTCAGCCAGACCTGAGCCGCGGAATTTCGCTACCCGGTCATAATGCCGCAGCAGATCGGGATCGACTGCTCCCCGGGCCGCATCCCGCTTAGCAGTCCACTCCGCGAGCTCTTTTTCATCCTGGGCAGTGCGATCGCGGGCGATCGCCTTTTCTTTTTCGATTTCTGCGGCCTCTTCTTTCAGTTCGGCCTCGGCGGCTTTCACTTGCTTGTCCCGCGCTTCCGCGTTCACCATCAATTCAAGAATCTTGTCTTCGTTCGTGCCGATTTCCTGCTCTGCGAACTGGATCTCGTGCATCAGCGCTTTGTACTGATCGTTGGTCTTAACCTCAAGCGACTGGTCGCGATACTTGGAGATTTTCTGCCGCAGGTCGCTGATCGCGGTTTCGTACTTCCGCCGCGCCGTATCGTCGGCCTTGACTGTCGCTTTGGCTTTTTCGAGGCCAGCCTTGGTTCCTGCCAGTTTCTCTTCGATTACGGCCACCCGCCGGGGAAGTTCGGCGATTTCAGCCTTCAGCCGCTGGATTTCGCGGTCAGTGCCTTGCAGCGAGATTAAATGCTCAATTTCAGGCGACATCGGTAGGTTATGCGGTAATTCTAACACGTGGATTGGCGCGCCTTCCGGCTGTTAATCTAAGCTTTTAGAAGCATCGCCGTTGGCCATTTGTCATCGCATAACGATCTTGCCAACGACGAATGACCAACGACCTACGACCAAGGACGGCTTTCTTGAGCAAGCAAATCTCTATCGGCAACTTCGAACTCACCGTGCTTTCCGACGGCATTTACCATCTCGACGGCGGCGCTTTTTTCGGCATCGTTCCCAAGGTTCTCTGGTCCAAACGAGTGCCTTCGGACGATAAGAACCGCGTGCCCACTGGACTCAATTCCGTTATGGTGCGGACCGGGGAGAAGAACATCCTGATCGAGACCGGAGTGGGGAACAAACTTCCCGAAAAGATGGTCCAGATCTACGGTCAGCCGGCAAAATTGTTGGACGCCCTGAGCGCAACCGGGGTCTCACCCGATGACATCGACATCGTGATCAATACCCATCTCCACTTCGATCACTGTGGATGGAACACGGTCCTGCAAAGCGGAAAGATCGTGCCCACATTTCCGAAAGCTAAATACTATGCGCAGGAAGGCGAGTGGAAGCACGCCCACCAGGGTCAGCGCGATACGGTCAGCTATCTGCACGAGAATTGCGATCCACTGGTTGAAAGCGGCCAAATGCAATTGCTGCAGGGAACTCAGGAGATCGTTCCGGGGATTTCAGTTGAAGTTTTCCCCGGCCACACCCGCGACATGCAGGCGGTAATCATTCACAGCGTAGACAAGACCGCCTGCTACATTTCCGACCTCATTCCTACCAGTTGGCATGTTGAGGTCAATTGGGTGATGGGATTCGATCTGTACCCGCTTGAAACCATTGAAAGCCGCAAGCGTTACTACTCGCGCGCGATCCCGGAGAATTGGCTGACCATGTTTACGCACGATCCCGAGGTGCCGTGGAGCTATCTGGAGAAAGACGAGCGTGGGAAAATCGTAACGAAAGAACAAACGGCGCTGGCGGGATAGGCGCACCGACGAAAAGTTTTTAACGCCGAGTTCGCCGAGAAACGCCGAGTTCGCAGAGGTTACGCCAAGTTCGCGGAGAAAACCTTCTCGACGGTTGCTGAATGTTTTCTCTGCGATCTGTGCATTTGTTCTCGGCGATCTCGGCGGTTAAAAGCTTTTATTCGTAAGGTACGGAACGGACTTTCCTGAGCACACATCGGAGAATTGATGAAAAAAACTATCTGCTGTGCCCTGCTCGCGCTTGCCGCCACTTTTGCGGGTGCTGCCGATAATCGCCCCAAGATAACCGGCATCGATCATGTCGATTTCTACACGACTTCACCCGAAGCCAACGAACATCTGTACACGATCGTGCTGGGGCTTCAAAGTGTGCCCTCTCTCGAACCAGGGCAGACGCACAGATTCATGGTTGGATCGCAGTGGGTAGGTTACAGTCCCGTGCCGGACGCGCAGGCAACCAACCGCATGGATCACCTGGCGTTCAGGACCGACGACTGTGAAGCGCTGCGTCTGTATCTTGCGGCCAAGGGATTCAAGGTGCCTGACTCAGTTAGCAAGCTGAAAGAAGGCACCCTCAGCTTCATGGTGAAAGATCCGGAAGGTAATGCAATTGAGTTCGTGCAGCCCTCGCGAGCAAAGCTGCTCAAAATTTACAGGTCGGAAGACGTGGGCAAGATCGCCACACCAGATCCCGTTTCCCATCGCATGATTCACGTCGGATTTATCGTTCACGATCGCGATGCCGAAGACCATTTCTACCGCGACCTGCTCGGCTTTCATATCTACTGGCATGGCGGAATGCAGCCCGACCGCACGGATTGGGTGGCGATGCAGGTACCCGACGGCACCGACTGGTTGGAGTACATGCTGAACATCAAGCCCAATGCCGATCTGCACACGATTGGTGTAATGAACCACGTCTCACTTGGCGTACGCGATATGAAGCAAGCTCAGACCAAGTTGGAATCGCATGGCTGGAAGGCGCATGGCGACCAGCATGCGCAAATGGGAAAAGACGGGAAGTGGCAGCTGAATATTTACGATCCCGATTCCACGCGAATCGAATTAATGGACTTCACTCCGTCGCAAAAGCCCTGCTGCTCTGAGTTTCAAGGACCTCATCCCAGCGAACCGTAAATGCGAACGTGGGGGTACGGGGGTCCTCGCCCGTATGGTCGAGCATTGCTCGACTCCCGGCATCGTCGAAGATGCCGACTCTAATCTATGGTGTTAACAACGCGGAATCCTCTATCTGTTCAGGGCCCTTCGCTAGCCTTGCTTCAAAGAATTCTTCTACCCGCGTCAGAATCTCTGGCGCAGCCTTCGAGTCGTAGATGGCCTTCCGCAATGCGGCACCGCCGGGAACCCCGTGCGTGAACCACGACGCAAACTGCTTCATCTTCCCGGTCGCGTCGGGCAGTTCTTCTTCGATCAACATGCTGAAATAGGTGCGAATCATGTCGTAGCGGTCAGCTTCGGAAGGCTCGTCATATGGCTTCTCGTGGCGCGAGGGCTCGGCGCTAGATAAAGACGGCTCGGCGCTGGATAAAAAGGGGAAGGGCACGACTTCAGTCGTGCCCTTATTGCCATCCGGGATGTGGGCTTTAGCCCCTGAGGCCTCAGCGGCTAAAGCCGATACCAAAATCGGCGAACTTTCGGCACGGCTGAAGCCGTGCACCTCCCGATTACGGGTGCCCCACCCTTCTCCGTTTTTTGGAGAGGGTGGGGACTTTGACGTTTCGCAATACTGCTCAATCTGGCGGAAGATCCACGGGTTCGCAGGCGCGGTCCTCCCGATCATCACCGCATCACATCGCGTCGCGGCCACCATGGCGCAAGCATCTTCAGGGGTACGGATATCGCCGTTCCCAATTACCGGAATCTTTACGGCGTCTTTCACCGCAGCAATCCACTCCCAGCGCGCGGTGCCGCTGTATCCCTGTTCGCGAGTGCGCGCGTGGAGCGCAACTGCGCACAGTCCGCAGTCCTCAGCGATCTTCGCCAGCTCGACGCAAACGATTTCTTCGTCACTCCACCCGGCGCGGAACTTCACGGTAAACGGAATCTTCACCGCCGCGCGCACCGCCTCGAAAATTCCTCGAATGCGGGGCAGATCGCGCAATAGTCCCGAGCCGCCATTGCACTTCACAACTTTTTTTGCGGGACAGCCAAGGTTCAAATCCACCAAGTCGAAGCCGAGGTCCTCGACGATGCGGGCCGCCTCCGCCATAACCTGCGCATCGCTGCCGAAGAGTTGGGCTGAGATCGGGTGCTCGTCCTCGTAAAAATGCAGGTAGCGCTTGGCCTTTTTGTCCTTGGCGCGGAGCACTCCGTCTGCCGAAGTGAACTCGGTCATGATGAGCCCGCAGCCGCCGAGATTGCGAATGAATCTGCGGAACACTGTGTCTGTCACGCCTGCCATTGGCGCGAGTACGGTTGCAGGTGAAATCCGGACGGAACCGATTTGGAGTGAATTAGGGACGGGAACTTGAGTGGGCCGGACACGCGACTCCGACACCCCTCCCAAAACCGCCGAATTGTCCCAGAACTTCTTCACAAAGATATTGTAATGGCTGAATCGTTGAACGATCGGGGTCCCGTCCGTCGCAAGCATATGTACAGGCGAGGACGCCCGTGCCTCCACGAACATGGCTGTGCTACGGCCTAAACGTTCGCGACCTTCGCGAGGGAAGTACTATGCGGCGCCTTTGTTGCCTGCACTCAACTGCGCTTCCAACTCGGCGAGGGCCGCTTCGAGCATTTTCCGATGCTGTGGATTCGAAGCGGCTTGAAGCTGCTGCAGGATTCGCTGCCGGGAAAGTTGCAGGCCGTCGCGATGCTGTTGTTCCGTGACCTGTTCGGGCGTGAGCTGCTTGCGTGGCGGCTGTGCGGAAGCGGAAGAGCTGAGTGACTCCTGTTGCTGCTCAACCGATTTACTTTCCCATCCTCGGGCCATGAACAAATTGTAAGCGTCGGGGCGAAATGGTTGCGCTCACCTTTTGCCTTCGGTCTCCCGGAAGCGGCCCGAAACGCCAGCCCTCCATTGTGACTCCCGGCCTCTGCGTTATATGCTTGCGCCGTGCGGCGAGCGGGGCAATCTCCGACAACTCCACTTTATATCGGTCTGGTAATCACGCTGGCGGCTGTGGTCGCCTACTCGGCTTACGTGACCAGGCAGATCGCCGGCCTCCGCCAACTACAAAACAATTTAATAGACCGCAACCGCAAGGACTCGCTTCAGCTCCTCCGGATCCAGAATGAATTGAACTCAATCGGCATTTCAATGCGTGACATGTTGGACACCGGCACTCTCGAATCAGCGCCGCGTCACCCATTGACCGCTTGGCAGCCGCAATTCGAGCGGATGCGAGTTGATCTGGAAGATGCGTTCCGTCGAGAGCAGCAGGTCTCGCCAGAAGGACGGACCGCGGACCAGCAGCGCTATCTGTTGACTTCGCTGGCTCAGTTTTGGGACGGGGTCGAGCAAACTTTCGGTCTGGCGCGGCATGGCAAAGAGAAAGAAGCGCGGGAGCAGATTCGCCTTTCCTTGCAGTCCCAGCTCGCGGCGCTAACCACTTCGGTCGCGCGTTTGCTGGTGCAGAATAATGAAAGCGAAGAGCGTGCCGCCACCCAGGTCACGGAAATTTATGACCGGGTCGCGCGGCAAGCTTATGTTTTTCTCACCGCGACGCTGGTGGCCATCATTCTCACCAGTCTCTATCTCATCCGTTCCAACCGCCTCATCTTCAACCAGCTTGCAGTCCTTTCCGGGCAACGAAGCGATCTGGCGCAGAAACTGATTTCATCGCAGGAATCGACGCTGCGTCACATATCACGCGAGCTTCACGACGACTTTGGTCAGATTCTGACGGCGATGGGAATGATGCTGGGGCGAGCGCGAAATCAACTGCCGGAGGGGTCCCAACTGCGCAGCGATCTTCTCGAGGTCCGCGAAATTGCGCAGACCACGCTCGACAAGGTTCGCAGCCTGTCGCAAGCTTTGCATCCAGTCATGCTCGATGAAGCCGGACTGGAGCCGACCATCGAGTGGTATTTGCCGGTGGTGGAAAGGCAGACTGGAATTGGCATATGCTACGAGAAATCCGGAACTCCGTTTGCCATAGCTGGCAATGCCGCCGTGCATATTTATCGCGTTCTGCAGGAAGCCTTGAATAATGTTGCCCGCCATTCCGGAGCCAAGAAAGCCTGGGTCCGATTGCGTTTTACGGCGGGTGATTTGCAACTCGAGATCGAAGACCACGGCTCTGGATTTCCCTCAGCCGGCCCACGCCAGGGGATTGGCTTGGTTGCGATGCGTGAGCGCGCCGAATTATTGGGTGGGAAGATCGCGATCGCGCGTCCGGCCGATGGCGGCACTTTGGTGAGCATGGCCATTCCACGAGAGCGGCTGGAGCCCAATGCCTGACCATCATCACAATATTTCGGTGCTGCTGGTGGATGACCACAGCCTTGTCCGGCGCGGCTTTCGGCGCATGCTGGAGGATGAACCCGACATTCGCGTAGTAGGCGAAGCCAGCGACGGTGAAGAAGCGGTCAAGCTCGCGCGGTCACTCAAGCCGGAGGTCATCGTCATGGATTGCGCTCTGCCCGGAATGAACGGCCTGCAGGCGACGCGCAAAATTCTGCAATTATTGCCGCAGACGCTCATCCTGATGCTGAGCATGCATACCGAAGAAACCTGGGTGAGGCAGGCGATCGATGCCGGCGCGCGCGGGTATGTGCTCAAAAATGCTATGGACCTGGAATTGAGTTCCGCAATTCGGCGGCTGGTGAAAGGCGAAACCGTTCTGGACGGCCAACTCTCGAAGCAGCAGGCGCTGAAGGGAGAGCGCAATGCGGGCCTGACTCCGCGCGAGGTCGAGATACTGCAGCTGATTTGTGATGGAAAGTCGAACAAGGAAATTGCGAATCAACTCGAACTCAGCGCCAATACCATCGCCGTCCACCGTGCCAATATCATGGACGCGCTAGGAATTCACAAGACCGCCGAATTGGTTGTCTATGCCATTCGCAACGGCCTGGTGAATGTTCCTTGAGCCGAATCCGCCGCTTTTCGCGGGGCTTGGTTTGAAATTTCGGGCCTAAATACCCCTAGTATTTTTACGCTATTGCCCTGGATTGGCAGCCGAGCGAATATATTTCCAACGTCCTCATAAATAAATGGCCACCTCCGGCCTGACAACTTGAGGAGTTCAACCCACGAAACTAGGCCGTCCGAAAGGGCGGCCTTAGTTTTTGCAGCTCATCTTTTTCTGGCGCACTTGAATCCTTTCCTTTCTGCGTATAATGTTCGTTTCTTGCACTCCACGTTTGAGGAGCTAAATGTCGAACTTTTCCGGCCCACTCTCCCCCACTCGTAGAAATTTCCTGGCTACAACCGGCGGCGTAATCGCGGGAGCGGTTGCTGGCCCGCGCGGTATGTCGGCGTCGACGGCACAATCGGACGATTCGCAAAACGCTGCTGCAAAAGACCGCCGTAAGATTTTGATCGGGGTTTTCGATCCTGCGTTTCCTGATCTCACGCTTGATCAATTGGTCGAGAAATACCAGCAGATGGGAGTCGAAGCGGCCGAGATCGGCACCGGCGGCTATCCCAACAACAAGCATTGTCCATTGGACGAACTGCTCAATGACCCCGGCAAGCTGCGCGCGTGGCAGAAGAAGTTTGACGACCACAACATCAAGGTTGCCACTCTGAGTTGTCACGGAAATCCCGTGCACCCAGACAAGACCGTTGCTGAACGGGACGATCAGACATTCCGCAAAACGGTGCTGCTGGCCGAGAAGATCGGTGTGAAGGTGATCGTTGGATTTTCCGGCTGCCCCGGCGCCAACCCAACTGACAAAAATCCAAACTGGATCGCTTACCGTTGGCCTCCTGAATATGCCGAAGCGCAGGACTGGCAGTGGAAGGAGCGGGTCATTCCGTACTGGAAAGACGCGGTGAAGTACGCGCGCGCCCACGGCATCCGGCGGATTGCGCTTGAAATGCATCCGAATTTTGTGGTTTATAACCCACTCACGTTGCTCAAACTGCGCGACGCGGTAGGCGAAGAAATTGGCGCCAACAATGATCTGAGCCATCTTTTCTGGCAGGGCTGCAATCCGGTCGAAGTGATTCACATGCTGGGAAAGCAAGGCGCGATTTATCACGCGCATATGAAAGACACGGTGCTTTTCCCCGATAAAGTTGCGAAATACGGCGTGCTGAACTTCATCTTTGAAAAGCAGGATTTGAAAACTGCATCGGATGCTTTTCGTGCCGTCGGTTATGGCCATGGGGCGAGCACATGGAAAGACATCATGCGCGCCTACATGGAAGTTGGCTACGACGGTATTTTCAGCGTCGAGAATGAGGACCCGATTCTGTCGGGCGAAGTCGGCGTCGAGCGCGCACTGTATGTTCTGAAAAACGTGCGCGAAGAACTGCTGACCGAGCCGCAGTTGGCATGAACAAGATGTGGCGCGGGCGCCCTCGCCCGCGAATTCCTCGCTTTACGGAGACATAATGGATCGCAGAACCTTCATCGCCAGCACCACCGCCGCGGCACTCGCATCGATGAACCGCTTCTCCTGGGCCGCCGCCGAGCACCGAATTCAGAAAATTGGCCTCGAGCTTTACACTGTCCGCGCTGCCCTGGACAAGGATTTCGCGGCCACCATCGCCCGTGTTGCCAAAGTCGGCTACAAAGAAGTTGAACTGGCGCAGTTCTTCGCACACCTGCCGGAATTCAATCCATCCCCTAAAGAAGCGCGAAAAATTCTGGACGATAACGGCTTGGCCTCTCCCGTCTCGCACGTGCCTTATTCCGCGCTTTCGCCGGAGAACCTGCCCAAAGTAATCGACGGCGCAAAAATTCTGGGGCACAGCTACATTGTGAATCCATCGATTGACCGCGCCGTGCTTAAAGAGCCTGACGGTTGGAAGCGCGCTGCGGAAAATTTCAATCGCGCTGGCGAAACGACAAAAAAAGCTGACATTCAGCTTGGCTACCACAATCATGTTGAGGAATTTAAGCCGCTGCCCGATGGCAAATTGCCATACGACGTTCTGCTCGCTGAAACCGATCCCAAGCTGCTCAAGATGGAAATGGATATTGGATGGATACACGAAGCCGGCGCTGACCCCATCGCGTATTTCGAAAAGTACCCTGGCCGCTTTCCGCTGGTGCACGTGAAAGATTTCGACAAGGACCGCAACATGGTGGATGTTGGCAAGGGAGAGATCGACTGGAAAACGATCTTTAAGAAAGCCGACGTCGCCGGAATCAAACACTACTTCGTTGAATTCGATAACCCAAAAGATCCGTTCGCGAGCATTCAAGCCAGTTTTGAATATTTAGAGAAGTTGCGTTTCTAGCATTACTCTGCGCACCTCTGTGATCACTGTGCACTCTGTGGTTAAAGGTTTTGTTTTTTTCCCGACCACAGGGAATGCGAGGAATACGAGACAATGGCCCAGGTAATTCGTTCCCCCAAGGTTTACGACGTTTGCATCATTGGTTCCGGCGCCGCCGGCGGTACGGCAGCGAAGATCCTCACTGAAGGCGGGCTCGACGTTGTGATGCTGGAGGCCGGGCCGCCACTCAATCCGGCGGCAGATTTCAAAGAGCACGTGTGGCCTTACCAGCTTCCGCATCGTGGCGCCGGGGTCGGTGGAAGAGCCAGTGCGGACTTCGGCGAATTTCTTGCTCCTAATGGATCGTGGGACATTGAGGGCGAACCCTACACAGTTGCTCCGGGCTCGCGTTTCCGCTGGTTCCGATCGCGCATCGTCGGCGGACGCACCAATCATTGGGGACGAATCGCTCTGCGCTTTGCCCCGGTGGATTTCAAAACCCGTTCGTACGACGGCATGGGCGACGACTGGCCCATCAGCTACGACGACCTCGCGCCTTATTACGACAAAGTTGAATCCTACATCGGCGTCTTCGGCACCAAGGAGAACGTTTCCAGCGCGCCCGATGGCATTTTCATGGCGCCGCCCAAGCCACGCTGCACGGAAACCATCATTAAGAAATCCTGCGACAAGCTGAACATCATCTGCATTCCCTCGCGGCTTGCCATCATCACTGAGGCGCATAACGGACGTGCCGCCTGCCACTATTGCGCGCAATGCGGACGTGGCTGCATCAGCGCGTCGAATTTCAGCTCCAGCCAGGTGATGATTCCGCCCGCACAGAAAACCGGACGCTTCACGCTAATCACAGGCGCCATGGCGCGAGAGATCATCGTCGGCAAAGATGGCAGAGCCGAAGCGGTCTCCTACATCGACAAGGCCACTCGCAGCGAAAAGAAAATCAGCGCTAAAGCTTTTGTGGTCGGCGCCAGCGCCTGCGAGTCGGCGCGCCTGTTGCTGAATTCCAAGTCTTCGATATTTCCTGACGGGATTGCAAACTCGTCCGGCGTGGTCGGGCGCTACCTCACCGACAGCGTTGGCAGCTCCGGCTACGGATATTTCCCGCAACTCGCGAAAATGCCTGCGCACAATCACGACGGCGTGGGCGGAATGCACATGTATATGCCGTGGTGGAAGTTCGACCGCAAGAATGATTTCCTGCGCGGCTATCACATCGAGTTCGGCGGCGGGCGCGGAATGCCGGGTGTGGGCGATTTCCATGGCGTCTGTGAAGAATTCGAAGGCTACGGCGCAAGCCTGAAAACCAAGTGCCGCGACCTGTATGGAACGTTTATTGGTTTCGCCGGGCGCGGTGAGATGATTCCGAACGAACAGAGCTATTGCGAGATTGATCCGGACACCGTCGATCGTTGGGGCATTCCGGTGCTGCGCTTCCATTGGCAGTGGAGCGACAACGAAATAAAAATGGCGCGGGACATGCAGGAGACGTTCCGCGACATCGTGGAAACCGCGGGCGGGACATACTTTTGGCAAACTCGTTCCGACGGCGACCATCCCTACGGAATCGAGGATGGCGGCGTAATCATTCACGAGCTCGGAACAGCACGGATGGGAAGCAGCCCGAAAACCTCGGTTCTGAACGGTTATTGTCAGGCGCATGACGTGAAGAATCTGTTCGTTACCGATGCGGCATCGTTCGTGAGCAATGCCGACAAGAACCCAACGTTGACCATCATGGCGCTGTCATGGCGGGCTTCGGAGTATTTGCTGGATCAGGCGAAGAAGGGAAGCTTGTAACTAGGATCCCTTTTGCCGCGAGCGTCGAAAATATGGCGAGATTAAGGCACGTGCGTGTTGGCTATCTTTTTGCGGCATTTACTTTGCTGCTCCCGGCATCAACTTTCGCGCAAAACAAGGCCTTGACTGCTCGCCAGGTGATCGAACGCATTCAGGCTCAGGTCGGCGTTCCGTGGAAGAGCGACACCGTGGATACTTTCAAAGCGGGAAATCCGGACACGCCAGTTACCGGTATCGTGGTGACGATGATGGCGACGCTCGATGTTTTACAGCGCGCCGCCGCGTCGGGAAACAATCTCATCATCACTCACGAGCCGACGTTCTTCAATCACCTCGATAAGCCCGACGATCTCGCAGAAGGTGAGAGCGATCCGGTGCTGGCGGAGAAGCGCGCGTTCATTGAAAAGCATGGCCTGATCGTGTGGCGATTCCACGATCACTGGCACGCTCGCAAGCCAGATGGCATTCAGGCAGGCATGGTACATGCGCTCGGCTGGGAGAAATTTCAGGATGCCGCGAATGAGCATCTCTTTACCCTGCCGCGGACAACTCTCGCGGAACTCGCTGCGGCAATCAGGGCAGATCTTCACATTCGGGTTGTGCGAGTGGTCGGAGATCCTCGGATGGAGGTCACTCGAGTGGCTATGAGTCCGGGCGCGGCGGGTTTTGGACGCGAGACAAAAGCTTTAGAGATGAACGACGTCGAAGTCCTGGTAGTCGGCGAGACCCGCGAATGGGAAACGGTCGAGTACGTGGCCGATGCAGTCACCGAGGGCAAGCACAAAGCGCTGATCATTCTCGGACATATTCCTTCCGAGCAGGCAGGAATGGAAGAGTGTACGCGCTGGTTGAAGGGTTTCGTTACTGAGGTCCCGGTCAATTTTGTTCCGTCGCTCGAACCTTTTTGGATTCCGGAAACGACTGCGGCGACCGGCAAAGAGTTGAGGACAAAATAATGTCAATTTCCCGGCGTGACGTTTTGAAGTCGCTGGCTATGAGTGCGGCGGCAACTTCCGTATTGCGCGTCATTCCCGCGCAAGCTGCGGAATATGCACATCACATGGTCGCGGCGGAGAAAGCTGCGACGAAGGTTTATGCACCCAAATTCTTTCCCGCACACGAATACAAAACATTACAGGTGCTCTGCCAAACCATCATTCCCGCCGATTCCGATTCCGCGGGCGCAATTGAAGCCGGCGCGCCTGAGTTCATCGATTTGCTGACCAGCGAAAACACCGAATACCAGCGCATGCTGGGCGGAGGGATTCTCTGGATGGACGGATTGTGTTCTGATCGTTACGGAAAGATTTTTCTCGATTGCTCGCCGCAGCAGCAAAAAGAAATCCTTGACCAGATCGCTTACCGCAACAACGCGGTCACGAATCCGGGCCTCGGCCAAGGGGTTGAGTTCTTCTCGTTTCTCCGCAACATGACTGCGGACGGATTTTTTACCAGCGAAATCGGAATCAAATATCTCGGCTATATCGGAAGCGCTTATCTCAAAGAATTTCCTGGCTGCCCGCCCGTGCCGGGGATCTAAAAGCCGATACAGAACATTTCAACTCCTCATTGTCATTCCGAGCAAGGCTCCCTCATCCGGCTACGGAGGACGGAACGCGGTCGAGGAATCTGCTGTTCGCTCTAGACTAAGAAACAGGTTTCTCGACTCCGCCAGACCATCCGCAAGCGGACAATCTTGCTGCACTCGAAATGACAGATAAAGTAAAGTTCAATAGTCATCCTTGGAGGCTTTCTTATGGCCGTAGGCTACCCAGGTTCAGGAACGATGGTGGCGCATGCCATGGTGACCACGCAATTTGAATTGGATGGATTTCGTACAGTGCGCACTTTCGGCGTGGTGCGCGGCATCGTGGTTCGCTCGCGTTCGATCGTGGGCACTATCGGCGCCAGTCTGCAGACCATTCTCGGCGGAAACATCACTCTGCTGACCAACCTTTGTGAGAAGACCCGTGCCGAAGCTTTTGATCTGATGCTGCAACATGCGGCGCAACTCGGGGGGAACGCGGTGGTCGGCGCGCGTTACGACGCAACCGAGATCATGCAGGGAGTCACCGAAGTCCTCGCATACGGAACCGCGGTATTCGTCGAACCCATCAAACCGTCATGATTCAGGCGCAACTGCTTCACGTCCTCGGCTGGATCTGGGCTGTCTTCGGAGTGTACTGGATCGTTGCGGCCAGGCGTAGAAAAGCGGAGCAGACCAGTGAGTTGTCTTTATATCGTTTCGTTCGCATTCTTCTGCTGGTAATCACATTTGCGCTGCTGTTCTCAAAGCAGGTCGCGGTTGGACCGCTTGGCCGGCGATTCTTGCCCCAATCTCCGCCGATCGCTTACATCGGATTCGCACTCGCCGTAGCGGGCATGGGGATTGCGGTGTGGGCGCGCATTCATCTCGGCCAGTACTGGAGCGACAAGGTTGTGCTTAAGGTCGACCATCAGCTCATCAGCAGTGGCCCTTATGCGCGAATGCGCCATCCCATCTATTCCGGCGTGCTGCTTGGAGTAGCGGGCACTGCGTTGGTTGTGGGCGAATGGCGCGGCGTAGTGGCGTTTTTCTTGCTGCTTACCAATTACGCAGTCAAAGCCAAACGGGAAGAAAAGATATTGGCCGGGGCTTTCGCGGAAGATTTCGCAGATCACAAAAAACGGGCTGGGTTTCTGTTGCCACGACTCTACTCGAAGCAATAATTACTTCGGAGAAATCGGCTCCAGAGACGCGCCCATAGCAGTTGCCGGCACAGTGTGCTTTACCTTTTCGACTTCCAGCCACTTGCGGATCGCAGGGATCGCCGCGCGGGTAGCTTCTTCGCCAATCTTGACCAAAGAGGCGCTGCGCTCGAAATCATCGTAGCGGTAGCCGGTTACGTCGGGCTCAATGACCAGGTCGGCGCAGCTGCGGGCTTGGGCGCAATTCACATCCTGCGCTATGGAGAAGCACTGTCCGATCACGTCAAAAATATGACGTGGGCCTTCGCTATTTTTCCAGTGGCTTCTCAGGCTGACGGCAAGAACTTTGTCGGCGCCCATGTCGCGAGCGGGCTTGGTCGGCAACGAGTGGGCGAGCATGCCATCAACCAGCAACCGCCCGTTAACTTTGACGGGAAGAAAAACTCCAGGATAGGCGCAACTGGCTCGCACAGCATCAACCAGCGGACCAGTGCGGAACACCACGCCTTCGCCCGATCCGAAGTCTGTCGCGGTTACCGCCAGCGGAACCAACAGCTCCTCAAAGGTGTGGACCTTGAGGATTTTCTTCAAAAACGTGATCATTCGCAGATTGGTGGCAAATCCATAGCGCGAGAGCGTCCAGCGGGCCAGATCACGGAAGCGCACCCGGTCAGCAATTTCTTCCAATTCGGCGGGCGACACTCCGCTGCAATAGGCGGCGCCGATCAGGGCGCCCACGCTGGTTCCAGCGACGAAGCTTACTGGAATTTCTTCTTGTTCGAGGACCTTTAAAACGCCGACGTGGACGATGCCACGGGCGAAGCCTCCGCCGAGGGCGAGGCCAATAGATGGAATTGGCGAAGCCGCCGTCGCCGCCGGCATCCCCGAGATGGTGCGCCCGAAAGCCCGCACCGAACGTACGATTTTGTCCAAGCCCCTTATGGCCATAAAACCAGGCCTCCGGTCGCCAACAATTCCTTACAGCAACTTAGATGCCTCTCCTAAAGGGTAAGTTCCCGCATGTACGCCGGGAAGTTACCGTAGTCCCTTCTATCTACAACCCGTGACGAACATGCTTGTTCCTGATAATTTGGGTTGATGTTACGAGAGTTCTCGGCCGGCGGGGTACTGGTACGGCACACGCCCGAGGGCTGGGAATTGGCAGTGATTGAACCCCAGCGGGAAGCATCGATTGTGGGTGAAAGTGACAAAAAACGTCACAAACAGGTACTGGCGCTTCCTAAGGGCTTGATTGACCCTGGCGAAAAGCCTGATCAGACGGCGGTTCGGGAGGTCCGAGAAGAGACCGGTCTGACCGGCAGCATTCTGGCCAAACTCAGCGATATCAAGTATATGTACGTTCGCGTCTGGGGAGACAATCAGCGGGTATTTAAAATTGTCAGCTTTTACCTGCTGCAATATGAGTCCGGGACCATTGACGATGTGTCGCCCGCTATGCGCATTGAAGTGAAGCAGGCACAATGGATTCCGCTCGAAGGCGCCGAGCGCAGGCTTGCCTATCGCGGCGAGCGGGACGTGATTCGGTTGGCGCGGCAACGTTTGAAATCGCACGCAGAGGAGGTACAACCCTGATGGCGCGTACTGTTCACGTAGAGAAGCATTTCACCTCGGGCAATTTCGTTCGCGATATGGTGATTGGAATGTCGGATGGGCTCACCGTTCCCTTCGCTCTCGCAGCTGGACTTTCTGGCGCGGTCGCGAATACCCGCTTGATTGTGATTGGAGGTCTCGCCGAAATTGCCGCCGGATCGATCGCTATGGGCCTCGGCGGCTATCTTGCGGCCAACGGCGATGCCGAGCACTACGAGCAGGAAAGGGCACGCGAGTACCGCGAAGTCGAAGAGATTCCCGAGCAGGAGAAAGCCGAGGTCAGCTACGTTTTTCAGGAGTACGGACTCACAGCCGAACAGAGCAAGCCCATTGTGGAGGCCTTGAGCCGGCAAACCGATTCGTGGGTCGATTTCATGATGCGCTTCGAACTCGGCCTGGAACCTCCGGATCCGAAGCGGGCCATCACCAGTGCCGCCACCATCGCCGGGGCTTATATCGTGGGAGGCATGATTCCGCTTTCACCCTACATCGTGTTGGGAAATGCTTTTCGCGGGCTCATCGTTTCCGCGATTGTCACTCTGGCAGCGCTCGGTATTTTCGGATTTATCAAAGGTAAGTACACCGGAGCGCGGGCACTGCGCAGCGCGTTTCAAACCGTAGTCATCGGCGGACTCGCCGCCTCCGCGGCATTCCTGCTGGCAAAGCTGATCGCGTAGAGCGGGGCACGGATGTATGTCACCAGTTGTTCGACTCACCGATTCGAAATGGCTCTTTTCAGGAGAATCCACCCATGCGGATACCAACTAAACCTATTGCGCGATCGGGGTTGTTGTTTCTGGTCAGTTTAGTCGCCAGTCCGATTCCTCTTATAGCCCAGAGCACTGAAGGTGACGCATGGCTGAAGATGAGCTCCGAAACGCAAACGGGATTTTTGCGCGCCTACACGGCAGGAGTGAGTTGGGGTTTCGCGCAAGGCTGCAACGCATATTATGGGACCGCACGCTCCATGGGAAAGCACCACACACTGAAATCAAATCCTTTCGGCCAATGTCTGAGCAAGGCTCTTCAGTTTTCCAGGCCGGTGGACTCTTACGTGAAGCAATTAACGGAGTTTTACACCTCCTTTCCAGCGGACCGTAATGTGTCATTTGAACGCATTATGGAGAAGCTATCCGACTCCGAAGGCATGACATCAGAGCAGATTCACACGTGGTTTAAAGAACACGGACCCAAAGGCTAAAATTGCTGGTTGTTCAGATGTGAATCCCACGGATTTTGGCGCGAGCTTAACTCCCAGGGAACCTCGGTGATCTCTTTTCCTACACGACGCTTAAGCTGAGAATTAATGCATGAGATGGGTCGTCGTTACCTTGTTGCTCTTTCTTTCCATTTGCCCGGTGTCGTTTGCGAGCAGGCATAAGAATGCTTCGCGCGCAATTGATCCTTCGTATGGATCGGCACTGGCTGCGGCAAACCGATTTCTACACGCGTGGCAGGCTGAAGACCACGAAACCGGAATCATGATGCTGAGCGACTCAGCGCGGCAGCATGTTTCGCCGGATCACCTTCAGACCTTCTTCTCGCCCGGGCCGGATGCGGCATTTGAAATTGCGCGCGGCAAGCGGGTCAACTCCGCCGCATATGAGTTCCCGGTTGTTTTATTTGGCGCTTCCGGCACCCCCGCGCATCGACACAACTGCAAAGTAATCGTGACTCGCAGCGGCAAGGACGAATGGACTGTCGATCGGCTTCCGTAAAAATGATAACCGCATGGCCTTGTAATTCTTTTTCTCTGTGTTTCTTCCTCTGTGAAACTCTGTGTCCTCTGCGGTTAAGGCCTTTCGGAAACCTTTAACCACGGAGAGCACAGAGTTTCACAGAGAAATGCTACAGAGCAGTAGGTTCTCATTTCTTTTCAAATGCCAAATGGAGGAATCCCAGTCCCCGGTAGTGGACTTTATCGGAACGTAGCCGATGAACCTCCTTTGTGGTCTACTGAATAACTGCACTCACGACCATGAAACGAATCCATAAAGTCGCAGTTTTGGGCGCCGGCACTATGGGATCGCGAATTGCCGCCCACTTGGCCAATGCCGGCATCCCAAGTTTTCTTCTCGACATCGTCCCGGCGGGAGCCGACGCATCTTCGCGAAATAAGATAGCCATTGCCGGCCTCGAAGCCACGCGCAAAGCCAAGCCGGCCGCGTTCTTTGAGCCTTCGCTCGCTTCCTTGGTCACGCCCGGCAATTTCGAGGATGACCTGAAGCGAGTAGCCGAAGTCGATTGGATCATCGAGGTAGTTGTCGAGGACCTTGAGATCAAACGCACGCTGCTCAGAAAACTCGAGCAGTTCCGCAAACCTGGAACCATCATCACCACCAACACCAGCGGCCTACCCGTGGCGAAGATTGCGGAAGGATTCTCGGAAGATTTTCGCCGGTCTTGGTTTGGCACGCATTTTTTTAATCCTCCACGTTATATGCGGCTGCTGGAAATTATTCCCACCGCAGACAGTGACCGTGCGCTCATCGATGTAGTCGCGAACTTTGCGGATGTTCAACTCGGCAAAGGTGTGGTGCTTGCCAAAGACACTCCCAATTTCATCGCCAACCGCATTGGAACGTTTTCTGTGCTCAACGTGATGCGGCTGATGCAGGAGCTCGATCTCAGCATCGAAGAAGTGGACGCATTGACTGGTCCGGCAGTTGGTTGGCCACGCTCGGCGACGTTTCGCACCCTCGATTTAGTCGGGCTGGACATTCTGGGTCACGTGGTCCGCAATATGACTGAGAATGTCCGCGACGAACGCAATGACCTCACGCTGCCCAATTTCTTCCGGCAAATGCTGGAGCGCAAGATGCTCGGGGATAAGACCGGCGGCGGCTTTTACAAGAAGGCGAAGGGAACGGGTGATGACGAGCGCCTTGGGCTGGACTGGAAGACGCTGGAACATCGTCCCCGGCAGAAGGCACGGTTTGCCTCGCTCGACACCGCAAAGAACATCGACGATCCCGCGGCGCGCATTCGAGCCTTGATCGGCGGACCGGGAAAAGGTAAAGACGAACAGTTCCTTTGGTCTGCGCTTTCCGATCTGTGGACTTATTCAGCCAACCGCATCCCGGAAATTTCCGAGAGCGTGGTTGAAATCGATCGCGCCATGCGCCTGGGATTTAATTGGGACCTCGGCCCGTTCGAGCTCTGGGACGCCGCCGGAGTTGAAGCCACCGTCACGCGCATGAGGAAAGATGGGCGACCGCTTGCTAAGAACGTCGAGAAGCTGCTGGCCTCCGGAAAAAAGACCTGGTACGAGGACGATCCGCGATCCGCTTCAGGGCGTGCGTATTTCGACCTGGCGAACGCTACTTACAAGCCGGTCGTTGTTCCAGCAGGCGTGTGGTCGGTTGCAGCCGCGAAAAAATCAAACGGCGTGGTAAAGAAAAATTCCGGTGCGTCGCTGGTCGATCTGGGAGACGGCGTGGGCTGCATCGAGTTCCACTCCAAGATGAACACGCTCGGTTCCGACATTGTGCAGTTTGTCTCGCAGACGCTCAAGCCCGGCGGGGCTGGCGATAAATTCGAAGCGTTTGTCATCGCGAACGATGCCGCCAACTTCTCCGTGGGCGCCAATCTCATGCTGTTGCTCATGAGCGCGCAGGAAGAAGAGTGGGACGAAGTTGATCTGGCGATTCGGGCCTTTCAGGGGATGACGCAAGCGATAAAGTTTTCGCCCAAACCCGTCGTGATCGCGCCGTTCGGCATGACGCTTGGCGGCGGAGTCGAGATGTCACTGCATGCGTCGGCCCGCCAGCCCCACGCCGAGCTCTACATGGGACTAGTTGAAGTTGGGGTCGGACTTTTGCCGGGCGGAGGAGGATGCAAGGAGATGCTGCTGCGCGCGATTGATAGCGCCAGCACAATTCGTCCCGGCGGCCGCGGTGAATCGGTCGAGTTGATGGAAGCCATGAAGCGTGCGTTTGAGGCGATTGCGATGGCCAAGGTCTCAACTTCGGCTTATGAAGCACGCGGTCTAGGCCTGTTGAACACTTCCGACCGGATCACGATGAATCGAGACCGGGTTGTCACAGACGCAAAGGAGCGCGCGCTCGAACTTCTGCGCTCCGGTTATGAGCCGCCACAGCCTCGAACGGACATTCCGGCTCCCGGAGAAAACATTCTCGCTGCCCTGAAGATGGGTATTCATCTGATGCGCCAGGGCGAATACATCACGGAATACGAGGTGAAAATCGGGACCAAGGTGGCTGAAGTCCTCTGCGGCGGAAATGTGACTCCGGGCACTCCGGTCAGCGAACAGTACATCCTGGATCTCGAGCGCGAGGCATTCAAATCGCTGTGCGGCGAAAAGAGAACTCAAGAACGAATTCAGTACACGCTGAAAACAGGGAAGACGCTGAGAAATTAATCCTGAAGCAGGCTGGTTTGAAATGAAATATCTCGTCATCTATGAAAAGTCTGAGTCCGGCTGGGGCGCCTACGCCCCCGATCTTCCTGGTCTTGGTGTTGCCGCCAAAACGCAGGATGAGGCAAAAGAATTGATTCGCGAGGCGATTGAATTCCACCTGGAGGGCATGCGCCAGCACGGAGATGCGATTCCCACGCCGAGTGCCACCACAGAGTACATCATGGTTTGAAGCGATTGAACTCTGCCGCCCATCGCAACTAACCTGGCCCCAAGCGGATATGTCAGCCCACCAACTACGTCAGCGCGAAGGTACGCTCAATGGCTGGACATCCGCCCCTGGCTCCAGCGCCGTAACGCCAAATGGGTCGGCCAGTACACCACCAGCGGAACCAAGATCAAATAAGCTGCTAAATATAGCCATCCAGGCACCATGTGCTGTTCGTGGCCAAGTCCCCTGGCCCAGTTCACGTTGTATTCCGGCCGCCAGAAAAAATTAATCGGGACGAGCACGCAAGCGGTGAGCGTCTGTAATTTCCACGCGCGGTCATCGTAGCCGAGCCGGCGTATCCCCCATAGCAGCAACGGAGGAACGACTAGGTGATACAGGCCCAGCAGCCGCACAAACAGGGGCACCTTCGGATCGAACATGTACTCCGTTCCCCCAATGATGTGGTGCCCAAACAAAACCGCGCCAACCAGATCCAACGCGTAGAGGCTTTGGAAGACGAGCAAGCCAACCGCCTGCCAAGAAAGGATTAACCGGCTCTCCAGCCACAATCCAGCAGCAATCAGGAAATTTCCCAGATCGCAGAAGTAAAGGAAATTTTGCGCTCCGTACTGCCGCCAATAAAGCGGCGCCCACACCGCCAGCCACGCTGTCCACGCGACTTTCAGCCACAGAGGAATCGTCGAGTTCGCAGTTTGGTTTGCTCGCATTACCCAATTACGTCAGTAACTTGCTGGTGCACACCAGTGTACCTACCATCGCAGTATGAGTTACCGGGCCCTACTTTTCTGCCCAGATGAGACCGCGGCACGCCTGGTCACGCAAGTGCTCAGCGAACTGGATTTCACCGTTGAACTCTCGTTCGAACCGTTCGTCACAGTACAGAAACTCACTTCTGAGCCGTTTGACGTGGTGGTGGTGGATTGCGGAAGCGAGGAGAATGCTTCGCTTCTGTTCAAAGGCGCGCGAAACTCCAACGTGAACCACAGCTCGTTGTGCGTCGCCGTAGTTGAAGGCCAAATGGGAGTGGCGAAGGCATTTCGCATCGGCGCAAACCTTGTGCTGACCAAGCCTATCAATATTGAGCAGTCCAAAGGCACACTGCGGGTAGCGAGAGGCTTGCTAAGAAAAACGGATTCCAAGCCGGCAGCGAGGTCCGAGGCCACCGGAACGGCCAGCCAATCGCCGGTACCAGTGCCGAGTTCAGTGGTCCTGGCCCAGCCAGCGCCCACGGCAAGCAATACGGCTGCGGTTGTGGCCAGCTCTGAGCCGCCAAGTCCCGCAAGGGCCGCTGCGGTTCCGTCGTCACTGTTCGAAGCCGAGCAGGATAAACCTGAAACGAGTGTTCCGGATGCACCGAAGCCGCAGGAGTCGATGCCAGCTTTCCTCATCAGCAAACCTGCTGCAGTCGAGCCGAGTCCGACGCCGGCGGCAACTAAGAGCAGCTCCGAAAGATTTGCGACATCTGCTACCAGCTCAGCCGCAGCGCCGGCGCCTGCGCCAGAACGGCCGATGCGCGCAACCTCGTCAACCCGGCCAGCAGCGCCCGAGAGCGCAGTTGCCAGGCAAATAAAAACCGCGGCCCCGCTGGCGAGCCAGGAAGCGATAGTTCCGCAAAAACGATTCCCGGAGCCTTCGACGGTTTACGCTCCCACGTTCTCGTCCTACCCACCGCGTTCGTCAGACTCAAGCGGCGCTGGAACGAAAATTATCTGGACGTTCGTGTGTTTGCTCGTATTAGGTCCAGCAGGTTATTTCGGTTGGCGAAAGCTACAACCGATGAGTTACATCCATCGCCCGGTCTCAGCACTGAACACAGACACAAGTTCTGAACCCTCCCAGCCGGCAGGGTCTGACGCTTCGCCGGTAATTGCAGCTCCGGCGACTGCGGAACCACAAAGCAGCACTTCTTCGGTCCCCACGCCCGACACAACAGGCACGCCGATCGCCACAAACACTGCGCCAGAAGGATTTCCGACTAAGGAGAATATCGACGTAGGCCAGCCTCTGGAAGCGCCGGAGCCGAACATCACAATAGTTTCCAAGCCGCAACCCTTACAAGTGAACAAAAAACCAGCCGCGGCTGTTCAAGCGCTGCCCACGCCGCCATCGCTCGTCCTTCCGGAAGCAAAAGGAACAGACGCCGCGATAGCGGGGCTCGTTTCGACCAACGTGGCGGTGCCGAAACCCGCGCCGGGCGCTCTTCTAATCTCTGAGGGCGTTACCCAGGGTCTGCTGATAAAGAAAATCGCTCCCACGTATCCGCCCACGGCCCTGCAATTGCGAAAACAGGGATCGGTGGAACTGCTTGCTACGGTCAGCAAGACGGGAGCCATCACCGAGATTAGGGTGCTCAGGGGCGAGTCAATATTGGCCAAAGCTGCGGTTGACGCCGTGCGCCAATGGAAGTACCGGCCGTTTTTGTTGAATGCCGAGCCGGTTGAAATTCAAACCCAGATTACGATGAACTTCAGGCTGCCTAATTAGGCTTCATCTCTTGAAGTCAGCTAGATCGCGCCGAGCCGTCGTCCTCTTCATCCACGTTATAATTTAGAGATACTCTGCAGGAAAAATTCTCTCCTGCAGCGTGTGTGCGGGCTTGAGTTGTATTTAAGCCGACCCGGCTGTTTTCTCCCATGGATTTCCGACTAGTCAGCGATTACAAGCCAAAAGGCGACCAGGGCGCCGCCATCGAGGCGCTCGCCCGTGGTGTATTCGATCGCGAGCAGCACCAGGTCCTGCTCGGCGTTACCGGGTCAGGCAAGACCTACACCATGGCCAAGGTCATTGAGCAGGCAAACCGGCCGGCGCTGGTGATGGCGCACAACAAAACCCTCGCGGCCCAGCTCTATCACGAGTTCAAGAATTTCTTTCCGCACAACGCGGTCGAATATTTTGTGTCGTACTACGACTACTACCAGCCGGAAGCGTACGTTCCTGCCGCCGATCTTTACATCGAGAAAGAATCAACCATCAATGATGAACTCGACAAGCTGCGGCTTTCCGCCACCCGCTCGCTGTTTGAACGGCGCGACGTCTTGATTGTGGCTTCCGTCAGCTGCATTTACGGCTTGGGATCTCCCGAAGCGTATTACGGCATGTTGCTGTTCCTCGAAAAGGGCCAGAAGATCAAGCGCGAAGACATCACGAAAAAGCTGGTCGAGATTCTTTATGAACGCACTGACGGCGATTTCCGGCGTGGAACATTTCGGGTGCGCGGCGATGTAATCGAGATTTATCCAACTTACGACGACATGGCTTACCGAATCGAGCTTTGGGGGGATGAGATCGAATCACTCTCGCAGATCGATCCGCTCTTCGGCACAGTCAAGCAGAAATACGTGCGGCTGCCGATTTATCCGAAAACGCATTATGTAATGAAGCCGGAGACGCGATCGAAAGCCGTCGATTCAATCAAGGAAGAACTAGCTTGGTGGGAAAAAGAACTCGAGCAGCAGGGACGGGTGGTCGAAGCTCAGCGCGTGCACCAGCGCACCATGTATGACCTCGAAATGATCAAATCGGTCGGCTACTGCCACGGCATTGAGAATTATTCGCGTCACTTCACCGGGCGAATGCCGGGAGAGCCGCCGCCGACCCTGCTGGATTATTTCTCGCGCGACTATCTGATGTTCATCGACGAATCGCACCAGACGGTCCCGCAGTTGCACGGCATGTATCATGGCGACCGCTCGCGAAAATCTACGCTGGTTGAATATGGATTTAGATTGCCCTCCGCGCTGGATAATCGTCCGCTGACATTTGAGGAATTTGAGCACCGCACGAACCAGGTGATTTATGTCTCGGCGACTCCGGGCCCATATGAGTTGACTAAATCAGCAGGCGTTGTGGTCGAACAGATCATCCGTCCGACGGGACTGGTCGATCCACCGGTGGAAATACGACCGGTGAAAGGACAGATTGACGATTTGCTGCACGAGATCCGGCTTCGCGTGGAGCGGGGCGAGCGCGTGCTGGTTACAACCTTAACCAAGCGGATGTCGGAAGATCTGGCCGAGTACTACAGCGAGGTGGGCGTGAAGTGCCGCTACATGCACTCGGAAATAGAGACCCTGGAACGGGTAAAGATTTTGCGCGATCTGCGTCGCGGCGAATTTGATGTGCTGATCGGAATCAATTTGCTGCGTGAGGGGCTCGACTTGCCTGAGGTTTCTCTGGTGGCGATTCTGGACGCCGACAAAGAGGGTTTTCTGCGGTCGAGCGGTTCGCTGATTCAAACTATCGGGCGCTGCGCGCGTAATCTAAATGGCCGCGCGGTTCTGTACGCCGACCGGATGACCGACTCAATGCAGAAGGCCATGAACGAAACTGACCGTCGGCGAGCGATTCAGGAAGCCTATAACGTGGAGAATGGGATTACGCCTGAATCGATCGTGCGGCCACTGGATATGTCTTTGGCAGGCATCCTTGAAGCGGATTACGTGGAACTAGCCAGCGCAGAAGCCGATGGGCTCCCTGACTTCAAAAATCAGGAGGAGCTGGATGAGTTCATCGCCAAGCTCGAAGTCGAAATGCGCGAGACGGCGAAGAAGTTTGAGTTTGAAAAAGCGGCTAAGTTGCGAGACAGGATTAAGGAGCTGAGGACGAAGGAGTTTTTGTTCGCGTAGTCGTTGTATGCGAGCCGTCACATGAAAGCAAAGCCAGCGAGCCCAGCGAGCATAGAGATGGTCAAGATGATCGTTCAGGGTGATTTGGCAAATTGCGACGATGAGCAAATTGCGGTGTTCACGGAACATAAAGTCGAGCCGTACTTTGCCCCTATTATTAGATATGGGAAGACTGAAGCCGTAGTGATCGTGGCACGGAGAGGAAGAGAAGTAATTTATTGGGAGGACATTGAGGAGGGCTTCGATGTCTCGCCGCTCGCGCCAAACGATCGAGTCCTTGAGCACAGCTGCAATCAGGACAATTTGGGTCTTGCGCTTAATGCCTGGATTGAAGGGCGAACCCGTCCACCAAGGCTGGGCCCGGCTACTCAATCGAATGCCAATTCGCCGCACTGATCGTATTCCGCCTGTCAACCTTTTGGGTTGCACTTACATACAGCAGCACCTTTAAAGGTGCTATACTTTGGCTGTGCTCAACATACCAGCAGACATTCAGCCTCTGACTACTTTCCGCCGCCGTTCCAGCGAGTTTCTCAAACAGATCAAGAAAAGCAAGCGCCCAGTAGTTCTGACTGTGAACGGAAAGGCCGCGGCCGTCATTCAGGACGCGGAGGCATACCAGCGCCTTCTGGACATCGCCGCGCAAGCGGATGCACGAGAGGGAATTCGCCAAGGCCTGGAAGACGCTCGGAAGGGGCGCACCCGGCCAGTCGAAGAGTTTTTCCAAGAGTTCGAAGCCAAGCATGGCTTATCGCGTTGAGATTACTGATCGAGCTGAGCGGGATTTGGATGTTCTATATGGGCAGATACGCGCGGCGGATTCGGAGCGGGCCCGACAATGGTATTTCGGGTTAAGCACGGCTATCTATGGCCTCCGCAAAATGCCGGGTCGATGCTCCAGAACGCCCGAAAACAAGACGCTCAGACATCTTTTGTACGGGCGCAAGCCACGCGTATATCGCGTAATTTTCCGGATCAGGATCAAGACGCACTTTGTGGAAGTTCTTCATGTCCGCTACGGCGCAAGGCGGAAATTCAGAGCGTCAGACTTGGAGTGAGATCGTCGCTAATCCGCGAAATCAATTCACTCCCTGAGTCGCACTCAGACTTGCCCTCGGGCTGATGTTGTAACGCTTCAATTTGCGGTAGAGTGTTGCGCGGCTGATACCAAGTATTTTTCCGGCAACAACTTTGTCCCCGTTGACCTGCTCGAAAACCCGCTTGATCGTCGCTCGCTCGATATCTTCGAGATCGCTTGATGGGTTGGGGCTATGGACCGGCGCCGAGGGCATTTCGACGGCAGGGCTGGCTGAGAGAACGGCCGGCGGTAGATCGTTCACGTCGATGGTCTTAGCGTCGCCGAGGGCGATTGCCCGTTCAATAGAGTTTTCCAGCTCGCGCACGTTGCCTGGCCAGTCGTATTGCAACAGGCATTTCATGGCGCCAGCAGTGACAGGCACGTCGGAGCCGTTGGCATAACGCTCAAGAAACCAGTGCGTCAGCATTGGAATATCCGACCGGCGTTCGCGCAGCGCCGGCAAATGCACGGTGACCACGTTCAGCCGGAAATAAAGGTCCTTGCGAAATTCGCCTACCTTATATGCAGATTCCAAATCGCGGTTTGTGGCCGCGATCACCCTTACGTCCACTTTGAATTTGTTGTTGCTCCCCACCGGGCGCACTTCTTTTTCCTGCAGAAACCGCAGCAGCTTGGCTTGCATCTCCTGCGGCAGCTCGCCAATCTCATCCAGAAAAACCGTCCCGCCGTTGGCCGATTGGAATAGGCCCGGCTTCGATCGCATCGCGCCGGTGAAAGCGCCTTTTTCGTGACCGAACAATTCGCTCTCGATGAGTGTTGGCACTAACGAGCCGCAATCAACTGCGACAAATGGCCGGTTGGCAAATGTCCCGCGAAAGTGGATCGCACGCGCCACCAGTTCTTTTCCGGTGCCACTCTCGCCTGTAATCAGGACCGGAGTGCGCGTGTCCTTCAGGCGGGCAATCATGCGCAACACTTCCTGAATTTTTGGCGAGGCGCCGACGATCCCGTGGAGTTCGGTTTCCGCGTAGGTGCACTCGCGCAGAAACTCATTCTCCTCGACCAGCTGAACTTTTTCTGCCATTCGCCGCAAAAACAAACGCAGTTCCTCGATCGCCGAAAACGGCTTTGCAATGTAGTCGTACGCCCCCAGCTTCATCGCTTGTACCGCAGTCTCAACCGAACCGTGGCCGGTCATCACCGCGACTTCTGCGCGTGGCAGGATTTTTCTCACGCGGTCGAGAAATTCAATGCCTGACATCTGCGGCATCACCAGATCGGTCAGGATGATGTGCGCCGGCTGTTCTTCCAGAAGTGCCAGTGCGGCCTGGCCGTTGCTGGCTTCCACGCACGTAAAACCCAGACCACCGGCGACGGTGACACACAAACGACGAATGCTTTCCTCGTCATCGACTACTAAGAAACGAATTCCCAGACTCTCAGTCACAAAGGTTTCCCCACGGTTTTTTCTAATACGGAAAGGAACTGTTGTACGCGGAATGGTTTCTCCACGCAGGGCACGCCGGTGCGGCTCAAGGTTGCGGCGGTCTCGTCGCTGGCGACATCGCCGGTGATGAACACCAGGCGCGTGACCAGGCCCGGGCGGTTTTCGGAAATCCATGCGTAAACGTCGGCGCCATCCACGCCACCAGGCGTGCGCATGTCGGAGACTACGCCCATGAATTCTCCCGATTCCAACTGTCGAAGGCCATCGACTCCGGACTCGCTGCATACCACCTGGTAGCCGTTACGTTCCAGCACGGCACGCACATAACTCATTACGGCGGGCTCGTCTTCAATGAGCAGAACAGGCAAGGGTTTGGGATGCATTAAGGGTGCGCTCATGTTTGTGTGACTCCAGCGACTGCGGAAATTGACGCGAGTTCCCGCACGGCGGGGAACCGCACTGTGAAGGTTGCACCGACGCTATCAGAGTTGTTCCAGCAAAGAATTTCTCCACCGTGTTCTTTCACGATGCCATAGCAAATGCTTAGGCCCAGGCCGGTGCCTTCGCCGACCCGTTTGGTGGTGAAGAAGGGATCAAAAATGCGCTCGGGGTGGCTGATGCCGGGACCGTTGTCCCGGAAAGTCACTTCCACAAAGTTATCATTGCATGCGGTAGAGATCTCAATGCGCGCTTGGCTGTTTTCACGCACCGCATCGTAAGCATTGTTTAATATGTTCAAGAAAACCTGCTGCAACTGGTGCGAATCTCCGATGATGAACGGCAGGTGATCGCGGAGAGTTTCGGTGACCGCGACGCCACGGCTCTGCAAATCATAAGAGCGCAGTTGAAGCGTGCGCTTCAAGATTGGGTTTAACTGCACTGGCTTGCGCTGGGGTGGCATCTGGCGCGCGAAGCTCAACAGATTTTGCACGATTTGCTTAGTGCGTTGCGCCTCCTGCAGAATGACTCGCAAATCCTTTCGAGCGCTCTCCGGTATTTCGCTGTTCTCCATCAGCAGGTCCGCAAAACCCAGAATCGCGGTGAGCGGATTGTTAACTTCGTGCGCCACTCCGGAAACTAACTGCCCGACCGCAGCCATTTTTTCAGCGTGCATAAGTTTTGATTGCAGTGAAGCGGCGTCTGTAACGTCGCTCATCACTACAACAATGCTGCTGACGTTTCCCTGATCGTCGCGCATGGGGCTCAGGTTCACGGAGAACTGCCCGACCCGTCGATTCGCATGCAGGACTTGCATCTCCAGGTTATCCACTTGATTCCCGGAGAGGACGGCCGCATAGGCGTCGCGAAAAGCATCGTTGCTGGGAGTTGCAACCAGTGATTCCAGGGGCTTGCCTAGAATCGCAGCCTGCTCATAGCCCATGGCCTGCCAGCGGCGGTTGGCATAACTCACTAAGCCTCCGGTATCGGCGACCAGGATGAGGCTCTGGGTATTGCTCAGAATCTTGCCTGAGAAATCCCGTTCCCGCTGCAACTCCGCCTGGTAAGTTTTCAGGCCGCTGATGTCGAGCATCAGCCCGCGATACTGGGAAATTTGCCCGTGGGCGCCGGGCACGGCAAAAGCATTGATCAATACGTGGACGGCACCGCCATCTTTGCGCTTGAGGACAGCTTCGCGATTTCGCAACGCTCCCTGGCGCTCCATCTCCGCAAACAATGCGCCGTGATGCTCAGGCGACGGGAAAACTTCTTCCCGGGGATCGCAATGCAGCAACTCATCCCGGCTGCTTCGGCCGAGCATACGAACCAACGCGTCATTGACTTCGATAAAGCGGCCATCAGGACTGCAGAAGAACAGGCCTTCCTGAATGTTGTCGAAGAGTTCCCGGTATCGACGCTCGGCCTCGCGGCGGTCCGTAATGTCCTTTAACACGTGGATGGTCTGCAAACCTTCGCTGCTGGCAGCATGGACCTGGGAACTTGAAACCAAAAACGTTCGCTCAAGCACGGGATGCACATACTCATCCACCGAATCTCCGGTAGCGCGGCAGAAGGGACAGGCCCTCGGCAACGGCGCCGTCCCCATCGCCAGCAATGCGGCGATATTTAAGCCAATTAGTTGTTGCGGCTGCACGCCAACAAAATCCGCGAGCGAGCGATTGACTCGTAACACATTTCCGGATTCATCATGCGCAACAATAAAGTCGGAGATTGAGTCGAATATCTCGATCCAATGACGCTTTGCCTGTTCGATACGAGTGAGAAAACGTGAGTTCTCCAGCGAAACCGAAGCTTGCCCGGCGATACCTTTCAACAATTTCTGGTCTTCTGAGCTGAGTGCTTGTTTGCGGTTTGCCAGGCAGAGCGCGCCAAACAGTTCTCCAGTGCCGCCGCTCAACCTCGCGAGCACGATTTCCTTCCAGTCTGTCTTGCCCGCTAGTTCTTCGCCCAGCAAGTCAATCGCGGTGATGGTCAAGATCGCTTCGTTGGACGCGGAGAGCTCAGCCACCACTGAGGCGGCGAACTTAGCCTCGAATTCCTTGTCCGGCTCCGCGGAAACAGAGTGCAGTACAACCGCAGACGCGCTTCCCTCATTTTGGATTACCAATGCGGCATCGCTGGCGCCCATCATGTCAGCGGCACGCTCAATGATATTTCGCGCGAACCCAGTTCCTCGCGCCAGCGAACTTTCGAGCGCCAGACTGCTCAGAGATTCGGATCTCTTCCGATGCTGCTCTGAGAGAAGCAAGTTCCGGCTGACTTCGAGAGCTGCCGTCATGTGCCCGGTTAGAGCTTGGGCACGACGAATATCTTCTTGCGAAATCGGAAGATGCTCCCGTTGATCGAGGACCCCAAAACTTCCAAGAACTTCGTTTCGGGCGCTGAGTAGAGGCACCGCAAGCAGTTGGCGCACGTTGAATTCTGAAAGCACGGGTGCGTTTGTTCCCTCAACTTGCGTCGTGTCGTCCGACCAAAAGACTTCTTGGTTGAGAATGGCGCGTGTGAGTACTCCGTCGGGTATTACATATCCCGACTCAGCCAGTTTGCCGTCGCGATAGCTCCAGCGGACCCGCAGCTTGCCATCTTCAAGGAGTGCGACGAACGCGCGCTGGAAGCCGAGAAAACTGCTGGCGCGCTGAATGAACCGCCCCATGAATTGATCGAGATCTGAAATCGAGCCGAGATCAGCCGCGATGCTTACGATCTGGTGAAGTTCCTCGGCCTGAGACCGAGCCGTAGCGTAGAGTTCCGCATTCGAAATAGCGACCGCGGCGAAGCTGGTAATGACAGGGAGAAGTTTTTTTTCGTCGGCTGTGAAAGCGCCTTCCCGCCGGGGATAAACCAGCACCGCGCCTTCTTTACTTGACGTTCGGAACGGCGCTGCCAGCAGCGTGCCAGCTGGAACAATATCTCCCAGCAAGTGCGAAGCCGGATTTACCGCTACCGTGATGGGTTCGCCGGCCTGAAGCGCGCGGTTGGCAATATCGGAAGCGAAATGCAATCCCCGCCGGTCCTGCCGGGCGCGCACCGAAACCGCGACGACCGGGTCTTCGGTCGCGACCGACCACAGTTCGAAACCGCTGGCCTCCCGGCCCAGCACGCAAACGAGTGGTGTGCGCAGCAATGCTCGCACCCGGTCTGCGATGGAATCGACTAGCAGCCGGAAGTCCGGTTCGGCGCTAAAGCTCTGGGCCACTTCCGCCAAAATCGCCGCTCGTCGCTTTTCTTCCTTTGACTGATGCGTAAGGCGCGCCGCCTCGAGCAAGCTCCCCAGCTGCGCGGCCAGAATGCTGGCCTGGTTGAGATGGTCCGAATTAAAAAATTCGGGGTCGGAGGTGTGCACAAAAACTGTCGCCCCTACCGGGTCATCGAACATCAGCAGCGGCACGGCTAGCAGCGAACGGACCTGGAACTCCCGGGCCATGGGGTAGCGATCGGCATCCACGGAATTCACCAGGATGGGCTTCCTCTTCTGGATCGTTTCCACCACGATTGCGCTCTGGCTGGTTTTCAGTCGCACATTGCGGAATTGTTCCGCCATCCAGCCATCTGCCTCTTCGGCCACAACCTGGTCCGGAGGAAAGAAATGCCAGATGTAGGCGCCGCTCACCCCAAAATAGGCTCGGGCAGTGCGACAAAACCGTCGCAGGATCTCGGCTGGCGAAAGGGCTTTCGAAGCGGCAGTGGAGAATTCCAGCAGCAGGTTCTGAAACCGTTCGTCCTGGGGAGATCGTTCAGCGGGTGATCCTAGAATGTGTTCGGCGCCCGTAAATAACTCCTACTACCGTTCGCTTCTTTCCAAGTTATTGATAAATTAGGACTCTATCTTGCGATCTCAATTTGAGTCAAGTAAAAAAGCCGTGAATGAACCACCACAAGTTATCCACTTCTGTAAGAAATCGAACTATACGTCTTGAGACGGCCCCGTGCCTCTACGAGACGGGGCGCGAATTTCGAACTTCACCTGCGCCGTGCCCCTAAACAACGCTACCGAGGACTTGCTGACGATCGGCGGAGCGCGATATCGAGTCAGAGCGCCTCGGGTATATCGGACACCGCCCGCAACCTGAAGCCCCGGCAAGAGTTCAGGTTGTGATCCCGCCGAACGACCGTAAAGAAAACGAAAGTAATCGGTGGTCAGCCGATTCTTATCACAGCTACAGCGCATGCGGTGAAAAAATGGAACTTCGACTCTGCCGGCGCCGAACGACAGGGATCCTGGAAATTAAATTGGACCCAGGGAATTGGCGGGCTTGGTTAGGGTGAAAACACTGGAGCGACACTCATGTCCATAACCAAACAACTCCACGTGCGCTTCGGCGCCGTGCTGTTCATCGTGCTGCTTTTGCTGTGCGTCATCCTGGCCGCGATTTATCGCGAGCGGAGCACGAAAGCCAGCGCGACCCAGGCGCTCGAAATGTCGGAGGTCACCGATAGCATCCGATTTCAAATGATGCAAAACCGCCTCTACCTCAGCAATTATTTATTGAGCGGCGATACCCGCGAAGTGGACCGCATGAATGAGGGCATCCACGCGTTGAACGAAGGCCTGACGAAAAGCCAGAAGCTTGCCAGCTCCGAACAGCAACGATCGGCGCTCGATAGTGTCGCCAAGAACGAGAGCGGGTGGACGACTGAATTCGCCCAACCCATGTTGCAGAAGCGGAGGGAAGTGGATGCGGGGAATGCAACAGTTGCCGACCTGCAGATCTACTACCTGCAGAAAGACGCCTCCTCGTGGGTGAAAACCTCCACTGACTACCTGAATCAGGCCGACCAGGAAACCAAAAATCTGGTTGAGAAGCGACGCAAATCCGATGACGATGCCGGGACTGAGATCATCGTGATCGCGTCGCTCAGCACTCTGATTGCACTGGGACTCGGCACAGTTATCGCGTACAGGACGGCGCGCTCCCTAACTGTCCCGCTCGGCGATTTAATGAAAGTCGCCAAACAGATCAGTGAAGCCGGAGACCTGGACCACAAGATCGATATTCAGCGGGACGACGAGATCGGACAATTAGGGCGCACCTTCGATGGAATGGTGGCTTATCTGAAAGAAATGGCCACCTTGTCGGAAGCGATTGCCGGGGGAAATTTAGGCGTAGAGGTCAAGCCGCGTTCTAAGAATGATACCTTGGGCAACGCCTTTGCCAAGATGACCGAAGGCCTGCGAAATCTAGTCCGCAATGTAAAAGACGCGGCTTCGCAGGTCGCGAGCGCGTCGGCCCAGGTGGCAGGCGCGTCCGACGAATCGGCAAAGATCAGCCTGCAGAGCTCTTCCGCGATCGACGAAGTCACCAGCACTATGCACGAAATGAGTGTCAACGTGCAGAACATGGTGAAGAGCACGCAAATCCAAGCATCGAGCGTCAGCGAAACATCGGCCTCGATCGATGAGATGGTGGCCTCCATTCAGCGCGTCGCCGACACTGCGAAGGTCCTCCTCGATATTTCAAACCGTTCGCGCGAAGAAGTGCACAGCGGCATCACCACCATGGACAAGGCCACCGAAGGCCTGAACAAGATCAACGTCACCATTGGCGCGTCGGGAGAAATCATTGGCGTTCTAGGACAGCGGGCGGATGACATCGGGAAAATTATTGAAGTCATTGATGACCTGGCCGAGCAGACCAACCTGCTTGCTTTGAATGCCGCAATCGAAGCCGCACGCGCCGGGGAACACGGTTTGGGTTTCGCCGTAGTGGCCGACGAAGTGCGCAAGCTCGCCGAAAAATCCGCGCAATCGACGAAGGAAATTTCCGAGTTGATCCAGAGCATCCAGCGCGAGGCGCGCAAAGCCGTCGAAAACATGGACCAGAGCACTGAGATCGTAGATCAGGGTCTTCAACTTGGCCATGAACTCAACCAGGCTCTGCGCAAAATTTCGAATGTGGTCACCGAAGTTTATAAGTTCGCGCAGGAAATCGGAGCGGCCACCAACGAGCAGTCGCACGGCTCGTCGCAGATTGCCCGCGCCACCACTCGTTTGAATGAAATCACACACGAAATCAATTCTGCGGTTGAGGAACAGGCCTCAGGCGCGCACGCGGTGGTGAAAGCCATGGAGCGCATGCGCGAGCTGGTGCAGCAAACTACCTCAGGTTCGACTGAGCTGGCGGCCTCCGCGGAACAGATGTCGAAGATGTCTCGTGGTCTGCTCGACTCCATGAACCGCTTCGGAATCGAAAGCGACTCCACTCTTCTTAACGAAGAGCGCGCGCGCAGGGCTGGGCGTCATGCGACGGCAGGATCACGGTAATGACCAGGGAACAAGGAACCGGGCGCGACTTTCATATCGTGGGCTTCCAGGTTGGCCGCGAGACCTACGGCGTCCCGATTACGTCTCTCCACGAAATTGTGCGCGTGCCCGAAATCACCGCGGTACCCGATGCGCCTGAGTTCGTGGAAGGCGTGATTAATCTCCGCGGCAAAATTGTTTCTGTCATCGACCTGCGCAAGCGGCTGGGCGAAAAGAAAATCACAGCTACAAGACGGAACAGGATCCTGGTCGTAGAGCATAACGGTAGACTCTCGGGGCTGATTGTTGATTCTGCATCCGAGGTGCTGAAAATTCCCGCTGCAGACGTAGAAGCTTCTCCTAAAGTGCTGCACGAGAGCGAAATAAATTGTGTAACTGGTCTGGGCAAGTACAAAGGGCGGCTGATTGTGCTGCTTGATATGGCGCGGCTTCTCGACTTTGGCAGCAGGGCGAGGCCGGGCACGGTGACTGAAGGCAACGGCGAAAAGCGGCGCGCTGCCGGCGCGAAATAAGGCGGACGAAGGAACTCATGAGCACTCCAGCTCTGGCCATCCAGCTCAGCGAAGCTGAAATGCGGTTGCTGCAGTCACTCGTCTATCACGAGTGCGGCATGTTTTTCGACGCGAGGCGGACCCATTTCCTGCAGGACCGTTTACAGCGGCGCCTGCGCGAGTGCCGCCTGGATTCTTTTTACAGCTATTACCGGCTGCTGATCAGCGCTGAAGGCAAGCAGGAGCTCTCCCGTTTACTTGAAGACCTGACGGTGAATGAGACCAGCTTTTTTCGAAACAAAGCCCAACTTGAACTTTTTCACAAGCTCATCCTGGACGAAATGATTCGCAAAAAGGAAGCCGACGGCAAACGCACCCTGCGCATCTGGAGCGCCGGATGTTCGACCGGACAAGAACCTTACACGATTGCCATGCTGATTGCTGACGCGCTCGGATATCACCAGCTCCGGATGCCTCACCTATCAACGACCACTTGGCCCAAGCCGCTGGTGCCTCCGCCGTGGTCGGTTGAAATTCCCGCCAGCGACATCAATTACTCGGTGCTGCGCGCCGGGCAAGAAGGTATCTACAGCGAGCACCAGATGGCGTCGGTTGATTACAACTACCGGCTGCGCTATTTCGACAAAGTCGGCGAACGATACGCCGTGAAAAAAGCGGTGAAGGAGCTGGTCCACTTCGACTTTCACAATCTGAAGACCGAATTCCTGCCGCAACGCAACGACGTGATTTTCTGCCGCAACGTCATGATGTATTTCGATGAAGCCGAGCAGCGCCGGTTGGTGGAGAAGTTCTACCGCTGCCTCGCGCCCGGCGGCTATCTGCTGGTGGGCCACGCAGAAAGCCTGTTGGGACTTACCGACAAGTTCGCCATGGTTTACCGCGACAGCGGCACTGCGTATCGCCGGATTGAGGTATCGCAATGAGCCCATTCCGCCACGATCCCGGCGAAGAGATGCGCGAGCTGTTCTTCGAGACCTCGCAGGAGCTGCTGCAAGCGTTGAACGAAGATGCGCTAAAGCTTGAAAAATCGCCTCAGGATAGCGAAGTAGTGCGCAGCATTCGCCGCACCGTGCACACACTAAAAGGTGACGCGGCAGCGTGCGGCTTCAAGGAACTGAGCGAACTGGCGCACAAGCTTGAGGACGCGCTCGCGGTGGAAGGCGCTGTCGCTCCCGCGGCCCTGGTGGAGTTGAGCTTCACGGCGGCAGACGTCTTTAGTGAAATGCTGAGTGCCTACCGGCAAAAGAAACCGCTTCCGGGTACAGCCGAGATCGGCCGGATGATCGAAAACCTGGCTCCGGCTGCAGTCGGTTCCCGGCGCAAGCCGAAAGTCGCGCGCAGCAAAGTTTTGCAGGTCGCGTGGACAGAGTACGAACAGAAGGCGGCCAATGTAGCACAGGAAAGCGGCAACCGGATATTTCATGTGATCGCACATATCGACCAGCTCTGCGCAATGCCTATTGCTGCGCGCCAGCTGGTGACTTCTGCGCTGGCTGGGATCGCCCAAGTTTTGGGCGTAAGGCCAGACGCGGGATCAGCAGAGAACGTCAGAAAAATCGACTTATTGGTCGCCACCAATGCCGGCGAAACCGACATTGTTTCAAAGTGCTTGATCCCAACGGTCATTTCAAAGATTGAATATTTCGAGATTGCGCTATCCGCACAGCCCGCAAAGGTGGTCGCGCCTCTGAGCGTGGGCGAAGCATCGCTTGCCGAAACGCCTGCCCCCGAAGCATCTTCTACGGAAGAAAAACAGCCAGCAGTGGAGTCCACCGAAAATACGTCTGCGGACAATTCCGCAGTTAAACCTGAAAACATTTTGCGCGTGGACGCCGAGAAAATCGACAATGTGCTGAACCTGGTCGGCGAGTTGATCATCGCGAAGTCGATGATGCAGCAAACTATGCAGGAATTTGCACGCCGCTACCCAAAAGATGCTCTGCGCCCTCGCTTCTCGGACGCGATGGGATTTCAATCGCGGGTGCTAAATGATCTGCAGCGTTCAGTGATGAAAATTCGCATGGTCCCAGTCGAGCAATTATTCCGGCGCTTTCCGCGCATTGTTCGCGATGCTGCAAAACGTTGCGGAAAGCAGGTGCAGCTCGTCGTTAGGGGGCAGGACACGGACCTGGACAAGGGCCTGCTGGACGCGATCGCGGAACCGCTGACCCACATCGTTCGCAATGCCGTCAGCCACGGAATAGAAACTTCGGCGGAACGCGAGAAGGCTGGGAAGAATCCCACCGGGACAATTCAGTTGAACGCGTACCATCAGGCGAACCAGTTGATCGTCGAAATCACCGATGACGGAGCTGGAATCGATCCTGCCAAAGTTAAGGCGAAAGCCGTTAACGCGAAGCTGATCAGCCCTGAGCAGGCCTCCGGAATGTCCACTCAAGAAGCCTTCGATCTGATTTTCCGGCCGGGCTTCAGCACTGCCGAAGAGATCACGGAAATCTCAGGGCGCGGCGTGGGACTGGACGTCGTGCGCAGCGTCCTGACGCGCATGAAAGGCACGGTTGAAACTGAAACCGAGCCCGGGCAAGGAACAACCTTCCGGATGAAACTTCCGCTGACTCTGGCCATCATTCAGGCGCTGCTGTTCCGAATCGAGCATCGCCTCTATGCCGTTCCGCTCAATGCAGTAGGAGAGATCGCGCGCGCTTGGGAGAGCGATTTGCATCACGTAGACGCTACTGAAGTGTTGCAGTTGCGCAATCAAGTGCTGCCTCTTGCCCGGGTGGGAGAGCGGCGGACTTCCGACCGCGATCCAGGCAAAGAGAAAATTTTCGTTTTGGTCCTCACATTCGGAGAACGCAAACTGGGGCTCATTGTCGATGCCCTTGAAGGGGAAGAGGAACTGGTCATCAAAGCCTTGGACGATCAAACAGTCGCTACTGACCTGGTCAGCAGCGCATCCATTCTTGGCGATGGACGGGTCGTACTGATCATGAATTTAGCAGCCGTCATGGAACGCTTTACCAGAGGCGGAACCAACGTCAGCCATTCCGGGGCCTTCGCACGCCTCCGGCAGGACAGCCACTTGGCCGAGGTGCGGCAATGATCTCGCAACCCGTACGCGTCCTGGTAGTCGACGATTCTGCTCTCATGCGGAAGCTGATCCCCCAGATTCTCGCAACCGACGATTCAATTGAGGTGGTCGGCACGGCCATGGACGGCAACTTCGGACTGAAAAAAATCGAAGAGCTCAAGCCGCAAGTCGTCACCCTCGACCTGGAAATGCCCGGCATGGGCGGTCTCGACATGTTGCGGGCGATCATGCGAAAACATCGTCTGCCGGTGATCGTGGTCAGCTCGCACAGCACTCAGGGTGCGTCGGTCACGTTCCAAGCCTTGTCCTTGGGAGCATTTGATTTTGTAGCCAAGCCAACCGACGTCGCCTCGCGCATGCAGGAAAGCGGACGAGAGCTGATCGCCAAAATCAAGGCCGCAGCCCAGAGCCGCGGCCTTCAAATCGCCAACGATCTACCGGAACCGGTACGCCGCCGGAAGGCGCACGCGGTCGCCAACCGCGAAGCCACCAGGATTGTCGCCATCGGAGTTTCGACCGGCGGCCCGCAATCATTGCAATATGTTTTGTCGCAGTTGCCGTCCGATTTTCCCGGATGCATCGTGGTCGTGCAACACATGCCTGAGGGGTTCACCGAAATGTTTGCCCGGCGGCTGAACGAGAGCTGCGCGCTCAGCATCAAGGAGGCGCAATCGGGCGACGTTCTGCATGCCGGACGCGTGCTTATTTGCCCTGGTAGCAGGCATTTAAAGGTGAAACGGCTTCCCTTGGGAGACGTCGCGGTTTTGAGCGACGAACCGCGAGTAAGCGGGCACCGCCCTTCTGCCGATGTATTGTTCAAGAGTGTTGCGGAGGAATTCGGCCCGCGTGGGGTTGGGGTAATCATGACAGGCATGGGAGACGACGGCGCACATGCGTTAGGCTTGATCAAAGTGGCAGGGGGCACCACCATCGCACAGAGCGAACAATCGTGCGTAGTTTTCGGAATGCCCAAGGCCGCAATTGAACGAGGTCATGCCATGCGGATTGTCGATCTACAGGCGATAGCCAGCACGCTGCGCGCGATGTGTTCGGAACCCGTCGTACCGGAGCGCGCAATGGGCGCTTCGCAGGCATAGAGGTTCGGCTTTACCGGCACGCCTTCGCGGGGGCCGGAGTAGAAACAGAAAGAAGGAGGAGGCAGTCATGGAGCAATTTTCACCAATCAAGCGCAGCAAAGACGGGCAGGCGGTCCGCTATTTAATCGTCGACGACTCCGTCTTCGCGCGCAAAAACCTCGCTCGCATTATCGAGTCTTTTGGCGGCGAGATCGCAGGTGAGGCCGGAGATGGAATGACGGCCATCACTGAATATGAACGCAGCAAGCCCGACATCGTGCTCATGGATATCACCATGCCGCAGATGGAAGGTATTGAATCGGCTGAGAAGATCGTGCAGCAGAATCCGGACGCGCGCATCGTCATGGTGTCTTCGGTGGGATATCAGGAAAACATTGTGGCGGCGTTGCAGCGGGGGGCACGGCATTTCGTGCAGAAACCCGTGAAGCCGGAAGTGCTGTATGAAGTAATCAAGTACGTGCTTGGGGAAGACGGAGTGGTTGCCGCCGCAGCCGGCGCAGGGGCCTAGAAATGAAAATGGAGCTGATCCAGCCGTTCATCAACGCGGCAGACGCTGTGTTGTCGCAAGGCTTGAACTCTCCCATGGAGATTGGGAATCTCACCATGGATAAAGATGCCTATCGACTTAAGGGCGTCGCTGCCATGGTGGAGTTGACCGGCGACATTGAAGGCCGCGTGATTTTTGACGCCGCGCCAAAGACGGCCGCAAAAATTGCGAGCAAACTTGCTGGCACCGAACTTCCGGAGACCGATTCTCTGGTGCGAGAGGCGGTCTGCGAATTGGCCAACCAGGTCATTGGTAACGCGGTCGCCACACTGAACGACCAGGGATTCCACTTCCGCGTCCATCCCCCGCACCCCCACACCTCCGAGCTCGGTCCGAAGATGACCGCCGATACCGAAGCGCTTGTGCTCTGCTTCGAGACCTCCAGCGGCAGCGTGTTCATGAACATCGCCTTGCGCTACGGCAGCTCTGCCAAAACAGCCGCTCCTGGTGTGAGCGCTTAGTCTCTGCTGAGATCGGCGGAATCAGGCAGGCATTCCATCCGCATCTAATCTGTTGCCGCCACCTCAACTCTGTCATCCCGAGCGCAGTCGAGGGACCTTGTGTTCGCTTTCGAGCAAATGACGCATCTTCGCCTCGGCTCACCACAACTCTGTCATCCCGAGTGGCGTGATCTCCCGCCACCACAACTCTGTCATCCCGAGCGAAGTCGAGGGACCTTGTGTTTGCATTCAAGCCAATGACGCATCTTCACCCCGACTCACCACAACTCTGTCATCCCGAGCGCCGCGTGACTCCCGTCACCTCAACTCTGTCATCACGAGCGAAGTCGAGGGACCTTGTGTTTGCATTCAAGCAAATAAGATTGCTTTAGCACGCATCTTCACCGCCCAGCGGACGTGCCGCTTCGCCCGAGATGACACGTCTGTGATGAATCGTTGAAATAGGCGGGCCGCCCGGGTTCTGCTACGGCCCCGTGACCAGGAACATAGGAGTCTGCAGAGGCGGAGATCCCGAAGCGAGCGCGGGGAACGTACTCAGCGGCGTTGGCACCGAAACCCCACTGTATGTATCCTCTGGATTTCCATTCACGGGATAAGTGTCGACCACCGCGACGCTGCCGGCGTCGCATTGCGAAACGTAAACTTTGAAATTCGAGTTCGTTCCGCCATTGGATGACGCGGCAAAGACTCGGAACCCGGCTGTCCCGCAACCGGTTTGTGCTGACATATCACTGACCTGGGTGAGCGGAATCGTGGTTGTCAAAGTTCCGCTCCCGGTATCGATCACGGAGAGTTGTGTGCACACTGTGCCTGCGCTGAGCTGGTAACTCGCTACATAGGCCCGGCTTCCATCTCCTAACACCGTTACCGAAGTAGGCACCACAGCGCTCGCCTTGCATGGCGATGCAGCGGCAGCCGCAATCGCTATCGGCTTGCCAAACACTTGCATCGGGGCGCCGCTTGAGACGTCGAAAACGCTCAAGTTATGTGAGGTCGGACTGGTGACGTAGAGGCGGCTGAAATTCTTGTCATAGAACATGAAATTCGCGCCCGCCTGGAGTGGAAAGGTAAATGGAGCGACCGTATTCGACGCCGTATCGATCGCGTAAATTGTCCCGTTCTTATCTAGAACATAAACTCGACCGCTATCGGCACGGGAAACTGCCCACACCGGGACTGGGCCGATAGCGCACGGCGGCGCAGCGGCGCTCGCCAGACAAATTGTTGTCGCCACCGTGTCTGAAACCGTGTCGATCACGGATACGCTGCCACCCGACGCGCTGCTTCCCTGGTTGGCTACGTACAGCTTACCGTCAGGTGTTTCAGCCACCGCGACTGGATGACTGTCCACAGGCACCGCAGTCGTGACCACTTGGGTGGCTGCATTGATCACGTACAAAGAGTTGGTTCCATAGCCCGCAACGTACACATTGTTGTTTTCGGTGGTATTCACGAACACCGCATTAGGGACTTTTGCTTGAGCTCCAAAAGATTCCGTCTCACTCCCGCCAGTGGAATTCGACACCGAAAAAGAATTCGCCGCTGCCGCAGTCACGGTAAACGCGCCATTGAATCCCGCCGTGGTGCAGCCGCTAACGTAGATTGTGTCTCCAACAGAAAATAACCCGGTCCCTCCGGTATAGGTGTAGGTCGCGGTCGATCCGCTACCCGTAACCTGAGTTATGGTGCCGGAGGGTGAAGCCGGCAAACTGATTGTCGTCGCAGAGTTAGGAGTGGATATGTTGTTCTCGGAAACTGTGTCGTCGCCGCTATTGGCGATGTATAACTGCGATCCCGCAGCGATCGACCCGGCATGGATTGGAACCATCCCGGCTTTCAGTGTTCCCCGAAGGCTGTCCCCGGAAACATTAATGCTGCTGGCGCTGCCGCGATCCCGCTGGTTGTTGCCCACGCCGTCGGCATTGATCGAAGTCATAGTATGTGCAGGAGCGGGACTCGGTTGCAATCCCTGGATTGGCTGGGCGACGGGCCGATACGTTTCTCCACAACTGGCGCAGATTAACCCTAGCAAGAGGGTGAACGCAGCCGTGAATGCGCGCCACGGCGCGGAGTGCGCTTGAGTGCGGATAGAAACTCTCATTTAGGAATTGCTTATTCTAGCGGCTTGAGGCGAACTGCGCCAGCCAAGCTCACGCTTCAACTGAAGGTAGGAAGCGCGGCAAAGAGAGAAGGTTGCAAGGTCCTGCTGGAACCGGCCGATTCGGAAAAACATTTTCTCCGTCAGTCATTGCCCATTAGCTGAAGCCATTTTCCCTTATAGCAGTAGTAGATCATGGAGGCCTCTTCGCCGCCGACCTCTACCCCGTCATGGACCACAGGGTTCTTATTCTTATCTCCGAAAAATTGTCTATACGAAACGATCTGCTCACTATCGGCCCTCAACAGATAAAGGCTCCCCGCAGAACCGGGAGGAAAACGACTTTTTAACGCCCATCCCTCGTGGATTTCTGCAGGACAAGCGCTCGCCCTGGCCCAGAAGATCAATGCGCGAGTGCTTCCGTCCGCGGCAATGCAGATCGCGGCCCAATCTTTTTGCACGCTGCCGGAAAACTGGCCCTGCACAATGTTGAGCCTTGTCTGGTCCCAGTTCCGGGTTGAGGGGAGCTCGCAGCCTCGTTTCTTTAGTTCTTCCCGGATCGCGGCGGGCACGCTTGAGTATGCATCGGGAGATACTCGCTTCTGGGTCTGGCCTTGAGAGATGGCAGAGACTGCGACCAGGAAAACAGCAAGCCCATGCTTTTGCAGCTTGTCCATTTCAGATTCGACGGAGCGAAAACTTTGACTTTGGCACGATTAGCGCTTGCCTTTTTTGCGTGCCGGCGCCTCAGCGGCTGAGATTGCCGCCACCGGCTTTTTCTTGCCTTCCATCTGCGCCAGGCTTTGTTTCAAGGCCGCCATCAGATCGACAACTGGGGCGAGTTTCTTCGGTTTTTCGACTTCGGCGATTTTCCCGCCCTCGAGCTTCGTTTGAATCAGGTTCTTTAGGTTTTCCTGGAAATCATCTTTGAACTTTTCTGGCTCCCATTCGGTGGCCAGGGCTTCAATCAATTGATGAGCGACCTTTACCTCGGCGTCTTTCAGTTCTACATCAGGCGCGCCGAAGCCTTCCACCTTGCGTACTTCTTCTTCGTAATACATGGTGTGCAGCATCAGCCCGCCCTCGTGCGGTCGCAGGAACACGGTGTACTCACGGTTATGCATGGTGAGCTTGGCGATTCCAACGTAGTCGCTTTCCTCAAGCGCCTTGGTGAGCAGCGCATACGGACGGCGGCCAGCTTCCTCCGGCATCATGTAATAAGAAGATTCGAAGTAAACCGGGTCTACCTCGTTGGCTTTAACAAATTCGAGGATCTCCATGTTCTTCGCGGTCTTGGGCTCGATTTGCTTGATCTCCTCCGGCTCTACGACCACGTATTCATTCTTGCGGTACTCATATCCCTTGACGATTTCGCTGCGCTCCAGGACTTTGTTGTCCAGCGGACAAATAAGCTGCTGTTTAACGCGCGTCAGGTCGTCGCGATGAAGCTGATTGAACGAAATGCCCGAACTGCGCGCGCCGGAAAACAGGCGCACTGGAATTGAGATCAAGCCGAAGGTTAGATATCCCGACCAAACCGAAGCCGCCATAGTTTCATTCCTCGATAGTTCTGAGCCCGAGCCGCCATCGCATCGTGCGGAGGACTCTGGCTGCAATTCTGACTACGCGCGCGCCCAGCATACGCCGGGTAGCAGTTTAGACTACTCCGTGCCCTTTGATGCAGTGGAATTACGCGGGTAATCGACTCTGAAAGCTAGACGGCTGGTGGCAGACTTTAGAGACGGCTATATCTGGTGTTTACACGCGTGGTTCCGCATCTTGGGCCTAACCCGAATCGCGGGTCGAACCTTGTTCTCGTTTGATATGAGCTACTTACCGATGCATTCGGATGGTGTGCTGGTCAATCCAGCACATAAACTGGTCGTTTTTGCAGCCTTAACGCTGCTTTTTTCGGCCTTAGGGCGCGCCGTGCGTGGGGTGACGACCGGCGGAGCTGCTGCCGGAGCCGTGGTCTGTTTCGGGCTGCTCTGGGCCGCAGGGCTCGGCGCGTTCGCAGCCCTGCTCATGGTGTTTCTGCTGACCTGGATCGCCACCCGAATCGGATACAGCCGCAAGCAGCATTTAGGTACCGCCGAAGCGCGCACTGGCCGAGATGCGCTTCAGGTCCTGGCGAATCTGGGAACCGCTGCGGGGTGCGCTGTCTTTTATGCCACGCTTTGGTCGGACCGCCGACTTTTAATCGCAATGGCCGCCGCGCTGGCTGAGGCTGCCGCGGATACCGTATCCAGCGAAATCGGCCAAGCGGATGGTGGGGCGCCGCGTCTGATCACAACCTGGCAAAAAGTTGCGCCCGGAACGGACGGCGCAATCACGTTGGCCGGAACGCTGGCCGGGACCGTGGCCGCACTTGGGGTAGCATCAGTGTGCGTCCTCGCGCACATTTTTGACTGGAAACTACTTGCGGTTTGCGCCGGAGCGGGATTGGCTGGAATGATTTTTGACAGCTTGCTCGGCGCAACTCTTGAACGCAGGCGACTCCTCGGGAATAACGCAGTCAATTTCGCGTCAACGATAATCGCCGCGTCGCTCGCGGCCCTGCTCTCGTAACAGGCCCCGCGTCCAATAATCTGGCTTGCATCGTGACAGCCGCCCGCGGCTTTTCCAACCAGAATTAGCTTTGCTACGCGGCCTTCGCCATCCGGTCCGCCTCGATCCCATCCAGCGCGGCCCACAAAGCCTTTGCCGCATTCTCTCCCGCATTCAGCGCCCGTTCAGCCGCTTCCGGATTGCCATCGACCGCATTCGACAACTGCTGCTTCCACACTCGCGAATGGTAGACATCGGCAGTCTTGTGCAGCGTAAAGTACTCGCAGGTCTTGTTGTCGGCTCCATACATTGCCTGTAATCCCCTGGCTTTCTCGGCTGCCACTCGCGGCACTTGGGATTCGTACGCGTAGAAAGTTGCTAGCGCCTCTTCCGGAGCACTATTCCGCGCAGCCGAATGAAATTGCTGAGTTAGTGACTCGACCTCCGCAATGGGCCTGGCGCTCCCCGTACGCCCGCCGCCCATGCCCTCCACAAAGTCCAGCCAAAGCTCCGAGTGTGGACGCGATCCATGCAGCCCCAATTCATCGTTCATATTCGCCAGCACGGTGCGCCGCAACTCGCCTTGTGGCAGCCGCGAAGAAAATTCTCGTAAATACTCCGGGAATGCATTCACGTGATGAAAGTAATTCCGCGCATATTCGCGCAAATCTTCGCGCGTCAGTTCGCCGGCACTCCACGCTTTATAGAAAGGGTGGCAAAGCAGGTCATATTTTGCGATCCGCGCATCTAGCTCTGTGAAGAACTCTTGTGTGATCATTTCCCCTCCGGTTGAAAGTTCATATTACGAAGAACAAACCTTGCTGGCAACAGGAAGAAGTTGCGTCCCTCTAGGTCCTCCGTGGTTTGTGCGCTTTCCGATTTGGGAGCCATCTGTCGCCATGCGCAAAAAAATTCAGAGCAGACGCTTGCTGTAATGAGACGATGTCGATGTGCGATTGTTTCTACTCCTGGCGCTCTGCAGCGTGTGTGTTTCCCCGACGGATGCTCGCATCCCCGCCGAAGTGCGCTTTAAGTCTGGCTACGTCAATCCCATCGGCAAGCCGCCGGGGTTCACATCGGCGATGCTGTGGGGAATCGCGATAGCTGACAGTCGCGTGACCGGCTTCGAGCAAGCGCAAGTTGAAATTGCACGCACGCAGCTCTCGTGCCGGGTCGACCGAAAAGAAGTCGTCCTGAACTTTGATCGTGGGAACGTTCGCGGAGGACTCTATAACCGTTATCCCTGGTTTAGCACCGACGTGCATGATCCCATCCCGCTCGTTTACTCCGACGATCACAGCACAGTAGTTCTGCATGTAGGACGACGCCCGGACCGCGTTTGGCATTTCTGGGCAGCGTCTCCTCGGGCGGCGCTTCCGCCGGGACATCTAGAAGGCTGCACGGTAAAAATCCGCGCACGAATCTCTCCTGGCGCACTTCTACAGGTCGGGATGGACTACTGGCGCAATCCGACTGTGGGATACGGCTCCGGCGGCAACAATCGCGAGGCTGGCGCGAGTAACTGGTATTTTCCCTCGCCGGATTGGCAAGAAGCTCAGTTCACCGATATCCGCTGATTTGTTTGGGTTCCTCCGTGTCTCAGTGGTGAAAAAATAGCCCGTGTGGGTCGGACATTCTTGTCCGACCAAGCATGTGGCAACTCCCTGTAAGATAGAAGTCGTGCAGTTTACCGAACGATTCGACATTGTTGTGGTCGGAGCCGGGCACGCCGGCTGTGAAGCGGCCGTCGCCTCCGCCCGTATGGGCCTGAAGACTGCGCTCTACACGCTCAACGTCGATCTGATCGCGCAGATGTCATGCAATCCCGCCGTCGGCGGCATAGCCAAAGGTCACTTGGTTCGCGAGGTCGACGCCCTCGGCGGCATCATGGGCGAAGTCACTGACGCCGTCGGCATTCAGTTTCGGCTACTAAATACTTCACGCGGCCCGGCAGTCTGGTCTCCGCGCGCGCAGTGCGACAAGCAGGCCTATCGCTTGAAGATGCGCGAAGTGCTTGAATCCCAACCGAATCTGAAGATCAAACAGGCGGAAGTAGCGGAGTTGATTCTGGAAGAGCCGTCGTTGGTTGTTGGTCGTTCGTCGTTGGCTGAAAACGATCAGAGGGTGCCCCACTCTTCTCCGGTTTTTGGAGAGGGTGGGGACTGTGACTCTGCCGACGAACGACAAACGACGAACGACGCTTTTGCGCTTAACCCACGCCGCATTCTGGGCGTCCGCCTTCGCGATGGTCGTACCGTCGGCGCAGAAGCTGTAATCATCACCACCGGAACTTTTCTGAACGGACTGATCCACTGCGGCGAACAGCAATATCCCGCGGGCCGATCCGGCGAACCCAATGCCGTGCTGCTGGGCGAGGCTTTAAAAAAGCTCGGTCTGCGGGGATGTCGCCTGAAAACCGGCACTCCTCCGCGCCTCGACGGTCGCACCATCGACTGGTCGAAGTTCCAAATCCAGCCCGGCGACACGGACCCGACGCCCTTCAGCTTCCGCACCAAGAAGGTTACGCACTACGATTCGCAAGTGCCCTGCTACATCGCATGGACTACGCCGGAAACCCATCGCATCATCCGCGAGAACGTTCACCGCTCGCCCATGTACAGTGGACAGATTCAATCTATCGGCCCGCGATATTGCCCCTCGATCGAAGACAAGATCGTCAAATTTCCCGATAAGATCACGCACCAGCTTTTTCTCGAACCCGAAGGTCTGAACACGCACGAAATTTATGTCAACGGGATGAGCACGTCGTTGCCGGTTGAGGTCCAGCTCGAAATTTTGAAATCTGTTCCCGGTCTCGAAAACGCGGAGATGCTCCGCCCTGGGTACGCGATTGAATATGACGCGATCGATCCCACGGAACTTGAGCGCACGCTCGAAACCAAAAAAATCTATGGGCTGTTTCTCGCTGGCCAAATCAACGGCACTTCGGGCTACGAAGAAGCTGCCTGCCAGGGTCTTATGGCCGGAATCAACGCCGCTCTAAAAGTTAAGAATGAGGCGCCGCTGATCCTTGATCGTACCGAAGCCTACACCGCCATTCTGATCGACGACCTTATTTCTAAAGGCACGAATGAGCCGTACCGCATGTTCACTTCGCGTGCTGAATTTCGTTTGCATCTACGCATCGACAATGCTGATCGCCGGCTAACTCCGCATGGTCGCCGCGTCGGACTAATTGACGACCACGCCTGGTCTGATTTCCTTGCCAAGCAAAATCGTCAAGAACGCCTGAAGCTGTTGCTGGAAAAAACCAAGTTGACCACCGCAATGTTGGAGAGCATTCAGCATTCAGCACTCAGCATTCAGCAAGAAACCAGCACAGCCTGTGTGGGGACGGGCACCCACGCCCGTCCCGCCGAGCACGGCTCGACGTCAGCACAAGGTCATCGGCAGGATCGGGAAGGGCACGAAACCAGCACAGGCCATGTGGTGGCGGGCGCCCTCGCCTGTCCGGCCGAGCACAGCTCGGCACCGGCCAATGGCGATCAGCAAGGCCGGGAAGGGCACGAGTTTACTCGTGCCGAAATCGTTATGGCAGATGATCGGGCTTTAGCCCCTGAGGGCGTTCGCATCACCAGCGGAGCCTCTCCGTCATCCGCCCTCGGCCTGTCTCTCGCACAACTTCTCAAGCGCCCCGAGATCACCATCGAACGCCTCGTGCCAGTGCTAGAGGACCTTGCTCCCGATTTTTTTAGCGCCTCAGGGGCCAAAGCCCAGGATTTGAGAGACGACCAACGACCGACTTCAGCCTGCCCTGAGGCGAAGTCGAACGTACCGACAGCTACCGACGTTCTTCCCTCCGCCCTGCGGAACGAACTCAAGTCCGTCGAAACCGAAATCAAATACGAAGGCTACCTGCTGCAGCAGCAGCGCGCCATTGATCGCCTGAAAAAGGCGGAGCAGCGGAACATTCCGGAGTGGTTTGATTACAAGTCGGTCAGCGGTCTGTCCCGAGAAATGCAGGAAACGTTGGTCAAAATTCGTCCACGAACGCTCGGCCACGCCTCCCGTATTCCAGGCGTGACACCCGCGGCCGTGTCGCTGGTCAATGTATATATCGAAATTCAGGCCCGACGGCGAGAGCAGGTTGCCGCAATCTAAAAGATACTCGAGCAGGCCATCTCCGCAAGGGTCACGAGAGAATCGGATCATCGAGCCGGATTGTCAGTCAAATCGCTGATTACAAATATACGGCTAGTTTTTATCTTCGGAGTTCACATGCCGCAGGCTTGCCGGCGCGTAACAACTCCCCGTAGCGATCTGCCTTAGCTTCGTCGCGTTGGTTACAAATTGCGTGGCCTAATTCATGTGTAACTGCGAGTTCAAGTAGCCGATCCATCGGCATTTGCCATTTGAGTAGTAATTCGGCGCGGCGGGAAACGTTCTCATCGCTGAGAAGTGCCTCTTCTATGAATGTCTCCCGCTTTGGCAGATAACTAAAGGCTGCCGTGTCGTCCAGCCTGCGTGCCCGAAGAATGGTTTTCCAGTCCTCCGACCGGACCAGTACCCAAGTCCAATTCCCTAGCAGCTCAGTTGGGTACTTGTTCAAGACGCTGCGCAAAAGGGTGATTTGTTCATTGCACCTTTGAAGTGAGTAACCCGTATTACACGCAAAGCGGACCCCGGCCGTGGGTTGCTGAAGTTTATGAGTTGATTGTTGTTGGGCTGTTGCGATGCTTGTCAGGGCAAGAAAAACGCTCAATTTCAGAAGAGATTTCACGTGGCACCTCCGTCGGTGCCACAGAAAATCTGCGTTCTACCTATCTACCTCAATGCTATCGAGGAACTATCGAGAGCGCGGCTATGTCGCGGCGCATATCTATGAAATCATTGGGGTTGTTTTCCCATCTCATATAACGGACCCGGCCTGACCCAGTGCTATACTCCTCCTGCTCGCGGGGTGTTACACAATGCAGGCTGCTTACGGAGTATTTCGTTTCGGGGTTTTCGAAGCCGACCGGCGCACAGGAGAACTCCGCAAGCAGGGCACAAAGTTACGACTACCCCGACAGTCTTTCGAAGTCCTGATTCTGCTCCTGGAGCGACCGGGTGAGCTCGTCGCTCGCGAGGAACTCCGCGCAAAGCTTTGGCCTGCCGACACCTTTGTTGACTTCGATCACGGGCTCAACGCAGCTGTGAATCGTCTCCGGGAGGCGCTGGGAGACTCCGCCGAGATACCGCGCTTTGTTGCGACTCTACCCCGGCGTGGCTATAGGTTCATTGCTTCCGTAGAGTCTCCACCGCCGCAGCTTCCTGACATCCAACCTGCGCTAGGGGCTCCACCACAGGCCAAGTTCCACAGCGGTCCTCTTAGCGTTGGATCATCTGCTGCGCCGAGACCGCATCCTCCCGAAAGCCCGGTTGGGCGGCTAGCGAGGAGCTCTCCCACCAGCGCGATATCGGGAGTTCAAGCGAAAAAAATATGGCGCTGGGCCATTGCCGCCGTCGGTACATCACTTCTAGTCGGAGCCGCGATCTGGTTCCATACGCCGGCAGAGTCGCCAAGAGTTATTGGTTCAGTTCAGCTGACACATGAGGGTAAGAACCTTTGCTGCGTAGTGACTGATGGTTCGAGAATTTACTTCAATGAAGAAGAAGGAGGCGAGTCGATGGAAGCGATCGCACAAGCATCGCTCAACGGCGGTCCGGCCTCCATCATTCCCGCTCCAGTGAAAGACTTATGGATCTTGGACATTTCCCCAGATCATTCTCAACTTCTGGTGGGACCGGCCAGGGGCGACTATAGTCCGCTTTGGGCTCTGCCCGTGGCTGCCGGTGCTCCCCGTCGAGTGGGCGATATAAGCGCTAACCCAGGCCGCGCTGCCGTGACTTATTCGCGGGACGGGCAGAAGTTGGTCTTTGCAAAAGGCCGCGACATCTGGATCGCAAGCTCCGATGGCCAAAACCTTACTCGTGTGGTTTCCGCGCCGGGACCGGCTGCCGCTACAGCCTTTTCTCCGGATGGCAAGCGCATCAGATTCACGGTCGCCGACTCCTTTTACTCCAGAATTTTTTCGTTGTGGGAAGTCAACAGCGACGGATCGAATTTGCATCAACTTCTAAAAGGCTGGCACAATCCGCCACAAGAGTCCGGTGGCTTCTGGACGCACGACGGGAGGTATTACGTTTTTGAAAGTCATCTGGGTAGGCAAGTGGTTGGTCAGCTCGTCGGCGACATCTTCGTGTTGCCGGACGTGTCCGGCATCTTTCATAAATCCGCATCTCAGCCAATTCAACTGACGTTCGGTCCGGTTGGTTACAACGCCGACGCGATCACACCAGACGACAAAAAGTTGCTGGCCGAAGGTGTTCAATCGCGTGGCGAACTCGTTCGCTACGACCCAGGGTCAAAACAGTTCCTCCCATTTCTCGGCGGCATGCCCATCACGGACGTAGCGTACTCGCGTGACGGAAAGTGGATTGCATACGTCAGCTTGGTTGACGATACATTGTGGCGCAGCCGCTCAGATGGAAGCGAGCGCATTCAGCTCACTTATCTGCCTGATCAGGCTGGACTGCCACGCTGGTCGCCTGAGGGCGGGCAGATCGTCTACATGTCGTTACAAAGCAGAAAAGTGTGGAAGATGTTGCTGGTTTCAGCGCAGGGAGGAACTCCAGAGTTGCTAGTTCCGGGATCTACCAACGAAAGTGATCCCACGTGGTCGGCGGATGGCACTCAGCTCGCCTTCGGAACCGGCGGCCCGGGTAGCTCTGAAATCAGAATTCTGGATATGAAGACACGCCAAGTTTCCACCATTCTGGGGTCCGCTGGCTTGTTTAGCTCGCGGTGGTCCCCCGACGGACGGTATCTGGTGGCGCAAGACTTAACTGCGTCTTTTAATACCAAGTTCCTGCTGTATGACTTCCAGACGCGAAAGTGGTCGAACTGGGTGAATGATCCCGACGGCGTTGGCAACCCGGTATGGACATCGGACAGCCGCTACGTGGACTACATATCCTTGAATTCAACTTGGAAGCGTGTGCAGCTGGGAGACACTCACCCGCAAGTACTATTTAGCTTTAAAGGGCTACCGTGGTATTGGGGAAATTTCGGACCATGGACCGGCAATGCGTCCGATAATACCCACCTGCTTGTGAGGGACGTAAGCACACCAGAGATCTACGCCCTTGACGTGGACTTCCCTTAAAGCCCGCAGCATACCACGAGCCATGCGTCGAAATCCGGAACGCAATGAGAAACCTTTGAAATGACGTGCTACACGCAGGTTGCTTCTCCAATCGGCCAACTGCTTCTAGCCGGCGACGCCGGCGGGCTGCAGCAGATTCTATTTTCGGCGAACGGCGCCTCCGCTCGTCCGGATCCCGAGTGGCGGGAGAATCCCTCAGCGCTGGCCGAAGTGGTCTGTCAGCTCAAAGCTTATTTCGCTGGCGAACTTGAAAACTTCGATCTTTCTTTGGCGCCGCAAGGCACACCGTTCCAACAGAGAGTCTGGAGCGAGCTTCTGAAAATTCCGTACGGTGAGACCATCTCCTACGGAGAACTGGCCCGCCGCATTGGCAACCCAAATGCCAGCCGCGCGGTTGGCTTGGCGAATGGATCAAATCCAATTCCAATCATAATTCCGTGCCATCGCGTGATCGGCTCCAACGGCAAGCTGACCGGGTACGGCGGCGGCCTTCCAATTAAAGAAAAGCTCCTCGCTTTGGAGAAACGACAACTGCGGCTGTTGTGAGATTACTTCACTTGCCTGAATTAACCGTGGCCCATCGGCCTGCATTTCGCACGACCTTCGGTTAACATAAACACCAGCTGTGTTCAGCATCCAAATTAATATGATGAAGAGACTCTTTCCTGCCTGCGCTCTGCTGCTCGTTTGTTCATCCGCTTTAGCCCAGGATCCTGCCTTGCTCCGTCCGCCGAAAGGCGCGCCGGTCGCGCTGGTTGTATTTGAAGACCTGGAATGTCCCAAGTGCCGGGCGGATTCACCGCTCGAAGAACAGGCCGCGAAGGCGCACAAAATTCCGCTGGTGCTGCATGACTTCCCGTTGCCACTTCACAAATGGTCTTTCAACGCAGCCGTGATTGCGCGCTATTTCGATTCGCAGTCGAAAGAGCTGGGAAACCAGTTCCGCGATTATATTTTCCAGCACCAGCCGGAAGTGACGGCCGATAATCTGCAGAGCTTTGCCCAGAAATTCGCTGCCGACCACAAGGTTGAGCTGCCGTTTGTGATCGATCCGCAAGGTAAATTTGCGGCCGAGGTCAACGCTGACAAGGCGCTCGGACAGAAAGTCGGCATTCAGCACACGCCGACGATATACATTGTCAGCAGCCGCAATCGCGGGCGCCCTGTCGTCGAGGTCACCGATTCCAGCCAGTTATTTCAGATGATCGAGGCGGTGCAGGCTGAGTGAGGAGAAGGCAAAAATTAGAATGCAGAAATCAGAATTTCAGATTGTAGATTGAAGATCTCAGATTTGAAGAAATCAGAAGTAAGAATTCAGAAAGCAGAATTCAGAAGGTAGAAGTAAGAATTCAGAAGTAAGAAGGCAGAATTTGAAGATTGAAAAATCTGCAATCTAGAGTCTGCAATCTGAGATCAATTCCTCAACCTAAGCGCAGCAGTACTTCTGACTTCTACCTTCTGCATTATCTTTTCACCCCGCCCTTTTCGCATCTTCGAACGCGTGCTTCTTTTCCAATTCAGTCAGCGCAGACTTCATTTCCATCTCAAATTTTTCTGCCTGCGCCAGTAGCGCCGCATTCGCCGAGGCCCATTCTCCCTCGACCGTCATAAGCCCGGATTCCGCCAGAGAGCGCGCTAGTTCCAGCACGTGCGGCACCGTGCTCTCAACGTATAGCGCCTCAGCCGGGTCGCCGACCCACACATTTCCGCTAAGAAGGCGCCAGTGCCAGAACACTTTCCGCATGATCAACTTCGTGATCTCCTCGTCGCTGGCGCGTCCGAAGACCCATTTATTGCGCTTGAAGTCGTAGTATCGGCTGGAAAACTGCACCGGGACCATCTTCCCCGATTTCACAAACTGCAACTGCCTGCGGTCCACGTCCTTGCGCAGTGCATTCACAATTGGGCCCTCTACATCCTTCGGTTCCATCGACGGCAACACCTCCCGCACCGTGGCCGAAAGATTCACTGCCACCGGAGCATGCAGGCCATCGGAATTTCCAAGTTTTACATCGGCGTGTAGCACCCAGAAGTCAGCGCCCGCGGTCGAGCTGTGAAATGGCCATTTAAAATCGACCAGCAGAGGCAAGCCGGTTAGTGAGACATAAACTTTCTTACTGCGCTGCGCGTTTCCTGCCGTGTCCATGCGAGAGGATTCTCCACTGAGATTGTTTGAACCAAAGATTCTACGACAGACCGCTTCGGGCGCGACTTAGCTAGGCAGCCAAGGCGGCTTCCCCGCAGCAATTTTTAGCAAAAAAAAAGGACGACCTGCCGGTCGCCCTTCACTGAACCCACTAAAAACTTCTATCGTCCCGCTGTCGCCGCCATCGTCTTGGGCTGCTGCGTTTTCGGCTGTTGCTTTGACTGCCCATACATGGAGCTGATTTTGTCGAGCACATGCTGCATGTCGCTTCCCGTATCAATATTTCCATCCACGTAAGGATGTCGCGAGCCATCGGTGTGCAGTACCAGAACTTTTGCCGCGGCCTGCGCCTTCTTCACCATGTAAGGAAGATGATGGCGGTCATCGCGAGTGAGGGTTTGCCCGAGCACCACCAGGTCGAACGTTTCTTTCTTCAACACGTCCTGTACGCCCCGGCGGCCAATCGCGGTCTGCACCGCGTATCCGGCCTTCTGCAATTCCACGGCTTGAGACGCCAGAATTTCCTCGTTCAACTCCCCATAAAGCAGCTTCAGTTTGGACATTTTCGGCCTTTCTCCCTGCCCAAACGGTAACAATGGGGCCTCGGCTTGAGAACGTAACCGAAGATCAGGCCCGAAAGGGGTGTTTTTCGTCTGCTTTTTCTATGTCACCTGTGGTTTTGGTTTGAACTTTTGGCGACGCAGGGATAAATTACTCAGCAACTCTGTGTCAGCTGTCATACAGTGATAAATTATTGGCCGAAAGGAAACTTCCCAGAATGCGCAAGCCCATTTCCCCGATTGCGGCAGTCATAGTTCTGTTCATACTGGCTTCAGCGGCCAACGCTCTTGCTCAAGACGCTCAGACTTATTGCAATTTCACTGACGGCAATCAGGTCACTATTCAATACCATCCGGCGATCAAGGAAGAACCGAAAAACGGCCGCGTCTGGTCGCCGGGAATCACTCTCTATGTGCAAACTCCGCTGACCTTGGGCGGTACTGAGATTCCCCTTGGCGCGTACACCATCTATCTGACGCCAGAGAGAAAAGACTGGATGATCATCGTTAATAAAAACGTCACCGCGGGTGCGCCTTACAACTCGGCGCAGGATGTGGCCCACGCGCCCATGGAGATCGGCGAGATCCCCGAGCCTACTAAACAACTTCAGCTTTCTTTCGCCCACATGGCCCCTAAGCAATGCAGCCTTCGCGTCTATTACCAGAAGACCGGCGCGTTTGTAGATTTCATGGAACAGTGATTTCGAGGAACGCCACTATCGGTGAGGTAGTGTCAGTGTTTCACTGATCGCCGCGCATCACTTCTTCTGTTTGCCGACCGCTCGCCAGACACACAGCGACATTCCCCACATTCTCGTGTTCTTAAGCAGTGGTGGAAAAGACTTTCGGCCGGTTCGGTCGCGTAAAATCACCGTCGAGGATTTTCATGCCTTCCCGATCGCCGCTCGCCTCGGTTGTTTTACTAGCCTGCTTCTTCTATCTTTCCTCAGGGCTAGACGCTGCACAGATCCCAACCCAAATCTGCCAGCCCTCGGTGACTTCGCCCTTCGTCGTCGCTTCACCCGCGCAGCGACTCGAAGCCGGCCGTAAGGCTCAGCCACCGCTCACGGACACCTACAGCGGATTCGCTTGGCCCGACACGCCCCTGGGAATAATCAAGACGGGAGGCGGCTATGAGTTTTTTGCCAGCGATGGCGGCGCTCATTACCGGCAGATGTGGGAAGGTCATTGGGTCGGCAACAACAAGTCCGGATCGCTAGTCACGACAGTGGGCACGCTTGAGAACCCGCTCGGCACGGGTGATCCACAGGACGTGAGCGTCTCGCCGAATCTCGATCCCGCTGTGAACTCGAACTATTCCAGCTACGGCTACATGGGCGGCGGACCGGTCTATCAAGTTCCTACAGGTATGACCGGGGCGGGCAACCTGCTGGCGACATATCACGCTGAGCTCCCCAATGATGCGTTGTACGCAGCTCTTGGGTTGGCAGCATCTTCGGACAACGGACTGCACTGGACGGACCTGGGTGAGATTATTCGCCTGAACCAAGCCTACGCGGTCGGACTTGATGGCTTCGAAATTGGAGATGGGCCGCTCGTACTCTCGCCCGACGGCAAGTATTTCTACTTATACTTTCCTGATTGGACCGCCAACGGCACGCTTCACACCGTGACTCCCGCCGGGATTTCGACCACCACCAATGTCTCAGTTGCGCGCGCCCCGGCTGCCTCGGTACTGGAGGCCGCGTTCGGATCACCGCACCCGCACGCCGTCCCCTTCGAAAAGTTCTATAAGGGCAACTGGCATCTACAACCCGCGATCGGAGGAGCATCCACTGATCTCATTCCACATTCGGCCTATCAGGGGTATCTCGACATTCACTACAACAGCGCGCTGCAGCGTTACGTGATGATCATCTCCAACGACACGAACTTCGCTTACGCGGAATCCGTCGACGGCCTCACCTGGACGCTTCCTGCGTCGCTCGGCACCTACGGCCCGATTGCGGCTTATCCCACTGCGGTCGGTCTTGGCGATGACCCACATGTATTGGGAAAGAGTTTCTACGTTTACTTTACGCACTTGCCGACCGATGGCACCGGCTGGACGAATGGCTCACTGCGCCGGCTAACGCTCACCTGCCGCTGATATCTCTGGAGCGTCGCATTCGGCTCGATCACGGATGACTTGGAAATACCCCTTAGTGTTCGGCGTCATAAGAACGTTCAAATCGCCACGCGCCTTTACCTTGGTCTCACCCAACTCTTTTTATTATTAGTTCCGCATAGTAAATGTCCGTGCGTTCTCGGATGAACGATTCACGCTCTGTCCCTCGTAGCCCTGCGTCTTCAGCTTCGGTAATGGCCTGGGCACGCGCTTCCTCAAGCCAATAGGTTCGGCAATTTTCAGCGGTCGGATCGGGCGTCCTGATATCGTTCGCGTGGTTTGGACAGGTATCCATGAGCTGTTGACTTAGCCAATCCGTATGAACAGGTGTTTCGGTTTGCTCGGTGCCAGTGATCGGCGCCCACAGGTGATAGAGCGCGGAGCAGACCGGACACTGGACATCTCGGACGTATATCCAATCTTCAGTCGAGAGGCTGCTGTCGGACGTCACCGCGCGGAGCTGCATGAACAGGACTCTAGCACGAGCGCGCCGGAAGCTGGACGTACATCGCAAGGTGCATCACACGCGCGGAAGGTACTTACACGATTGCAATAGAGAACGGGTAGCCCTCCCCCGAGTCACCCGCGTCTCCGAGCCCCCTCTTTTAGCGGACTGCAGCGGGACATGTTCGATGATTCGGTTGTCTTTCGGCGCCCGATTTGAGTGTCACAAGATAACTAAATCGTAGCGATATATGTATAGAGGTCGGCGCGTATTTCAGGATCGAAAAACTGCCAGGCAGAGCGTGGACACCAGAACCATCAATATCGCTGTGCCCACAACCAACAGCAGCGCTTCGCTAAACATGTCTGGTTTCATCAATTCGTCTCTTCGCATTGCAAGCCCACCCTCCGCCTAGTTGCTGCAAGATCCTGGCGTCAATCACATCATCTCGCGTGCACCCTCAGTATTGCGATCAGGTAAATTCCTGATTTTCTTGTCCGTGACCCCCGTAGTGAATGTGGTGGAAATAGTACGAGGCCAACGATTCCAGGGTAGAGATTGGCCTTGCCGCGTGACCAAAAGTCGTAACACCACCTATTCTTTTCTTCTCTAGAGTTTAGCGGCATTATCGGTGATAGGGACATCCTTGACCCTCCCTCAGCGCAGGCGCCGGCTATTACATAGCGCCAAGGGCGAATAGCCGGAGTTCAAGGTATTCCAATTTCTCAGTTGTCGACTATTTCAGCGCTTCAATAGGATCCACTTTGGTTGCGCGACGGGCGGGCAGGTAACTCGCAAGCAGGGCAATACAAAGAAATAATGCCGGGGTAAGAGAAAAAGTCAGGAGATCGCGCGTGCTGACTTTGTAAACGATGCTCGACAACAAACTGGTCAGAAAGAATGAGGCCACAAGACCAGCTGCAATTCCTGCGATTGCCAGCATGAGTCCCTGGCGTACAACCAGGTGCAGAATGTCAGCGCGTCTGGCGCCGAGAGCCAGACGTATGCCAAACTCATGTTGGCGTTGCGCTACCGAATACGCCAGGACTCCGTAAATTCCAATTACCGCAAGCACCAGTGCCGTCGCAGAAAACGCGCCGAGCAGCAGCATGGTAAAACGTGGCTGCGAACGAGAGCTTGCCATAAGTTCTTCCACAGTTTGAATGTTGGTGATTGGCTGGTCGGGATCGACGGCAGCAATTTGCGCTCGTACCGCTGAAGTTATGGTCTGCGGCGGCACCGCCGTCCGCACTAGCAGGTTCATATCTCCCCAAGGCAATTGCGGGAACGGAAGATAGAGTTGCGCTTGTGCCTCTTGCTCAAGCCCGTTGTTCTTGGCGTCTGCGGCCACGCCAATCACCTCTGCCGGCGCTGGCGAACGGCCCACGGTAATGTGCTTTCCTACTGCGTTCTGGTTCGGCCAAAACCGGCGTGCGAAGGTTTCATTCACGATCAGGACTTTGGGTGCTTGTGCATTGTCAGCGACGGTGAATTCTCGGCCGTCGCGCAGGGGAACGCGCATGGTTTGAAACCACTGCGGGCTGATGGCCTCGATGTCTATAAACGGGCGCCGAGGCAAAGGTACGTCGGGCTGCCCCTCGGGTAACACGGGGGTAATACGCTTCGCGCTAAGCGGCAACGCAGCCGAGATCGCTGCATTGCGTACTCCGGGCAGAGCGGAGACCCGGCGTAGCACTTCGTCAAAGAACGCAATCTGCTGCTCCGGCCTTGCGTACTTTACCGTGGGCAGTGAGACATTCATGGTGAGTACATTCTGCGACTCAAAGCCGGGATCGACGCGGAGTAGCCGCACGAAACTGCGCAGCAGCAACCCGGCGCCCATGAAGAGCAGCAGAGAAAGCGCAACCTGACCCACCACCAGCAGGTTCTTCATTTGCGCGCGCGTGTGGCCGACGGAAACGCCTCGACCTTCGTCGCGCAGGGCCGAGTTCGGATTGGAACGGGCGAGCTGCAGCGCCGGGACCATTCCAAAGATAATTCCGGCGAGAATGGAAATGATCAGTGTGAAGAGCAGCACACGCAAGTCAAGGCCTATAGGAATACCTTGAGGGACTTGGCTTGCTCCCCATGTGATCAGAGCCTGCGTCGCACACCAGCTCAAAGCCACACCAATCACGCCGGCAAGGAGTGCCAGCAACAAGCTTTCGGTAAGGAGCTGCCAGACTAAGGTGCTGCGACTCGCGCCAAGGGCGGTGCGGACGGCAATTTCTTTTTTCCGAGCAAGGGCCCGCGAAAGCAGCAGACTGGCCACATTGGCGCAAGCAATCAGAAGCACGATGCCAACTGCCGCAGCAAGCACCAATACTTTGCCGCGTAAATTTCCGACTACAAGATCGCGCAAGGGTGCGGCAGTCATTCGGACAGCGGGATCAGCATCAGGCGCAGAGGGATTTTGCTCGCGATAGCGTTGATTGAGTACGGCAAGTTCAGCATTGGCGCTCGCCAAGGTCGCTGCAGGCCGTAGCTGACCGAGCATCGAAAGATATCCCACGCCCATACGCAGCCGCTGCGGAGTCATAAGCGAGAGCTCGAAATAACGTGGAGTCCAAATGTCGATGGCCCCAACAAATGGAAACTGAATATTAGCGGGAAGTATGCCGACTACGACATGGGGCACGCCGTCTAAGTTGACCGGCTGCCCGACGATGTTGCGGTCGGCATGGAATCGGTTGCGCCATATCGAATTGCTGAGCATCACGACTGGCTTGCCTTCGGGACGCCCTTCCTCTTCGCTGAAAGCACGCCCAAGCTGCGGCTGCACTCCGAGCATGGAAAAAAACCCAGGCGAAACTCGCGCTATTGGCACCTGTAACGGTTCTCCCGAACCCGTAAGGTTCAGGTTGTCATTGGTCCAAACGGCAACTGCAACGAACGATTGATTTAGGTCGCGCACCAACTCGTAACGCAGTAATGTGCCGCCACGGTCCGTGGTTTTATCCTGCGCGGTTATGCTGACGAGCCGCTCCGGCTCGCGGAACGGAAATGGTCGCAGCAGGAGCGCGTTTGTCACTGTAAAGATCGCGGTGTTGGCGCCAATTCCAAGGGCGAGAGTCAAAACCGTCGCCAGCGTGAATCCTCGATTCTTGCTCAACAGGCGCACGCCGAAACGTAGGTTGCGAACCAGGGCTTGCACGGGTGCCAGAAATTATAAATGCGAGAACCTTGCCGAATCTTGTAGAGCATGCAACGGCGACCTACGTCCCCGTAGTGACCAAAGTAGCAACACTTCCTGTTCTTTTCTTCTCAAGCGTTTAACGGCATCATTGGTGATAAGGACATCCTTGACCTCCCTCAGATTGAGGACAACCGTGAGAAATCTTCGTGTTTTTGCAGTGCTGGTCGCTGGCGTGCCGATGCTCGCCGCGCAGAGCAAACCTGCTACTACCACTTCAGCTACGACGGCGGCCCCGGTGGTCAATGCTGTGTCGCACACCACCAAGGCCATGCATTACCGGCCGGGCGCCAACACTAAGCTCCCTTTCCAGGCTACCGACCTGATGTCCGGCGCTAGCGGAGAGGCGAAGATCGAGGCCAAGAAGACCACGATCAGTATCGACGCCAAAATCCAGAACGTGGAAGAGGCCACAAAGTTCGGCTTGGAATATCTCACCTACGTGTTGTGGGCGGTTTCGCCCGAAGGCCGCGCCGATAATCTTGGCGAGCTGGTGGTCAAGAAGGGCAATGCGGAGCTGAAAGGTTCGACCGAATTGCAGACTTTTGGCTTGATCGTGACCGCCGAGCCATATTTCGCGGTAACTCAGCCCGGAAACATGGTGGTGATGGAAGGCGCGGTGCCGCAGGGTGAAGAGATCGGTGCGAAGTTCGAGCTGGTTGGCAAAGGCACCTATTCCTCGACCAACGAACACATCCAGAACGCAATTTTCGGAATTGACCGCAACACGCCGATGGAACTGTTCGAGGCGCGAAACGCAGTCCGAATCGCGCACATTGCCGCCGGCGACAAATATGCAACTTCGATTCTGACCAAGGCCGATCAGCAGCTAGCGCAAGCTGAGCAAACCTTCCGGAGCAAGCAGGGCAAGACGGCGATTGATTCCGCCGCGCGCGAGACCGCGCAGACCGCCGAAGAAGCCCGCATCATGGCCGTGAAGCAAAAGGCAGAAGACGAAGCCAATGCCCGAATCGCCGCCGAGAAAAGGGCAGCGGAAGATCGTGAAGCCAAAGCCCATGCCGATGCCCAAGCCGAGGCGCAGCGCCGCGCTCAAGCCGAGCAAGCCCAGAAGCAGGCAGAAGCCGCTACAGCAGAAGCGCAGCGCATGAAGGCGGAAGCCGAAGCGGCTGCACAGGAAGCAGCACGTCAGAAGGCAGAAGCCGAGCAGGCCAAGGCCGAGGCCGTGGCGCAACAGCAGGCGCTAGCGGAGCAGACCGCGCAAGCGCAGAAGGCCGCGGCAGAGTCCGAGCAAATGCGGCAGAAAGCCGAACAGCTGCAACAGCAAGCGGAGGCACAACGCCAGCAGGCAGAAAAAGAAAAGCAGGAGCTGCGCGCGAGACTGTTAGCCCAGCTCAACTCGATTCTTTCCACGCGTGATTCGGCGCGCGGCTTGATCGCGAACATGTCCGATGTGCTCTTCAAGAGCGGCAGCTTCGAGCTGTTGCCGGGAGCGCGCGAGAGGCTGGCAAAAGTGTCCGGAATTGTTCTGGCTTATCCCACGCTACATCTTCAGGTGGAAGGCCACACCGATGCCGTCGGCACGGACGAATACAACCAGAATCTTTCGGAGCACCGTGCCGAGGCGGTGCGCGATTACCTTGTCCAGCAAGGCATCGCAGCTAACTCGATCGGCGCCCGCGGATTGGGCAAGACCCAGCCGATCGCGTCCAACGAAACGCCGGAAGGCCGGCAACAGAACCGGCGTGTGGAACTGGTGCTCTCCGGTGAGGCGATTGGGAATGCTACTGCCTCCGCTCAGGGAACACAGCAGTAGTCTCTTCACTGTTCCCACTTCTCGCAAAACCCGCGAGGAGTGGTGCACCCCATGGGAGGTTTCGATGCCCAAGAATAAAACTCTAGATCAATTATTTTTGTTGTTTTCGGCCGTGCTTTTTATCGTGGGATTACTCTGGCTGATTGGGTTTCTGGAAAATCGACGAGTTCCGGAGAGGATCGGGTTTTTCTTGGTGGCAAATCTAATTGTGCTTCTTGGTCTCACCTGGAACGGGGTGGCGTGGTTTAGCCGAACTCCTGGCTTTTGGGTATTTCAAATGTCGTGGATTCTTGTTCATGTCGTGATCGCTGTGGCATGGGCATACTCAGGATATTGGGTGAAGCTATGCGTACTGGCTCTTCCTCTAGAGTGTTACTTACACTACAGAGTTGGAAAGAGCAGACTTACCGGGCTCGCCTAATTCTTTAATCACCTCCACCGAGGCGGGTGTTCCGTAATGAAGCGATTGCCTTCCAACTTCAAAGAAATTTACGATTCCTTTGCTCCAGCCTCCAGCCTGGCGTTGTTGCGGGCAGGAATCCCACAGAGTAGTTGGAATATTGTCGATGCGACGGCGGAGGAGGGAGCCGCGATTTCGCAACGGCTGCTCGAAAATGGCCTACCCCCGGAGGGAGCTGATGAAATTAGAATTACCGGGTTGGGGCAAAACGCAAGTAGCCTGCAGTAAACAGGGGAAATCTATGAATGCAGTATTGTGGAAATTGCCGGTACCGTCGACAGGGCTGCATCGGGAGCCCAGGTTTTATCCCTTGCGCGCCCACGACTGCTGTCTTTGGTGGATTGCTGAGAAGGCTGAAGGCGGAGGGCGCAACGAGGCATTAATTTTCAATGAGGTATTTCTCTATAAAGTCTCAATCTACAGAGCGTACCCCGAGCCCATTCGATATCTCACGTATGACAAAATCGTGGATATGGGGCGGACGCCGTTGCTAACCGAAGTACTCTCGCTTCCCAGAGCTAAGGAGGCCGGGGCGACGTTAAAGCACTTCGCAATTTCATTCGACACAGGGCCGCTTTTCGAATTCATTGCCGAGACATTCAGATTTGAGTCCCCATTTGATACTGGGGCGCTTCAGTCCGAAATATCCCGTCGTCTCGCATCCACCATAAACCCTGTTACTGGAGTTTAGACGGAATCCGCATCGAAAAACGGAACTGCAGGACTAACCGCCGAGGTGGGTGTTCCGTAATGAAGCGATTGCCTTCCAACTTCAAAGAAATTTACGATTCTTTTGCTCCAGCCCGAAAAGAGTTTCTCTATCGCTTCTACAAATGGACGCTGGAGGATGTCGAGCGGGAGGTTAGCGCAAATTTACCGTTGCTGAGGAGAGTCAAGGGTGGCTTGGCCTTTGAGTTCCTAGCGCTGGCAGAGTACATGGATGTGGAACAACGCAGGAACCACCTTTCGCGCTTGTGTTAAGCGCGCTTTCGGGCAGCGTATGGGCGAGATGCTAATCTCGCCACAAGAGGAAAAGCTCTACGAGGAGTTCTACACGCGTTGGCGGGAGTATGCGGGTGATCCCCAGCTCGGTGGCTACCCTCAGTTCCCGCCAAAAATTTCGCGAACGGGTCTTAGAAAGCTGCTTAGGGAGAAGCTAGCGGGTCAGGGCTTTGGAAAGTTTGATGGCTGGGACTTTCCTACGGAATGGCGGTATCGTCTTCCGGTTGGGCCATGGACGGTTGAGACATACGTTGATACCGGAGGTTCCTCGCGCCAGCTGGAGTTCAAACACAACATCGTCAAGGATCCGGAGGGGGTGCCTTTGCTTGATTCTGGCGTCATACCTCTCTTAGGGCTTCTTTTCCCAATCTGGAATAGACTGACACCCGAGGACTTGCCGGAAGCCGCTGACGATTTAACTGTTTTGATAAGACACTTCTTGAACGTTGTTCCCAGCCTCCTGAAGGGAATCAAACCCACTCGTCAGTGAGCCGGCGGGTGCCCCACTTCTCCCTGTTTTTGGGAGAAGTGGGAAAAGACCATCACGAGCCTGACTCGAGCGCCTGAATCACGAGCGAGCTTTCGTGGTCCCTTCTCGCAAAATCGCGCGAGAAATGGGCCCTTATGATGCTAGTCCCGCAGGGACGCCAGATAATTAGCCCAGGACGTAAGTCCTGGGCAAACTGATGAACTCGATTGGACCGCGAGGCCCCGGCCGAGCGACAGCGACGAACTAAGCCTGCCGATTCTCGCCGGGTGCCGGGTGCCGCACTTCTCCCTGCTTTTGGGAGAAGTTGGAAAAGACCACCCGACGCCGGAATTCGAGCGCTTTAATCGCCAGCGATTTTGTAATCCCACGTCTGGCAAAAATCGGGTAGAAATGCGTCCCTGCGGGACTATATTTTGGGTCATTTACGTATCCCGCCACCGGATAAGCGCCGTTCCTAACCCCTCGTGTGAGGTAATAAGTATGATAGGAGGCCTTGTCGGACAAGAATGTCCGACCCACACGTTCCGTCTATGCTCACCGCCCTCACACGAGCCGTTTCCTCCCGCATCAACGAATGCGAACTTACATTCATCGAGCGTCAAACCATCAACGTCGAACGCGCGGTTCGGCAGCATCGCAATTATCAGCAGCTGTTGAGAAGTCTCGGCCTTAATATTGTTGAACTTCCCGCCGACGACCGCTGTCCCGACTGCTGTTTTCTGGAAGACACAGCTTTGGTGCTGGACGAACTCGCCATAGCCACCCGCCCAGGCAGCGATGCCAGACGCGCCGAAGTAGCCGGGGTTTTGCCAACCATCGCGAAGCATCGTGAGATTGTTCACGTCGAAGGGCCCGCGACTCTCGAGGCCGGTGACGTGCTGCGCATCGGGCGCGACCTGTTCATCGGAATCACCAGCCGAACCAATCGCGAAGGAATCGATTTCGTGCGTGAGCACGCCGCGCCGCATGGATACCAAGTGCATGCAGTCGAAGTGCCCGGCGCATTGCATCTGAAGAGTGTCTGCACAGCGGTCAACGAACGCACGATTCTCGCCGACTCATCTCGCGTTGATCTCGAGCCATTTGCCGGATACGAGCTAATCGAAGTTCGGCCCGAGGAATGGATGGCAGCAAACGTGTTACTCGTAAATGGCACAGTTTGCATGCACGACGGATTTCACAAAACGTTGGCGCTGTTACGCGAGAGGCAGATCCGAGTGCGAACGGTTGATATTTCTGAGTTCCTCAAAGCCGAAGCCGGCCTGACCTGCATGAGCATAATTTTCGATTCCGCCGCGAACTAGAGTCTCGCGAGTGCCTTCGCTTTTCGTCCCCAGCGATAAATTGCAACTCCCAAAAGATTCGCTCCGATAATTCCTCCTGCAGTCTTCGCAGAGTATTCCCAACTGCTCTGCACGTCCACGATAGGAAAGATGGAAAGCACGATGTAGAGCAGGGTCATCAGGAAGCCTGAAATCGCCCCGAGCCGCAACAGCAACCCCGACCTGATGCCGAGTTCTTTTCTCGCGAAGAGTGGAATCGCGAATAAGGCGAGATACGCGGTCGCATAAAACGCGAAAGCTCCGACCAACAGCAACTCGAAGGCTTCCTGCTGACCCACGCCGATCAGGACCGCGACAGCAGCGGCCATCGCGACTCCCGCAGCGAAAAAGATGGAATTCACCGGCGTTTTGTATTTCGAATGCAGACGCGTGAACCAGGCCGGGAGCAGGTGGTCCCACCCGGCGACCATGGGCAGGCGGGCGCAGCCGTTGAAATTAATGTTGAAGGTAGAAACGTAGTTGGTAAGCAACAGGATGACCGAGAGCGGCAGGATGATTCTTACGATGCCAATGCCAAACGGCTGGAAGGCCCGGCTCAGAGCTTGCGGAATGGCGGCAGTAACGTCGACCGCGTCGGGCGGAACAAAAGCGAGGATTGCGCTGGTCCCGAAGATATACATCAGCGCAATAACCGGCGCGCTGATCAGGATCGACCGCGACAGGTTGCGCTCAGGATTGCGGCACTCGCCGGCGAAGATCGCGACGTACTCAAATCCGCAGAGCGCTCCGAAGGTCATCTTGCTGAACACGCTCAGAGTGAAGAGCGTAAGCGTGGGAGCGACCAGGTGCAGCGGCCGAAACTGCGCGGTGCCTCCGCGAAAGCCATGCACCATCGCCATCAGCACCAACGCGCCAAGAACGATCAATGTAGCGGCGCTTCCGACGTTGGTGATCCATTTGCCGACGTGAAAGCCAATCCGGGCCAAAAAGGCCATGGCTCCCGCCAGCGCGAACGACGCGGCAAGTACCAGCCATTTATTTTCCGCGATCCACGCCGCTTGGGGACCCAATGCATAAGCAAGAAAGCTCATGGTGATCAGCCCGGCCAGCGCCATATAGATCACCCCATAAAGCCAGAGGTTCCAGCGACCAGAAATCCAATGCGATCGCCGAAGGCCAGCCGCGCCCACTCGTAAAGGCCGCCTTCGAGCGGCATCAAGCGGTTCAAGCGCGCAACTACCAGAGCTTCGGGAATAAAGAACAACAGTATGGCCAGTAGCCACAGAAATACGTGCGACGGGCCGGCTTTGGCTGCGGTCCCGAAAAATTCAGGAATCGTCAGGTAAAGGATCTGGGCCAGCGCCAGATCCGCCAGGCCGAGTTCGCGGCGCAGTCCACTCGGACTTTGCGGGGGTGCGCTGCCTGAGGCACTTTGGCTTATGGCTTCTGACAAGCGAGAGGAAGCTAGAGTAATACCCGATAGGGGTTTCGTCTATGCCTTCGGATCCGAAGAATGATTCCCCGTTATTCCGCGCCCGCGACAACGGCGAGAGAAGCTTCGGTGGCCTTGGTCGCCTGTTGCAGCAGATTCAAGTCGCTTTCGATTTGCTGCTGGGAGGCATGGGCGGGTTTCTTGGGTTTCAATTCCTGCTCCAGACGGGCGAAAAGTAACCCTTCGACCAGTTCTGGCGGAGCCACGAGACGAAACGCATTGTCCCGGCAAATTCCAATTTGGGTGGTCGCGCCCTCCGCGCGTGTCTGCAGAAACGGCTGGCCGGTGGCGTCAAATTGCGGCTCGGTCTTTGCTTCGAACTTCTGCCAGTTTGGCAGCGGCTCTGCTTCGATATTCTCGTGTTTCATGGCCGAGAGAGACTTTTCGTACCAGGCCCGCTGCCCGGAGCTGAGCGGCGTTTCCAGTCCGCGCACGGGATCAAATATCAACGCGCCCTTAGAGGGATCGAAGCGCCATCCGGTCCAGTAGGCGGCCTCGACACCGGCGACTAAAAACGGGTGGAATATCAGAACTGGGGTTACATATTTCTTCGCTAGGACCAGAGATTCGAGCACGCCATGCACCGGCTTGCTGCGCTTGAGGCCCGGCACCTGCGGAATGATGAACGTGGTCAGTTGCATCTGCGGGTGATGTTTGGCCGAATGCGCCAGGGACTTCGCCGCCTGCTTGGGCGTCATCGTCCCAATGTCAGCAATAACACTGCGATGCACGGCGTGCGGGTAATAGAAATTAACGATCTGCTTGACGAAATCGGCGCAATTGCGATTCAGCAGCGCGTAGGATTGCCGGTTGTTTTCCGAGTTTAATTTGCTGATTAACTCGTCATCCTGCTCAGCGTTGGTTTCAATGCGAAAACCGTATGTGGTGCGGTCGTACGCGGAACCTACCGCCTGATACCGATCGTCGCCGGTAAGGTCCATTTTCTTCAAATACTCATCGCGCAGAAAGGAGACCAGCTTCGGATTCGCGTAAAGCGGAATGTCTCCTGGATTTTCCACCGCATACAAATAGGGAATCAGTGGGACAGCAATCCAATCGCGCCCCTCGATGTGGTGATAACGGCTGATGACAACCCCTTGCTCCCCGGGATAGCAGCGACGGAGAAAGGTCGGGGTTTCGGCGCAAACTCGGGACAAATACACTGCGGCATGCCCGGTCCCGGCGAAAGTGCCGTCATAACTGTAAGGCTCTTCGAGCAGCAACGTTGCCTGGGCTTGGGCGGAGTTAGGCGCAAAGGCCAAAACCAGAATAAAGGCTAACAAAATAAATGACTTAGCTACTTTTAGACACTGCAACATACTCTCTCTATGCTATCGAACCCAGCTCTGGAAAACTTGTTCCGGAAGCCCCTTCATAATCAGGGCCTTTGGTAATGCGAAATCGGCCTAAAGTTTGGTAAACGCGGGACTTGCGTCCAATTACCGTCCCATTGGCTGGCACCAAATATTTCCGGTTTGGGTTATTTGAACTGGCTGGCGAATTCCGCGAACAGACGCCTGAGCTCTTCGACTTCCGTCTTCAGTGACGCGACGGCGGCCTCCAGGCGGGCGATTCGTTGCTCATCGTCGTTGTCATTGGCGGCCCGGCGAAGGTCAGATGAGGGGTGGGTAGGCGCTGTTGCAGTCTCGGGAATGTATTCGCCCGAGAACAAGTGTGTATATCGTGACTCTTTAGTTCCCGGTTGGCGTGAGAGGATCCGCACCAGAGGCGGCTGGCGCTCCATCAGTCGCTGCAGGGCTGATTGCACATCGTCCAAGGTTTCGAAGCGATACATACGCTCTGCCCGGCCGCGGAGTTCGCCGGGCGTCTGTGGGCCACGCAGCAGCAGAACGCATACCAAAGCGATTTCGCGACGATCAAAATTAAAGACTTCCTGCAGACGATGTTCGTACTTTGTGACACGGCTATCCGCGCCGCCGGCCGGACCCGCCAGCCGCTCTTCCTGGAGAGAGCTGAGCGCTTCACGGACCGAATTTTCATCAAGCGTCATTACCGGATCACGATTGTTCTTCTGATTGCAGGCATTCACCAACGCATTGAGAGAAAGCGGGTAGTAGTCGGGGGTGGTAATGTCCTTCTCGATCAGCGAACCAAGAACGCGAACTTCGATTTCGCTAAGTTGCAGTTGAGGAGTGTTCATCAGGAACTTGACTAAAGTTTAACAGCGCGAACGTGCTCTAGTTGTGTGCTGCGGGCGTATACTTCTCCGCAGAATATTGCCGCAGGAGGTCCCCCATGAAACGCAGAGAGTTCATCACCACGGCAGCTTGCGGGGTTGGCGCCGCGTGGCTGGGCACAAAGATGACCCACCGCGCGCTTGCGATTCCCGCGCTCACGCAAAAGTTCAGGGCCTCGGATACGGTTGTGCTGGGCAGCACTGGAATCCGCACCAGCCGCCTGGCAATGGGCACAGGAACCGTTGGCGTGGGCCATCACTCGCACCAGACCGCGCTAGGCGTTAAAGGGCTATCCGACCTACTGCTGAATGGCCACGATCAAGGACTGCGCTTCTTCGATGCCGCCGATTCTTATGGAAGCCATCCTCATGTCGCCGAGGCGCTCAAGCATGTCAAGCGCGACCAAGTTACTGTGTTAACCAAATCTTGGGCGCGCGATCCTGCAGGCATGCGCGCCGACCTTGATCGCTTTAGGAAAGAACTGGGCACGGACTACCTCGACATCTGCCTGATGCATTGCCTCACCGAAGCTGATTGGACCGACCGCTACAAAGGCGCGATGGACGTGCTCTCCGAAGCCAAGCAGAAAGGAATTATCCGCGCCCATGGCTGCTCATGCCATTCGATTGAAGCCCTCCGGGCCGCTGCCGCTTCGCCGTGGGTTGAAGTAGACTTCGCGCGAATTAACCCAATCGGTTCGCACATGGACGCTGATCCTGCCACTGTGGTTTCGGTACTGAAACAAATGAAAGCGTCTGGCAAGGCCGTGGTCGGAATGAAGATTCTCGGCCAGGGAGACATGCGCAACCGTCAGGATGAGGCCCTGCGCTTTGCCCTGTCGCTCGGGATTCTCGATGCGTTCACTATTGGCGCCGAGAGCCGTGCCGAGCAGGAAGACCTGATCCGAAGAATTGCGGCGGCATAGCAGCCCTTAAGGGAATTCGAGGGTCTGCCTTTTCCCTTTGACTTAGTTCCAGAGTTGCTGAATACTGTTGCGCAAATGAAGTCCCTTCTATGTGCTTTTGTCCTTGCCCTTACCTTGCTGTTTTGTAGCTCCCTTCTAGCTGAAGACAAGTCTTGGATCGAGGTCCGCAGCCCGCACTTTCGTCTGATGACGAATGGAAGTGAGCGGGACGGGCGACATGTAGTTCGTGAGTTCGAGTTAATACGCGCGGTCTTTGAGTCGCAGTTTCCGGGTTTCAAGCTCGACGCCCCCGCGCCTTTACTGATAATCGCTCCAAAGGACGAATACACCGCCAAACAATTGCTGCCGCAGTTCTGGGCGCATCCAGGGACGAAGGTCGCCGGGCTCTATCACCATGGTTGGGAGAGAGAATATGCCATCGTACGCTTAGACGCCATTGCTTCTGATCTGATCGATCCAGACACTTACCACGTTGTTTACCACGAATATATCCACAGCTTGCTTCATGTCAATTTTCATTGGTTACCGTCTTGGCTCGATGAAGGCCTCGCTGAGTTCTACGGTTATACGCGGTTTGAGAAAGGCAAGATGTATATTGGTGCGCCGCCCAGAATGGGTAGGAAAGTAGGACTTCTACAGGAAAAACACTCAATCCCTCTAGCGACGTTTCTACAGTCGCGTATGTTGTCAAACGATGAAGAAATAACACGATTGTCCTATATGCAGGCGTGGGCCTTGACGCATTTCCTCACCTTTGGACCAGGGATGCAGAATGGCCAGCTTCTCAAAAAGTTCTTCAACGAGCTGCAGGGCGGAGTCGAGCAAAAGAAAGCATTCCAGGAGGTTTTTGGGGCCTTCGACAACGTTCAAAAACAATACGATCAATATGTATACAATTTTTCATTTGTAACTGGGGTGCTTCCGGTTCCGCCGCGATTAGAAGAAGGAGATTTCACGGCGCGAAACATGTCTCTGGCCGAGACCAACGCTGAGCTTGCGGCTTGGCATATTCGCTTTCACCAATGGGAGCAAGTGCGTCAGCTGACAGAAGCCTCGTTGAAAGAGGACCCCAAGTTGTCCCTCGCCCACGAGGACAACGGTTTTTTGCAATTCAACGAAGGGAAGGACGACGCGGCCGTGAAAGAATTTTCCGTAGCCGTCAACCTGGACCCCAAGAACTACATTGCACTGTTCGCGCAGATTATGACCTCGCCGGCGTCGCGATCGAATGATCCAAAAGATCAAGAGGCAACCTACCGTGGGCTGAAACAGGTTTTCGCATTGAAGCCTGATTTTGCACCAGCGTATGTAGAACTTGCGAAAATCCAGTTGTCTAAGGGAGAGCTGGCCTCGGCACTCGGCTTGAGCCGCAAAGCGGAGCAATTGGAGCCATTCCGCTCCGGATATCACGTTTTGAGTGGTGACATCTTGTTGCGAATGAAGCGCCCCAGTGATGCGGCGGCTGAGGCCGCATACGTGGCACAACGATGGGGCGGTTCCGACCGCGATGAAGCCATCGAGCTATGGAATCGAGTGCCGGCTTCGGAAAGATCCGCAGAGCCGTCTGTGATCAACGAAGTTTCGCAAAAATGGCAAACCGCCGAGGGGACGGTGAAATCTGTAAGTTGCGATGGGCGCTCTTTCGGAATCACGCTGGATGTAAATGGGCAGCCGCAGACCTTCAAAAGCACCGGCTCACCGGTTGGATTTTCGGATACTTTGTGGGTGGGGCACGACCACTTCAGCCCTTGCTTCCACGTTCAGGGGCTGCGCGCGATGCTTCGCTATAACGCCAGCAAGGACCCCTCTTACACCGGCGATCTCATCTATGTTGGGTTTCGCGATGATTTGGGTCCACAGATCGCGCCTGCCACCACGCAGGCCAGCGCTCACTAACGTTGCCGCCAATTTTTCGGACAAAAACAATCCGCCGGCCCTGGCGTTTCTCAGGGTTCCGGCGGCTGCTTGCTGCTAACTGGTTTTTAGGAACTAGGTTTCGATCACGCGCGGCGTGATGAAGAAAATCAGTTCCTGGTTCGAGCTGTTTACGGTTTGGTGTTTAAACAGATTGCCCAGCCACGGAATGCTTCCGAGCACGGGTACCTGCTCGATTGCGACCGAGTTGTTGCTTTGGATGACGCCGCCAATCACCACCGTTCCTCCATCCGTGACCAGCACTTGGGTGGTGGCTTGCTGGGTGATCAAGCTGGGGTTGCCATTAATCGCGTGGCCGAAGTCAGGCGTGGTGTTCTCGACGTCGACATTCAAGAAGATGGTGTTCTCGACTGTAATCTGCGGAGTCACCGTCAGCTTCAAAAATGCATCCACGTATGTAATGGTTGCTGGGGCGCCCAAGGTGGCAGCGCTTTCGATCGGCACGCGCACGCCTTGCTTGACGACCGCCTGAATGTTGTTCTGGGTAACGACTCGCGGACGGGACAGGATCTTGAGCAAGCCTCGGGATTCCGCCATGGTCAGTATCGCGTCGATACGAATGGAATTGCTTGCGTTTACAAAGCTCAGACCGCTAGTCGGACCAGTAGCGGCGAGGTTCGAGAAGAGCGGAATCTGAACCCCTTTCCCGCTTCCAGAGGTCACGATGTAAGTGGGTGCGGAAGTGTTGCCGATCGAAATTGGCGAAGTCCCAACCGAAGTTGCTCCCCCGATTGCGGTGGGGCTATTACCCCAGCCAAACCCCAGCTGAGTACCAATATCGCGTGCGAAGCTGCGCGTCGCCGAAATTACCCGGGCCTCGATCTCGACTTCCTGCGTCTTCCGGTCCAACTGCTGAATCAGCCGGTCAACTGCAGGAATCGTAGAAGGAATGTCGGAGATGATGATGGAATTAGTTCGATCATCGGCAACAATGTCGCCACGCTGGCTCAGGAACTTCTTGATTGTAGTCACTACATCCTTCGAGTGAGCATAGCTAAGGAACCGCGTAACCGTAACTCTCTCAACCGCCATCGCTTCGGCTTCTTGCTGGGCGCGGCGTCCATCCGCCTCGCGGCGGAGAGTATCCATGGTGGCAATGCGCAGGACGTTTCCGTCAAGCTGCCGCGACAGGGCGTTGTTCTTAAGAACGATGTCCAGGGCCTGGTCCCACGGCACATCGTCGAGAACAATCGTCAGTGAGCCGTGCACATCGGGATCCAGCACTACGTTTAGACCGCTGATCTCATGGACCAGGCGGAAGAAGTCTTTCAGGTCAACATCCTTCAAATTCACCGAAATCGGCTCGCCGGTGTATTTCGGATTCGAAATCGTGGATTGTGGATGCGATCTCTGCTCTGCGGCCATATTCACAGCCGGCTGAACTGGCGCCGGAGTCGGGGTCGCCGGAACAGGGGTGGCTGGAGCAGAAGTAGCTTGAGCAGAAGTGGAACTCTGTTCAGCAGCAGGAGCAGAACTCGGCGCTTGAACTGGAACCGGAACTGGAGCTGCAGCTGCCGTCTGATCTTGCGGTGCGATGGCTGCGCTGGCGGCCGGCAACAGATTGCCTTCCGGTCTCTCGACAAATTTTGAAGCGGCTTCTACCGTGCGGACCGGAGGAGCGACCTGTGGCACGTCCTTCTTCGGAGTGAACGAGGGCTCCACAAAGAGGAAGTTGCTGGCCTGGTTCTTCGCGGTCTCCGTCTTTGCCGGAGCCGCTGCGATCACCGCGGCGGTTTGAACATGTACGCTGGCCTTTGCGGGCGTGCCGGCGCTCGCGAAAGCCGCAGCCGTTTCCAGCTTCAAGGTCAGCTTGTTGCCAGGGCCGGGTACCAGCTCGTACTTGCAAAGCCGGTCGAGATCGACCACGACGCGAGTAGTTTTGCCGGCGTCGGTGCCAACACGCACACCGGTCACGCCGTCGCTTCCGACGTGAATACGGTTCTGCGACGTCGCCATCACCGTGTTGGGCAGGTCAACGACAATGCGGTCCGGCGAAGACAGAGTCTCCACTGCGGGCGTCATTGCCCCCTTGGCCGTCATCTCGATGCTGATGCCGCCGTTGCCGCGCGTCACGCCGATCTTTTGCAGTGCGGCGTGACTGGCCGCCTCCGTGCCCGGAGTCTGCGCACCGGCCATTACCACTACGGCCAGTAGCGCCCAAGTTGTTGCCAGAAGTTGCTTTCGCATTTCGCGTCTCCCCGCCTCTAGTCTGCTCGAACTTTATTTTCGTGCCGTTCTAAACTCTCGTGGCCGTCTACGCTACCGGCCGCGTGATTGATTTAGTTACGTCTCGTGTCAGTGTCTTGCCCAGTCTGTCGTGGAACGTCTCTTTGAAAATGATTGAGTCTCCCGTGATCTTCACCACGTAACCGTTGAACACAGGATCGTTCTCACGGAGGAAGTAAGCTTTATCCACCGCGTTCGTCACCACCGCGATCATTCCCGCCTCTGACTTCACCACGCCCTTGAGCGCGATCTGGTCAATCGTCAGGCATCGCTTTCCAGCGCTGCAGCCCGAACCTGTGGCCCCCATGGCCACCACTGGACTGATGAATGGATCACGCCGGCCAGCCGTGTGAATCTCTTCTGACGCTGGCTTGTTCTCGGCCGCCGATTTTCCGTCCTGGACGGAGGGCGCCACTTTAGGCCCTGCGGCGGTTGCAACCGCAACTTTCGCATGAGCCGACTTGCCGGCGACGTGCGCTACCGGCTTCGTGCTAACCGCTTTCACTGAGACCGGTTTCGTCACGACGTGCGCAACCGCAACCTTAGCGCCGGCGCTGCCGGTCTTAACCGAAACTGCATGTGACTGTGAAGGTGCTTTCGTAACTGCGACCCCAGCAGGTTTCACCGAAACCGCGGCGACCGGAACGCTCTTCACTGCCGGTATTGCCTTTGGCCCTGAAGTGGCGGCCTTTCCTGCTGATGTCTGCACCGAGGCGGCTTTCGTTTTCGGAGCCGCTGTAGCTGGCTTTGCCGCGACCTGCACTGAGGCCGTTTTGCTCTTCGGGTCAACGCTGGTGGGCTTTGCCGCTGCCACCTGCACCGAAACCGCTTTTACTTTCGTAGTCGACGCGGTCGACTTTCCGGCCGGCGCTTTTACCGAAACTGCCTTCGCCTTCGGCCTAACACTCGCCCCGCTGGTCTTCGCGCCGCTCGGAGAAGGCTTTCCAGCCTGCGCCGTTTGGGTCGTCGCCGGTTGCACGCCGACCGCCGCCGGAGCCGTCGAATTCTGTACCGCTGTAGGGGTCTGCGCGAACGCAGCCGCCGATAGAAGTATGAGTGTCGCCAGGTTCCGTATCATTTATGTCCTGCCTTTGGCCGTCGCCGCAGTTGCCGCCGGCTGATTGTCATGGCTGAAGAATGTGGTCGCCAAGCAGGTTGCCACTACGCTTTCATTGGCCGCGTATTGGTAACTGTGCTTTGGTTTGGCGTCGGCCGGCTTCTTGGTATTCGCCACCAAAAGATTCGATACGTTCACAATTCTTTCCAGCTTGGAGACCCGGTCAAAAAAGTTCATCATCGAGTAGTAGGAGCCATCCAACTCGATCTCGAACGGCACTTCGGTATAGAACTCCTTGCTCGCCGTGGGCTGCGCGGTGTAGCGCCGCAGCTCGATGCCTGACTTCATGGCCTCGGCATCCAGCATCTTCATGAAGCCATCGACCTCTTTCTCCTCGGGGACGATACGCTTCTCAATTTCCATCTGCTGCTCCAGGCTGGCCAGCTGGCGGTCGATTTCTGCCAGTTTGCTCTTATACGGCTCGAGCTCACGGTTTTCCTGCAGCTTGGCATCAAGCGATTTTTGCGCATTCTCGTTGGCGTCGCGCTGGCTCTTGAAGTAAGTGAAATACAGCGCCGCGCTCAACAGCCCTGCGACCGCAAGCACCAGTCCCCACTGTTTCATGCCCGACATGTCATTAAAGTTCATGGCCCTGTCCTTAGGACTTCCCCTTTTCGCAGGTCAATTCAAACTGGAAAGCCTGCATATCCTTTACGCTGTCGTCCTGGAACGTTTCCTTGATCTCAATGTTCTTGAAGTACCCGGTCTTCTGCAGGTTCTGGATCAAGTTCGCAACCGCATCGGCGCTCAACGCCATTCCTGAGATCGAGATGTTCGCGCCCTGGTCTTTCATGCTGTTGAGCCAAACTGCTTCCGTTCCGTTCACCGTCTCGCCGATCGTATTGAGCAGGTTCACCGGTCCGATTTGCGCCTTCCGCAACTGGTCAATGACATCGACGCGATGCTTATAATTGTCGGCCTGTTTCTGTCGCTCCAGATACTTGGTCTTGACTCCCGCCAGCTCGCGATTCTTCTGCTCCGCTACTTTCATGTTGGCGGCGATGACCTGTGATTGGTGGTCCAGTTGATACCAGTAAGCTCCGTTGACACCCGCCGCCAATACCAGGGCGACGAGAATCTTCATTGCCGGCGAGCCAACTTCGCCGAGCTCCATGGCAGGCGCGCTAATAGCTACCCGCGAGCGCTTATTCTTCGGTTTGGGCGTCCCCAGCAGATTGATTCGGATCATAGTTCTTCAAAACTCCTCAAGGCCAAGCCGACCGCTACCGCTAACTGGCCGGCGTTACCTTCAATCAAATCCATTCCCGAACCACTCGCCGGAGGCGCGATCTTTTGAAACGGATTCAAGATCTCCACCGGCATCGAGAACTCCTGCCGCAGCGCTTCCAGCAATCCCGGAACTTTCGATGAGCCGCCGGCGACCAGAATTTTCTCGATATGTTCCCCCGCCGCACTCGCACGGAAAAAATCGAACGTCTTCTGAATTTCGAGCACGATGATCTCAGTCACCTGTTGCAAAATCGGCGTCTTCGCGTCTTCGCTTACTGTGCCGACTTTCTTGCCCAGCTTCAGTGCCTCTGCATCCTCGAAGTTCAAATCCAGCTCTTTCTGCAGCGAGTCGGTGTACTGGTGCCCGCCCACACTCACATCGCGCGGGAACAATGGCGTTGTCCCCTTCACGATGTTGATGTTCATTACGCTCGCCCCCAGGTTGAGCAACGCAACTACCTGGTTCGCCGAAGGCTCATAGTTGTACTCGTAACAGTTCTGCAAGGCCAGCGCGTCAATGTCCACAATAGCCGGGGTTTTGCCGGCCATCGAGAGTACGTTGGTGTAGTTCAGGATCTTGTCCTTCTTGACCGCGACCAGCAGAACATCCATCTGGGGCTGGCCTTCATCCTCGGAAAGGATCTGGTAATCCAGGTTCACGTCCGCCAGGTCGAAAGGAATGTGCTGCGCTGCTTCCTTCTGGATCGTGTCCGCCAATTCCGCGTCGCTGATCGAGGGCAGCGAAATTTTCTTTACGATTACGGAGTGACCGCTGACGGCGGTGGCAACATTCTTGGTCTTGATGCCGTTGTCGGAGAACAATTTCGAGATTGCGCTCGACACCGTACCCGAGTCGACGATCATCGAGTCCACGACGATATCTGGCGCGAGATGCTCCAACCCCAGGTGCGCCACTTCAATGCCGCCCCGGCCCTTTTTTAGCTCAACGGCTTTAATGCTCGAGGAGCCCACATCCAGGCCAACGATTGATCTCGATCCAAATCCAAACATGTGCCCGCCTTTATGTGGCAGCCTGTCCGGCCGCCTTCGCTTTCTTGCTCTTGAATTCTGACTCGCTGGACTTCTCTTCCATCCACTGGTCCAGCTTCGTTTTCTTAAAACGCCAACGGTTTCCCAACTTGAAAGCCGGAATCTTCTGCTCGTTGACGTACTTGTAAAGCGTGTCCGGGCTTACGCCCAGGTACTGCGACGCTTGGCGAATGTTCATGACTTCGCGCGAATCTGCCATAGTTGTCCCTTTCCACAGAGGTTCGTCGCTGACATGCCTACTCATGTCCGACGATATTGGGAGAGAATCCGCTCGACTTACTGCTTCGAGTGAATTTGAGTGGACTGAGCATATATCAACCTCGAATCAGGCGAGGTCAGGGCCACATTCCGCGTTTTTCCGGCTTTTTTACCGTTTTTGTGGAAATCACGCGAGACGTAGTTGTAGACCGTGTCTATATGTTGTGGGTTGCTGGCGTTATATATCTATGGATAGCGCTGTTCGGGTTGTCAATGCCCGCGGAACCTAGGACACATAACCGAAGTACAACAGACGGTACTAAGGTGTGTGTACGGGGTAATGCGGGTGGAACGCCGAAGCTAATAGGTGGAACGCAGAAGTTGATGCGCGAAATTCAGCGAGTAGAAGAAGCCCGAAAGCAGAAGTTAGAATTCAGAAGTCAGAATGCAGAAGTAAATCCAAAAAGCAGAAGGTAGAAGTCAGAATGTAGAAGTTAAATGCCCTGTCGCGGCTACTTCTGCATTCTAACTTCTGCCTTCTAACTTCTGCCTTCTTCATTAAAAACTATCAGCCACCAGCTCCAGGGTTTTTCTGATGGCTGATGGCTGATGGCTGATGGCCGATGCTGACGACTGACGGCTAACTAGTATCCCCGATTTCCTGAGACCAGTACGTCATACGGCACGTCGCGAGGTATGTTGTACCTCGCCATGATCTCGTTCAACCTGGCTTCATCTTTAGCGTAGTCGTCGCGATCATGTTTCGCGCGGTCGCGCTGAAACTTCTCGTACGCCTTATCGAACTTCTTCTGGTCGTCCGGCGAAAACCGGCCCTGGTACTGGCGGATGTTTTCGCGCGGCGCGTATCCACTGGTGGTTGCGATCGCGTCGAACGGCGTGTTTTGTGGGATGTTATTGCGCTGCATGAGTTCTTCCATGTTGCGCGCGTGCTTATCTATATCGTCGCGATCATTCTTGGCATTTGCCTGCTGCCATTTTGTGTACTCTTTGTTGAATTTGTTTTGATCGTCGCCCGGCATCTGGTTGGCATACCCGCGATTGTCATAGCCACGGTTGTCATAACCGCGGTTATCGTATCTGCGGTCGCTATATCCCGGCGGTGGCGCGACATTCTGCGATGCGACCTGATCGTACGGCGTTTCCGCAGGAATGGCGTACTTATTCATCAGGTCCTGCATGTGATGTTCCGAGCTCACCATGTCATCCCGATCACTGGTTTGCTTGTCCTGCACCCAGCGGGAATAGTAGTTGTCGAACTTCGCTTGGTCCTCTGGACTCATCTGTGGCACTTGCGCCAGCGCCGGCAATGCCAGCGCGGCCAGCACAATCAGACTTCCAAAAAGTTTTTTCATAGTTCCTCCGGCAAGTGAGTAGCTGTTTTACCCTTCGGTCGGAGTTATGAGTAAGCTTAGAGAGTACAGGTTGGCCGGGCCGCTTTACTTACGTGGAATATGCAGTCGAACCAGAACGGGAAGTGGTAGTTTCTACGTAGGGGCGGCGCTTTGGAAACGCCGCCCTACTTGAATCAGGAGCGCTGCTCAGAATCAGTCCCTTGCTCCTCGTGAGGCAACCTCTTCAAACCGCACTTCGTGCGGGATCTGGTTCCGTTCCATGATCTCCCGCATGTGGTGCTGCAGCCGCTCCGCGTCGTCATAGTCGCGACGCTCGCGGGCTTCCGTCCAGCGCGTGTATAGGCTGTCGAAACGTGCGCGGTCCTCGTTCGAGAGCCTCTCGCGCCAGTGCGGGCGCTCTTCGTGCCGCACCTCGTCGTGCCCGTTCGTGGCAATGCGCCAGAACGGCGTCTCCGCCGGAATTCCGTAGTGCGCATACACGTCGAGCATCCGTCTTTCCATGCTGACCATCTGGTCGCGGTCGTTCACTCGCCGGTATTCGTGCCAGCGCGAGTAGTAGCTGTCGAATCGCTGCTGATCTCGCTGCGAAAGTCCCGATTGCGCCAACACCGGCAGACTTACCACCAGCAAAAACAAAATGCTTAACAGTTTCTTCATTCGCCTCTCCCAACGGACAAAATTTCCCGCTGGGATGAGTATGGCAATCCTGCCGCAAATCATCCCGTTCCGGAAGACGCAGGCTTTTAGTAACAACGAACAGTGACTGTCATGCCGAACGCGTTCGCACACGAACGCGAGAGGGATCGTACGATGCGAATTGACCGGCATCAGCGTAGATGGGATACAGCGGACTTGGCTGGGTTTGGCGTTGTATGCCGTTCTCTTAGACTGGACGGCTGGCCTTCAGTGGCTGAAGCCGCATAATGGAGAACCATGTGGCACGACTGAAGTCGTGCCCCTCCCAAAGTAAGCGGCCTACTTCTCCATCCCTCTTTGGGCGATGCCGATGTTGTCGCGGGTGCTGTTTTTGACCATGTACATCATCTCGTCGGCTTGGCGGATTACGTCGTGTGGAGTCTTAGCGTCGTGCGGATAGGTTGCGAGTCCCATCGAGGCGCGCACGTTCAGGTTCAGTGACTCTTCTTTGCAGAAGGCGCTGCTGCGCAAACTGTCGCGCAGGCGGCGAGCGACGACCAAAGCTGCGTCTTTGCTGGTCTGCGGCAACAGGACTACAAATTCATCTCCACCGTAGCGAAAGGCGAAGTCGATCAACCGGAGCTGGGCTTTGATCAAGTATCCGATCTCTGCCAGCAGCTTGCTGCCAATCAAGTGGCCGTGGGTATCGTTGACTTGCTTGAAATGATCGAGGTCGATAAAGAGGACGGAAAATTCATAGCCGAAACGTGACGAGCGATAAACCTCGGACTCTAGCGTCTTATAAAGATGCCGGGCGTTATAAAGGCCGGTGCAATCGTCGGTGATGGTCAGTTCCTGAATTCGCTCAACCGATCGCGCATTCTCGATAGCGATCGCGGCGTAATCGCACAGCGATTGCAGGAAAAAGGACTCGGCCTCGGTGAAGTGGTTCATATCAACATTCACTAGCTGAATCACGCCTAACACGCGCAGCTTCGACTTCAGCGGAACGCAAATGATGGACTGGGTTTCCATCTGCGTCACTTTGTCGATTCTTTTAGTGAAGCGCTTGTCGGAGCGGACGTCGGGAACGATTAATTTTTCGCCGTACTTTGCAACATGTCCGGCGATGCCTTCGCCCACTTTGAGGCGGACGTTTTTCAGCGCCTCAGAGGCGGAGCCTACGGCAATGGCGAAATAAAGTTCACTCTTCTGTTCGTCCACCATCAACAAAGACCAGGTGTCAGGTCGGAAATATTCCGCCATCTTTTCCATGATGGTTTGCAGGATGGAATCCAGGTCCAGAGACGACGTCAGGGCCTTGGCCACGTCATGAAAGATGCGTAATTCCTGAGATTGACGGGCAGTCTCTGCTCCGGCTGCGTTCGACATCAACGGGTCCTTTGTGGCGTTGGAGTTTTCAAATTATAGGCACCCTTGGGAACCATGAGCAATGAACCATGGTAACTGAGTGGCTGCAAGGTTAAGATCAGACAAATGGCAGAGTCCATTCGGGTTATTGGTTTCCCCGCCCACGCCGCCGCTTTCCCCTTTTGCTGAGCGGAGGCGCGGTTTGGCCAAAATTCATTGCACCTCCCGGAGTTCTTTGATAACTTTGAATAGGCTGCAAGGTATTCATTTAATTGCCGTTCTGTTCTGATCATGGGTTTTTGAATGTTACGCGGGCTCCCTCACCCGCGATGCCGAAACGGAGAAATACACTTCCGCATCAACCTGGGAAATAACCCCGAGGGAAGCTTCACACGCATTTGAAGGAGAAAACTAAATTGTCATCCCGCAACCCGTACCTATTTACGTCCGAGTCTGTAACTGAAGGGCATCCGGATAAGATCGCCGACCAGATTTCTGATTCCGTCCTCGACGCCTGCCTGGCCGAAGATCCCATGAGCCGCGTTGCCTGCGAGACTCTGACCGCAACCGGGCTGGTAGTGATCGCCGGCGAAATCACGACCAAAGCGTATGTGGATTTTCAGGCGTTGGTGCGCGGCGTGATTGCTTCGATCGGATACAACAACGCGCTCTATGGATTCGACTCCAACACCTGCGCCGTGATCTCGAGCATCAATAAGCAGTCCGGCGACATCGCCATGGGTGTTGACACCGGCGGCGCCGGCGACCAGGGGATGATGTTTGGGTATGCGTGCAGGGAGACGGCTGAGCTTATGCCGATGCCGATTCTGCTGGCGCATAAGCTCACGCAGCGGCTCTCGCATGTGCGCAAGAACGGCAAACTCCCCTACCTTCGTCCAGATGGAAAATCCCAAGTTACAGTTGAATATGACGCGAATAACCGCCCCGTCCGTGTAGACGCGGTGGTGATTTCTACGCAGCATTCGGAGACAGTCACGAACGACGAACTTCGCGCCGATATTCTTAAGCATGTGATTCAGGCAACGGTCCCCGGTGAGCTGCTCGACGCGGACACGAAGTATCACATTAATCCGACGGGGCGTTTTGTTATTGGCGGGCCGATGGGCGATACCGGGTTAACCGGGCGAAAGATTATTGTGGATACGTACGGCGGCATGGGGCGGCACGGCGGCGGCGCTTTCAGCGGAAAAGACCCGACCAAGGTGGACCGTTCGGCGGCATATGTGGCCCGTTACATCGCGAAGAACATTGTCGCGGCGGGTTTGGCAGATCGCTGCGAAGTGCAGTTGGCATACGCCATCGGTATCGCCGATCCGGTAAGCGTGCTGGTGGAAACATTTGGCACGGCGAAGGTCGACACTGCGATTATTCCCGACCTGGTGCGGTCACATTTCAAGTTGACGCCAAAGGGGATTATTGACTCACTTAAGCTGCGGCGCCCGATTTACTGCAAGACCGCGGCTTATGGGCACTTCGGCCGCACCGATCCTGACTTCACGTGGGAAGCAACCGACAAAGCGGCGCAACTGGCGAGCGACGCGGGTTTGCGAGAGCCGGTGGGGGCAGGAGTCCGGAAGTAGTTCTTCGCGGAGATACGATAAAGAATTTCAGAATTAGATTTAAGATTGCAGATTGAAGCTCTGACCACACACGTTCGGAATCTGAAATCAAAAATCAACAATCTGCAATCGAACTGAGCGGTACATAGGAGAAGCATGTCAACCACTTCGACGCAACTGCAAAGCGATATTAAGGGAGTAGAGTTTGCCGATCTCGGCAAAAAACGGATTGAGTGGGCCAATCAATCGATGAAGGTCCTGCAGATCATCCGTAAAGAATTCATCAAGAACCAGCCGCTGAAAGGGACGCGTATTGCTGCGTGCCTGCACGTAACCGCGGAGACGGCAAATCTGGCCATTTGCCTACGCGACGGCGGCGCAGACGTGGTGTTGTGCGCGTCGAACCCGCTTTCCACCCAGGACGACGTTGCCGCAAGTTTGGTTCGCGACCACAACATCGGGGTTTTCGCGATCAAGGGCGAAGACAACGATACCTACTACAACCATATTCTGGCGGCGCTCGACCACAAACCGCAGATCACCATGGATGACGGCGCCGATCTGGTGAGCATCCTGCACACCAAGCGGCAGGACGCGCTGGATGGCGTAATCGGTGGGACTGAAGAAACGACGACCGGCGTCATCCGTTTGCGCGCGATGGCGAAAGAAGGCGTGTTGCAGTATCCGATTGTCGCGGTAAACGACGCTGATACCAAGCATTTGTTCGACAATCGCTATGGCACGGGGCAGTCCACGATTGACGGCATTATTCGCGCGACAAACTTTCTGCTTGCAGGGTCGAAGTTCGTCATCGCCGGGTATGGCTGGTGCGGACGAGGTCTTGCCAGCCGGGCACGCGGAGCTGGCGCCGAGGTCATCATCACTGAAGTTGATCCCACCAAGGCGCTTGAGGCCGCAATGGACGGCTTCCGGGTGATGGCGATGGCTGAAGCTGCGAAACTCGGTGACGTGTTCTGTACTGTGACCGGAAACAAGAGCGTTATCACCAAGGACCATATCGAGGTGATGAAAAACGGGGCGATCATTTCGAATTCCGGGCATTTCAATGTTGAGATCGACATTCCGTCGCTAGAAAAAATGTCATCTTCAAAGCGCACCACGCGCAATTTCGTGGAAGAGTACTCGCTGAAGGATGGACGCAAGATCAACCTGCTGGGCGAAGGCAGACTCATCAACCTGGCTGCCGCCGAAGGCCATCCGCCGTCCGTTATGGACATGAGTTTCGCCGATCAGTCGCTTTCAGTGGAATACATGGTGAAGAACCACACTACACTGGAGAAGCGGGTTTACCGCGTTCCTGAAGAACTCGACAAACGAGTCGCGAAGTTAAAGCTTGAGTCGATGGGGATCAAAATCGACAAGCTGACGCCGGAGCAGGAAGAGTATCTGGCGGGATGGTCGGAAGGTACTTAGCACTCAGCACTCAGCATTCAGCAAAATCTGGGCGGCGCGAGCCGCCCTTTTTTGTTTGGCACTAAGTCTTTTCACCACGGAGACACAGAGCACGGAGAAACCGTGTGTGCGACACATCGGTGCCTTTGGGTCAATCGTGATCCCGCATACGCCGCTGATGATCCCAGTCGTATCGTAAGTTCCCTCTCTCGCCCTACGAAGGCCAGTTCGGGATGACATCACGGAATTGAATTATTAGGCGGTTCCTGCGCTGTCCGCCTTCAGACGCTCGGCTTGGAAGTGCGTGATCAGCGCGTCGATTAGCGGCTGGAGTTTGCCATCCATCGCTTCCGGGAGTTGGTGAAGGGTGAAGCCGATGCGGTGGTCGGTGACGCGGTTCTGGGGAAAATTGTAAGTGCGGATCTTTTCGCTGCGGTCGCCACTGCCGACCATCTGCTTGCGTTCTTTGGCCAGCGCTTCCTGCTGCTTCTGCATTTCCATTTCGTAGAGACGTGAGCGCAGAACGCGCAGGGCTTTTTCGCGGTTCTTGATTTGCGATTTTTCGTCCTGGCAACTCACCACCGTGTTAGTTGGAATATGAGTCATGCGCACGGCAGAGTATGTCGTGTTAACCGACTGTCCGCCGGGGCCCGAGGAGCAGAAGGTGTCAATGCGAAGGTCCTTGGCCTCGATCTTGATGTCCACTTCTTCGGCTTCGGGCAATACAGCCACTGTAACCGCGGATGTATGAACGCGGCCCTGCTGCTCGGTTTCGGGAACGCGCTGCACGCGATGTACGCCGCTTTCATACTTGAGCTGCGAGTAAACGCGATCACCTTCGATCGTGGCGATGACTTCTTTGAGTCCGCGCACGCCGGACTCTGATGTGGAAAGAACTTCCACCTTCCAACGTTTTGATTCAGCGTAGCGGTCGTACATGCGGAAAAGTTCGGCGGCGAAGAGAGTGGCTTCGTCTCCGCCAGTACCGGCGCGGATTTCGAGGATGACGTTCTTTTCGTCATTTGGATCTTTGGGCAGCAGCAGGAACTTGAGATCTTCTTCGACGGCCCCGACGCGGGCCTCCAACTTGTCGAGCTCTTCCTGAGCATAGGCGCGCATCTCGGGATCTTTTTCGTCAACGAGGACAGCTTTGCTCTCGGCAATGCCTTTTCTCAGGTCTTTAAACTCGCGATACTTTTCGGCGATGGGCGCAACTTCGCTGTGGGCTTTGGCAGTCTTCTGGTATTTCGCCGAATCAGTGACGATTTCCGGCGAAGCGAGGGCCTGGGTCAGCTCTTCGTAACGGGCTTCGATTTGGTCGAGTCTCTCGAACATAGTGGTCAGTGGACAGTTGCTAGTGGCCAGCCTCTTTCATAGATTTTGATGTAAGCGGGAAAGAAAAGCGAAGAAATTGTGCGGTGGGGACCGCTAGGCAATCACTAGTTCGCCGCCATGTTCCTTTTCCAGGAGCATGGACTGCTCAAGCGCAGAAATCGCGCATTCGGCTTGCTCGTCGGAAGGTGGTTGCGTAGTGACTCGCTGCAACCACAGGCCAGGCGCGGTCATGATCGCAAAAAGCGATTTGCGGCGCCTTGCGGCGAATCGAATGATCTCGTAAGAGACTCCGGTGATCACTGGAAGCAGCGCAATGCGGACTGCGAAACGCGCCCAGAACGTTGTTACCGGGACCAGCATGTAAACGAAGATCGAGATGATCATAACCGTCATGAGGAAACTGGTACCGCATCGCGGATGGAATGTCGGATACTTCTGGACGGCCCCAGTTTCGAGCGGGTCGCCGTTCTCGAATGCGAATACTGTCTTGTGCTCGGCGCCGTGATACTGGTAAACCCGGCGAATGTCTCCGAGCAGCGAGGTTGCGCAAATGAAGAGGAGAAAGAGCGCCAGCCGGATTAGGCCGTCGATCAAGTTGAACGAGATCTGGCCGTTCAAGGCTGGGTGAGACTTTTTCAGCTCGGTCGTAGCCAGCAGCGGCAAGTACTTATACATAAAAATGAAAAAGCCGACCGACAGCACGATGTTTACAGTTGCGATCCAGCCGCTGATTTCGAATTTCTTTTCCGGGGCGTTGCCGGCGTCGTCCTTTTGAAGCTCATCTAATTGGACGTTGGCAGAAAATTTGAGCGCGCGGAAGCCGAGAGTCATGGCATGGCCGAGGGTCATGACGCCACGAACCACCGGCCAGCCCATCCATTTATGCTTTTCTGAAAGACGCTCGAGCGGCTCGCCATGCGTGGAGAGTTCGCCGTTAGGCTTGCGGCAGGTGATGGCCCAGGCGTGCGGCGTGCGCATCATGACGCCCTCAAGCACCGCTTGGCCGCCGACCAGAGTCTCTTCGCCGCCTTCGAGCGCAGGCAAGAGCTGGATGGCCACCAGGAACCGCCACAATGTCTTGAAAAACTGCATACAGGTTGGATGATCTTAGGGGCTAGTTAGTTCCAGCATTAGGGTAACACAGGGGAAAGCAGGCGGATTTTGGGCACATTGCAGATTGCAGAATGCAGAATTAAAACCAATCTGCGATCTTCAATGTGAAATCTGCAATCGAATTGACCGATGCGCACATTCGCCGAAACCGCTGACCAGATCGCCGCCACCACCAAAAAGCTGGAGAAGACTGCGCTGCTGGCAGAGTATTTGAAGTCGGTGCCGGTCGAAGAGGCCGCGGTTGCGGCGGTTTTCTTCTCAGGACGGCCGTTTCCAGCGTGGGAAGAGACGACGCTACAAGTAGGCGGCACGCTGCTGTGGAGAATGGTGGCGAACCTATCGGGACGTAGTGAGAAGGAGTTGACGGCGGCCTATCGCAAACATGGAGACCTGGGTGCGGTTGCGGGAGCGGTGCTGCCGGGCAGCTCTGAAACACGTAAGGGCGGACGCCCTCGTCCGCCAAATGAGATCCAACTGGCCTTCCGCGAAATTGCCGCTGCGCGCGGCCCGGCAGCAAAGGCAGTTCTGGTCAGGAGGCTGCTCAGCGAAGTTTCGCCGCTGGCAGCTAAGTATGTGGTGAAGATCATGACCGGCGATTTGCGGATTGGGCTTAAAGAAAGCCTGGTGGAAGAGGCGATTGCCAAAGCATTCGGTGGAACGGTAAAAGACGTCCAGCGCGCGAACATGCTGCTGGGAGATATCGGGGAGACGCTTCGGTTCGCGGCCGAGGGTCGGCTGGCGGACGCAACGATAAAGATGCGGTTGTTCCATCCCATTGGGTTCATGCTGGCGAGCCCGGCCGAATCTGCGGAAGATGCACTGAGTTACTTTCAAAATGCCTGGGTCGAAGATAAGTACGACGGCATCCGCGCGCAGGCGCATTGTTCCGGCGAAACGGTGCGGTTCTTCTCGCGCACCCGGGATGAGATCACGGAATCGTTTCCTGAGTTGCCGGATGCGCTGGCCGGACTGCCTCATGAGGTGATTCTCGATGGAGAGATTGTTGCGTGGAGCTATGCGGAAGAGAATCCTAACATCGACGGTTTGGAGGTACGGGCGCCCGCGCCCGTACTAGTACGACAGTCGCATGGTCGCGCCCTACCATTCAGTGCACTACAGCAGCGGCTTGGTCGGAAAAAAGTAAGCGAAAAATTGATGCGTGAGGTTCCGCTGGCTTATCTCGTGTTCGACGTGCTGTATGCGGGCGGTCAGTTGGTGATGGATCGGCCGCTGAGGGAGAGAGCGAAAATACTCGACGCTTTATTGATCGCCAACACCGAGCGCGTTCACCACGGAGACACGGAGACACGGAGAAAATTCAGTACCAAAGATCATCAGGAAAAGTTGAGCTTCGGCTCGCTGGAGCCTGACGACCCAGGGCCGACGACCGACGACCAACGACCAACGGCGGCGGTGATCCGAGCTCCGGTTTTTCAGGTGTCCTCGCCGGAAGGACTGAATAAACTTTTCGACGACGCTCAGGCTCGCGGCAACGAAGGCCTGATGATCAAAGATCCGGAGTCGCCTTACACACCAGGGCGGCGCGGCAAATCATGGCTGAAGCTAAAACGCGAGCTGGCGACACTGGATGTTGTGGTCACGGCGGTCGAATACGGACACGGCAAGCGCATAGGTGTGCTGAGCGATTACACGTTTGCGGTCCGCGATGGCGACCGACTGCTGAATATCGGCAAGGCTTATTCGGGGCTGACAGATGTTGAAATTGCCGAGATGACGAAATGGTTTCTCGATCACACGATTGAAGACCAGGGCTTCCGGCGGAGGGTTGAGCCGAAGATCGTGCTTGAAGTGGCTTTCAACAACGTCATGAAGTCCGAGCGGCACTCGAGCGGATACGCGCTGCGCTTTCCGAGAATCGTGCGGCTAAGACCGGATAAGCTGCCGGAAGAGGCGGACACGATGGAGCGAGTGAGGGAAATTTTCGAAAAACAGGGTGGGTGATGTTTACGCACGCGGTCCGTAGTAGCGGTAATGCCCAATAATCTTCCAGTCAAACAGAACATCTTCCATTCGCGGCCCTCGTCCGATGTTATGAACAACCATGTAATTTCCGTTTCTACCTCTCTGATTCACGACGATACCGATGTGGGTGATGCCGCGTCCTAAGTCCCACGCGACGATGTCTCCAGGTGAGTAGTCCGCTGCTCGCTGGCTCATCGCGAGGTTGCTGCCGTTTCGTGAAAAGAACATCATTAGGTTTGGAACGCGCCGGTGATCGATATTCGGGTCTGGGCGGTGTTGCCATTTGTGCGGATAGGCGTCGAAGTGGCGCACCATGTCTTCATGGACTTCCTGCTGAAGATCTATTCCGACAGCCCGGTAGCTTCGAATGACCTCATCCGTGCAGACCCCGGTATCGGAAGGAACATCGCCGCCTGGATATGGAATGCGGACGTAATCAGACACATATCTCACTTGATAATGAGTGCGTTCGACGGCGGCGGTAACGAGTCGGTGAACAAAATTCTGATGTGATCGATCTTGCGGCCAAGCAGCCGCACTTAACACACACAACAGAAAGAGCAGCGACCCGTTTCTGAGAAAAGGCACAACCAGAAGGACACCGCCGGTCCAAGGTTTGTTCCAGAAAGCTTTTCAGCGCGAACGATCCTGCACTTCTCCCACCGGGATCACGCACCCATGCGCCACTTCGCAGACCGCGTGTTCGAACTGAATAGTTGTGTGGTCGATGCGGAAGTCGGCATGAAGGCGCTCTTTTACGTCACGAAGAATGCGCTCGCTGGCCGACATAGGGATATCGGCAATGGAGATGTGGCAGGAGAGCGCGCTAGTCTCCGAACCGATGCTCCACACGTGCAGGTCGTGAACATCGTTCACGCCCTCGATTTCCTGGATGGCGGCCGCGACTCGGGCCAGCTTCATCCCTCGTGGCGTGCCTTCGAGAAGAATGTTCAGAGTCTCGCGCATGATGCCGAAGCTGGACCACAGGATCAGCGCGCCGATTCCGAACGAGAGCGCTGAATCGATCCAAAGTTGCCCTGTTGCCAGAATGGCCCAGCCGCCGACGATGACTGCGGCCGTCGAAACCGTGTCGCCGATCTCGTGGAGCAGCGCGCTGCGGACGTTCACGTCGCGATGGGCGCGGTAGAGCATTAAGGCGATGGCGCCATTCATCACGACTCCGGCGGCCGCGACCCACATCATGGTGCCCGCGTGCACCGGCTGCGGATGCTGAATCCTGAGCACAGCTTCGTAGAAAATGAAAAATGAAATAGCCACCAACGCGGCAGCGTTGACCAGAGCAGCCAAGACTCCGGCACGGTGATATCCATAGGTGTGCGTAGGGCTGGGCGGACGGGAATGAAAGTACACAGCAACCAGCGAGAGCAGCAGGGCCACGAAGTCGGTGAGATTGTGTCCGGCTTCGGAGAGCAGGGCCAGAGAGTGGGAGCGCAGTCCGGCTACAACCAGCAGACCTATATAGGCTGCGGTTACGAGTAGCGATACGCGAAGTACCTGCGAGGTGCGCTCGTCTGCGCCATGCGAGTGGACATGCACCTATTCAGTCTAAGGATGGCGAGAGCGGGATTCAAGGTAGCCGTCAGCGGTCAGCCGACAGGTTGAAGCGTCGTTGGTCGTTCGTCGTTGGTCGTTTGTCGTTCGTCGTTGAGGCGCAGCCTTCTGGCGTCAGCCTTCGGTCGTCGGTCTCCGGTTGTCCGAAAAACCACAGCATCTATGTCATTCCGAACCGCTTTAGCGGTGAGGAATCTGCTGGTTGCAGACTCCAACGGTCCACCCCGGGGGGAAAAGCAGATTCCTCAGACCTGAAGGTCTTCGGAATGACATTGTTTAAGGAGGCTTGGTTGACGGTTGACGGCTGACGGCTGACGGCTGACGGCTGAGAGCTGATGGCTGAAGGCTACAAATTTGACAGCGAAATTTCCGCAGTGCTACCGTCAGCGTGCGATTGCGCTACAGACTGGAATACGTCCTCGCGTGGGGACTGCTGAAAATTGTGAGTGCGTTGCCGCGGCCGCTGGCCCGGGCGGCAGGGATTTCCATTGCCTGGACCGTGTACCTGTTACACGGAAAGTTGCGCCGCGTCGGGATGCGGAACTTGGAACTCGCCTTTCCTGAGAAGAGTCGCGGGGAGAGAAAGAAAATTCTTCGCGGCGTGTTCACCTTGCTGGGCCGTCAGGTCGCCGAAGTTTGTCTTTTTCCGAAATACACGCGTGAGAACGTCAGCAAGACCGTGGTTTACGAAGGGTTCGAGAACTTCGAACGGGCGCTGGCACGGGGCAAGGGCGTTTTATTTTTGACCGGACACCTGGGCGCGTGGGAGCTTTCGGCTTTCGCCCATTCGCTCTATGGCTATCCGCTGAATATTGTCATGCGCCCGCTGGACAATCCTTATCTCGACCGGCTGGCGCGCGAGTATCGCACCATGCACGGAAACAATGCGGTCGACAAGGATTTTGCGCGAGGGCTGATTGCCGCGCTGCGCAAAGGTGAAACCGTGGGTGTGCTGATGGACACGAACATGATCGCGAGCCAGGGCGTGTTCGTGGACTTTTTCGGGATCAACGCTTGCACCGCAACCGGCGCGGCGCGAGTTGCGCTCAAGACTGATGCCGCCGTGGTTCCGGGATTCACCATCTGGGACCCGGTGCTGCAAAAATATCGCCTGCGGTTTGATCCTGCAGTTGAGCTGGTTCGGACCGATAACACAGAGGCAGATGTGGTTGCGAACACAGCGAAGTTTACGAAGGTCATTGAAGATTACGCTCGCAAATATCCGGACCAGTGGCTGTGGGTGCATCGCAGGTGGAAGACCAGGCCGGCGGGGGAGAAGTGGCTGTATTGAGTAGATAGCTGCGGCGACCTTCGTACAAAGAAGTTGTTGGCTCGATGAGGACGCGGAGGGCTAAACTGCACCGGATGAGACATTCCAAGTTTTTGGTTTACGCTTTGGCATTCGTTTGCTCCGCTGCGTTCGGCCAGGCCCGGGCACAGGATGCATCGTCGAACGCCACGCAAAGCGGAGTTGTTATAACCAATCTCTCCCCGCCTATCTATCCTCCATTGGCGCGCTCGGCGCGAGTTGAAGGTGACGTCCGATTATCGGTGGGCGTGAGAACCGATGGGACAGTGGGGTCGGTGCAGATAGTAGGTGGCAATCAGCTGCTTCAGTACTCTGCGGCGCAGAGCGTACAGCAATCGAAGTTCGAGTGCCGAGGATGCACAGAACCGGTGACTTTCTATGAGATGATCTACTCGTTCCAGCTTCTTGCGAAACACTGTCCGGGCGAGCAGGATTCAGTCAGCAACACTCCGGAGGACACCCGTCAGCCAGGAATATCTCAATCAGGCAATCGCGTGACAGTTGCCGCCGAACGAGGATGCATCGGAGTTTGTGTGGCAATGATCCGCGTACCCAAGGTCCGTTCGCCAAAATGCCTTTACTTGTGGCGATGTGCTTATTCCAAGGAAGCGGGTGGGTGGAAGTAGAGGATGGGAGGTCGAAATCCACTCAGAACCAGTCGCTGCGGTAGGCGACCCACCAGCTCGCAACGCCAATGGGAATCGTGGCGAACAGCGCCCACCACAAGGGAAGCATGACATCGGCGAACAAGCCGAGAGCGGTGAAGGTGATCCAGAAGACTTTGCGTTCCACCCGATTATTTTATTCCGCCGACTGAGCTTCAGCGGCTGAAGCAGCGTTCCGAAAGTAATGTCGCGGTACCGGAATGGCCTGAAGCCGGTGTCCTTCCCTGAGTGCCGTCCCTCTGGGACTCGGTAGCGCGTCGGGCTTAACCCAGGACTAACGTCCTGGGCTAACTAAATTTCGCCCTGCCGGGCTCGTGCCGATATTGAGGGACCGTTTTCGCTGGTCATGAAAGACGCTCCGAAGCAAGCTGAAGCCCTGCTCTTCCCGGTTTTTCCGCGTTCCGGTCCTGAACCAAGATAAGCAAGACCCCTGACGGGGTGTCTTTGGCACCATCGGAGCATCGAAACCTCTTAGGGGAGTGCTTCTATGGAACACTTTTCGTGTGACCTTGTATGTGAACCAATCATGTGGATTGGGGAGGGTGCCGCGCTAATCCCACATGATGAGCAACACGCATTCCGCTATGAAGTGCGCGACAAACATGGAAACGTGCTTGGCTTCATCAACACTGATCGAGCGCGACAGCACCCTGATGTTAAATGGGAACTCTCCTTGCTTCGCAATGGCAAGGTTGAAGAGTTGGACGGAAAGTACGGAACGGTGCAGGAAGCGTTCAAAACGTTCCAAGGTGTCATCGAATGAGAAGGCGACGATTGATAAGGCAATCGGTGGTTAGTGATCCGGTATGTCGGGGCGGATTGATGTTCTATGTGACGTGCCCAAACCCCGAGTGCTGTGATCCTGTTGCCGGTCGCATTCCTCAACCACCCGAAGAATTGAAACTCACATGCGTACACTGCAAACAAACCTTTAGTTTTGATCTGCGCGAAGTTCGCAGGGGGTTGGTTTTCTACAATCCAACAATCAACAGGTGGGAGGTTCAAACACTAGCGAAGACTCTAGGGATTTGAAGCGTGCACTAGCTTTTCAATCCACGCTTCCAACCTCACTGAAGCAGGATCAGTTGAGAAAAGGGGCAGGTCCCGTTGTCTGCTGCGGTGCTTGGAGAATGGCAATCGTTGTTGAAAAAACTTCAATGGCATCAACAATTAGTGCCACTCGATATGTTCCCGGCATGGTCACACGTCCGAAGAATTGCATAAAAATATTAGTGCTAACTCTGTCGCCCAAGGGCCCGGTAATGTCGGGAGATGATTGGGGATTGCTTACCACAACACCTGCTGGATCAGTTAGCCGCAAACTGACGTGGTACCTTCCCGCCGAGCCTTTTCCACCGCTGAAGACGAAGCACAGCGTGACCGGTGCTTGAAAACTCTGAATGTGAACTTGCGTATACGGTGCAATTCCATAAAATCCGAGCAGGACGCTCTTATTGCCAACTTCCTGTCGGATGCCTTCGCAAATCAAGCAAACATCAATTTTTGAGAAAGCCATAGTCACCCAAGACTTGACTGAGAGGCAGCTCTAGCACGGATGGGGGCTTGAAGTGCGTCAGGGAGCGGGTACAGATTATTCGCAGATGCACGCGCCCAAAACCCTGCTCGTTGAGAAAAAATATCTTTGCCGCCGTCCGAAACCTGTGCTTCTGCCACAAGAAAAGGCTTTGCAGAACGTGGTCGAAGAAAATAACCAACACACGTCGAAACAGCCAAGCCCAGTACTACTGCAATAGCTGCTGAAAGCCAAAAGGACAGCTTGGTCGAAAATTCAAAATACAATAGGCCGACGGGAATCATTGCCAAACCCGCAGCCAAATATTGAAGCCACACTATACCGAGTTCAGACCGCAAAAACCTGTGTACCATTCCAACCACCTCTTAATTGTTTCCACACTTCTTTGATGACAGAAATTAAAAGTTCAATCGCAAGAATAATAAACAACGTTACAACAACAAAATGCTCAATGCCTTCAATCAGGTTTCGACTCACTCCTAGCGGAAATTCCTTCAAAAACCAAGCGGTAGCGGCAAATAGGGTAATGGTTACAATCGTGCCCGAGACATGGCGAAAGACGTACCTAATAAAAGGAACATCAAACCAATCTGGAATCCAGCTCGGCCACACCATGGGCACACGGGATTATAGCTCAGCAGCATTCCTGTTCTCGGCATTAAACGGGGAAGGTTCCTAGATGCCAGTGCCGATCCCGACAACCTCTTGTGATCCACTGTTCAAAACCGCACGTTCTTCCAGCGGCTGAAGCCGCGTTTCTAAAGTAACGCCGCGCTATCGGCACGGCTGAAGCCGTGCCCTTCCCGGTCGTGCCCTTCCCGGTTTTTCGGCGTTCCCTTACAATCTTGAATGTGGCGGCGTAGCTCAGGTGGCTAGAGCGACGGTCTCATAATCCGTAGGTCCGTGGTTCGAGTCCACGCGCCGCCACCAAGATCTAACTCCCGGAATCTCAACCTTTTCCTGGCGATGGCGTTCCCGCTTTGACTGCAGCCTTCAGGTCGAGGTTTCGGATCAGCCGCAGGAGTGAATTGGGATGCATCTGCAACGCACTTGCCGCGGCGATGTAGTTGCCATTCGCGTTTTGCAGCGCCTGCAGGATGAGCTCCTTCTTTTGCTCCCTAAGCGTCCCGTGGTAGTTTGCGGCCGTATCCGCAGGCGACGAGACTGATTCGAGAACAGCCTCAGGCAGGTCGTCGGGCAGGATGGAATCGGATGAGCCAAGGACGAGCGCGCGCTCCATGGCATTTTCGAGTTCTCGAACGTTGCCGGGCCAGTCGTAGCTGACAATACATTCCCGCGTCTCCGCAGACAGCGGCTTCACTCTTGTTTTGCACTTGCGCGCTGCTTTCGCTATGAAATGTTCAGCGAGCAGCGGAATGTCTTCCCGGCGATCGCGCAACGGCGGCATGGCGAGAGTGACCACGTTCAGGCGGTAGTACAGGTCGTTGCGGAATGCACCACCCTTGACTGCTTCCGAGAGATTTCTATTGGTGGCGGCGATCAATCGAATGTCGAGCTTCAGAGGACGCACGCCGCCCACACGCTCGAACTCGCGCTCCTGCAAGACGCGCAGCAGTTTGGCCTGCAGGCCGGGCGCAAGCTCGGTGACTTCATCCAGGAACAACGTACCTCCATCGGCGGTTTCGATTTTTCCTTTCTTTTGCGCGGCGGCGCCCGTGAATGCGCCTTTCTCATGCCCGAACAGTTCGCTTTCTAGAAGTGTTTCGGCGATGGCAGCACAGTTAATCGCAACAAACGGCCGGTCAGCACGCGAACTGTTGCGATGAATTGCGCGCGCCACTAATTCTTTGCCGGTTCCACTCTCCCCTTCAATCAGGACGGTCGAATCGGTGGGCGCGGCACGGCGAATGAATTCGAAAACTTCGCGCATGCGAGGGCTCGAGCCCAACATATTATGGTCGAGTCCAACCTGCGCGCGCAGTTCCTGATTCTCTTGCTGCAGGCCCTCCCAATGGCGCACGTTTTCGAATGCCAGGCTGGCGATACCAGCAACCGCCGTCATCATCTGCAGGTGAGCTTCATCGAAGACGTTTTTTGGGTTGCTACTGTCGAGGTAAATCGCACCAATCGCCTTGCCCGACCCGATCAGCGGCACACAAAGAACGGAATGGACCTGCAGTTCTTTTAAACTCTGGGATTTGGCAAAGGCTGGATCTTCGGAAACATCGCTCACCAGGACGCCAACGCGCTCAGTTCGAACACGCTGGATGACGGTGCGGCTTACACGGACGGCATGCGCCGGCCCGCGGATACGATCCCAACCGACCGCCGCATTGAATTCCCCTGCAGGGTTGAAGAGCACGACGGCGCCGCGCTCTGCGGGAACCACGTCGAAGATTAAGCCGAGAAGCTGCCACTGCAACGATTCCTGGTCGCGGATGCCACCGATGCCGGAGGCGATTTTCAGCAACGAATTCAAGTAGCGGTCCACGCGGGAGGACTGCGCAGAATCCTTAGTACTTGCGGACTGTAGATAGATGGAATCTTCCGGGCGAAGAAGAACCTGATATTCGATCTTGCCGGTTTCGGAGAATTCGACCGGACTCTTCTCGAGACGAACTTCGACTGCCTTCAACTGAAATACAAATACAGAATCGCCGATTGTGATTTGGTCGCCGTCGCGCAGAACCTGTTCTGTTACCGGCATGCCATTGACGAGCGTTCCGTTCTTGCTTCCGAGATCACGCAGGATGAATTGCTCGGACCGATTTACAAGCAGGCAGTGGCGACGCGACAAACCACGATCCGCGACCCAAAGGTCGTTCGAAGAATCTCTGCCGATCGAGACTTCTTTTTCGGACAAAGCGACGGCTGTGTCCTGAAACGGCCCAGCAACGCCGAGGAGTCTGGGACTCATGTCGCCCCCACGCACGTATTTAGCACAGTTCCGCTGCGCTTGCACGTGACCGCATTAACAGTTCGGTTAGCGGAACTAACCGATGGGTTAGTGAAAATTGTGTTCAGACTCGAGCTGGCGATTATCTGCAATTCGAGTTTTTGCGCATCTGCTTGAAATCATTGTGTCGCGATGGCGTACCTACTCGATCCATCGCGCGCCTTCACTATGGCACGGCAGCTGCATTAGTTACCGGCAGCAACGGTTCTTCAAGGCCATTGCAAAAAAATCAAACTGGCATACAGCGAAGCCGAAGCAGTACGGCGAACCAGCCGGTCCTGCAAAGGTTCACGGTAGCCATGAGGAGGATATATGAAAAAGCAAATGAGTCTTCTCGGCCTGGGCCTGCTGCTGGTGACTGCGCTGGCGTCTGCCGAAACCGTCAACATGAAAGTGAACATCCCGTTTAACTTTGTCGTCGGCGGAGCGACGTTGCCGAGCGGCGAATACACGGTCCAAGGATTGAGTCTGGGCAATGCGATCTCAATCCGCAAGTCAGACCAAACCGCAACGAGACTCACGCTAGCGATCCGGTGCGAGTCCAGCAAAACGCCCGAGCAATCCAAGCTGGTTTTCCATAAATATGGAGACCGCTATTTCCTGGCCCAAATCTGGATGGCGGGAGACAACTCGGGTCATGAACTCCCGAAGAGCCGGCGTGAAGCCGAAGTGGCGATGGATTACTCCGCGCAGCAGGTGGTGCTGGTTGCGTCATTGCGTTAGGAAGCTGATTCACCGGCAGGACGGGCCTGTTAGCTCGGGGGAGGACAACAGGCTTGAAATGTCGGGCGAGTAAAAAGGGCACATACAATGTGCCCTTTTTTTATTGTGTCGAACGGGCCCGCGCATACGCCTCAAGTTCGAATACAATCCCTACCAGTACTTCTTTACAACCGCCAGTTTGACGGGAGAGATAAATGGCAAAAGCAGCAGGCAAAGCGAAAAAACCCAATAGTGCTTTCATGAAGCCGATGCAGCCTTCCGAGCACTTGGCCAAAGTTGTCGGCTCAGAGCCACTTCCTCGCAGTGAGGTCACGAAGAAGATTTGGGCCCACATCAAGAAACACAAACTCCAGAATCCGCAAAATAAGCGGGAGATCATCGCCGACGAAAAGTTACAGCCTGTCTTTGGCGCCAAGAAATTGGATATGTTTCAGATGACCAAAGCGGTGAACAAGCACCTGAAATAACCCTCGTTCGAGGCCTTGGCTTACCAGGCTTGTGCTGGTAATCAGGGCAGTCAATTCAATAGACGGCGCATCTGCGGTGACTCCAATCATTAAGGGTGGAGCGTCGTGGTGGTGTCAGCGCTGCGTCAGAGCTGAACAGCAGCATTGTTTTCAATTATTCATATGTTGCCTTCAGACAATTCTCCGGGTACTAGCAGAGCTGCTGCCCAGCTTCTCTCGAAAGAGATAACTCACGAGTAGAACATTGGGCTGAATTTTGCATCTCACGAAAGCATTAAATTCGATCTGCGAAGGAGAATTCAACATGGGTGACGAAAAGAACCAGGGCGGACAGTTCGGCCAGGGTCAAGGCTCGCAAGGCCAGGGGCAGCAGGGACAGGACAAACAGCGACAGGACCAAGAGCAGAAGCGCCGTCAGGATAGCGATTTGGAAAACGACCAGCAGCAACCGCGTCGTGGCCCGGACGCGAACCGCGATGACCAGGAAAAAGAGCGGAAGCGCGCTTAGAGCTCAACCGATTGAACTCTTAACCCGCCAGAACTTGGCGGGTTTTCTTTTTTACTCACGAAGAGAGCACGAGATTCATCTCTGACCAGCCCGAAGAACCAGAGCCCAACTAACTCCACACCAGTGTTGTCACGGAGTTCTGGTTCAATGAAATGTTCGCCCGGCTGGCGCCGATTTTTAGCGCGCAGGTTCGAGCGGGACCGGAATTCGTAAGCACGACGATCCGCTGGCCATTGGGATTTTCAAACGCAGTGTGTAATACATCGGCGTCGTTGCTCTGGGAATCGATGCGGTGTGCACCGCGCTTAATAAATTTTGAATAGTGAGCGAAAGCCCAATACTGTCCACAATAGGCGATTTCTTTAGTTTGCGAGTGCACACTTACCAGGCCACCGCAGGGGAATGGCCCGAGATTCGGCTTGCCAACTTCGTCCAAAGCGAAATTCCAGGCAGTGATCGAACGGCACCAGTTGCGCAGGATGCTGGTGAAGGTAGCGCTCCATTTGGCCCATCCGGTCATGTAATCAGGTTCAGTGTAGTCTGGGCCGCCTTCGGTCCAGTACATCTCGACATCGGGATACGCGCTCTGCACGCGGTTGATCCATTCGACCTGACCCACGTAGCCGTGCCATGCAATTGCGTTCGTGTACTTGCGCACGCCAGGCGTTTCTAATTCGCCCATAGCGCGGCCCCACAGGTTGTAATTGTGGTCGATGATCCAGATCTTAGTTTTGACCCCGGCACGCTCAAACGCTGGACCAAGTTGCTGACGAACGAAATCGGCCTCGTATTCCTGCGGCCAACTGCAGGCCGGCATCCGGCCGTCCTGGTCGGTATCCACTTCGTTCTGAATAGTGACGGCCTGAACGGGTACGCCTTCGCTTTCATAGCTCTGCAGGAATTTCACGAAATAATTTGCATACGACGGCATGTACTTGCGCTCCATGTTTCCGCCAAGCATGGATTTGTTGGGCTTCATCCATCCCGGCGGACTCCACGGAGATGAAAACAAAAACAAGTCGGGATTCGCTTTTCGGGCTTCGCGGAGAATGGGAAGGATGTATGCGCGGTCTTGTTCGATAGAGAAACGGTGCAGATCAGGATCGGGCTCACCTTCGTCGTAGCTGTAGACCTTTGTGGAGTAGTCGCTGGCACCAATGCAAGTGCGGCAAACACTGAAACCGGTTTCAGAGGGATGGAACAGCTGATGGAAAAGTTTTTCCCGGGCAGCGGGATCAAGGCGGCTCAGGGTGAAACACGCTGCGTCGGTAAATGCCGCGCCGAAGCCGAGGATGGGCTGAAACGTTTTGTCGGGGTCGAGGACGACCGTGCTTGTGGCGTTTGAAGGGGAAGCCGACTGCCATGGGATTGATGAACCACGACCGCAGCGCTGATTGTCATCGGTGGTCCAGACCGATATTTCTCCAGTCGCGCCCTTCGCGCTGGCCGTGGTGGGAGAGTCGCCAAGCGCTACTCCGGCAATTGCAGCCGCTCCCATACTGGAGACTTTCAGGAAATCGCGACGAGTTGATTCTTTGGACATGGTTTCTCCGATTCTCAAAATGACGGAATGAATTGATCGACGCTTGGCGATCTGGCGCTCGATGGAATGAACATTATGCTTGCAATGCCAGCTACTCGCAAACCCATACTCAGGAGGGAGCATCTCATCTGACGATATGCACGTGAACTTCACGGCTTTTTGGAATTCTCTTCACCACATAGGCGAAAGCTTCATCGGGCGTCTGCCTTCGCTGGCGATTGCGATAGCCGTCTTCATTTGTTTTTACGTCCTGAGTAAGCTGGTTAGCCGTTTGATCCGGCGAGCGACGCAGGGACATCGCGCAAACTTGGGCGTCGTATTTGCCCGGCTGACCGGAGCGGCAGTCGTTATGCTGGGGCTGCTAGTCGGATTAGCTGTGGTGGCGCCATCGTTCCAGGCCAGCGACCTGATAAAGATCCTGGGCATTGGAAGCGTGGCAATCGGGTTCGCATTCCAGAACATTCTGCAAAACTTTCTGGCGGGCTTGCTCTTGCTGTGGAGTGAGCCGTTTCGTGTGGGAGACGAAATCAAAGTAGACGCTTTCGAAGGCACAGTGGAAGAGATTCAGCCTCGGGCGACAATTATTAAGACCTACGACGCGCGGCGGGTAGTGATTCCGAATGCTGATCTGTTCACCCATTCGGTGACGGTTAACACCGCGCTGGATAATCGCAGGTGGCAATACGAATTTCCAGTAAAAGGCGCCGATCTCAACCGAATTAAAAGCTTGATTCTGGAAACAGTGAAAAAAGTGCCTGGAGTCTTGCAGGACCCTGCCCCAGAGGCGCTGGTCACAAGCCTGGATGATCCGCAGTCGGCCTTGTTCAAAGTGCGCGTGTTGTGGTGGACGAAGGCGAATCGCGAGCACGAGATGCTGAAATCGTATGATCAGGTGCTGACCGCGATCGGAGAGGCGCTGAGGCCGCATTCGGCGAATCGAAATCAAGACCGCGCAGCGTAGGCGATTTGCAGGAATTCATGACGGCGTAATCCGCCGACTTTGGTCTTTGCCTGGAATTGGCCGACCAGAGCGGGTTTTGGGCCGACGGCGTTGCTCATGGCCGAATGCTGAGATGATTTTTGGCCTTCGGTAATCTCTCAATTTCCCAGAAAAACATTGATACTCAATTCATGCCCTACGCCCCCCAAACTGAATTTCGCGAACGGGCGCAGCGTGTCGGGTTCCAAGAGAAAACCCCGGTAGTGGTACGGTTTCCGGGCGGCGTCCGATGCTCCGCGCAACTCCAGGTCGTTTCTGTAACCGGCGGGCTGCTGTGTTTGCAGCGGCCAGTACAACCCGGCGCAGTTGGGAAACTGATGTTTCTCACCAACAAAGGCGCCATCGTTGGCGACGCCCAGATGCTGACCCCCATAGCGTGGGACCGCCAGCCATTTAAATTCACCACGCTTCGCGAAGACGATCACTATCGTTTGCAGACGGTGATCAAGCGAAAGCTTTCAAGCGGCCACCGCCAGGATGAACAGCGGCGAGGCGACGATTCGGATATTGAGCGATTAAGGCCTTGGTGAGAATCAATCCTTAAGTTCGTCGTCGCGGCGCTCTTTTCTGACGTCGATCCCCAATTGCTCGGCTTTCTTGTAAAGATGGCTGCGCTCCAGGCCCAGGGCTTTAGCCACCTTGGTGACGTGAAAACTGGCGCGCTTTAGCTCCGCCAGAATTGTTTCCCGCTCAAAATTCTCAACCCGGTCGGCAAGAGTCCCTGTGGCTGGACTGCCGCTTGTAGAGTGCGTTTCGGCCGACGGTACCAGAACTGTCTCGACTGTTTCCAGCCCGATCTCATCATTCTCGCGCGGCGCCAACAGCATGAGGCGTTCCACCATATTACGAAGTTCGCGGACATTGCCCGGCCAGGAGTAATCCTGCAAAGCGCTTACCGCGTCTGCCGTGAACTTGATCGGCTTCCAATTGTTTTGCACGCAAACTTGAGTTGCAAAATGCTCAACCAGAGCAGGAATATCGTCGCGTCTTTCCCGCAATGGCGGCAGTAAAAGCGGGAAGACATAGATGCGGTGGAATAAATCCTGGCGGAATTTGCCGTCGTGGACCAGGGTTTGCAAGTTGCGGTGCGTGGCGACAATAACGCGGACGTCAACGTGTACAGCCTTGGTCGCGCCGATGCGCTCGACCTCACCCCCTTCGAGCACGCGAAGGAGCTTGGCCTGCATGGGCAAAGGCATGTCACCAATTTCGTCGAGGAACAGAGTGCCGTGCTCAGCTTGTTCAAACTTGCCGATGTGGCGGTTGGCAGCTCCGGTGAAGGATCCCTTCTCGTGGCCGAACAATTCGGATTCGATCAGCTCAGCGGGAACCGCGGCGCAATTCAGAGCAACGAACGGGCCAGAGGCACGCGGACTTTTCTCGTGAATGGTGCGGGCGACTAATTCTTTGCCGGTGCCGGTTTCGCCGAGGATGCAAACGCGGGTTTCGGTAGCGGCCACGCGATCCAATTGCGCCATCAGTCTCTTCATGGCTTCGCCGGTCCAAACGATTTCGTATTTACCGAGACGCTGGCGGAGCTGAAAGTTTTCCGATTCAAGGCGCTGAAGCTTTAGAGTGTTCTCGACAGTCAGCAAAAGTTTTTCAGTCGAAACTGGCTTCTCTAGAAAATCCAACGCACCCAGCTTGGTTGCGCGTACGGCCATTTCGATGTGCGCCTGGCCGGACATCATTACAACCGGTGTGTTCAAGCCTAGCGATCGCAGCTCTTCGAGGAAGGCAAGTCCGTTCTTCGTGGGCATTACGACGTCGGAGAAGATGAGATCGAATCGTTCAGCCTTCGCCAGCTCGATCGCACGATTGGCATTGTCGCAGACGGTGGCTTCGTGGCCGGCAAGGCGGAAAGCGCGGGAGAGCGTGGCCAGCGTGCTGGCCTCATCGTCAACGATCAATAGATGCGCCTTCAGCGGCAAGTTTGTATTTCCCCGGTTTTCTCTAAACGTGCGTTCCTTGAACGGCGAACAACTTATCGCGGTTCGCGGGAAGCTCGATGATAAATGTTGTGCCGCGTCCGGGTTCGCTGGTTACGCTGATTCTGCCGCCGTGGTCGCTGACGATCGATTGCACGATCGCGAGTCCGAGCCCGGTACCATGCGGTTTGCTGGTGTAGTAGGGCGTAAACAGTTGTGCAGACTCCTCCGGAGCTAATCCGCCGCCGGTATCAGAGATCTCTATGCGAACGGAGTCGTGGCGTTCAGTCGTGCGCAAGGTGAGCGTGCCGCCTTCCGGCATGGCTTCAATCGCATTTAAAATTAAGTTCGAAAAAGCTCGGTGCAAGAGTTCAGGGTCAGCGGCGATTGGGTTGTCAGCGGACATTTCAAGATTGCAACGGACGCCGGCTTTCGCGATCTGCGCCTGATGGAGTTTGATCACCGTATCGAGGAGTCCACCCAACTGGACGGCCTGAAAATGCGGCTGCGGCATTTTGGAAAAATCGCTGAACCTTCCGATGATGTTTTTTAGATTGGAAATCTCGGAGAGCAGCGTGGCGGCGCTCTCGACAAACGTTTCGTCAAATTGCTGCTGACCTAGCTCCCGGGCCCGCAAAAGATTTTCCACAGTCAACTGAAGGGGAAAGAGCGGGTTTTTGAGTTCATGCGCGAGTCGGCTGGCTAACTCCCTCCATGCGGCGACGCGCTCGGCCTGCACCAGGCGCTCACGGTGGTCGAGGAGGTCGCGAGTCATGCGGTTAAACGATTGGGCGAGTTCGCCGATTTCATCTCGGGTGCTCACCTTCACAGTAGCGTCCCAATTGCCTGCCGCGACCTCATGCGCAGCACGCGCGAGCTCTTCAACCGGGCGAGTGACACGGGTCGCAGCCCAACTGCTCAGCAAGATGGCAAGAATTAGGCCCGCGGAAGCACCCAGCAGCGCGGCGGCACGGATTTGATTGCGCAGCTCGGTATAAATCTGACGAGAGCTGGCCACCAGCAGCACGCCGAGTACCTGGTTGTCCTGCCCCGTGAGCGGAAAGGCGTTCACGGTCTGTCCTCCGGAATTTCCGCGAATGACCACCGCGGATTCGCGGCGATTACTTTGCGCCTGCTGAATTAAAAGCGCGAGCTGCTGGGCGTCAGGATCCTGCAGCGCGCCATGAGCCGAGATCAGGTGGTCGGGCGAAAAAGTTGCTGCGCCGAGAGTTTCGTAAAGCATCACAGTGGTTCCGGCGGGTGGCTCGAGGCTGGCCAGGAAACCTTTATCCAGACGGATGCCACCGATAATAAAAAGCCGCCGACCTACCGCCGTAATGGAGTGGATAGCGAACAGGCCGAGCGCGGGCCCGGAGGGAAGTTCCTCCTCTTTCAAAAAAGGCGTAGTCGGCGAGGATTTGCTCGCGAGAGGTTCCTTGTACCCAAACTTCGCGGGCCATTGGGCTGATGAAATGATGGTACCGCGATCGTCAGCGAACTCGAGGAAATCGAGACGCTGAGTTTCAGCGATAACCTGAGCAGCATCAAGAAAGAGGCTGTAGTCAGGAGCGGTCTGGGCTGAGGCCACAAGCAGTCGATTGGCATCAGTGCCTGCGACTATGGATTGAATTCTGCGGCTTACGTCCTCGCCTTGATTTTCAAATTCCCTGTGAAACTGCGCCACGAATGCCGCGGTGCGTTCGTCGTTGGCATGGTCGAAGGCACGTCGCGTCCAGGTTGAGATGATCGCGGTGACGGTCGCGACCGACAACAATACCGTGAGCGCAAACAGCAAAAGCAGCCTGCGCCGGAAGCTCACGGATTCTCCGACGAGAGCCAGACGTTTTCTAACTGCCAGCTTCCATCCAGCAGCAACTTGAGGCCGTGAACGTTCGTGCGTAGTGCGACCGCTGTGCGCAGATGGATTAACGGAATCACCCGGTGACTTTGCAGCAGCGAGCTTTCAGCGGAATAGAGGCCGCTAATTGTGCTATTGCTGAACGTCGGCGCGGGAAGTTGAAGCTCGCGGGCGAGTTCGCTCAGAGAAGTTTCGGCATCAGCTGACGGTACCGCGAGCTTGACCAAGCGGATGTCTGCGTTTTCAGAATTGACGACTTGCAGGGTGATGCCGACATCCTTCGCATTCAGCAGAATACGATCGGCGGCAATGCGCGCGACAGGATCAGCCGAATCATAGCTGAGAGTCCAGGTGACGGAATGCGACGCGCGCAATCGAGTTCCACCGCCGCCCGGCGGATACACAAACGCATAACCAGAAAGCCAATTGGGCAACAGTGCGCCGCCAGGTTCGCCCGCAGCCTGAAAGACGACGCTATTCAGGGCCGCGGAATCGATACTCATTCCCAGGGCATTTCGCAGGTGAATCTCGTCATCGGATTGGGCGTTGCGCGCGAAGAATAACGCCAGCAACTCCGATGGCTGAGACGCCATAACTACGCGATTGCCGCCTTGGGCGCGGCGTATGTCTTCGGGAGCGATCTCGATGAGATCGCTCTTGCCAAGATCCATAAGCATGAGCTGATCACGATCATTCTTGCCGAGGTCGGCTTCAACGCTATCGATAAATGGCCTGCCGCCCCAATACTGATCGTTGGCCTGCAAGGTCAGGTGCTGCTTGGCCGTATCCCATTGCGCGACTGTGAACGGACCAGTTCCGATGAGCGCACTCTCGCCGCGCCGGGAGATGCTGTTGCGGGGCAGCGCGAGTTCGGCCGCAAGGTTTGGCACTGGAGAACTGGTTTCGATCATGACCAGATCGCCGAGGGCGAAAACTTTCCACTCAGGATTGGCGGTGCGCAATGAGGCTGCGACGCTGGCTGGATCCAGAGGAATGCCATCACTGAAAATGACACCATTGCGTACCTGAAAGCGCCAACGCTGGTTTCCGGGTTCGACTTGCCAGGATGTGGCGAGTAACGGCTGCAGCCGGCCACGACCGTCGAGCTTGACCAGAGTTTCGAAAACCAACTGCTTAAGACTGCGGAAGCCTGCCGAATCCGAGGCCGTTGGGTCGACGCTTTGCGGTGACCCTTGGATGGCAACGCGCAAAGTTCCGCCGTAATGCGGGCGGGTGGCGGCGTTGGCGGTCGCTGCGGAGGCCAGACTAGCGGCCACAATCAAGATTAAGTTGAAGAGTTTCATAATTGCCTGTGCTGGCGTTTCGATAAACCGCGATCGCGCTGTCACCACCCGGCGTGCTCCATAGCGCGGTGACTCTGCCATTTAGTGTCAGCTTAGGGCTGACAACGGATGGTTCTCGATCCGCAAATTCAAATGCCTGGATCGACTCCGCCGGTTCGCTCTCAGGTGCATCGGCCAAGACCAGCGAATCAGACCGGCAAGCAGGATGGACGGCGGCGACGTCGCTGCCCCAATGAATTCTGTTGAGGACCTGCTGGTTGATTCCATCGAGCAGATGCACCTGGCCGTCGAGGCCGGCGAAAATCCATAGCGAGTAATTCGCTCGTGGAATCGCCGCAGCGGAGTAGAACGGAGGGGCAGAGTTTTGTTTGCCAATGCCGGGAACCAGCGCGCCAGTAAAGAAATTCCGAGCCGGAGAGAAGAACGCAGATAGCCCTTGCGATTGAATCGGCCATGGGTCTTCACTGGGCGCGCAACTCATCGCGATAGGGTTTGAGTTGGTGCTATGGCAACCCAGACCCGGAAGGTACGCGTCGAAAAGGCGATCTTTGCGCAGAAAAATTCGGCCACGAGCATCGCGCGGCAACGGAGTCGGCGATGATATGGGAAGCGATTGGACTACCGACCAGCGTTGGTTCGCGAACTCCTGGATGGTAACGGCAGTTCTGCCGAGCACGACGACCCGTGGCGGGGTGTTTTCCACGACAGCAACATCAAGAATCGGGTCCGTCTGTGAAGCGAGCGTGGTCGCGCGAATCGTGATCGCGGGGGCGTTCTGTCCAACCGGCGCTATGTAGGGGCGCGGCGTAGAAACCAGGATGACTTTTGCATCGTTCGTACCGGGCTGAATTTCAGCGACCCAGACGTAGTCCTGAAGATTCTCTGAAAGCGTGAGCTTGATGTTAGCGGCGGCCTGATCGGGCTGCCAGACGCGCACGCCCGACGCGGCCAGCGAACTCGTGATTTCGCGGCGGATTTCTTCTATCTCGGCCGAGCTGATCGAGGAGTGGTTGTTTATTTCGAGAGCAACGACGCTTGGGCCGGTAGCGGCGGTGATTTGTGTTGCGAGTTGGGAAATGGGATCGTGCCAATCAGCGGCAAAAGACAGCTGAGAGAAGAGGATGCAAAGACACAGCGCCCAGCGCAAGCGTGAGGAGTGAAGCTTCATTTGCAGATTGGGCGAATTATAAATGGCACCGTTCATAACATTGGCCCTCGGAATCTAAGTGGTCAGTGGGGAAAAGCAGTGGTCAGTGGTTAGTTGTCAGTGGCTGGTGGTGGTCGCAGTACGCCCCGTCAGAGACTGACCACTGCCCACTAGCCGCTGACAACTAACCACTGACCACTAGCCACTGACCACTGCCTTTCACTTCTCCTCTCCCTGGTCTGCCTCGCTGTTTTTATTTGCCATGTTCATGCTTTTGAGGACGTCGTTGGCGAAGAAGAATTTGCCATCTGAAGGCACCATCATGATCTGCAATTTGTCGGAGAGCTTCTCGGCGATGATTTTATTGATCAGCAGAGGATTCTGTTTCAGGATGACGCCTTCGTTTCTCATTCTTTCAGCGTCGGCGACGGCGGTGACTCGAATGCGCTCCGCTTCGGCGTCAGCGAGCAATTTACGGCGCTCCATTTCAGCTTTGCTGTCTAGGACCTTAGCCTGCGCCATAGCTTCGGCATTTTTCACCGTCGCTTCCGCATTGGCTTCGGCGTTCTGAACCGTGGCTTCTTTGCGGGCCGCGGCTTCAAGTTTGGACTGTTCGATCTGTTTTTGTTTCAGGGGAAGCGTGTACTGCATCGCGTCGGCCTCGGCCTTGGCCTGAAGCACTCGCACCTGCGCTTCGCCTTCGGCTTGCTTCACCTGCTGCGCTTTGGTGGCTTCGGCCTGAAGCTCGGAGATTCGAACCTGCTTCTGCTGAATGTCAGTTTGTACTCCCATCTGGTCGTCTTCCTGTTCCTTCAAAAGCAGGTCTTCCAGACCTTTCGCATATTCGGGCGGAAGCTGGATGTCACGCAGCATGACTTCTTTCACCACGATTCCGTCGGCGGCGAGTTTTTGCGTGATCACGGCGGCTGCTTTCGAGCGGACTTCCTCACGTTTGGTGGCGAAGACCTCGCGCACCGTGTAGTTCGGGACAAGCTCACGCCATGCACTGGCTACCGCGGGAGGCACGATTTCTTTTTCGACCGGCTGAGGGAGATTTGCCTGGATGTAATCGAGGTGCTTGGGGTCGAGACGATATCGGATCGTGATTGCGAGGCCGAGAGTCAGGCCCTCTTTCGCCTGAACATTAAGTGGATCAGGGTTGCTGGCGTGCTTCTTCTTCTCTGATTTTCCATCTTCGACTGCTCCGGTGGTGAACAGCTGGTCGCGGGTGTCAAAAAGCGCCAGGCTTTCTGCGAGAGGCGTTACGAAGTGCGCCCCGGGGTAAAGTGTTCCCGGAAGCGTGCCGCTGGTTTGGCTCACCCGGACCCCGCCCATTCCGCTGGGGACTACGACGATGCTCAGGGCCAGGAGAATTGGTCCCCACGCGAGTAGAACCAGGGCGATGGACGCGCGCCAGCGAAGCTCGGGTTTGGCAACCACCTCAGTCGCGCCCCCTGCGGCGAGCGATTGGCGATGTTTGAATTCGAAGTAGAAGTCGCGGGCGAGGATCCCGATCGCAGTTGCGATCATCCCAATTCCGCCCCAGAGCAGCAAATATTTGAGAAACAGCATAGGTCCTCCTTTGATTTATTAGCGCTACCGACCCTGGTTTGCTCTTACTGGTTGAGCAATCCATCTCGCAAAAAATGGAACCGTGGGTGACGCATTGGGTGGAGTGAAAAACATGCGGAAGATTTGGCCGAAGATGGACTCCTCGACAACTACGGCGACTGCCACCGAGAAAATGAGTCCTCCGACGACCGTGATGAATGTGATTAGAGCCTGCATATGTGTTCTCCCTTGAACATGCGGAACATCTGCATTTTCGCGGCCTGCTCGTATGTACTTGCAAGCACGATAGATAGCGGAATTCGACCCGGTATTTTGTGTGTGCGGTGATACACGGTGTGTGTCGGAGGACGCGGCCGTTTCTGCCTGCGGGCTTTGTCGGACAAGAGTGTCCGACCCACACGGCTTGTGCGGTTTGCGGAGCGTTGCTCCGCCGGACAGCCGAGGGCAAGCCGACCCACACAGCCTGTGCAGCCTGCGGGCGAGGGCACCCGCGCCACAAAAGAATTTCCTCAGGCGGGTGGCTTAGAGTAGTAAGAGTATTAACAAAGGGAAGACTCTCAGCAGAACACAGTCGGCATCTAATTTCGGTTTGCGCTAGTTTCGATTTCGCCTCAGCAGGCCGTGCCTTGACAGTGCAATCTTAGATTCGCTGGCGAGGGTGCCCTCACCACAACATCAATTCAGATTCGGGGAAAGAAAGTTTGGCCGCACAAGACGGGCTTTGGTACAAGGACGCGGTTATCTACCAGGTCCACGTCCGCGCTTTTTACGACAGCAGCGGCGACGGAAACGGCGACTTCCGGGGCCTGGCGCAGAAGCTCGACTACCTGCAGGAACTCGGCATCACTGCGATCTGGCTGATGCCGTTTTTTCCATCACCACTACGGGATGACGGTTATGACATCGCGGATTATCGGTCGGTGAATCCTACTTACGGCACGCTGGAAGATTTCAAAGCATTTCTGGAAGCAGCCCATCAGCGCGGGATTCGGGTGGTTATCGAGATGGTGCTGAACCATACTTCCGATCAGCATCCCTGGTTTCAGGAATCACGCAGTTCCCGCAATAATCCTCGGCGCGACTGGTATGTGTGGAGCGACACTGATACCAAATACAAAGGCACCCGGCTCATCTTCGTGGATACAGAGCTTTCGAATTGGGCTTGGGACCCGGTTTCAAAGCAGTATTACTGGCACCGCTTCTTCAGCCATCAGCCTGATTTGAATTATGACAACCCGCAGGTCCGGGAGGAAATTTGGGACATCATGAAATTCTGGTTGCAGATGGGCGTGGACGCATTCCGGCTTGACGCGGTGCCATATTTGGTGGAACGCGAAGGCACGAATTGCGAGAACTTGCCGGAAACGCATCAGATCATAAAAGACCTCCGCACGCGCATAGATCGAGAGTTTCCCGGACGGATGTTGCTGGCCGAGGCCAATCAATGGCCGGCTGATCTCCGCTCCTATTTTGGGAATGGCGATGAATTCCACATGGCATTTCATTTCCCGCTGATGCCGCGGATGTTCATGGGATTGAAGCTCGAAGACCGGAAGCCTATCACGGAAATCTTAAAGCAGACGCCGGAGATACCGGAGGGTTGCCAGTGGTGCCTTTTCCTGCGCAACCATGACGAGCTCACGCTGGAAATGGTGACCGACATGGAGCGGGATTACATGTACGACGAGTACGCCAAAGAGAAGGCCATGCGCCTGAATTTGGGCATTCGCCGCCGTCTCGCGCCATTGCTGGATAACGACCGGCGACGCATCGAATTGATGAATGGAATGCTGATGTCTCTCCCGGGCACGCCCATCATCTATTACGGTGACGAGATCGGCATGGGAGACAATGTGAACCTTGGCGATCGTCATGGGGTGCGCACGCCTATGCAATGGGATGGCGGGTGGAACGGCGGGTTCTCAGCGGCCGACCCGGAGGGGTTATATTCGCCGCTGATGTTGAATCCGGTTTATGGCTTCCAGGCCATCAACGTGCAATCGCAGAAACGCTTCGACCACTCCCTGCTTTCCTGGATGAAACGGCTGATTCGTGTGAGGAAGGCGAATCCGGTGTTGGGGCGGGGATCGATACAGTTTCTCTATCCCGCGAATCATCGCGTGCTGGCATACATGCGTAAGCTCGGGAATGAGACTGTTTTGGCGGTCAATAATCTTTCCAGCAAAGCGCAGGCGGTGGAATTGGAATTGAAGGAATATCGCGGGAGTATTCTGGTGGAAATGTTCGGGCGCAATATTTTCCCCCGCATAGGCGAGCTGCCGTATTTGCTGACGCTGGGACCATATGAGTTTTTCTGGTTCAAGCTGAGAAGGATATAGAAAGTCAGAACTGAGAAGTCAGAATGGAGAAATTAGAAAGAAGAATGCAGAAGTAAGAAGTCGGAATAAAGAACGGAAACTTCCGATTCTGCACTCTTACTTCTTAGTTCTGACTTCTCTGGAGCTGCTTGCCTGAAGAGAGCATATAGAAAGCCAGAAGTGAGAAGTCAGAATGCAGAAATTAGAAAGAAGAATGCAGAAGTAAGAAGTCAGAATAAAGAACGGAAACGTCCGATTCTGCATTCTTACTTCGTAGTTCTGACTTTTCTGGAGCTGCTTGCCTGAAGAGAGCATACTTTCGGATAGTTTCGTTCGCGAGCTGATGAACGTCGGCGACGTGGACATTGTTGTCGGCGTGCCGACTTACAATGACTCGCGCTCCGTCGGTCAGGTCGTGCAAGCAGTGCGCGCGGGATTGCTGAAGCATTTTCCGCGTGAACGTTCGGTCATTATCAATGCCGATGGGGGTTCCCGCGACGGAACTCAGGACATTGTTCGGGCAGCCGCGATCAGCGATCTGAGCGCGATCAGCGATGTACATGCTTTGCGGACGCTGCACAGCATCAGCACGCAATATGAAGGCGGCCCGGCGAACGGGATCGCGATGCACACAATTCTCGCGGCAACGGATTTGTTGCAAGCCCGGACCTGCGCGATAGTTTCTCCGGAATCCACAACCCTCGAATCGGATTGGATCGAGCGTCTGCTGCGTCCGGTGTTGCGGGACAACAAAGAGCTGGTACTGCCGATTTACCGCCGGCCCAAGTTCGACGGGTTGCTCATCCGCAACCTGGTGTTTCCAATGGCGAAAACGCTATACGGCTGCTCCGTCCGCGAGCCTTACCCCGCGGATTTCGCTTTTTCAGGGGAGCTGGGCAGCCGCTTTCTCTCCGAGGACATCTGGAATCAGGAACAAGGCCGCCGAGGGACGGAATTGTGGATGACCTTATGGGCATCAATTGGCAAGTGCAAGCTGGCCCAATCATTTTTGGGGACCAAAACCCGTAGGGAAGACGCGCCATCTGACTTAGTAGCGGCAATGCGCGAAACTGCAGGCACGCTGTTCACATCTCTGGACACTTATTCTTCGGTCTGGCACGCGACGGCACAACCGGTCGAAGCTCCTTGTTTAGGTTGCGAGCCGGCGGTCAGCGAAGGGCCGTCGCGCCTGAATCGCAAGCGGCTTTATGACATGTTCACGTTCGGAGTGAAGGAGTTGGACCCGGTATTTCTGTCGATACTTACCACGCCAACTCATGAAGAACTTAAGCGGTTAGCAGGGCTTCCGGAAGACACGTTTTCCTATTCCGGCGAGCTTTGGGCGCGTACCGTGTATGAGTTTGCGATTGCATTTCACAAAGCTGTGATCGGGCGCGACCACATCGTGCAGGCGCTGGTACCGTTGTTCCGGGGCAGGGCGCATACGTTCTTGACGGAGAACCGGGAATCGTCGGCAGAGGAAATGGAGCGCAACATCGAGTCTCTGTGTCAGGCGTTTGAACAGGAAAAGCCGCACTTGATTGATTTATGGGACGGCGGGAAGTGAGGTCTTTATGTGGCAGAACTTTATAGGCGAGCTGGCGAGGACGATGAACGAAATTGTGCAGAGCTTCGCCCGTTTTCTGCCGCGCGTTCTGGAAATGCTGTTGTTGGTGGTGGTGGGCTGGATCATCGCGTTCGTACTGCGAATGGCGGTGAGAAGCGTATTGCAAATCGCGCGCTTCGACAAATTATCGGAGCATACGGGCGCTGCGCAATTACTACGCCGATCGGCGCTGCCTTCACCAACAGAAATGCTGAGCCGTTTTGTCTTCTGGGTAGCGTGGCTGGGATTCATTCTGGTTGGAATCAGCGTGCTGCCCGTGCCGTGGATAGGGCCGCATATCTCCAATTTCTTCGGATTTCTTCCCAGGTTGGTAGCCGCGTTCTTTATTTTGTTCTTCGGATTGCTGGCTGCCAGCTTTTTCTCCCGTGCGGCTTTGCTCAGCGGAGTCAATGCCGACCTGCCGTCGCCAAGGTTGATCAGTCAGACTCTGCGGACGATGATGATACTGTTTGTGATCTCGATGGCGTTCGAGGAAATCGGCATCGGATCGCGCACGGTGCTGATTGCATTTGCTCTGGCCTTCGGCGCGCTTATGCTCGGTCTTGCCCTCGCTTTCGGTTTGGGCGGGAAGGAACTGGCGCGCAAATACCTGGAAAGGCGGTTCGGTCGGGAAGGGCTTCCGGAAGAGCCGAGCAAAGAGAGAGAAGATGAACTTTCTCCACTGTAATGGAGACAAGGCGCGGGTAAGCGCGGCTACTGGGGCCCGGAGCCTCCGGCCGGAATGGTCGCGGGCTGCCTCCACGTGGACGGTAGTGCTGATTGCATTGGTGGCCGGAGAGGCCTTTGGCCAAGGTGCGTCCAACTCACCCCAACAGTCTCATGATCCAGCGCCGAAGGATATTCCTAACTACCTGGTTTCCCGCGAAGCGGACCCCGATCGTTCCAGGGCCAAAGATCCGCCAATGCTTTCAGTGGACGAGATCGTGGAAAGAGTCATGGCGGCGAATGCCAGGCGGTCCTCGGAGTTGCGCGGGTTCCAGGGTAAACGCAAGTACGATCTGCAATATCACGGGCTCCTTGGAGGACGCGAAGCGAGCATGGAAGTGCTTGCCACGTACAGCGCTCCGGATCAGCGAACCTTCTCAGTGGTTTCTCAGAGCGGCTCCAAGTTACTGCTAAACCGGGTGTTGCTGAAGTTGCTGGAAAGCGAGAAAGAGGCCTTCGAGCACCGCCAGCAGGTAGAACTGAGTCCAGAGAACTACAAATTTGAGCTGGTAGGCGCGGACAATACGGACGAAGGCAATTCTTGTTTTGTGCTCGCGGTAAAGCCTCGCAAGCAAAATAAATTTCTCTATGCGGGCAAAATCTGGGTAGATGCGCATGACTTCGCCGTCGTCCGCATGGAAGGAGCGCCGGCCAAGTCGCCTTCTTTCTGGATCCGCGACACCCAGATTGATTCCAGTTGGGAAAAAGTCGGGAACTTCTGGTTCATTGCCCACAATCACTCGGTGAGCCACATTCGCATGGGGGGCGTGGCGACCCTGACGATTGATTACGACGATTACCAGATCACAGGAGTTGACCGGCGGGCGGCCAAAGGCCAGGCGCAAGGGCCCATTCTTCCCGAGCCTTCTTCGGTTACGCCGCAGCGCTAGGGCTCCAAAATACAGGTTTCAAGGTTTCCCAAAAGACAGGTTTCAGGAAACACGTTTCAAAGTTTCGAAGTTTCAAGGTTTCGAGAAATGGTTTTCCAGCAATCTGAAACTCCTGCTTTGAAACCTCTGAAACCTTGCAACCTTGAAACCTCGAAACTTATTTCTTCAACATCTTGATGGCAACTTCTTTGAAAAAGACGATGTCATTGTCGCTGTGATTTTGCAGGCCGATGTAGCCGTCGTTCGGGCGCGGGCCACGCTGGGGTTCAAACTTGAACTTTCTCTCCGGTACCGGCTCACCTTCGGTGTAATCCGTCACTTTCACGCCATTTAAGACCACGAGTGTATGCGGGCCATCCAGCGTGATGTCCATAGTGTTCCACTCGGGGCCGGGCTTGCCGGGCCGCGCGAGAGGTTTGGTCAAGGAATATAGGGTTGCGGTGACGTGATATTCGTCTTCTTTCGAATCCTCCGGCTGATTGTCGATTTGGACTTCGTAGCCGTAATGCACCGGCATCCATTCTTCGCGCGGTTCGATAGGAATGCGGATGAACACGCCGGAGTTGTCGTTGTGGTCACGCATTTTGTAAACCACGTGAATTACACAATCACCGAGCTTGCCGCCGGTCCAGTAGAGTAGCCCCATGCCGCCGTGGGTGCGAATCAGCCCGTCCTCGACGGTCATATAACCGGGGCCGACATGTTTCCAGCCAGTCAGGTCTTTGCGGTCGAAAAGCTGCTTCCAGTCGTCAGTTTGGGCGTGGATAGGGAGGGACAAACCAAGCGAGCAGACAAAAGCCATCAAATAGCGGGACATGTGTGACCTCAAAGCTGGACATCTTACACCAAGTCCGAGCTTGTTCCGAAGCCCAATCCTTATCCTAAGGGGGTATGTTTTACGCAAAAGGATGCGGCCATCCTGACCGGAACCGCCAGTAATCTACGGTGCACCGAAGTTCCGGAGACTCGCATCAAACCAGATATAATTGAAGCACTCGGTTGTGCCTGTGAGCGCAGCTTGGAGTTCCGGGAGTCAGATGTCCACAAAGATCAAATCAATCATTCTTGTTGCTTCGGCCGGCGTTCTGCTTTTTTCTCTGGCGGGGCAGATCCGGGGCGTACGCGCTTCGAATAACGACGGCGCCTATCCGCAGTTCGAAGTTTATAGCGAAGTGCTTTCGCGGGTACGAAGCGAGTACGTCGAGGAGCCGAACCTGCCGACGGTCACCGACGGCGCACTTCACGGCCTGTTGGAGTCACTGGACTCGAATTCCAGCTACTTGAATGCGGAGCAATATAAGGCGTACAAAGCCCGAAAGATCGGGGCCAAGGGAGACATTGGCGCAGCCATCTCGAAGCGATTTGGCTACGCTTCGGTCGTTGCGGTGATCCCGGGAAGCCCGGGGGACAAAGCAGGGCTGGAAGACACCGACATCATCGAAGCCATTGAAGGCAAGAGTACGCGCGAGATGTCGCTGGCCGAGATTCGCAGCCTTCTTACCGGAGAACCGGGCTCGAACGTAACCCTGTCGGTGGTGCGGGCGCGCAGATCGGAGCCACAAAAAGTCGTTGCGACCCGCGACATCGTGAGCATCCCGTCGGTCAAAGACAAGATGCTCGACGATGGGATTGCGCAGATTAGGGTTGACGCGCTGAACAAGGGAAAATCGCAGGAGATTGGCAACCGGATTAAAGCGCTGCAAAAATCTGGCGCGAAAAAGCTGATCCTCGACTTGCGGGATTGCGCTGACGGCGATGAGGCGGAGGGCGTGACAACGGCGAACCTGTTCCTCAACCACGGTACCATCACTTACCTTCAAGGGCAGAAGTATCCGCGAGAGGCCTTCAACGCCGATCCTTCCAGAGCGATCACAACTCTACCGTTGGTGGTTCTGGTAAATAAAGGGACGGCGGGGCCGGCGGAAATCGTAGCGGCGGCGATCCTCGATAACGCGCGCGGTGATGTACTGGGAGATAAGACTTTCGGTGACGGATCAGTACAGAAACTTATCGAATTGCCGGAGGGCGGAGCGCTCATTCTTTCAGTGGCGAAGTACTATTCACCGCAAGGCAAGGCGATTCAGGACACTGCGGTGACTCCGAATATTCTTGTCGCAGACGCGTCGGACGACGCGGCTGTTCCAGACGAGGACGAGAATGCAGCGCCGTCCGATATCGAGAAGAAAGCGGCGCCTGAGCACGACGAGCAATTAGATAAAGCAGTACAGGTGCTGAAAAGCCGCCAAGGCTAGTGTGATTGGCACGGGCGACCAGCCCGTGCCTCCATCTCCTGTTTTCCGTTTCATTTCTGTTCTTTGTGGTTCTCCCTCCGCCTAATTGAGCAAATTATTTTTCGCATCCTCAAATACAGTCGACGAATGCCTAGTTTTTGGGTGATGAGTTCTCTGAAACGTTCCGTAACTTGTGAAATGGCCATTTCTCAACACCTACTGTGCATGGCCAAAAACGACAATCTTACTGGTACATCCGATGCTTCCGATAGAACTCCACAAGTTGCCCGAACTGATTTCGAGCGTAAGCGGTATCATTTCGAACGAGACTCACGAGAGCAATTGCAATGATCGAAACAATTGCGAACACTACTGCCAGGATCACAACGAGTAGAAAGAAGCTTCCTACGCCAATCGTCATGTAGCCGGTGATCAATAGCAGCCCGCGGAAAGCCGGGAGCGCAGGCGTAGAGCATCGCCGCAGCGACAATAAGAGCGCAGCGACAAATAACACTGTCCCCGCGAGTGCGGCCTTCACCGCGCTTTCAGGTTGGTACCACCGCGCAACAAGTAACGCAATTCCCCAAAAGCAGGCGCTTCCAAGTAACACGATTGCGAGTGCACAGTAAATGAAGACAACGGGATGAGGACGCCATCGCTCAAGCGTGTTCGCGTTAGCCATAGAAATGGGCTGTACCAACCTTTTCGTCGCGCAATGCTAACTTGACAACCTTCTCGGCTCAACAGTTTTTTTGTCTGTTGTTGGCGAAAACACGTGATTCGCTCGCAACCCATAAATTGGAGCTCTGCCGTGTCAATATTCCTTCCTGCTATCCTAAGCACAAGCTTTCATGAAAGCAGTTTTGGAAGAGTTGCGGTCGGCTGAGACGAGCCGCAAACGACTGGTGGCCCGGCTGATTTTTGGCGCGCTGGTGTTGATTGCTGCTCTTGTGGGCGCGACCGCCGGACTGTTGTTGGTCTATTCCACCGATCTTCCCCAGGTCGAAGCCCTCGAACATTACCGCCCGGTTTCGAGCACCGAGCTCTACGACATTCATGGGAACACGATCGGATCGTTTGCACTGCAAAGGCGCGTAGTTTCTTCTTACAACGATTTTCCGCCGGTGTTGATCGAGGCGCTGGTTTCAATCGAAGACAAGGAGTTTTACCGGCACTGGGGAATCAACGTTTGGCGGATTGCGGGCGCAGCATTTCGCGATATTGAATCCGGCGGAAAAGTGCAGGGAGCTTCGACGCTTACCATGCAGTTGGCGCGAAATCTCTTTCTTTCGCCGGACCGCTCGTTTCACCGCAAGATCCAGGAGGCACTGCTAGCGATTCAGATCGAGCGGCGATTTACGAAACAGCAAATTCTCACACTCTACGGCAATCAGATATATCTTGGCCACGGAGTCTACGGTTTCGAAGCGGCGTCCGAATATTACTTCAGCAAGCAGGCCCGGCAACTCACGTTGCCCGAAGCCGCGCTGATCGCTGGCCTGCCGAAATCCCCAATTTATTATTCGCCCGTCAACCACGCGGAGCGCGCGCTGCGCCGGCGCAATCTGGTGATTGACGCGATGCTCGAAGATGGGAAGATCACGGTTGCGCAAGCCGATGTTGCCCGCAATACTTCGCTCGGCCTGAATCTTGCCCACGATCCGAATTCCCTGGCACCGTACTTTGTAGAAGAAGTGCGGCAATATCTCGAGAATAAGTATGGATCGGATGAAGTCCACGCAGGCGGGCTGCGTGTATATACAACGCTCGACATGGATTGGCAGACGGCCGCGAACCAGGCGGTGCTCGACGGCCTTGCCGCTTACGAACGCCGGCATGGCTGGCGCGGACATCTGGAAAATATTCTGTTCGAAGGCCAGACCATGGAGGGTTATCAACATCCCGATTGGAACGAACAACTGGCGCCGGGCGGTTATGAGCACGGGTTAGTCGATGAGGTATCAGTGACTGGGGCGGGGGTAAAAATTGGCGGTTATACGGCGACGCTTGGGCGCGCGGATGTAGCGTGGACGAAGACGCCCGTGACGCGGCTGCTGACACGCGGAGATGTCGTGTATGTGAAAGTGTTGTCGCTCGCGTCCGGCGGAAAGGCGCGAGTAAGTCTTGAACAAGACTCCGGAACGCAGGGCGCGCTACTGGCGATTGATAATGCGAGTGGCGAAGTCCGCGCGATGGTCGGCGGGCGCGACTTCAACCTCTCGAAGTTCAATCGGGCCACGCAGGCTCTGCGACAGGTCGGATCGTCCTTCAAGCCGTATGTGTACACGGCGGCAATTGATCAAGGGGCGACGCCGGACGACACGATTGTGGATTCGCCGGTGATCTTTCAAACTGCCTCTGGACAATACTTCCCGCACAATTATGACGACAAGTATGAAGGGACAATTACTCTGCGGCGCGCGCTGGCGCAGTCCCGAAATGTCCCCGCGCTTAAGCTGGCAGACAAAATCGGCATTCGCACGGTCGAGGACTATGCGCACAAGTTCGGAGTCACGTCGGCGCTGCCGCCATATTTACCGGTGGCGTTGGGCGCGGCCGAGGTGACGTTGCTCGAGCAGACTTCCGCATACAGCGTGTTTCCAGATGATGGCGTCCGGCTGGCGCCGCGCTTTGTGACCAAGGTGACTGACTACGATGGGCGCGTGCTGGAAGAAGATTATCCGGATGTGAAGGATGTGATCAGTTCTCGCACAGCGCGCATCATGACTTCCATGCTTGAAGCGGTCGTGCAGCACGGCACCGGGGTTGCAGCGACAAAATTGAAGGTCCCGCTTGGCGGGAAGACCGGCACCACCAATGATTTCACAGACGCGTGGTTCGTGGGTTTTTCGCCAGGAATAACGGCCGGAGTATGGGTGGGCTTTGACGAAAAAAGATCGCTTGGATCGAAGGAAACCGGCGCCCGCGCGGCATTGCCGATCTGGATGCAATTCATGAGCTCAGCGCTGGCCGGAAAAGATCCAGGTGAATTCCAACCGCCTCCGGATCTGCCGCAGAAACAGACGGCGCAGACTCTAGACACTCCCGATCTGGCGCCTGCCGGGGATGAAGGGCACTGAAATAAAAAACGCCACCCGCAGGCGGCGTTCTGTTGTAGCCGTGAAACTTAACCAGATTTAGTGGTGCCCGCCGCGGCTGCTGTGACCGCCGCCTCCGCCTCCGCCGCTGCTATGGCCACCACCACCACCGCCACCGGAGGACCCGCGCGCGCCGCCACCGGATCCGCCGGAGCGACCTCCGCCTCCGCCGCCGTAAGATGGGGCTCTGCCCCCACCATACGATGGAGCTCTGCCCCCGCCGTATGACGGCGCTGAACGGCCATACGAACCACCGCCGCCGTAAGCAGGAGCTCTACCGCCATATGACGGGGTCGAGCGGCCATAGGCACCCCCGCCATATGAAGGGGCGGGACGACCGTAAGATCCGCCACCGTAAGAGGGTGACGGACGACCATACGATCCACCGCCATTGCTAGGCGATGGTCTCCCGCCGTAAGAGCCGCGATTGCTGGATCCATAGGAGCCAGAGGGGCGCGAGTACGAACTGCCGCCTCCCATGCTGGCCGAAGGCGGACGCGGCACACTATTCCGCGACATCATTTGCGGCGCAGACGGTCGCGAATTTACAGGCCGTGAATTCATCGAGCCTTCACTAACGCCACGGCTGCCGAGATTTCCGTTTGCTGCCTGCGGCCGCTGAACCACTGCTCCGCTCTGTGTGCGAGCACCGGAATTGAAGGAACCGCGGTTGCCTACGCTGCTGTTGTTGCTTGCCCGCGCTCCGGAGTTGAGTGACGCGCGGCTTCCCATAGATGAAGCCGACCGGCTTACAACAGGCCGAGCAAACGCGCGCTGCGGGGGAACTGCAGCCCTGGCTCCGCTCGAACCGAGCATGCTCGCCCGCGACGGCGCGACGCCAGGCGAGTGCACTGCGCTCACACGGCTTAAGGCGCTCGGGGACACCCGCAAATTATTGCGTGAAACCGAGAGCGAGTTCACCAGCGTGTTGCGCGAGACCGCAGTGAATCCGCCGGGAGCGTGCATGTTCGCGTAGTGAGCCTGGTAGCCATTACGTACGTTGACGCGGCCATTCTGAAAGTTGCGATTGTAGATGTTGGTGATGTTTGTAATACGCGTGTTGGTGATATTCACGCGGTTGAAGTAGCCGCGGCTCACGCCATACCATGGGATGAACGGTTCACCGAAACCCAGCGGGCACCATCCGAAGCCTCCGCCGAATCCAAAACCGACTCCCCATCCGCCGCCAAACCACGCGACCAACGCCGGAGCATAGTACGGACGAACGTAAATCGGTCCCGGCGCCCATCCCCAGAACCCCCCGGCATACACCCAACGGCCGTAGTGGAAGGGAGCGTATCCCCAAGGCTCGTAGTCAACCCAAGTCCATCCCCAGGGGGCTTGCCAAATCCAGTGTCCGGATGTGTACGGCGCCCAACCAGCATCAACTGACGGCGCCCAAACTTCTCCGTAATCGGGGGTGTTGCGCCAGGTGCCGTACTCGTCGAGATCGTCAGAGCCTACGACGTCAGGCGAGACATACCGGCCCGACTCGGAATGATCGAGGCGTTGGTCGCGCGCCTGCGCCCACTCGTCAAATGAATCGGGGGCCGGGGCTTGATGCACGTCAACTGTCATCGATGTGCCGTTGGTGAAGCGAACTTGCTCATTGGCGCGAATGCGGACTGCCGGGCCATCGCCGGTTGACTCGCCTTCGCCGCTCCAAACGGTGATGACAGTCTTGTCGCCATTGGGATCGACATCGAAACGGTAATCGCCCGGCTTCGCCACGGTGAACGCCTGGTTAGGCGTGTCGACTTCATATTTTTCGTTGTCGTACAGGCGACGCACGTGCAGGTTCAGGGCTCCCTGATGGAGTTGAAGCTGCACGGAATCTTCAGAGACGTTGGTAACCGTAAGGCTGCTCTCGGAGCCGAGACGGATTAAGCCAGTGCCCACGCTGATTTCGGCGCGTGATTCTTTGTCAGCCCAGATATTGTCGGCGTCCGTCAGCGGCCGGTTGATTTCCCCCGTGACCCAGTCGCCCGTTCCTTGTGGCTGCACGGAAACTGATCCGGTCGTGTACTGCAGGCGAGCGGCACGGGCAGGCGGATCAGGAGTGGCCGGTTCGGAATTACTCTGCGCGCCGTATTGCGGAGTTTCCAACGGCTGATCTTCTGCGCGAGGCGCCGGTTCATTTTGATCGTAATTTTGGTCGTAATGCTGGGCGGGCGGGGCTGGCCGCTGATCATTTTGACCGTACTGCAGATCCTGCTGGTCCTGCTGATTGGCAGGCGGCGCCTGACTATCTATCTGCGGATCATACGGCTGGTTGTCCTGCGCCTGTGCGATAAGCCCAGGCCCCGACATCAGCCCGGAAACCGTCAGAATGCAAAGGAAGCGGTAAAAAGTCCTCATAGAACCTCCCCCGGAGTGCCAACCCAGCCTCCGAGCCCTCCGCGTCTGGATCAAGGCGGAGTAGGCCATTCGAGCTGCCTATTAATGTAACCCTAAAAGTGGTAAAGAGTTTCGGACGATTTTGGCCGAAAAATGGCCTGCTGGCGAGGGTTAGCGTGCCCCTAACTCCAAGGCATAGATTTCTTCCGTTCCAACATCGCGCACTGCTATGGGAACATCGCTGGGCCCAAGGCCGACCCAGGGGAACACGGCTTGCCGCAAGCTGCTGAGATCGACAACGTTTTCTACCTTCGCGTCGCTCACTCGAATGCGGACGAAAATTGACTTCTGGGGAACATGGCCATCGAGGGCATAAACATAAGTGCTGTCTTTGGCCCAAGCCGGAAAGCCCAGCAAACCCGTGGCGAGAGTTGTCCAATTTCGCCGTTCGAAATCGAACAGCAGAAAAGCGCTTGAGTCAGCCTTCAGCGCCAATAACCTCTTCCCGTCGGGAGACCAGTGTGGAGCGAACAAACCCTGTGATCCGGGCAGCGTCATCACTTTGCCACTATTCACGTCTAAGAGGTAAATCTCGGCTTGTTCCTGGTTGCCGGTTATCCACGGCAATCGGCCGAAAGCCAGCGACTTGCCATCAGGTGACCAGCTGGGGTCTCCTTCGTTAAAACGCTCCGCTGTGACTTGCTTAGGTTCCCCGCCATCAACGGGTAGAACATATATCTTCCAAGGTGAATTCGGGGCCCTGGCGCAAAATGCGATCAGGTTTCCGTCAGGCGACCAATTGGCGAACATCACCTCGAGGCCGGCCGAGGTCAATTGCACGCGCTCGCTTCCGTCGTGCTTCGCGCGCCAGAGAGTGCCCCCTGGATAGTCAACATAAAGGATCGCGCGGCCATCCCTCGAGAACTCTACAGAAGAGGCGGAGATTCCCTCCAGAAACCGGACGAACTGATGGCTTCGTGAGTCATAGCGAACGAATTCGCCGCGGTGCTTTGCTCCGATTACAAAGATTCGCCGCCCGTCACCAATCGGAAGCGGAGCTGACGTTTCCATTGGCCCGGTGGTCAGTCGCACTGGGACGGATTTGGACCAGGTAAAAAGGCCGCCGGGTTCGCGCATCATCCAGATGCCGGTATTACCATCGCGCATGGACTGAAAGACGTAATACTTTCCATCCCCACTCCACTGCCCACAGCAGTCGCCCGGCGGAGTGCTCCAGTCTGCGAGAAGACGATGAAGGTGAGTTCCGTCCGACCCCACTTCCCACAGCGCAGTCGATTGGGTCCGCGAGTCCGTGACCGTAAATCGCACCCCATTGCCGTCAGGCGACCATCGCGGCCACCATGGAATACCAATGCCGCCGACTAGCTTACGAGGAGAAGTGCCGTCACTGTTGGAAAGATCCAATTCATCGTTCTTGGCGTACACGAGCCGGTTGCCATCCGGCGACCAAGCTGCATCGTGAGCCAGAAAATTACCCAAGCGTTTCGCGGTTCCACCGATAACCGGCAAAGTATAAAAAGCTAATTCCATGTCAGATTCGCTTCGCACGTCCCCAAGCAGGATCGTTGAATGATCGGGAGAAATGGCCGCCAACTGTACATCACGGAAAGGCGTGGACAAAAGTTCTGTTTCCCCGCCACTGACTGCAACTTGAGCGATCGCGGAATGCGCCGAAAGCGATTCCTGAAAATAAACACGCGACCCATCACTTGCCATCGGAGCTGGAAAAGACGGAGTATTAGTGATTTTTTGGCGGCCATCGTTGGTGATGGCCGACACCCGAATGACGGTGGGCGTGCTCTCCAGACCTTCCCTTCGCGAAACAAAAAGAATGACACAAATTGCGACTGCGGCGGAAAGTAGTGCTATCCGGGTCAGGCGAGTGCGCGAACTCGATTGATGAGGCCAGACCTCAACCGGAAAGGGTAATGAGAGATGTCCGTTTCCGTCTCGAGGTGGCGTCCGAGCCGCTGTGAATTCTGTCGCAGGTTCTACGGGCGCAATAAAACGGTATCCACGCCGCGGGAGAGTTTCAATGAAGCGAGGCTTCTCTGCGTCGTCATCGAGGACCGCCCGAATCCGGCGCACACAGAAATTCAGTCCTTGCTCGAAGTCAACGAAAGTCGTGCCATTCCAAATCTCGTGATGCAGCTCTTCACGCGACACAAGTTTGCCTTGACGAGAAACCAGGACACTCAGGACTTTGAAAGGCTGGGGAGAAAGGCGGATCGGCCTGCCGTGCTTTCGTAGCTCTCCGTTCCGCGGATCAAGCTCAAACGGACCGAACCGCACAACGGCATCATGGTTCTTATCGAGGCTTAGCACTGCTGCACCACAGGCTGGCGAGCCGTGCCCGGCATTGTAACAACCCGGAGCGTGAAGTCAATCGATTGTTGAACCAGCTGCCATCCTGCGTATTTACAACTGCTTGGCCACTCATGAAGCGCTCATGCAAATCTCACCTGTCACAACTTGACCTTCCGTAGGTTGTGCCGTAAGTTGCGGCGCGAAGGCAACTGAACCGAATTCGAACAAGGAGAAAGAATTATGTCTCGCCAATTCATCCGCGTACCTGGGGCATTTGTGCTTGTGTGTGCTTTGACTCTTCTCGCGAGAGCGCAAGACCGATGCTCCTCCGCAGGTGTCGCTGGAACTTATGCAGTTACATGCCACGGTTTTCTGACTCCCGGACCGAGTGCTCCGATGCTGCCCGCAGCCTTACTAGCTAGAGCTGTAGCTGACAAGGACGGAAACTGGACCGGTACTGCAGGGACACTGAGCATTGGTGGCTCGATTGTTACTCTAACCGTGCAGAGTGTCGGTCCGGCGCAGGTAAATCCGGATTGCACCGGGACTATAACCTACGCGCAGACGATAGACGGGCAGCCGGGACCCAACAGTCACTTCAATTTCATTGTGGAAAAAAACAGCGAGATTATTGACGGGATTAGCTCCGATCCCGGTACCGCATTTTCCTGCACTCTAACCAGACAGAACAAGCAGGCGGAAAATAGGTAACTGTCAGATTTTTAGAACCGATGCCAACAATTGGGGAGTAAAAGCGCAAAGGTGCATGCGGGCGGCAGCAAGAGACTCGCCGGCTTGGGGGAGAGCGGCGAAGAACTGTAACCTACTCGGTGCACCTTTTGTCGTCCCGAATTCTGTTGATCTCGAGAATCGCTTCGCCATCCAGAGGGATTCTCGACGCACGTGAGTTGGTTCACTGCTCCGCGTAATATCCGTCGCGGGCTTGAACCGTGGCGTCCTTTTGCTTGGTCTTCAGCGCGAGTTTGTGGTATCCGGCAGTATCGCTTTTTTCAGGGGTGAAGCCCAGGCTGTACTGGTTGCGCAGTTCTTCCTGAATGCTGGCGTAGATTTGATCGATCGGCTGCTTCTTCGAAACCTCAAACAAGCGCCCACCTGTTTCTTTCGAAATGCGGGCCAGAATTTTCTTGCCGTCCGGGCGATCTTCCTGCTCGGAGGGTCGTTGTCCGCCGCCGCGCCGGCCACCACCCATGCCCGGACCACCCATTCCTCCGCCACCCATGCCGGGGAAGCCAAATCCGCCGTGATTGCCCGATTCTTCGTCGTCTTTGAACAGAACGGAATAAACGACGGTGTCGGAGCGTTGGGCCGATTCAATCGCGGTCTCCAGGCTTTCTTTGCTTCCCCGGTCCACGCCGTCCGAGAGGACGATCAGGGCTTTGCGGCCTTGCTGTTTTTGCATCAGCTCATTGGACGCGAGGTAAACCGCGTCGTAGAGCAAAGTACCTGCGTGATGTGAGCCGCGTCTTCGCCCGCCGCCTCCTCCACCACCGCCATTTCTGCCGCCGCCAGGCCAGTTGCCGCCGGAGCCTCCGCCGGTATCAGGAGGATTGTCTTCCTGAGTGGGCGCGGGAGTTTGTAAGGACTCGATCGCAGCCTGCAGCTTGGGGCGCGACGAAGTAAGGTCTTGCAGCAGCTCGACCTCTTTATCGAAATGAATCAGGAAGGCACTGTCTTTTTCTCGCAGCACCTGGTCGAGGAAAGTTTTGCTGGCCGCGCGTTCCTGGTCGAGAACCCGCCGCTGGCTCATGCTGGTGTCCACCAGCAGGCCGAGCGTGAGCGGCAGATTGGTGTCATTGGCGAAATAGCGGATGGTTACCGGATGCGTATCTTCGTCGAGGGTGAAATCATCTTTGGTGAGGTTGGGAACAATTTTCCCGTGCTTGTCGCGCACCGTCGCCAGCACGTTCACCACTTTCACATTGACCGCGATGAGAGGATTCTGCTGGTCGCGTGCTTCGGGCTTAGATTGCGAATCGGGGCTCTGCTGGGCAGATACAAGTGTCGCGATAAGCAGAAGAAGAACACCCATCGATTTAGGACGCATGGAAAATTTGATGCACGCGTTGCTGGATAAAAAAGTAAAGGTTTGTAAAAGGGGATGTTGCTCGGGCTCCGTCGCGTCTGTGCTGCGCCAGCCTAAAAAGCCTTGTCATTCCGAACCGCTTTAGCGGTGAGGAATCTGCTTTTCTCGTGCCCTATTTTCCAAAATTCGCACTCGACGAGTATCCTTGTTCGTTCTTTCCTCGAACCCGCCAGAATGCCCAGCTGCAACGAGATTCCATCGGCTTTATGTCGCCCCTAAGGGCAGCGCATGAATGGTTTAAGCCATCTTCTAAACTAGAGGGAAGGCGAACTCATGACACCTAAGGAATCCACTCATATGGCCGGCGAGGCAAATCATAGCTCCACCACAAAAACAAAAGATCAGGATAGAGGGAAGGGCGCGGTGGAATCGGATAAGAGCGACCATGAAGATGGCAACACCAATATGCAAGGTCAATTGGGTCACCGGGACAAAGATAAAGTTCTGAAGGACGCTGATTCTAATTTGCCGGGTTGAATCATGATCTAGTGTGGGAACAGCAACCCCCGGCTGTGCCCACGTAGGATCATCATTGCATCGACTCAGAACTGCTGAAATGATGTAATACTGAAAACGGGCCTGGCGCGGAGAGTTGGCCGAGCGGTTGATGGCACCGGTCTTGAAAACCGGCATACCTTAACGGGTATCGGGGGTTCGAATCCCTCACTCTCCGCCATTACAACCCAGGTCCCTCGGCTTCGCTCGGGATTTCGGCACGCGGCTTAGACGCCGCGTAACGCCTCAAGTTCGAATCCCTCACTCTCCGCCAGAAATAACGCTGCAGCGACGCTCTCACGTGCAACACCGCGGGGAAGTCATTACCGACAAGGTCTTCGAATTCGACAAGGCGGGGGAGCATGGTTTACCCACGATTCGGGCAGTCGGCGGATAAATAGTGAAATGCTTAACAGTCGAGGTGCTCATTCAAGATGAATGACGCGAAATCCGCACTTCCAGAGATAGAGGCATTTGGCGGCGCGGTATCTTGAGTGTGCTCGCACCCAAGCGACGTTGCATGGGCATGTAGAGTTCGGGCACATGCAGAGCGGGCTACCTTTTATCGTGATGTGGTTTCCTGATTGTGAAACCGCCGGTGTGCGCGGGTTGTTCTTCAGTGGTTTTCCAGGGTAGTCCGTACAGCAGCATGGGTCAGGATCGGCTTCGTCCAGGTTAGGATCAAAGGAATACGTGAAAAATCCGGCGGTGTCGGATCCCCCACACCCTACGCACTCGAACTTTGATTGCCTCGCGCTCTCCACCGCGGCGGGCAACAACATGGGATGTCCGCTGACGGGCGTGACAGAATCGACAGTTCCGTCGTAGTGGACAATTACCTTCAGCGTCACGTCTCCGGTAATGCCAGCCATACGTGCAAGGGGCGGATACGTCGGAGGGAAAATCTTGATCAATCCAACCCGGGCAGCGGAGCCCTGGTTGCCAGCGTTCTGGGCAGCGCAATGCAGGGGCGCTAAAAGCCACAGCGCCATGGAGGCCGCCGACCCAAAGCGTAGCTTCAATTTGAACACAGGTTTTGGGGAGGGAACTTCCACTGCCGAACGCCTGCAAAAAGCATCCCACTTAGCTGATAAGGCATGATTGATTATAGGTATATTCGGTTCTATCCCGGGCCCAATACCCCATTACCCTTGTAATCTGGCGATTACACTCACAACCCGTGGAAATGCCCTTCAGAGCAAGTCGCACCATGGTTTGGTCGCCGATCTGTCGCGCGGGGGCCTTCTCGTCCATGCCTGCTAGGTTCCATGCCTGCTAGATGTAGATGGGCTTCGCTCGGCCGATCCCGGCATAGGTTGTGGGGTGTTATCGCGAAAGGTTTAGTTGAGCCGCAGATCGTAGTCCACCAAATCAGTGACTCCGCAGTGTCGGCGGCTGGCAGGACGGGAATTGCGCCCTTGATGGTTGGTTCTGTTAAAAAGCATCGCCGAAATCCTGGCTAGCGGACTACGGGGTTGCGTGCGCGTCGGGCACTGCTCGGTGCACGGCGAGCAGCTCCTTCAACAGGCCACGCAGCTTAGTCGAGGGTAGTGCGTTGGCGCCATCGGATTTTGCTTCAGCGGGATTGTCGTGCACTTCCATGAAGACACCATCGACGCCGGCTGCAACCGCGGCCCGCGACAGCACAGGAATAAATTCAGGCTGGCCGCCACTGACTGCATGATCGCCATCGCCTGAGGCAGAAGGCAGTTGAACGGAATGAGTGGCATCGAAGACCACCGGCGCGAACTTACGCATGATGGCCAGCGAACGCATGTCCACCACGAGATTGTTGTAGCCAAAACTGGCGCCACGCTCGGTGACAAATACGCGATCGTTTCCGGCCGAGCGGCATTTTTCAACGATGTGGCGCATGTCCCACGGCGAAACAAACTGACCTTTTTTTATGTTGACGGCGCGCTCGGTCATGGCAGCCGCGACCACAAGATCGGTCTGACGGCACAAAAACGCCGGAATCTGCAACACGTCGGCTACTTCAGCGACCTTGGCAACGTCGGTGACTTCGTGCACGTCGGTCAGCACCGGCACGTGCACTTCGTTTTTAACTTTTTTCAGAATGCGAAGCCCTTCGGCCAGCCCCGGCCCGCGAAAGCTGCGAATAGAAGTGCGATTGGCTTTGTCGTATGAGGCTTTAAAGATGAAAGGAACATTTAGGGATCGGGTCACGCCCTTGATGACTTCCGCCATGAACAGCGCATGCTTTTCGCTTTCGATGACGCACGGTCCGGCAATGAGAAACAAGTTACCGGAACCAACGTTGATGCCGTCGACTTGGAATGAAACTGTCAAGAAAAGATTTTAACCGCCGAGAGCGCCGAGATCGCAGAGAAAATGAAGGCAGCTGCATGACGAAACACCTTTGGCGGTCAGCTCGATGGCAGTAGGCGTAATTGTTTAGATGGCTTGGTGGACGGTCGGTGCAGAACGTCACCTAGCTTTTCTCCGCGATCTCCGCGGTCTCGGCGGTGAAGTCTTATCTTCCGGCCACTTTCACGGGCCGGTGAAACATCTCGAGCTCGGTTGCCTGTTTTCTGGCTTCGCGCTCGCGCCCGTGTTCATGGGCCGCACCAATGAATGACTTAAACAACGGATGCGGCTCGAGCGGCTTCGATTTGAACTCGGGATGAAACTGGGAGCCGATAAAATGCGGATGGTCAGGCAGCTCAATCATCTCCACATAAGTGCCGTCGGGTGTTGAACCGGAGATGCGCAGGCCCGCCGCAGTCAGCGGCCCCTCGTATTCGCGATTGAATTCGTAACGGTGCCGGTGACGTTCGCTGATCTCCGTCTGCCCGTAAATCTTGTGCGCCAAAGTCCCGGGCTCGATCTTGCAAGGCCAGGCGCCCAGCCGCATGGTTCCACCGAGTTCCTCAACCCCGCGCAACTCACGCAGCTTGTAAATCACCCGATGCGGCGTGGCTGGATCAAACTCACTGGAGTTGGCTTCGGCCAATCCACAAACATCGCGCGCGAATTCGATGCACGCGGTCTGCATTCCCAGGCAGATTCCAAAATACGGCACCTTCTGCTCACGCGCATAGCGAATGGCCTGCAGCATTCCTTCGATGCCACGCTTGCCGAAGCCACCGGGCACGAGAATGCCGTCATAGTCTTGAAGTTGCTCGGCACAAGCACGCTGGCCGGCCTCCAAACCTTCGGCCTCAATCCAGTTCACATGCAACTTTAAATTGTGAGCCAGCGCTCCATGCACCAACGCTTCTTTCAGCGATTTGTAAGAGTCTTCGTATTCAACGTACTTGCCGACAATGGCAATGCTAACGTCCGCTTTTGGGTTGTACACCCGGTGCACCAACTCTTCCCACTGCTTTACATCGCGATCTTTTGATTCCAGGTGCAAATACTTCAGCACCAGCGAATCCACGCCTTCGTGGGAGAACACCAGCGGCACCTCGTAAATAGACGCGACATCCTTGGCGGTGATCACCGCGCCTTCTTCTACGTTGCAGAACAAAGCAATTTTGGACTTGATATCTTTCGACAAGAAGCGGTCGGTACGGCAAAGCAAAATATCGGGCTGAATTCCGATGCTCAGCAGTTCCTTGACTGAGTGCTGCGTCGGCTTGGTCTTCAATTCCTGCGCCGCCGCAATGAACGGCACCAGCGTCACGTGCATAAACAGCGTATTCTCGCGGCCCAGTTCCTGGCGCATCTGCCGGATGGCTTCCATGAACGGCAGCGATTCAATGTCACCCACGGTGCCGCCAACTTCGACAATCGCTACGTCCACTTCTTGCGCGACCTTTTTCATCGCCGCTTTAATTTCATTGGTCACGTGAGGAATGACCTGGACGGTTTTGCCGAGATAATCGCCGCGCCGCTCTTTAGCGATGATCTGCTCGTAAATGCGGCCGGTGGTCCAGTTGTTGTCGCGAGAAAGCTTGGCGTGGGTGAAACGTTCGTAGTGGCCAAGGTCGAGATCGGTTTCTGCGCCGTCGTCAGTGACGAAAACCTCGCCATGCTGAAATGGCGACATTGTCCCTGGGTCCACATTCAGGTAGGGATCAAACTTCATTAGATTGACCTTGATCCCGCGGCTTTCGAGCAGGCACCCGATCGAAGCCGCTGCCAATCCCTTGCCCAATGAAGACACTACACCGCCGGTTACAAAGATGTACTTTGCCGACATCGTTGCCTCGCTCTAAATTGTGTTGGAAATTTGTGCAGGGTGGCGTGCACGATCAATTATGCCAGAAAGGGTGTCTTTCAGGATATGTCAAATTTTCTACACTCTCTACTGAGCCACGTGGTCTGCACGTAAACTACGGAAACCACTTATGATTCGCCGCTGCGACGAGCGTGATTTTGAGGTTATTTGGGCCATCATTAACGATGGCGCACGGGCTTACGCGGGATCCATCCCCGCCGATTGCTTGAAAGAACCCTACATGTCGAAGGAACACCTGCAGCATGAAATCGACGAGGGAGTGGTGTTCTGGGGGTACGAGGAAAACGGGACCATGATTGGCGTAATGGGTATTCAGCAGGTTAAAGATGTGACTCTGATTCGTCATGCCTACGTTCGGACCAGTAGTCAGGCAAAGGGTATTGGCGGACGCTTGCTTTCGCATCTGCGCGGTCTTGCGAAAGCTCCGCTGCTGATCGGAACCTGGGCCGACGCGGCCTGGGCGATTCACTTTTACGAAAAGCACGGTTTTCAAATCATCAGTCCCAGCGAAAAAGACCGGCTTCTGAGGAAATATTGGACCATCCCCGAACGTCAAGCCGAAACCTCCGTGGTTCTGGCAAGCCAGGAATGGCGTAATGCGCAATCAGCGTGAGCAAAAGCCACCCAAGGTTCATAATAATTGAGACAATGGAAGAGCGAACTTCAGCAAACCGGTTCGTGCTCGTTCTCTGTAGCGCAGCGGTAGTGTGCATCTTGCTCCTACCAAGTAGCACACAAGCCCAGACTGCAACCAAGCGCCTGATCCTGAAAGACGGCTCGTACCAGGTCGCCACCAAATGGGAAGTCCATGGCGACCGTGTCCACTATTTCAGCGCCGAGCGCAATGAGTGGGAGGACGTTCCCAACTCTTTGATTGACTGGGACGCCACCAAGAAGTACGAAGCAGACCGCGTCGCCGGGAAAATGTCGCCGGAAGCGGTTCAACTCGAAAAGGAGCTGGAGGCCCAGCGCGCCGAGGACGAATTGAAATCGCCGCACGTCGCTCCGGGATTGCGCCTTCCCGAAGAAGGCGGGGTTTATGCGCTCGATACTTACCTGACGGAACCACAGTTAATTCCGCTCGACCAGACAGGAGGCGAGATCAACCGCCATACCGGTCACAATGTTTTGCGCGGAGTCATTAATCCTGTGGGGGGCGCCAAGCACACGATCGAGCTGCCGGGAGCGAGGTCTAATCTGCAGATCCATGCCGCGCTGCCCACGTTTTATATCAATCTTGACGCCGGCGAAGACCCGGAAACCAACACCAAGAAACCAGCCACCGAACTTCCCTGGGACCGGTTTCGCATCGTGCGTGCGCAGGTGAAGGGAGACAAAAGAATCGTGGGCGCGATCAAAATTGCGGTGTACGGAAAAGCCAGTCAGGAAGAGCAGGTGGTCCCCGCGGATGCCGAGCAGCTTGCGCAAGGATGGATCAAGCTCACACCCAAGGCGCCACTGCAGCCCGGCGAATACGCGCTTGCCGAGCTGCTAGGAAAGCAGGGTATGAACAGCTATCTCTGGGATTTCGGAGTTCATCCCGATGCGCCGGCAAATATGTCAGTGATCAAGCCAGACACTTCGGGCGCGACTCAGCCCACCGAATCTCCAGAAGAGTTGAAGAAGCGGCCGTAGATAATTAGAGGCCGTCTCTAGATCAGTAATCGATTAAGCTTGTGAGCAGCCGGTTAGTAGCACCATCAGGGTCTGATCTTAAACACGGATCCCCCTCCTGACGACCCACCGCAGAAGGGCGTTGTGCCATAGAGGTTTCCCTTTGCATCGAGGATCAGGCTTGCTGTCGGCTGGCACCCATCTTTCATGGACCAACTAAAGCGGTGAAGCACTGTCTCTTGGCCGGTTGGACTAAGCTTAAAAGCGATGCCGCAGCCTTCATTGACACACTGCGCCATCCTTCCACCTATCAGCGCTGTACCGTATAGATTCCCGGCGCTGTCACGAACCACACCTGCCTCAGGGCTCTTTCCGTCAGTTGAATTAGCGGGGAAACTGTAGAGGGTAGTTTCTGCGCCGGTCGGGCTTAGCTTGAAAACAGTTCCCCAACCTTTGGGGCCTCCCTCCAAGGTGGTGCCGTACAGATTGCCGGATGCGTCCCAGACCAAGGTTGATCTGGGATTCTGCCCATCTGATACTGAACCTCCTTTGAATCTGTAAAGAACAGTCTCCTTACCTTGAGGAGTTAGACGAAACACGGTGCCCAAGGCGGTGTCCCTCGCAAATACGTTTCCGCCTGCCGAGGTCGTGCCATAGAAATTGCCCGCTGCATCGCGGACCAGACCGGCCATGGGAAATGCGCCATCGGGCGAGTTAGTGAATCTATACAAGACTGTCTCCAGACCGGCGGCACTTACTTCGAAAACGGTTCCGCAGCCGGATGCCCCGTAAGGATTGCTGCATCCGGTGCCGCCACCTGATGTCGTTCCGTAGAGGTTCCCTGCGGAATCCAACAGTAACTCTGCTGCCGGGGTCGCTCCATCCGGAGGTCCCGAGAAGCTGTGAAGGACAGTCTCGTCGCCGGAAGGGGTGAGCTTGAAAACCGTACCGTAGTTGTACGTTCCTCCCTGCGAAGTGGTCCCATACAGATTGCCTTGCGAGTCCTGCACTAAACCCGCCCAGGGATATGATCCGTCGCCATTAGCCTGCCCTTTGAAGTAGTAAAGAACAGTCTCTTCCAAAGCTGGGCTCAATTTGAAAACCACGCCGTAATTGTTAGACCCACCGCCACCGGTCCCGTAGAGATTGCCGGCCGAATCACGGAGAAGGCGTCCCGAAGGACTGCCTCCGGTTGTCGCTCCTTGACCGAAGTCATAGAGGATAATGAAGGACGGACTCAATGATGTGGTACCGGAGACTGTTGAGTTTTGAGCTTCGCTTGGGAAGTCATCTACCTGCCCGAGGCAAATTCCGGTAAGTAGACAAGCTGCAATGCTAAGTGCGAAGATTCGGTTTCTTAACCACATCGAAGCGGATGATGGCAACATAAATAAGATTCCCTTTCGGATTGCCTTAGCACCCTTGAACTGCTTGCGGCAGCTACAAGGGATTTCGCCGTATTAGGTGCACAAATCCAGCAGCAGTTTTCCCGCACGTCGCTGCTCGAAACCGTAGTAATGAGGATGGAAAACTGCACCCGTACTTAGAGCGGTTTCATTGACCGTTAATACAACTGCAAATTAGACTGTGAGAAACCACATGCGGCCCTATCTTTCCACCCGAGTTCTTCTGGCCGATATCGAGAATGCGCTCGCCGAAAATCGCCCATCTTTTCATCATTCGCCGCTGGAGAAAGTTGCTGGGCTGTTGGCGGAGGGTCGTCACTACGGCTGGGTTGGAATTTATCTGACTTTGGAAAAACAACCGGCCATGCCTCTGCTGCCGAACTCGGCGCATCCCGCGCAATTCGAGGCCTCAGGGACTCGCAAAAAAGTCATCGTGACAATGAAAATAGCGGGACGCGAGATCGGGTTTTTGAATGTGGAGAGCGATCGCGAGAATGCCTTTGGCGGAGACGAGCGGGTTTTACTTGAGCGAGTCGCAGGTCTACTGGCAAAGTTTCTCGTCGGACCGGGCAAGTATCTGATACGCAAGGCCGCGGAGCCGGAACCGCCCCCGAAAGCTGCGGCCGCGTAGATTTGATTGTGGAGTGACGGGCGTCTCGCCCGTCCTGGTAAGGCCGCATCCGCAATATAAACTGCACAGTCAAGCTCCAGTCCCCTTCGTCTTATACTGCCGTGTGGTGAATTCAGCTCCGACATCCCGCCTTGCTTACATCGACTGGCTTCGTGGGCTGGCTTGCGTGCTGATGTTCCAAACCCATTGTTATGACGCGTGGCTCGGAGGCGTTGCACGCGATTCCAAATTCTTCATGTGGTCGCAACTGGGCGGAACATTCCCCGCGCCTCTGTTTTTGTTTCTGGCCGGAATCTCTTTCGCTATGGTTGTTGACAAACTCAGACAGAAGAATCTCTCCGCCAATCAAATCGCGAAAACGACAATAAGGCGCGGGGCTGAGATCTTCGCGCTCGGCTTGCTGTTTCGACTGCAGGAATATGCCATCGCTTTAGGGTGGGCGCCGTGGAGCGATTTATTCCGCGTGGACATCCTCAACACCATCGGGGTTTCGCTGATGCTGATGGGCGTAATGTGCTGGCTCGTTCTCGCGATAGGTAACCTTAGACAGCCACGTAGCCCTGGACGCCCTCGTCCAGGGAACTCCTCGGCTGAAACCCAAAGCTCCACGAGCCTAGTTGCCGTAGCTATGCTCGTGACAGCTGCCATCTCCGCACTCACGCCATTACTCTGGACCACGTGGCGACCGCGATTGCTGCCCTGGGAACTCGAAAGCTACATCGACGGCGTTCACAATCTCGGCCAACCGCAGTCGTGGATCTTCCCAATCTTCCCGTGGACCGCTTTCGCCTTCGCCGGATTGGTATTGGGCTTTCTGCTGACAAGCACTCGAGCTAAAAAAATCGGCGCGTATGCTTTCTTGCTGATCGGCGTTTCTGGAATTGGTTTAGTTTTCGTGTCGAAATTTCTGGACTCGCGCGGATGGCGCATTTATCCGGTGTATGACTATTGGCACACCAGCCCCAGCTTTTTCATAATCCGGGTGGGAATGCTCTTATTACTCACCACCTTCGCTTACGGGTGGTGCCGTCGGGGACCGGGCGAGTGGCGGTTCAGTCCAATGATCCAGCTGGGCAAGACATCTTTGCTGGTTTACTGGGTCCACATCGAACTGGTCTATGGGAAGTTCGCGATCCTGCCGCATCGCAGCCAAACCATTGTGGGAGCGACCGCAGGATTGCTCGTCATATTTTTTGCCATGCTGGCGCTATCGCTGTTGCGCACTAGGCTGCAGGGGAGATTAGGGCAAATCGCGATGTGGCCGCGCAACCGCGTACGGCCAGCGGGTACTGCTTCAACGTAGCTGACGTATCAAAAAGCACAGAATAATTCAGGCGGGAAATACCACGGAGTGCTCGGCGCAAACGGTGTGATATGGTTCGCCCTTCATCTCACCCTGGAACGCTTTGGCCGGATAGGCACAGCGAAGATAGAAGAAGTGGGTCCTGGCGAGTTCATTCCAGAGCTGTTCAAGGCGTAGGGCGGCATCATATTTTTTCTGCTTCCACAAGACCGCAACCATTTCGCCGAAAACGACCACGCGCCTGTGCTTTACGTCCGCGGCAGCTTCCGCTTTGCGAATGATGGCGCCGAACTCCCGGAGAAATTTCTGGCGGTTCGGGCCGCGCGGCTCCATGAACCTGGCCAGGGCTTCGGTCGCATCCGCCACCACAAACCGACCCTCTTTGGCGGCCCTTTCGAGCTGAATACCTCGAGCTGACAGCCGCCTGAGCAGACCCTTTTGATGTGTCCTAGTCATTACGACAACCACAGACTCGCCTGCCTTCAGCGCATTTCCCAGCGATGCACCTAAACTATCGAGCAGGAAACGGTCAGTGGTGTAGAACTGGACCACATGGGCGGGGTCCGGCACCGGGTGTGCGGAAAAGACTTCGGCGCCCAAAGCACCCATGATTGCGGACATCCCCAAACCCCCGCAAGATTTTCGCTGCACGTGCAGCTTTGATTCAATACCCGGAACACTGTAGATCGCCTCAGGGGAGATCAGTACCCGCGAACTGTAGGCGGCTCCCGGGCTCGGGCAATCTGCTACCATTCCCAACACATTCCCCATGCACATTCTCGCCTTCATCGTGGGAATAACGGTTATTTTGACCGTCCTGCTGGACGCGTTCGAAACCGTGGTCTTGCCACGTCGAGTGCAGCGGCATTTCCGGATCACGATCCTGTTCTATCGCAATACCTGGGCGCCGTACGCCAAATTGGCCAGCCACATCAAATCCCAGACGCGACGCGAAACTGTTCTGGGATATTTCGGGCCGCTGTCGATGATTGCCTTGCTTTTCATTTGGGCCTGCGGGCTTATACTTGCCTTCGCGCTGCTGCAATATGGAGGCGGCGCGCACCTGTCTCTGGGAAATCAGCCAATTAATTTCCGGCTCTTGCTGTATCACAGCGGGGAGACTTTCTTCACGCTCGGCTACGGAGATATCACTCCCGCATCCTACTTTTCGCGGGCGCTTTCGGTATTAGAAGCAGGCATGGGCTTCGGCTTTCTTGCCATCGTGATCGGATATCTGCCCACCATTTACACCGCTTTTTCACGGCGGGAGATTGAAATTTCTCTTCTCGATGCGCGTGCCGGTTCGCCTCCCACTGCGGCCGAGCTACTGACCCGGGCGCTGAGTAGCATGGACGGCGGAACTCTCGACCGGCTGTTTCATGACTGGGAACGTTGGGCCGCTGAGGTTCTCGAGAGTCACCTGTCGTATCCCGTGCTGAGTTTTTACCGTTCCCAACACAGCAACCAATCGTGGCTAGGCGCGCTGACCGTGATTCTGGATGCGACGGCACTGGTGATTGCGGGCATCGATGGCGTCAGCAGCGAGCAGGCGCGATGGACCTACAAAATGGCACGGCATGCAGTGGTGGATTTGGCGCAGGTGGTGAACGCGCACTATGACCCAAGTTTTGAGGAGCGGCTTACGGAGGAAGATTTGACTCAGATCCGAACTCGGCTTGCAGACAAGGGACTGAAATTGGGTGCCGGCGCTGAAATGGAAGAAAAGCTGCACGAACTGCGAATGAAATATGAACCTTACGTTTTGGGTATCGCGAGGAACTTATATATTCCGGTCCCCCCGTGGATCCGTCACGACAAGGTCAAGGACAATTGGCAAGCTGGCCCGTGGGACCGAATGATCCAGGCGCAAGCGCTCGGCCGGGTTTCGCGCGAGAGACAGGAACGCCAGGGCGTTACCGTCGACGAGCACTTCTGATCAGGCACCGCAGACTATACGCCACGGGTCAGTTCTCAGTTTTTAAAGACTACAGCTTAGTGCGACGCAGCCGTTGCATGGTCACGCTCCACGTCTTTGAGGCGCGCAGCTTTACCACGAAGATTGCGCAGATAATAGAGCTTCGCGCGACGGACCTTTGAAGAGCGCACCAGTTCGATTCTGTCGATGACGCGGGAGCTGATGGGGAAAATGCGCTCCACGCCCTGGCCGAAGCTGATCTTGCGCACCGTGAAGCTGGCCTGCGGCCCACGCGTGCGCGCGAGCACCACGCCTTCAAACGCTTGCAGGCGCTCTTTGTCGCCCTCTTTGATCTTCACGTGAACGCGGACGGTATCGCCGGGGACGAACTCGGGAAGGTCGGTGCGCTTGGTCTTTGCAAGAAGTTTTTCGATGATTAGGCTCGTCATGGTCTTGATCCTCTCAGGGTCACGCATGCACCCTATGAATTGTCATGATGAATTGTCATTCCGAGTGGCTTTAGCCGCGAGGAATCTGCTTTTCTAGCTCAACAGCAGATTCCGCAGGACTGAAGTCCTTCGGAATGACAACTCTTACTTACCAACTTCTATTTACCAACTTCGCCAGCAATCTCTGCCAGCAATTCTCGATCGTCTTTACTCAACCGCGCCTCATCCAGCAGATCAGGCCGGTTGTGCAGCGTCTTTTCGAGCGCTGAACGCCGCCGCCAGCGCCGGATGTCATCGTGGTTGCCGTTAAGCAGCACTTCCGGCACTTTCATCCCGTGAAAATCCGCGGGACGCGTGTAGTGCGGATAATCCAGCAATCCGCCTGACGCGCAGGTGGAATCGGGTGATGTGGGGCGGGCGCCCTCGCCCGCCAAAGCATCGCCGCCCAACTCCGGTCCCGCAAAAAACGACTCCTGCCGCGTTGACGCTTCGTTTCCGACCGCGCCTGGGATCAACCGGGTCACCGTGTCGAGGATTACCGCAGCGCCCAATTCCCCGCCACTCAGAACGTAATCGCCGATCGAAATTTCGCGATCAGCAAGATGCGTTCCCACGCGCTCATCCACACCTTCGTAGCGGCCACAGATCAGCACTAGACGTTCGAGCTCTGCTAACTCAGATGCAAGTTTCTGATCAAAACGCCTGCCCTGCGCAGAAAGCAACACGACCGACTGCTTGGCCGCTGCACGTTCCTCACGCGCCGCGACCTTCAGCGACTCCACACATTCAAAGATCGGTTCCGGCTTGAGCACCATGCCCTCGCCGCCGCCAAATGGGCGGTCATCCACAGTGCGATGACGATCGCGGGTAAACGCCCGCAGATCGTGAATTTCAATCTTCACCAGCCCAGCTTCACGCGCCCGGCGGACGATTCCGTAATCCAGCGGCCCGCGAAAAAACTCCGGGAAGATAGTGATGATGTCGATCTGCATCGCAAAGCTGTGAGTAGTGAGCCGTGAGCTACGAGTAAAACGAATTGCTCAGTGCTCGTTGCTCATTGCTGTTTCTTCTCTTCGTCCGTCAGCGGCGCGTTCACTTCCAGCAGGCCCTCGGGCAAATTCATCTCGATGCGCTTGTGCTCGAGATCTGCGTTCACCAGAAATTCCTGCGCGTATGGAATCTCTAACTCATTCTTTCCCGACCCGACCACCAGCAGCGGCGCTTCACCAGCTCCGAAGCGGACATCGCTTACGACGCCAACTTCGCGTCCACGGTCGAAGACTACGCAACCGACCAAATCGCTGACGTAAGCCGCGCCCGGCCCCAACTCCGCACGCTCACTTTGCGGAACCTGCAGTTCACTCCCCACTAAAACTTCGGCGTCTGAAATCGAATCAACCCCGGCAAACTTCAGTACCACCCAATTCTTGTGCGGCCAAACGTCGTCGATCCGCAACTCGCGCCGGCTGCCGTTTTCGCCAAGCCCGAAAATCCGCATGCCAGCGTGCAGCCGTCCGGGTATATCGGTGTGCAGCTCGACGGCAACTTCCCCATGCCGCCCTTGCGTCTTGACCACGCGCGCCAGAGTGATGAAGTCTTCCAATTCAAACCGGCCACTGACTTACACGGATCTTAAATAGCTCCTAGCCATTAGCTTTTAGCCTCTAGCTGACGTCGCAACCGGGGTTTGGCTAAAAGCTAAGAGCCAATGGCTAAAAGCTAAAATCCGCGTGAATCCGTGGCTAATCGAAGTTCTACTCCAGAATCTCCAACTCGTAGCGCCTTCCGGCCTTCTCGCCCGCGGCGTGCAGTAGATTACGCATCGCTCGCGCAATCTTGCCCGACTTCCCGATCACGCGGCCCATATCGTCTTCCGCGACTTCGAGTTCGAGCACCAGTTCGCCGTCCTCGTCCACTTGTTCGACGATCACCTGATCGGGCGCAGCGACCAGCGCTTTGGCTAGGTGCTCGATCAAAGCCTTCGGATTGGGAGCCTGGTCAGTCATGTCAGTTAGCTGTTAGGCAGGCGGACTGGATTTACGAATTGTCGAATTTATACATTGACGAATCTCAGCGGTTCAAAAGTCGTCAATTCGAAAATCTTTCAATTCGTAAATCTTACGACGCCACCGGCTCGGCCGGCGCTTTCCCCGCAAAGCCCAGAATCTTGCCGACGCGTTCCGACACCTGCGCGCCCTTGGAGCGCCAGTAGTCAATGCGCTCGCGCTTGAGTTCCACGCTGGCCGGGTTGGTGCGGGGGTTGTACGTCCCCACAATCTCCACCGGACGCCCGTTGCGCGCCCGTTCCTTCTCGATCACCACCACACGGTAGTGCGGCTGTTTGCGCGCGCCTACGCGCGCCAGACGAATCATTAACACTGAACTGGTTTCCTTTCTTAATTAACCTCGAACCACGTAGGGACGGGTGCATCACCCGTCCGGTCGAGCCAAGCTCGGCAAATTTCAAATTGCAGGGTGCCCCATGTCTCGCTGTCTTTTGCGAGACGTGGGAACCGCGCTTTCACTCCGCTTTTCCTGCTCTTCCGAAAGGGGGGAGTGGCTCGGCCTGCCCTGCACCACCCGGCGGGAATAAGACAAGTAATTATTATGCTGGAGCTTAGCAGGATTGGCAAGCGGCGCAGCTTCACGGAAAGTTTGTTGTTTGCCTGAATGGATTAGGAATTGGTAGGCTGCGGACATGAGTACCAGGCCGGAAAGCGTGATAGACGAGGTCGCGGAGCTGAGAGCTCAGGTAAAGTCTTTAAGGGCCCAACTTGAAGAGTCCACAAAAACTACGACGCAGTATCTTCAGAACGTGGCGCATCAACTAACTGCACCGCTTAACGCGATCAAGTGGTCTATTGAATCGCTTAAGGACCCCAAGGTACGGTTCGAGCGGAAGATGAAGCTCCTAAGCTCGATCTATTCGCAAGGCACGATCCTTGTGCACCTGATCAAGAATTTCAGTCTCATGTCTAATCTTGAGGCTGATCACGAGTTGGGTCAGTTTCGCGATAAACCGGAAAGAGTCGATCCCCTTCGGCTAGCGATCAATCTGGCAAATGATTTTCAGCCCCAGGCAGCCGAAGGAGGAAAAAAGATAATAGTGGATGAAATCACGTTTGACGAGGTCTTTGGCGAGCAGCACCTCCTTGTCGTCAAAAATCTAATTGCCCAGGCACTTTCGAATCTCCTTGAGAATGCTGTGAAGTACTCAAACTTAGGAACCACAATTGCCGTGGAGGCAGTGCAGATGAGGATCCCGAAGTTGGGCGATGAAAGCTGGACAGGGTTTTCAGTCCAAAGTATTGGGCTACAAATTCGGCCCGAGGAATTCCAGAAACTGACGGAGCGCGGTTATCGTGGGAGTGACGCAAAACAACGAATTCCGGCAGGCACAGGAATCGGACTATATTTGGCGGAACGGGTTATGAGTCTTCACGAAGGCATTCTGAACGGGCGTGTCAACGGCGGCACAGCGACGTTCATGTTGCTTTTTCCTAAATCAAGGATCAGATGAACGCCGCCAAACCCAAAGTGCTGCTGGTAGATGACGAGCCAAGCCAGAGCAGTGAGCAGCTCGCGTTCTCTCTTGAAGCACGAGATTTTGATTGCCTTATTGCGACTGATATGAGCGCCGCGGTGACTGCTCTCGAGCAAAACGATATTGCGGCGCTTGTTACAGATATCATGATGCCACCTGGAGACAGGTTTCGGAAAATTAACTCCCAAGAGGCGGGTTTCCATCTCATCGAGTATGTTAAGAAAAATTGGCCGAGGCTACCTATAATCTGTCTTTCGGTGATCGGTGATCAGGTCAGAATCAAACGTCTCACTGATCGCGGAGTACGATATCTGCGCAAAGGCGAAACGCCACTCTCTACTGCAATAGAAGTCGTCACAGCAATGGCAACCGGAAAGCGCGTACAACTAGGAACCAATGAAGATTCTTATCGTCGAAGATGACAACTTCTATGCCCAGTACATGTCGGAGATGCTGCAGGACCGGGGTGTCGAGACAGCCGAAGTCCCCTCGGCGGATGAAGCGCTCGCTACAGACGTCTCTTCCTATCAAGGCGCGATTGTTGACGTAATGCTCCCGAATAATCCGGAATCTTCCGGAATTAGCAACGAAGAAAGCAGGGGAGGATTTTGCACTGGGATAGCCGTTGCACGCCGTCTGCTCCAGAAGAACCAGAATCTTAAAGTTGTCCTGCTGTCTTCGGACGTTGTCGGCGGGGAGGCTGAGGCTTGGGCACAGTCAAAATCGGTGCCGTTTGTACGCAAAAGCGATCCGAGTGAAAGATTGACTCAGGTGCTCAGCAGCCTTGGTCTTCTCGGCGCAACAGAAACTCCCCTTGCCTTTATAGTCCACGGTCGTGACGAGACAGCCCTACTCCAGCTTAAGAATTACATTCAGAACGTTCTGAAGTGGCGGGAGCCTATTGTTCTTCGGGAGCAACCTAGTTCAGGTAAGACTGTGATCGAGAAATTTGAGAACTACGCGTACAAGATAGACTGCGTATTTGTCCTCCTCACGCCGGACGATAAGGTGATATCCAGCGGCAGTAATGATGAAAGAAGGCGCTCGCGACAGAATGTAATTTTCGAGCTCGGTTTTTTCTACGGCGCTCTAAGTCGGCATTCCGGGCGCACCATCATTCTCTACAAAGAGCCTCTGGAGCTTCCATCCGATATCGCCGGTGTCGTCTGGATCGATATAACCGCCGGCATCGATGCTGCCGGTGAGAACATACGCAAAGAAGTAGCGCCATTGCTGGCGTCCTAGGGCCCAAAAGTCAGGTGCTGGCCGTGGCTAGACTTCTGAAATGCGCCTCTAATTTACGAGTTATAACAAATTCCGCATCCCGCACCCGGCACGCTGGGCCGCCCTTTTAAATCACCTCAAACCGACGCTGACCTGCCCCTTCGACTACTCAGGGCGTACGCTTCGCGATTTTCGAAGGGTGGGTACCTCGAGTTTCGTGAATCGGGAAGGGCACGAGTTCACTCGTGCCGACTCGTCTGAGTGAACCAGACGGCTTTAGCCGCTGAGGTCTGCTCTCAACTGTGCACGGTGACCGCAACTGCAGATCCCTCGACTCTGCAGGATCATTCGCAAGCGAATGATCCTGCTGCGCTCGGGATGACACGGGTAGTAGAGCGCAGGCGGCACGGCTGAAGCCGTGCCCTTCCCGGTTCGTCACATCTACCGCCCGGCCGTCCATCCTTTCGCATTTCTGCTAAACAGCGGGCGATTTCTTGCTCTCGCACCCGTAGTATCCTTCTCACCTGAGCTATGGAAGTTTTTCTGGTTGACGGCACATACGAGCTGTTCCGGCACTACTACGCCGTGCCTTCCGCGCGCGATAAGCAGGGACGGGAAGTTGGCGCGGTGCGTGGTGTCCTGGCGTCGGTGCTGGGAATGATTAAGGGCGGGGCGACGCACATCGCGGTGGCCACTGACCACGTCATCGAATCTTTTCGCAACCAATTGTGGCCGGGGTACAAGACCAGCGCCGGCGTCGAGCCTGAACTGTTGGCGCAATTCCCGCTGCTCGAGGACGTCTTATCGGCAGCTGGTATTGTGGTTTGGCCGATGGTGGAGTTCGAGGCCGACGACGCTCTCGCTGCCGGCGCGGCAGCCGCAGAAAAAGACTTCCGCGTGGAACGCGTCGTAATCTGCACGCCCGACAAAGACCTCGCGCAATGTGTGAGAGGCACGCGGGTTGTGCAACTCAATCGGCGCACGCGAGTGACCCTGGATGAGCAGGGCGTCATTCAGAAATATGGTGTCCCGCCGTTGTCGATTCCAGACTATCTGGCGCTGGTGGGCGATTCGGCAGACGGTTATCCCGGGCTGGCAGGCTGGGGCGCGAAATCGTCGGCTGCGGTGCTCGCCAAGTTTGGCCATCTGGGGTCGATCCCAAAGGATTGTCGCGACTGGCACCTGAACGTAACCAGCGCAGGCGCTCTCGCCGACACCCTTTGCCGAGAGTGGGACAACGCGTTGCTTTTTCGAACGTTGGCTACGCTCCGCACTGACATTCCGTTGTTTGACGACGCAGAACAGTTGCGATGGAACGGGCCGAAACCGGAGTTTGACGCCATAGCCGCCGGACTGGACAGTGCGGTCACGCAAACTCGCAAGGCGTCACCACGCAAAACTGCGAGCGCGTCCTAGGACCGCAGCGCGTTCGCAGTCGGCGAGGCTGGCCAACCCGTGCAGCTCAACGTTTGGACACGTTTGGCGTACAAACGGGAAGGGCACGAGTTTCACTCGTGCCGAATGCGACCAACTTGCCTTGTGCTTTAGCCTCTGAGGTTTGCTTTTGATTGCCACGTTTTCGGCAGCAACTGCAGATCCCTCGGCTCCGCAGAATCATTCGCAAGCGAATGATCCTGCTCCGCTCGGGATGACAACGTCAAGAAATCGTTTGTTTTAGACTTGTGCGCCGAAAGGAGAACCAATATGGCGCTTTATCAGACGGGTGGCTACCAAGTGAAGGCCTCGGGGGTAAACAAGGTCAAGCAAGCGATCAAAGATTTCGTGCAATACGTGCAAGCCAACGAACCGGGCACGCGAATGTATCTTGCCTGGCAGCAAAAGGATGATCCCACGCGCTTCGTACACCTGTTCATTTTTGAGGACGCAGCGGCCCAGGCCCGACATGGCGAATCCGATGCGGTAAAAAAATTCGAGTCCGTGTACTCACCCGAGCTTGTGGGCGGGGACGTGGTTTTCACCGACTATGAAATGATCGCCGGAAAGCTACCGAACACGGCGCGTTCGGAGGCGGCGGACTGAATTGCGGCCGCGGGACAAAATCTTTCTCCTGAACGCAGATGAACGGTTTAGCATTTCCTTTTTTGCGGCCCGGAAAAGCAGATCCCTCGACTCCGCGGATCATTCGCAAACGAATGATCTGTTCCGCTCGGAATGACAAATGGGTGGGAAGGGCGGCGCCTTTCCACTTCCCCTTCGACTACGCTCAGGGCTTCGGCTAAAGGAGGGCAGGCTATAAAGCCGTGCCTTTCCGCACAGGACTGTCATCCTGAGCGGAGAGAGCTGATTCGCATTGCGAATCAGCCCACGGAGTCGAAGGACCCCGCAGATGCCGGCAGCAAGGTCAGCTTGAAGAGGCATTCTCACTATCGCTCATTCTGGTCACCGGAAGAAACTCCTTGCAACGCCTCTGCTTGTGCAAAGGTGCACGGGGTCCATCGACTGCGTTGTCGTTCGCTTTGCGAACGACAAACTCCGCTCAGGATGACATGTCTTCGAACCAGCCTAATTGACACAGCTATAAGCCGTGCCCTTCCCAATTGTTCTTCGCCATACAATCAGCACCTAACTTAATGTCTTCAATTGACAAAAGTCGCCGCCTCGCCATTAAGAATCTCGTTGCATTCGCTGTACTAATCGGTTACGCTACGCCGACCTCAGGCCGCTAGCTACGTCGTGTGGCAACCCGAGAATTACAACTCAGGAGAACAAAATGAAACGAGCAGGAACAACTGTGGCTCTGACGATACTTTTTGCCTTACTGTCTCTGACTCCAGCTCTTGGCGCTCAATGGCATGCGAGCGTAGGCGCCCAAAGCAAAGACAAGGGACGCCAGGCGCTCGCGTTTTTGCCAAACGAAATCTGGATTCACGCCGGAGACAGCATCACTTGGACTTTCGAAGTCGATGAAATTCACACCGTCACCTTTTTGACCAACGGCCAGACCCGCCTGCCTTTCCCTGTCGGGTGCCCGGGATTTTCCGCAAGCGGTGCGACGTTTGATGGATCGACCTGCGTGACTACTCCGCCTTCCGTAACCGGACAGACGTTCGGCGTCCTGTTCCCAACATCCGGCAATTACAAACTGGTTTGCCTGGTGCACGAAGACATGACCGCCACGGTCCACGTCATGGATACGTCTGTGGCGCTTCCGCACGACCAACAGTTCTATGACAGACAGGCCGCCGAGCAAGCCCGCGATCTGTTGTCAGCGCCGGACCGTGACGGACATGACAGCGAGCAGGCGCACGATATGGGATCCGGCCGCCATCACGACGGTACCGCGAATGCTGTCGCGGTAGGAATTGGCAAAGTCGTGGCCAACGCCGGTGGGCATCAGACAGTTTCTCTCATGCGATTTGTTGAGCCAGAGACGGTGATCCATGCCGGCGGTACTGTTGAGTGGACGAATCATGATTCGATTACGCCGCACACAATTACATTCGGCACCGAGCCCGCGGACCCCATGCCTCCGTCCAGCAACGTGACGGTTGACGCGGACGGAGCTCTGCACGCGACCATCACCTCAAACTCCGATAGCGTCCATTCGGGGTTCATCATGTCAGCCCCGCAGGAGCGGCTGTTCTTGCCGCAGGCTCCTTTGGGGACGACCCGGTTTCGCATCACGTTCGCGACGCCCGGCGTTTATTCCTATATCTGCGCACTGCACGACAACTTGGGTATGAAAGGGCGAATCATCGTCCTTCCGTGACGAGGTTGCAGAATGCGCCGTACAGTACTAGAATTCGCGCGGTAAATCAGCCACACAATTTGATCGCAATGGAGGCAGTATGAAAATCAGAACTGGTTTGTTGACGCTCGGGTTGTGCTTGGTAGCGGTAATGTGCTTCGCAGCCAACGACGCGATGATGGGCACCTGGAAACTGAACGAGGCAAAATCGAAGCTCGCCGCCGGCGCGCCGAAGAACAACACAGTTGTTTATGAAGCTGCGGGTGACAGCGTGAAGATCACAATTGACGGCACTGCGCCCGATGGGACGGCGCTCCACAGTGAGTGGACAGGTAAGTTTGACGGCAAAGACTATGCCTCGACGGGGAATCCGAATGAAGATATGCGTTCCTCTAAACAGATTGATGACCATACGCTTCACGTAACGTCGAAAAAGGGCGGCAAGGTTGTTCTCACAGCCCACGTTGTGCTCGCGGCCGACGGCAAGAGCCGCACCGTTACAACTACGGGAACCGATGCGAAGGGCAAGAAGTACAAAAGCGTCGCCGTGTACGACAAGCAGTAAGCGGGATCGCCAGTCGCGGTCGTAAATTCGGGTGCCCCGAAATCGGGGCACCTCTGTTTTTCGATGGATAACTCTTCTGGTTCCTGTCCGACAGGAATTCCCACTTTCGCGGTCTCGGCGCAAAGGCGGCGCGCTTACCGGCGGTTATCTAGCTTCTCATTTGCGGACCGCTATCCCACCTTTTACTACCTTGGTTCGCGGTGATTGCAGGTTTATTATTTCCCAAATGAAAAAAACAATGTCGAGGAAGTCTGCGTCGAAGAAGAGCGATAACCCCAAGACGGTCGACGAATACCTCGCTGCGGTGCCGCAGCCGGCGCGGGGAACTTTGAACAAAGTTCGAGCGGCGATCCGGTCGGTGGTGCCTGCCGAAACCACCGAGGTGCTCAGTTACCGAATTCCCGCATTCAAATACAAAGGGATGCTCATGTGGTACGCGGCGTTTTCGGACCATTGCAGCCTGTTCCCAACCGTGTCTGTGATCGAACAATTCAAAGACGAACTGAAGCCGTTTCGGAAGTCAAAGGGCACAATTCATTTTGCGGTGGACAAGCCCCTGCCGGCCGCCCTAGTGAAGAAGATGGCCAAGGTGCGAGTCGCGCAGTTGGAAGCTAAGGGGCGTTAACTAGCCAAAGCTACGCAAACTGGACAGTGGGGAGCATAATAGAGGTAGGGAGAAAAGGTTATGGAAAGCAAATCTCCACATCGGGGAATTACGATGCACCAGCTTCAGGTCGGAAGTAATTTTCCCGGGCTGTTGTTCGCGGTCGGAAGTTCGCTGATATTTCTGCTGGCTATTCCGGCGCTGTGGTACCTGGTGGTCGGCGCGCTTGCGGTTGGATTGGTGATCGCGGCTGTGCTCCAGATGGTGCACGAAAGGCCAGGCAAATCTGAGCGGCTTACCCTCAAACTCTGAGTTAAAGACCTTTGTTGCGCAGGAACTCCCTTACTACTTCTTTGACGTCGCGTTTTCCCCCATCCACTTCGTAGTTGAGTTGGCGCATTTCCTGATCGGAGATCTTTCCGCGTAAGGCGTCGAGCACAGTGCCAAGTTCCGGATGCTCGGCCATAGTTTGCTCACGAATCACGGGAACGGCTTCGTATGGCGGGAAGTAATGTTTATCGTCTTCGAGCACGGAGAGATCGAGCGCGGGAATGAGACCGTCAGTCATATTTCCGGCGATTAAATCAACCTGATGATCTTTGAGAGCGCGAGTCAGAAGGCCGAGGTCCATGATGCGCGGTGGCGCGCCGAAACGCAGGCCGTAAGTCGCGACCAAGCCTTTGTAGCCGTCGGGGCGTTCCATGAATTCGTAGCCGAACCCTGCGCGCCATTGCGGAGTGTACTGGGCGGATTGCGATAGCGTTTGCAGATGCAAGCGGCGGGCATCGTGACCGCGAATTTCAATAGCAAAGGTGTCGTTGAAGCCAAGCGGAGGGCCGAGGGTCAGATGAAAGCGGCGTTCGTATTCTGATTTCACACGATCGTAAACGGCCGTGGGATTGGACGTTGCCGGCTCCTTCAGGACGGCGGTGAGTGCGGTGCCGGTGTATTCGGGATAGATATCAATGCGTCCCGCAAGAACGCTCTGGTGAGCAATGTAGGTGCCGCCAAGATAGAAACGGCGCTCGACTGGGAGATGAGTCCTGTTTTCTATCTGCTGTGCGATCAGTTCTCCCAAGACGATTTGCTCGGTGAAGTTCTTGCAGCCGACGACGATGCGGTCGTGGTGGGAGCAGGCGGGAAGGGAGAAAATTAGGGTTAGAAGGACGATAAATTCAAAAACCCCGCCCTGTCTCTCCAGAAAACGGAGTGACAAGGACGGGGCACCCGATGTTCTGAGCCTTGTTTCACCGGTTGTCATTCCGAACCGCTTCCAGCGGTGAGGAACCTGCTTTTCTGAAGGATGAAGCAGGTTCCTCGTTATCTCACTATGTTCGACGCCTCGGAATGACATCGTAATTTGGTCTTTTACGGCACGACTGAAGTCGTGCCGTGATACAAACTCTATTAGGCGCATCAAGCCGCCCGGGGTGGCGAGAGCCGTTTCTCCAGCCAGCCCAGCAGCGTGTCGGCCGCTAACGCCATAATCGCGGCTGGGATTGCCCCCGCGAGAATCACCGCATTGTTCACCATAGCAAGACCGCGGAAGATCAATTCGCCGAGACCGCCGGCTCCAATTGCAGCGGCGATCGTTGCAAGCCCAATTGAGATCACGATGGCAATGCGGACTCCTGCGAGTATCACGCTAGCCGCGAGCGGCAGCTGAACTTTGAACAGTAGCTGCGATTCCGTCAGTCCCATGCCACGCGCAGCCATAATCACGGCGCGATCCACGCCGCTGATCCCGGCGTAAGTGTTCCGAATTAGTGGTAGCAGCGAATAAAGCATCAACGCCAGAATGGCGAGCCGGGTTGCGCGTTCACCAATCCACGGCGCAGGCAGCAGAAATCCAAACAGGGCAAGGCTTGGAATGGTCTGAATGATGTTCGCGGCCGCGATTACCGGCTTTCGCAACGCGGGCCGTCGACTAATAAGGATGCCGAGCGGAATGCCGACTGCCAGCGCCAGTAGCGTCGATACGCCGACCATCCATAGATGCTCTAACGTGAGGTCAGCGATTTCCACCCGATTCTGCGTAACAAAATTCCAGAAATTCATTTATCCCTCCGCACGCGCGCAACCGACCCGAATGCTTCCACGTATTTCTTAACCAGCGGATCAGATGAGATCAGAAATTGTTCCGGAGAACCGAGCGAGACCAGCCGGCCCTCTTCAAGCAACGCTATTCTGCTTCCCAGGAACAACGCTTCATGGAGATCATGGGTGACGAAGAGGACGGTTTTGCCGAGCTTCTGCTGTAACGACAAAAATTCACGCTGCAGGTCGGAGCGGGTGAGGGGATCGAGTGCGCCGAAGGGCTCGTCCATAAGCAGCATAGGCGGATCGGCCGCGAGCGCACGTGCCACTCCGACGCGCTGGCGTTGTCCTCCAGACAGTTGGTTCGGGTAGCGCGAAGAGATCTCGGGGCTCAGACCGACCAAGCGGAGAAGCTCCTGAACGCGGGCGTGGATTTTTTCTTTGGGCAAGCGTTCGAGCGAAAGAATCAGCCCGACATTACGCTCTACCGTGTAATGCGGGAAAAGTCCGACCTCCTGAATTGCATATCCGATATGGCGGCGGAGTTCAATTACATTCCAATCTCTGACATCGCGTCCTTCCACCCGAACTTCACCGCCAGAAAGCGCTAACAGCCGGTTCACGAGTTTCAGCGCCGTCGTCTTTCCGGAGCCGCTGCGGCCGAGCAGAACAAGAATCTCTCCGCGATGAATCGTAAGATTCAGCTGGCGCAATACTTCTCGCCCACTCGATTGATATTCAACGTCACGAAATTCGATCACGGCTTCCGGCATCGTGGATAGGCCTTGTCCGGCCTTGGTCATGAGGCGAGGTTTTCTGAGCGGCGGTCACCGTATTGCAATGGATGACCAAGACATCTCCATCGCTCCGCTGGGCTCGATTTAGACGAGCAATGTTTTCTCTGAGAGATAAAATCTAAGAGGCTGCCTTCATCTTGAGCGATTCACCTTCCGGCAATATTTCGTCGAACTGGACTATGGGCTCGATGTTCGTATAGTTTGAAACATCCGCAAGAATCTCCGCGCCATGCCGGGCGAACACCGCCTGAAATTCCTCGATGCTGGCAGCGATTGTCGCTATACAAACATAGGGCGCCGGTGCACCGGCCGCCGAGGAGATTCCCCGACGAACCTCGATGCTCTTGCCCACCAATCTCTCTACCCATGGAACATGCTTTTGTGTGTAATAACCGAAATCGAATTTCGAGCCATCTTTGTTTGGATAGATCACAGTCACACGCTGCGTCGGCATGTTCTCCTCCTGGAGTGCCATTCTCTTTCGCAGGCAATTGATTCTAGCCTAGCTTCACACTCTCGAATACTTCCTTTGCCGCGATCACCGTGTTGCTATGGATCGTGACGGTATCTGCGACGTTGCGAGCGTATCCGCCGGCATAGGCCACCATCACCGGGATCCGACGCGTCTTGGCCACGCGGAAGACTAATTCATCGCGTTTTTTCAATCCTTCGATGGTGAGTGCTAAACCGCCGAGCTGGTCTTCGCGGTAGGGGTCGGCGCCGGCGATGTAGCAGATTAAATCTGGGCTGAGCTGGCGCAGTCCGGAGCTGAGTGCGTTATCAAGCCAGGCGAGATAGTCGTCATCGGTGATGCCGTCAGGGAGATCGACATCGATCGAGGATGGCGGCTTTACAGGCGGGTAATTGTTCTCCTGATGCAACGAGATGGTGAAGACATCGCCGGTGTGAGATTCGCGCATCGCAGGTTTTCTGCCCAGAACCGCTGGCGCGCTGGATGGTAACAGTTCGCTGATGGTTCGAGTCCCAGCAAAAATTGCGGCAGTTCCGTTGCCTTGATGCACGTCGCAATCGACGGTCATTGCGGTTTTGATTTTGTGGTCACGTTGCATTCGGCGAATGGCGACCGCTACATCGTTGATCATGCAAAAGCCTTCGCCATGATCAGGAAATGCGTGGTGGAATCCGCCGCCGATGTTGATGCCGACTCCGTCGTTCAGGGCATGTTGCGCAGCGAGAATCGAACCGCCTGCAGCAAGCCAGAATGCTTTCACCAGCTCCGGCGAGAATGGGACCTCGAGTTCGAGTTCCTCGCGGGCGGAGAGAGTTCCGGTTTTTAACTTCTCGACATACTGAGGCGTGTGCACCAGCAAGATGTCCTGATCGGAAGCAGGCTGAGGCGTAATGAAATCTTCCGGCCCTGCGACCGCGCTTTCGATCAGTTGATCCCGCACGCGCCGGTATTTTTCTGCGGGGAAGACATGCTGTCCGATGGGTAAGTAATATCCGTCGCTGTAGATGAGCTTAAAAGGCAGCATCGAAGTATGAGCTATGAGGATACAACCGATCAATTGCTCGAGTGCACACTGCTCTCTGAGTTACCGGGGTCACCAGAGGACAAGGTCAGTGTCGCCATCCCGATGCTAGTATGGAAGCATCGTTACAATCCAGGCTTCATACGCCCGGCCACAGTATGGATTCCATTGTTCTCAAGGATTCTCCAGTTAATGAACAGCGTTTCAGGCCGGGCATGCTGGAGTTACTGGTTGGGGGCGTATCCTTCCTTCTTTATTGCGGAACCCTGGCGTTCAAGTTTGTCTATGATGATCGTCAGCAGGTGTTGGATAACATAACTATCACTCAGTGGCGATACGTGCCCGAGTACTTCGCCAACGGCGTTTGGGCCCTGATCGATCCTCATAAAGCCGGCGGTTATTACCGCCCACTCTTCCTGCTCTGGTTGAAAATCAATTATTCACTATTTCGGCTTGGACCCGCGGGTTGGCATGCGCTGAGTGTTCTGCTTCATGTAATCGCGACTATTCAGACATTCTGGCTTGCCCGCAGAATCTTAAAAACGGATATAGCCGCTGCCGTCGCTGCTCTTCTATTTGCGGTGCATCCGGTGCACATCGAATCCGTGGCTTGGGTCTCCGGCGCTACCGATCCACTTGTCACCGTATTCATGCTCGCAGCGGTGCTCGGGTTTCTGCGTTTTCTCGACCACTGGGGGACCGGTGAGGGCTGGCCACTCTACGTCGCAAGCATTGCTTTTGCCGCACTGGCCCTGCTCTCAAAAGAGATCGCCATAGTATTGCCTATTTTGCTGATCGCGACCGCATTGGTTACCCGGGACAGGGCTGTGAGTACACGCAAAATTTGGCAGCTCGCATCCCCATTTTTCGTGGTTACGTTGGCGTATTTCGCAGTCAGGTATTCCGTTCTTCACGCGCTGTCCCGTTCACTCAGTACGTATTCCGCTTTCGACGTTCTATTAACGTGGCCTTCGATGGTTGTTTTTTACCTGCGGCAACTGCTTGTTCCACTATGGATCAGCCCTTACGCCAGTGTTTACTGGGTTACGTCACCAAGCGCACGTCACTTCTGGATTCCGCTTGCGGTTTGTGTCGTGATAATCGCAGTCACATTGATAATCTATCGAAACAGCAGCCACCGTCGAACCTTCCTCGCATTATTCGCCTGGGTAGTGTTGCCGCTGCTGCCAGCGTTCTACATTTCGGTCTTCCCCACCGATCAGATCGTGCATGATCGTTATCTTTACCTGTCAAGCGTAGGGTTTTCGATCCTGGTGGTGCTCGTCGGCCAGGAGCTCGCGCCGAAGATCTTCTTATCCCCGAAGCTCTCGTTATCGATAATTAAGGTCGCGTCCGCGACCTTGATTGCATTGCTCGCATTCCTCACTTTCTCGGGTGAGCTGGATTGGGCGAGTGACCTGCTCTTGTTTACCCGAGGGGTTGCGATCGCACCCGACAATAATTCGGCGGTGATGAACTTGGGAGTCGCGCTCATCGAGAACAATCGTCCTGCAGAAGGCAGCAGATTGCTGAGATTAGTCTGCGCAAGAGATCCGAATTTTGCTGACGCCGCCCACAACTTAGGGCGATACTTTTACGCAAATCACCAGGATGCCGAAGCCGAGACCCTCTTACGGCGTGCGGTTATGCTTGATCCAGGCCAGGAATACTGGCTGATCGAGTACGCCGGCGTGGAACTGCGGCTGGGAAAAATCGAAGAAGCCGAGTCCGCCGCACGTCAGGCCCTGCGGTTGCGTCCCGACGGCACCGAATTCCACGTTGTGCTGGGGGCCATTCTGGCTGCCAAAGGAGATTCGAGCGGCGCGGAAGACGAATATGGCCAGGAGTTACGATTGCACCCGGATAGCGTAAGGGCGAAAGCCGCACTTAAGTCTCTTTCCCTCACGCGCTTCTGACCGTGCGCTTGATTCGTGTGTTCTGGAACTGGGATTTCGACCGCCCATCACAAAAATTGTCTATTTAGTTCTCTTCGCGGGCTCAGGTGGAAACGGTCGACGGATGGGAACGATCGCGCCCTTCGAAGGATCAGTTGCGGCGTTCGCCCGAGAGAGTACTTCTTCCTGGATGTACTTCACGAAATCCTGAATCTGCCGCTGCATCTCTTCCATGCGCTCGCGCATTTGCAGAATTATTGCCATGCCGCTGATGTTCACGCCCAGGTCGCGTGCGAGATTCAGTATGAACTCCAGCCGCCGGAGATCTTCGTCGGTGTACAGGCGAGTGTTACCTTCGGTGCGAGACGGTTTCAGCAGGCCTTCGCGTTCATACAGCCGCAGTGTTTGCGGATGGATTCCATACATCTCGGCCACCGCCGAGATCATGTACGCGCCTTTGGAGCGGCGTTTGGTCATGGCCAGAGTTTAAAGCATAACCACAAGGGCACGGAGTTCCACAGTGGTTGCGTGCTCACTGAATCTGAAAAGCACACTGTACGCTGGCCCGCACGGTAATTTTTTGGGGTGTCGGCGGAGGCGGCGGTGGCAGAGGGGCGGCCTTATGATGATCGAAGAGTCCACCGTTCCGGTCTGCTGATACTTCGGCCGTCTCCGTGGCAACGTAAAGATTCTGCAATTGTGCTACACCAAATAGTTGCTGCACGTCTAAGCTCATATAGCGTAAACTGCCGAGTTTTTGCCCTTTCTGCTCCACTGCGATACCGGCCCGGCCGATGGCGCGGCGCATCGCTTCTGCGACAGCTTGTTTTTTGGCGGCTTCTTCATCGGATAGTGAGTAGGTCAGAGATCTGAAATCAGCCACACCGTCCTCAACTGAACCGTCGAGAATCGGCCCAATCTTTGAGAAATCGTGAACGTGAAGAACGAGTTCGCCTTGGACGTAATAAGAGCGGGCACGCTTTTTCCGATCACCTTCGTATATAGGAGCGACAGTAAGAACGCCGCTCGATACGTCCTCTTTCTTAAGGCCGTTGCTCGCCGCCAACATTGAAATGCGCTGCATGGATTGTGTCGCTTCCGCGTATGCCTTTTTGAGTTCTTTTTCCTGAGAAAAGATATGGAAATTCATGGTGGCAAGATCGGGGTCAGCCTCATAAGTACCGTCGGCCTGCACTACCAGCGTATCGGCTATGAATTTGAGTTCAGGCGCTTGGGCGTTTGCCGTCAAGGCCAACGAGCTTATCAGCAGCACTGTCGCAAGGACCTTATTCATCGTGTGCTCCTTTGTTGCAGGAACGGTACACAAATAAGAAGTTGCGGACTAGTTGCTAGAGGATTACGCGGGATGAGCCATCATCAAGCAGCCGGTGCTGCTCTTTCCTCAACTGCCCATCCCGCCGGCTTGAACGCCTGCTTGAGGACATAAGCGAGCACTCCCGCCCCAATGATCATGGCGCCGAAGGCGAACGAGCTCATCCCGGCGACTTGTTCGCTCTCGCTGCGGACCAGATCGAAGCCGAGCAGAAGCACGGGAGCGATGCCAACGGCGATAGCGCCAAACATCCCTCCGGGGACGCGGAACGGACGCCGCAATTGTGGCTCGCGGATTCGCAGGACTACCAGCGCAACGAACTCGAGAGCGAGGCTGAGGCCATAAATGAGGATGTCAATGGTGACCAGGCGCTCGAAGCCGAGATTCAGGCAAGCAGCCCAGCCGATCGCTAACGCGATGATTGCAACCCATGGGGCACGCCGGCGATTCAGTTTGCCGAAGACGCTCGGCAACATGCCGTCCTGCGCCATGGCGAGCGGCAGGCGGGAGTAGCTCATCACCAGCGCGTTGAACATGCCGAAGGCGCTAAACATGCCGCCGACGACAAGTGCGATGCGCAGAGCCGGGCCGCCGAGCAGGCCAGCAATATCTGCCCACGAACCGGTTTCCCAGGCACCTGCAGGAAGATGGGTCATCCAGACGGCCGCGACGGGAACGATATAGCTCAAGGCGACAATAGCAACCGCAGCGAGCATTGCCCGAGGATAGGTGCGCTGCGGTCGTTCGACCTCGGTAGCAATGGTCGAGGCATTGTCCCAGCCCATGTAATTCCACATGCAGATCAGCAGGCCGCCGATTAGATCAACTTTGGAAGTCGTGGGTGTGGTCACGGCGTGGAAAAGCGCACCGTACTTCAAAGGCGAAAGCAGCACGACCAGCGCGAACGGCGACGACAGGGCGAAAAACAGCCATAATGACGTTGTCGAGACCACCTTTACGCCAGCAATATTCAACAACGAACAAACAATGACAACCCCGAGTGCGACCATCAACCCGCGATGGTTGACCGCAAACCACGGGAATAGCCGCGTCAGATATGCGACAAACAGGGTCGGGTAGATCGCCATGTCGAAAATCGAAGCGGTCAGCGAGAGCCATGCCTCCTGAAATCCCCAGAAATTTCCCATGGAACGGCGCACCCAGGCGTAATAGCCGCCTTCGAACGGCAGCGCGCTCGAAAGTTCGCCGATCATGAACGCAGTCGGCAGGCTCCAGAGCAGAGGAGTGAGCACCAGGAAGAGGATGGCCCGGCCGTATCCGGCGCCGTGCACGATATCTTCAATGCCGTAGGTGCCGCCCGAGACCATAAAAAACGTGGCAGCGACGAGCGGCCAGAGCGTCAGGCGAGCCGATTTCTTTTTCTTTGGGGAAAGTAGGGTGGGCGGGAGTGGGTGATGGGTGGCGCTAGCTGTTGCCAATTGCGATGGCTTCCTCCTCGAACGACTCACTCTCAGCTGCTGCCAGCGTGGCTGGATCGCTTGCGAGCATCCTGGTGCTTTCGATTTCCAGGAATCGCGCTGAAGTTAGTTCGCAGAGATTAATGTACGGAAAATTTCCACAGATGCAAGAAGAATTTTGTGAAATTTTTGTCGGAGGTAAGCGGCGGGAAGTTGGGCGGCGCGCTCAGTCGCCGTGAGCGTCAATGGCTTGCCAAGGCTTGATCTGAGCAATCTCATCTCGCAGCTCCTCTTTGGCCAAGCTGACTTCATACGCGGCCTGCAATCCAAGCCAGAACTGCTCGGAGGTTCCGAAGAATTTTGCCAGTCGGATGGCAGTATCCGCGCTGACCCCGCGTTTTTGCAGCACAACGTCGTTTACGCGCGGCGCAGGAACGTGCAACTCCTTTGCGAGCTGATAAACACTTAACTTCATGGGTTTGAGAAATTCCTCCCGTAGGATTTCTCCAGGATGAACTCTCCAATCCGGCGTGCCCTTTCGCTTGATGCTCATCTCTACCCCTCTCAGCGATAGTCGACTATTTCAACTTCGTACGCATTGCCGTCGTCCCAGGTAAAGCAAATGCGATATTGATCGTTAATCCGAATGCTGTGCTGTCCCTGGCGATCGCCCTTTAACCTTTCAAGGCGATTGCCAGGCGGCACTCGCATGTCTTCGAGCCGTGACGCGGCGTCGAGCATTGCCAGCTTGCGCTTGGTAACTGCCGCAGGCGGTGAGCTTCGCGTCTTACCCGTCCGCCAGATACGCTCGGTTGCAGCGTCGGCGAAGCTCTTGATCACTCTGACATGTTAACGGCTCCCGTTAATAATGTCAAGCGTTATTAATGGAGCGAAGTTTACTGGAAGGTTCGGGACTATCCAGCCGACAGAGCGTTCCCACCCTTCTGGACGGAAGGGTGGGATTCGACAGCTCTTACTTTCCGGCGAGTTCGATGCACTCTTCGAGCACATCCATTGCGACGTCGGCCTGCTCTTTGGTGGTGATCAGCGGGGGAGCAATGCGAATGGTGCTGGCGCCGGAGCCGAGAAACAGCACGCCACGCTCGAATGCCTGCTCGACTACGCGGTCCCGTTCAGCCGACGCCTGCTCTTTGGTGTCTTTGTTTTTTACCAGTTCGACGCCAATCATCAGGCCGCGCGCGCGCACATCGCCGACCAGCTTGTGCTTCTTAGGCCAATCCGACATACGCCGCTGCATATGGTTGCCGACTTCTTCGCTGTTGCGCAACAAACCTTCGCGCTCTATGACATCAAGCGTGGCCAGCGCCGCGGCAATGCAGACCGGATTGCCGCCAAAAGTTGACGCGTGCGAGCCCGGAACCCAGTTCATGATGTCGGCCTTGGTGAGCGTGATTGACAGGGGCATGCCCGAAGCAATCCCCTTGGCCATACAGACAATGTCCGGCTGCACGCCGGTATGCTGGATAGCCCACCATTTTCCCGTCCGTCCGACGCCGCTCTGAACTTCGTCCGCGACCAGCAGAATGCCGTGGCGGTCGCATATCCGCCGCAGCTCTTGCATGAAGGCCGTAGGCGCGGGAACGTATCCGCCTTCGCCCTGGACCGGCTCGACGAAAATTGCCGCCACTTCCTCAGGAGGAAGAGTGGTCTTGAATAATTTCTCTTCGATGAAGCGGGCGCATGCCAGTGCGTCCTGCTCACCTTTGCGATAGACGTCTGGATACGGAACGTGCGTCACTCCAGGAACCAGTGGCGCAAAGCGGCGGCGCTGCTGCGGCTTGGAGGCGGTTAGTGAGAGAGCTCCCATGGTTCGGCCGTGGAAGGCACCGAAGAACGCAATGATGTTTTGCCGGCCGCTGTGATAGCGTGCCAGCTTCAGCGCGCACTCGACTGCCTCGGCGCCGGAGTTACCGTAGTAAACGCGATGCGGCCCCGGCATGGGCGCAATTTTAGAAAGCCGTTCCGCTAACGTGACCAGGCTTTCATAATAAAAATCGGTGCCGGACATGTGGATCAGCTCGCCGGCTTGCTTCTGGATGGCGGCAACCACATCGGGATGGCAGTGGCCGGTTGAGGTCACGGCGATGCCGGATGAAAAATCTAAGAACTCATTGCCGTCCACATCGGTGATTACAAGGCCACGGCCTTGTTTAGCCACCAGGGGATAGGAACGCGTGTAAGACGGAGAAATGTAGCGATTGTCGCCCTCAAGCACACGCTTGGCGTTTGGCCCGGGCAGAGTAGTCTTAATCTTTGGTCCGTCGATTACGGACGTGGTCTTGGTTGACATGGAATCCTCCTGAAAATTGTCGCTGGCTGTTCGTAATTGATATTGGCCGACGCCTTAAGGCAAAGTGCGGCCTCACAGACCGAGGAGGATGGAAATTAATCGCTACCGAAGAGGCTCGGGCGACTCTGCGACGGCAGCACTGCTAGATAGCGCCTCGGGCACACGAGCATATGCAACCAGCAAGCGGGAAGATGCGAGTTGACATTCAGAAAGTGCATGACAGCCCTGAATACAATTATATCCGCACTCGTCCTATTGCAGAAGATTTATGCCACCGCGGCGGCAGAAAGCGCGTTCGGCACAATCACGGCCTTGCCTGCGCCCTCGGCAACTGCTTTCTCGAGCGCCCGTTCCACCCGGTTAATCACTTCGGTCACAATGTCCACCGGATCGAATTGCTGACGCACGACTGCCTCGGCCACGCCTGCATTGAATGAGGCGGCAATTAGTTTTTCACCTATAGCTGTCGCTATGAGGCGGCGCATTTTGTCCACCACGCGAATGGCCTCGTTCTCGCCAGTTTCACCGAGAACAATAGCAATTGCGTTTCCGGCGTAGCGGAAGGCGAGATCGTTCTGCCGGACATTGGCTGCGACAAGCTGCCCTAAGCGTTGCATCAGATTGTCGGCGGCGGCCTCGCCCTGCTCTTTGGCAATGGTGGCGCGTTCAGCAAAGCGCATCAGAAGCACGGTCACCGGTGTCGCCTGTTGCGCGGCACGGCGCACTTCGCCCATTAGTAGATCGATGTAAGACGCTCGTTTCAGCAGTCCTGAGTTTTCGTCCGTTACCGAGAGGTTCTTGACCAGCCGGCGCAGGCCCGCGTTGTTGAGGGCAATGGCCACCTGCTCGGCGATCATCTTGAATATCATGACGTCGTTCGGGGCCCATGCCCGCGACGTGTTCTCAATCAGCAGCATTACGCCAAGGTGATCGTTCCCGTCCATAAGGGGCAGAGCCAGCAACGAGCGTGCGCTCAGGGCGGAAAGCTGTTGCGCCAGACCTTGCAACTCGGGCGCGGCAGAGACATCGGCGTAAGCCAGCGTCCCCCGGCTGATGGCGAGATCGTGCAAAGTAGAAACGACCTGCTCGACGACCTCGGAATCCGCAGGCTGAGATCCACTTCCCGCGAACTGTTTCGCGGTGCTGGTCACGAGGCCAGGTTTCCTCAACGCAACCATGCAGCGGGAAAGCTTCCATTGCGTGCCGATTTCAGTGGCTGCAGCGTTCAAGACTCCATCGGCGGTATTTTGCCGGTTGAGCTTCCGGGTGATGTCCGGGACTCGCGCAAAGCTGGCCATATCGAGATTTTCGGCAGCGCCGGGTGCAGCGCTCGCGGAAGCCGAAGCTGGCGCAGCCGACACCGGAGCTGTCGAGCCGGCATGTCCGGCGGCATACTGCGGCGTCATTCCGGCAGTCAGATATAGCTGTTGCAGATCGGGGTTACGCTCTTCCTCGTGCGGAAAGAGCTGCTGGATGCGTTGCAGACGCTCCAGCGCTTTGTTGCGCATCCCGTACTGGACAAGGATTTCCGCCTGGAGCATCAAGTCCTGCAGGGTACCTGAGCCAAGCATCTTTTCATCGGAGCTGTTGCGGACCGGCTGTTCGGGCGCGCCGGTAAAGCGGGACGCAATCAGGTCGTAACGGTTTTGCTCAATTTTTCCCTTCAACATATCCAGCCGTTTCTGATGACCCGGTTCGTAGGGGTCAATTTCCACCGCGCGGTCGAGTGCGTCTGAGGCTTTCGCAAAATTCTGCTGCTCGCAATAAACGTCGAACAGCCGCAGCAACGTCGCGGAATAATCGGTTTCGCGATTTGCAGTGTTGAATTGATCGGCCAGGAATTCGAGCATCTCGGCAGAAGGCCTGTGCCCCGCCGCGATGTCCTGCATCATGGCGAGAAATGCCCGGCGTTCGCCTTTGCGGCGTTGAAAGTGGTCGAGCTTCTCTGCCAGCATGACGGCCTCGCGATCCAACTGCGAATCGAGAAAAGCGCCGATGAGATCACGCACCTGCTCGATGCGGGATGGGTTCTGCTCGAAAATCTGCCAGACCAACGGCAAAGCTTCAGTCAGACGATTTGCACTCAGTAATGCGCGAGCGTACAAATCGCGAAACTCCGGCGAGTTGTGACCGGTGCTGGCCAGCGGCTCGAGGACGAAAATGGCGGCGCCTACCTGCTGCTGTTGCATCAGGCATCTGGCATATCCGAGCGCAATCAGTTGCTCTGTGGGGTCCTCGGAGTAGGCGCGCTCAAACCATTGCGTCGGATCTGCGCCTGAGGTTTCCGCTTGTTGTGCAAGTTTCAAGAAAGCAGCGCCTGCAGCTTTTCGCTCGCCTGCGTCAGATGAAGCCTCGGCCAGTCTGACCATGTTTTTCTCTGCGGAATCCAGCGCGACGATTCGTTTGAGGGCGGCAAGGGCGTCGGCTTTGCGACCGGCGCGCGTGAGCTCCTCGAATGCGCTTTCGTAGGTCTCAAGCGCCAGCTTGCGATTAGATGGTTCGAGAAGCTGTCCGAATCGGATTTTCTGGTCACAGGTGGGAGTCGTAAACCGCGCAAGCTTTTTGTAAGTAAGGCTGGCTCGGATAGCGTCCCCGGCAGCCACTTGGCGCTCGAAAAGCTCACCCAACAGGCGTACCGCGTCTGGAATTCGTTGCAAGGAGAGACACAAGTCCGAGGCCATTTGCCGAACCGTGTCGTTGCCCGAGTCAAGCGCCAGGATCTGCAGGAATTCTTCCAGGGCTTCGGCGGGCTTCCCTTTTTGCAGTAGTTTTTCGCCGCGCTCAACTCGCCTGGCGATTTCTTGCCGGTCCGCCCGTTTTGGAGTCTCAGCCATGGAAAGGTTCTATCGCCAGACGACAGAGTCGGGCGCTCGCGGACGTCCGTGTGCGCGGAGTCGTCCTCTCTAAGATTCTAGGCGGGTTGGGGAAACTCGAAAATGCGGTAACCGGGAACCGCAATTACGAAGGTCACACCGCCAGGACGGGTATTGGGCGGGAGTTACCCAGGTAAGCGAAGTGCATATGTTTCAACTGCCCCGGGCTTTGCACCTCGGCTACACTGCGGGAGACTGGAAGGTGTGTTCATCCAGCAACGCCCTTCATGAACCATTTTGCGGCAATCATGCTGGCTTCCGAGCCAACGAATCTCCTTGCCGCCGCTGCAGTGGGCGCGGCCGCCGGACTGTACTTGTTCTATCGAGGGTTCCGGCTGCTGCAGCGCAAACGCCTTATTCTGAATACCCCGGCCTCGAAAATCCGCAGCGCTTCCATGGGATTAGTTGAAGTCAATGGCTTGGCTACGGGCCCTTACGTGATCACCTCGCCCCTCAAGCAAACTAGTTGTTACTACTACCACAGCACCGCCTGGCAATATAAACAGCGCGGTCGGGATGGCGAGTGGGTGAAGATCGCCGAGGAGACGCTCCACGTTCCTTTCTATATGGATGACGGCTCGGGCCAGTTGCTGGTGGATCCGAGCGGCGCGGAGATGGACCTGCACTGCGATATGCACGAGGAGTACAACCGGTCGGTCCTGCTAAGCGGCCCCGAAATGCCGGAGACCGTTTACAGTTTTCTATCGCGGCATGGAGCTGATTCAAGCAAGCGGGTAAAGGTCGAGGAATACTGCATCCGGCCGAAAAACGTTCTGTTTGTTCTGGGAACGCTGTCGCAGAACCCTGGCCTGGACGCGAACGTTGTTCCCACGCAGGTAGCCCAGACTGCGCCGCGATTTTCGGCCGCGGGTGGCTCTGTCGTAGCGACGAGAGTAGGCGATCAAGTTAGTGGGTTCGGCAACAACAATCGTAAGCCACAGATTGTGCAACTGTCGGGCGAATCTGCTCCAGTTCCGGCCACCGAAATGACGCAGCAGCAGAAAATTGCCGCCGCCTTAATGAAGGCTGGAATAAACAACCCAGCAGCATGGGCCGTCGCGGGCGTGAGTCCGCAGGCGGCAGTTCAGGTCAGGTCGTCGGCTTCATCGGCAGTCACGACGTCTCCCGATTCAGGCACTGAGGACGTCGAGGCGTCAAACGAGACCTACGATCTGCACCCGCCGGTGGTCCTGATGAAGGGCAGTCACGATCCGACATTCTTTATTTCCTGGAGAAGCCAGCGTGACCTGGTCACCACGCTGGGCTGGAAATCCACGCTCATGATTTGGGGAGGGCCAGCCCTAACACTTGTTTGCGTTTACATTTTGCTTGCACACTTCAATTGGCTGTAAACTTTGCCCGCACTGGAGAGGACTATGACCACGATCATCCTGCTTGGTTTTCTGTTTGCGATCGCAGGAGTCGCGATTTATTTGACCACCATTTATAACGGGCTGGTCGCGATCAAGAACGATATCGACAAGGCTTGGGCAAACATTGACGTTATGCTCAAACAACGGCACGACGAACTAAGCAAGCTGCTCGATGTCACCAAGGGTTACGCGAATTTCGAGGGCGACACGATGATGAAGGTGACGCAGGCCCGCAGCCAATATCAGCAGGCGGTCACATTCGACCAGAAGGCGCAGGCCGACCAAAGCATGACTTCAGCGCTGCGAGGATTCTTTGCGGTGGCCGAGAATTATCCCGACCTGAAAGCGAACAGCAATTTTCAAACGCTGGAGACACGGATTACGTCGCTCGAAAACCAGATTGCCGATCGGCGCGAGTTTTACAACGACTCGGTCAATACCTTTAATATTCGCATCCAGCAGGTCCCGGACACTTTTGTGGCCGCGTTCATGCGCTTGACACCGCGTACCATGCTGAAAGTCGATGAAGCGGACAAAGCCGATGTGGCTATGTCATTCGCGCAGGGAAGATAGGACTATCGTTTCGTTCAGCTGAGCTGTTTTAATAGTTCGGTGCCAGAGCCGCTACAAATAGGTATTCTCGGAGATTACGACCCCGCCTCTCCCACCCTTCCTGCTGTCGAGCAGTCGATCAAGCACGCAGCCGAGAGATCGAAAATTGCTGCAGAAGTGCGGTGGCTGTCGACCGACTCGCTGCTTACTTCTGAACTTGAAAAGAAGTTGGAAGCTTTTGACGGGCTCTGGGCTGGCCCCGGAAGTCCTTATAAAAGCTTCGACGGAATGCTGCGCGGAATTGAGTTTGCCCGCCGCCGCGATTGGCCGTTCGTTGGGACATGAGGGGGCTTTCAATACACTCTGGTAGAGTGTGCGCGCAATGTGCTGGGAATGAAGGACGCCGATTCAGCGGAGAATAATCCGAACTCGAAGAACATTGTGATTTCTCCGGTGGCCTGCGCCCTTCCCAACCTCGCGGAAAATGCGCCGAAACTTTCCGGCAAGGTCCCTGAAATTCGCATCCGCCCAGGATCGTATCTACACGGGTTTTACAAGAAAGATGTTGTGACCGAAGAATTCTTCTGCAATTACGAAGTGAATCCAGATTTCGAGGGCGCAATCATTGAGGCGGGATTTGCCATAGCGGCACGTGGGGAGAACGGCGAGATTCGAGCGATCGAAGCGCCCAAGAACAGGTTTTTCATCGCCACCTTATTTCAACCGCAGCTCTCCTCAAAGCCGGGCAAGCCCCATCCGATCATTGTTGAGTTTCTCCGCGCGGCGACTAAGTGGAAATTAGAAAAGGCCGAGGATGGAGTGCTGGAGTAAGCATGAATGCAGAAGTCAGAAGTAAGAATGCAGAAGTAAGAATTAAGAGCCTGCCAATTCCGCATTCTGACTTCTAACTTCTGACTTCTCTTGCCACAGGAAAAATTTTACTCTCGGGCTTTAATCTTTTTCGTTGCGAGGAATGCGCCTACTTTAGCTCAGGCCCGATGGCATGATACGCAGACTGGAAATAAAGAAGAGGTCTGCCTTCGTGTACAACAATGTCTTCAACCTCGGCAATGAAGATGGTGTGGTCTCCCGCTTCGTGTGTAGCTTGAAGCCGGCATTCGAGGTAAGCCAGCGCCCCGTACAACGCTGGAGTCCCATGTTTTGTGCGGTCGAATCTCGCTCCCGCCGCCTGTTCCGCTAGCGCCGGATCCCGCTCGGCCAGCGCGTAGTGTTCTGAAATCCGTTGCTGATGCTCAGAAAGGATGTTGACCCCAAAGCGTTTGCGGGCATGAATATGAGCGTGAGTGCGGGCTTTGTGACTGACGCAAACCAGCACCAGTAGCGGATCGAGCGAAACTGACGCGAACGCGTTGGCTGTCATGCCTTCCACTTTGCCTTCGTCATCGACGGTGATGACCGTGACGCCGGTGGCGAAGTAGCCCATGGCGCGACGGAATTCTTCCTGGCTAGTGCTCATGGCTTGAATCAGATTTGTACCACGAACACTGGATTTCCGGCGCGACCGCGGTTCCGCTATGATTCTTTCTGTCAGCTAACCTTTGGCTTTGCTCGGCGAATTGTTCGGCAAGCGCAGAGGAAGGGAAGAACTTCGAATGCTTCGCCAAACGCAAAGCGACGAATCATCGGCTTCTTCTGGACAAATTGCGGGAGCAGCTGAACCGCCTTCCGAACCAGTTTCCAGGGAAGATGCTTTCCGCTGGATTTGCGCCTCCGACGACGATTTGCCCGGTCTACTGGACCAAGCCCGGGCCGCGCGTCATCGCTTTAAGCCGGGCGTGATTACCTACTCGCGCAAGGTTTTTATTCCACTGACAAATCTTTGTCGCGATTACTGTGGCTACTGCACATTCCGCCGTGATCCCGGCCAGCCGGGCGCGCATACGATGACGCCGGAGGAAGTTCTGCGCGTCGCGTGCGAAGGCGAAAAGCTGGGCTGCACAGAAGCTCTTTTTTCTTTGGGCGACAAGCCGGAACTTATTTTCCCCGAGATGCGTGAAACACTGCGCAAGCTGGGATACCGCTCGACGCTTCATTATCTCGAAGGCATGTGCGAGCTGGTGCTTCGCGAAACCAGCTTGTTGCCGCATCCGAATCCCGGCTTGATGAGTTCCGAATGGATTGCGCGGCTTTCGGCGGTCTCGCCCAGCATGGGCTTGATGCTCGAGACCACAAACGATGCGCTCCTCGCCGCGGGCGCGGCCCACGACAACGCGCCGGATAAAGTTCCAGCCAAACGCTTGCGAACGATCGAAGAAGCCGGGAAACAAGGCGTGCCATTCACGACCGGAATTTTGATCGGCATCGGCGAATCGCCGCAAGATCGTGTGGACGCTCTCCTCGCTATTCGCAATTTGCACCGGCGTTATGGTCATATTCAGGAAGTAATCATCCAGAATTTCCGCGCGAAGGTCGAGATTCCTATGGCGAACTGGCCTGAGCCAGGCCGAGGCGAGATGCTGAGAACGATCGCGGTGGCGCGCTTGCTCATGCCGGAAGTGAACATTCAAGCTCCCCCAAATCTTTCCGATCCGGATTACGAGGAACTACTCGATGCCGGCATCAACGACTGGGGCGGAGTTTCGCCAGTGACGCCAGACTTCATAAATCCAGAAAGACCTTGGCCGCATCTGCAGGAACTCGAGCGACGAACGGCGGCAAAAGGTTTTCAGTTGAGGCAGCGCCTGCCGGTTTATCCCGAATTCACGGAACGAATGGCGGCCAAGGGCGGTCTTCTGTCGCAAAAGCTGACCCAGGTTGCTGACTGCGAGCATTATGCGCGGAGGGCAGCATGATCGTCGTTCTGACCGGGGGCACGGGTGGCGCAAAATTCGTGGACGGTTTGCGGCGGTTGATTCCACCGGAAGAACTTACGATTATCGTGAACACCGGCGATGACCACGAATGGTGGGGATTGTATGTTTCACCGGACATCGATTCCATCGTTTATGTGCTCGCCGACATTTTAAGTAGCGAGCGCGGGTGGGGAATTCGGGGCGATACCTTTCACTGCTTGCAGGCGATGAAAGAACTCGGCGAAGAGGCGTGGTTCAGCGTTGGCGACAAAGATCTGGCTACGCATCTATTGCGGACGCAATTGTTATCCAAAGGGCAAACTCTCTCAGACGCGACCTCTTATATCGCAAAGAAATTGGGAGTGCGTTCACGCATTCTCCCGATGAGCGACATGCGCGTTGAAACCAGGATCGACACGCCTGCCGGCGATCTCAGCTTTGAGGAATATTTTGTCAAACGCTGGTACCAGGACCCTGTCAATGCGGTTCGTTTCGCGGGAGCCTCTGAGGCTGAGCCAGCGCCGGGAGTGACGCAGGCTATAGCTTCAGCGCAGGCGGTGCTGATCGCGCCCAGCAATCCGGTTACCAGCATCGGGCCGATCCTCGCGGTCCCCGGAATTCGTGAAGCTCTGCAAACCACCCAGGCGAAGGTGGCGGCGGTCAGCCCGATCATCGGCAACGCTGCGGTTTCTGGACCGGCGGCGAACCTGATGACAGCGCAAGGACTAAAAGTTTCGATCGCGGGCGTTGCGCAGGCCTACGAAAGTTTTCTCGACGCCTTGATCGTTGACGATTCTGATTCTGTGGCTGCTCAGTCACTAACAAACGATCGCCTTCACGTGCATTGCACGAACATCATGATGCGCGACACGGAAGATAAAACTCGGATCGCGCGAACGGCTCTGGCCCTCACTTGCCCGGGGATTCTGTCCCGCGCAGCGGCGGAAACTCGATGATCCTTCTACCGGTAAAAAATCTGGCAAATGCCAAACAGCGCCTGGCCGCGGTATTGGGGCAAGTGGCACGAACCGAGCTTGCGCAGGCAATGCTCACTGATGTTGCGGAAGCGATTGCGGCGTATGCCGGGGATCAGGTTGCGATTGCGACCAGTGACCCGTTTGCGATAGAACTGGCGCGCCAACATCGATTCGAGATCATCCGGGACGAATCGAATCTAAGCGAAACCGACGCCATCGAAATGGCCACGCGAGTATGCGAAGCTCGAGGAGTTGAGAGCACGCTGGTAATTCCTGGGGATATTCCTCTGATTGAATCCGGAGATATTCGAGCAATTTACGAGGCAAGTCCAGACACGGGCGCGGTGCTGGTGCCGTCGAATGACAAGCGGGGTACGAATGCCGTGCTGCGTCGGCCAGCGTCGTTATTTCCGTTACGATTCGGGAATGACAGTTTTCTACCTCATCTTTCCGCGGCGATTGCCACGAACAACTCTTGCGTCGTACTCTCGATTCCCGGAATTGGACTTGACATCGATACTCCCGAGGACCTGCGTGAACTCGCCCAAATGCCAGGCGAGAAACGCTCGCAAGTGTTGGCGCGCCAACTAGGATTCGGCGAATCGCGTCAGGTCGTGGTCGGCAGTAAGGGCGAAAGTCTCGCGGCGAAATCCTGATGGCGTCAGGCTGCGAGATTCGCGTGGTCCCGGTCCCGTTTCCGGGTGAGATTCTGCCCGGCGACGATCTTGCCGAGAAACTTGCGGCTGCGCTGAAGCATCACAAGCTTAAATTGCAAACCGGAGACGTTTTGGTCGTGAAGCACAAAATCGTCTCCAAAGCGGAAGGGCAGGTGGTACGACTCAGCAGCGTGAGACCATCACCCGCAGCGAAATCATGGTCGCGCAAAAGCGGAGCCGATGCCCGGGTGATCGAGCTTGCGCTTTCGGAAAGTAAGCGGATTGTGCGCAAGCAGAAGGGTGTGCTGATCACAGAGGTCCGGCATGGCTTGGTCTGCGCCAACAGCGGCGTGGATGTCTCGAATGTCGATGGCGGCGCTAGCGCGGTGCTGCTGCCGAAAGACCCAGATCGTTCTGCCGCAAATTTGCGGGGGCGACTCAAACAACGTTTCCGCGCCGACGTTGCCGTAATCATCTCTGATTCATTCGGCCGGCCCTGGCGCGAGGGGCTGACCGAAGTTGCTATTGGAGTCGCTGGAATGAAATCGGTTGTCGATTATCGCCAGCGGCGTGACCCACACGGATATGTACTTCACGCCAGCTACGAAGCGGTCGCGGACGAGGTCGCTTGCGCGGCGGGTCTGGTATGCGGCAAGCTTAACCGGACGCCAGTTTGTATTGTGCGCGGCTTAGCATTTCAGAGTGGCCGAGGCAGCGCGCGCGAGTTGATCCGGCCGGCCAAGAACGATTTGTTCCGTTAAGGCTAACGAGAAAGAGAGTGCCCGATGCGGACCTGCACCAATGCCGAATTAGAAAATTTTCCTCAACTAGATTGGTTGGACATTGCGCCGCAAATGCAGGCGGAACCCCGCGCTGCCATTGAGCGAGTTCTAGAATCGCAAGACGGCTCCGAACTCACGCGTGACCAATGTTTGCTCCTGGCGAACGCCGAAGCAGACGACCTGCTCGGGTTACTGGTTGCCGCTGATCTGCTGCGCAACGATCTTGCGGGCAATATCGTCACCTACGTAGTCAATCGCAATATCAATTTCACGAATATCTGTTTTGTGGGCTGCAAGTTTTGCGCCTTCAGCCGCGGCCCGCGCGAATCAGATACTTATTTTCTGGATCCGCAGCAAGTCGCAGAGAAAGCGATTCAGGCCTGGGAGATGGGCGCCACCGAGGTCTGCATTCAGGGTGGACTGCCGCGTGGACTTCCACCTCTTTATTATCGCGACATACTGCGAGCGGTGAAAGCCGCGGTTCCGGGAATGCACATCCATGCTTTCTCGCCAATGGAAATTGTGTATGGCGTGGAGCTCACGGGAATGGGGCTGCGCGACTATTTGACGATGTTGCGCGACAACGGGCTGGGCACATTGCCGGGAACGGCCGCCGAGATCCTCGATGACGAAGTTCGGCACGTGCTTTCGCGCAACAAGCTCTCGACAGAGCAGTGGAAAGAGGTAATCAGCACAGCCCACATCTGCGGAATTAGAACCACGTCAACCTTGATGTACGGGCACGTGGAGACGCCGGAGCACTGGGTAAATCAGCTTTTGCTGTTGCTCGAGATACAAAGCCAGACCGGCGGGTTCACCGAATTTGTGCCGCTCGGGTTCATTCATAACAATACCTTGCTGTTTCATCAGGGACTCTCGCGCTCCGGACCCACTCTGGCTGAGCACCTCAAGATCCACGCGCTTGCGCGCTTCATGCTGGCAGGCTCCATCAATAATATTCAGGTTTCGTGGGTCAAGCTGAACAGTGGCCTGTCGAAGCTTTGCCTGCAGGCCGGGGCGAACGATTACGGCGGGACCTTGATGGAAGAAAATATTTCGCGTGAAGCCGGCGCCACCGCAGGCCAATACACCAGCCCGGAAGAATTTCAATCGCTGATTCGGCAGATCGGGCGTGTGCCGGCGGAGCGAAATACTATCTATTCGCGAATTCAAATCAAAGAAACGTTCGAGAGCTTTCCCGCCGAGCCGCTGCTCGAAGCGGAGTTCGCGTGACCATTGCGATTGTCGGAGGAACTGGACCGGAAGGTTCCGGGTTGGCCCTGCGCTGGGCCCAAGCTGGCGAAACTATCGTCGTTGGGTCACGCGATGCGCAACGGGCTTTGGAAACCGCCAGCAAATTAACTGAAAAGATCGGCGGGGGCATGCGGGTTTCTGGCACAGAAAACAAATTTGCATGCGCTGACGCTGAGATCGTCGTCCTTACCGTTCCCTTTGAAGCGCAGGCTGACATGTTGAAGCACATCAAGCCGGCGCTGCGTCCCGGGCAAATTCTTGTGGATACGACCGTGCCGCTCGCGGCGAGCATCGGCGGGAAACCCACGCGCACTCTCGGCGTATGGCAAGGTTCGGCCGCCCAGCAGGCGGCAGAGCTGGTGCCGGAAGGAGTGGCTGTCGTTGCCGCGTTTCACAACCTCGCGGCGGACCTGCTACAACTCGACGGTCCCATCGATTGCGACGTCATCGTTTGCAGCGACGACAAGGAAGCCGGAAAGCGCGTTCGCGAACTGGCACGCAAAATTCCCGGTGTTCGCGCGCTGGATGGTGGAAAGCTGGAGAACGCTCGCATCGTCGAGCAAATCACGGCCGTGCTGATTGGCCTGAACATCCGGCACAAGGGCCACTCGGGCCTGCGGATTACTGGGCTGCCTCCTGGAGCGTTTGAGGACTGACGGGTTAGCACGCATCATTTCATGAAACGGCCGCCCACGACTCCTCCGATGAAGTCCTGCAGAAAGTGGGAAATCATTCCAGGCCGTAGGCTATGTCGCCACTGTGCGAGCATCCCGAACATCGTGCCATAAACAACAATGATCAGCATCAGCTTCGGCCCTTGGTAGCCATGGGAGGCGCCAAATATTATTCCCTGAAGCACCAACGCAACCCTGGCGCTCTTGAACCAAGCCGAAAACTGCCTCTGCAAATATCCACGGAAGATAATTTCCTCACAAATTCCGGCAGTCACGGTTAGCAGGAAGTAAACGGCGATCGGGGCCGTTCCATGGGGCAGAAGATTTCGAATCGCCGCGTTCGGCTCGGCCTTTAGCAGATGGCCAAGCACGGTTAGGATGAGGTTGGCAACGATCAGGAACAAAACAGCGATGCCGAGGTCGCGCAGAATCTGCCTGTCACTTCCCCAATTCTCGCCCAGTAAAATGCGAATGCGCTGATTCCTGAGCCGCAGGCCGAACCAGATAAAGCCGAAGACCAGCCATTCCATGACAATTGCGCTGACGTAGCTAGCGATTTGGATACGCGCATGACCCACTGTTGGGAGCCCGCCCGAATAAGCGCTCCACCCTGAAACCGCCAGCATGATGAGCACGACCACAACGGTGTGCCACACCGGCGCGACCGCATCGGTTGATGTTGAAGGTTGCGGATTGGCAGGAGCGGACAACGCTTTCTCCGATCGCAATAAGCGTAACCCATCCTGGGAACGTCAGCGGACGTTCTGTTCGTGCATAGCGCTTGGCGAGCCGAAGCTCGCTTCGTCTAACCCCGAGCTTACGCGGCCATAAATGGCCGCTCTTGGACAACATTGTCAAATACTGGCAAGCGCTTTGCGGTACCGCCGCCAAATAAGAATGACTGGCAACCCCAGGGTCGCCAACCAGATCAAGAGAGTCGGGCCGTTCTCCGCGAAGAAAATTACGATTCCGAGCACCGTCTCTGACGCGTTGCGATAGCCGGCGACTAACCCGTTATAAATGCGAGTGGAGACCGAAGCAGCAGGAGGGTTCAGCTGGGCTCTGTATTCTTCGGTCAGCTGTAGCTCAACCGTGGCGAAATTGACGCGATGCTCGAGCTCCTTCTGCTCCGCTTCCATGCGTTCAATATCGCCCCGAACGCGGGCGATACCCTCCTCCACTTGCAGGACCTCGGAAAGTTTTCCAGTGCGATGTTGAAGAATGTCGCGGAAGCGCTGTTCAGTTTCGCGAGAAGTTTTTAATCGCGCGATCAGGTCCGCGTGCTGCTGGGTAACTTCTTCGCCGGATTGCGATTCGCTCTCAACCCGGCCGAGAGTTTTGAGGTCGGCGAGCGCCGAGGCAAGTTCCGGCGCAGGAATTCGCAGCGAGGCCTGCAAACTGCGAGCAGAGTTCTCCGGAGTAGAGACGTTGAGTTGTCCGAAATAGCCGCGATGCCGCGCCAGTACACGGTCGAGAAGCGACCGCGATGCGGCGAAATCTTTTGCGACTATTGAGAGCAAGACAGTGCGCGAAATCATGGGAGTGGCATAGCTCCCCACATTGTCGGTTATCTCGCCATCCTCGGAAGAAGAGCTCTGAAGGTGACCTCCGACCCCATGAAACGTGCTTTTCGCGTGGGCCGCGACCCCCGGTGTGGCTGATGGTGCCACGAGTTCCGTAGATTGTTGCTCGCTCGCGGGCGGGCCGGCTTGCAACTTGCCCAGGGCGCCAACGCCAAAAATATCCCTGTCAGCCTGCTTGTTGTCGTCATAAGCAAACTCTGACACCATTGCGGCCTTCCGGGAGCGGTACAAGTTTGGCACGGAAATCGCCAGCACTAGCAACAGGGCCGCCAGTGCTCCTCCGCTTGCAACCGCCCACTGTTTCCATGTCCAAAAGCTACCGCGGATGAAGAGACTTGCTTTGCCGATTTTGTTCCCCGAATCAACCCTGGCTATTGAATCTCTAACTGATTTTTCCAATTTCATTGGAACGGGATCGACTTTCCATCCGGCAAGCGCCTGCGATGTGCTCTGTAACTGTTCAACAACTTTGGCGCAGTCAGTGCAGAGCTCAATGTGAGTGGAGACGGTTCGCGCCTCTGCGGCGGAGAGCTCGCCGTCGAGAAAGGCCATCACCTCTTCGGGGGCCACGGGATGTGCAGTGATATTCATATCCTTTCCTCGGATTCAGTGAGCTCTCCAGCCGGCAACTTAGCGACGGGCGCGGCGAGCAACTCACGTAAAGCGACCCGGGCGCGAAACAGACGTGAGCGCACGGTATTGACAGGCAATCTCAGCAGCCCTGCAATTTCCGAGTAGCTCAGCTCTTCAAACTCGCGGAGCAATAAAATCTCCCGATCCACTCGCTCCAGTTTCCCAACGGCTTGGCGCAGGAGTAACTCTGCATCTGCAGTGTCCGGGCCGGTAGGCTCGCGAAATCCAGCGGATGCCCCCAGGAATGTGGCCCGAAACGCCGTTTTGCGACGGTGCGCGCGCAAGATCTTCAAGCCGATCGCGTAAAGATAGGTTCTAAACAGGGCGCGGGGTTCGTAGCGCGAGGAGGCGCGAAGTACCGCGAGAAATGTCTCCTGCGCTAGTTCTTCGGCTTGTGCTGGGTCCGCAACCCGCCGCCGGAAAAATCCAAACACCGGCTGTTTGTACCGCGAGAACAGCTCGCTGAAGGCTTCCGTCGAGCCCCGAGAGAACGCGACCATCAACTGCTCGTCGGTTTGGGCGGCTGCTGGGTTGACGGCGTCGGGTCTTTCGCTCGCATCGCCCATGAATCTATTCTTTGCCGCCTCCGAGTCTAGAACGAGTGCCGACAGCGTATATTGCATGGTTGCCGTTTGCGCTTTTCAATACTGGTAATGTCGCGAGAAGGCGAAAAGTTCCCGGAGAATATGCGCTCGCCACAATCGTCGCGATGCGCCGTGCCGTCCCTGCGGGACTCAGATCGCGCCTGCGGCACACCCGGCATTTCCATGCCGGACTGTCAGATTTCGCCTCTTCGAGGCTGGGGCATCGCCGGTTGCCAATCTCCGTCTCAGTTGTGAAGCCAGTCTCGGTCTCAGTTGTGAATATGAGACGCTTTCTCCGACGGTTTTCGACGCCACTGAACTACACGTAGACGACAAATCGGATTTTGTACCAGTGCCGAAGGCACGGAATGCGAAAGCCCGGCACGGCAGTGCCGGGTCGCGGTAGGAAAACAACGGAGTCCCGCACGGACGGTACCGCTGGCAAGCTCACTGAATGCTTGTTGGCAATCCGTCAACAACATTCGGTAAGTCTCGCAAAGGAATTCTGCGTCTTTCTGGAAACGCTAATGCGTCCACGAATTCTATTCCTGCAATTTTGGTTTCAACATCGTATTCGCCTACGGTGGCGTCAAGAAGTAAATAGCCGACTGTCTTCAGACTCTTGATGTCTTTCGACGAACCCTTCATTAGTCCTTCTATAAAGACTGTGAGGTCGATCTTATCTCCCACCAAAACGTAGTCGACGAAAACCGAATCTCGCTCGATTGCTCTGTCACCACACTGGATTCTCGGTACGTCTTTTCTTTGACGAAAAGCCATGATTTGCCACCGCGGAAGTGGCGGAGCTCCCCGGACTAGCGTCATCACTTCGGAAAAGGCATTTCTAATGCCTCCGGCACTCACGATAAACTCCCGTCGGCCGTTGTGAACGCTCGAGAATTCAAATGTGAGGTCGGCGTGGACGCGGTGCATATGAGACGCCAATTTATCGAAGACCTTCTCACGATTGGCATCAAAATGAAAAATCTCATCTTCGTGCGCCTGAAACCACTTCCAAAACTTCTCATACTTCGAGGCGAATTTGAGCATGCTGATCTCGCGAGCCCCGCAATTTTACTCCCAGCCGTGGAACTCGTGGAAGCTGATAAAATTTCAACAACTCTATGTTTGAGAACCTTCAGGAACGGCTTCAACGGACATTCAAATCGCTCCGCGGGCAGGCTGTTCTCAATGAAGAGAACATGCAGGAGACGCTGCGTGAGCTGCGCCTGGCGCTGCTTGAAGCCGACGTCAATTTCAAAGTTGTAAAGCAATTCATCGACCAGGTGCAGGCCAAGGCGGTTGGCCAGCAGGTGGCGACTGCGCTCTCGCCGGGCGAACAGATCATCAAGATTGTGCGTGATGAGCTCATTGAGATCCTAGGGAAAGATACAGCGCGGATGAAGTTCGCGTCGCAGCCGCCGACGGTCGTGCTCATGGCGGGCCTGCAGGGTTCCGGCAAGACGACGACGTCCGGCAAGCTGGCGCATTGGTTCAAAAATGGTGGTCATCGTCCGTTACTGGTTTCGGTGGACGTCTATCGTCCGGCTGCGCGCGAGCAGTTGAAAGTTGTGGCGCAGGCGATCAAGGCGCAAATTTACGAAGGCCAGGTTAGTGAAGGAAATACCGCGACCGTAGAACGACTGGCCAAGGAAGCCCGGCGAGAGGCCATAAACTCCGGCTGCGATGTGCTGATTGTCGATACCGCCGGACGCCTGCATATTGACGATCAACTGATGGAAGAAATGCAATCGCTCAAGCGGATGCTCAATCCGTCGGAGATTCTGTTCGTTGCCGATGCGATGACCGGACAGGATGCGGTCCGCTCCGCCGATGAATTCCATAAAAAGCTGACACTAACAGGCGTCGTGCTGACAAAAATGGACGGCGATGCTCGTGGCGGCGCGGCGCTTTCGATCCGGCAGGTCACGGGGGCGCCGATTAAGTTTATCGGCGTCGGCGAAAAATATGATGCGCTGGAACCATTCCATCCTGACCGCATCGTGTCGCGCATTCTCGGCATGGGCGACATTCTTTCGCTGATTGAACGTGCCGAACAAACCGTTGACAAGAAAAAAGCCCAAGACATCGCCGCCCGCGCGCTTTCTGGCGACGGATTCTCGCTCGAAGACTTTCGCGATCAGTTGCGGCAGGTGCGAAAGATGGGATCGATTCAGAGCTTGATGGGCATGCTGCCCAGCATTGGCCCGTTCGCCGGACTGCAAAAGCACGCCGACAAGATTGACGAGAAGCAAATCAACCACGTAGAAGCGATCATCAACTCGATGACAGCTTACGAGCGCACCCACCACGACGTAATCAATGGCAGCCGGCGCAAACGCATCGCCCGCGGATCGGGAAGAACGGTGCAGGAAGTGAATAATCTTCTCCGCCAGTACGCGCAAATGCGGAAGATGTTCAAGCAGATGGGCAAAGGCAACATGATGCGCAAGCTGGCGGGGATGAAGATGGGTTCGTAAGCACTAGTTGTCATTCCGAGGACGTTTAGGTCCGAGGAGTCTGCTGTTTTCAGATTGACTGAAAAGCAGATTCCTCACCGCTAGAGCGGTTCGGAACGACAAGTGGTTAGGTTGATTTGTCGGACCAGCTCAGCCGCGCGCCATATAATCAGAACTCATGAAGCAGGTCGTCCATGCCGCGTGCCCACACGACTGTCCGGACGCGTGTGGAGTGCTGATCACGGTAGAAGATGGCCGGGCGGTGAAGATCCAGGGGGATCCGGCGCACCCGGTTACCCGGGGGTTCTTGTGCGCGAAAGTCACGAAATATCTGGACCGGGTTTATTCGCCAGACCGGGTGCTCTATCCGATGCGCAGAGTCGCAGCGAAAGGGATCGCGGGCGAGGGCGCCCGCGCCACGCAATCTGTCCGCGCCACACAGTCGAGACAAGCGGGGACGCCCGTCGCTCCACAATCTGTCCAAAATTTCGAGCGCATCACGTGGGATGAGGCACTCGACGAAATTACCGCGCGGCTGAAGAGCATTGCTGCGGAATTTGGCAGCGAAGCCATACTTCCTTTTTCCTATGGCGGCACTTTGGGCAAGCTGGGTTATGCCTCCATGGACCGCCGCTTTTTTCACCGGCTGGGCGCTTCACAATTATCCAGGAATATTTGCTCGGACGCTGGGGAGGCCGGTGTTATGTCGGTCTATGGCGCAAACATCAGCACCGAGCCTGAGCAATTCCGCCATTCCAAATGCATCATCGCCTGGGCTGCGAATATTCACGGAAACAATGTGCATCTCTGGCCTTTCATAGAAGAGGCCCGGCGAAATGGTGCGAAGCTAATCGTTATCGATCCTTATCGCACGCGCACTGCAGCTTGCGCCGACTGGCACTTACCGATCAATCCAGGAACGGACGTGGCCTTAGCGCTCGGCATGATGCACGTAATCATCAAGGAAAATTTGCACGATGCCGACTATGTTGCGCGGCACACCCTTGGATTCGACGCGCTTCGAGCAAAAGTGCAGGAGTATCCACCGGAAAAGGTGGCGAAGTGGACGGGAATCTCGGCGGCGGACATCCAGAAACTGGCACGGGAATATGCAACCGTGCGTCCGGCGGTGATCCGCATGAACTACGGCGTACAGCGATCGGAAAACGGCGGCATGGCGTCGCGCGCGATAGCGATGTTGCCGTGCATTACCGGTTCGTGGAAAGAGATTGGCGGAGGCTTCCAGCTCTCGACCAGCGGCGCTTATGGACTGAATGGATCCGCGCTGAAACGTGCCGATCTGATGCAGGACTCGCTTGGGAGGCCCGCTCGCGTGCTTAATATGGTCGAGCTTGGAAAAGCCCTGAACCAAGTGAATGATCCGCCGGTGAAGGCGCTGTTCGTTTACAACTCGAATCCAGCGGCGATTTGTCCGAATCGCAATGAAGTGATTCGAGGCCTGCTGCGGCCCGACCTGTTCACCGTGGTGCACGAGCAGTTTCTAAACGACACCACCGATTACGCGGACATCGTGCTGCCGGCGACGACCTTCTTCGAACACAAAGACCTGCAGGACGCGTATGGGCATTATTATTTGCAGATTTCGAATCAGGCATTGCAACCGCTTGGCGAGTGCCGGTCAAACGTCGAGTTGTTCCGCGCGTTGGCCGAGCGCATGGGATTTGAAGACGAGTGTTTCCGGGATTCGGTCGATGACATGATCGATCAAGCCCTGAACTCGGAGAATCCATGGCTGAAGGGGATTGACCGCGAGCGGCTGGAGACGGAAGGACACATTCGGCTGAATTTTGAAGGGAACGGAGCTTCGTCGAAGCCTTTCCTGCCTTTTGCGGAAGGAAATTTCCGGACGGCCACCGGCAAGGCTGAGCTCTATAACGAGGCTCTCAAAACCCAGGGGCTCGACCCGGTGGCAGCGTTTGTTGCTCCAGAAGAGTCAAGACACACCGCGTCCGCGAAAGCGTTCCCTCTGGAGCTGCTTGCCCGCAAGGCGGACAATTTTCTGAACACTACGTTCTCGAATCTGCCTAGCGTTCAGTCCATGGAAGACACTGGACTGCTTGAGATGAGCCGGAAGGATGCAGAGAGCCGTGGCATCCACGATGGAGACCCGGTACGGGTGTTTAACCGCCGCGGTGAAATCCAGTTGAAGGCACGGGTTGACGGGAGAGTTTCGTCCGGAGTGGTGGCCGCGAGGCTGAATTGGGCAAAACTTACACCCGGTAATCTGAATATTAATGTGCTGACTTCGGAAAAACTAACTGACTTGGGCAACTCTGCCACGTTTTATTCCGTCTTGGTTGAGGTGGAGCTTTTTCGAAGTTCACCGGATGTCGCCCGCGAGTCGGAACACACTAGACTGAGCTAAGGCAAACGGATTGATCTTGGACGCTCTCCACAGCTCTACCGTATAATTGCGGTTTTCCATCAACTCCAGCGAATTTGAGGTAAGTGCCGATTTTCCGCATTCATCAGGATAGCCCTGCGACTTCGGGGAGGAGTGGCTGCCGGCGTCCGGAAGAAGCCTTGTCCGGTCGTGCATGTTTTTCATTCCGAAAGATTTGCTTGAGATTCTTTCCTCGCCAACCCGGGTTAGCCGTCCTCATTATTTTTGCGTTCACCCCAGTCCTGTTTGCCCAACAACAGCCAGACGTGATCAGCGCCATCGAGGTCCACGGGAACCGCAGCGTTCCGGCAGAAACCGTCCGCGCCCACATTTTCACGCGTCCTGGTGACGTCTACGACCAGGCGGCGATCGAGCGCGACTTCAACTCGCTGTGGAACACCGGATATTTCGAAGACATTCGCTTTGAGCGCGAGGCGACGCCCAAAGGCTGGATCCTGCACATTTACGTAAAAGAGAAGCCGCGAGTGCGGGAGATCAATTACGTAGGAATCAACGCGATCTCCAAGAGCGACATTCTCGACCGCTTTAAACAAGACAAGGTCACGCTCTCACCTGAGTCGCAATACGATCCCACAAAAGTTAAGAAAGCCGAAGTTGTAATAAGGAATTTAGAAGCCGAGCACGGGCACCAGTTCGCCACCATCCGCACCGAAGTCAGGCCGGTTCCGCCAGCGTCGGTGGGGCTGACGTTTGTAGTGCGCGAAGGGCCGAAAGTAAAAGTCGGGCGTATTAGTTTTGTGGGCAACAAGACCGTGAAGGGCCGGGAACTGCGCCAGGCAATGCACTTTCTGAAGCCGATCGGCGTGCCGCACTCCATCTTTCTCGAAAATCTTTTCGCCAAGACCTACGACGCTACCAAGCTTGATGACGACATGGAACTGGTGCGTGAAGCCCTTCAAAATCGGGGCTTTTTCAAGGGAAACGTCGGCGATCCGCAAACCAAAATTCGCGACACCGGCCACGTGAACTTTCATGTTCCGTTAATCCGCCCGGGACCAGGTAAGGCAATGGACATCACGATCCCCATCGACGAAGGCGAACGGTACAAACTGGGCGGAATCACTTTCCAGGGGAACAAGGCGATTACGAACACGGCGGCATTACGCGGATTGTTCGCCATCAAGGATGGAGATGTCTTTAACCGGGAGAAGATCGCAAAGGGCCTGGAGAACCTGAAGAACGCTTACGGCACACAGGGATATATCAATTTCACGTCAGTTCCGACTCCGCGTATCGATGAGGACAAGAAGCTGGTTTACTTCGATATTGACGTGGAGGAGGGAAAACAATTTTCGGTACGGCGCATTGAATTCCAGGGCAACACTACTACACGCGATAAAGTCATCAGGCGCGAACTGGTGCTCGAAGAAGGGCAGGTTTATAACGAGCAGCTGTGGAAGTTGAGTTTGCAGCGGCTGAACCAGCTTGGATTCTTCGAGCAGTTGAAACCGGATGATCCAAATGTGACCGAGCGTCACCTGGACGAAAAAGAGGGATTAGTCGATCTGACTTTGAAGGTCCACGAAAAAGGCAAGAACCAGATTGGACTCTCTGGTGGCGTGAGCGGGCTGGCGGGATCGTTCGTCGGATTGAGCTACACGACCAACAACTTTCTCGGACTGGGCGAGACGCTGACGGTCCAGGCCAACGTCGGAACGCTGCAGCGAAATATTATGTTTGGTTTCACCGAGCCCTACTTTCTGGATCGTCAGGTCACCGTCGGATTTACCGTGTATGGGCAGAAACTCATATACGACCAGGCGCGGCAGACAGCGCTCTTGGCTGGGCAGACGCTGGCCCTGTCGCAGGCAGAATTGCAGAGCCTGCAAAACTATACGCAATCCAGCCAAGGATTCACGCTGACCGCTTCGCACCCATTGCATCGATCTTTCAAACGAATTGGCGCAACCTACTCCTTTGACGTGTCCTCGCTGGTGGCGACGACCACTGCTTCCAAGCAACTCTTCAGCTTCCTGAATTTCAGCGGTCTTAGTGGCCCCAATGCTCTGAATGGAATCATCACCAGCAAACTGCTGCTCAATTACACCAAGAACGGCCTGGATGCTGCGCTCTACCCGCACTCCGGAACCGAATATTTTCTAGGAGCGGAGTTTTCAGGTCTGGGCGGCACCGTGCGCAGTATTCGCCCGATCGCCGAATGGAAGCATTACATTCCAGTGCAGAAGCGGCGCAATGCCCTTGGCTTGCATGCGCAGGCTTCCTTCATGACTGGATACGGGGGATTGGTAGCGCCACCTTTCCAGCGCTTCTATATGGGCGGAGAGAACGATCTTCGCGGATTCGATATTCGCTCGGTCTCTCCGGTCGCCTACATTCCCACAGCAACGACAGTCCAATTGAGAAACCCGGACGGGTCGATTGTTCCTAAGGACCCGAATAACCTCGCGCGCGGAGCCTACACCATACAAATCCCATTTGAACAGATTACTTTCCCGGGCGGCGATTTGAGCCTGGTGAGCAATGCTGAGTACCGCATCACGATCGCTGGTCCGGTGGCGATTGCGCCGTTTGTTGACTTCGGCGTGGACCCGATCCTGCGCCAATCGCAGTTACGAATCAACAACACTCAGTTCGCGAGCCTGAATCAGACGCAGTTTGGTTGCCCGTCGGTGGACTCAATTACGCTCAGCTGCCTGGGCTCGCAGACCTTTCCTCAAATTAATGGCGGGAAAGGGTTCAGCCAGAACCTGGCAACGCTGGGCAGCGCGAACTGGCAGCCAAGGATGTCTACGGGGCTGGAACTGCAGGTCTTCCTTCCAGTCGTAAACGCGCCTTTCCGAATTTACTGGGCCTACAATCCAGTGCGATTAGACGAACTTGCGCAATCGCCGAGTCAAATCACCCGGGATATGTTTCCAAACACCAACTACTGCGTACAACATTCGATAATGTCCTGCCCCAACGTGGCCGCCGGCCAGTACACATATCAGCTGGCGCGGGATACTTTCGCCACGCGCTATCAGCTTCGCGAGCCGCGAAAGACGTTTCGATTTACCGTGGGAACAACGTTCTAAGTGTGATGAGTTCCGAGTTTGACGCTGAGGATTGACTATTTCTATAATTAGATATCCACGCCAGAGTGGCCGGTCACGCGCGGCAGCAGGCGCCCGAAATTCGGATGTGCGCCAAAAGCCCCAGCTGAAAACCGAAGATCGGCCAGCCCTACTTATGATCGCAAGTAAATACGCGAGTGTGGCGCGAGTACGTTTCTGGACAAAGTCCATTTTGAAAATTCAAGTTGAAGATCCAATTCGAAAAACCATAGCAGTATCCCAAGGAGTCAGACCAAATCCCATGAAACTCAAGTTTGCACGTTCTCTCGCTGCCGCGGTCGCGCTGACCTCGGCGATGGCAATGGCCCAGGCCGGTGGCGCGTCTTCGTCGTCCCCCCTGCCTGCCGCGCCCGGCACAGCCAATGATCCTCCAGCAATGGCCACCGGCGTCGGCACGTCAAAAGTTGCAGCAATCAATATTGAAGGCGCGATCTTCGCCAGCAATGAAGGCCAACGCGATATGGACACGTTGCAGAAGAAGTTCGAGCCTAAGAGCACTGAGCTCAAAGGCAAGAACGACGAGATTGACGCACTGAAAAAGAAGTTGAACACTCAGGGCGCAAGCTTGAACGACGAGTCCAAGGCTGATTTGCAGCGGCAGATCGAACAAAAGCAGAAGGCACTGGATCGCGAAGCCCAGGACGCTCGCGAAGACTTCCAGAACCAGCAGAATGAAATTGGGCAGCGCATACTGCAGAAAATGGCTCCCATTATCTTGAAATACGCCAATGAAAATGCATTGGGCGTAATCATCGACACGTCTAATCCGTGGCCCCAAGGGCAGGTTGTCTGGGCGTCGCCATCGGTGGACATCACCAAATCAGTGGTTGAGGCTTACAACGTGCAGTCCGGAGTAGCGGCGCCGCCGAAATCGAGCGGTTCCACTTCGAAGCCCGCTGGCAGCAGCGGCCTTGGGTCTAGTCCGAGATCAACAGGCTCTTCCGGAACCAAGACGCCGGGCACTACGCCAAGCGGCACGACTAAGACGCCGAGTACGACCACGCCACCGAAATAAGCTCGACACCAATAGCAAAGTATTGGTTCCCAAGGCCGCGAGAAATCGCGGTCTTTTTATTTTTGCTCGAAAGCCAGCACCGGCGGTGCGATACCCGCCATTCCGGTGTCTTTATTTCCAGCGAGCGAAACGCAGCAACTTGTTCGCGGGAGAAGACGTCATGTTTTCCGGCCTCTCTGAAGTTCAGGAAATTCCCGCCCGGCGCTGGACGGCAATAGTCTCGTTCACCTTGCAGGCGGCGGTTGTTGCCGTGGCACTCGTCTATCCGTTGCTCTACCCACAATCTTTGCCGCCGGTCATGCGAACTCTATTTCTGCCGGCTTCAAACCCAGAAGCTCCGGCTCAGGAGCAGAGGAGTGCTACTCACGCAGGCAGCTCCGCGATTCGCCACGCGATCGTGGTCAACAACCGGAGATGGTCCTTCACGCGATCAAACAGTCGGCCTCACGACGCCGGCGTGACGGAACCACCGGGCATTGGAGTGATTGGAACTGGCGATACGAACTGGGCGACAGGCCCGATCATGGGCGAGTACGTCCAGCCTGTCCCCCGGATTGCAGCTCAGCCGCACGCTATTCGTACGTCCGTGATGATGGAAGGAAATCTGATCCACAAAGTGGAACCGCAATACCCTGCGATAGCGAAGCAGCTCCACATTGAGGGAACGGTGATTGTGAAGGCGGTCATCAGCCGGGAAGGAGTCATAACCCGCGAGGAGGCGGAGAGTGGTCAGCCTCTTCTGATTCGGGCAGCGCTCGATGCGGTACGGCAGTGGCGATACCGGCCTTACTACCTGAACCACGAGCCAATCGAAGTTGAGACTGAAATTACGGTCAATTTTGTGCTCCAGCGGTGAGGTGGAGTAGCACAGCGGTAACCTGTGGCTCCGGCGTGCGCCAACTATAATCGCGAGAGTGGCCACTATTGAAATCGCGAAACGCGCGGCGACGCGGCCAACCTGGGCAGAAGTTTCGCTTTCCGCTTTAAGAGAGAACTATCGCACGGTCGCGGATTACGTGGGCGACGGCGTGACGGTTTGTGCGGTAGTTAAGGCGGACGCATACGGGCATGGAGCGGGCGAATGCGCCTCGGCGCTAGAGCAGGAAGGCGCAACCTGGCTGGGCGTGACCTCGCTGGATGAGGCCATTCCTCTCCGCGAAGAAGGCATCGCAACCCGAATTCTGTTGATGACCGGTTTCTGGCGCGGCGAAGAAGAAGAGATCGTCAGGTTGGGGCTTACCCCGACGGTTTGGCAGATCGATCAGATCGAGCTGCTGGAGCGGGGTGCGGCGCGGCTGGATGTGTCGCAGCAGCCGATTCATCTCAAAGTTGACACCGGCATGGGCCGCTTGGGCGCGGCTCCCGAAGATCTGCCAGGCATTTGCGCTGTGCTGAAGTCATCGCCGCACTTGAAGGTCGAAGGACTTTCAACGCACATTGCGTCTTCGGAAGTGCTCGATGCTCCGTCAGTCGGAGAACAATTGAAATCGTTCGAAGCCGCGAGAAAAACGCTTGCCGCATGCGGCTTCGATCCTCCGTTTATTCACGCCGCGAATACTTCCGCCGTGATTTCGCACCACGAAAGCTGGAACTCGATGGTGCGGCCTGGACTCGCGCTCTATGGTTACCATCTACCTTTTGAACGTGCCGGGCGCGCTGTAAGCGGACGCGCACTCAAACTCCCGGTCAAACCGGTGCTCACCTGGAAGACAAGAATCCTTTCCCTTCGCGACATGCGGGCCGGGCAGGCGCTGGGATACGGCGGCACATATGTGACGAAGGCGCCGTCGCGGATAGCTATCCTTCCCGTAGGCTATGCAGATGGCCTGAACCGCGGGCTTTCATCCGGCGGACGGGTGATTGTACGCGAACACTACGCGCCCATCGTCGGCAGAATATCGATGGACTTGACGACGGTCGATGTGACTGGAATACCTGGCGTGGAAGTTGCGGACGAAGTGATTCTCCTCGGCTCAAGTGATGGTCTCAGCGTTGATGCACGTGAGCACGCTGAGCTGGCACATACCATCCCTTACGAAATTCTGTGCGCAATTTCTAAGAGGGTGCCGAGAAAGTATTGCTAAGAAGCATTCGGCATTTAGCATTCAGCACTCATCGCCTGAAGTCCTCTCATAGCAGGCTCCGTATCCGTGCAGAATCGATAAAGGGTGTAATCGCCAATCGTAAGCTACGATTACGCGTCATACATTGCCCACGGGATCACGGGCGATGAGGTTCTACTGCGCCCGTTCGGATGGGTACAGCGCTTTCACTAGTGATCCAAGAGATCAGGGAGGTCATTGCGGCAGTCCGATACCCTGCAACAGGTTTTGGAATCGCGGTTCGGAGCGTAACGGGTCGAGCCGCGGATCCACTCCCATCCAGATCATGCAGATTGAGCGTGCCTGGTAAGCTTTCTCGAGCCAGCGAATGGCTTCGTCCCGTTTGCCTAAAGCCAGGTATGTAGTGGCGATTTCGTAGGGACACACGAAACGTCGCCTCATAGTATGCAGCAGACCGCTCACCAACTCCTCCGCTTCGGCTCGGTCGCCGGCGGCGGCAATTACACTTCCAGCCGTCGCAACATCTATGGGACTGGCTTGGGGGACGCGTGCGCGACGTGCTTCGACCACAGCCTCCGCGAACTGCCGCTTCTGTGCGAAGGCTAGCGCCAGATAAGCATGGCAAGTATAGCAATTGGGCTCAAGCTCAAGTGCCCTGCGTTCCTGCTCGACGGCGGAATCGTATTGTCGGCCCATAAAAAAATACAGTCCGCTGTCAGCATGAATCCAGAACGAAAGAGGGTCGAGCGCCTGAGCACGCTGGCTCTCGGCGAAAGCTTCGGCATGACGTCCGACTGACAACAAAAAATTCGCATAATGGTCGTGGGCTAATGCGTTGCCGGAGCTGAGTTCGATGGCTCGCTGCAATTCCCGCTCGGCCGCGGTCCAGTCCCAGCGATAGATGAAGTCCACCCAACCCAGGGCGTCGTGGGCCTCCGAAAGTTTTCCGTCCAATTCCAGCGCCCTTTTCGCTGCTTCCTCCGCCTTGGGCAGGACTTCGTGGGGTGGCCGATAGTAATCAGACAGGGCAACGTAGGAATCGGCTAAGCCGGCGTAGCCGAGCGCCGACCGAGGGTCTTCTGTCATCGCGAGCTGGAAATTGGCGATGCTCCGTCCTATATCCTGCTCGGACGTCGCAGTATTTAACTGGTAGCGACCGCGCAAATAAGCTTCGTAAGCTTCCGGATTCACACTGCGGGCTGGGTTTCCGGCAAGAAGTTTGGTGCGGACCTGGTTCGCTATGTCGCGTGCTGCCTCGCTCTGTAGGAGTAGTACATCGTGGTAGTCGCGATCGTAGGATTGCGCCCACAAGTGGCGATCGTCCGTCGCGCGAATGAGCTGTGCGCGCATACGGATGCGGTCTCCCGCTCGGGTCACCGTGCCTTCGATGACCGCCTCCACATTTAATTCCTGAGCGATTTGCGGCAGCGTCTTCTGTGTGCCTTTGTAATGCATAACCGAGGTGCGGGAGATCACTCTCAGGTCGCCGAGCTGAGCCAGGTCGGTGATCAATTCGTCCGTCATTCCCTCCGCGAAATACTCCTGATCTGGATCGCCGGAGAGGTTCTCCAGCGGTAATACGGCCAACGATGTAATTGGCTTTGGCACGGCCCTGCTAAAGAGATGTATTCCGGAATGACCAAGGTCTTTAAAAAGCAGCACGGCCACGCAGAGAGCCGTCGCGCCAGCGATCGTAACTGCCTTCCATGCAAATCTGCTTCGCCCCCGAGCACCAGCGATCGGAACCGTCGCTTGATTTGGCACTGGCGCGGCCGGAGTGGTATCTACCATCGGGGCAACCGTCGCGATCAGTCGATACCCGCGGCGGGATAGCGTCTCAATGTACTTAGGCTTGTCGGTAGAGTCTCCGAGCGCATCACGCAACCGCTTGATCGCGCTGTAAAGTCCGTGGTCGAAATCGACGAATGTGTCGGCGGGCCATATGCGCTTGTGCAATTCTTCGCGGCTCACGATTGTGCCGGGGTTTTCCAGCAGTATCTGAAGTATTTGGAGGGGTTGTTCCTGAAGCCGCAGCACTACTCCGGGCTTCCTCAAGTCTCCCGTTTGGAGATCCAAACCCCATTCCCCGATTCGCACTTGACTGCTCGGGGAAGATGCCGAGTTCATACGAACAAGCTCCGGATGCGCCGAAGTGTACTCCGGCTGCTTACAGTCTGCAAAGCCAATCTGTGGTCATTCCAGCGTTGGTCAGAAGGAGGTGAGAAATTGGTGAGACTGGTTGTATTGACCTTGCCTGGGGTCCGGGTGCACCGTCAGCCATCACAAATTGGCCGTGTGGCCAGGGAAAGAGGCTATTTATGAAGCAATCAGGCAAAAGGAGAACGGCTCGTCAGTCAGTTCTCGCTGAATCTAAAAGGCTGTTTTGGCAGGGCTCGGCACGAATGATTATGACCGTGACGATTCTTGCATGCTGCGCAGTGTTTTCGATCCAGGCAAGCGCGTCGTGCAAGAGTTCGGCATCCCCAGGTCCTGTACTAGCCTTGCCAGAAGGACATTTCGTACAAACAATGGGAGTGCCGCAAGCCCCCCAAAGGAGCGCGGCAGATGAAGATAACAGCTCATCTATCGTGGGACTCTGGCATGTTCGCTTTCTGTCTAACAATCAGCTTTTCGACGAAGGGTTCGATCAGTGGCATAGTGATGGGACTGAGATTCTCAACGATACCGCACCGCCACAACCCGCAAACGGCGCCGGCACGGTCTGCTTAGGGGTTTTTGAGCAAACCGCCCAGCGGACCTACAAGCTCAGGCACCCTTTCTGGAGCTTTGACGCAAACGGCAATCTGGCTGGAAGCGGCGTCTTCCTGGAAAGAGTCACTGTCGATAAGAGCGGCAACAGCTATCACGGTTCCTTTTCATTCATTACTTACGACCTTAGCGGAAGCATTACCAGTGAGGTAACAGGTGAGATAAAGGCACAACGCATTACCGTCGATTAATCCACTGTTGGATCAGTGCGCCGCGACAATATTCCCGCTGCGCGCTGATCCGACCATAATGGTTCAAGTCAATTTCCAACCGGGAGCGTCCAATGACGAATCCCCGCCATCAACCGCCAATTGCCGCCACCCCAGGAACCCATCACTTGCCGGTTCTGCCTGACTTTCGGCGGGCAACAAGACGGTTTGCCATTTCAAGCCCTTCTGAGACATCGGCAGCCGCTCCATCTGCCGCCAAATGTTTCCAGATTTCAGGGTTTGAATTTACCGCCGCTCCGCCAATGAGGATCGAAGGAGGATGTTCGAGAACAAGTGACTTGATGCTCCCGATTAATTCCTTCGTCTTACCTAAATTGAGCGCAGTGGCGACCGAGATTGCAACCAAATCGGTAGCGTAATATCTGACATGTTGGAGGACATCTCTGATTGGGCATTTCGGCCCGATATAAGCTACTCTCCAGCCGTCCGATTCAAGCAAATCCGAAAACATTTTTATGCCGAGCGAGTGTTCCTCTCCGTCGGGACATACGGCAAGTGCGGCCACGCCGCGAAGGACACCCCGCGATTTGTGCTTCAACCGCGTAATCAACAAATCGGTTGCTGCTGTGCAGTAGTGCTCCTGTAAGACTGTGATCTGGTTTTCCTGCCACAGGCGACCAACTTCCCGCTGTACGGGATAAATCACATGTTTAAACAGGTCTTGAATAGCCAATCCCATTTCGAGTCGTTGCAGAACCAAAGAAATTGCGTCATCCCGGTTCAAGAGCAACAGAGATTTTAGATAAGAATCCGCGAGCTCAGACAAGGGATTGATTGGGTCGATAAAGCTAGGGAGAGTGTCCGGCAATTTCGGCAACTGAGCCGACGCAGAGCGAATGAACTCCGCGAAAGTGCTTTTGAAATTTCGCGGGGACTTGAGCCTAAGCACATGGGCCATGGATTCCAGGTTGTCACCCAAACTCGCCGGATCAATTCCCCGAGAGTAGAGCATGATCTTGGCCCATCCGACGTAATCAATAAACATTTGTTTGCGGTTATTTGCAATGGCCTCAGAAAGATAGTGGAGGTGATAGACGGTATCTTCCTCGCATTTTCTGCGGCCACGTTCCCCATATTTCTGCTGAAGATCGGGATGCTCGGCAAAAGTCCGGGCAGTAATTGCCTGAGCAATCGGCTCAACATTGGTATTGAGCCATTCGCTAGCTGTTGCACGCATGATCGTCTCGCTTGAACTCTTCTTAGGAGGAGACATGTTCGAAGAAGATCAAGCTGGTAGCCTTTGGAACCAGCTTGAGGCCTTTTGGAATCCCGCTGTGCGATTCCCGATAGAGGTGGCTCTTGTGCCATTCCTCAAAATTCTTGCGAGTTGACCAATACGTGATCAGCCAAATCTCGTTAAGGTTTTCCTCTGGGCTGAGGACGTCGAGCCGCACAAAACCGGGGGCCGATTCTACCGAGTGAGGTCGATTGCGAAAAGCTTGCTTTACGGCTGTGGACATGTCATTGGCAATAACGAACTTACTCAGCGCCACAAACATACCCGACCTCGCCATGGATTATAAGGCGCGAGGCGACGTGCCGGTAGGTTTTGATAAATCGGCATTTTCACGAGCACAGTTCCTGCTCCCTTATGAAACAGGTTCCTGGCCGGGTAGCCTGCGCGAGTTCGAATCAAATTCCTACGAATTCCCCAATGACAAATCCCCGCCGTCAACCGCCAATTACTCCCACTGAATGCTGACTGCTGAGTGCTGACTGCTGCCTTTGCTATCCTGAAAGTGAATGCCATCCCTCTACGCTCGCTGGATGCACGACTGGGAAACCCGGCTCACGTCGGTGGACAACAACCGCGTGGTGCGTCCGCTGGAATGGGGCATTGAGTGGACGCGCGATTGGCCCTGCCGTAACGGCTTTCTGCCGCATCAGACCGATGAGCAGTGTGAGCGCTACATCCGCGAGTACAACTTGCGGGCGGTTGCCGCCAGCGACGAGTTCTTCGCGCACAAGACTCCTTCCGACTTCCGGCTGGAAAAACGCGAAGTGCAGGTATTCAGCACGCGAGAGGTTCCCGAACCGCGCCTGGAGAAAAAAGTTGCCGGAACCTACGCGGAATTTCTTCGTTTCACGTCGCCGGTGAACACGCCGTATCCGGAAAATAATTTGGCGAACGCCCGCTGGTTTCCGGCGAGGGGTCAGAGTGCAGTCGTACTGCTGCCGCATTGGAACTCTGACGCGCTGCATTACAACTCGCTGGCCCGCATCTTCAACCGGCTGGGTATTTCTGTGCTTCGGTTGAGTATGCCTTATCACGACATTCGCCGGCCCGCGGAAATTCGCCGCGCCGATTATGCGGTTTCCGCCAACATCGGCCGCACCATGGATGCCTGCCGCCAGGCAGTCCTCGATATTCGCTGCTGCCTTGACTGGCTGGAGCAGCAGGGCTACGAGCGACTGGGTACGGTTGGCACCAGTCTGGGCTCGTGCTACGCCTTTCTGGCCGCCGCGCACGATTCCCGAGTGCAGGTCGCGGCATTCAATCACGCGTCCACCTACGTTGCCGACGTTGTCTGGCACGGGCAGTCCACGCGGCACATACGCCAGGGCTTGGAGCCGCACATGGATATCGACACGTTGCGTTCGCTCTGGACAGCGGTCAGCCCGATGTCATACTTCAAACAATTCGCACGCTGGCCGAGGAAATCGCTAATTGTGTATGCGAAATATGATCTGACGTTTCTGCCGAAGTTTTCGAAGCAGGTAGTGGCGGAGTTTGAGCGTTACAATCTTGACCACAAGGTCGCAGTGCTGCCCTGCGGACATTATTCCATGGGGGAAACGCCCTACAAATATTTGGATGGCTGGCACTTGGCGTCGTTCCTGGGCAAGGCGTTTAAGGCCTAGGTTTGAATATGTCTTCCGAGTTGCCAGAGTTGCTGCTTAAATCTTCCTGACCTGTTATTGCGCCTCGAACGCCGAGTCGATGGAGTGCATATGAACCAAGGCGTGAGTTCACCATTAACCCGAGAGGCTCTTTTTCGTCCGGGAATACTAGCGATAGCGTATGGTGTGGTCGTTTTGGCGTGCTTGCTTCTTGCCGACGAACTGTCGCTACATTACGGATTGGAAGGATGGCAACGAACACTCGATGACTTCTGCGGAGCCATCATCGCAGGCTTGCTCGTCTACAGGCACGAATACACCCGTTTGAGATATCTGACCGAGAAGTTAAGAACCATTGAGTTGATGAATCACCACGTTCGGAATGCGCTCCAGGTCATTGTTGACTCGGTTTACCTTCATGGACATGCGGAGGAACTGGCTGAGATCCAAAATTCAGTTAAGCGAATCAATTGGGCGTTGCGAGAAATTTTGCCTGGTCGAATATTGGACGAATACGAAGACCCTGAAAACCCTGCGAAAAAACAGCCTGGTGGCCGCTCAGCGGCATAAGGGACACGCCGTAGAGTACGCGTTTTGCTAAGCAGAGCCGAGACGGCGTTGCGGTAGCGAATCTCGCAAGAACTCATTAAACGAAGAGGCCAGCAACTCTCGACGAGCCTCCCAAAACTCTGATGCTCGGTCGATGAGCCAGAGACCATCGTCTTCGGGAATGCACTGACTCTTGAGAACACGCGGTGCGATTCGCTTAAGATACACCTCTGGCCCGGTTTGACCGATGGACTTATTAACGTCGCCCACAATGAAAGCTATATTGGCGACGTTATCCGCCGCTGATCGGGACCCCTCAGGGAATTGCGCGCGCGGTAGGATGTGGTGGCGATCTACGGCTTTCTGCAGCAGAACTTTGCCTCCCGTATAAAAGTCCAGTATGCCACGGTGCATGCAGGCAATGTAGAGCGCGAGCAGCCCGCTTCTATCGGCCAATGCTCCAGAAAAGTCACTAGCCTCCGCCATGAGTAAGGTGCGGTCTTGTCGTAAATTCTTAAGCAATCCACCAATTGGATCAGTTTCGCGACATGCCTTAAGATCCTGATCGAGTGCCGTCTCACTCGACCCGCTATAGCGATGGAGGAGGGTGGCTAGCGCTAACCACGCGACTAGTTCGTTGGAATCGCGTTGCCGCGGTGGACTGGTGGCGCACAAAGCGATGATAGGAACGATGAGTGATCCAGACCAAAGAATGTCCATGTTCACGAGCCCAAGCTCACTCCTAATCATGGCTATAGCTTGTTCTGTGCCGCGCTTAGTTTCCTTCCAAGCTGAAAGGACCTCGCGCCTCTCTAGTTCGTGAAGAGGCGTTCGATTCCGACCGTCTGGCTTCGCAACGAACGCGCACGCGCGGAAAAGGTGCATGATGTTGAGCCTGTTGAAGCCTTGCTGCCTAAGATTCTCGAGAAATGGGGCAACTTCGTCCGCGATGAATCCGGAATGCCTGGCCGCGACGTTCGCGCTCTCGATGTCTTCCTGCTTGAGCCTGACGCCGAGCGTGTTGATGCGCGTAAAGGCGCTTACGGCGTCTTTGAAGGTGTGATCCACCATGCGGACCAGAGGAACTTCATAGTCCAAGATGCGTCGAACCTTTTCGAAAGACGCCTCCCGCTTGTCAGCATTGCGGCCGCCATCGAGGTTCCTCCTCAGTTGACGGTAGAGTTCATCGTCCCAAAGCTCCGCGACGCGGACCCAATTTCGATCATTCCGGGTCGCAGCATTTGCGAGCCGGAACTTGTCTTCTCTGGGATTAAATACAACTTCGATACCTTCGTCGCCACTCAACGTTCGCGCGAGCGTAATCACTCGTTGCTGGCCGTCGATGAGCCAATTCATTAGCGAGGCGCGAGTTGGGCGTGGATCTCTGCGACGTGCGCGGGCCTCCTCGGTGCTCTGCCACAGGAGCAGGGATGAGATCGGGAAACCGCGATAGAGTGAGTCAACGAGCCAGGGAGCCTTACCCCTTTTCCAGACGTAATCTCGCTGGAATTCTGGAATTACAACTCGGCCCATCCGATAGTCGTCGATGAGCTGTTTGATCTTGACGTTCTGGTGTTCCAGATGAGGTTCGGTCATAACAGGCAACACTCCCCTTAGGACACTCATAATCCCACAAATCTCACCCATCACAAAATACCTCGCGTCGTATCGCGGACAGGAATGTCCGCTCCACAGTAAAATAGCCTCCGGTACTTGACTATGAGGAATTCCGCCATGTCCCGTCCCCTCTACGAAGTCGATCCCGAGATCGCCGCCGCGATCGACAATGAAACCCGCCGCCAACATGAAGGCCTGGAGTTGATCGCCTCGGAAAACTTCGTCAGTGAAGCCGTGCTCGAAGCCGCGGGCTCGGTGTTCACGAATAAGTACGCCGAGGGTTATCCGGGAAAACGTTACTACGGCGGCTGCGAATACGCGGACGTCGTGGAAAATCTGGCTCGCGACCGTGCGAAGCAACTCTTCGGCGCGGAGCATGCGAATGTGCAATCGCATTCGGGATCGTCAGCCAACATGGAAGCCTACTCCGCGGTGTTGCAGCCCGGTGACACGATTCTGGGCCTGAACCTGGCGCATGGCGGGCATCTTACGCACGGCCATCATCTGAATTTTTCCGGCAAGACTTACAAGATCGTTCCATACGGCGTGACCAAAGAGACCGAAACCATTGACTACGACGATTTGGAGAAGCTGGCCGAAAAAGAGCGTCCGAAGCTAATCATCGGCGGTGGAAGCGCCTATCCGAGAATTATCGACTTCGCGCGCATGCGGCAGATCGCGGACAAAGTTGGAGCGCTGTATCTGGTCGATATGGCGCACTTTGCGGGATTGGTTGCCGGCGGAGCACATCCTTCGCCGGTTCCACATGCACACATCGTTACTTCGACTACGCATAAGACCTTGCGTGGACCGCGAGCTGGGATGATCCTCTCGCGGCAGGAATTCGCGGCGGCAATCGACAAAGTGGTTTTCCCGGGAATGCAAGGCGGGCCGCTGGTCCACATCATTGCCGCAAAGGCGGTCTGCTTCCGAGAGGCGTTGCAGCCGGACTTTCGCGACTACGCGCGCCAAGTGGTTGCCAATGCAAAGACGCTTGCCGAGACCCTGGCTGCTGAAGGCTTCCGCATAATTTCTGGCGGGACCGACACCCACCTGATGCTGGTGGATGTTTTCAGCAAAGGTATGCTGGGCAGCGAAGCGGAAAAGGCGCTCGGCGAAGCTGGCATTACGGTGAATAAGAATGCAATCCCGTTCGACACCAATCCGCCCATGAAGCCCAGCGGCATTCGAATCGGGACGCCCGCACTGACCACGCGCGGCATGAAAGAACGCGAGATGAAGCAGGTCGGAAAGTGGATTGCCGAAGTTCTTAACAATCGCGGCGACGCTGCCATACTTAGCAAGATCCGACGCCAAGTTTTGGAGTTCGCAGACGCATTTCCGCTCTATGCCGAGCGCAGGGCCAAGGCCGCGGTCGAAGTGCGGGCCTGATTAACCTCGTACGAACGCACCCTGCACGGGCGAGGACGCCCGTGCCTCCATTTGCCGTTGTACTCTCCCGATGGTCTGACATCCCACTCTGTGGTTAAATCTCTTCAGTGAAAATCGCCATCGATATTCGCCGGATGAACGAGTTCGGCGTGGGCACTTACACGCGAAACATCATCCGCGCGCTGGCGCAGCTCGACCGGCAGAATAAATATTTTCTGCTCGGACCTTCCCAGAAAGTCATCGAGATCGGGAAGCTGCCGGACAATTTCAAGTCCGTGGTAATACTACCTACCGATACCTTACGCGGAGAAATGCAGTACCGCACGGTAGTGAAACGCCTCAATTGCGACTTGACCCACATTCCTCATTTGTACTGGTTCCCGCGCCGGTTGCCGTGTCCTTATGTGTTGACCGCGCACGACCTGCTTGACCACCTTTACCGAGCCCGGGAAGGATCCAGCGTCAAACGTTTTCTACATTTTAATTTCACCCGAAGGGTGCTAGTGCGCGCGGCCCGCATTTTTGCCGTGTCACGGTTTACCAAGAGCGAGATCGTCAAACTTTTCGGTATTGATCCCGGTAAGATCGAAGTGGTTTACAACGCCATCGATCAGAGATTTCTGACTGGACACGCGACTGACGCAGACCGGCAGTTTCTGGCAGAACGATATCAGGTCACTTATCCGTTTGTTCTGTATGCCGGACGAATCAGTCCGCAGAAGAACCTGGTTCGCATCATCGAGGCATTTTCCGCGCTTAAAGCGGACCTGGTGAAGCGGGAGCTTTATCCGGATTTGAAACTGATCATTATTGGCGACGAGCTTTCGAAGCACCCTGATTTGCGGCGCACGGTGGTGCGGGGCGGGGTGCAGAACGACGTGCGGTTCATGGGATTTGTGCCTATCGAAGTGCTACGAATCTTTTACGATCTGGCGAAAGTCTTCGTTTTTCCGTCGCTCTACGAAGGTTTCGGATTGCCGCCGCTCGAGGCCATGGCTCACGGAACTCCGGTACTGACCTCGAACACGTCGTCGATTCCAGAGGTGGTGGGGAATGCGGCGGTGATGGTAAATCCGGAGAATGTTTTCGAGATGATGCGCGCGCTGGAGCGCGTTCTGATCGATCAGGCGTTGCGCGAAAAAATGCGCCTGCGCGGCTACGAGCAGGTAAAGAAATTCTCCTGGAAAAATTCGGCGGAGGCGATCCTCGAGACCTATGAGCAGGTCGCCGGAGCGAGATCGCCCTCGCTGCCGGAGCAGAAACTGGCGAACTGCTGACAAAAGCCGGCAATTAGTTCAGTAAATCTCTAATTCCTTTAGGCTTTAGTCGTTTCAGGTTTAACTAGTGGTTGGCCCGGAGATACGCGCGCGAGCTTGTCCAATTTCGCTATCAGCTGCGAACGCTCAGACTCGGAGGTAGCGGCGGCGATTCGCTTGCGCAACTTGGTGATTTTTTCCTTACGAACTCGGCGGCGGCGAATCTCCGGCCTGCGGCTGGGTGCGGACATAATTAGTGCTCCTTGGTTCCAAGCGCGCCGGGTGAACCAACATCGGGTTCCGCAATATAAGCGCAAAAGAATTATTGGAAGCTGAGGCTATTTTACGTCAAGCTGGGGGCTCCTGCCGGAGACAAAAAAAATGGGCTGGCATTCGCCAGCCCATTTGTCTGCTCATTACGCTGAGAATTGTTAGCGGCTTTTCGGTCCTCGTTCTTCTTTCTGAGGACGCGGAGCACCCTCGTGCGGACGACTTTCCTGGTGGAACGCCGTTGGACGCGTTGCTGCGCCGCGACTTTCGGGCGCACGATTATCCGGACGCACGTTGTTGCGAGGCTGACCGCCCCCGTTGTTGTACGCGTTTCCGCGCGGCGTCGGACGATCCATGTTGCGGTTCTGCGGGCGATCCATATTACGCGCCGAGTTCTGCGGCCGGGGCGTTTCGCGGTTCATGGCGCGATTATCCGCACGACGATCCATGGCGCGATTGTCCATGCGTCGGTCTGCGGCACGATTATCCATGTGGCGATCTTCCGCCGCACGGGCCGCAACCACGTTACGTCCGTGGAACTCTCCGGGGCGCGACGTAGCTGCGATTGCTGGGCGCCCGTGGTTCACAGAAGCGAGTAATTCGCGGTTGCCGCGTGCGCCGTGCTCGTGGTCGACCTGCGTGCGCGTCGCTTCAAAGTGGCGCTCGTGCATGAATCTTTGTTCGTCACGCGATGGGCGCCTGTCGATTCCGCCCGGACCACCGTTGAAAGCCACGCGATTCACGGTGACGTTGTTGATCACGGTCCGGTTATAGATGTGAACGTTGGTGATGGTGACGTTGTTGACGGTGCGATTGTAGAAGAACGTCCGGCCGCGCCAATAGCCGCCTTCGTAGCCTGAGCCGAAATAGCCGAAGCCATAATTAACGCCGCCGTAAAAGCCAATGTGCGGGCCCCAATAACCGGCATGCCACAGATAGACGCCGCTATTCCATCCCCAGTAGCCGGGGGTCCAAAGGAACCCAGGCTGTGGCGCGACCACCCATGTGCCGGGGACCCAGAAGTAGCCGTCATCCCCGTAAGCCCAGTAGCCCGGCGTCCAAATGTACCCGTCGCCAGGGCAAGGTGGCTGCGCGTAAACCGGCAGCACCGGAGGTGCAATGTTTACGGACACAAAAACGCCCGCGAAAGATGAAGCTGGAATCGCCAGCACCGCCAGCGCTAAAACGAGCGCCACAACTAAGCCGCGAACAAAGCGTGTGAATTGCATCATGTCTCCTTTCGAACTTCACGCGCGGAAAGCCGCGCGTGTTCGGGGACTCAATTTTCACGGAATCAGGGCCGTCTTCGGCCATTCCGTTATGTATATAAACGCCAGTCCCGGAAATTTGTTGCTGACGAAGTGTGTGCTGATTTTACAGGGGGTTGCAGGGGGAATTTCCCAATTCGTTACAAAGGAGAATTACATCAGTAACCAGCACTCTGCGGCACCGTGGACCGCTCGTGTGCAAATCTCCTCGACCACCCGGAGCAGCTCCCAGATTCGTCTGTGCACGAAACACTGACCTCTGGTATGCTCTCCGCTCAAGTTGGGGTGAAAACGGCATGTCGATGGGCGCGCGGCCAAAGCTGGAACAGTTGCTTGTGTCATTGCAGACTGCGAAGAATCGCCTGCAATATCTCTCGCATAATGACTGGATGCTTCTTGTGGATCGTGCCAAGCAGACTACATTCAAAAAAGGTGACGTCTTCATTCAGCAAGGCTCGCAGTCAAAGACATTATATGTAATTGCGGCGGGTAAGGTTAACGTCAGTATCTCTGGTATAGCTTTGGGGCAAATCGGCCCCGGTGAGGTCTGTGGCGAGATGGCATTTCTGGAGGAGAGTGGTCCCAGTGCAACCGCTACTGCCGAAGAGGAAGTGCAGGCTTTTGGTATCGAGTGGCAGAAACTGATTGAGTTATTCGAATTGTTCCCGCACTTGGGTTCGCGGTTTTATCGCTCATTGGCGGTGAACCTTTCGCGAAGACTTCGGGAACAGATCGTCCTAAAAAAACGCTGAAGGACCGGACCATGAGAGCAGATGGCCGGATATTCCGGCCATCTGCGAGGATGAACATACTACTACGCGGCTCGTCCTCTTGCCTCAGCGGAGATCGCCCTCAATTGTTGCATCATTCCGAGCGCATCCCAGTTGTTCCAGCTTTCGACAAATTTTCCGTCACTCAATCGCGCTATTGTGATACCCGTCAGTGAAATAGGCTTTCCGGTGCGCGGCAGTCCTGGCATATCTCCCTGGTGAGTTCCGGTAACCGTCCACCGAGTCACAACTGTGTTCTCTTCCTCGATTTCATCGTCGATGGTGAAGCGAATGTCGGGGAACGCACTGAGGTAAAAATTCACGAATTGTTTATAGCCCTCGATTCCCCTCTGAACATTTGGCGATTGCGGATCATGGTGAACGTAATCGGCCGAGATAAGTTCATCGATCACGCCGAGTTTCTTTTCATTCCAGACTTCTTGGAATATGCGGCGAGAGCTGTTGTTTTTTGTCATTAGATCCTCCATTGGCGATTCGTGTTACGGATAAGTTTCTGCGAATAGTAAAAAAAGGCGCGCTGGAGCGCGCCTTTCGGTCTCTCAATGATCAGGCCGCTGCGCGCCGAACTGCCGATGTGTCCTCCTCTTTGTAGAGCCACGCGCCCGCCACAGTAGCAATAACGATTTCAAAGAGCGCAACTACAGACGTAATCACCAGCAGGCGCGTCGGGTAGAGTCCCGATGGATAGTTCGCAAGATTCGCGAGAAAGACAGCAAGCCCCCAAGCAACCAGTCCGGCGCGGGCCGCAGTACCCGCCCCTGCCCCGTAACGTGGACGGATGGCGGCGTAGATCCAGACCGCGGCAATGCCAACTAGAAAACCCCACACGTTATATATCGCGATCGCGCTGCCGCTCGGTACTGGCGATTTGCCCAGCGCTTGCATGGCCTGACCCCAGTCCGCTTTTAAGACAACGCCATTAGTGACGTACTCGACGATATTGATTACTACTCCAGCCAGCAACCCTCCCAACACAACTCGGCTCCTATTCGTATGTGCCACTGATCCTCCTTTTGGATGCCTGCGCGCAACTCACTCCAAATATGGGCGTGCACAACAGGCTCACTACCACGATGCTTAGAAAAGCAGCGCAATTATGTACCTTTTAGGCCCACTTGCCAACAAGGTTAATTGTTTGCCTGCACTGGCAGCCCAACTTTTTTCAGAAGCGCGACGAAGCGGGGGTCGGGGCGCAATGGATCAACCAGAGGTTCAAGCCCAAGATAGAGCATGTGCTCAGAGCGGTCTTGATATCCGCGATCTAACCACGTGAAGGCTTGCTGGTTGTTTCCCAAGCCCATCCACAATATGGCGAAGTACGAAGGCGGAATGTAACGCTTCGCGGCGGCTGCCTGGAGCTTGCTTAATTCCTTCAGAGCGTCGGCCTTGCGACCGGATATGGCGTAAGCGTGTCCCAACAAAGCGTGCACTACTGGAACATCTATAGGAGGGCCGGACGAGTTAGGCGGGCCGCCACCAGCAGCCATTGAACCGGCAGCTTGCTCTAGTTCAGAAATTGCCTGGGGAAGTTTGCCGGTCTGCTCGTAGGCCAAGGCCAATTGAATTCTTGCAGGAAAATACACAGGGCTGATTTGTAATCCCATCAGGCACTGCGCCGCAGCCTTTTCGTAGTCGCGTGAAAGATAGTATTGCCGGGCAAGCCCATTGTTCACGAACGGCGAGTAAGGATCGAGTTCAAGCGCCCGGTGTGCCTCTGCCAGACTTTCCTGTGTATGCCCGGTCTGAATTAGAAGATGCGCATACAAATGGTGGGCCATGGCGTAGTTGGGATTCAGGTCGATCGCCCTCTTATATTCGCGCTCCGCCGCCGCCCAATTCCAATCGTAATTATGCAGAATGTTTCCCATCGAAGCATGGGCTTCGGCAAGAGAGTCATCCAGCTGTAAGGCTTTAGCGGCGGCGGTTCTGGCCCGCGACATGGCGTCACGTGGCTTCAGTATTTCCGGTCCGCCCAATACCGTGAGGTAAGCGAAATAATCAGCTTGCCCGGAATATGCGAGAGCGAAATTCGAGTCTTTCTGGATTGCGTCCGCGAAGTACTGCCCGGCCTTGGCCAGGCCCTCGCCGGTCCTCATGTTCCAGTAATAACGTCCTAGAAGGTAAGATTGGTACGCTTCAGGATTGACAGGATGCGCTCCCGCCTGAAGGCGCTGTTGCTGTTGGGGAGTCAATTGCAAATCGATCCGCTTGGCTATGTCACCCGCAACCTCACTTTGTAGAATTAAGACGTTGCTGAGTTCCCGATCATAAGTCTCCGCCCAGATGTGTTGATCAGTTTTGCCATTCACCAACTGCGCGGTAATGCGGACGCGGTTTCCGGCAAGCTGCACCGCTCCTTCAATTACGGCGCCTACGTTTAACTCGGCGGCGATCTGCCGCAATGACTTCTTAGTCCCTTTGTATTGCATGATCGAAGTACGCGAGATCACTCTTAAGTTTCCGAGTTTGGAGAGCTGAGTTATCAGCTCCTCGGTCATGCCATCGACAAAGGGATCTTGTTTTGGATCGCCGCTTAGATTCTCCAGCGGAAGAACTGCCAGCGAGCGGAAGGACTGCGGCCGTGTGGTTCCCAACAGCCAGTCCCTTAATCCGTAAACATTTCCGGCGAAGAGCGCTGCTGCGATTACAATCGCCGCCCCAAACCCGAGAAGCATTCCGGTCCATGAATTCCAAAAACGAGGCGCGGGCTTTAGGGTAGGCACGTTTATTGACACGTTCTGGACAGGCGGCGGCTGATCTGATGGCTCGACGTTCCCGATGAAGCGATAGCCACGGCGGGAGACGGTCTCAACATAGCGCGGCCGCTCGGCCGAATCATTCAATGCTGTGCGCAGCCGGTTCACGGCCGCATGCAGACCGTGATCGAAGTCGACGAAAGTGTCGGCCGGCCAGATTCTCTTCTGTAATTCTTCGCAGGTGATAACTTCGCCCGGCTTTTCAAGCAGCGCCTGCAAGACCTGAAGCGGTTGCTCCTGAAGGCGGATCCGAATGCCGCCCTTGCGCAGTTCTCCAGCGCGCAAATCTAACTCAAACCGATCAAAGCGCACGAGTTGAGACACTGGGGTTGGCGCCATGTCAAGTTATGTAAAGATTTTTGAAACGGGAGAAGTCTAGCACTTCCCACTCTGTTCGCGTGAGCAATTCTGTAGCGCATTCATTTTCAGCTACTTAGCCCGTGACCCACAAATGCAGCAAGCGTGATTGGCGCTGCATTGACCCACCGTTCCGTTTAGCGCAATGTGCTGATCCAGAAGCGCCCAATGCCAGGACAACCGGACGTCGGGGGCAAATCCAAAACTGAGGTGACTTATGAATCACAGAATTCTTTCGCTGGTGACAATGTGCGCGATCTGGACGACGACGGTCGCAGTCCCTGTGCTCGCAGCCTCGGATAACGCGACCGCGGCGGTACGCAAGTTCGATCACGCCGAACTTTTCGGCGGAACATCAACCGGCCAGAAAAAGGCGGGCGGTTCAACTAAGGGTGCGCTAGTTTTCGATACCGAGCAAAAGATCATTGAGTTTGAAGCGCAGAAAGGCAGCGAGGTCGTCAGCATTCCCTACGCGCAAGTGAAGAGCCTGCTTTACGAACAGGCGTCGAAGCCGCGATACACCGAGGCAGTGCTGATCTCTCCGATGTTTCTGCTGGCGCATTCGAAAAAGCACTATCTGACCATTCAGTACACCGATGCGAATGGCACCGGACAGTACGCGATCGTTCAACTGGACAAGAAGAACGCGCAGCAAGCGGTGGCAGCTGCACAGGCCGAGACCGGAAAGAACGTGGAGCGGGCCGAAGAGAAATAGGGTCATTGAACCAAGATGAGTTTGCACTGTGAAAACAAAAAGGAGAGCAATATGAACGCACTAAAGCACACCTTCTTATCAGCGGTGTCGGTGGCTGCTTTGACCCTCACCCTGTCGGGCGGCATTGCCATGGCTGCCAATGAGCCGGATGGTGACAACGATCAAAAACGCAGCACCGCTGAAGATTTCTTGCAGCTCAACGTGCGCCCTATTGCCATTGGACATCATGGCGTCGGGCCCAATACTGGGCAAGATCCATCTTTGCCTATTGAGAATACCGTCGACTCCGTGCGTCTTGCTTACAATTCGGGCGCCCGGGTGGTCGAGGTGGACGTGCAGCTCACACAAGACGGCCAGCTTGCTGTCTTCCACGATGATTTTCTCAGCGACTTCACTTGCATCCATTCCTTGACGCTCGACCAGCTTCAACAGCGCTTGCCGTATGTCCCAGAGCTTCGCCAAGTGATCAATGTCGCGAGGGAATTCAACGACAGGTCCGGCGACGATCTAGGTGGCATCTTGATTGTCGAGTTGAAGGCTTTCTCACCGCATTGCGATCCCGCAGATCAATTCGAGCAGCCGCTGGTGTCCGCGGTTGTTTCTGAGGTGCGCCAGACCAAGATGACCGATAAAGTGATTTTTGATTCCTTCTCGCCGGCCCTGCTTTACCTTGCCGCTCAAGCCGCGCCGGGAATCCCGCGCGAGCTGGATATTACGGGATTGCAGTTATTGACTCCGGCGCAGATTCAAGCCATTACGGGATTGCCGGTCACCATCATCAACAAAAAGATCTCTTTAGGCCTCACTTGGGCTGACATTGGGCAGGTATTCCGTCTGCCGGGCTATTCTTCCCCGCAGCAGTTCCTCGGGACGGGACTGGCCCTTCACGTCCGAATTGTGGGCGGTGAGATGGACTTCTTTGGACCAGCCGAGCAACAGCAGCCCGGAAGTGGCGCGGCATTTGTAGCGGCTGCCCACTCGCTCGGATTGCGCGCGTTCGCCGATCCAGCGAACACGCCGGCCGATTGGGACTTTTTCGCCTCGCTGGGAGTCGACGCTATTTATAGCACTATCCCGATGGGTGTGCAGTTGCAGCCGGCAATTCCAGAACCCTGATCACGATTAATGCTGGTGGGAATAAAAATGTGGCCTTCGGACCATGCAGGCGTTGCGGCGCAGTTAGTTCTGGAGACAAATTAACCGAGTCATTTTTCAGAGAAACTTTCAGAGGAACTCAATGACTACGATGAAGAACATCCTGATCGTTGTGCTGGCCGCATGCATCGCCGGCTGTGCCGGAAACGGGGGCAGCGGACCGCCCCCGAGTCCTAATGTGACGGTCGCCGTCTCGGGCGCTTCTACCCTACTGAATACCGGCGCCGCTCGGACATTTACCGCTAGGGTAAGCGGTAACTCTAACACTGCAGTAACTTGGTCGGTGGTGGAAAGCGGAGGCGGGTCCATCACCCAAGCTGGTATTTACACCGCCCCGGCTGTACCGGGTACTTACACGGTCAAGGCAACCTCACAGGCAAACTCCAACGCTTCGGGCAAAGCTTCGGTGCCGGTCATTATTCCCGAGGGTATGGTACCGGGTTACGCAGTCGGCGTTGATTATCACGCCTACGGCGCCGACTTTAACAGCGCCGCGTTCATTACGATTTACAACCAGCCCAGCGTCAGGCAAACCGTACGCGCGCAGCTGCAGGCGATGGCTGACCGGGGCGCCGCTACGATTTCAACTCGGATTTGGCTGGTCACTGAGCCCGGCACAACCAATTTCGGCGATACCTGGCGCGCAACCTTTCCTATGACCAATCAGGAAGCGGCTAATCTGCGGGCTTACGCGCAGGATGTTGCCGCCGTACAAGGCTCGGGCGGCAATCGTCTGCGGATGGATATTTGTTTGCTGTGGCTAGGAGCAGCTGACTATTCGATGGGTTCGCCCTCGACCGGTTTGGGCTTCACGCCTGTCACTGCCGCGGTATTCACATCGCGTGTCCAAACTACTACCGATAAGGTTGTTGCCGCTGTAAGTGGGGTTACTCGTCCCGACGGAGTGCCCGTGGTCAACATCGTCTACCTGAACGGTGGGCTTCTGGTAGGAGCGACCCCTAATGAAGAATGGTTTATGACCACGCACTACCCACGTTTTGTTTCGGTAGTGACGCAAGCAGGGTTTACGCCCTCGGTTTATTTCTCCGTGACCGACACCCAAGACGATGTCCTCCAAAACAATTACACAGACGCACAATATCCGGTCCTCAACAACCATCGCTCCATGTTCTGGGTTTATCGAGCGATGAGGTTCATGGTCGATCAGGGACTCCCGTTGCCGGCGCGCACAGATTTTGCGTACTACGTGCCATCGACCGGCGCTACGTATTCGGATCTGCTTACGCGCGTGCTGAATGACGCGGATGCGACCCTGCCCTCGCTTGGTGCTGCTCAATCGTACGGAGCGGCCGAAGCCTTTTACTTCATTGACGATGCGCAACGTCATCAATACGGTCAGGCTTTCGCAACCGAAGCCGCATCGAGTCCGCGCCTCAAGTCGGTAACTTTTTGGACGACGCCGGATGGGGGAGGGGCCGGAATAAACGTCGCATATCCGTTTGCTTTCGAAGACTATTTGCCGCCGCCGTAAACCCTCGCGATGAGGGACGAGATTTCAGCAGGCGAGAGATTTCTAAATTTTGCACTGGAGGAAACCATGTCATCACGCCTCAGAGCAATTGCGGTTGCCCTCGTAGTGAGCGCGATCGGTATTTTGGCAGGGTGCGGGTCACAGCGCGAGGCTCTGGTGTCAATAAGCATTATCCCGGCGACTGGCACCGCGACTCACGGCTCAGCCAACGATACCGTCCAATTCACAGCTAACGGCAACTTTGGAACGTTTGGCAGTTACCAAAATTCCACTGCGACCGCGACTTGCCTGTTGCACGCGTCCGATAAGACCCGGACGCTGACTGCAGTGAATTGGACGACCTCAGATTCCGTGAATTCCAGTGTCAACGCCAACGGCGTGGCCACTTGCCTCGGAACAACTGCCGCACCTGCAACCATCACGGCTTTAGCTTCGGGAATTTGCGGGGGAGTGAAAGCCACAGCCACGTTGAGCTGTAACTGAACGTGGGGTTTTCAGCACGCTAGCCAAATCGGACAGGAGGAAGAAGATGTCACCGTACTTACCCCGACTCATTGCTGCAATTACTTTGGCCACAATGTGTCTCTTGAGTGGATGTGGGTCGAAATCAAACCCTATGCCATGCAACTGCACAAACCCTGGCGCTTCTTCTTACCTCTACGCGGCGGTCGCTAATAGTATTTTGAGCTTCAAGTTAGGAACGGATGGAACGCCGACACTTTTGGCCAGCCAGGCTGGCCCGAACGACTCTGGAGGTCTGGTTGCTGATTCGTCAAGCAAGTTTGTATATGTCTCAGATTTCAGCAACGGCGAGATCGACGCCTTCACTATCAATAAGTCGACTGGGGCCCTGACTCAAGTTACGGGATCCCCATTTTCCACGGGGCCAGCGCCCGGTGCGGGGATCGCCATAGATCCTCAAACCAGGTTTCTTTACCTGACGAATTCAAGCGGGGTGTTGGGATACACGATTAATTCCAGCACCGGCGCACTTACATCGATTACCGGATCGCCCTTCCCAGCGGGCAGCACACCGATTCAAGTCATCGTGGATCCCACTGGAAAGTTTCTCTATGCAAGCAACAATGGCGACTCCATGGGTACGATTTCTGCTTATTCCATCGATTCCACTACCGGGGCGTTGACGCCGATCGCAGGCTCTCCCTTCCCAACCCAACCTAACTTCCCAGGTCCTGCCGGCTTCGCATTTGGCGGGGGAGGGAAGTTTCTCTACGTCGGCATGGCTGGAACGGCAAATGCGAATAACGTCGTCAGTGGCTTCGCAGTGGATTCCACGACCGGTGCTCTGACTCAACTCGCCGGCTCGCCGTTTGCTGCCGGCAAAGATCCCGGACACATCGCGAGTGACCCAAAAGGCAAATTTCTCTTCACCGCGAATTCGCAAGATAACACCGTATCGGCCTTCACCATTGACGGCACCTCCGGCGCTCTGACACTCATCGCCGGATCGCCGTTTGCTGCGGGCGGCGGACCGGTTTCGTTGGCCGTGGACAGGGACGGAGCGTTCGTGTATCTCGGCATGCAACCATCCCCGATCGCCGGAACCAAGGGTCTTTCTGCATTCAAGATCGACGGAACATCGGGGGCATGGACTCCCCTTGCTGGATCGCCTTTTGCGACAAGTCAATTTTTCTTCGGGGTAACAGTCGCAAAGCCATAAGAATCCCGGAACCGCACGGAGGACGAATCATGACGAGCATTGTGATCCTCGCAACTTGGGTAACCGGTTCCTGCGTCTCGGCGGAGTTGCTGGGCTATTGGTTGCATCGGCTCATGCATAGCGGGGCGATCGGTTTTCTCAGCCGCAAGCACATGAAGCATCACTTAACGCTCTATGGACCGCTGCAGGAACAGCGCTCAAAGGAGTATCGGAACGCGACAGACGGGCACCTTTCGTTGGGCAACATCGGCGTCGAGTGGCTGGTTCCGGCTGTTGCCTTTATTGCCTCAGCTCTGACGGTGTTCCACTTGGCCCACGTTCGCCTGTTGTATCAGTTGATTTACTTCGGCGGCACTCTCTCATGGAGTTTTTTGATGCTCAGCTATCTGCACGACGCCATGCACATTGAGGGTGTCTGGTTCGAGAACAGTCTTTTGCTAAAGCGATGGTTCGCCTCTGCGCGCCAACGCCACGATGTCCATCACTGCCTCATTAACAACCGGGGATTGATGAATAAGAACTTCGGCATTGGCTTGTTCATCTTCGACCGGTTGTTTGGCACATTGTCCGAAGGTGAAAGCGCCTTCAATCAGGACGGGTACCAAGCCGCGCAGAAACGCTTCCAGTCGGTCCTGGGCGACCGCTCTTAAGGAGAAAGCGATGCAATCAAACCGGGGAGTAAAGTTGCTGATCATCGTTGCGGTACTGATCACGTTTCCGGCATGCTGGACGTATTCGCTGCACCCGATTGCCGAGGACAACGATCCGCACCTCATCTATGATCCCGCACTAGAAGGCAACTGGCGTTCCAGCGATAATCAAAGTGAGCCCGTGCTGATTGTCACTGGCGACGCCAAATTGTTGACCTATTCATTGCAACTGGTGAAAGCCTCGGAAACCGGCGTCCACGACGATGCTCCCGACGTGCGCTTTGACGCGAAAATGGTCCAATTGGGTGCGAACCGTTTTCTCGATGCTCTCCCTCAAGGCGACGCTCAAGGGCTCGGCTCCCTTCCGGCACACAACATTCTGAAGGTCACACTTACTCACGACTCACTGGCCCTCATCTTGCCAAGTGAGGACTGGCTCTGCAATCAAGCGCGCCTGAAACTCGGCGAATGCACGAACGGAGACTTTCTTCTGACTGCCCCAACCGATATATTGCAGGGCTTCTTGCAAAAACACGGCTCGGATGATGATTTATTTCCTAAGCCCAGCGATAGCGATGGCGATATCTTTCACCGAGTACAGGAACCGCGGCCCGAGAAGTAAACCAAGGGGAGGAAATCTCATGCGAAACGTTCGACGTCTGCTTGTGATTCCCGCGTTAACTGCGGCGATGATTATTACCGCCTGCGGAGGCAGCCACCACACACAAACCGGTTGCCCTTCGTGCGTCAACAGCAAGCACTTTGTTTATGTCGCTAACGACGGAGGCAATCAGTCGACCGTCTCAGCACTTGCCACTGACGCAACCACAGGAGTGCTGACCGCTATTGCTGGCTCGCCATATAACACCGGATCGGGATCCTTGGCGTTGGCGAAGAATCCAGTGAGCACACATATCTATGTCGCTAACGACTTCTCAGGCAATATTTCAGCGTTCTCCATGAATGCCACAACCGGAACCTTGACTCCGCTCGCAACCTCCCCTGTTGCGGTAGAGACTGGCGTGGATGCGATTGCGATCGATCCACTTGGTCAGTTTCTATATGTGGTCAGCGGGAATTCTTCGAATCTGTGGGGGTTCTCAATCGATTCCGGCGGCGGGCTGACGCAACTGCAAGGCATGCCAATCTCGATTTCTAATTCTGGGGCAACATCCAGCTCTGTGCTCATCGATCCATCGGGCAAGTACTTGTATGTCGCAGCCGGATCCTCGTCTTCCACTTCCTCTAGCATTTTCGGTTTCAGCAGGAATACCAGCACCGGCGCACTAGCAATATTGCCTGGTTTCCCGGTTCTGCTGAACGGACAATCCAACCATGGCGCCTTCGACCCCAGCGGGAAGTTCCTCCTGTTTACGGGGAACAACGTTTTCGGCACCGCGGGCGGGCTTGATGTTTTCAGTCTGAACAGCTCTACCGGCTCGCTGACCCTTGCTTCGGGATCGCCTGCCCAGGTTAGAGATGACCCGGCTGCCGTCGTGGTCGACGCTTCCGGAAAATATGTTTACGTCCCTAATACGGCGGACTCTACCATCTCCGCCTTCACCCTTGACGCCAATGGTGCGCTTGCGCCCGTCTCGGGGTCCCCATTCCCCAGTGGCGGCAACGGAAGCATCAATGGGCCGCTCGGAATCGCCACCGACAACTCGGGCAAATTTATTTACGTCGCGAACGCATCGAACGATGTTTCCGTGTTCTCCATCAATAGCGGAACAGGGGTTTTGACGCCGGTCGGGGGTTCACCTTTTCCTGACGGCGGCAGCGGTCCAAGCGCGATAATTTTTGTGCCGTGACCGTGCCAGAGCCAAACGGAAAGTACACGTTTTCTCGCAATCGACGGGAATCTGCCTCGCGGTATTCAAAAACAACTAGATGTAAGTTGAGGCGGTTTGCGGGCGTGAGCGAAGCGGGAGCTCGCAGCCGAATTCCTGAGCGCAGCCGAAAGGACCTCAAAAAAGATGTGGCTGCCGGCATTCTTTTGGCGGCAGTTTTCCAATTTAATGCCCAGCCAAGGTTCGCTAGCCTGATGTAGTGATCTAAACGCGATTCCTCGCGCTGGTTCTCTCTAGCGGTAAAAGCCGTGGGCCTTCGTCGCGAGCCTTAGGAGCGCTTGGCGGAATTGCGCACAGCAGGCTTTTTTCTGCGGTGTTTTGCCGTTGCGGGGCGCGTCACTGACTAGCTTGGTCTCGGACGCGAAGAAGGCGGGTCTCTTTTTCTTCAAGCATCCGGTTTATTTCTTTCACAAGTTGCATCAACTTGTCGGGGTCGTGCTCTATCGTGGCCTGTTCACAATAGTATTCCCAAAGTTCTTTCGTTTTGCCTTTCATCGCATAGGCCTCCGTTGTGGCGGAAAGGGAGGGCTGTCCAGCTACAAAGACTTCCATAATTATCCCTCCATACTGGCGCGGCGTGACAGTTTTTTGTTTGCACGGAAAATGCCGAAAATCAGAGCTGAATACGCCGTACTGTGGCAGCCACTTACAGCCGCGTGCTTCGGCAGCTCAGGAATCGCCGGGCAAGGCCAGAAGGCTTTCGACGTTCAGCGGCAGAATCGCTTTACAGCTTTCAGGGTATTCGTGGCGGGAGACGCCCCCATAGACATTCGCAAGTTAAAACGCTTAAGATCAGATTCTCGAAGGTATTACTTCACAACCTATCCTTAGCGGGTCATCTTGTGAATCGCCGATCTCCACAGGAGGCCCGAAATGAAGCCCACCAGCAGACGATCAGAATTGGCCTCTGAAATCACCGAATTGCACGAACAGCAGATAGAGTCGCTCCGGGAGGCTACTTTCACGGGTTGGACGGCGGAACAAAAAACTGAACATGAGAAACGTAAAGACCGTATCGCGGACCTGCAACGCGAATTTAATGGTCTGTTGTAACGAAGCTAAAGACCCTTTGCAGATCGTTCGCGCAGCAACCGTCGTTCCTTCTCCTCTAGCATCCCAGTTATTTGCTTGATAAGCACCATCAGCCGTTCAGGGTTTTGCTCTACTGCGGCCTGCGCGCAAAGTTCTTTCCAGTGTTCCTTGTTTTCACCTTTCACGCTTGGTTCTCCCTGTTGATACCGGATTTCTTGATAGGGATTCGTTGGTGCAGACGAAGAGCCTCTTGGATGGCCCATAGTTCTTTGCAAATCTGGCAATTGGGATCGGAACAATAGGGCGATCCGTGGGGCTGCTGATGGGGCTGGAAATCCGAGGGAAGTGCCATTTTACGGGCCTCCTGTTGAACGTGTCCGTTGCACAAGAGCCCGACGCCCGGACTGGGCGCGGCGGAAAGATGTGTACTAGATACAACTACCGTAGCACGCTATGACCGTAATCATGGTGCGATGGCGGACGGTTCCAGAATAGTTTGGCCCGCGATCCCCTTTAAGTCTTAGGCAATTGCCCCTCGAATCGCATGGCTTCTCGAAAACTGTTCAGCGCCGAGTTGACCACCCGAATTTCCGCTTCGATGGCGCGAAGCCGGGCACCGCTGATGCGATCTGCCATGCTTTGTTCGGTAAGGCGCTTCAGTCGTTCTTCGAGATCCGTGATGTGCGTCCTTAAAGTTCTGTCCATGACCAGTCCATAGAAATTCACCGTGCTGCAAAAACGGCGACAGAATTTTAACCCGTCCCGGCTGGAATGTGAGCATGCACAATTGGCCGCTGAAATCGCCGAATTGCGAGACAGGCAGTTGGAAAGTTTTACCGCAGCCACGTTTGGAGGGTTGGACACCTGAACGAAACGCTGAGCACCAGAAGCGCTCCGACAAAATGGCGGCCGTTCAGCTCGAGTTGCAGGCTACGGCTGAGCGATAGAAAACGCGAACTCCACAAGCCCCCTTTATGCCGATTTCTCGCTGGGGATTGGTTGATGTAGACGAATCGCTTCTTGTACTTGCCGCAATTCTTTGCAGTACTTGCAGTCAGGGTCGGAACAATACGGCGATCCGTGAGGTTGTTGGCGGGGCTGTGACTGGGAATTTGACTCGGAATGTGATGGGCTCGCCATGCGCGCCTCCTGCCGCGACGGAAAGATGTGTACTAAACAAGCGTAGCTTATCACCGGTAGCGCGCATTGAAAAGTTCCGTATCGTACAAAATTTTGGCATCGGCCGGATTAGACCCGAGATGAAAAATACCGAATATACCGTACAGAAACATGGCGGCTGAATCTGGCATCCTGATTGATTTCTGGTTGAATACGCAATGCGCCGCGAGTCGCTGAAAGGGGCAAAGAAAGGGCCTGAAAAAGCCCTTCAGGGGTAGAAGGTTCGCGACACCGCCGTCATATTGGCGGTGCTGGGGCCACGAAGAATCCTAAACTGAATTTGGCAAGGTTTTTGAGGGATTCCGCCGCAGCCATTGAAAATGTTGGCAGCCGGACCTGTAAGTTGAGGCGTTTTGCGGGCGTGAGCGAAGCGGGAGCCTGCAGCCGAAATCCTGAGCGCAGCCGAAGGACCTCAGAAAAGATGTGGCAGCTGGACCTGTAAGCCGAATTCTGTCTCCGGGATTGCTCCCGCAGGACGGCCATTCCTCTGGGCCGCGCATTGCTGCGCAGCTCAAGCGACCTACCCGGAGGTTGTGGCGCGCCGAGCCGGCACGCGCCGTCGAAGCTTGCGCTCCGAACTGGCTCCCTCCCTATTTGGTCTTGCTCCGTGTGGGGTTTGCCCTGCCCGCTCCATTACTGAAGCGGCGGTGCGCTCTTACCGCACCTTTTCACCCTTACCTCGCCGTTCCTCTCAGACCTCGCGAAAGTAGCGAAGGCTCAGCGGAACAGCGGGGCGGTATGTTTTCTGTGGCACTAGCCGTCAACCGACTTTGAGATCGGCTTCCCGGACGTTATCCGGCACACTGCTCCGTGGAGTTCGGACTTTCCTCCCGCACTTCTTGACGAAGCGCGAGCGGCCGTCCGGTCCAGCTGCCTACGTTGTCATTATATTCGATGGGCCTGATCAGCTCGGGATTTGCGTTGGCGTCAGTACTCCCCGTAGCGACCCTTCACTGAATCCAGCAGTTTCTGTGAGTCATACCCGACGCCATCTTTGAAAACGATCTCGACTTTTTCTACGTCTTCGATATGGGTTACGGGATCGCCTTTGATCACCACTACGTCGGCATTTCTCCCGACAGCAATCGATCCAATCTGCTCCTGCCTGGCCAGGTAAGTTGCGCCATTCATCGTGGCGATCTTGATGGCTTCGACTGGAGAGAATCCTGCTTCCACGAGCAATTCAATCTCGCGCTGATCACCGAATCCCGGGACCACTCCGCCATCGCCTGTCGGATCAGGTCCGGCCAGCAGCAATCCTGCGGCGAGCGAAAACTCGCGCTCCAACTGCATGTCGCGTTTGAAGAGCAGTGCCGGATCGCCATGTAGAGGCTTGCTCGTCGGACGGACGCGACGATAGAGATATGCCTCGCGCGCCTGCGGCGACATCGCTTCCATCACGGCCGCTCGCAGCGGGGGCCGTCCAGGAACGCTATCTTCGAATACCGGCAGAGTCGAAGTGATCGCTACGTGATGCTGCACGAGAAGGTTGATCAAGTCCTCTGCTTCCGACCCACTCGGGTCCATGTGCTCGAGCGTGTAGTCGCCTGCGCTTTCGCTGCACTTGTCTGGCTTCTTGTCGGGATCGAGTTGCGTGTTCACGAAAAAGCCATGCTCCAGGTCGTCGATTCCCAACTCGGCGGCTTCTTTATACGTCACCGAACACAAATGTCCCGTCACCTTTATGCCGTGTTTGTGCGCTTCTCCAATCGCCGCGCCCAATTCGGCGCGCGCAATGTTCATGTACGCTTTGAAAGAAGTTACGCCGCGATCAGCCCAGTAATTCACGGTTTGCCGCGCGTCATCAGGCCCGGTCAGCTCGTGCATCTGGATGAAGTAGCTATTTGGTCCCTCCAGATACGGTCCGGTCACGTCAAGATGCGGTCCCGGCAGCTTGCCCGCATCAATGTCACGCTTCAGGTTAAGGTCGCTGTAGGTTTCCACGCTTCCGGTAGTGCGCATGGTAGTAACTCCGCCGGCGAGGTAAAGCCGCGGAGCGGAAAAACTCATCTGCGGCACAACTACAGGTGGTTCGGAATCCCAATTCGCATTAAGGTCCGGACGGCCGACATAAAAGAGATGATTGTGCATGCCCACAATTCCGGGCATCACGGAATATCCGCGCAGGTCGAGAATGGTTGTTCCAGCGGTTGCAGGAACGTCGGCGCCTGGCTGTATCGCAGTGATCTTGCCCGCTTGAATGACGACATTTTGGTCTTCGACTGCTGGTTTGCCCGTGCCGTCAATCACTCGCACGTGCTCAAGAATGACTTTCTGCGCATTCACGCGTACGTACTTCTGCACCGCCGGCGACAGTGAGGGTTGCTGAGCTTGTGACAGTAGAGATACGAAAAGAAAAACTGAGGTGATCAGGAGACGACTTGGGAGCATTCGACCTCCATAGAGCGGACTCATTGTAGTCGAATGTTAATTGTGTACGGGCGGGGACGCCCGTTCCTCCACTTGCCGTGTGGGGTCGGAAGCGGAATCGCTTTCCTGATAGCTGACGGCTGAAAGCTGATGGCTGTTCTTGCTATCATCGAATTTCATACTTACCATCACGGAGAGTTCCATGGACGAGGTACCCAGCATGACGGCGGGATCGCGGCGCAACGAAGACATTGCTCTGGATCTCATGAAATTTGTAGCCATGACCACCGGTTATGGACGTACTAGTTCCACCGGCGTCGGTTTTCAAGGAACGGGCGCGGCAGCGAAACCGGAGGAATACGCCGCTCACTTGCTTGAACTCTACGGAAAATGCCTTCAGGCGGTGGGGAAGAAATAGGCGGAATCAGGCGGCTTCCAGGCTGGCTTCCTTTTGCGAAGCCTTTGCGCTGGAGACGGTATTCCCGGAAAGCAGCGGCCATCCTTTTCGCAGCACGAACTCCAGCCACGCCCCCGCGACTTGTGAGGTCAGTACCGCCGCTATGACCAGAGTCGTGTAGAACTTTGGACTGATAATTCCGGCGTCGAACGCCACGCTAGCCAGGACGATTCCCGGACCGCCGCGCGCGTTGGTGGTGATGGCGAGATTGACTAAGTCCAATCCGCGAAATCCTGCGAATCGGCCAGCCAGCGACACGGAGAGAATCTTCACGACACAGGTTCCGACCAAGAAGGCGACAATCATCCACAACGACACGCCGCGAATCAGGTCCAGCTTTAGGCCGACAATCGCGAAGTACACGGGAACGAAGAACGCGAAGGCCACTTTCCCGATAGCGTCGAGTGCTTCCGCGAACAATCTTCTTTTCTTGTGGACCACGGCGAAACCGGCGAGGAATGCTGCAAATACCAGGCTGACCTGAAGCGCACCGGCAACCGCGCAATACGCGAACAGGACCGCTATTGCATACCCGACCGGCGAGTGTTTCGCTACAACGTTAAATCGGGCTTTATTGATTTTTTTTATGAGGCGCGGAACGATCGTGAGCCCGAGTAAGAAGAATGCGACGGTCGAGAGCAAATGATAGGCGATTGCTCGTGGTTGGAGCGCCGCTTTCCCGGCCATCGCCGTTGCCACGGCAAGAGCCAGCCACAGGACGATGTCCTCAAGCACGGCAACCCCGAGCACAAGCCGCGCGAATCGAGTGTGGAGGATTTTCAGGTCGGCGAAAATCTTCGAGACCACCGGGACGGATGTAACCGCCACCCCAACCGCAAGAATAATGATCAAAGAAATGCGATTGCCATTGGGGCCGGCCAGCGCGGGCCGAATGAGCCAAGGACCAAAGATGAGGCCAAGGGCAAACGGGATCCCGGTGCCCACAATGCCGAGCCAAGCCACTTCGCGACGCTCTTCGCGGGTGAACAATTGTTGAGTTTCCGCGCCCGATAGAAACATCAGCAACAGCAGGCCCAGCCAGTAAACAAAATCGAGAATGTTTCCCTGGTGCTTTGCGGTATCGATTAAATGCGAGACGAACGGCAAGCGGCTGAGGAGCCCGGGGCCCAGGACGATGCCAGCCAGTATCTCGCCGACAACTTTGGGCTGTCGCAGCTTAACAAACAGGTAGCCGAGCAACTGCGCAAATCCAACAAGCAGTAGTAGTACGAAGAGAACTGAGGCCAGGGCGGAGTCGGACATGTGTGCTCAGGGTGAGATGCTGATCGTGTTCCGTGGTTGCTTATTTCGGGGAAACGCTACTCGTGCCGCAAAGCCTCTATGGGACCGACGTGTTTCAACTCAGATTTGGTGCACGCCAAACACGGGTACCAAGGCACCCCTCTCTCTTCCTCCCCGGGAGCACGGGCAAACCCATGTGGAAGCATGGCATCACACGCGCCGCGAGGTTCAAAGCCATGAAATCGTTTTTTGCTGCCGCCATCGTCTTTGCAATGGCATTGTTAGGTTCCGTGTCAGCTCAGACCAGCGAGCAGGCACCGGCTGGAACGCATGTCGATCCGCAGGATTCGACAACCGTTCAACCCACAAAGCAGGATGTAAGCGTAACGCCGAACGTCATCCGTGCAGCGCAGCAGAAGCTGGACGACGGGGGTTATCACTCAGGGAAGCCGGATGGGAAAATTGGTCCAGTGACGCGGGCCGCGATTCGAAAATATCAGGGAGACCAGGGCGTACCCGTGACGGGCGAGCTCGATGAGAGCACGCTTTCTCATCTCAACGTGGGCGGAAGTCAAACGATGGCTTCAGCTCCAGGTAACCTGAAAAATGGCGCCAAGGCGGCGGGTCACGACATCAAGAAAGGTCATCCCGTGGCCGCAGCCAAGGCCATGGGCAAGGGAGTTGGTCGTGCTGGCAAAGCTGTGGGTGAAGGTACAAAGTCGGATGTGGTAAGTGGCGCGAATAAAGTCGAGAAGAAAAGATCGGACGACGATACTTCCACAACGCCGAAGCCGTAGTCGGCCAAACGCTTCACATAAAACGAAACGAGGCCGCAGCTTTGCGCTGCGGCCTATCTCAAGCTCAAAAGCGAATTTAGCGTCGTCGTCGTCCGCCTTTTTTCTTGGCACTCTTCTTGCCAGCTTTTCTCTTTGCAGTTTTTTTCTTTGCTGATTTTTTCTTCCCGGACTTCTTGCCGGCTTTCTTTTTAGCAGATTTTTTCTTTGCGGCTTTCTTCGGCGCTTTTCTCGCTTTCTTCGGCGACTTTTTCTTGGCAGCCTTTCTTGGCGCTGACCTGGAACCGCCGCCGCCACCGGAGCTTACTGGAGCCGGAGCAGGTGCGCTGAAAGGTTCCCGCTCTGGCATGGAGCCAACTGGAGCTTCGGCTTCCTCTTCCTCTTCTTCCTCTTCATAATCTTCGTCGAGCGAGTCGTTGAAGGCGCCGGAATCACCAAATTCGTCGGCTTCATCGTCACGCAGGTAGAGGGTTTCCTCGAAATTCATTCTTTCCTCCTCAGATTTTTCGGTCGCCTGGGCGCCGGTTTGCGCATTTACGACGCGCTGGAAAAATTAAAAAGACAAAACTTGCGACGGCGGATTATAACCAAGTGCGAACACCATCGCAACCGATTTCAGATGCATTCTAGTTTTGATGCGGCGAATCTTATTGCGCAGGAATTACCAGCACCATTCCGGGACGCAGAGTTGCGACGTTGGCGTTGGTTTGTTTAATGGCTTTAACGCTGGTCTTGTAGTTGTTGGCGATGGAATACAGAGTCTCACCGCGCCTGACTGTGTGGTGGACGGGTGATCCGGCTTTGTTTTCGGCTAAGTCGCTGGTGCGATGCGACTTAGACTTTGCGTGCTGCCCAGCGGCAGCAACAGTTGGGCTCACCGGCAGGTGGACATACAGAACTCGATGGCCTGCCAGGCTGTCGTTCTTCAATCGATTCCAGCGACGAATCGTCGCCGGCGCAACACCCAAATTGTTTGAGACAGTCTCGAGAGTATCGTTCTTTCTCACGCGATAAACCGTGAGGCGTCGCGCATACGTCTGCGTGTCGCCGCTGTTGTGCCGGCCCGGAGCGATCGGAATAACGAGCTTTGCGCCGGCTTCGATGCCGTCTGAGGTTTCGAGTTGATTGGCCTCGGCGATCGTTTTCATCGGAGTGCGGTACGTGCGCGCCAGCGACATGAGTGTCTCGCCATTGGCAACGGTGTGGTAATGCCACCACAGACGCATGTCCGCCGGAATACCGGCAATTGCCGCCTGATATTTCTCTTGAGTTCCAACTGGCAAGTGGAGGTCGAAATGACCCTTCGGAGTGGTCATGCGGAGAAGGCTTGGGTTCAATTCTTGCAACTCGGAAGGCGACACATCGACGCACTCCGCTACCAGCCGCAGATCAACTGGATAATTGATCTTGACGGTGTCATATTTCATCGGCGGATCGGGAACGATGTTTTGCAGGCCGTACTGCGACGGATTCTTGGCCATGATCGCGACCGCTACGATGATCGGGACGTAATTGCGAGTCTCTTTCGGCAATACATTCCGGCGATAGAGTTCCCAGAAATCCGCATACCCAGTGCGCTTCACGGCGCTCTGCACGGTTCCCGGGCCGGAGTTATACGCGGCCATTGCCAGATACCAATCGCCGAACTGGTTATAGAGGTCCTTCAAATGATGTGCGGCGGCGCGGGTTGATTTCTCCGGGTCCTGCCGGTCGTCAACCCATAAATCGCGGTGCATGTTATAAGCTCTGGCCCGGCTGCCCATAAATTGCCAGATACCGCGCGCACCCGCGCGCGAAACCGCGTACGGATGAAAGCCAGACTCGGCCTGCGCGACGTAGATCAAATCCTGCGGGACGCCTTCTTCTTTCAGAATTCGCTCGATCATTTCGCGATAGCGTCCGCTGAGTGTAAGCCCATGTTCCAGGGTGGGGCGTCCGCGGGTCGAAAAATAATTGATATAGCCGGCCACCTGATCGGTCATCATCAGGGGCAGATCGGAATGCGTGGCTTTGATTTCCGCGGTAGCTTTGGCTTTCAGGTTCGGATCAACCGGATAATTAGTGACCGCGTTGGCCTCGTCGATAGGCGCGGGCTCGGCCTTCTGCTCGGGAGCAGCATCACTCTGCTGTACGGTGGCCAGCTCGAGCTCATTTACGTTATTCAGAACGCGGTCAAATTCCGGCTGGAATCGCGGGTCAGTACGAACTGGTTCGGGACTCTCGAGAAGAAGGTTGAAGGCATGGTCAAAGTGCGTTTTGGCCGCATCCCTGTCCCCCGAGTTGTATTGATCTAAGCCCGCCTGGTATTCCTTTTCGACCTTGGCGATCAGTTCAGCGACTGGATCCGGCTTTGCTACAGGCCGGGGCTTCGAGGGAGAAATGGATTGATTTGTGGCTTGAGTACTTGGTTCGTTCTTCGACGGCGGTTTCGTCTTTTCGGCAACGACCGGCTTCGCCGATTTCGTCGGCTTCACCTGCTGAGCTGGAGGAGGAGGGGCCTGCGAAGGCACAAGTTGGCCTGCGGTTGGCTTATGTGCAGTCTGGCAACCAAGGCCACCAAATAGCACCGCCGACGCGGCGATCAGCATTCGAAAATGCTTAATCTTCATATGCATCTATCACTTACCGCCGTGTCGCAGGTTGGGCGAGATAGCAAATCGTACTACCCTGTCTTTGGACGGGTCAACGGCAAAAGGGGTTTGCTGAAGTTACTTCCGGAATAGGCCAAACGTACAATTTGGGACTTGTCCAGATTCTCGAATCATGCGGCACGCTCTATCGGGAGAGGAGAGTCTCGTGCCAGAAGTCCGAGGAGTGCTAGCATCGATCTTCTGACCTGCCGGAACCCCTTACCGCTAACTAAAGCGCAGCCCCGAGCCGGATTTTCAAAACCACAGTCGAAGGCCGAATGCGAAACAGTAGTCGCTTTTTGCAAACCCTATGTACGGAGCGAATTTGCGGCTGATCTCGTAGCGCAGACGCACACCGATATCCAGATCCGAGAGACCTGAGGCTCTGTGCGCCGTCATTGCATATAGCAGTCCGGGAGCACGTAAAACAAACCGTTCTAAGTCTTTGAGACGTGGAATGTAGATTTCCCAAGAATTTTCAGTTCACTCCCGCAAGCTCCGAGTGTCACCCAAGTCGCAACACACCATCTTTTTGATGGGTTTTTTGAATTTACCGCCAGATCCAAACTCCGAAGACCAGGCTGGAAACATGAACAGACTCGCCACCGCTGCGGGCAAAAGTTGCTGTTTGGCCGAAAGAGCTCGAATAGGTGAAACCGATGTACGGGGAAAATTTACGAGAGATCTGATAGCCAAACCTTACCCCGCTATCGAGATCGGACAGTCCCGTTCCAATCCCCCGCCCACGGTCTGCCTGACTGTAGAAGTTCATTTCGATTTGAGGTTGTAGTATCAGGCGTTGACTGAGATACAAATCGTACGAGCCTTGGATTCTTCCCGCGACGCGTCCTCCATCGCGAACATACAACGCCTCACCACGGACTCCGGCGCGGAATACGTGCTAAAGGCGTTGCTGACTTGTGTGGACACAACAGTTCTCCATTTCTCGGTGATCGATTAAGTCGGGCGAGAAGCTTTCTTGGTTGAATCGTCCCGTCGAATCTCCATGACCCACCGGTGAAAACAAGACGCTGCAAATCACTGTCCACTCGGTCCAGAAACCGCAACCCATGGCCTATCAATGAATTCATGGCAAATCAGTAAAAGGCCGCCAGTGTCGCTCTCCAACTTTCACCATTGCGCTGTCAATTTACGGTCATGCTGTCGAAATCCGGACTGAAAATACTGTCCATGACGCTTCGGTCCTACCATGATTGTCGTGCCAGAAGTCCGAGGAGTGCTAGCATCGATCTTCTGACCTGCGGGAACCCCTTAGCGCTAACTAAAGCAGGATTACTTCTGGTTTGCCGACAACCTAGCTGTTGTCCGTGGGCCAGAAGCCCGACCCCGGTGAACAACTCCCGCTTGTGCGAGCAGCCAGCGCAATGGTGACCCTTCTTACCATGGCGCGCCAAGAGGAATGCCGTTTCGAGGAAGTTAGCGCGCGCGTGCCCGCCATGGTGCCATGCGGCTGAGCATCCCGTCTCGCACGATCAGCGTGTGAAACAGAATGGCTCCAAAATGGGCGAGGAATGCGAGGAATAGGAGATAGGCGAGAAATGTGTGCGTCCTCCGCAAGACCGCGCACAGCATCACGCTGTGCGGAAGGATGGGAAAAAGATGCAGTGACCCGAACAGGACAATCGGATATCGCGCGGCGGACAACATCCCCCAGCCGACGAGCGGCTGCACAAGCAGCAACGTATATAACAGAGCTTCTGACGCGCTCGCAGCAAAGCGCTCCTGCGGCGACATGGTGGCAGGAAACGGCGGCAAGCTGCTCAAGCGCCGGTTCACGTACCGAATCACTACCAGAATTAGGATCAGAATCCCCAACGGGCGATGGATCGATACCAGGCGGTGATAGTCGCCGAGCGACGCGACCATCGCAATGCCGATGCCGAGCATAGCCAATACCATCGCGGCCATCAGCCAGTGCAGGAACCGCATGGAGCCAGTGAATTGCTGCCGGTCGGGCGTCGTCTTGGCGCTCACTTTCGCACCTCTGAAGGCGTGATTTCGCTTGGCTCTTTGGTTTCGCCCGCGCGCCTGGTAAACGATTGCGAGTAAACCGCCGACCGCGCGCTCAGCAAGGGATCGTTGGACGGCGCCATGCCGGCCGGCAAAACCAGCGGATCGAAATTGATGTCGCGCGCAGGACTGGTTTCCTCGCTTTCCACAGAATCGAGTGTTAGCGTTCCCACGTCCACCTGCTCCCGCCCTTCCGGCCACTGGATAGTAGCGTTGTCGGTCGCATCGCCGGGCTGTGCGACCGTCATGACCACGTGCCATTGCAACGGGTGCCGCTGGATGCTCGCGATCAGCCCATCGAAGAGGAAATTCTTGTCCTGGCTTGCCCCGGTCCCGGCCTCATACGGCTGCACGGGCGCAAGCGTCCAGCGCACGTAGGTGGACGCGCCCTCAGCGTTGACGAATCGGAACGCATTGAGACTGTAGTAGGCGGCGTTGTCGAAACCGGACGACGGCGCACGGCCCTTGATGATTGCGAGTGCCCGCGCGGTTTCCGGGTGGCTCGCGAGGAACGCCGCCCCTTTCGCAGGATCGGGTTTATGCGTGTTGGGGTCGGGTTGCGATGCCACCAGGTTGTCGTAAAAGGCCTGCGGGTCCTTGAACGGGAACACCGGCAGATTGATCATTGCGGTCCGCCACTGTTCGCCGTCGGGCAGAGAAAACTCAACCCCCAAGCCGCGGACGGTGCTCAGAATGTCGGTGGCGTGGGGATCGCCGCCGCCCAGGGAAAAGCGGCCGATCACTGGCACGCGGCCGCTCTTGAAGACGACAGCCTTCGAAAGGCGCGCCCCCTGCCCGTTGCTATCGAAAAATCCTCGAACGCACACGCCTTTCGCGTGATTGCGACGGAATCCCGAGTGGATGCCGTTCCCCCGCTCAAACTCATCGACGAACCGCGCAGGCGTCAGTTTCTGCGGACTGAACCACCCGCCAAGATAGAGAAACGCTCCCACAACACCAAGAAGCAGAACGCCAATAGCCGCCAATCGGGCGACCATGTTTCCTGCGGTCAGGGGCGCTGGATGCTTTTCCGTCGGTGCGGTTTCACTCGGCAACTCTCGGCTGCGCTTTGTGGTTTTTGCGTCCTGGTTGGCTCCTGACGGTGCCATTGCGCCTTCCCTCACTCAGGTCCGGAGATACGACTTTGATGCAAAAGCAAGCAAAAAAGGGACGCGTCTTTTGTGTGCCGCCCAGTAATCGGCCGCCATGCCCTTCGGTCATTACTTGCACGAACGGACGGATCAAGAGTGGCATGTAATGATTCTGTCCCCTCGGGTTTTGATCTAGGCGACCCATTGAACAGAACCGGGCGGATGACGGGCTATTCGGAAACAATAGCTCTTTAAGTTAGCGGCTTATGGCGCGGAACTTCAGAATATAAGCTCCACTTGCTTTTACCTTCTTTAAGACCTTTGCATCGAAGAAACGGTAAAACAAATAACCTACGGGAGAAATCCGATGGCCGAAGCAGTCCAAAATCAATGCGCACACCCGAGATGCACCTGCCCAGTTTCTGAGGGGCAACAATACTGCAGTCAGGCTTGTTCGGACGCTGCCGAGGGTGGCAGCTTGAGTAGCAACTGCGGCTGCTCGCATCCCGAGTGTGTCGGCGCGATAGCGGCTTAAGTAAACTACTAATTCTGGGCTTCGTGGCGTCCTGACGGCTCGAGAAACTGAGCTTCGGCGATGTCTTGGGAGCTTTTGTCTTCAAGTGAGGTCGAAGTCCTTCGGGGTGAGATGCCACCTACTTTGTTGAAGCCAATCAGGCGCGAGAACTTCCGGCAGGGCCATGCCCGGAAAACTCAGATCCTGGTACTGGTGGTGATCGTCACCAATGTCCTGGGCAATGTTTCGCTCAGCCACGGCATGCATCAGGTCGGCAGGATCGTGTCAGCTTCTCCGCTGGATTATCTGAGGGCGTTCGCGAATCCCTGGACGATTTTGGGAATTTGCGTTCTCGTGATTTGGATGCTGAGTGACCTGGCGCTGCTCAGCCGCGCCGACCTCAGCTTTGTGTTGCCGGTGACCGCTAGCGCTTATGTGCTGGTCGCGATCGGAGGGCATTTCATTTTGCACGATCACATCAGCTGGGAACGCTGGACTGGCATCGCCCTCATCACTCTTGGGGCAATTTTGGCGGAAGAGACGCCAGACCGCACCACCAACGGACGTCGGGAGCGGCTGCCATGAGGTGGCTGCTGGTGGCGATAATCGCGGTTTGCAACACCTTGGGCGACGTGCTCAACACTGCCGGCATGAAGCGGCAGGGGGAAGTCGAAGACCTGGGGCCGCGCAGCTTCGCGGTCATGGTCAAACGGATTTTGAGAAACCCCCTAGTGCTCGGGGGATTTGCGGCACTGGCGATTTCATTTTTCGCCTTGATGTCGTTGCTTTCAATTAGCTCGGTCAGCTTTGCGGTGCCGGCTACCGCCATCAGCTACTTGCTCGAGACTCTGCTGGCGAAGTACGTCCTGGGCGAGGATGTAAGATTGCGGCGCTGGGCGGCGGCCACTTTCGTCGCTTGCGGGGTGGTGATGCTGTCGTTCTAGTTTAGGGGGCAGGTTTGGCCACCCGCCCCTAAGCAGCAGTGATTACCAGTTCACCTTCAACCCAAATTGAATCTGGCGCGGATCGTAGGCCGCCGTGGCCTGGCCTGCATTGGTAAATAGCGGGCTGACCGCGGCAACGTTATAGCGATTCGCGATGTTGAAGATGTCCACCATGGCGTCAAGACTCATGCGCTCGCCGAAGCTGATCCTGCGGGCGATACGAACGTCGTTGAACACTGTCCAAGGGGTCACGCCGGAATTGCGGCCAAGGTTGCCATCGAGCGAAAGCAGCGTGCCGTTGAACCCCTGAATACAGGGCTCCTGGAAGACACCAGTGGGCGAGAACTTCGAATGTACAACTGGATAGTTGAGTACAGGACACGCCGGATCGACAAATGTGTTTGGCCTGCCAGTCAGCGAGGACAACTGCAAGTTGTCTCCATTACTAGTGATGATGTTGAACGGGCGCCCGGAATTGAAATCGATCAAGGGCGCGAACGTCCAGTCACTGAGCAGCTTGCCGGCAAAACCATCGCCGCCTATCTTGCCGCTCTGGAAAACTCCGCTGAAGACAAAGCGGTGGCGCTGATCGAACGTTGAACTCGAGCGATCCAAACTCGGGAAAAAGCTGTCCTGTGGAGTTAGCGTGGATTGCAGGTCGGTTGAGTCGTCGATCGTATGCGACCAAGTGTACGAAGCAAGGAATTCGTAATGCCCGCCAAAATGTTTGTTGAGGTTGACGCTCAGCGCATGATAGACAGAGCTGCCGTTCGAGTAGTTGGCGTCCATGTCGCCGAAGGGGACGCAGTTGCTGTAGGCTGGCGTGGTTGGGTCGCAGGCAGCATTGAACCCTTGACCCTTTAACCCTTGCAAAATTTGATTGGCATATCCCACACATGCAGCCCCGCCTGCCCCTCCGAAGGCAAGCATGGGTCCGGCAATCGACGGATTCAGTCCCGAACGCCGGAAGAAATTCATCAAAGAGGCATCTACCGCAACCGGGACCCCGCCGGGAGTGAACGTGCAGCCAACCGTGAACGGACTTGATGGTGGAGTTTGGCCGTTCGCGAGATCATATTGGTATGCCGAAAAGAAGTTCTTCGCCATCAAATCGCCGCGAATCGTATTCGCGTTGATGGGCCGGTTCAGGTGGCGGCCACCGTTGAAGTTGTACGCGACATCAAGGGTGTAGCCGCGGCCAAGATCGCGCTCAATGCTGAAATTTGCCTGTTGCGAATAGGCATAAACAAAATTCTTAGCCTGAGGATATCCAAAAGGCTGGAAACCGAGGGCGAGCGGCGAGTTGCTCAAATAGTTCTGGTTCAGGAAAGCCGATTGCGGAAAGTTCAGAGCCTGGAACTGCTGTTGATTCGGCAGATATCCCAAAGCGGCATTCACCGGCCCGAAAGCTGAGGGAGCACACTGCGGTGAATTGGGATTGACCAGGGATCCCTGGAATATTGGAATGGCATTCAAATTCCCCGGCTGTCCCGCACCAGCGCAACCACCCGTGCCGCCGAAGGCCAGTTGGCCACTGGTCGACCCGTCTGAAGCGTCTCCAAGGAAGTAAAGGCCGAGCAGCGGGTGATCATAGAACAGCCCATACGATGATCGGATGACGGTCTTGCCATCGCCTTTCGGGTCCCACGCAAGACCTATGCGCGGCTGAAAATTGTTCTTGTCGGTTTGAATTCCCTTTTGCAATCCCAGGAACTGGTAACCAGAGGCAGCAAGCCCAGTCGGAGCTTTGAATTTCGGCGGAATTTCGACGTCATAACGCAGGCCGTAGTTGAGCGTCAGATTGCGCCGGATCTTCCAGGAATCCTGCCAGTAAACACCGATCGGGACGTTGCTGAACGAATCGCTGGGGCTGCCGAGTCCTTGAATGAAATCGCCGGGGATTCCTGCGCCATAAGCCTGGACTGGCGACAAACCGGGAAAACCGGTCGGAAAACCCAGGTTCGTGGCGCTAACTGAACCGAAATCGTACACGCCGCCATAGTTGACGGTGAAGATCGCTTTTAGAGGAATGTAGTTGAAGTCTGCTCCAAATTTGGTGTTGTGCTGGCCGAGCGTCCAAGAGAAGTTGTCCGCGAATTGGTAACGCTGCTCGGTGCGCTGAATGTAGGAGTAAGGCTCGCGTCCGAAATACGCGAACCCGGGAATGTTGACCGCAGGGTCCGAACCGCCGGGAATCGCGGTGTTGTAGAAATATGACAATCCGCGCCGCGCGTACTGGAAAGTAAATTGGTTGAGTTTGTTGGGTCCTAGCGTCCAAGCGTCCTGAACTACGCCAGCGACGTCGCGATAGGTTTGCTCTGAAGTGCGTGAGTAAGCATTCTGCCCGAACGGCTGGTCCTGCCCGCTAACTTCGATTCCGGTGACCGTGCTTGGGCTGACGTTCGCCCGTAAAGTCAGGCGATTGCTGTTGCTGATGTTGTGATCGATGCGGAACGAATAGAGGCTGGTGCCTTCGAAGACGGGGAAGTTGCCCATTTGCGAGTTGAGAGTTTGGAACGACGATGGTAGTCCTGCACAGGTCGGGGGTGTGGCAGCAACGTTGCAACTAGTCGCGAACTGGTTCGGTCCCGATCCCGCGGGTGCAAAGGGTAGCAGGCCAAATGCTTGCTGATTTCCGGTCAAGCCGACAAGAGACGACGCGCCTACCAGCCAGGTATAGAACTGGACGGCTTGCGGAGCCGGCCCTCCGAGCTGGGTGAACGGCGTCAGGAAAGTCACCTGCTGTGGTGTGGCGGGCATGGTGAATGTCCCTGCAGGAAAGGCAGGGTTAAAAATGTTGGTTGCGTCGAAGGAGTCGAGACCGAAATTCCCCTGTCCAATGCTCGAGAAGCCGGTTTCATGCCGCCGGGTGACTTCGTAGGAAAAGAAATAAAAAGTTTTGTCTTTTTTTATTGCGCCGCCAAACGCAGCTCCCGCCTGCACGCGAGTGTAAGCGGGATTCGACACCGTGCTGAACGGATTCACCGCCTGGAAATTGCGATTGCGCAGGTATCCGAAAACGTCGCCGTGAAAACCGTTCGAACCGCTCTTGGTGACGATATTTACCACGCCCCCAGCCGCGCGCCCGTATTCCGGGTTGTAGCCGTTAGTGATGATCTGAAATTCCTGCACATCTTCCTGAGAAACGGTTGAGCGCACTCCGTTAATCGAATTGTCAGTCGCGTCCGCGCCGTCAACATTCACGAGGTTCGAGCGGGCGCGCTGGCCGCCAAAGTTAAGCCCGGAAGTGGGCGCAGCTCCGGTATTGGGAGCGGAGTCGGGAAGAACGACTGAGTTCGTTTTTGCAAAATTGATGTAACCGCGGCCATTGATAGGGAGATTATCAATCTGCCGTTGATCGACGGTGTCTGTAGTGGAAGTGCGGCTGCCTTCAATCAACTCCGCTGCGCTGCTGACTTCTATTGTCTCCTGGGTCTTTGCGACTGTCAGCGTGATCGGCAGTTCGAGCGAGCCTCCGACCGTAATCACGACATCTGGCGCGCTCGCCTTGGCAAAACCCTGAGCGCTCACCGTGACCACGTAAGAACCCGGAGGTAGCGATAGAAAACTGTACTGTCCTTCGCCATTGCCCGACGCTGCGCGTTCTATTCCTTTAGCGCCGTTGCGCGCAGTCACTGTGGCGTTCGCAACCGGCTGCTCCTGCGGATCGGTGACTCTTACGCGCAGGTCACCGCTGTTGGCACCTTGTCCGAAAAGCGGCGAAGTAAGAATTACGACGGACGACAACAAAAGGAATAGTTTCAGGGTTCGCATAGAACTCTCCGACGCGAGAATTCTCCGGACCGGCTTCCCGGCCAGTCCCGAGTAGTGTGTTGCACGAACTTTGTTGGAACGCGAAGGTTGGCTGGTTTGTACATCAGTTTGTGGAAGGAAATCAAGCAAGAACGTTGCTCTACTGTTTAGTGGGAAGAGGACAGATGGCGGCGTAATCGGCCGGAGGGCAGGTGTCACCTGGTTCGATGAGCTTTCATAGTTCACAGTGACCCTCCACTCCGGCCTTTAACCAAAATCACCAGCCCTCCCCGGCCTGGCATCTTCTGGTCAGGCACACTTTGGCGCTAAGCGCGCGGTGCGTCAATGCACAGCGAGTCACCGATGTTTCATCTTCTGGTCACGGGGGAAACAACTGAAAACGGAGGGGATGCTCAGAAACTCACGCGGGCCGGTTCGTTCGATTCGTCGACGCTAAGTCCGGCTTACCCCTGAGGCAGACTGCCCAGTGGTCCGCAGCGCCCATGCCATGCGAGGAGTGTTGTGGGCGAGCCCGAAGCGTCCCTGCGAATCGAGCACAATGATTCCGCCGTGCCCGCTGAGGCGATCTCTCAAGTAATTCATCGCCTCGGCCGCGACCCACTGAGGCAGATTCCCGGAAGCCACGCGGTCGGCTGACCACTTGGCCAGCACCAGTTTCATGATTGGCTCGCCCCATCCGGTTAGGGAGACGGCGGCGCTTTCGTTATCTGCATAACAGCCGCACCCGATGAGAGAAGAATCCCCGAGCCGTCCGGGAGCCTTGTTCAAGGTTCCGCCGGTCGAGGTGGCGGCGGCAATATTGCCCGAGCGATCCAGCGCAACCGCGCCTACCGTGTCATGAGAAATTTCGGGCGCGAACAGCTCTTGGCCTTCACTCGTGGCCAGGTCTTGAAACTCGCGAAGCCGCTCGACTTCACGCGGAATAACTAAGTCCTCATTTTTGCAAAGCGGGATTCCGTGCTCCTTGGCAAAACGCTCGGCTCCTTCAGCGACGAAGTAAACGTGCGGGCTTTCGCTCAGCACCTTACGAGCAGCGCGAATAGGGTTGGCAATATGCTCCACGCATCCGACTCCGCCTGCGCGAAGCGTGGCGCCGTCCATGATGAGGGCATCGAGCTGAACTTTGCCCTCTCGATTAAGGAAACTACCGCGGCCGGCGTCAAAGGCCTCGTCATTTTCCATGACCACTACGGCGGCCTCGACCGCGTCGAGTGCCGAACCGCTACTCTCGAGAATGCGCCAACCTGCGTCGACTGCGTTGCGAACACCATTTAGATGGGCTTCGACTAAGTCGTCTGGAATTGCCCACGCGCCACCGTGAACGACAAGGACGGGATTGTTGCTCAGGAGAGCCTCCGAAAACTCGTCAGTGTAGCAGCGAAGGTTCGCATGGACAACGAGAGACTCGCTCGTGGAGGGACGGACGCCCTCGTCCGTCCAGCTAACGAACTGGGCCCATCATCTCTGGGATGGTGGCGAATTCGTAGCCTTCTGCCAAGTAGCGTGTGAGCAAGCGATCAACGGCTGCGACGGTGTGTGAACGATCGACGCCTAAAGAGGCGTGACCGCCGTCGTGAAGCAGAATCACATCTCCGCCTCGGACTTTCGGAGCGACTTTCTGCTCGATAAATTCCGCCGAGGGCGCTTTCCAGTCGTAACCGGTTATGTTCCACATCACTGGCTCGAGTCCTAATTGCCGGACGATGCCGAAGACCCCGGGCCTCCTGCCGCCCCATGGTGGACGAAATAAGTTCGAGTGCTTGCCAACAGCTTCGTTGATCGCGTTACCGCATCGCACAATTTCTTCTCGAATGCCGGAAGCTGGCTGAACGGTAAGCAGCGGATGGGTGAAGGTGTGGTTGCCAATTACATGCCCCTGTCTTGCGACCTCGGTGACAATATCTGGCCGCTGGCGCACATATCGGCCAATCAGAAAAAATGTGGCATGAACGTTATGCTTCGACAGAACGTCGAGGAGCTTTAGAGTATGCGGATCGTTGGGCCCATCGTCGAAAGTTAGAGCAATCTGCTTGGAGCCGTGCGGCGCCCGACAGAACGCGCGACCGAACCATTGACCCGTCGGAGCCATGGATTGGTATCCAACAGACACCAGGGCGACGCCAGCGGCGGCAGCGAGCGCAAACATGGTCGGATTGTAAATGGAACGCAGCCGGAAGAATGCAGAAGGAAGAAGCAAGAATGCAGAAGTAAAACCCCGACGTACTTCTTAATTCTGACTTCTTACTTCTGCATTTTTCATGCCCTGTTAACTTCTTCCTCAATTGCGCGCAGCTTGCGCTCGGGATATTCTCAAAGGCGATCTCCTCACATTCATGGCCAAGCTTTTCGATCTCCCCAGATATATTGCGGTAGAGGGCCCCATACGGGTCGGCAAGAGCACGCTCTCCAATATTCTTGCCGAGCGCCTCAATGCCCAGCGGGTCACAGACCCGGAGCACAATTCATTTTTGACGACGTTCTATCAAGGCGAGCCGGGCGCGGCTTTTCAGGCCCAGTTCACATTTCTAGTGCAGCGATTTGAGCAGCTTCGCGACTTGGATCTGGGAGCGCGGTCGCAAAAGCTCGTGGTTTCTGACTTCATCTTCGAAAAAGATAAGCTGTTTGCTTATCTCAACCTGAACGATCAGGAGCTGGACACCTACAACCGCTACTACAATTATTTTCGCGATCAATTGCCCACGCCTGATCTGGTCATTTATCTGCAAGCCACGCCGGAAGTGTTGAAGAAGCGGCTGAAAAAGAAAAACGTGGCGGGCGAGAAGGCAATCAGCGAAGAGTATCTGGAAGAAGTGGTCAAAGCCTACGAGCACTTTTTTTTTCACTACACCTCCTCCGACCTGCTGATTGTGAACACCTCAGAGATCGACTTCGTCGAGCGCAATGAAGACTTGCAGGAACTGTTGAGGAAAGTTTCCGCACCGATCAAGGGCACGCAGTATTTCCTGCCGCTGGGGAGCCAGGAAGCGGCAAGCGCGTAGGCACTTTCGGCATACCCTTGACTCGCGATTCTGATGTTATTACAATTGTAATAACATTGAGAGGTCCCGATGGTTGAGCTCAAGGTCCGCAAATTCGGTAACTCACTCGGAGTCGTCCTGCCGAAAGATGTGATCAATCGCCTACAGACGGGCGACGGAGAGAAACTCTTTCTCATTGAGGCTGCAGAGGGCGATTATCGCCTCACGCCGTATGATCCCGTCTTTGAGAAGAAGATGGAAAAAGCTGAAGAAATCATGTCTCGATATCGCAATGCGCTACGGGCTCTGGCGAAGTAAATAAATGTCCCCTTGCTGGATCGACGAGCGTGATGTTCTGGCAGTTCACGACCGTCTCCTGGCCTTGCACGGCGGCCTTCCCGGATTACGCGATCGCGGGCTCTTGGAGTCTGCTCTCGCCAGACCCCGACAACACCATTCATACTCCGAGAAGGTGGACATTATTGATATGGCGGCGTTGTACACCACAGGGATTGTTCGGAACCACCCGTTTGTGGACGGCAATAAAAGGGCGGGCTTTTTGGCAGGCGTGATGTTTCTGGAGTTGAATGGTCTCGATTTCCTCGCTAGCGAGGAGGATGTCATTCAGATGGTTCTAGCCCTTGCAGCGGGCGACCTTGATGAAGCTGGATATACGGCTTGGTTGCGTTCTAATGTCAAACGCCGCCGAAAGTAACCAGGCGGTCTGGTGACCGAAGGTATCGACGAACAGCGAGTTGGAGACTACAATCCCCTCAGCGGCATCTAACACCGTGTGCAGGCTCTATCCGCCGAGTTGCGGAGGGGCACTGGAGGACATCGTGAGTCTCACTCCGATTGGCGCTCCGCGCCATAAAATTACTACCGCATCACTCCGCGAAAAAAAGCTTCAACACGAACCCATCACCTGCCTGACCGCCTACGATTATTCGAGCGCGCGCCTGGTGGACGAAGCCGGCATTGACATTGTCCTCGTCGGCGATTCGCTTGCCATGACCATGCTTGGCCACGAAAACACGCTCTCGGTCACCGTGGACGAGATGCTGCATCACGTTCGTGCCGTACGACGCGGCGTGAAGGACGCGCTGCTGATTGCTGACATGCCATATGGCTCTTACCACGTAGACGCGAAGGAAGCAGTCCGGAACGCTACTCGCTTCGTAAAAGAGGGTGGGGCCGAGGTCGTGAAAATGGAAGGCGGCGAGAAGCGGGCCGATGTGGTCCGCCAGGTCATCGATGCCGAAATTCCGGTTGCCGGGCATATTGGACTTACGCCGCAATCAGTCAATCGCATGGGCGGGTTCAAAGTGCAAGGCAAGACTTTATCGGATATCGAACAGCTCATGCGTGATGCCACTGCCCTCGATCGCGCCGGCGTGGCTTGCATTTTTCTCGAAGGAATTCCGCGCGAAGTGGCCGACCTGATCACAAACGAAGTCAGCGTCCCGACAATCGGAATCGGGGCTGGTCCGGGTTGTGACGGGCAGGTGCTGGTGTTTCACGACATTTTGAACCTGACCTTTGGCCCGCCGGCAAAATTCGTGCGCCGCTACGGAGACGCCGCTGCAGAGATCACGCATGCGGCGCAGGCATTTCGCGCGGATGTTACGTCGCGGCAATATCCCGCGGATCATGAGTCTTATCATCTACCGTCAGAAACTCGGCAAGCTCTCGAAGCGCTGTTGGAGAGAAAGCGTGCGATTCGCGGTCGCAGAGGGCACATCGCGGCAGTGGAGTAGGTCGACGAACAATCACCCTTTAGATGGGCGATCAGGCAGCGGATTGATCCTGCGGAGTAGTAATTCGCCTGCGTCCAGACGAAATATGACTTCGTCTCCAATCTGAATGCCCAGGGCTTTAAGCATCACCGCAGGTAACTTGATCTCGCCCCTTTTGTTGAGACGTCTCCGTACCACTTGATCGGCCGATTTCATTTCACGCTTATGTTGAACATCGGATAAGGCTTCCGATTACTTCAGCCCCAGCGCCTCAATCGTGACTTCATCCGGAGTATTCGGGCCGTTCTTGCCGCCGTTCACCACGCCGAACCCACCGCCGTCATCTCGACCACCGAAGTCCCACATGTTCCAGCCGATGCCGTCGCGTTCTAACGTCGTGCGCACGTCATGCAGCCAGCGCGCGCGGTCGTCGGGATTAGAGGTCTTGCGGTAAACGCCAAATTCGTTGCAGGTGAGCGGCACGTTCCAGCGCTTCGCCCATTCGGCAGCCTGACCAATTTCTACTGCAATGCGATTCGCATCCCAGTGGTCGAGACCGTAGCGCAGAATAAACAGCCGGTTGAGCGGATCGGGTTCCGCCGCGGCCACTTTCTCAGCGGTTTCCCTGCTGGATGGATACGCCAGCTTGCTCTCAAAGTGCCAGTAATTTATGCCCCAGGTTGCGCCTTGATGCGTGAACGTGTGCGGATCGTAAAAGTGAAAGTCGTAAATCACGTTCGCATCGGAAAGCGGCGTTAAAGACACCAGGTCAGCAACATCGGAGTAATTTGCTCCGGCGGCGATGATGGTGTGCTGCGGCGCGCCCTCACGAATCGAGTTCGCCAATTTGGCCTGCACGCCAGCCCAGCGGTAACGATCGCGAAATTCGGGCTCGTTTAAAACTTCGAAGAACACCGTCTCAGGATCATAAGAAGAATAATGCCGCGCAATTGCCCGCCAGAAATCCGAGAACTGCTCGACGAAATCGTCGTGCTCGACTAATTTCGCCTTGAAGTCGCTATCAGGGTGCATATCGATGATGACAGCAAGTCCATGATCAAGAATCATCTTGACCGCGGAATCGAGATAGCCGAGATATTCGGGCGGGAGTTCGTCGGCCCGATTGTGACGCATCATCGGCTGGGGATTTACGCTCAGGCGAACGTGATCGAAGCCCATAGACTTGATGAGGGCGATGTCGCTGGATGTGGTCCAGTTTTCGAAGTGCTCTTTGGTGTAACCATTGGGATCGTAAACCTGTGCGAACCACTCGCTGAGATTGATGCCGTGCCGAAGATGGGAGGCACGGCGCTGGGCGAGGGAATTTGTTTGGGCGAAAGAAGATAGCGAGAAGAAGACTGCAATTATCAAGACTGTTTTCTGCATGGGAATTCGGTTTCCTCCGTGCGTCGCACCATTATTTTTCCGAGTGCGTCATCCCGAACCTCGGCGTTCTTCAGCCGAGGGAGGGATCTCGCGCGGATCATATGAGAACATTCTTAATCCTCCTGCCTGCGACGAAAACATACCGCTGACCGGTGCCGCTGCTCGCAAGATCCCCATTCGGCTCCTTTCGCGTCCGCGTCAGTCGCTCAGTGCAGGCTCTCGCCCCGCTGGTGAGAGCGCGGGGACTTCGGAATGACGCTGTATTGATTCGGTTTCGCCGCTTTCCTTAGCTTCCAATCGGCAACGCACGAATACGCTTCTTGGTCGCGGCGTAAATCGCGCTGCACAGCGCGGGCGCCAGTGGCGGCAGAGCAGGCTCGCCTATTCCGGTTGGCGGTTCAGTGCTCGGGACGAAATAACCCTCGACCTTGGGAGCTTCGTTCATGCGAATCGGCTGATAGGTATCGAAGTTGCCCTGGACCACTCGGCCTTTGTCAATTGTGATTTGTGCCCGCAGCGCATTGGCGAGCCCAAAAACCACCGCGCCCTGGATTTGTTGCTCAAGAATATTTGGATTCACCACCTGCCCGCAGTCCACGACCGAGACTATGCGGTGAACTTGAGGGGCGTCGTTTTCCATCGAGATTTCGACGACATCCGCGGCGTACGTACTGAAGCACCCGAAGCATGCGATCCCGCGATATCGTTCCGCCGCGAGCGGCTTGCTCCAACCGGCTTTTTCAGCGGCGAGCTTCAGCACATTCCGCATGCGCGCGGTGCTCCATGAGGTATCGAAATACTTGATCTCAGTATCTTTGGAAAGCAAGTGCAACCGGTATTCGAGCGGATCTTTTCCGGCGGCTTCAGCCAGCTCGTTGATAAAACTCTCGCTGGCGAAGCTCATTTGCAGCGCATAGACCGACCGCATCCATCCGAGTGGAACAGGGGTTTCGGTAATCACGGATTCGAGCGAGACGTTTGCAATTGGATAGATGAACGAGGCCTCGTCCGGAAAATCGGAATCGACGCCTTTGACCGGCTGCGCGCCCTTTTGCCCATTGATGGAAGGACCGATGACGCGATGAGTAAAGGAAACCGGCCAACCATCGTCACCGATCGTGGCTGAGAGTTTGTGCAAGCTGACTGGACGATAAGGTGAGCAACGCATATCGTCTTCACGAGTCCACGTAACTTTCACCGGAGCGTTGATGGCTTTCGAAACCAGCGCGGCTTCGACGGCGTAATCATGTTCCAGCCGCCTGCCAAACCCACCGCCGAGAAGGGTTATGTTTACTTTGACTTGTTCCGGTTTCAGTCCCACGAGGGGTGCGATGGTATCTCGGCAATCCTGAGGAACCTGCGTCGGCGCCCAAACTTCACACTCAGTTCCACGAAAATGCGCGCTGCAATTGCCAGGCTCCATCGGAGCATGTGCCATGAAAGGGAGCTGGTACTCCGCCTGGATTCGCTTGCCAGTAGCCTTCGAGACATCTCCGGCGGAGAAGAACTTCACTGCCTTGCTTTCGTCGGCCCGATGCAATCCGTCAAAAATCGCGGCGGAAGTCAGATCTTTATTCGGACCTTCATCCCAAGTGATCTTGAGAGCGCGGCGCGCCTTCAATGCGTTCCAGGTACTGTCGGCGACAACCGCCACAGCCGATTCGCCGATCTTGCCGACGAAGCTTACGCCGGGCATTTCCTTGGCCGCGGCCGCGTCGAAATCTGCGACTTTACCTCCGATAGTTTCACTGCGCGCCAGCGACGCATATTTCATGCCGGGAACGCGAAAGTCGATTCCATAAATGGCGGAGCCGTTGACTTTGGAAGGAGTATCCAAACGCGGGGTCGATTTCCCGACCAGCTTGTAGCCGCCCTTTTTCAGAGGTGGATTGTCAGGAACCGGCAGCGCTGCCGCTTTGCTGGCAAGCGAGCCGTAACTCAGTTTGCGACCGGTGGCCGAATGAATAACCGAAGCGCTTTCCGCTTTGCAACTCTCTGGCGGAACTCCCCACTGCGCAGCGGCTGCCGAGATCAACATCTCACGCGCTTGCGCGCCAGCCTTGCGCATGGGATCCCACGTAGTTCGTACGCTGGCACTGCCGCCGGTAGTCTGATCGCCGAACAAAGTGCTGGCGCCCGCTTGCTCGATAGTGATCTGCTTCAGGTCGGCTTCGAGTTCCTCGGCGAGAATCATGGGCAGCGCGGTCCAAACTCCTTGTCCCATTTCTGTGCGTGCGACCACGACCGTGATTTTGCCATCGGGCGTGATTCGCAAGTAGGCGTTAGGCGAAAACACACCTTCCGCTTCGGCCTGAGCGCCGCGAGGAAGATAGAACCCGATTACCAGCCCGGCTCCGGCGGCTGCCGAGGTTCCTAGAAATGCCCTGCGAGAAAGTGCCGTCACTTTGCACCTCCCGAACTGGCGCGATGAATCGCGCGTCGAATGCGTTCATAGGTGCCGCAGCGGCAGATGTTCCCCGACATGAAATCGGTAATCTGCTGATCTGTCGGATGCGGAGTTTTCTCGAGCAACACGGCGGCCGCCATGATCTGCCCGCTTTGGCAGTAGCCGCACTGCGGAACGTCCTCGGCGATCCATGCTTTCTGCAGGGGGTGCAAGCCGTTCGCGCCCAGGCCTTCAATGGTCGTGATGTTCTTGTCTGCAACCTGCGAAACCGGTGTGATGCACGAGCGAGTGAGCGCGCCATTGACGTGAACGCTGCACGCGCCGCACAACCCGGCGCCACAGCCGAACTTTGTGCCGGTTAGTTCTAAGGTATCTCGCAAGACCCACAGCAGAGGGGTGTCTGCGGAAACATCCGCGCTCTTCTCGTTGCCATTAACACGGAAAGTGAATTTAGGCATATAGAACCAACCCATCCTAGACTAAAGACTAAAAGCAAAAAAATAAAAATGGCAGCCCGGCCAGATACGATCCTGTCCGGGACGAGTTCCAGCGAGCCCTTAATTGCCGTGTCCGTGTGCGCCTTCGGGCGGATGACTGGTTGGCGTAACCCCGAACGTCGCCTTCCAGTATTGCTGCACTCCCGGCGGCAACTTATCGATGCGCGACAGAAATGCAGTTAGCTTCCACACATCCTGATCGCCGAGCGCGTGGTTCCAGGCCGGCATTCCCGTGTAGCGGACGCCGGTGCGGATGGCGTAAAAAATATGCCACTCGGGATCATCGAGTGGATCGAGAATGAGCTGCGGCGGCGGAGGATACATGGAATGCTCGAGCAGGCTGGGCTTGTAGTCCAGGGTGCCGTGGCACACCGCGCAATTCATGGTGTAAAGCTTTACGCCATCGATCAAATTCGCATCGGTCGCCGGCACCGGATTCTGTACCCGAGGCGCATGCCGTTCCATGGAAGCATCCATGGCGCTCATCGCAATCCGGCGCTCGAAGCCCGAGGGAGTGGTGTCGGCGTTGGTGGGAAACAGTCCAAACTGCGCGATCAACAATCCGACGACGAACGCCAGCACGAATGTGAAGACCACTCCGAGTATGAAAGCTCGCATTTGTTCTCCTAGCGCCGAAGATCCGAACTGCTGCCACAAATATCTCGACCAGCCGCCTAGTAAGCCTTCAGCCAGCGCGCCTTCTCCACTACATCGCGCAGGTTGGGAAGGAAATGTTCCTCCTGTGGCGGCGAGAATGGCACCGGCGTGTCGAGCGCGGTAATGCGCACTATGGGGCCGTCCAAATCGTCAAAAGCTTGTTCGTTGATGATTGCGGCAATCTCGCCCCCAATCCCCCCGGTGCGTGTGTCTTCATGGAGGATGATGACTTTATTCGTCTTTTTCGCGGTGCTTACGATGGCCTCATCATCGAGTGGCGCCAGCGTGCGCAGATCGACGATTTCAAGTTCAATCCCCTCTTTTGCAAGAAGTTCTGCAGCCTCGATTGCCGTGTGCACCATCGCAGCGTAAGTGATCACGCTGATGTCGCGGCCTTCACGCGCAACGCGAGCTTTGCCTAATGGAACCACATAGTCATCAGCAGGGACTTCCTCTTTAATGCGGCGGTACAAATACTTGTGCTCAAAAAACACCACCGGGTTGTTGTCTCGGATGGAGGCCTTGATCAAGCCCTTGGCGTCATAAGGAGTCGCCGGACACACAACCTTCAGCCCGGGATTATGCACGAACCACATCTCGGGATTCTGCGAGTGAAATGGGCCGCCATGAACGTTACCGCCGCTCGGTCCCCGCAAAACCAGAGGGGCAGGTGCACCCCACAGGTAATGAGTTTTCGCGACCATGTTGCTGATCTGGTTCATGGCACAGGCAATGAAATCCATGAATTGAAATTCGGCTACGGGGCGCATGCCAGTGAGAGACGCGCCAAATGCGGCGCCGACAATTGCGGACTCGGCAATGGGCGTGTCGATTACGCGCTCCGGACCAAAGCGGTCAATGAAGCCTTCGGTAATTTTGAATGCGCCGCCGTAAATGCCAATATCTTCGCCTAGACAAAAGACGGTCGGGTCGCGTTCCATTTCTTCTGAGATTCCCTGGCGGATGGCTTCGAGGTAAGTGAGTACAGGCATAGGATTATTTTTTAGGGGCTGACTTCGCCGATTTGGCGGGCCGATTCCGGACTGCAACTGCAAACGGGGCCGAGTCGGCTTCCCGGACCTTTGCGCTGCCGTGGGTCTCGTTGCAGCCATTTATGCGATGGCTCAGAACCCTTTGATACCACCAGGCGGTGATCTCAGCTTTATTGTCGGGATGAATTTCGCCGAGACAATCCTCCAAGCCGCATTCCACTAGACCTTCTTCTTTGATCTCGATCCAGTTGCCAGGTTCAAGTGGGAGATAGCTGCTCTTGTCTTCGGGATCGGCGAACAGTGCGCCGGATGTATTTAAAAAGACTGGAGTGCGACGGTCTTTACCGGTCAACAGGCGGAACGAAACATCGCCCACTTCATACTGCTCGGCGGCGCTGTCAACGGATACTCGAAGCACGCGTTCGCCGTCAGCAGATGAAGGAACAAGTATCGTCGTTGTGCCAACGTTCTTGAGTTGAACCTTGGCGATGAAGTCATTGCCTATCTCGAGCGGCGAAGGCGAAATGCCGGTAATGGTCAGTTGCAACCGGGTCGCCTCACTGCCGACGTCCGCTGGATTCCCTGATCCGTCATTAGCGATGGAAGATCCTGACTGAGTGCAAGTTTCCGGAACTGAAATGTGCTCCGAAGGCGCCCGCCATCCCAAGGTGAGATCGTGGGAGGCGACCATTTGTGCGAAAAGTGGAACGGCTGCGAATGCCAGTGCAATAACGAAAATACAGGCAGCCACAACTCTGGTCGGCCTTCTCTGCATAAGTCGAAAGTTTACTACTTTCCCGGGCAGACGAGCGGCTGGTGAGCGGAACGACGTTAGTCTCCGCCGCCGGTAAATAAATGCGGATATCCAACTGGTTTGATGCAGATGTCGATGACGGTTCGACCACTCTGGCGAGTGACGCGGATGAGGCGCACGCCATCCGGCTCAGGACGGATTAATTCCTTTCCGGCGCTCTCGTCGAGGTTGCGCGGCCAGTCGGGCAGCTGGTGTCGATAAAATTGCCAGACTTCATCTACGGAATCGGGCGTCCAGTAGACGGACGAGATCTCCTGCAGAACGCCGTGGTTGAAGTCCATTTGAGTTATGGTTTCCGCGGTGGTTGGATCTTCACGCATTGCACCGGGATACACGGGAAACTTCGCAAGGCGCGGATCCAGCTGCTCTTGCGGCTCGGAATCGAGCGTGCCGATCGGAGTATGGAGGTGGAATGCCTTGCCGGCTTTGGTTTGCGTTTGTGTGAGGGTGGAGCTTTTCGCGATCGCCCACAACGCGACCGCGCCAACCACGAACGCGACTACAAAAGCTGCAACCGGAACCAGAGCCAACCACATCGTGAACTCTCCGTGCTGCAGAGAATTTTTTGACATGAGGCGCGGAGTCGCAAGTAGCATTGCGGTATCGCCGACGGATGTTGCCGATGTACGCTCGTGGGCTTATAGTGTGTGAACGCTTGGAGGATGAGCTTGCGGATTCTTCTCAATTGGCTGCTGAGCGCATTGGCGGTCGAGCTTGTGTCGCGCGTGGTTCCCGGATTCCATGTCTCCGGTGTGGCTGCTGCGCTCATCGCCGCTCTGGTAATCGGGTTTGTGAACGCCACCCTTGGACTGCTGCTCAAGATCATCACTCTGCCATTGACCATTCTCACTTTGGGCGTCTTCTGGTTCGTGATTAATGGGCTAATGCTGGAATTAGCATCCGCGTTACTGTCGCCTGCCTTCAGAGTGGACAGCTTCGCCTCCGCGTTCTGGGGAGCAATCGTTCTCAGTCTGGTAAATATGCTGTTTCGCTGGCTGGCGGGAACGGGCCGGAAAGAAGACCCAAGACTCTAAATTTTCGACAATTGCGGATAACAATCGCCTCGCACAGAGCCCGGTACTATCGGTAACATTTTGCCGCAATCTGCTATTGACTCCCCGCAGCGGCCCTGAGCTAAACTCAAACCAAGCAGTTTCCCAATCATCAATTTCGCGTTGGAGTTTTCGGGAATGAACCGCCTTCTTCTACTGGCGTTTGTACAACTCTCGCTAACATTCGGAGTTGCCGGCCTGCTCTGGCCGGAAAGACTTGTGAGCGTGTTCGACGTGCTTATGTTCCCCTGGCCAGCGACTCACAAATTCGTTCGCACCAATGCATGGGCCGCAATTCTCTTGTCATTTGCGATGTTTCTGGCGCTGTGGGCCGGGTTACACGCGGCCTAGCGTGCGGATTGCTTCTGGTGCCGGTGAAAGAGCCAGCGGCTGATGTCGGGATAGAATTCGTCTGCCAAGCCGCCCAAGCTGCCATAACCAATGGAGATCGCGCTCCGGCTCATGGTCAATCCGAAACCTCGTTCAGCTGAAGGATAGTAGACGTTCGATAAACCACCGGCGGTGAAGGCCCCCAGGACGTTTTCCCAGGCGAAACTGCGACCACCCTTGTCGGTTCGACAATCAACCTCTTGCAGCAACGCGTAACCCAGGCGGTGTTTGATGGAGCCTTGTCCTAACCGAAAGTAGCGGGGGTCTTCTTTCAATAAGACCGAATAGAAATAATTGGAGAAGAAACCGCTGGAAACTTCATCGGCTAGGGTTGAGCCATAGCGCTTCCCGAACCCTACCGCCCCCTGGCCATACTCGGGAAATTCATCTTCTGCCTGGCTAACAGCGGCCTGAAGCCCAACCACCGATAGTTCGACGGGATCGAATGCTGACTTGTAAAACAGGTGGAACTTCGCGCCCGGCGAGAGCGGCGGAGCATCTTGCCGGCTGGTGGTGCCAAAATTTGGAATTACCCCCAGCATGCGCTGCGACTGCTCGCGCTTCTCAATTTCCTGTTCGTCGGCGGATTTGGCAGCAGGCGCGGGGGACGGTTGAGGCGCGGGTGCTTGCGGGGCCTGGGCCAGCAAAATTACGCGCGAAAAAAGACAGAAAACGATCGTTCGGCAAAGGCGCGAATAGGAGGACATCAAGATTCCGGGTATCCTTGAGAATGTAAACGGTTTTGAGGAACTCCGCACGTCACTTAAGTGCCACGGAACCCTGGTCCCACGAACGGGCTGTGGCTTTCAAATCGGATGCTACAATCGTGCAATTCGAGGAACTCGGGATGAACGAGAGTCCTCTCTTGGATATTTTCGAGGCAGAGTTGGCTATTTTATTGCCATTGTTTTCCTCGCCGTTTGACGAAGCTCAGGCAGGAAAAGGGAAACTGTTTCGACCATATTGCCCAAGTTCTGCACTGCCAGCATCACCATTCATGCATTTTTCTGGCAGCAATGGCTTAAGATTCCTTTACTTTGGTATTGGAAAGTAAATTGCGGTAAGTCTGACGCGCCGGGAACTCTGAAAATTGTGACCAGCACCCTGAAAAACGAACGAACCTGGAATACGCCGCAAAATCGCCTCACTGCCGCGTATGCCATGATCGTCCTCTTCTGGGGATTCTATTATTACCGGCCGGAAGACATCATCAAGGTTATCTACGGCCTTCCGCTGGCGAAAATCATTGGCGCTCTCGCCCTGCTGTCTTTAGTGATTGGCATCCTGGGACAGGGTGGCCGGGTGAAGCTGAACAAAGAGGCCAAGCTGGTCTTGGCTTTGTTCGGGTGGTGCGTTCTTTGCATACCTTTCGCATCCTGGAGAGGCGGCGCGTTTCAGACTGTTTTTGGGGACTTCGGCAAATGCGTCATCATGACGTTGATGATTGGCATCGCCGTCACTTCAGTGGACAGGCTGCGGAGGCTGCTTTTAATCCAGGCCAGCGCGGTGGCCATCATGTCGGTGACCGGCTGTATTTTCTTTCGTGGCATGACGCGTCTGGAGATCGGTACGGGACTTTACGGCAACCCTAACGACTTCGCAATCATGATCGCGTTGAACTGGCCCATCTGTTTGGGCTTCCTGCTGGCAACTCGCAATCCGATCAAGAAGGCATTGTGGGCCATTGGTCTGGTCGCCATGGCCTGGGCAGTCACACTTACTTACTCCCGCAGCGGCTTTATGGCTCTGGGCGTGGCGATTTGTTTTTCCTTCTGGGAATTCGGCGTCAGGGCGAAGCGAAATTACATCATTATCGCCGGAGTCTTCGTGGCTTTGCTGCTCTTGCCCGTGTTGCTGCCTTCGCATTACGGCACTCGCTTGATTGGAATTTTTAATCCCAGCGTCGATGCTCTGGATCTCGGTTCCGCCGAAGCGCGTAAGCAATTGCTGAAGGAGAGTGTCGAACTGACTGTCAGGCACCCGCTTTTCGGGGTCGGCCCCGGCGATTTTGCGAGTGCAACCCAGTACTGGCACGTGACTCACAACACCTACACTCAGTTGAGTTCCGAAGCCGGTATTCCTGCGCTGATATTGTTTCTGCTGATCCTGGGACAGGTATTTCGCAATCTGCGGGAGATCAGAAAGACGGAACGATTTCGTACCGATCCGCAGGTACAAATATGGGCTGGCGCACTGCGTGCCAGTTTTGCGGGATATCTGCTCGGAGCCTTCTTTGCCAGCTACGGATATGAACTCTTCATTTACGGGCTGGTGGCTTTCACCGGAGTGCTCTATCGCGCGTGCCAGGACGCTCCCGCAGAAATAAAGCCCAAGCCACAAAGCGTGTTTACGCGAGTACGAACGCCGGCTCCTGTTGGAGTCAGTTAATCTCGCGCCACGCGGCGCCATAAAGCTACCGCACACCAACAATTTCTTTATACCAATGATGCTTTAGGACCAAGGCGCCGTTCCACGGCACTTTTCCGGTCCCGTAATAATCGGACTCGGTAACTCGAATTCGTACCGCATCGTTGATCAAATCTGCTTCGCTGTTCTTGATCTCGAGCCACACTCGTATGCTGTATTCGCCGGGAGTCAGGGTCAGGCTGGGAATGTCACAGACGTAAACTTGGGGCCCTACGCGAGGTCTAGGCCGATCAGGTTGTAACTGACTGTGCGCAGTAAAAACTCGTTGGCCATACGAATTATCAAAGCCCAGGGCAACGTTGAAGTCCGCAGTCAGGTCGGGCAAGTCAAAATGCACGCGGACTTGCAGACGCGCACCGATCTGTAGATCGGTCAGCAACGGACGATTGTCGTCCGAATAAACTTCCAACCGTTTCAGTAGCGGACCGAGCGCAAACCGACGATCAGAGGCTGCGCTCAAATCAACGATGTGTCCTATGGAATCGTGAGCGCCCGAAACACGGCCGAGGTAATCAAGAACGGCTTCTTTGGAGGTGCCTTCAAATGCAATCTCTCCGCCGTCGAGCACGATTCCGCGTCGGCACAAGTTTTCAACCGCCGCCATGTTGTGGGAGACAAACAGCACGGTCCTGCCAACGCGGCTGACCTCATTCATTTTGCCAAGACATTTCTTCTGAAATGCCATGTCGCCCACCGCCAGGACTTCATCCACGATCAGGATTTCGCGATTCAAATGGGCGGCTACGGCAAATCCCAACCTCACGTGCATGCCGCTGGAATAGTGCTTCACTGGAGTGTCGAGAAACTTTTCCAGTTCGGCGAAGGCGACAATTTCGTCAAATTTGGAAACGATCTCGGCTTTGCGCATGCCGAGGATCGCACCGTTGAGAAAAATGTTTTCGCGCCCGGTTAACTCAGGATGGAAGCCGGTCCCGACTTCCAGCAGGCTGGCCATCCGAGCGCGAATTACAACTTTTCCTTCGGTCGGGTCCGTAATGCGCGAGATAACTTTCAGCAGCGTGCTTTTGCCGGCTCCGTTGCGGCCGACGATACCGACGATGTCTCCTTCGTGGACGTCAAAAGAAACGTCTTTTAGCGCCCAGAAATGTTCGCCAGCTTCGGGCGAATGGGAGCCACCGAATCGCCGGAGCGCAGCCCATCTCCGCGCCAGTCCCGCGCGCACGCCGCTCTGCTCGAACGAATCGCGCGTGAGTACGTACTCCTTCGACAAATGCTCGATCTGGACGATAGGCTGCACGATCAGATAATGTCGGCGAAACGCCTCTCCATTCGGCGGAAGATAAGCAGGCCGGAAATGAACAGCACTACGCTCATTGCCAGAGATAACGCCATAACCGGCCACGGTGAGGGACTGCCCAGAATTGCGTAGCGAAATCCCAGCACAACTCCCGTCATGGGATTCAAGCCCATGAGAATTCTCCATGACCCGGGGATGTAGCGAATCGGATAAATGACCGGAGTGACGAAGATGCCCATTTGAATAAGAAACGGAACCGCATACTTCACGTCACGAAAGCTGACGTTGAAAGCGGAGAGTGTAAGCCCCACTCCGGAGGCAGCCAGAACCGCAGCCACAATGAAAACCGGCAACCACAACAGGTTTAGCGAAACCGGCCAGCGATAGTGAAACATCAGCAATGCCAACAACACCAGGCTGAGGCCGAGATCCAACAACAACGCGCCGACCGACCCGAGCGGAATAAATACGCGAGGAAAATAGATTTTCGAGACCAACTGCTGATTGCTCACCAGGCTGTTGCTGGATTGCGAAACTGCAGTTGAAAAAAAAGTCCAGGGTGCGAGTCCGGCGAGTGCAAATAACGGATAGGGCGGACCATCACTTTTCACTCCTGCCAGCCGGTTGAAGATAAAAGTGAAAATCACCATTGCAATAAGTGGCTGCAATACCGCCCACAGAGCGCCCAGAACTGTCTGCCGGTAGCGAATCTTAATGTCACGCCAAATCAGAAAAACCAACAACTCCCGGTACAGCCAAATCTCGCGCACGTCTATCGGCTGCCAGCCCCGATGGGGGCGAATCGTCACCTCGAACGAAGATGGCATCTGGCTCCTCGTTGCCGGCAGGCTGGCACTCTTCACGATGCCAGCGACCAGCGATGTTGGAGAACGAACATTCCGTCGGTTGGCAGCTTACCGGACCCGTAGAAATCGGATTCCACTACCGTGATTCGCGCGGCGGAATCGATCAGATCGGCTTCGGTATTTCCGACGTCGAGCCAAACTCGCAAAACGTAATCCCCGGGCAGCAGCGTCAAGTTTGGAATTTCGCATGCCATGACCTGGTCGCCGACAGCGGCAGCATGATCGCGATCCGGCTCAAATGCTGTGTGCGCGGTAAACACTCGCTGCCCTACGGTGTTGTTGAACCCCAACCCGACGTTGAAGACTGAGGTCGAAGACGGCAGGTTGAAGTGGACCCTTATCTTCAGGCGAGCGCCCAGCGGAATTCCTTGTATCAGCGGCTCATCATGATTCGTGTACAACTCGATTCCTTGCAGGAGCTTTCCTTGCGGGGAGCGGCGGTCGAGGGCCCCTCGCAAATCGATAACATGACTGGGAGTGCCTTGCGTGTTGAACATCATCCCGATGTAGAGCTGGATCGCCTGTTTAGCGGTGCCGTCGAAGGCCAACCTGCCGGCATCGAGCACTATGCCGCGGCTGCACAGATCTCCCACCGCAGCCACGTTGTGCGAAACGAAAAGTACGGTACGCCCCTGGCGGGCGACTTCACTCATCTTGCGCAGGCATTTTCTTTGAAAAGCAACATCGCCGACAGCCAGCACTTCATCAGCAATAAGGATCTCGGTATTCAGATGCGCCGCCACGGCAAACGCAAGCCGAAGATACATTCCGCTGGAGTAACGCTTAACCGGGATGTCCAAAAACTTCCCGATCTCCGAAAACGCGACAATCTCATCAAAGCATGCGTCAATTTCAGCTTTGCTCATGCCCAGTATGGCGCCATTGAGATAAACGTTTTCTCTTCCCGTAAGCTCGGGATGAAATCCGGTGCCGACTTCGAGCAAGCTGCCTAAACGTCCGCGAAGAGTAACACTGCCCTTCGTGGGATCGGTAACTTTCGAAATAATCTTCAGTAGTGTGCTTTTGCCGGCGCCATTGCGGCCAAGAATTCCAACTACATCGCCCTGGGCAACTTCGAAGCTCACATCATCGAGCGCGCAGAATGTTCGCGGTTTCTTGGAGTTCCTTGCGGTGGACTCGCGCCGGGACGGATGCTTGAACTTACGCATAAGAAACTCGCGAAGATTCTCGCGGTTGATGGATCGCCCAAGCTCGTACTCTTTCGAGAGGTGATTGACGTCGATGATGGGTGGCATGGAAAACTAAGTGGACCGATACTTGGGTATCAAACTAACAAAGTCCCGCGCGGCGACTGCGCTAGAATACTACAGCCAACAGCGCTGAATTGAAGCCCTGCCAGATACTTCGCGCATTTCAAACCACGGGGTAGCCGCGTAGCAATGCAATTCTCGGTGGTCATACCCACTTATAACCGTGCCGGCGAACTGCAGCAGACTTTAGGCAGCCTGGCGAAACTCAACCATGCGGGCAGCTGGGAAGTAATCGTGGTTGATAACAACTCTAAAGACTCAACCCGCCAGGTTGTTGCCGATGCCACGCCCCACTTTCCCGTTGAACTGCGATACTTGTTTGAGCCACAGGTGGGGCGCAGCGCTGCTCTCAATACGGGGATCAAAGCCTCGGCCGGTGAAATTATTGCTAACACGGATGATGACGTTCGGTTCGAGCCGGACTGGCTCCAGCAAGCCGCAGAGGCTCTGAACCGTGAGCAATGCGATTTTGTGGGGGGCAAGGTGCTGCCGATTTGGGGCGCTCCCAAGCCGGCGTGGCTCTCCGACAAACGAGGGCTGCAGTGGGGCGTGATTGCGCTGCTCGATTATGGTCCCGAACCGGTCGAGTTCGGCAAACGCTACGCGCCGTTGGGCGTGAACCTTGCGTTCAAGCGAGAGGCCTTCGACCGCGCTGGACTGTGGGACCCAGGCCTGGGTCGTAAAGCGGGAACACTTTTAGGCCAGGAAGTTCGCGAGTGGATGCTGCGTGCTCGCGATGCGGGTTTGCGAGGCATGTATGCTCCCAAGATGGTGGTGCACCATGTGATCCCCGCAGAACGCTTGCGCAAGCGTTATTTTCGCAAGTGGTCCTACTGGCACGGGGTCAGCCGGGCGATGCTCTACCAGCAGCACCCGATTGATATGCAAGCTCCCGAGGAAGCGAGCATTGATTTTTCCAAAGTTCACAAAATCTTTGGCGTGCCTCGCTACATGTACCGGTCCTGTTTTGAATCGGCAATCGCCATGGTTAAAGCGCGCTTCAAAAGCGAGGAAGTTATTTGTTTCGAGCGTGAGATGGAGTTGTGGTTTTTTCTAGGCGTTCTGAGGCAGCGTTGGACGGATCGCGGTCAGGTCAATTGAAGGAGACACGAGGATCAACTTGAGGGCCATCATACTTGCGGCAGGGAAGGGCTCGCGACTGGAACCGGTCTCCGGCGAATCCGTGAAGTGCCTGGTGCCACTAGGCGGAGTAACGCTAATCGAGCGCCAGTTTGGATATTTGCGGTCCGCTGGAATAAACGAAATTGCGGTTGTCGTAGGTTTTCAAGCGGAGCGCATTCGGCGCATCTGCGGCCCTAACGTCGAGTACATTGAAAATCCAATTTTTGCGGAAACCAACAGCATGTATTCGCTTTGGCTGGCGCGGCACTTTTTTGGGAATGGATTCATAGTCTTAAATTCCGACGTATTTTTTCATCCGCAGCTTCTAACCGATTTGCTTACCGCGAAAGATGAGGATGCAATCCTGGTCTCCTGGCGCAACGGAACAAAATACGGAGATGAGGAAATGAAAGTCAAAGTGCGCGGCGGGCAATTGCTCGATATTTCTAAAAGCATGGATCCGACCGAAGCCGATGGCGAGAATGTTGGAATTGTAAAATTCGGAGCAACCGGTGCGGGCGTGTTGGCGAAAGATTTGGACAAACTCATCGCAAATGGGGCGATGCGAAGCTGGGCTCCGCGAGCCTTTTTGGAATTCACAAAGAGCCGGGCATTGCATGTGGTTAGCACTCGTGGTTACCCATGGATAGAAATTGATTTCCCAGACGATCTGCGGCGTGCGCAGGATGAGATACTGCCCCAAATTCCCTTGAGTGTGATATCAGCTGATGAGCAGCGCGCTCGCTAAAGTGAGCCAGTCAAACTTCTTTCCGGGGAGATCATTGGCATGAAGCCGGGGCGAATCGTGCGGCAGGTCCGTTCCCTGGATACGCGATGGCAGCGGTTCTGGCATCCAGAGCAGCGTCGCGTGCTGATTGATGCTGGACTGCCTATGGAGTTCAGCATGATCGTGCCGGTTTACCGGCGTTTGTTGAAAGACCCACGAATACAGGTCTTTTTGACTTCTACGGTTCATCCCGGCGATGCAAGCCACATTTTTGCTGAAGCCGGGGAGGGCATTGAGATCATCAGTCCCTTGCAGGCGACGCTGATGAAGTTCGACGCGTACCTTGCGGCTGATTTTATCTGGGCAAAACTTCCGCGTGGCACAACCCGCATCCAGACTTTTCATGGTGTCGCGGGCAAGTACGGGAACCTGTACGACCGGCCAGAACATTCCCTCCGAGAATGGCACCGTCTGTTCTTTATCAATCAGCGACGATTGAATAATTTTATTGCTGCCGGCGCAATCGATGCTGACAGCTCAGCCATTTGCCTGGTAGGCATGCCGAAGGCCGATTGTCTTGTTGATGGTTCACTTCAACGGGATGCGATTTTGCAGTCGCTCGGACTCGATCCTTCACGCCGCACGGTACTATATGCCCCGACGTGGACGCCCTACGCGTCTCTGAATGCGATGGGCGAGGAGTTGCTCCAGCAGCTGGGGCGGGCGGGTTTTTGCGTCATTGTGAAATTGCATGACCATTCGCGCGATCCCGATCCGCGGAATTCTGGCGGGGTCAACTGGGTAGAACGATTGACGCCGATTCTACGAAAATACGGCGGGCACCTGGCTGAGCGTGGCTCGATTGCGCCGTATCTTGTCGCCTCCGATGTAATGATCAGCGACCACAGCTCGGCGGGGTTTGAATACCTTCTGCTTGATCGACCTCTGATCAGAATCGAGATGCCGGAACTGATCGCCCGAACCAACATCCATCCCGATTACGTGGAACTTCTGGTGAAAGCATCTACAACGGTTCGGACCCCGGAGGAAGCCGTACGTGCAAGTGAATCCTCTTACTCCAGTTCGAACCAGCTTTCGATGGAGCGGAAAGCCGTGGCTGAAGAATTGTTCTACAAACCTGGAACCGCAACAAACCGTGCAGTTACAGAACTTTACAAAGTAATGGAATTGTCTCCCCCGAGCTAGAATCCGAGGCTAAAAGATTTCCACTTTTGCGCAAAGCCATGAACTGCCTTGCAGTCAATACCGAACACTAGGGGCGTGGAAGGCGGAAATCCGCAGCAGGGGCAGAGTTTGGGCAACCGGGCACTGGCGTTGAACGTCCAAAAAGCTGGCACTCTGCTTGCAACCTCTCATTAAATCATTAGCTTTGCCGAGTCGAAATATCAGTTCCGCGGTTGTATGCTATTTGAGTCCGAAGTGCCGGTATCTCTTCAGGCCGCGACATTTTCGCTCGCGCAAAAAGCTCCCCAGGTGCATATGAATTACAGAAATCCGTGGATTCCTTTACTCGTCCTTATCTTCTCGTGTGGTTTAGTCCTGCCCGCCTCGGCTACGGAGCGGCTATGTGATGTCTCGTTCGAAAACTGCCGCACGCAATTACTCACCTTGATCCAGAATGAAAACGTCGAAATTGACACCGCTTACTGGTTTATGGACGACTCCCTGATTCAGAGCGCCTTGACCAAAAAAATAAAGGCTGGCGTCCCAGTGCGAATGCTGGTGGATCCGCGCGCCGATGAAGCTCATTTGCCTAATGAACAGATTCTCGTAAATTTCGCGGCAATGACAAACCCATCGGTTCCGATGCGGCAGAGGGTTGCCACTGGAATCTTGCACTGGAAGATGATGCTGTTCGCCGGGCAAGGAGTCGTTGAATTTAGTGGCGCCAACTTTAGCCCTTCGGAATTGGTGACCGGAACACCGTACAAAACTTACACCGATGAAGCCATCTTCTACTCGGACGATCCCAATATCGTCAATAGTTTTCGCACCATGTATGACAGCTGGTGGGTGGACACTGTCAATTTCGCGGATTATGCGAACACGTCACCACCGTTCCAGCTTGTTCCCTCCTACGCTACGTACCCAATTGAGTCAGAAGTTTGCGCGTCGGTGGTCGGCGGCTGCGGAATGGACTTTCTTCCCTCATCCAAATCAAAGGATGATTACGGCAATAAAGTTATCAGCGCGATCAACGCCGAAAAAACTAAACTCGACATCGGCATGTTCCGTATTACTAATGCACCTATCACCGACGCGACCATTGCAGCGTTCAATCGCGGCGTACCGGTTCGAGTGATTGTCGATTCTTCAGAATATTCAAATCCCGCCAGGGTATGGGACCGGTATAACGTTGACCGCCTGTTCGCGGCCGGCGTTCCACTGAAGATAACGAAGCATGGCGGTGAGAATCACGAAAAATCGGTACTGTTCTACGGCCAGCGCCTGGCCGTTTGGGGCTCGTCCAACTGGAGTTCTAATTCCTTCAACGTCCAGCAGGAGCACAACTACTTCGGTACGTCAGCGGTAAATCCCTGGTTTTTTGATTGGTTCGTGAATCAATTTGAACGGCGCTGGAATTCCGCCCAGGAGTACAGGGCGTTTGTGCCGATCGGGCCGGCTGTGCCTGTATATAAAGCTCCAGCCAATGCGTCGACTGGCGTAAGCCAAAGCGTGACGCTCAGTTGGGACGGCGGTTATTGGGGGCAAAGGTTCGACATTTACCTCGGCACCGGGGTGTCTGGGCCGCTGACTCTGATCGCTTCCAGCGTAGATACTGGCACTCCGCCACCTAACCATGTGTTGGGTACATTTAAGATTTCGGGTTTAGCGCCCAACACCACTTACCGATGGAAGATCGTTTCCAAGACAATGGCGAATCTGAGCGCAGCCGGACCAATTTGGAGCTTCCTCACTGGAGGCACCGCCCCGACTTCAGGCGCCACTGTTGCGTCCGTCAGCCCGAATACCGGGGATGCGAGTGGCGGCGTCCCAGTGACAATAACGGGAACGAATTTCGCCCCCGGTGCAATTGTCAGCTTCGGGGTTGCCACCGCGACGCAGGCTTCGGTCGTAAACAGCACAACCATCAACGCGACTACCCCACCGCACGTGGCTGGATCCGCAAATGTCGTGGTAACTAATTCGGCTGGTGACCAGGGCTCGCTGCCCAATGGGTTCCTTTACACATCTGTTCCACCTCCTACACAGCCGCTGTTAAACGTTGCCGTTCCGAATTCAGGATCGACCGCCGGCGGAGATACGGTAACGATCGCTGGAAGCAACATAGTCCCGGGCATGACCGTAACCTTTGGCGGTAATCCGGCAACAATCGTCAGCCGGAGCACCGTTTCGCTCATCGTGACTACTCCTGCCGGCAGCGCTGGATCGCCGGTGGACATCACGGTCACAGGCCCAAACGGCCAAGCGACCTTGAAATCAGCTTTTACTTATGCTGATGCACCACCGCCCCCCAGCGTGACTGCGATCACACCTAATAGCGGCTCGATGAACGGCGGAACTCCATTTGTCATATCCGGTACAGGTTTCCGGTACGGTGCGGTAGTGAGCTTTGGTGGGCCACCACCGCCCAATGGGACGGGGACACCGGCGGTCACAATGGCAGTTACCAACGACGCTGTTGTCTGCGGCTCTGGAGTGCCGTTGCCCTGCATCATGGCCACTACTCCGGCTTTCCCTGTCAGCACAGCTAATGTGGTAGTCACCAACTTGAATCCTGCCACGGGCGTGATTGATACCGGCAGCGGAAGCAGTACGGTAAACCAAGGCTACAGTTTCGTTGCGGCGCCCTGGATTAGCAATGTGACCCCGAGTGGGGGCACTGTTTCAGGCGGGACGACAATAACCATCAAAGGCACGAACTTTGTCTCGGGGGCCCAGGTCATGGTGGGAACTCAAGCGGCAGTTGTGCAGAGCTTGACTAGCACAAGCATTAGTGCCGTCGTTCCTGCGAATTCGGCGGGGACCGCCGCGGTCACGGTTGTAAATCCTGACCCTAATAGTCAAAGCAGCAACACATTGATCTTCACCTATCAGTGAGGAGCTACAAATAGCAGCAAAGGGCAGCCGCGTGCGGTTGCCCTTTTTTATTTTGATCTGCCGGTCTCGTTCTGATCGCATCCAGCGTACCGTTTAGCCGTCTATAGAATTGTGTACTCTGTTGATCATGCGCATAGTGGTCGAGCCCGGCAGCTATACCTGCATGAACATGGGCGATGTCGCCATGATGCAAGTATGCGTGTCCCAGCTTGCCCAGCTCTGGCCCGGCGCGCACATTGGAGTTGTAACGCAATCTCCGGAGCGGCTGGCCCTTTTCTGTCCCGACGCGTTTCCGATCGTTGAAAGCGGGAAAGAATACTGGTTCCAGGACAAGCTTTTCGGGGGAATCCTGCGTTACTTACCTCCAGCTGTGCGCTCGCACATGCAAGCGAGTGAAACGGCTCTGCGCTCTCGCCACCCAGCCGTCGTCAGTCGGCTGTTAACCATCAAGCGACGCATCATGCGGATGAATTCCCGCGGCCTCTCAGGTTTTGTGAACGCGGTTTTGCACGCGGACCTTGTGGTTGCAAGCGGAATGGGCATGGTCAACGATGAATTTTCTAACCGTGCCTTGCAGATGCTGGCCACTCTAGACTTGGCGAACCGGCGTGGTATTCCGACGGCAATGCTGTCCCAGGGTATCGGTCCGGTGAGTGATGCGGGATTACTCGCCGCAATGAGAGCGGCGTTGCCAAAGGTGAGATTCATCTCGGTGCGGGAGCATTTACAGAGCCCGCAAATTCTGAAAATTGTCGATTATCCTTCCGACCGGATAGTCCAGGTCGGCGACGACGGATTGCAATTGGCATTCGAAAATCGCGTGCACGCTGTTGGCAGTGCTATCGGTGTGAATCTCCGCGTCGCCAAGTACTCGCAGATCGTGGCGAATATCGTTAACGCCATGCGTGGCGCGCTCGAGAACGTTGCAACTACACTGGCGACTTCGTTTATCCCGATTCCGATTTTGTTTCGCGACGACTCTGATTTCAAGACTGCCACGGCGTTGATTTCGGGATACGAAGATCGATCTGTTGGCGCCCCGGTCATGACGCCCTTGGATGTGATTCAAAGGATTGGCCGATGTCGCTTAGTTGTGACCGGCAGCTACCATGGTGCGGTGTTTGCGCTTGGCCAGGGGATACCTGCGATCGCGATTGCCAAATCGCCATATTACCTCGGCAAGTTCAAAGGACTACAGGAACAATTTGGCGACGGCTGCGAGTTGATCGATTGGAGCAACAGCGTGGACAGGGAAGAGCTGGTTTGTGCGATTCAGAGGGCTTGGAATTCCGCGGCAGAATTGAAACCAATACTCTTGAAAGTTGCCGAGGACCAGATTCGCAACGCCACGGACGCATACCGCGAATTGCATGCGTCCGTGAGCGTGGCAAGTGAAGGTGCGGTATAGCTTCGCCGGACAGCTAATTTATATTGAGAGTTGCCTCAACAAAATTGTGGTCCGAAGGCCGTACCCCTTTATCGTCGCTGGTGCCGATCTTGACCGCCACCAAACCGGCCGTGCCGGGGGCGCGCTGATCGGGGATCTCTGCTCCCGCCATCGAGACACCGTTCGCGCTCTTAGAATAAAAAATATGGTCGACGCGGCTTCTGCGGCTGCGTGTCCATGTACTCGGTGGATTGTCAGGATACGAGGTCGCCAGGCCCTTGCTTATGGATTCGTCCCATGCGCCATAGTATTGCTGCAGAATTATTCCCACTTCCGGAGTGTAGACCTGGGAGTTCAAGTCGCCCGCGATGACTCGCGGCTCCGCGAATTTTGAAGCAAAAGCCACAAGTTCCCTCGCCTCCACTTGTCGCTCTCCGCTGGCGTCTTCCGGCCACTGAAAGTGAGTCGAAAAGAAGCTGACCTGCCTGCCGTTTACATTGATCGTAGCTTCAGCCACCGGCATCTGGTAACTCATAAAGAGTGGCGCCGTGCTTACGATGGGCCACTTCGAAAGCACCATAACTCCCTCTGGGGAGCCAGCGAATTTCGGTACGTAATAGCTGTACCAGGTGAGCCCAGTCTTTTGTTTCATTAATGCGGTGATGAGCGCGGGATCGCCGTAGCCGCCAATTGTTTCAATGAGAGACGCGACATCCGGATTGAGCTTTACCAGCCAGTCCGTGGTCCGACTCAGATTGATAACGTTGTCTGTGCCATGGCCTCCGTAGGAAATATTGGCCTGCACCACTCGGAGTCTGGTTTCGCTTGAAGTTCCGCTGACCGCAACCAGGCTGGAGGAGCTTGCCGTACCTCCGCTGCTGTCGGTCACGGTAACTTTTGCAGTGTAGTTCCCAGCAGTTTGGTAAGTATGGGAGGGCAGAGCTGAGGTTGAGCTCGTCCCATCACCGAAGCTCCAGTTGTAGCTCGAAGCCGTCGCTCCGGAAACATTCGCCGTGAAATCTACATTCAACGGCGCAGATCCAGCAATCGGGTTAGAAGCGATGTTGACCGTAGGGGTCGACCCCAGAGCAGGTAAATTGGCCGCGAGGATCGTATTGTTGCTCTCTCGCGAGCCGGGTGCCGCTGTCAGATAAGTCTGCCGAGAAAGCACAATCTGGTCAATTTCGAAACCAGATTCGCGGGCCTGGATCCTGATGGTATGGGTGCCGGTCGTTTGGAAATGGATATTGGCGCCCGATCCACACCATCCATTGTCCACCCAGCCCCATCCATGCTCGGGATTGCCGGTACAGCCTTGCAGAACTACAGCGGCAGCGGAACTGGTGCCGATCCGATCAACGGCAGCTCCCGTGCTGCTCACGCTATCTGAGAATTGAACAAATGCAGAGTCGTGGTTATAAGAATTGTTTGCAGCCTTACCACGGATCCAAAGGTGGTATGCCTGACCTGAATATGCCGGAAACGTCATCTGGAAATAATTCGGGGGCGCAGCCAGGGCGGTCGATATTTTAGTCGCGGACGCAGGAGTTGTGACCGCATGTCCACCGGCAGCAGTCGAATCGGCAATCACGGACCAGGTTCCGGCCCGTACCGGGGCTTTCGACGCGTACAAAACAATATCGGTATCAGCCGCCTGCGCTGAAATAACAGGCATGACCACGCAAGCCGCAACGATTAGGGCGAACAAAAGTGTAGGGAAAGAACGCGCTTGGCTATTTGCCATTTTGGTCTCCAGCTAAGTTGTGAGGATTTGGCGTGTGCGCTCGGCTTGCAATACTTGTCCGCTAGCCAGCGTCACCCAGCCAATCTTGTGTACTCAGTGTGCTCGGAGCAGCCCAGAAGTGTATAGGTCACTATGGTACATCGGGGTTTTTGGCTTCTGGTCTAGACGAAAATTACGGTGGCGCGCCCTACCATTGCCCGGTTACCGAACGTCTTTTTGGGCCAGAGCGAACCGGGCGATGTAGGATTGCGCAACATGCTAAACGGCCTGTCCCCGGTAACGCAACTGGGACACGCAGATTTGTAAAATTTAATGTTGTCACCGTCGGTGCTCGTCATGGGCAGAGGATCCCAAGCCTAAATGGACGTTTCCGTCGTCATTAGCACGTACAACCGCTGCCGCCTTCTGGAGGGGGCGCTGCAGGCGCTCCTGTCGCAAATGCCTCCGAGCGTGAACTACGAAATCATCGTGGTCGACAATAACTCCTCTGACCAGACGCGTCCCGTCGTGGAAGCCTTGGCGGCGCAAAACTCGGAGCGAATGAGATATCTTTTCGAACCGAAGCAGGGAATCTCCTATGGACGCAATGCGGGGATTGCGGCTGCCAAAGCGCCAATTATTGCCTTTACCGATGACGACGTTCGCGTGCCTGCCGGTTGGGTCTCGCAGATTAAAGCAGGCTTTGAGGCAAATCCTGACATTGACTTCTTGGGCGGAAAAGTAATCCCGGAGTGGCCTGTACAACCTCCTTCCTGGCTCACGAAAGCCAACTGGTCGCCGCTGGCCTTGCTCGACTATGGCGACCGTCCGTTCCATGTGGATTTGGCGAAACCGCTCTGCTTGATTGGCGCAAATCTTGCGTTTCGGCGGCGAGCCTTTGAGAAAGTGGGCTTGTTCAATACCGACTTCCAGCGCGTTAAGGACGGAATCGGTTCCCTGGAAGACCACGAAATCCTGTTGCGGTTGTGGCGTACCAACAGCCGGGGGCTGTATTTGCCGGAGCTTGTGGCCACGGCGGAGATCGAACCCGACAGGATGGAGAAGCAGTATCACCGGAAATGGCACGCCGGCCACGGCCGCTTCTACGCAGCCTTGCATTCGGAGGAAGTGGAACGCTCCAAATTCGGCAAGCCGTTTGGGGTGCCCGCCCATTTCTATCGTCAGGCTTTAAGCAGTTTGGGGGGATGGATCCTTGCCAGCATTTGCCGCCAACCGGCCGAACGCTTTACAAATGAGCTGCGCCTTCGCTACTTCGGCGGTTTCGCCATGCGGCGCTGGCGTGAGTTCTTCGGCTTTCAGTCGAGCCGCAAGGTCGAGGGACCCGCTGAACAATAACCAAGCGGCTAGATGTCTTTTGCTTTATACCAATGTTTCCCGTAGAAAAAGCCTGCCAAGTCCCAGATCTGCAGTTCATAGGCAAACATGTCCGCCGCGTCCTGTTTGAACTTCGCTACTTTACGGCATGTGCGTAGTAGCCCTCGCGCTACTCTTCCGAAAAGAAAACGTGGGATCCCCAGTAAATAAGGGGTCGCCTGCGGTTGCCTGCGATCCATTACTCCCGACGATACGCCGCGCCAGAAATGCCATGCGCGAAAGTATCGTTTTGTCAGCCGGTCAGGATGGATGTAGTGATAAATGATCAGGTCGGGAACATACATGCCTTTTGCTCCCGCCGTCAGCAGGCGCCGGTACATGTCAGTGTCTTCATCTGCCAGCGGACGGTTTCCCTTGCGCCCCAAGTCTGTCGAATAGGGGCCGACTTTTTTTAGCATGACTCGGGTGACTACAGCGTTTCCGCCCATCAACTCGGCATTGCTGGTGCCATACAAATGCAAGGCCCCCGCATCGACAAGTCCGATCACCCCGGCGTGGTTGGGAGGCAGCCACGGAGGCAGAGGGCCGCCCCAGTTAGGCACATAAGGACCGCCGATAAAATCGAGGCCGCCCTGCGAAAACATTCGACTGATTATGCGAAACCAGGAACGATCCACCTGTTCGTCGTCGTCGACCATGCCGACAAGCTCGCCGCTAGTGGAGTCAATGCCGGCGTTCAAAGCGTGGGACCGCCCCTGCTTTTTTTCGAATAAATAATGCAGCCGTCCGCCAAATTTCGGCTGGTAAGATTCCACCGTCTCTCGGGTTGCATCGGTGGAATTGTTATCCACGACGGTGATCGAGATATTTAAATCTTCCGGAACTTCAGCCGCCAGTAAGCTGTCTAGCGTGAGCTTGAGAAGCTGGTGCCGATTATAGGTCGGCAGAATAACATCCAATCGCATTCGGGCTCAGCTTACCTCCGGCTGGTAATGGCCTAGATGAGTCAAACCCCAATTCATCTTCGGAGCCTCAGCTCTTTCGTCAGCTGTGACGTCACGCCTGAGTCTCCCGTTCAAGGTTCGCGCGCGATTCCCAGGTGCTCTCCGATCGGAACACTTGGATAGAAAGATCCCGCGAGAAAGTGCTGTTCTCCTACTGCTCCGCATGTGTATTGCCATCGCAACCGCGGACCCGGTGATTGCCAGCTTGCCCTCTCGATCCCAACGATATTGCTGGTTTGAAGACAAAGAACTGCGACAGGATCTGCGAGCGGCACTCCTGAGATCATGAGTAGCTGCGCGGACTGCACTAGCTTCCGCTTCGACCTGAAAGTCTTGAACACGTCGAGCAACGGCGTTAGCCGGAACGATTGTACTCTGCCCCGGCGAATAGAACGTCTTCGGTTTGAAGAAAAATTGTTTTTTGGATGATGGCTTTGGTGCCCGCTCTCGCCCATCGCAGGTCATTTCTAGTACGGAAGATATTCTACATTCAAGACAAAATCTGCCAACTAAGGCAAGATATTGCGAGTGTATTGAAATGACATTTCTCGCAATCCGGCTTAGTGTCCCGCAGTTCGAAAAAGGTCGTCTTCCAAGCGGTTCGATCGATGATTGATAATATTCGCATTTGACGCTGCCCGATATGAATCCGATCCCAGCCGAATCCTCATGAGTGATTCCAAAATACCCATGGCGAGCGTTCAATCGCCCCTGGTTTCGATCATCATCCCGGCCTACAAAGCTGCGGGTCACATTACCGCAGCACTGAAATCGGTATTCGCCCAAACATTTTCCAGCTACGAAATCATCGTCATCAATGACGGCTCGCCGGATACTCCACAACTCCTTGAGGCTCTGCATCCTTATCAGGACCGGATCCGCTATATCGAGCAGTACAACCAGGGCCCGAGCGCAGCCCGCAACCGCGGAATCCATGCGGCAACCGGAACCTACGTCGCTTTTCTTGACAGCGATGACTGCTGGTCACCGTCTTACCTGGCCGAGCAAGTCCGGCTGCTGGAAGGCCCACCTGCTCGCGACCTGGTTTATTGCAACGCTCAACGTGTGGGACCGCTGGCTGGCCGCTGGCCGACCTGCATGGACGCCTCGCCAAGCCAGGGGCCTGTCAACTTCGAGAGCCTCATTCGTGAACAATGCACGGTCCTGACTTCTTTCACCGTGGCGCGGCGGCAGACGGTTCTGGACGCCGGTTTGTTCGACCCCGCTTTTCGCCGCTCGGAGGATTTCGACTTGTGGCTTCGGATGGCACACCGAGGTGCGACCATGGATTATCAAAGGACCGTTCTCGGGACCCACACACTCAGCGAGGAAGGGTTATCCGGCGATCGTGATGCTCTGCGGGAAGCCCAAATAGCGGTTTATCGCAAAGCACTCGCCAAGATCGATCTCTCGACGGAAGAGTCCTCACTCATACAGGCGCAGGTCGAACGCTGCGAGGCTCTCTTGCAGTTGGATGAAGGCAAGCATCACCTGGTCTTTCGCAGATACTACGAAGCTGCCGTCTGCATAGAACAAGCAAACCGGTTTTACCGTCGCTTCAGTTTGCGAGCCACACTGGCTCTGCTTCGCATTGTGCCTTCGCTAGTGCGTAGGCTGTACCTGATTTCTCTGCGGGTACGGTTGGCATCGCGCGAGATCAGGCGCCACCTCCGCCCGGTGCCCGAAGCTAAAGCCGTGTCGGCTGCGACTTCCTCCCGCCACAGCGTTTCCTAACCTGACCACTAAGTCGGAATTGTCTGCTCTCTTTCCTATGCAACATTTTTCACATCCAAAAGGCGAAGATGTTCGCCTGATGGGGGGCCACCGAACCAATTGTGTTTACAAGGGATAGGGCGCGGAATCGATTCCTAAGTGGTATGACAACTGCTACCATCACCACAGGTGTGGTCGCCCATGAGGCCTGCGAAAACCAGCGCTGGTCAAACGTTAGTGCAGGCTGACAGCGGCTCGGTCATCGCGGTCAGTGCTGCCAAAGAATCAGTTGAGGAGCCGGCGTCCCCAATCTTGCAGACCATCCCGATCACCGCGCCAAGCCAATCCGGATTTCGAAAACGTTTGCAAGCCCTGAGTAAACGGCTTCTGCCTTCGGCTAGCCTGTCCGCAGTGCGCGTGGTCGCGGAATTAAGACCCGTCACGAGCTCTTGCATCAAACGTACGCAAAGCGTTGTTCGTGCGTGGTGGAGGGCCGGGCAAAAACCCGTCTTGGGGTCTCGCGTAAAGCGCGTGGTCTTCGTCTGCCACGGAAACATCATGCGGAGCCCAGTGGCCGAGGCCATGCTCAGACGGGAACTCGAGAAAAACGGCGTCACTAACGTGATTGTAAGTTCAGCCGGCATGCGCGCGATCGACGGTCGCAACGCCGATCCGCGAGCGCAAACCGTGGCGCCTGAATTCGGAATCTCCGTCAGTCAGCACAAGGCACAACCGGTTACTCAGAGCCTGGTAGATTCGTCCGATCTTGTGATCGTGATGGACATTCAGAACGCTGCCGAGTTTTTACTTCGCTATCCGCGGGCGAGCGAGAAATTATTTATGTTGCGGCAATTTTCCGAGCGCAGCCGAGGCGCAGGGCGTGACATACCCGATCCCTATCCCGGCGATGAGGAATACATGCGCCATTGTTGCGGTATGTTGAGAGAGTGTGTCGAGGGCTTGATCGCCGAACTCCTCGCCTCACCGAAGAAGCAATAGGTCACTGATGGGTGGACATGGCCAGTAAGTCAGCATTTCAGAATCGAGCTCAAGAAATTTGGGAAGCCGGGCAGCGTGTGTTCCAGGTACTTACCGGGCGGTTGATGGCAGGGCGAGGCCTGACGGTATTCCCGGACGATGTGTTTCTGGTTTCCTATCCGCGGTCAGGAAATACCTGGACGCGTTTTCTTATCGGGAACCTGCTGCGTCCCGAACAGCCGGTTTCTTTCGCGACTGTTGAATCGGTTATCCCGGAGATTTACTTCAATCCAGACCGCATTCTGCGGGGCTATCAGCGGCCACGCCTGCTTAAGAGCCACGAGTCATTCCAGCCACTCTACAAGCGCGTAATTTACATCACTCGCGACCCGCGAGACGTCGCGGTCTCCTTCTATCATCACCATGTCAAGGCGGGAAACCTTCCTGATGGTTATCCCATGGACGAATACGTGCCCCGATTTGTGGCTGGGGAATTCGATCCCGCGTTCGGATCGTGGGGTGAGAACGTGCAAAGCTGGCTGGCGATTCGCGGCGATAATCCTGACTTTCTTCTGCTGCAATACGAACAGATGCTGCAGGATCCGGAAGAGGCATTAAAGAAAGTGGGGGACTTCCTGGCCGCCCGCTCGCTCCCGCATTTAGACAGAACCCCACAGACCATTCGACGGGCCGTTGCGCTGAGTTCACCCGACCGCATGCGGGCACTCGAGAAGCAGCAATCGAAAGATTGGGTGCTGACGCGAAGCACGCGACAAGACAAACCATTCGTACGCTCAGCCAAAACTGGTGAGTGGAGAAAAGCGCTCTCGCCAGCCGCAGCACAATGCATAGAAACCGCATGGGGCGGCGTTATGCAGCGCCTGGGATATCAGTTGTCTAATCCAGAGAATGCAATGACGTTACACAAAACTGCGGAGTCTGCTGTTTCGGTCAGCTCTCGGCCACGCTTTTAGCACGCGTAACCACGGGCTTGGGTTTTAGCCGCCGCTGCCGGAACCAATTCTTCAAAGCCGCAACCCCTGGTTTCATATCCCCACCGGCAAAATCTTCGTAGCGCAAACCGGGATACCAGGGCACAGCCAACTTCAACGCAGTCGAGATCAGCCCGGGAAACTCACCCGGCCAGCCACGCGGCCGCCCCGCCATCACGTTTGTCAGATGGACCAGGTCACCCAATAGCCAGCGGCAGGTAATTCCAGTTTTGTAATTGATGTGCTCGGGAGGAATTTCGTTTTGAAGAACCGATTGCGACAAGAATTTCGGAAAATCGATTCCGCTAAAGATGGAAAGTTGCATGGAGCCCCATGGCCGCCCGTTCACTTCCATGAACACGGCGCGGCCAGTTTTTGCTTCCCGCTTGAACTCCACCATCGCCAGGCCACGGAATCCCAGCGCCAGAAGCAATTTCTCGCTGTATTGCAGCGTGTCGTCCTGAAGCATTACTGAACGGCGTGCGCTGCTTGCCGATCCGCAGGGATTTATTTCGCGAATGCGCTGCCATTCAAACGGTATGCGAAGCTGATCGGGGGCAACAAATCCCGCCAGGCCCAGCCCTGCTCCGCGAACGAATTCCTGCAGCAGAACATCCTGCACTTCTTCGAGACGCGCATTTACGATGCGAACAAGTTCGTCGCGATTGTAGGCGTAGCGCACCGTGCCAGCTACTCCTCCCTGATCTGTCCAGCGAATCGAGTAGCGATCTTTTATAACGACTGGGAAGCTCAGGTCAGTTAATCGTTCGAGATCTGCAGCCGACGAGACCAGCTCAGTGCGTGGCACTGGAATTCCAAGCGAACGAGCCAGTTCGACGGTCTGGAATTTATCCGACGCCGCTACCATGGCTCTCTCGGGCGGAAGAGCTACCGCGCAGCCGACTGGAAAGCGGTCGCGGACATGCGAAACCGGGACCATGGTCCAGTCCGTCATCGGGATAAGCAGGTCGATTTTTTCCTGAGCGCAAAAGGAAATAATTTCTTTGGCGAATGCTTCGGGCTGCTCGGGCGCGGGAGAGTAGCGGAAGGAGCGCCGACAATAGCGGGAAAAAGAAGCGGTCGCAAAACTATTGCGATCTAGTCCGACGAAAACTTCGTGCCCCGCGCGTCCCAGCGATCGAGTGAACGCCAGCGCCGCACACGAATGACCGTCAAGAATGAGTATGCGGCTCATATTTTCTTAAACCGCGCGCCCGGCGAGGCTAGATTCCAGCACCCACTTGAATTCGTCCATTTCATACGCTGGGCGGACGCGATGTAGGCTCAACGGATCATCGTTGCGACTCACCAGCCCAGGATTCGTCGTCACCGCAGTGGCGTAGCCTGCGTCACGGCTCACTTCGACGGTGCGCGGCGTCCAGTGCGGCTTCAATGCGGGCACTGGATAAGAAAAGTGGCGAACCGGAGCACCAAGCTGCGCGTCCAGTTGTCGTTTCGACTCCGCCAATTCGTGGCGGAGATTCGCGTCGTCTTTCACGTGGGCCAGATTGGGGTGCGAAACGGTATGCGATCCGACCACGTGGCCACGTTTGGCCAAAGTGCGTACCTGGTCCCACTTCAGCATCATGTCAGGCTGACTGACAGGCGCAACGTCAAGTTGCGCCTCAATCTGGTTGACCGCGGATTCTTGTTCAGCGCCGGTGAGCCCGCTCAGATGCTGGCAGGCTTGCGCGAAAGCTTCGCGGCGCGCGTCAGGATCGCCGAATGAGTAACTCGCGCCGTTCGGAGCGGCCCATGATTTTTGTTTGGTTTTCGCAAATGCGTAGCGCACTCGAACTGCCCACGGCAGTTTTGCTGTCTCGATGTAACCAACCGTAATGTAAAAAGCTCCGGGTATACCCAATTGCTCGAGGATGGGAGCGGCGATCTCTAAATTATCGGCATAGCCGTCGTCGAACGTTATTGCGAAGCACTGAGGTGGCAGGTTTTTCTCACCCTGAGTAAAACGCAGCACATCGTCCATGTTGACTGGAGTGCACCGGCGCGCAAGCATCTCCATTTGCTGCCGGAAGATTGAAGTTGAATGCACAATCCCGCCCAGAGTATTCGCGTGCTCCGCCGGCGATTCCTTTACCGAGTGGTACATCAGAACAGCGACACCGTTTTTCTGAATCAGACGCAACGCCCTACTGGCCAGCACGGCACGCTTGGCCACAGATTTAAGTCTGCCCGGTCCACTCATAATCAGTCGCGCTGGTGTCGCACTCGCTTTCGTCGTTTCATGGTGGCGATGCGGCTCGTGTGCACAGAACTCAAAGATGATTCGCGAATCGCAACCACTGCTCGACTAGACCAATGCCACGGGTAAAAGGAATACGTGGCTGGTATCCGAGCACCCTCTTCGCTTTGTCAATGCTGAAGAAAACCGTGCCCGTCTGCGTGGCGAGGGTGACTTCCTCCGGCATTGAGAAGTTGCCATTGTTCTCGGGTTCCACAGTTTCCGGAGTAGCAAAACGCGCTCGAATTCGCTCTCGGCGTTGCTCCGGCTGGGCTTGCATCCATCCCCACACCGCCGTTTCAATGCGGCCCATTGCTGGAATGCGACGCAGCAGGAAGCGCAACTCACGGCTGCGCAGCAACCGACCACCCTGCTGAATCGATCCCCAGATCAACCCCGGCTGCCGACGGTAATAATCGGCGACCTCAGCCTTGCTGATCTCTTGCAGCGGCGGCGCATTCTTCACCATAGGAACATGAGCGCGGATAAAATCTCCCCAGGTAATGCGTTCGCCATCGGTGATATAGAAAGTTTCACCGACCGCCTGGTCCTTCTCGATGGCGAGAAACACCGCATCGACAAGATTGTCCACGTAACCAGTGTTGCAAGCGCCATTGCCACGATCAATGAGCGTCACTTTTCCGTCGCGTAGTTCCCGAACCAAACGAATCGACCATGCAGAAAATGGTCCGTAAACAATCGAAGGACGCAAAATCACGGTTGGAAGACCGCGACGGTGAAAGCTGTGTACGATCCGTTCAGCGCGTCCCTTGTTGTCGCAGTAATGATCGCCAGTACGAGGAAGGGCCGCAGCTTCGGTTTCGCTGCCTGGCGCCGGGGTCAAACCGTGCACTGCGGCGGTGCTCATGTGAACAAAGCGCTCGACCCCAGCATCTGCCGCAGCTTTAAGTGCGTTCTCCGTGGTGCTCAAGATGCCGCGGGCGGGCGCCAAGCCGCAATGGATGACGATTTTAGCGTCTCCCATCGCTTCCCTCACTGACGCGCGATCCAGCAGACTGCCGGGAACCAACGTTATGGGTAAGCGCGCAATCCTCGAGGCATGCTGGACGGTGTGCACTAACGCGCGGACATCTTTGGCGCCGGCTTGCACCAGGCGCTCGCAAACCCGCCCCCCTATAAAGCCCGTGGCCCCGGTAACGAAGATGGGCTTTTGCAGCCAGCTCAACTGCTCACCTCAGAGCGAGCATCAGCCAGATCCGACCACGGTTCCGGAATTCTGCGACGGTTGGCGTAACACTGCTCAATCAATTGGATGACTGAAAGCGCGTGCCAGCCATCCACTACCGGAGGTTCACTGCCCTGAACACCGCGCACGAAATTTTCCAATTGCTTATAGAAGCTGTTGGATCGGAAACCGAGGTCAGGTTCGGGCCGGCGAAGCGTCATGGTTACATCCGAACCTGCCAAACGACGATGCACCAAGACGACGTCGGTGTCCGATGCAGGACTTTCGGACCAGCATTCAGATCCCTTGACCAGCAAGCGATTAGGCAATTCATGAGTGCGGCTCAATCGCATTAGGCCGTGAACATCGCCATAGTTTCCCCGGTGATGGAGGTCGACAATGGCATTGGCCTCGATGCCGCCACCCCAGTCGTCATCTTGATATTCGAGGTTCACTACCGGTCCAAACCAATCCACCAGTGTGTCGAGAAGATGCACACCATAATCGATGAGTACTCCACCTCCAGCTTCTGCTTTGGAGAAATAAAAACCAGAAGTTGTCTCCCAGTCATACGAGCCGCCATATTGGCAATCGTAGCCTTGCAGGCTGCCCAGGAGACCGTCCTCAAGAATAGAGCGCAGAATCAGAGTGCCGGGTTGGAAGCGCCGGTTCATGCCCACGGCAAGGACCAGATTTTTTTGCGCGGCCAATTCGCAACAGGCACGCGCGTCCGCAGAGGTAGTGGTCAGCGGCTTTTCACAGAGCACGTGCACACCGGCGTTCAACGCGTCGATGATGACGGGAGCGTGCAGATGATTTGGCACCGCGTTGATGATCGCGTCGACTTCACCGAGTACCGATTGGTAATCAGCTGTAATACGGCATTGCGCATGGTGCGTCCGGGCCAATGACATCGCCCGCTCAACATCGGTATCGACCAGGGCCGCGAGTTGTACGTCAGGATGGGCCAGAACCGCCGGAAGATGACGGCTCTTGGTGATGGCGCCGCAGCCCAGGATCGCTATTCGCAGTCTTTCACCCATTTGGTCGGTTCTATTGTCCGGAACGCGAGAGCGCGCTGGAGTCCTCTACCACTGCTGATTTCGCTGCCCACCACGAGCCGTTGTCGCGACAGGCTTGTCGTCCATCCTCCGTCACCAGCTCATAGTCGAGGAAATGCATTAGTGCGCCCCACGCCGACTCTATCCGTGCGACCGAGTCTGCTGACAGCGTCGACTTCCATCCTCCCGCGGAAGCGGCGCCGACGAAAGGAATATCTTTGCGATGGTCCTTGGTTGAAACCCACTCGTCCTCTTGCTTCCGCTCCAGTTCACGCATGCGCTGGGCGGAGCTGTATTCGATGACCTGCTGCAATCGCTCGGGACCGGCTTCGATGCCGAAGAATTCCGCGATACGCGCAAGTTCCTCGAGAGGACTCTGGATCATGTCCTCGTAGCGCAGCAACAAAAACTCGGGGTGCTTTCCCCTGGCGCTGATCCATGTCCCGACATTCTCACCCCAGGTTCCCCAATCGGCGGAGCTGAGCCGGCCGCTCACGAAATCGTCCACATAGCGGTCCAGCGGATAACTGTCATCGATGTGCCGGTACTTCCTTGCAAAATTGTAGTACGACAAGGCTACGTCCCGGGGATCACGAACGATATATATGACCTTCCGATAGCGGTGGTCAAAATACTCATGACTCTTGATACATCGTGGCCTCGCGGTCCGTTTCAGCGCGCGGCTCGACTGTGCCTCGGCATCGGGCACCAATCGCTCGATATTGGCAAATGTCGCCTGCTCTTCCGGGTGCAGCAGGTTGGCAATCAGAAATCGCGTCCAGGTATTGCCCGACCGAGGATAAGAGACAATGAACGTATCATCGGGATACACCGCCAGATTACGACCGGCGATGTCCCTACCAAGAGCGTACTTTAGGACGTATTGGATACCGTAGATCGTGGCGGTTTTCCCAGGTGCGTGAGTGCGTACCTATGGCTTTGTCAGCAATTAAAAAGCAATCGGACTACCATCTGCGGCATAGGTAAGTCACTGAATTTTAATCGCTTAAGGTGAGTTTTACAATCTGGTTGCAAATTATTGCATAGCCGGTAGGCACTCAGTTCGATCAAGAACCATATCAGACAGCTACGCATTACTGGAATTCATACGCGCCCTCGCCTAACGCTTCCCGGCTGCGCGCCACTTTGATCCAATACTGACCGTTCAGGACGAGATCGGGGAGCTGCTTTACAAACATCCCACGCGCCTTGACCTGCTCGGTAATCCAGCGAAAAGAGTGGGATACCTGACCAGGCTCCCGCGATTCGTGGCTTCTGCCTCTCCACTCTTTGCCCCTGTAGTCTCGCCTGCGCCAAGCCCAAAACCTCGTAGGATAATACGAAGTCATGAAGAACGCGTGGGGAGACGAATTCGCTAAGAAACCGTCGAGCATGGTTTGCACCTGAGTCTTGGATGCATGGCTCCAAATGGAACGCGCTACTAAGACGTCGAACTTTTCGCCAAACACCGAGAAATCAAAGCGATCATTTGTATCAAAGCGGGGCTTTTTCTCCTCCAAGACCTCAGGCCCCAACACGTAGTCAATTCCTTTTTGAAGCATGACGGCATGTGGTTCAATACCGAAATACCGTCCTCGATCTAGAAAGTGAATTAGCCAATATCCCCCCCGCAGACAGCCACAACCCACATCCAACACCTTCGACCACGGATAAACGCCCTCACGAAGAAGCGCCGCCAACTGGAGTCGTCCCGCGATTTCGAAGTACTCCAGCGGTCCGCCTGTAAAAATCCCTTCGGCATGAAGCATCCGGCCAATTTCCTGCAGCCTTCGGCCGGTCCCCATTGTCAGGTTCGCCGAGTCGCTCATCTCCTGACTCCCTTCCAATCTCAACTACAGCAGTAGTTTACACCCGGTCTGCGAAGTCGCTCACGCGCGCCTAAGAAAGCGGGCGACATCCGGCCTCTCATCCGCCGCGCATGTGCTAAAGTTTGCAACTTGGGAACATCTCAACCGCGTAAGTCGAGGAAAGATTGAAGTTTATCGACGACAACGTGGCATCTGGTTTGCATGATTGGAGTGGGGGTCTTCATGGGTAATCCGACGCTTCTATCTATCTTTCGGGAGAGGATTTGGTCAGTTAACCGGGAACGCTGGTTCCGGAAGGTGGTGCGCAAGCGAAGACACGCTCGTGAAACTGGTTTTTTCGACTCATATCCGGATTTCTTCTCCACGAGCGTAATCGGCGCTGCCGATCGCATTAACCAGCGCTACCGCGCCTTGATAGAGGCGAATGCCGATATCATTTCAGGACGTCGTGTACTGGATCTGGCTTCGCACGACGGCCGATGGAGCTTCGCCGCGCATAAAGCTGGCGCGGAGTATGTGCTCGGAATAGAGGCCCGGCAGCACCTCGTGGAAGCGGGGCGACGCACAATGCAGCAATACGCGGTCCCCGCCGGCCGGGTCGAATTCGTCCAGGGCGATGTTCTGACTGAGATAGATCGGCTCGACCGCGGTCGTTTTGAAACAGTGTTGTGTTTTGGATTTCTTTACCACATCATCGATCACATGGTTCTGCTGCGTAAGATCGCTCGCCTCAAGCCGAAAAATCTCGTGATTGATACCGCAATTTCCACCCTTCCCGGAAGCGTCATCGAAGTCAACGATGAGGCGGTTGAGCATGAAAGCGCTGCCGCCTTTGGTGATCCCGGTAACCCGGTCCGAGCGATAAAGGGCCGACCGAGCACAGCTGCACTGGAGATGATGCTCAAAGGGGCAGGTTTTTCGGGTGTGCGCTACTGGGATTGGCAAAATGCAGGCATCCAACGGTGGAATGATCTTGAGGATTATTACGTGGGTAAGCGTGTCACCTTGACCGCGACTTCTGCCACATAAACTGGCCTAATTAATAAACGAAGGTATTGAAACAGAGTGTCGGCAACTAAGAATTAAACATGTCACGGACGGCCAGAAAACTCGCCTCAGGGTTCTTCTTTCGCTTTGCCAACACCATCGCTACGGCGGTGGTCTCGGTCGCGATCATGCCGTTTGTCGTGCACTCGCTGGGCGACCGCAATTATGGCATTTGGACCCTCGTCGCAACCTTTGTAGGTTATTACGGCGTGCTGGAGTTGGGACTGGCTGCGGCTGTCAGCCGTTACCTGGCGCGTTCGCTGGGCGCGAAAGATGAGGAAGATTGCAACCGGGTTTTCAATACTTCATTGCGCCTGTATCTGGGGATTGGGTTGGCTGCACTTCTGCTTAGCGGCCTGATCGCCGCCGCCGCACCGTTGGTCTGTCGGACTCCGGCGGATGCGGCGTTGTTTTGGAAGCTGATCCTGATTCTGGGCACCAGCATTGCCCTAATGTTTCCCACGCGCGTTTTCAAAGGTCTGTTGGAGGCACACCTTCGCTTTGATATTGCCGCGTCCCTCGAATTGCTTTCCCTGGCCTTGAGGACGGGCCTAATTTTTCCGGTCATTTTCATGGGCTATGGAGTTGTCGGATTGGCTTGGGTCACGGTGGTGGCGAGCCTGCCGGCGATGCTGCTGCAGGTTTATTTTGCTCACCGCGAACTCCCATTCTTGCGACTCGATCGCAAGTACTGGCAGCGTGATACCGCCCGTTCATTATTTTCTTACAGCGCGTATAGTCTGATCGCTAATCTGGCGAATATTCTCCGCTTCAAAGTAGATGCTCTGGTGGTTGCCGGTTACGTCGGCTTGGCTGCAGTTACTCATTATCGAGTAGGCGGGGTTTTAACCCAGTATTTTTTTGATCTCATGTCATCGATGTTCGGCGTATTTCCTTCGGTCTTCAGCCGCCAGGAAGGAGCCAAAGATTTCGACGCGCTCAAGCGAACTTTTTTCTTTGCCAGCAAGTGCGCAATCTGTGTTTCCAGTTTCATCGGATTCGGCATGTTGGCCTGGGGCAAACCTTTCATCGTGCGCTGGATGGGTCCGCAGTACGTGGATTCTTACCCTGTGCTGGTGCTCCTGGTGACTGGTGTGACGGTGTCGCTATGGCAAGGCCCTTCAGTCAGCCTTCTATATGGAATCTCAAAACATAAGTTCTATGCCATCTTCAATTCGCTGGAAGGAGTCGCAAATCTGGTCTTGAGTCTGGTGTTTGTTCACTGGTACGGGATGTACGGTGTAGCTCTCGGCACATTGATTCCCATCGTCATCACCAGAATTGTGATCCAGCCGATCTACGTGTGCCGCGTCGCCAACATTGACTACTTGGAATATGTGCGCCGCAGTTTGCGCACGCTGGGATTTGTGGCCGCGGCGCTGGTAACTCCCCTTCTGCTTTCGATTAAATTTGCCGCGCCCAATTACAAAGTTCTGTTTTCACTCGGAATCGTTTCGGCTGTGTTGTATGGCGTGCCGCTGTGGTTGTTTGAACTGAGCGGCAGCGAGACCCAGATACTGCGCTCGGTGTTCCGGATGAAAATGGCGGCAAAAGAGATGAGTCACGCTACCGCGGATTGACAAGGACTGACAGATGTTTGAACGAATCATATTGGGCGCGAAGATGGCCTTCGGGCTGCATCATCCGGCACGCAACCTGACGGTTTTTCCGGATGACGTGTTTATCTTGTCGTATCCAAAATCGGGGAACACCTGGACGCGCTTCCTGATTGCTAACCTGGTATATCCGGAGAAGCGTCCGGATTTTTCCAATATCAACCTGGTTATTCCCGATCCTGAAGCTTTGTCGAAAAGAACCTTGGCCAAACTTTCCCGTCCGCGCCTTCTTAAAAGCCATGAGTACTTTGATCCGCGATACAAACGCATCATTTATATCGTGCGCGATCCGCGCGACGTGGTTCTTTCGCAGTACCACTTTCACATGAAACGCAGATTGATCGACGAGTCCTATCCCGTCGAGCAGTTCGTTCGGAGATTCGTAGCCGGTGAAACCAGCATCTACGCGTCCTGGGGCGAAAACGTGGCTGGCTGGTTGGCAACCCGCTATAACACCCCCGACTTTCTGTTGCTGCGCTATGAAGACATGATTGCCGATACCGCACGAGAACTCGCGAAGATTGCCGATTTCCTCAATATCGAAGCCGATGCTGAACGCCTTAGTCACGCGGTAGAGCAAAGTTCTGCTGAACAAATGAGAAAACTTGAGGCGACCCAGGCCCTCAAATGGTCTTCGACCAGGAAGACCCGCCAGGATATTCCTTTCGTGCGCACAGCAAAATCGGGAAACTGGCGAACGGCCCTCCCAGAGAGCGCTCTGGAAATCATCGAGAGTGCGTGGGGACCTCTGATGGCCTGGCTAAAATACGAGACGGTTGTCAATGTCCAGGCAGTCTCGCACAGTCGCGGATCCGCGTTTTGGCACTAAAACCTCGCAGTGACCTGAATAGGTACGTAAGGTTCTAGAACTTCGTGACTTCCGTGAAGTTGAAACCTCGCACCTTCATTGCGGGGACAACCATATCAAATGATTCTTCGCCGCTGGTGCGCACGGGAGTGCTCATCTGCTCGACATTCGAGAGCATCTCGATCAGACTCTGATTGAAGCGGAAGTTGAGTACACCGCAAACCAGTTTCCCGTTCTCGACGAGGAAGGTGCCGTCACGAGTCATGCCGGTGAGGATTTTTTCGTAGGGATCAACTTCGCGGATGTACCACAGGCGCGTAACCAGAATGCCGCGCTCGGTTGAGGAGACCATCTGTTCGACGGTCTTTGGCTCGCGCGGCGACTCGAAAACAATATTCATCGGGCCTTCGCCCATTTCGTTAGGGATAGGAAATCCGTGGCCAGTCGGCTCAATTGGACCGACTTTACTTGCATCTTCAGACTTCCGCATTTTCTCGGCAGTGGCTCGCGCATAAACCACGCGTTTCACCACTCCGTTTTCCACCAACTGGACTTTTTGCCGGCGCACACCTTCGCCGTCGAAGGGTGGTCCAGATTGCAGAGGATGAGCCACGTCGTCCCGGATGGAAATGTTATCGCCGAATAAGCGTGGGCCGATTCGATTGTTGAGAAACGACCGCTGGTCCAACATCGCCAGGCCGCCGAAATCGAAGAACGCGAAACCAGTCATATCTAGCACGGCGGCTGGCTCAAGAATTACGGTGTATTTGCCTGGCGCGATCTCCCGCGGTCCGGCGGACTCGACGGCTTTCTTCGCCGCGATTTCAGCGAGCGCTTTCGGATCTAAATTGGCGACGTTTGGCGAGTTCGCCTTTTGCCATCCCGATGAATCCGGGGCCAGCATGGTGATCGAAACTTCCGCAGACGTCTGGGTATGCCAATTACTAAGGCCGCGAGAGTTGAAGATGCCTTCGATACCTTCAGCGCTGGAGAAAATTCCTGCCGTAGTGAGCTTGTGCTTCTGGGCAATCGAAACAATTTTGCCTACGGCTTCCGCGCGCTGATCGGGAGTGAGCGCTGCCGTGGCGGCGAAATGACGGCTCGGTATTTTCTGGGTGGCGAGGCCGCCCTCGGCCGCGTCTGGTACCGGTAGCAAATCCGGATCTGGTTCCTGCACCCTGGCCAAGTCCTCGGATGCCTTCACCACGGCTTTTAGGCTCTGATCGTCAAATTTGTTGGTCGTGGCGCGGGCAGTTCGTCCACCAAAGACGGTCCGAACCGACACTCCATAATTTTCTTCCGCAACGTTCTGATGAATCGTGTTATTCGCAAACCGCGTAAGCGCAGAGCGACCACCATAGAAGAGACACTCGACCTCGTCCGCAGTCGAGTGCTTCTTGATGCGGGAGAAAATATCGGCTGCTTGATCTTGGGTCAGCATTGAACCAGCTCTTAGCCTTTAGCGGTTAGCTCCGAGCCCTTCAGACGCGCGTCTGAGAATTTAGCTAAAGGCTAAAAGCTAGTGGCTGCTACGTTCCTTTGTACGCGCTCCCCACCTTCACTTTGCGAAACCTTGCTGGTGCTGCGCCGTGTCCCGTTCCCATCACTTGCTGCGGTTGTCCTTTGCCGCAATTGGGTGTGCCCCACAATGTCCATTCATCGCGCGAACAGATTGCGTCCATTGAATTCCAAAATTCTGTTGTGATCCCACTGTAGGAGGGATTCTTCAACATGCGGGCGCGCTTGCCGTTTTTGATTTCCCATCCGATTTCGGTGCCGAACTGGAAGTTGTAACGCTTGTCGTCGATAGACCACGAGCGGTTGGTCTGGAACAGAATTCCATGATCGGTCGAGGAAACCAGCTTTTCGAACGAAAGCGGCTTCTCTCCCGGCAGAATACTGATGTTGGTCATGCGGATGATAGGCAGCCGGTTCCAGCTCTCAGCCCGCAGCGTCCCGCCAGAGCGTTGTAGTCCGATCAACGCCGCGGTTTCACGAGAGCTCAAATATCCGGTAAACAGGCCGTTGCTGATGATTGGTGTGCACTGCGCCGGAACTCCCTCGTCGTCAAAAGCAAATGTACCCAGGCCGGGCCCGTGCTCCTGGCGGGCATCAGCGACCACGTTCACCAGTTCACTGCCGTATTTCAATGTGCGCAATTTGTCCAAAGTTAAAAATGAAGTGCCGGCGAAATTTGCTTCCATGCCCAGAACGCGATCCAGTTCAATCGGATGCCCGACCGACTCGTGGATCTGCAAGCCCAGCTGTGAGCTTTCCAGAATAATGTCGAACGCGCCCTCCGGGCACTGATCGGCACTGTGCAACGCAACCGCTTCTTCGCCAATGCGGCGAGCGTTCTCGACAAGCTTCAATTCGTCGATAAGTTCGTAACCCTTGTTCTGCCACTGTCCCCCGAAAGAATTGGGATAGGAACGCTTCTGAATCTCGCTTCCTGCAAAGCTGTAGGCAACGTATCCAGCGCCGGTCGTGAACTTAGTCTGATGAATATCGGCCCCCGCGGAGGAAAAGAACCACAGCTCCTCGCGGCGAAAATTCATGTTCGTTTCCGCCAAGGTCACACCCTTGACGGACCGCAGCTCCGAGTCGATCTTCTGCAGCAGAGTCAGATTCTGTTCGATGGAAATCGAGAATGGATCGATCTTGTAGGGCGTGGTCCAGTCGGCAGTGACTGCCTTTTCCGGAACCAGCTGGACATCTTTCTGCTTAACTTTCGCCGACGCCCTCGCAATCGCGACTGCCTGAGCGGCTGTCGCCTCAACCGCAGCGCGCCCCAAATCTGCGGACGAAGCGAATCCCCAGGCGCCATCCACCAGCACCCGGACGTTGAACCCTCGCGACCGCGAATCCGAAGCGTTGCCGATTTTGCCGTTCTTTGTGGCAAGCGCCCGTCCACGTTCATCCACGACGCGCACGTCGGCGTAGGTAGCGCCGCGTTGGGTGGCAGTGTCGAGGGCCCAGGAAGCGAGGTCTTTCATGGCGGAAACTAAAATTTATCACACGGGTGAAGGCCGAGTTTCTGCCGGCTAGGACGCTGGGGATGCTGCAGCTTGCGCCTTGATGTGGGGGGCAAGCAGAGTTTGTATCGCATCGAGGAGTGGACCGGAGCCATTTTCCAGTCTGAGCAGCGACTTTTCGAAATACAAGCTCGCGCCTTCGCCCAAGAGCTTTGCGCGATTGGACTGAGAAAGGCTGGTCAATACTATTATCGGCATGGATGCAGTGGAAGGGTTCGCGCGCAGTTGCCGAAGAACTTCCTGGCCTGAAAGTTTCGGCAGCATCATGTCCAGCACCACCAGATCAGGATTACTTTCCAGAGCGAGGCGCAGACCCTCCTCGCCATCGGCTGCGGTAATTACTTCATATCCTGCCCTGACAAGTGTGCGCTCGGTTGCGATACGAAGGAGCCGGCTATCGTCCACCATCAAAATTTTCATGTTAGCTCGCGATTACGAGCAACCAAATAGAACTGATCGAGCTTAACTGAAAGCCGCCGCCGCTAGGCATGATGGTTTCACGCTGCGAGTACTCTTGTAACGCTTTCGCAGCCAGAATTGATGCCCATATCAAACATTACTGCGACGCGGTGAATCACTTCTGATACACAGGTACGTCATCGGCAGTCCGACAAAAACCTTGATGACAGTAGGCGGCGCAAACCATACGACCTCCGTTTTTTCGATCGCTTGTTTGGTGCAGATGTCCGGTGGCGGAAATCCGCGCCAGAGCGACTTTTATCCTTAATACGGGTTTTTATTAGCAGAGAACGAACGGCGTGGGGGGCCGAAGTATGGCAAAGATAATTGAGTTTTATGTTCCGCAGGATTTTCGCAAACGCCCTGTGAAATCAGATAAGCGCGGACAAGTTATTGAATTCATCGTGCAGCCGAAGAAGTCAGCCTGACGGCCTTTGAAGGGGGTAAAGATGAGAATCCGGGGCGGGACTGAAATAACGGTCCGGAAAATGGAGAGCTGTCACCAGGGAATAGCGGGACTTAGTCGCCGCTGACCGGGTTCTGGCTACGCATGAAGAGCATTCCGGGCTGCGGTTTGGAACGAAGTGCGTGTAGCAGGGCAATAACGCTGACGTAGGCGGCTGTAATCCCAAGAGCAACGGATCCAGCGACGGTAAAAGAGACTACAAAAGCAACCAACAAACTCGCCAAGCTCGGCCTGCCTTCCCGTCGCTTCAGCAGCAAGAAAAGAAACGGCTTAAGTCCGGTCTCGCATTGCTGAAACCACCAGAAGTGGCACCCAGTTGGCTGATGACCGGTGCGCCTCTACTTTACCCGCGTTGACGCTTGCCGCTGTTTACAAATAAGATACGTGAGTAAAGCCGCGCACCTCCACTTTCCGACATTTCTGTGGACCCGTCCACGTTACCAAGGTTCATTATCTAGTCGCACAATGGCCATTAAGGAAATCTCGATCCGGGGCGCCCGGCAGCATAACCTTAAGAATATAAACGTCGAAATTCCGCGCAACACGCTGACCGTGATCACTGGGCTGAGCGGTTCCGGCAAATCCTCGCTGGCGTTCGACACGATATATGCCGAGGGCCAACGCCGCTACGTAGAGACTCTCTCGGCTTATGCGCGTCAGTTTCTCGACCAGATGGAGCGGCCGGATGTGGACGCCATCGATGGCCTGAGCCCGGCAATTTCCATAGAACAAAAAACCACCAGCCGCAGCCCGCGCTCGACCGTGGGAACGATCACAGAAATATACGACTATCTGCGATTGCTATATGCCTCCATCGGAGTGCCCCATTGCCCCAATTGTGGTCGAGCAATTTCCCGGCAGACGGCGGCGCAGATTGTGCAGCGGGTGATGGCGCTGACGCCCGAAGACCGCGTGATGGTGATGGCGCCGATTGTGCGCGGGCGCAAGGGCGAGTTCAAAAAGGAGTTGGAGAAGCTCTCCGAACACGGTTTCACTCGTGCTCGCATCGACGGCGAACTGGTGAGCTTGGAAGATGAGATCCAACTTGATAAGCGCAAGAACCACACCATCGAAGTGGTGGTTGACCGCTTGTTGGTGAAGCCGGGCATTGAGCAGCGGCTCGAAATGTCGGTTGGGCTGGCGATGAAGTTGGCTGGCGGGCTGGTGCAGGTTGCGGTCGTGGGCGGAGATGAACAGCTCTACTCGGAACGGCTCGCGTGTCCAGATTGCGGGATCGACGTGCCGAAGCTTGAGCCAAGGTCGTTCTCATTTAACAGCACCTACGGCGCGTGCCCGGAATGCCATGGGCTAGGCAGTACATATGATTTTGATCCCGCAAAAGTAATTAACGACTGGTCCAAACCCTTGCTGGACGGAGCCTTGGGGCCGGGCTCGGCTTCGCAGAATCTGATTCACCAGATCAAGATTGTCGCAGCGGCGTATGGAATCGACCTGAGTACGCCTTTCGAAAAGCTGCCGGACAAAATTCAAAACTTGTTCTTGTATGGCGAACCTGAGAAGCGCGGCAAAACCGGCTTCCTGGGGATCTTCGGTTATTTGAAGAATGCGATGGATGAATCCAGCTCTGAAACCTATCGCGATTGGCTGATGGAACACATGTCGCCCACGCAGTGTCCGGCATGTCACGGCAAGCGGCTGCGTCCCGAAAGCCTGGCGGTGCAGGTAGAAGGCAGGTCGATTGCCGATTTCACGGCGATGCCGGTATCGCGGTCACTGGAGAAAGCAAAGAGCATCAAGCTTGCGGGACGCGAGCTGCAGATTGCCGGTCGCATCATGCACGAAATCGTTGAGCGCCTGCAATTCCTGAACGCGGTCGGGCTCGGCTACATTTCTTTGGATAGGTCGGCGGCGACTCTTTCCGGCGGCGAAGGGCAGCGAATCCGCCTGGCCACGCAGATTGGTTCGAAGCTCCGCGGAGTCCTCTACGTTCTGGATGAGCCTTCGATTGGACTGCACCATCGCGATAATGGGCGTCTACTCAACGCCTTGGAAGAGTTGCGCGATCTGGGAAACACCGTGCTGGTAGTGGAACACGATGAGGAGACCATTCGTCGAGCTGACTACGTTGTAGATCTTGGCCCGGGCGCAGGGCGTCACGGTGGAGAAATTGTGGCGCGCGGCACTCCGGCCGAAATCATGCATGCGCCCGAATCACTCACCGGCGCGTACATGTCTGGAGATAAGCGGATTGAGATGCGCCCTGAGCGGCGAAAGATAAATGGAAACGCTATCACCGTGCTGGGCGCACGCGAGAACAACTTGAAGAATCTGGATGCGACTTTTCCGCTTGGATTGATCAACGTAGTCACCGGCGTTTCTGGATCAGGGAAATCCACGCTGGTGAATGACATTCTGTATCGCGCGCTGGCGCAGTCGCTTTACCGCTCGCGCGAACAGCCGGGCGAACACAAGTCAATATCGGGTGCGGAGAACATCGATAAAGTCATTCGAATTGACCAGTCTCCCATCGGCCGAACCCCACGATCGAATCCTGCGACTTACACGCAAGTCTTCACTCACATCCGCGATCTGTATGCCATGCTGCCGGAATCGCGCGAGCGTGGCTACAAGCCGGGACGATTTTCGTTCAACGTGGCTGGCGGCAGATGCGAAGCCTGTCAAGGGGAAGGCCAGCGACGCATCGAAATGAATTTCCTGCCCGACGTATATGTCGTCTGCGAGGTCTGTGGCGGGCGGCGTTATAACCAGGAAACCCTGGCGGTGAAGTACAAAGGTTATTCGATTGCCGACTTGCTGGAAACTCCGGTTTCCGAAGCTTTGCCGATTCTGGAAAACATTCCGCAGGTCCGGCAGAGGTTGCAAACGTTGGTTGATGTGGGATTGGGATACTTACACCTTGGGCAGTCGGCAGTGACGCTCTCAGGCGGCGAAGCCCAGCGGATCAAACTGGCACGTGAATTGAGCAAGCGTCAGACTGGACGAACTCTTTACCTCTTGGACGAGCCAACGACTGGCTTGCACTTTGACGACGTCCGCAAGCTGCTCGATGTGCTGCACCGGCTCACCGATCTCGGCAATACCATCATCATCATTGAGCACAATCTCGATGTGATTCGAAATGCCGACTGGATCATCGATCTCGGTCCGGAAGGTGGAGAAGAAGGCGGCAAGGTCGTCGCCCAGGGAACACCAGAACAAGTTGCGCGGAACAAGAAGTCCTATACCGGACAAGCGTTGGCGGAATATGCGAGTGCGGCTCTGGCTCATCCACAATCGGCCGTGAGCTGAATTACGTTTCAGCACCGTTGCTGCACTGCGGTTCGGCATCGCGGGTTCAAAGAAGCCCGCGAAGATTTCGTGTAAATTCAAGTTATGTCGTCAAATTCAGGATGGAGCGAACCTCAACCGGAAAGTTCTTCGCCGCTGCTCTCCAGCGGCGCTCCTCCGAATTTGAGCGCACCTCTTGCCGAGGACCCGCCCTTCGGAGGCGTGGAAGTGCTGCAGATTGGGCTGCTGATGTTTGTGGCGCCTATCATCGCAGCCCCGTTTGTGGTCGTAGTTGTGCAAAAATTCCTCTACCCACATTTATCCTTTGCCCAGGTGGCGCTCAAGCCATGGGTACTGCTGGCCCCCCAATTTATTTGGTTCGCGGTCGTGGCGTTGTTTTTGATCGACTACACAAAATCGAAATTTCACCAGACATTGTGGCAGGCGATTCGCTGGAACTGGCCGGCACACCGCTGGCCGGTGCTAGTCGGCATTGGATTTGTGACCTTGCTGGCGTTGCAGGGACTGGAACGCCTGCTTCCGTTGCCCCCGAAGAGTCCATTTGACCAGTTCTTCGACCGCCCACTCGACGCTTATGCCTTTGCGTTTCTCGCCATTGCATTTGCCCCATTCATGGAAGAGCTGTTTTTCAGGGGCTTTCTTTATCCAGTGCTGGCGCGGCGTGTCGGCGTTGCCGGGGCAGTTTTTCTGACAGCGTCTATCTTCGCTCTGATTCACGTTTTCGAATACAAAGCGTGGGGACCTGTGCTCATCATTTTCATCGTCGGCGTGGTCTTGACCCTCGTGCGCGCAAGGATGAAGTCCGTGGGAGCGAGCTTCATTGTGCACTCCATATACAACGGCGTGCCTGTGGTCGCCGCAATCATCGCCAGCCACGGCTTTCGCCATCTGGAGAAGTTGGCCCAATAACTCTGATATCTTAGAAATTCATGATCTCTCCGCGTCAGGAATTACTGCGTTTGCTGGCTACCAAGTCATTTCGTCTGGGAGATTTCAAGTTGTCGTCCGGCGGGCGGAGCGACTACTACATTGATTGCCGTACCACCACACTCGATGCGCGCGGGGCGCAACTGACCGGGCAAGTTTTCCTGGAAGAAATTGAGCGCCGCGGTTGGAACGTCGAGGCGATTGGCGGATTGACGATGGGAGCCGACCCAATCGTGGTTGCAGTAGCAGTCACGAGTGGGACGTTGAACGGTTTTTTAGTGCGCAAAGCTGAAAAGCAGCACGGGACCGGCCAGAGGATCGAAGGTTTTCGCGGAAAAGGCGCGCGAGTGGTTATTGTCGACGACGTCTGCACCACCGGCGCTTCGACCATTCAAGCGATAGAAGCTGCGCGCGAATTCGGATTCGAAATTGTTGGGGTGATGTGCCTGGTGGAGCGCGAAGAGGCGCACGGACGCCCCGATGTAGAGAAGGCCGCGGCGCCGGCACCGTTTGTGGCGGTGTTTAGGGCAAGCGATGTGAGAAAGGAACATCTAGCTCTCAGCCGTCAGCCATCAGCCGTCAGCTAGAACCGTCGGATGCGAGACGTCCGGAGGGAAGTCAGACTCCAAAATCAAAATCCCCACCCTGTCGCAAAGAGCGCGACAAGGATGGGGCATCCGGCCAACGACGAACGACCAACGACAGAATTCTATGATCCAAACCCTTGAATGGACCGAGCGCGGCGTGCGCTTCATCGATCAAACCAAGCTGCCGACGGAAGAAGTCTATGTCGATTGCACGACCTACCAGGAAGTTGCGGACGTGATCCGCAACATGGTAGTGCGCGGCGCGCCAGCCATAGGCGTCGCGGCCGCGATGGGAATTGCGCTCGGAGTCAAAAATTCCAAAGCCGAAAGCACGGGCGACCTGAAGCCCGAATTCGACTACATTTGTGACGTGATCGGCAAAACCCGCCCGACAGCCGTGAACCTTTTCTGGGCCATTCGTCGGATGCAGCAGAAGTTCGAAGCGGTCCGTATGCTTCCGATGGAGCAAACCAAACAAGCGCTAATCGAAGAAGCACGGTGCATGCACGCAGAAGATATTGCGATCAACCGCGCGATGGGCCGCCACGGCTCTGCTCTTATGCCGGCCAGTGGCGGAGTTCTGACCCACTGCAACGCGGGCGCGTTGGCCACCGCTGGATATGGAACAGCGTTAGGCGTGATCCGTGCGGCGATCGAGGACGGGAAAAAGATCCACGTCTATGCCGACGAGACACGACCGTTTCTCCAAGGCTCGCGTCTTACCGCGTGGGAGCTTATGAAAGACGGCATTCCGACGACGGTTATCTCTGACAACATGTCGGGCGCAATGATGCGGCAAGGAAAAATTGGCGCAGTGATCGTGGGCGCCGATCGCATCGCCGCCAACGGCGACGTCGCCAACAAAATTGGAACTTACACGGTCGCGGTGCTGGCCAAAGAACACAATATCCCCTTCTACGTAGCGGCCCCAATTTCTACTATCGATCTGGCAACGCCCGACGGCAGCAAAATTCCCATCGAGCAGCGGAACTCGGCCGAGGTCACGCACATTGCCGGCAAATTGATAACCCCGGAAGGGGTCGGCATAGAAAACCCGGCGTTTGACGTCACGCCTGCGAAATACGTCACTGCGATCGTGACTGAACGGGGCATTGCTCGAGCCCCATACGATCAATCTTTGGCAGCCCTCGCGCGCGCCGAAGCCCAGCTGACAACGACTTTAAGTTAAACAAAACAAAACGTTTACATGCGACTTTCTTGGCTTCCTTACGAAGGTAATTGACGTAACTGGCTTTTACACGACTTTGTCCTCCGAATCCGGTAAAACCTACATAGCTCTTAAAAGTGTCTTTCGCGAGGGTATTGATGTCTCAAGTGAGACAGGAACAGCCGTCGATGCTGGCGCGGGCCGAAGCCATTCAAAGGCAGATACACGAGCTCACCAGCCGCGACACACAATTGTGGTCGATTGTGACCCTTGTGGTTCTAGTGTTGACTGCGGGCTTCCTTGCCGTGGTCGCGCCTAACCTTGCGGTCAAACAACGCCTGATCCGGATCGAACAAGGATATTTGCCGCAGCTTTTCTTTGGTCTGATCTGCTTGATTGTCCTCTTCAATATTTATTTGCTCGCGCAACGCGTCAACCTCAACTCAACCAGGAAGGCCCTGATCAGCGAATTAGTTTTGAACGAACGCCTGGAAAGCCTTTCGCTGATAGATCCCCTTACGCAATTGTTCAACCGCAGGGCGCTCAACGAGCTTATTTCCCATCAAGTCGCACGGGCGAATCGCAACGGTTCTCAGCTGACGTTCCTAATCATGGACATCAATGGTTTCCGCGAGCTGAATGCCAAACTGGGTAGCATGGAAGGCAACCGCGTGTTGACCGATTTCGCTCGAATGCTGAAGAAGGTATTCCGCGGCGGCGATCTAGTTTTTCGTCAGGGCGGCGATGAATTTTTGGTAGTGATGCCCGACACCAGCGAACAGCAGGCCGAAGCCCCGTTGCAGCGTTTACTGGGCTTGGTTGAGCACTGGAATTTGGAAAACGGCAGTCACTTTCAGCTCTCGTTTACCTGGGGGCTGGCTGGATACATTACCGGCACCAGCCTCGAGGATGTGCTACGCACTGTAGACCGCAAGCTGTATCAGAAGATGCATAATCTGGCGCCGGTGTTTTAAGCGAGCACTCAGCTCTCAGCATTCAGCTACCCATTCAAGGCACCATCTTAGGAGCTTCTGTCATTCCGAACCGCTTTAGCGGTGAGGAATCTGCTGTTAAAAGGGAAAATTCATATTCCTCGGACCTGAAGGTCCTCGGAATGACATCCATCATCAGAGCCGCAGCGCTGCGCCCTTATCCAGGTACCACAACAGTTCTCCATCGACCGGACGCACCGCTTGGCACGGGAAATTCGCTGCTGGATCCTTTAGCGCTCTGCGGACCATTTCAGCTTTCTCATCCCCGCTGACCAGAAACATTACACAGGCGGCGTTGTTCAGCACCGGATACGTGAATGTGACGCGAAATGTATTCAGCTTCTCAACCCAATTCGCAACCACCAGGTGATCTTTTTCCTGCAATGCCGCCGTGCCGGGAAACAGCGATGCAGTATGGCCGTCCGGACCCATGCCGAGAAGAATGAAATCAAAACGCGGGAAGGAATCGGACTCCAGACGAAAAAATTGTCGCAACGTCTGTTCGTATTTTGCCGCCGCTTGCCGTGCATCTGGCAACTCGGTTGGAATTCGGAAGACATTTTCTGCCGGGATCGGCAGCTTCGACAACAGCGTTTCCTTCGCCATACGATAGTTGCTGTCAGAGCTGTCGGGCGCGACGTGCCGCTCATCACCCCAGAAGAAAAAAACTTTGTCCCATTGCAGCTGCGAAGAAAAATGTGTGGCTAACTCCTGGTGCAAGCCTCGGGGCGTCGAGCCACCGGAGAGCGCGACCGTAAACTTTCCGTGTTCTTGAATGGCGCTAGACCCAAGACTGCAGAATTTCTCCGCAGCCGCGCGAAATAATTCCTGCGGTGAGCCGAAGATATGCACCTGTGGTTCTGCAGGCATTCTAGGCTGCCTGTTCAACCAGCGCACAGCGGGCGGCCCCGAGCAACGCGAGTTTATCGTCGGTAATTACCTTCAATGGAATAATCTCTAACAACCGCCGCAATCGGCCTTTCTCCAAAAACGGCTGCAGGAAATTCGAAGTCGCAAGTTTGGGAAGAATTTTGGGCGCAATCCCGCCCGCCAGGAAGACCCCGCCAACCGCTTTGATTTTAAGCGCCAGGTTTCCTGCTTCCGCCCCGAAAACCGCGACGAAGATGTCCAGCGCCTGCTCACACATTGAACACTTGCCGGTCAATCCAGCTTCAGAAATCGCCGCTGCGGCATCGGATTCAACCATCTCATTGACCAGCCAATCCGGCGGCTTGCCCTTTCCCGTGTCGCGAAGGAAATCGAAAACATTGACCAGCCCTGGCCCGGAAAGGATGCGCTCATAGCTGACGTGATCGAAACGACCGCGCAGGTATTGAAATAGCTCGACCTGAATGTCGTCGAGAGGAGCAAAATCACAGTGCCCGCCTTCGGAGGCGAACACGTGATGGCGTTTGCCGTCCCAGTAAAGGCCGGCTTCGCCAAGCCCAGTGCCGGCAGCTATCACCGCCTGATTTCCCGGCGTAATGCTGACCTGGTTGAGAGAAACAAGATGCTCGGGTGGCAATGCGCCGACACCCCACCCGGTCGCCTCGAGATCGTTGATTAAAAGCGCATGATCAATTTCGAGTTCGTCAGCCAGCCGTCTTGATTCGATAATCCACGGCAAGTTCGAGGCTTCGACGCGGCCGTTGGTGACCGGACCAGCCACGCCAAAGCAGGCCTGCGACGGATGCGCTCCGGAGTTGCTGACGAACTCCTTCACAATTTCATCAAGACCTGAATACTGGCGGCTGGGGAACACGGTGGATGAGACGAGGTTGAATCGCCCATTTTTCACATCAAAGAGGGCCAGCCTTGCGTTGGTGCCTCCGATGTCGCCTGCAAGAATCATCGATCGAAGTTCCTCCAGTGACGGCCGTCACGCTCCAGAAGTTCGTCGGCTTCCTTCGGTCCCCAACTGCCGGAGGGATAATTCGGGAAATTGCGCGGCGGCAGCGCCTTCCATACATCGAGCATCGGGCTAACTACGCACCATCCCGCTTCGACCATGTCCGCGCGCTGGAAAAGCGTAGCGTCACCGATCATGCAGTCATGCAACAAGCGCTCGTATCCAGTGCTGGGCTGAGTTCCGAAATAATCAGCGTAATTGAAATTCATGTCGACTGCACCCAAGCGCATAATCGGGCCGGGAACTTTGGCCGCGAACTGCAAGGAGATTCCTTCCTGCGGCTGGATGTGCAATACCATTTGGTTCGGCATAAGGTTTTCGACTGGCGTATCGCGGAATAGCACGAACGGCGCGCGCCGGAACTGGATGACAATCTCGGTAGTCTGGGCGGCGAGCCGCTTGCCGGTGCGCAAATAAAACGGAACGTCGGCCCATCGCCAGTTGTCTATGGCGAGCTTCATGGCGACGAAAGTCTCCGTGCGCGTGTCCGGCGGAACATCTTCCTCTTGCCGGTATCCGGGGACACGCTGCGAATCTTCGACTCCGGGCCCGTATTGTCCGCGTACCGTCCGGCTCAGGACATCCTCCGACGAAAGTGGCTGAATGGCATGCAGAATCTTAGCTTGCTCATCGCGCAGCGCGTCGGGCCGAAACGAGATCGGCGGCTCCATTGAGGTAAGGCTGATGAGCTGCATGATGTGATTGGGAACCATATCACGCAGAGCGCCGGCGGTATCGTAATAGCTGCCGCGCGACTCGACCCCAACAGTTTCCGCCACGGTAATCTGCACATGATCGATGTAGCGGCGGTTCCATATGGGCTCGAAAATTCCGTTGGCAAAACGAAATGCCAAAATGTTCTGGACAGTTTCTTTCCCCAAATAGTGGTCGATGCGGTAGATCTGTTTCTCGCTCGCGCAGCTCAGGAGTTGCTTGTTGAGCGCCCGGGCGGATTCAAGATCATGCCCGAATGGCTTTTCTACGATTACCCGCCGCCAGTGTTGATTAGTGCTTTCATCCATCAAGCCGACCGCGGCAAGTTGCTCGACGATCGGGCCAAAGAACTGCGGGGCTGTCGCCAAATAGAAAAAGAAATTCTGGTGGGTTGAATGATCTTTGTCCAATTTATCGAGGGTGGTTTTGATCTTCGGATACAGGTTCTTGTCGTCGAATTCGGAAGACATGTAATAAAGCCGTTGCGTGAACCACTCCCAGATTTTAGGGTCAACCTCGCTGCCCGCGTAACGCTTGATATCGTCAGCCAACTTGTTACGAAATTCCTCAGTGGACATCCGGGTGTGCGCGATCCCAAGGATGGCAAATTCGCGGGAAAGCAGCTGGGCCTTGGCTAGGTTGTACAGGGCGGGAATCAGCTTGCGGCGTGTGAGATCGCCGGCCGCGCCGAAGATGACCATGATGCAGGGGTCGCCGGGACGGCCCGGAGTACGCTGCTGAGTTTGCGGAAGCACTTCCATTTGTGCCATAGGCAATTTTCCCCTTGGGGTCGCCATTGCGGAACGACCCTGCCGGATGGGATGGGCTGATCTTAGGCGGTCTTTTTCTTGGTCACAGGTTCAACGTGTCCGCCGAATTTCTGCCGCATTGCGGAAAGCATTTTTTCTGCGAACGTGTGTTCCTGACGCGAACGGAAGCGCACGAACAACGCCGCCGACAAAACGTCCACTGGAACAGCTTCGTCGATTGCCGCCTCAATTGTCCAGCGCCCCTCGCCCGAGTCTTGCACGAAGCCGCTGTATTCGGAAAGGGTTGGGTTCTCAGTTAAAGCCATGGCGGTCAGATCCAGAAGCCAGGAACTGACGACGCTTCCGCGCCGCCACACTTCTGCAATGTCGGCGAGGTTCAGATCATACTGCTGGTCCTTCGGCAGCTCCGGCTTGTTCGCGTTGCGAAAGATGTCAAAACCTTCGCCATAGGCTTGCATGATTCCGTATTCGATTCCATTGTGGACCATCTTCACGAAATGGCCCGCACCGGACGGACCACAGTGAATGTAACCATCTTCAGCGGTACCAGGTAATTTCTCGCGCCCCGGAGTTCGCGGAATATCGCCCCTCCCTGGAGCGAGGGTTTTGAAAATGGGATCGAGCTGCGCGACCACTTCCTTAGGGCCGCCAATCATCATGCAGTATCCCCGCTCCAGGCCCCAAACCCCGCCGCTAGTGCCGACATCAACATAATGAATTCCCTTTTCGCCGAACATTTTGGAACGGCGAATGTCATCTTTGAAATAGGAGTTGCCGCCGTCGATCAGAATGTCGCCCGACTTCATTTTCTGCGCGATCGCTTGCGCCGTAGATTCTGTCGGATCGCCTGCAGGAATCATCAGCCACGCAATACGTGGAGAGCCCAGTTTCGTGCAGAAGTCGTCGAGTGATGCAGAGGCGATGGCGCCCTCTGAGGCCAAGCCCTTCACGGCATCAGCGCTGCGATCGGTGACAACGACCTCGTGGCCGCCGCGCATAAGCCGCCGCGCCATGTTGGCGCCCATTCTGCCTAGCCCAACCATTCCGAGACGCATGCTTTCCTCCGTGCGGTTCTCTCTGAGTAACTCTGCGATATCGAAAAGTACAAACCCAAAAGACTCGGTGGGCGAGGACGCCCGTCACCCCAAATGAATCAGTTCAGCGCTTCGCGAACAGCTTTTGACAAAGTAGAAAGCCCGGCGTTGACATCTTTGCCGAGGTGCACCCGCAGCGCCCGGCGTCCGCGATCGGCCAGGACTTGGAAGTCTCCGCGGGACTGTGCGGCTTTTACAATTCCGAACGTGTATTTCTGCCCCGGCACTGGGAGATCCGCTGCGTCGTCACAGGTGATCTGCAAGAACACGCCAGAGTTGGGGCCACCTTTATAAGCCTGGCCGGTCGAGTGCAAGAAACGCGGCCCGAAGCCAAGACAGGTAGCGACCTGCTTCGAGTCGCGAACCGCGTGGCGAATTTCCTGAAGCTTGGATTGATGCTCGTCATTCATTTCGACGTAGCCGAGGACGGCGAAGTAGTCGCCGCCTTTAATGCGGCCGAGGTGCGCGCGCAGATATTCCCCCAGGGAACTCTTGCTTGCCAGTGCGGTCGCGTTTTTGGGATCGGTAAAAAGTTTGATCCCGTTCTGCTCGAAGATCGGCTTCTCCGGAGGTAGCGAGCCGGTCTTCTCGTATTCGCTTGTTAGTTTGCGAGTTTCAAGTTTACTGGCTTCAACGTCAGGCTGGTTGAATGCATTGATGGCGATGATCGAACCAGCGACTGCGGTAGCAATCTCCCAACGGAAAAATTCTTGACCTACGTCGTAAGTGTCGTTCACTGCAATGCGAATCACGGGCTGACCTGCTTTCTCAAGCGCAGCCACCTTCGCATCTTGGTCCGAATCCGGTGCCGATTCAAAGCGAAGGTAAGCAAATATGCGGTCCGCGCCGTAGGTTTCGGGCGCAGCCAGACGTTCGCGATCAACGGGGATAATCCCTTTGCCTTGTTTTCCAGTGGACTCAGCAATCAGTTGTTCGAGCCAAGCGCCGAGATCGGAAATTGCCGGCGAGGTAATAATCGTAATTTTGTCGCGGCCGGATTTCGCGGCGCTGCCGAGAACGATGCCAAGCATGACACCGGGGTTTTTCTCGACGGGGACCGAAGCAGCACAGGCCTGCACCATTTCTTCGGTACGATCGAGGAACTTGGCGACATCGAGACCCATTACCGCTGCCGGAACGATTCCGAAATTCGAAAGCGCAGAGTAGCGGCCTCCAATGGTCGGATCACCGTGGAAGACGTAACGGAATTTGTCGGCTTCAGCTTCTTTTTGTAGTTTCGACCCAGGATCGGTCACGGCGATGAACCGGTTGCCCGCTTTTTCCGCGCCAATGGTTTGCTTCACTCGCTCAAAGAAGTACTGCTTGAAAATATTCGGCTCGAGAGTTGTGCCTGATTTACTCGAAACGATGAACAGCGTTTTTGCGAGATCAACTTTCTTCTCAAATGATTTGATTTGGGCCGGATCGGTTGAATCCAGCACGTGCAACTGAGGGAAGCCCTTGATGCGCCCGAAGGTCTTCTCTAAAACCTCAGGGCAGAGACTCGATCCGCCCATGCCGAGCAGAAGGATGTCGCTGAAGTTTTCCTTGCGAATTTCGTCTGCGAGCCGCTGGAACTGGTCTTTCTTTTCGAGCTGCTTCTCAGTGATGTCGAGCCAGCCCAGCCATTGCGATTCGTCAGCGTTCGTCCACAGCGAAGCATCCCGTTGCCACAGCCGGCGAACCTTGCCCGCTGCCCGCCAGTCGTTCACCGCCTGGGCAACCTCTTTCGCCAGAGAATCCGGCAATTTCTGAGTTTGCTGGCTTATTTTGGACGTAGTGCCGCCTTGCGTGCTTTTTTCAACTGCGGCGAGGAGTTTGTCGAAGGCTTCTTCGAACAGGCGGACACCGTCATCGGTAAGCTTGTCCGTGACCTCGTCGATTGAGATTCCAACCGCAGCGAGGTTCTGCATCACCTGCTTGGCTTCGTCCACGCCTTCGGTCAGCGTTTCGCGCGGCTGGCCGTGATCGCGGAAAGCGTCGAACGTAGCCGGCGGGATAGTGTTGACCGTGTCAGGTCCGATCATCTCCTGCACATAAAGAATGTCGGGATAAGCCGGATTTTTCGTGCTGGTGCTGGCCCACAGCACGCGCTGCGTCTGGCCACCCTTCGCGCGCAGCTTGTCCCACTGCGGCCCAGAGAAAATATTCAGATAACGCTGGTATGCGAGCTTGCCGTTCGCAATCGCGACTTTTCCTAAGAGCCCTTTGAGCTTTTGCTCTTCCTGCGGATTTTTTGCGGATTTCAGGCGAGCAGAAATTTCCCCGTCTATGGCGTTATCAATGCGGCTGATAAAGAAGCTGGCAACGCTGGCAACTCGCTTCACTTCTCCGCCGCTGGCAGCCAACTTCTCGAGACCACGAATGTACGCTTCCGCGACCTTCTGATACACCACCTGCGAAAAGAGGAGGGTCACGTTGACGTTGATGCCTTCGCTGATGAGTTGCTCGAACGCCGGAATGCCCTCTGCTGTCCCGGGAACTTTGATCATGATGTTCGGACGCCCGACCGCTTTCCAAAGCCGTCGAGCTTCTTCGAGAGTGCCTTGAGTGTCGCGGGCCAAATATGGGGAGACTTCCAGGCTGATGTAACCGTCGCGCATCTTCGATTCGTCGTACACCGGACGGAGAAGATCAGCGGCGTCCTGAATATCGCGAATGGCGATGAGTTCGTAACGCGCCTTGGCGTCGAGATCTGAACGGTCCTTGAGCGAGGCCAGAATGTCGGCGTAATCGGTGCTGCCGGCAATGGCTTTTTCAAAAATTGCGGGATTCGAAGTCATTCCGCGCAGGCCGTCTTCTTCGATCAGGCGCTTGAGCTCGCCACTGGTGATGAGATCGCGACGAATGTAGTCCAGCCAAACCGACTGGCCAAACTTGAGAAGATCTTTGAGCGGGTTGGTGGCTTTCGCGGTGTCTAGAACTCCGGTCGGCTGCATACGGTACCTCCACTTATATTGTTTTACTTCGCTCGCGATATTACTTGCTTGGCGGATTGGACAACATGATCGACGGTAAATCCAAATTTCTTGAACAGGTCTTTTGCCGGGGCTGATCCGCCGAACCTGGTCATGCCGATAATTGCGCCCTGTAGTCCAACGTATCGCTCCCAGCCGAAAACTGACGCGGCTTCGACGGAGACGCGTGCCTTAATTTCCGGGGGCAGCACAGATTTCTTGTAAGCCTCATCTTGCATATCGAAGATGTCAGTCGATGGCATGCTGACCACGCGGGCGCGAACACCATCTGCCGTGAGTTTCTCGTACGCGCTCATGCATAGCGAAAGTTCGCTACCGGTGCCGATCAGAATGACCTCCGGCTTGCCGCCTTGCGCATCAGCGAGAACGTAGCCGCCCTTGGCAACGCCCGAAGCCGGCGCGTACTTTGAGCGGTCAATGGTTGGCAGCGCTTGCCGAGTTAGAACAAGGGCCACCGGATTGTGTTTCATCGGCATGATGACTCTCCATGCCTCAACAACCTCGTTCGCATCGCCCGGACGCATCACGATCATGTGCGGCATGGCGCGTAACGAAGCTAACTGCTCGATTGGCTGATGTGTGGGCCCATCTTCGCCGAGTCCGATGGAATCGTGCGTCAAAATGTAAATCGTCGGAATTTCTGCGATCGATGCAAGGCGCATCGCCGGACGCATGTAGTCCGTAAAGTTAAAGAAAGTGCCCCCGAAAGGCCGGACCTTGATCATGGCCATGCCATTCAACGCGGAGCCCATCGCGTGCTCGCGAACGCCGAAGTGCAAATTGCGTCCGCCATAATTTCCGGCCTTAAAAACGCCTGCGCCTTCAAATTTGAGATCGGTTTTATTTGACGTTGCGAGATCCGCGGCGCCCCCAATGAGCCAGGGGACACTTTGCGCAACGATGTTCAGCACTTTGCCGGAGCTTTCGCGCGTGGCCACACCCTTGGGATCGGCGGGAAACGTCGGCAGATTCTTGTCCCAGCCGTCCGGCAGATCGCGGCGTTGCATGCGATTGATGTTGTCCGCCAAGTCGGGGAATTGCTTGGTGTATTTCGCAAAAAGGTCGGACCACTTCGAGCTGAGTTCGCGCCCGCGTTTTCCGATTCCTTCGCGGAAATTCTCGAGCACGCCATCAGGAACCAGGAAGTGAGCATCTTCCGGCCAGCCATAAAACTTCTTAGCGAGACGGACTTCATCTTCGCCCAGCGGCTCGCCGTGCGCGGCATTGGTGTCCTGCTTATGAGGAGAGCCGTAGCCGATATGGCTGTTGACGATGACGATGGTTGGACGATCTTTAGTTGCGAGAAATCCCTTGAATGCTCCCGCCAACGCGTCGAGGTCATTGGCATCTCCCACGTGGATAACATTCCAACCATAAGACCGAAAGCGCATCGCCACGTCTTCGCTGAATGACCAGTCGGCGGGGCCGTCAAGCGTGACCTGATTGGCGTCGTAGATCCAACAGAGATTCGGCAGCTTCAAGTGGCCGGCAAGTGAAGCCGCTTCGCTGCCGATGCCTTCCATTAAGTCGCCGTCGCTGCAAATGGCGTAAATGTTGTAATCAAAAATTTCGAAACCTGGACGATTGTAACGGGCCTTCAGCCAATTGCTGGCGATCGACATGCCCACGCTGTTGCCAATGCCCTGGCCCAACGGCCCAGTCGTGGTCTCGATACCAGAGGTGACGCGATACTCGGGATGGCCCGGAGTTTTGCTGTCCAATTGGCGAAAATTCTTAATGTCATCGATTGTGATGGAAGGCGAGTCCAAAACCTTGTATTCGGAATCGACCGACTTCACGCCGCTGAGGTACATCATGGAATACAGCAGCATCGACGCATGGCCATCGGAAAGGATGAATCGGTCGCGATTCGGCCACACCGGATTCGCAGGGTCATAGCGGAGAAATTGTTGCCAGAGAACATAAGCAACCGGGGCGAATCCCATAGGCGCGCCAGGATGGCCTGAATTGGCCTTTTGCACGGCATCGATCGACAGCGTGCGGATGGTGTTTATGCTCAGAGTATCGAGTTGCTTACCGGTGAGTACTACCTGATCGCTAACCGCCATAAAAAGGTTCTCCCTTAGCTTGGATCAATTTTCGCAGGAGAAGGATTCACCCGTGAGGCTTTCCAGTTTATCAATTTCCGGCGTGTAACGGCGGCGTGAGCTGGAAGGCACGGTTTTCGGGCAACCAGCATCCTCGCAGCCGGGGCCGTAGAGAAAACCAGTAGAATGCATTTCTGCTGGAATTCTCTTGAAACGAAAAATCGCGGTAGTTACATCTTCGCGCGCCGATTATGCGCACCTGCGCTGGTTGCTGCGAGATCTTGCTACCCACCCTTCGGTTGATTTGCAGGTAATCACGCTTGGCCCGCATCTTTCTCCTGCGTTCGGACACACGGGTAAGACTGTTACTGCTGCCCAGCGGCTCAACATCGAATGCCTGCTGGACTCCGACACGGACGTGGGCATGGCGAAAACCATCGGAGTCGCCACACTAGGGCTAGCGGACACACTCGGCCAACTACGCCCCGACATTCTGCTCCTGATCGCAGACCGATACGAAATGCTGGCCCCGGCATCGGTTGCGCTGGCCTTGCGGATTCCTGTCGCGCACGTCGAGGGAGGCGAGGTCACATTTGGCGCGATCGACGATGCGGTGCGCAATGCGCTGACCAAAATGAGCCATTTGCATTTCGCCTGCACTCGCCGGGCTAAGGAGCGAATTGCCGCGCTGGGGGAGGAACCATGGCGGATTACATTCAGCGGCAGCCTCTCTTTGGACTATTTGCAGAGAGAACGATTGTTAACCCAGATGCAAGTCGAAAAGAGACTCGGCGTCAAACTAAAAAAAGACACCGTGCTCTGTATTTATCACCCGGTCACGCTGTTGAACAATACCGTCGAGGAAGCCTCGGAAGTTTTTTTCGCATTGGACGGTTACGGCAAGCAAGTTCTTTTCATTTATCCCAATGCGGACGCGGGCAGCCGCGAACTGATTCGACGCGCGGAACAATTCGTTGGCAAACATCCGGATTCTCGCCTATTGGTGAACCTTGACCATCGAAGCTATTTGAGCGCGCTAAAGTATGTTGGCGTGCTGGTCGGGAATTCCAGCAGCGGAATCATTGAGTCGACATCGCTCGAGGTTCCCGCGGTGAATATCGGAATCCGCCAGAAAGGACGCGAGCACGCAGCGAATGTAATCGATGTGCCCGCTCAGCGGGGAGCAATTCGCAAGGCCGTCGGTCGGGCGTTGTCCGCAGAATTCAGGCGGGAAATTCGTGGACTAGAAAGCCCCTACGGCGACGGGAAAGCGTCGCAGATCATTTGCAAAACATTGCTAAAGACGCCGGTCGGTCCCAAGCTGCTCTTCAAGCGAACTGAGCTTGCATGAGAGTCCGAATTCCGCTTGCCAAACCAGAAATAACCGAAGCCGACCGCGACGCCGTTCTCGACGTCCTGCGCACCCCTTACCTGAGCATGGGGCCGAAGCTGGCGGAATTCGAGCAGGCCATCTGCGACTACGTGGGATGCAAATATGCGGTCGCAGTGAATTCCGGGACTTCGGCGCTGCAAATTGCGATCCGGGTCCTCGGGCTGGAGCATGGGGCGGAAGTCGTCCTGCCGTCGTTTACGTTTTCGGCGCTGCTGAATGTGATTTTGCAGGAAGGCCTGCAAGCTAAATTCGTGGATATTGATCCTGCAACTTACAACACCACTCCTGAGCTGGTTGCCGGTGCGATCACACCGCAAACTCGGCTGATATTAGCAGTGCACACGTTTGGATTTCCGGTTGACGTGAATGCGTTGAGATCTGCAGCCAGACAGGTTCATATCATCGAAGACGCCTGCGAGGCACTCGGGGCCGAAGTCGGTGGGAGCAAAGCGGGATCTATCGGCGATGCGGGACTGTTCGCCTTCTATCCCAATAAGCAGATTACAACTGGTGAGGGTGGCGTGCTGGTTACGTCTGACAAGAAACTGGCTGAGCATGCTCAACGCTTGCGCAACCAAGGCCGCGATCCCGACTTAGATTGGCTGCAGCACGCCGAGGTCGGGTTCAGTTACCGGATTTCCGATATCAATTGTGCTCTTGGCGTTTCGCAGTTGCAGCGAATTGAAAACGTAATCGCCAGCCGGCAAAAGCTCGCCGAAACCTATGATCGGGAACTCGCAAGCATCCTTGAGATTCATCGCCCGCCAGTGGTAAGCCGAGTCGGGCGCATCAGTTGGTTCGTGTATCCGATAAGGCTGGGAAACAATTTTAGCCGCGCTGATCGAGACCGAATTTGCGAATCTATGCTGCAAAAGGGTATAGCAACCGGGCGTTATTTCGCGCCGCTGCACTTGCAGCCTGTACTCGCTTCGTCGATCGGGCAACACAAATCTAGGCTCCGATTGCCTAACACAGAATCCGTGGCCGACCGAATCATCGCGCTGCCCTTTTTTAATGAACTTACAAAGAAAGAAATTCAGGAAGTCTGCGCTGCGCTTGAGGAGTCAATCCGTGAACTCCGGCGAAAGACGTAGAGCAGGTTTCCACTCATCGCGAACCGGCGAATTTTGCCGCTCTCATAATCAACCACGATTCGCTCCTCGATGATGAGGCCAGCAGCGTGCGCAAGTTGGCGGATTTCACGATCAATAAACACATGCCCGGGAGTGCTGATCGACTCCGTGCCAATATTCCACTCGGCAACGACGTCGGCATTGGCGGCTTTATAGAAGATTGAATCGCTAACCAACCGCGCACCCGTCGCGAACACGCCATATGATCGGAGGTTGTACCTGTGATTTACATCGACGAAGCACTTGCCCTCTGGCGCCAGCAGGTCATGCATGGCACGCATCGCACTTACCCGAGTTTCAAAGCTGTGAATGTGCCCGAGTACGTTCCACAGGCATGTAATCACGTCAAAGCGCGCGGAAGGTTGGGTATTGACCTGCGGATTTCGGAGACCGCCAGCGGCCGCAATATGATTGCCCAGCTCTTCGGCACGGATGTTCCATATCTCGGCGGTTCCCGCGGCGGGCGCGACCATTTTCGGGCTGGGCTCGACCAGCACAATATTTTGAATTCCGCACTCCTTGGCAATTCGCAGCGTGCGTATTCCATCTCCCGCGCCAACATCCAGAAGCGACTTGCTGGCTGGAGGAACCCGCGAAACGACGACCTTCTCTATACGGCGCAGGTAGGCTCCGCGACGCTGGCTGAGGTTAGCGTAGTGCGGCGCCAGGCGATTGTAAGCCGCGACTGGATCGTCAAAATACCGGCTGGAATTCACGAGATCGTTCTAGATGTGGGCTCGGACTCGATGTGTCCGCGCCTGCCCAGATCCATCATGCACCAAAGTAATTTCGCCCGTTACCCCTCTAGGTACAGGGCGAGTTCGCGCCACGAAAGTAACCTGTGCGGCGGGCTCTGTCCGGACTAAACTTGAGCCAAGTTTTTCGCGTCCTGTTAAAAGGTATATTTGCCATGAAATTTTCGAAGTTGCAGATCGCGATTGCTGTCGGCGCCGGATGCTTAATTATTTTTGGATTCCTTGGCTATCTGATGTGGTTGAACAGCCAACCGCCGGTGCTTGAAAAGTCGGCCGACCTGGATCCCCTGACAAAAATCCCTGTGTCCATCAGCCTGAATCCGCTGCGGGACCGCTCTTCGGAACGCGCCGCCAGTGAGTTCCTGCGCTCGATGCGCGACGGTCATTGTAAAGAACAACTCGCCGACTGGGAAAAAGATTATCGCAAACGCTACGCCGCTTTTATCTGTGACTCTGAGGCAAAACATCCGCTGATCTCGTGGAAAGTTGCGGATTGGGACGATCGGCCGCCCTTGAGAATTCTCGAGTACAAAGCTAAACGCCAGGGGGACGGCTCAGGCTCCGACGAGCTGCTGTCGGTGACGCTTGACAGCCGTGGCGGCGACTGGGTAGTCACGAAGTACGACTCGCTGTATTAGCCGCGCTGACGTGAGCTGTCCGGTATAGGGATAAATGAGTAACTCCCAGGCTTCGCTATCTCAATGATCTCGCTTATCTCTTTGAGCAAGGGTCGTATGGCGTTCCACCGCGCTGCACCGAGGACCACAATTGCGATTTTCCGATTTTTAATATTCTGCTGATAAACCAGATTCTTATCCGTGGTCAGTAGAAGGTGGAATCCTGCCTTTTCGGCAGCGCGCAACAGTTCCCCATTTAGGAGTGTGCTCCACCCAAGTTGATAGGCAGTACTAACCGTGTGCGTGGAAAGATAATCTCGGATGCCGACGGGAGTCCCTTGATCAAATAAAATCCGCATCAACCAGCACTGACGGGTCCCGCAAGGCTTTGGGCTGCAAAATCCAGGACTGCCCGGACTTGCTGGCGCGTGAGCCCGTCGAACATGGGAACGATTTCATCAATCGTAAGGCCGTCTTCGAGATTCTCAAACACCACAGCTACAGGAATCCGAGTACCCCGGAAAACCCAAGCCCCGCTGACTTTTCCAGGAGTGCTTTCCACCACCTCGCATTGTGACCAATCGAGCATTCGCGACCTGTAGCTATTCTAACGCCGCGCATCTTGGCCTCTGAGGGAAAATCTCAAGGCTGATTCACTCCGCGGCGTAGTTTGGCGCTTCTCGCGTAATCATCACATCGTGAACGTGGCTTTCGCGCAGCCCGGCGCCGCTAATGCGGACGAATCGGGTCTTCTGGTGCAACTCATCAAGCGTCGCGCAGCCGCAGTATCCCATGCCGGATTTCAGCCCGCCCACCATTTGGTAAAGAATCATTGAGACCGATCCTCGATAAGGGACTCGGCCTTCTATCCCTTCGGGAACCAGCTTAGCCAGTCGATTGGGGTCTCCACCAATGTTGGGAATCGCCGCTGAGGCCTCGCCCGCCGCGACCTGGAAATATCTCTCGCTTGATCCCGCGGCCATTGCGCCCAGCGATCCCATGCCGCGGTATGACTTGAAAGTCCTGCCCTGATAAAGAATAAGTTCACCAGGGCTCTCGTCGGTCCCGGCGAACATGGAGCCGATCATGACTGCGCTTGCGCCGGCGGCGATTGCCTTGGTGATATCGCCGGAGTACTTAATGCCGCCATCGGCGATGATCGGGATCTCGGCATCTTTTGTGGCACGATAGGCTTCAGCGATCGCGGTAATCTGCGGCACGCCGGCTCCGGTGACGACACGCGTCGTGCATATCGATCCTGGCCCAATGCCTACTTTGATCGCGTCAGCTCCCGCGCGGGCCAGTTCGCACGCGCCATCGAATGTCGCGACGTTGCCCGCGATTACCTGGACCTCGGGAAATTTCGCCTTCACTTTTTTGACGGCTTCCAAAACTCGCGATGAGTGTCCGTGGGCGCTGTCGACGGCCAAAAGATCGACATTTTCCTTCACCAGCTCTTCTGAACGCTCCAGATAATCTCCGGTCGCCCCGATCGCAGCGCCTACACGCAGGCGGCCTTGTGCGTCTTTCGCGGCGCCAGGGTACTTCAGCTTCTTTTGAATGTCCTTTACCGTAATCAGGCCCTTCAAGTTGTAGCGATCGTCCACTACCAGCAACTTTTCCACGCGGTGCTTATGAAGGATTTGCTCCGCATCTTCGAGAGTGGTCCCGACCGGCACGGTAATCAGGTTTTCCTTAGTCATTACTCGGCTGATGGGAATATCGAAGCGGGTCTCAAAACGAAGGTCGCGATTAGTGAGAATGCCAACCAGCTTCCTGTTTTCCGTGATGGGAACACCGGAAATCTTGTACTTGCGCATAACTTCCAGCGCATCGGAAACCTTATCGTCGGGCGACATGGTTACCGGATCGACGATCATCCCACTTTCCGAGCGCTTCACTTTGTCGACCTCTTCTGCTTGCTGTTCGATCGTCAGATTCCGGTGGATGATTCCCAGCCCGCCCTGCTGCGCCAGAGCAATCGCCATATGAGACTCCGTTACCGTGTCCATGGCGGCGCTCAAGACGGGAATATTGAGGCGAATAGTGCGGGTCAGCTGGGTTTGAGTATTGGCCTCTGCCGGGATCACGTCAGAGCGCGCAGGGAGCAGCAACACGTCATCAAAGGTAAGAGCTTCAGGAACTGGAAAATGAATCATAAATTGCGGGGTAAACGACTATTGTAGAGACGCCAGCACGCGGAGGCAAATGCGAGCTCACACCGAGCAAGTTTATAATTCGCCGCTGATTTGTTTGCTAATTATCAGCGGCCTTTCCAAATGAAAGCGGAGAATCAGGCGCGATATTACAATCCGAAGTTTTATCGCGAGCTGGCGTCCGCGCAGGAATCTGCCCGCGAAATTCTGCCCCTCATTTTGGATGTGGTTAATCCTGCGAGCGTGGTTGATGTTGGTTGCGGGAGCGGGAACTGGCTTTCCATGGCCCGCGAACTGGGGGTAACAGATATCCTCGGAGTTGATGGGGCCTGGGCCGAGGCGCATCTGGTGGTCCCGCCCGAAAATTTTATTGCCCGCGATCTGGCGACACCGTTAAAGCTTGGCCGGCGGTTCGACGTGGCACTCTCGCTGGAGGTGGCCGAACATCTGCCTGCGTCAGCCGCGCATATATTTGTGCAAAGCCTCTGTGACGCCGCCGACGTGATCGTCTTTTCCGCCGCCATACCGGGGCAGGGCGGCCGCCGGCACCTCAATGAGCAATGGCCTGCGTATTGGGCCGAATTGTTTCAGGATCTCCGGTATGACTGCTATGACTACTTACGTCCGCGGATATGGAACAACCCACGCGTCACCTGGCACTACGCCCAGAATTCAATGATCTTCGTTCGCGCAGCGTCCCGCCATTCAGTGGCATTCGGTGAACCAACGACGCCGCTTCCCCTGGTGCATCCGGTCCTATGGTCATCGCAAGTTGCCCGTATGAAGAACCCGGGAAAACTGTTGGAAAGCTTGCCGAAGGCAATCCTCGCCTCGATCAGGCCAAAGAAAACCGAAGCCTGAGCCCTGTCCGCCTTTGGACTGCTGCAACGGTCACAACGCGATAGTTACCAAAGTTCCGGAATGCGCCGCCATGATACCGAAAAACAAAGCTGGCGATGGTATGTTAGGCCGTTGTGCCGATACCTCCTGCAGGCGCACGACCGGCTCGCCGCGCCGCCATATGACGATTCGCAAGAGAATCTTGCTCTACTCCGCGCTCGCGCTGGGAGCCTTTCTGGCGGCTGTGTACTTTGTTTCCCGTTTCGCTTTAATGAACGGATTTTCACGGCTGGAAAGCAACTACGCTTACGAAAGCGTCCGTCGCCTGCAAAACCATCTGGAAGGCGAGCAAAACCAGCTTTCGACCATGGCTCGGGACTATGCACAATGGGACCGGACTTACGGATTCATGGCCGGAAGCAATAAGGACTACGCTCGCACCGAACTGACTGACGACACTTTCAACATTATTCATATCAATCTGTTCTTGCTGCTCGACCGGTCCGGCCGAACCACCCTAAGCAAAGAGGCGGGGAACTGGCCTATCGGAAACAGCGACCTGGTGATGATCGCGGAATCCTATCGTTCCAGCCCGGCCTCCAAGCGAAATGCGCCTTTGAGAGGCCTAATCGAAATCAATGGACGCCTCTTCCTGCTTGCCTATGAACCGATTCTGACCAGCCGGGGTGATGGCGCGCCCCGAGGTACGCTGGTGATGGGCAAGGGGCTGAGTGAGGGCTTGCTCTCCAACTTGTCGCACTCAATGGGAATGCCTCTCTGGCTGGAACCCGCGGACAATGCACCTTCTGCTAACAATCGCCAGACGTTATGGAGTGATGGGACAAACTCGGTCTCACTGGAAAGCGACTCCACCATGCTTGCGTACGTTCCGTTAAAAGATATGGCTGGAACACCCAGACGATTGCTGGTCGCGCGCATACCGTCGGATTTGTATTCTGAAGGCCAAAAAGTTACCCGCTACCTGCTGCTGCTTCTCATGCTCGCCGGCGTTGTACACAGCGTCGTGCTGCTGATTATTTTGGAAGAAAGCCTGTTATCGCGGGTGGAATCATTAAACCGCAAAATTACGCAGGTGACGGTCAGCGGAGATTTGTCGTTGAGGCTGGACTCGCACGGGAAAGATGAACTGAGCGCCCTTGCCGGCACGGTGAATGCCATGCTCACCGCCATTCAGAAGGCAAAATTTGAACTGCTGCAGGCGCAAGAATCATTGCGATTCCACGCTGAGCATGACTCGCTCACCGGGGTCCTGAACCGTCGCGCCATTCGCGATGTTCTGCGGCGAGAACTGGCCCGCTGCCGGCGCGAAAACCAAAGCTTAGGAATTATGCTGGCGGACGTGGACCACTTCAAGCGCATCAATGACCGCTACGGCCATGGCGCCGGGGATGCCGCGCTCCTCACCGTAGTGCAGCGCATCTCATCAAGCCTGCGGCCTTATGACTTGATCGGCCGCTACGGCGGAGAAGAATTCTTGGTCATAGCTCCGGGCTGCGATTTGGCTCTGACCCAGCGGCTGGCGGAACGTATACGCGAGGCGGTCAGTAGCGAGGGCGTGGAGCTCGGCAACGACAACATCCCTCTTACTGTAAGCGTCGGGATCACTCTCGGCACCGCGGACAGCGATCCGGAGTTCCTGGTCGCGGTTGCTGATTCCGCCATGTATCAGGCCAAGCGAAATGGCCGCAACCGGGTGGAGATCAGCATGGAGCTGCCCGACTCGGAAACATGGGAAGCGTCATTCAGTAATCACACCTAGCCGCTCTTGCCTATCCTCACTTAGGCCTGTGTAATGGATTGCTTCGGTCCGTTTCTTTTAAAGACCCCATCAGCTCATGACGCAACCTGAAAACCTGGTGTTCTGCGGGACTCCTCAATTTGCAGTTCCAACTCTTGAGAAGCTGGCCGAGGCTGGATTCAATGTGCGTCTGGTTCTCACTCAGCCCGACCGTCCCAAGGGTCGAGGCCTGGGCCTGGTTGCGTCTCCGGTGAAGCAAACCGCGCTGCGGCTGGGGCTGCCGGTATATCAGCCGGAGAAGATCAAACAGAATGAGGAGCTGCGGTCCAAGTTAGACGAGATTGCGCCGGCGGCGATCATCGTGGTGGGTTATGGGCGGATTATCCCGAGCTGGATGCTTCAGCTCCCGAAGCACGGAAACATTAATCTTCACGCGTCGTTGCTGCCAAAGTATCGCGGGGCCGCGCCAATTCAGTGGGCAATCGCTAACGGCGACAACGTCACCGGAGTCACAACCATGCGCATCGACGAAGGTCTTGATACCGGCGACATTCTGCAGCAAAAAGAATTGGCAATTCTGGATGAGGACACCGGCGAGACTCTCTCGCCGCGGCTGGCGGCCATTGGCGCGGAGCTGATGATCGACAGTCTGCGAGGGCTGGCCGAAGGAACCGTCAGCCCGCGACCACAAAAAGATGAAGAGGCAACACTCGCACCAATACTGACGAAAGAAGACGGTCGGATCGACTTCAGCCGCAGCGCGCGGGAAATATTCAACCGGCTGCGCGGATTCCAACCCTGGCCGGGAGCATTTACCACTTTTCGAGGCAAGACCCTCAACATCACCGCTGCAAAACCCAGTGAGGAAGAAGTCACTCAGGCGCAGCTTTTGGTAAAGGACAATCGCCTGTTTGTGGGCTCTGGGAACGCGACTGCGTTGGAATTGCTGGAAGTCCAACCTGAAGGCAAGAAACGCATTTCAGCCCGCGACTTCGTGCACGGGTACCGGCCGGAAACGGGGGAAAGGCTCGGAGAGTAGAGCTTTCGCATTACAGGTGAAGGGCCGAGTTACCCACAACCTAAGGGCCTGCTTCGGGAACTTTTCTATGCGAACGGTGCCTAATGTCACGAGAGGAACTGTTTATGCAGCCTCGGCCGCAGTGTGTTTTGGCATGACTCCTCGCATACGGCGCTTCGTTTTGGGATTTGTAATTGCAGTAGCCGTGCTCGGGGCGATGCTTTACGCCTTGACGCGCATTTACGTTGAATATCAAGCCCATCAGGCAATATCCCTGCTTGCCAAATCAGCCCGCCTGCAGATTGGTGATAGCGAGAGTTCCGTTCTTCCCCTGGTGGAACGATACAGTGGATTCAAGTGGATGCCAGAACCGTTATCGCCCAAAGAGGATTGGATAGAGAAGGACGAGTACGTGTACCAAAGGAATCTGCTGAGCGACTATAAGTACGAACTCGGAGTGAGTCCGTTTGGGACCGTCACTGGTCATCTGGGTCGATTGACTAAGCGCGTGCGGGCAGTTAGAAAATTCTTTCCCTCATGCCTACAGGTGGTATTGGGAATGCGTGACTGGGGGACGGTGGTTGAGCTGTCGATCAGACAGGGTCGCGTGCAATCGGTTTTGGCGATGACCCTCGTTGAAGGCCGAACTGAGTGGCTTGGTGATAAATGGGAACTTCGCGACGGAATGCCGCACCATGACATGAAACCGCGAACCTACGTTATAGGGACATCATTTCTGGAGATGGAAGACGGCGGTGGGATGATGATTGAGAACGTTGTCACACCAAGAGCATCGGTCGAACAAGTTCAAGCAGCCCGCAATTTCAACGCCTCATGTTTGACTAGCATCAGAGGTTGTACGGGGGTGTGCGACCTCGCGCCGCGTGCTCTCCAATATCTGAAGCAGCACCCTGAAGCAACTTGGAATATCACTCCTCCGAAGTGCCCCTGACTGAAACTTTATTTCCAGGCTGCGATAGGCGATTACAACAGTCATTCGGAATAACGCGGTTGCCCCATCCTTGTCGCGCTGTTTGCGACAGGGGGGGATTTTGATTTCCTTTTTGTGTCATCTGGATTAATCAGATTCAACATCCCCGCCCTGTCTCGCCAAGACCCGCGAGACAAGGACGGGGCACCCTCCGCTACTGACAATCGTCCTATCCTTCTAAAATGAACCTGCATGCCCGTCTCTCCCGCTCGCGCCGCCGCCTTCGAAATTCTGCTGCGCGTTGAGACAACTGCTGCTTACGCGTCTGAGCTGCTGCATGCTCCTCGTTTCGCAAAGCTCTCCCTGGCCGATCACGGATTGCTAACTGAACTTGTGATGGGCGTGCTGCGCTGGCGAGGCGTGTTGGACAGGCATATTGCGGAGCACTCGGCGCAACCTCTCGCAAAATTCGACTTGGAGGTTCTCACAGCGCTGCGTCTCGGCGCTTACCAGCTTTTATTTCTTGATCGCGTTTCGACTCATGCAGCGGTCAACGAAAGCGTCGAGCTGGTGAAGCAGGCCCGCAAACGTTCTGCCGCGGGAATGGTCAACGCAGTACTACGAAAAATCGACAAAGGTTCGCGTGACCGGAATGACTTGTCACATCCGGACTGGCTGGTCGAGCGCTGGACGCAAACGTACGGCTCAGGTGTGGCGCGCAAGATTTGTTATTACGACAACTCAGCACCGAAGCAGGTCATTCGCGTCTCTTCCATAACCCACCCTTCGAAAACCGCGAAGGGTGGGGCATCCTTAAGTGGGGAATCACGGGTTCTCGATCACGACACTCTTGGCGCAGACGGTGTTTGTCTTGAACCGGGAAAGCTCTTGGCGGCAGCCTTCGCTGTGACGTCAGGCGACATCAGGCAAACCAAAGCCTTCCGCGAGCGCCGGTTGATCATTCAGGACGAAGCCTCACAACTAGTCGCGCTATTAGTAGGCAAAGGCGACACAATTCTAGACTGCTGCGCAGCGCCTGGCGGCAAAACGCGAATTATCGCCGAGCAAAATCCTGACTCGATGGTCATCGCAATGGAACTGCATCCCCATCGCGCTGCGCTGCTTAAGAAACTGGTCGCCGCTGGCAACATTCGTGTGGTCGCAGCCGATGTCCGCAAGTTTCCGCTGAACGACCAATTCGACCGTGTTCTGGTGGACGCTCCATGTTCAGGGACCGGCACCCTGGGGCGAAATCCGGAAATCAAATGGCGGCTTAAGCCAGAGGACATTTCCCGCGTGCAGAGTTATCAAATCGAAATACTGTCAACTGCCATGGACCAGGTCGCGCCGAACGGAAGAGTAATCTACTCCACCTGTTCGCTCGAGCCTGAAGAAAATGAGACTGTCGTAGAAAAATCGCTTTCCGCGAACTCCGATTTCCGCCTAATCGACTGTCGCGGCGAACTAGAGCGCTTAAGAAACGATGAAGAACTTGTCTTTACCGACGTCGAATCGCTTTTAAGCGGTCCCTACCTTCGTACCATCCCCGGAGTTCACCCCACTGATGGCTTTTTTGCGGCAATTCTCGAACGAAAATAAAGCGGCTTTCCCCATACGAACCGTCCCCAATCGGCACCCGCAATTATTAGGAATCATAAGGTATTGCAAGCCGTTCTGAAATGAAAGCCAATTCACGTCCGATGTATTACACGAGACAACTATGTATCGCTCCCGAGCCACGAAGCAGGAAGCGGCTGTTGACCGCCGCTTCCGCAAGGCCAGAGCGCTTCGGATCCTGCGGCTCTCGGTCGATCATTGTCAGGAACTGGTTTTCCTTACCGATGCGTTCGGAGTGCTGCAGTACGTGAATCCGTCTTATGAGATTGTGACCGGGTACAGCGCGCGCGAGCTAATCGACAAGAACCTGACTTGGATCGCTTCCGCAGTTCCCAAGGGCGACTCCTGGGGCTCAATGTGCGAACGGGCGCTGCAGAAGGGAGTACTTCGGGGCGTGGGTGGGCTGCGCTGCAAACGCGGCTGCCCAGTGGAACTTGATCTCGCGGTCACTGTAGTACGTGATCCGCGAACCCACGTGGCGAGCCTGGCGTGGACGGGGACGGTTATAGCACAACCGCGTGACCTCAAAGCAGACGGACCCCACCAAATGGAATCGTTGGGTGTCTTTGTCGGCGGCATAGCTCACGATTTCAACAACCTGCTCATGGTAATTGGCTCCTATGCGGAGATGGGGCAAACGACCATCCCGGCGGAGCACGCGGCTCGCCGCCACATGCAGGAAATTCTAGCTGCGGTGCGGCGCGCCTCCGAGCTTACGCGTCGGCTGCTGATATTTGGACACCATCAGACCTCGGGGCAGCAACTGGTGTCACTCAACTGGATCGTTGAGGAGGCGGCTGGAATGTTCGCGCGCCTGGTAGAGGAAGATATCGAAATACGTGTTTCGCTAGGCAAGAACGTGGCATTGGTCCGGGCCGATCCCGGCCAGATCGAAGAGGTGCTGCTCAATCTGGTAGTCAATGCCAGCGACGCCATGCCAAATGGCGGCGAACTGATCATCGAAACCCAATTGGTGGGTCTGGACGGGGATTTTGCGCGGCAGCACATCGGTATTGTCCCCGGAGAACATGTGCTGCTGTCGGTCACAGACTCGGGACACGGAATACGCGCCGAGGAACTCGCCAGGATATTTGAACCTTTCTACACTACAAAAACCGACGGCAAGGGGACAGGGTTAGGGCTCGCCATTGTGCAGTCCATCGTGCAGGAGAATGGAGGCGTGATATGGGCAGCCAGTGAGCCCGAGGCGGGAACGTCGTTCAATATCTATCTGCCGGTTGCGGCGCCGCAGACGGAGAAAAAGACTTTTAGTTTGTCGCCCCAAGAGCTGCCGGCGCCACGTGGAAATGAAGCCCTGCTGGTGGTCGAGGATGTAGAGCCCCTGCGGCAGGCGACGGTAGAATTTCTATGCTCGCTGGGATACAGAGTTCGATCGGCAGCCAACGGGCTGGACGCGCTCAAGAATTTGCAAGATGATTCCGGACACTTCGCGCTGGTCATAGCAGACGTGGTTATGCCTCGAATGAGTGGACCAGAATTTGCCACCTTGGTTGCCGCCTTGCCATTGCCAAGCAAGGTGCTATTCATGTCCGGCTACGCTGAGAATGTGTTGCTGAGCAAAGGATTGCACGTCGAAGACAGAAATTTTCTGCAGAAACCCTTCTCGCTCAAATCACTGGCTATGAGGATTCGCGAGGTGCTGGATGAGCCGCTGCGGTCCCGCGCGCCTAACGTCGGGTTGCATGGAGTGTCGCAATAGAGGCGGTGCTGTAACCTTCGGGATGCTGCAACTTCCATTCCCAGGCGCTGCGGATAATGTCGTCCAAATTGGACTGACGCGGTTCCCAGTTCAATTCGCGCTGTAACTTTGCCGGACTGGCGCACAGCACACCTGGATCTCCCGCGCGGCGCGGAGATTGTCGAAATTCAATTGTCTTGCCGGTAACTCGCTCCGCCGCATGAATCACTTCGAGCACAGAGTAACCTTTGCCGCAGCCAATGTTATAGGTAGAGAAACCGGCCTTGCCCTGCACTCCGAGCGCAAGTAAGTGGGCCGCAGCTATATCGGTGACATGAACATAATCTCGGACGCACGTCCCATCCGGCGTCGGATAATCGTTGCCATAGATGTTGAAGTAGCTGCGCTCTCCTGACGCAACTTCCAACAACAGCGGGATAATGTGTGTCTCCGGAGTGTGGCACTCGCCCGCGTACTCGGTGGCGCCAGAAGCATTGAAATAGCGTAATGCCAATACCGTCCAGTCGTAAGCCGCGGCATACCATCGCAGGACGCGCTCCAGCATGAGCTTGGTTTCGCCGTAGGAATTCGCCGGATTCTTGAGCTGCTCTTCATCGATCGGAATAGTTTCCGCAGAGCCGTAGACCGCCGCTGAAGAGGAAAATACAAACTTGTTCACGCCGAACTGGCGGAGGGTTTCCAGAAGCGCAATTCCAGAGGCGACGTTCACGTCGAAGAAAACCCCGGGATTTGAAACCGACTCAGGAATCAGTGCTTTTGCTGCGAAGTGAAACACGGCATCGACGCGGTGTCGGCGAAGCACATTGGTCAGCCCGGTTCGGTCGCCATAGTCCAATTTATAAAGAACCGCGCCTTCCGGCACCGCCACCGCATGCCCGGTGGACAGATCATCTATAACAATCACCTCATGGCCGCGATCCAATAACTGCCTGCAGCAGACTGATCCGATATACCCTGCGCCGCCGGTAACCAGTATCCGTCCCACCTAGTAGGCCCCTTTTCCGCGGATAACTCTCAGCGGAGTCAGCAATAATAATTGAATATCCATCTTCAACGTCCAATGGGTGATATACGCGACATCCATGCGAACGCGTTCTTCATATGACACGTCCTGCCGCCCGTGCACTTGCCAATAGCCTGTTAGTCCCGGCTTTACAGTCATCAGCAATGACTTATATTCACCGTACCTCGCCAGTTCGGGCGCAGTAATCATTCTTGGTCCCACCAAGCTCATTTGCCCTGTTAGCACATTGAAAAGCTGAGGTAGTTCGTCCAAGCTGTACTTACGAAGGCACCGGCCCAGCTTGGTGATTCGTGGGTCGGATTTGAGTTTGAAATTTTGAGTATAAGCGTACTGTAGGTCGCGATCGCTTGCCAGGATGTGATCGGAATCGTACCGCATCGTGCGGAACTTGAACGCATCAAATTCACCGTGTAGGCCCAAGACTCGCCTGCGATGAACAACCGGCGAACCTTCTACCAAGAACACTAAGACGGCCACCGCAAGCATAACGGGAAACAACAATATAACTAGGACTAAAGAGCCTACGGCGTCACAGGCTCGCTTGACACCTCTTCGAGTCGCGCTCTCACATAGAGGCGACCTTTCTTGTTGGTAAGCGCCGCGGGTCACATTTCTGGGCAGGGTAACCATCGATGATTTCAGGCAGCAACCGATCCGTCGCTCACGACCCTGACGGAATTCGAAAGTTGATCCAGCAGTAAAACGAGTCGCGGCCCCCACACGTGGAGCGAATAGGATTGCTCAATGGTGCGGCGGGCGCTGCGTGAAAGGCGTTCTCGCAAAGAGTGGTCAGAGATCAACCGGCCTAGACCATTAACCCACTCGTCTGTCGAGTTCGCTAATAGTCCCGTGACATTGTGCTGAATCACGTCTGTCGCAATCCCGACCGGCGATGCGACTGTCGGGATTCCAGCAGCCATGTATTGAATTGCTTTGAACGCACATTTGCCGCGCGTCCATTCAGTATCGGGCATTGGCATCAAGCCGATGTCCAGAGAATGCAAATCGTGAAGCTCCCGCTCCAGATTGAATGAGAGATATCTGGCACGCGGAACATTCAACTTATGTTCTGGAGCTCCGACGAAGAGAAACTGCACTCGGTCCCCATGAACTTCTGCAACTTTGCGTAGCGCGGGCTCAATTATCGAGAGGTATCTCACCGTTGACCGGCTGCCCATCCAGCCAATAGTCAAAGGGCCGTGATTATAACGTCGCGGACTCTTATATTTAAATTGCCGGCAATCAACCACTGTAGGAATTATGCTGACATTTGGATTGAGCCGCTTGGCGTGCTCTGCCAGGACGCGGTTCCCGGCAATCACGTGCACGCAGCGGCGCATAACTTCATCGTACCCGTGGCCATACTTCGCGCGATAAAGCAGTGGATGGTTCAAGCTAGACACTTCGTCGTGTCCGTTATAGATGGCATCATCGAAGCTAAAGACAACCCTCGCGTGCATGCTTAGAATCCAGCGTTCCACGAGTGGCGAGAGGAACGGAAACGCCTCACGATGGATCACGATCAGATCGAACCGTTTGAGTGCTCTTACTCGGAGCAGCCTCCGCAGCGTGCAATATAAAGTCTGGGAAACTTTGGTCGCGAGCTGGCGTCGATTCTGCAGAGCCCGAAACAGGATGGGCGTAGCAAACGGCGCAATGGTGCAGCTGTAGCCCGCATTCTGTAAGTACTCCACGAATTGGTGTACTCGGTAACGACAGGACGCGTCCTCGATGGGATGGGCGGTTAAGAAGAGAACACTGGGCACGTCGGTGACTTCAATGACAGTTTTATAGTTCAGCTACTTAGTAATCGCTCGTAAGCTGCCAGACACTGCTGCAGCGGCTCTCCGCTCCACGCAAACTCCTCGCGGATTCGCCGCATCGCGTTGGATCCGAGTCTGACGCGGAGCTCAGCATCCTGTAGCAGTAACTCTAAGTTCGTGGCGAACGCTCTCTCATTACCCGGCTGTACCAGCACTCCGCTTTCGCCGCTTACGATGTAGTCGGGGTTTTGTCCGACTGCTGAGGTGATGACTGGCTTGCCCATCGTCATGTAGTCGACAATGCGGGCTGAACACTTCGCGTGATGCACTGGATTGTCCGGGTAAGGGAAGGCCGCCACGTCTGCTGCCCAAATCACCCGCAGAAAATCTTGGTAAGCAAGCCGCGGAAGAAAAGTGAGCTTTACGTAAGGATGGTTCGAAAAGAATTCCCTCACCTTGATCAGATCCGGCCCGTCGCCAACAAACACAATGGCGGCGTGATTCCTTTCCGCAACCGGAGCCGCAGCACGGCAAAAGAACCCAACGTCCTCGCCAGGTTCGAAGTGTCCGCTATAAAGAATAATCGAGGCATCAGGCAAGCCTAAGGCTCGCCGGGTTTCCGATGGGGACAACGACTGGGCCACCTTCCGTGTCTGTTCCTGGGATTCTCCCAAACCCGCGCAGTTCGGAACATAAAAAACGCCTGAGTCCGTGCGACGCAGGTCAGAAGCGCGTTGCTGCAACGTGCGGCTGGCGACGGTAACCACCGGGGTTGAGCGCATCAACCAGCGTTCTTGCCGGTCGATATATTCCTTCAGAATCCAAGAGTAGGGCTTCACGTCGTTCCAGCCGCCCCAGCCTTCCCAGTCATCGCAATCGAGGACAACTCCAGGCTTGCCTTTCAGTAGAAAATAAGTGCCTGCCGCCCCAGCGAAACCCTTGGGCTTAAAAATATGAATAATGTCGGGCTGAAATTGGGTAACCGCGCGCACTAAGTCAGTTAACACTCGCGGATAGGTCCACGAGCGCGACCCTGCTTGAAGGTTCCTGACATGCACGCCGTCTTGTACCCACTGCCGTCCAGAGTCCTCGACGTTGTCGTACGGAGGAAGGAAGATTGTAACGTCGTGGCCCTCCCGGATTAACTCTGCCGCCAGCGGATGCGCCCGCGCGCGTATCGTGCCTTTGGGACTGAAAGCGAATCCACCAATGAAAGCGATTCTCATGCAGCGTCGCTCTTTGGTGAGCCCGCCGAAGTGCCCCCAGAACATCGAATGTGGACTGCGGGATGCCCCCCGGTTTTTTTCGAAGCGATGACTTCGATCATGTCGCCCAAGCGCAAGATATCGGATACTTTCTGAAGCCACCCCGAAAAAACGCGCAAGGATCTGCTACCGAATAGCTGTCCCTGGAAAGACCTTCGTCCGGTATGACGATTAAGCCATATTTGGATGCTTCCTAATAAGCCGACATAGTCGGAGTTGAAAACTGTCTTCCGAATAACGAAACCATGCTGGTCGAGCATGCGCGTCAATGTTTCAACGGAGTAGCTGAACGTATGCACCGGCGCACAGAGGTGCCACCAATACTTCCTGAATAACCTGGCGTTTAGGCTCCCGATGTTTGGGACCGCTATAAGCAAGGTGCCATCCGGCTTCAAGAGCCTGAATATTTCATCGAGCGTTTCGTGCGGACAGCTCACATGTTCGAGGCAGTGACTGGCGCGAATGTAATCGAAATAACCAGCTGAAAGGGTCGCCTCTCGGAGAGACCCATGGATTATCTTCAGGCCTTTTGACCGGCCGAGCTCCGCCGCCGTCTTGTTCACATCTATTCCGAAGGACTCCCATCCATGTCGCGCCATCCGCGCTACGAAGCTGCCGCTTCCGCAACCAATGTCCAAGAACCGTCCTGGCTTATCGAATATGGGCTCTTTCGTCCCGTTCCAGTACCCTAGCAGTTGTTTTGTAAGTTGTTTCCATCTAGGAACCTCACGATCGTCTCGGTGCGCATAGTAGTCCTCTGGATACAAGGCCGTAAGTTCCTCGTCCGAATCCATCGGATTGAGAAATACAAGAGCGCAGCGTTTGCACCGTGCAACGTGATAAGAACCAGCGATTCCGTAATGCGGGTCCTGGGCAATGTAGAGCTCCGGTAAATCTGCGGCATCGCAAAGGGGACAACGATCGAGTAACCTGCTCATGCTTCAATTCGTTTGCTTACGAGCTACTATCAATGGAGTAGTCACAACAGATGCAGAGCATGCGCCAATCGGTGTCGGTCGGAACGGAGAAGCCCGTAGTTCCACAAGAGTGAGGCTCCACCCACACTTGATGCCGCAAATAATAAGAATTCGCCTGGACGCGACAATTCAACCACTGAGGAATAAAAAGGCAACAAAAGACAGAAGGGAACCGCGCATACCAGCGGACGTAACAGGCCGTCTTTCAGTAGCCGTCGCCGATCAATCGAAATCAGCGCCGTTCGAGGCATGTTATAGAAGAAGTGCAGCCCAACGCCGACAAATGCGCCGATCAAAGTCCCAATTGCAACCCCCACAGCCCCAATCAGGTAAGCCCCAGCGATGCTCGCGGCCAAGTTAGTAACTCCTTCGGCGAGCGGAGAGACAATGACTTTTTGTTGCTGACCTGTCCCTAAAAGCAGCGTCGAATAGGGGAGAGCGCAGAGTCGAATCACGTTCGCGATCAAAAGGACTTGCAAGATCAACGTACTGTGCTGAGCGTAATCTGCTCCGGCCCATTTGCGTATTACGAAGTGTCCCGCCACGATCAAGGGCAATGCCATTCCAAGAAGGATCAACATTCCATATCGAGTCGAAGAAACCAGCATAGTGCCCAGCCGCCTCGAATCCCCACGCGCAGCCAGCACCGCCGAGGCAGGAAGAAGAGCTGCAAAGATAGCGCCCAGAGCCTGGGCCAGGAAGTTCGTCAGAGTGGCGGCAACCGCATAATAAGCAGTTGATTTATAGTCAAAGATCCCAACGACGGTCAGATCCAGGCCGCTAATCATCAACATTGACACCATCCATATCGTGAGCGTGCCTGAGTAACCTGCGATCTGCCGAACGCAAGTTTTCGAAACCAGCAACAGCCGTATCCTAACCCGATCGGCCAAGGTGCGCAGCGCAACGTAGGCTCCCAGGTATGAGAGCAGGTTCGCCGCAGCCACCGCTGCTCCCATTGCTGCCAGTCCTTTATGGTGCAGCACTACCCCGACGACACATACCGCCATCGCCACCTTGTTCACAATTGCCATTACCGCAGGAACCTCATTTCGCTGCACGCCCGTGAAGTAAGCGTAAATTACCGAAACCGGCAGCCCAATCGCAAAGGACCCGCCCATGAAAAGCAATGCGATTTGTGCAGGGCCCCGGAGAGAACCGGGCATTTGTGGGAACATCTTAGGAAATTGCCAAATCAACACCGCAATTAGCGCGTACCCTAAGACTGCGGCGGACGTTAAGATTGCAAATGCTGTGCTTAAGATCCCATCCCGTTGGTCAGTGTCCCCTAACTCTTCCGAATGCGCGACAAAGCGTGCGACAGCGGTTTGCACACCGAAATCCAAATATCCTACATACAAAGTCACTTGCAGCAATAACGCCCACGCCCCGTAGGTGTCCTTCGGCAACATACGCACGAGAAAGGGCGGCAACGCCAGGGCGATTACTCCTGAGCCGGCTAGGCGTAGAAGGTTTGCAGACGCGTTCCTGACAACCTTTCGCTCCAGATCATCGGAAGGCTGCACCATTTCCATGGTGGAGGAAGGCATAAAAGTGCTTATCCGTTTACTGAACTGCGATATAGGCGTAGCCCTTCAACAAATGCCTTTTCCCTGAGCCAAAACCTCGACATGCCAGCTTTGGTTGATACCAGCTGCAAAAAGAGATGTATTTGATAAGCGGGAATATAGTACAGACCACGCCACGGTCCGAAGTGTTTCAGCATGAAGTACACACGGTTGCGCGTCGTATATCTCATCATAAAATCGGACGCCAGGCCGCCTGTCAGGCTGTGCGCCTTGTGCAATAGGGTCGCGGCAGGAAGATACATGAGCTTCAATCCCGCGCGCTTTGCCCTGTAACAAAAATCGGTGTCTTCCACATATGTGAAGTAGCGGTAATCCATCATTCCAATCCGTTCAAACACTTCTTTGCGGATCAATAAACAACAGGCCGGCGCGTGATCCACCAGGCGAGGCGTGTCGAATTGTCCGCGGTCTGCTTGACCGTAGCCGTAGTGAAAACCGGAGTAGGCCCGTCGCGGATCAATGCCTCCTCCTGCGCTCCAAATGGTTCGGTCATGATAAGAGAGAATCTTTGGAGCAACCATGTCACAGGAATACTCGTCCAGCCCTCGCACCAGATCCTCGAGCAGTGATGGTCCAAACTCGGTGTCATTGTTGATGAGTAAGACCAGTTCGCAGCCCTCGTTTAGTGCCTGCCTAATGCCCTGATTATTGGCCTCCGCAATCCCTAAGTTATTGCCATTAAAAATGAGTTGGATACGCGCGTCCTCGAAAGACGCAATCTGCTTGCAGGTGTCGTCGGATGAGGAGTTGTCGACTATGTAGGCGGTGAACGCGGAGTACGTCTGCTTCAACAAGCTGGTCAAGAACGCATTGATGACCTGACCGCTGTTATAAGTAACAGTCACCACTCCGATTGTCATATTGATTCTGTGTTTGAGCGAAGCGTGAGGTGCAGTGCTTTACTTTTGCGCCATCGCGAGAAGCTTGTCCCCAATGGGTACATGCATGAATATTCGATTGGCAAATCGTCTGAGGCGGCCTAAAGGTTTACGACTGCTAAACGCCGATTTGATGCTGTTATCGGCGCTCGTGCCGCGCCGTATCAGACGTTTCAAATTTGCCGCATACAGATCCTTGCTGCCTGTCACTACCTTAGTGAAGCCCGATTGTCTCAGCAGTCGCGAAATCGTTTCAGGTTGGAAATAGCTGACGTGTTCCTCTGGGCCGATGCCATAGGCGTTGGCACCGTAGAAGGTGACAAATAAACTTCCAAAGTTCGGCGTTGTCAAAAAGAGAGCTCCACCCGGTCGGAGAACTCGGTAGATCTCATCCACGAGTGCGCAAGGATCCGGTAGGTGCTCTATAACGTCCATCAAGGTAACCACGTCGAATGAGTCGCTATTGAAATTGGCTTGGTGCAAAGTCCCGGGGTAGACCCCGCAGCCACTGTGGTCTTCCGCGTACTTGGCTGCAAATGGCGATGTCTCAACTCCGGTTGCCTCCCATCCTGCGGCCTTCGCCTCCTGCAGCATGAAACCTAGCGCGCAACCTACATCCAGAAGCTTGGGGCGAAGTGGAAGCGGAAAGTACTTCTGAATCATTTGCAGGTGGGCGCGTCGTTCGGCCAAGCTGTTTCCCCAATTAGCCTCGTGAAGCGGCAGGTACTCGCTCAGAAAATACTCTTTCGTTTCGTTTTCCCCATGAAAATTCCCTAAAGGGCTTACAAAGCGGAGCCGGCAACTTTTACATTTCCGGATAGTTTGAAACACTGGCACGGAGTCCCTAGAGTTGCACAAAGGACATGGACGTAATTCCGCTGTATTGAGAGAACTCGAGATCGCGAGATGGTGCATTGCAGGAATAAGGTCGCCTATATGGCGGGGACAGGGCACTCGTTAACAGGAGACTCTTTAGCAGCGATTCTGGCGACTACTTCGCTGAGTCCTACGAACAGCCATAACAGATAACTTGTGTGTGGACCAAATAGAGGCGAGTCATCCGAGAACCACCCAATGAGGTTTGTGCTTAGTGCAAACGCCAAAGCCCAAGGCAAAAGCCTCGCGCGCAAATCACTCCTCATAAGCCTTAAATTGCTGCGAAGGCTTCCAACCATAACCGCGAGTACGGTGATCAAGCCAGCAAGTCCGGTATTTGCCATAAGAAACAAATACGTTTCGTGTGGCGTACCGCCTTGCGACTGACGTCCTCGCACGAAGTCAAAATCGACAGAAAAAAACTCAAAGTTACCAATACCGACGCCGATTAGAGGATGTGACCGCCAGGTTTCTAGCGCCAACTTCCAGCCGTATAAGCGAGTGGCCGCGTCCCAGGCGAGACTGCCAATTGCTGTGCCACTGGCCTTGGCCTCCATCACGGGCCGAAGCGGTCCGAAAGCTAAGAAGACCGTCATCAGACAAAGTATCAAAACCGAAACCAGGAAAATCTTCCAACGCCGTCTACCTCCGAATGCCATTGCGAACAATAGGAAAGTGGCCGCCAGCGCCAGCCAGGCGCCAAACGTGAATGTCAGGATCAGTCCTGTAAACATTGCAAGCGTTATTGCGAACCATTTCGAGCCCAGCCGTTTTCGTCCTTCTGTTAGCCAGAGCATGGCGCCGATTGGAAGACACATATTGAAGTAATGACCAAGTTCCATTTCGGAAGTCAGGACAGAGATGATGCGGTTCCGCCATTCCCAGAAGTCCTCGCGGTAGTGCGCCAGGCTTGTATCCAACCGAGGATTCACGATCCAAAACAGTGCGCCGTAGTCCTGAATGGCCCACTGGTAAAACCCATAACAGGCCACCAGAAAGGTAGACACTGTTAGCACCTTAAGCACTTGAATGACTTTGTCCCTGCTATCCACCAGATTTAAGCAAAGATAGACGAGTCCGAGGTTAGAGCCGAAGCGCACGCATTCTTTCAGCGTGAAGGGAAAATCGTGAGCGCGAAACAGCGAGAGAAGAAGTAAGCCCGCCAGGATTAGAAACCACTTGTTAAATCTGCTTCCTATGAATTGTGGCCGTTCGTTACGAGTAAGCAGGAATGGTATCCACGCGAATATTTTCAGCAGTTCGGCGGCAACGGGGACGGGGCCGATTTTGAAAATGAAGTTGAAGGGAATCAGAAATACCATGAACAGCAGCAACTCGTAAGGCCGAGAAGCGAAGTACAAACAAAGCGGTACGCCCAAGAGCACGATCAGTGGAAGAGGAGTGTAAAAAAGCGAAATCGCCAAAGCTGCAGCCAGCATAGCGACGGCGACCGCCATCGCGTTGTTCTCACTTCTAGCTGTCAACAGGTACGACATGGGGAAATAATCGAGGAGGGAAGGAGGGATTTGAATCTAGTTGTTCTACGCCGCTTTTCCGCTGGAGCCGTTTTTGCCGCCGAACCTACTCCAAATCTCTTGTAGCCTGACTTTCGATTTGGAGTTGCCGGAAGCCATTTGTGCCCAGATTTCAGTAGCCAGTTTTTTCTCCGCAGATTGGTTTTGCTTCCACGCTTCACCACCTATTACCACGGCTGAAGCAAGCAAGAACGCAAAAAGTGTTCCGACTATCACGATGACTGTGCGCGGAGGGAAGGACTTTCTTTCCGGCAGCAGCGGCGCGTCCAGCACATTCACCGTCGGAATCTCTTTGGCCTCCTGGACCTTGGCCAATTCATATTCCTGGGTCAGCAGTTCGTAAATCGTCTCCTGCATCTTGGCTTCGCGATAGAGGTTTGCCCACTGCACGCCTACCAGTGGCAGTTTGCGGATGGAAGGCATCTCCCCGACGATATCGGAGCCGGACGAGGTGAGGTCGGCTTTGTTGCCGCTCATAGCCTCGATCTGCTGCTTGAGGGCGCCAATACGCGCTCGCAGGCTGCGCACGCGGATGTTGCTATCGGTGTAAATCTGCTGCAATCCCTCGAGCTCTGATTGCGCCGCAACGTACTGACCCTGGAGGGTGGCCTCACTTTCCACCATGGCCTTACTTTGCGACGGAACGTCCAGAGTGCCGTTCTTGCTGGCGAACTGGCTGAACTGTTCGGCAGCCACGCCCAGGTTCTGCTTTACTGTTTTCAGCCGCTGCTCCAAGAACATGCGTTCACGCCGAGCCGAGGAAGTCGAAACTCGCGATACCAGTCCATTCAGGGCCTCGACATAAGCCTGAGCCATTTGCTGGGCACGGCGAGGATCACGGTCGGTCACTTGGATCGTAATCACGCCGCTCTTGCGGTCTTCTTTTATGTCGGTATGTTTTGCGAGGTCTTTTCGCGCGTCCTGCCAATAACGGTCCCAGTAGACTTTTCGTAGATTGAACTTCGTAATCAGATCGTCCTGGACCGTGTCCCCTTCGAGCATGTCCACGAACAGCGCCCCCGATGTTTTCAGTCCCAGCAGATCGCCCGCCACCCCTCCCAAGCTGCCGCCCAACGCTGCGCTCATGCTACCGCCAGTGCCACCTCCGGCTCTGCCCGCGAGTGCCGCGAGCGCGGCCAATCCCGATCCCGACTGCTGGTCTGGAGGCATGAGCCTGGTCGCCGATTGATAACGCGGCGGAATTAGAAACGACACCACTACAGTCAGAAGCAACGCGAACAGCATTGTCTTGCGTAGGAATCGCCGCCGGCTCCATAACAGGCGCGTCCAGGCAATCCGCCTGGGCACCTCCCCTCGAGACGAAATCAGATCTATGTCGCCAGGCAAAGGCTCAATATCGGAGGGGCTCTCAATGAGATGGACCGGTTTGTTATTTTTTGGAGTCAAGCAATGAGGCTCTTGCGGATGGAGATGTTCAACGGCGGATTCAGCTCTGCTACACCACAGCTTCGCTCCCTCACTTACGACGGCCTTTGTGAGCTAACCGTAAACGGATCAGCGGTTTGCCTTGCGGAAATCAGGACAAGTCGGGTACCTACACCTCTCGACCGCCGCAGATTCGCAGAGTCACTTTGGATGGTCCGATGCTTTAGGTCGTTGTCCGGAGTCGCTGAACCAGAGTAGCCGCATTTACCGAATGAATGGCAAACAAGAATTGAGGCACTGATACCTCAGTTTCTTGACGCCGATAATACTCGGCTATGTGAAGTCCATACAGGGCACTCTGTAGGTTTTTCCGGGCAGCTTGTGAATAAGCTGTTGAAACTGTGCAACTTGCGGTCAGAGTTGCTCAACTTGAGCTCTAAGTTCGGAGGCGATGTGCGGCGGATCGGCTTCGGGAGGAAATTTAACCGGGGCGCCAATTCTCACTTTGATGTCATAAGGACGAGCCATCCTCTTGCCGGCTTTCTTCACCTCGAACAATCCGTCGATGCGCATAGGAATGACGGGAATGTTCAGATTATTTACCAGCAGGCCGACACCCGATCGAAACGGCCGCATGTTGCCGTCGGTTGTGTGGTGGCCTTCGGGAAAGACCAGAATGCTGTACCCGCGATCGACCGATTCCCCGGCAAAGGCAAAGCTGTCACGGAACCCTGCTTCGCGGGGTAGTGGAAAAAGATTCAGCAGAGACACTCCCAGAAACCATTCGACACGGTCAAAAATGCGCGCAAACACATTGCGGGAAACGGGTGGAGTGCGCAACGCCTCAAGCGCTTCTCCTCCGGCGGCGGTCGCAAGTTTGTGCCGGATGCGCGCTGGAAGGGCAGCTAGGAGGAAGCCTACGTCCACGTCTCCAATATGGTTGCAGACCACCAGCACAGGGCCCTTCACGCCACGCAATTTTTCGCGTCCAATAATTCGCGGCCAACCCAGCACAAAAACTGATGGAAGCAACAGCGCGTAATGTACAAGGAAGCGAATCCATGTCACCGGCCAGCGCTGCACCCACGCCGGATAGTGATAGACCGCTCGCGGCGGAGTGTCACCCTTCAGCATCCGTTCCAGATCGCCCACTGTATTCACGGCCGAGAAACGAGTTTCGCTCAAGTCCACTTGATAACGATCTTCAAGGGCGCTGAGCAACTCCACTCGCTCGAGCGAGCTTAGGTTGAGGTCAGAATCGAGCCGCGCGCCTTCTGTAAGATTTCCCGCCGAACGTTTCGTAATTTGCGAAACTAATTTCGCCAAGGGACCGTCTCCGGCCGCGGTACTCATTCCGTTTCCGCTGATGATTTTCTGCGTCGCTTGCGCAATTTCTGCCCGACGCGGTTTTTGAGTCGAGGTACGGGGGAAATCTTCGTCCGGCCAAACGATCCAGCGATGAATACGCTGATACTCGGCGAGCGACTGATTCGCTCGGTCGATAATTGCCGTCGCATTTTCTTGCCCACTTCGCAAAATCAAAACGGCACACGGCTCCGCATTTCCATTCTGCGCAAGTGGGACGACAACACTATCTTTAATTTCGCGCTGGCTTTTCAGCGCATATTCCAGATCTTCCGGATAGACGTTCATCCCCGCCGGTGTGACAATCACATCCTTCTTGCGGCCTTTGAAAAACAGGTTGCCCTCGGAGTCGAGCTGGCCGATGTCCCCGGTGTGGTACCAGCCTTCGCCGGATGACACGGAGGTCAACTCTCCAGCTCTCCAGTAGCCCGACGCGACCCCGCTGCCGCGCACCAGAATTTCTCCGTCCGGCGCCAGCTTCAACTCGCGTCCCTCGAGCACTTTGCCGATGGATCCGCGCCCTACTTTGAAAGGATGATTCACGCTGATGACGGAAGTGGTCTCAGTCAAACCGTAACCTTGAATGACTGCAAAACCCAGCCGCGCCCAGAATTCCTCAGTGTCGCGGTCGAGAGCAGCGCCGCCGCAAATGAATGCCCAAAACTTCCATCCCATCTGGCGATGGATGCGGCGGAATATCCACCAGCGGAGCAGAAAGTGTTTACCTTCGGCGGCTGCATACTGCTTGCGAAATTTATCCAGCTGGCCGGAATCTCCCAGATCGCGCTCTATCTTTTCTTTTAGTGATTGCAGCATGCGCGGGACTGCCACCAGCACCGAGATCCGCTCGCGGCGGAGAGTGTGGAGGATGTCGCCTGGCTTAAGGGTTTCTTGAAAGAAAACCGTTCCGCGCAACAGCGGGGGCATATACATACCGAGGAATTGCCCAAAAACGTGACTGAGCGGAAGCAAATTCAAAAACCGTAGGGGATGCACCAAGCGTGCATATTTGAGATAAGGCCTGATCTGCGCTTCGAGCGGAGCGACGTTCCCCAGCACATTGCCGTGCGTAATCACGACGCCCTTAGGTTCGGCGGTCGTGCCGGAGGTGAATACAAGTTGTAGCGGGTCTTCGGGACTGATCATCTCTGGATCAAGCGCATGCGAGGAGCGGGATTGAAGCGAGGTGCGGAGCTCTTCAAAAAACAGCGTGGGCAGTCCGGGCTGGGCGTGATCCCGAGAGCAAACCAGCAGGCGGGCCTGGACTTGCTGAAAGACGCGGACCGCAAAATCGGGAGACGCAGCGTCGTCCATGGGGACGGCAATCACGCCGCGATTTGCACAGCCAAAGAAGGCTGCAACCCATGCGGCTGAGTTCGGGCCCCAAATCACGACCCGATCGCCTTTGCGGATTCCACGCGCCGAAAGCTCGCGCGCAAACCGGAACGACAGTGCCGCTACCTCGCCATAGGTGGAGCGAACCAGTCGATATCCCACGCGCTCGGCATAGGCCTGTTCTTTCCCAAGCCGCTGGAAGTCTGCCAGATAATCGGCGACGCTCGCGCGCATGATGTAAGCGTACTGCATTCATGCAACTGGGGTGGGTGGTCGCAGTTTCTTGAAGTGCGCAAAATGTAGTGTGTTTTCGGTAGTGGGTCAGTTTCCGAGCAGCTCGTCAACCGGTACTCAACTCGGAGAACTCCCGGTGTGCGCGGTCGAGAAGGGATCGATTGGTGCGGACTTGAGTCCATGCAAGGCCGAAGCAGAGCAGGAAAAAAGCACCATCGAAAGGCGTGAATCCTTTCCTGTCCTGCGTATTCCACCATGCGGGTAGGTGTGGACGGACCGCCAGCATCGCGGTTTGAACGACAAACAATGCAAGGAGAAAGCCAACGTGACGCCAAAGAAGGCGCGGAATCTGCGGCTTGACAGCAGGGCACGTGAACTTGAAGGGCGGGACATCCGGGCCGGAGATTCCACCGCCCGTTCTTGCAAACGTAAAGAACACTTCAAAAAGCGTGTAGGTGATGATCGACGCAGCCTGCAGCCCCCAGGGTCTGCCTGCAAGGAGAAGAAAAAGGGGCAAGCTACCCACGATCAGGCACAGGAAAATCGTTGTCAGCACAATGAAGCGTGGATTCGAGAGGGATACATCCCTGCAAGGATCAGAGAATGGCCACTGCGCCATCAAATCCGGCTGCGGCTCGAATGAAACAATCCGATGGAGCGGAATGGTGCGATGATTCCGACGGCCGTTCCGAAGGGCGCGATCCGGAGAGATCACTTTTACAGAGAGTCGATCTCCCTCTTCGTTCAACCCGACAACTTCTGCAGTAACCGTCTCGCCGCTCTCAAGCTTGAGGACACCGACCGCGCCCACATCTGCTTTACCAAGCCAATCCGGAGCAAAGTGTCGCCTTGCGTCGTCGGACGTGAGATCGCGCCGTGCAAGTTCCCTGTCGAGCACCTTCTCGGCTTCCCCTGTGAAACCGCCTTGCGCCCTAAGCTTCAAGAGTTCCTCGTCGCTGAGGAACCTATAGTGTTCGTCGAGCTCTTTTATGTCGGGCATGGAGTTGACCCCGATTATAGAGCTTGCCGAATTTTTGTCTGCTTGTTCGGAGGTTCCGAGTGGTTGGTCGGCTATTCGGAAACTGACCCACTACCGTGCTCCCAGGGTACTTGCGGTCTGCTCAGTTTTGGCCTAAAATTCAGCCGTTCCCAAAGTCTCAGGTGTAGCCCAGCCGACAGATTCATTCGCGGGTCTCCCCCGCGCGGAAGGATCGTCGATGAGTTTTGTAGCGTGGAAAATTTTGCGAAGGCTGCCCAGGTCTCTGCTCAGGGTCGGCGTGGTCTTTTTGTTAGTGTCAGCCGCGCGCGCTTAGTTTTCCCTGATTCAACTTTTGCCAGTCTGCCCCGACATTTCGCGGGTGACACGGGGCCCCAGCTTCAGCTTTGCTTTGTCTTTCTTTCTTACTTCCTGTAAAACGTTCGTTTGAACGTACCAGCCGCAGTCACTGCCGTGATCACCGGGGCGAGCATGGGCTATTGCACCCTGTGCATGTGGGCGGCGGCGCGTTATGCTTCGCAGTCCAAGGACTGCCCTGAGCGAGTTGCAGATCTGCCGCCGGTTTCTATCCTGAAGCCGCTCAAGGGGACCGACCCCGAGATGTATGAGAGTTTCCGTTCGCATTGTCTTCAGGATTATGCCGGCTATGAGATTCTGTTAGGGATCAGCGACGCGAAAGACCCCGCGGTCGAGCTGGTTGAAGAGTTGAAACGCGAGTTTCCGCATTGCGCAATCAAGCTAGTGCGATGCGAAAAAAATCTTGGCGTCAACGGAAAAGTCAGCAGCCTGGCTCAACTGGTGAAGGCGGCAAAGTACGACATGCTGTTGGTAAATGACAGTGACATTCGCGTTACGCCAGATTACCTCCGGACCGTGATCACCGAATTGCAGGCCGCTGGCACGGGCCTGGTGACTTGCCTCTATCGCGGCGTGCCGGCGAACACGATTGCCTCGCGGCTGGAATCGCTGGGTATCAGCACAGATTTCGCGCCCGGTGTGTTGGCAGCAATGCAGATCGAAGGCGGGCTGCACTTCGGATTGGGATCAACGCTCGCCTTTCGTCGCCGGGAACTGGACGCCATCGGCGGATTCGAAGCGATCATGGATTATCTGGCTGACGATTATGAATTAGGAAAACGAATTGCCGAGCAGGGGTTGAGTGTGTTGCTCTCGAGGTCGATCGTGCAAACATTCCTCCCGGCCTACGGCTTCTCTGGATTCTTCTCGCATCAACTGCGCTGGGCGCGCACCATCCGGGCTTCACGCCCAGGCGGGTATGCTGGACTACTGCTTACCTACACACTGCCATGGTCAATTCTCTGCCTTGTGCTTGCGCGCGGCGCCAGGTGGGCTTGGGCGCTGTTTATTGCAGCCGCGCTGTTGCGAATGACTATGGCATTGGTAAGCGGAATCTTCGTTCTGCGAGATAGAGAAGTCGTGCGCTCGCTGTGGCTGCTGCCGATCCGCGATCTTCTCGCCCCGCTGGTCTGGTTGGGAGGAATGTTTGGGCGCAAGATCGTTTGGCGCGGCCAGAAATTTGAATTGGAAAATGGAAAGCTGAAGCGGACCGGGTGACTCAAACCCCGGTAGGCACCGGTGAAGCCGCCGCCTTGCGCGTTTGCGCAACGATTTTCCCGTCTTCAGTGAAGCGATAGATTTCTCCCCGCCAATAGAAAGTATGGCTGAGAAAACTGGCGATCCACACGCCGAAGCCCTGCAAATCGCGCAAGGGATAAAGCCAACAAAATCTCAATGCTCGTTGGTCGTTCAGTAGCCACCAGCCGACCACCACCGATTGAATTACTCGATTTGCAAAAGCGGCGGCAAGAAACCACAATCCAAGGCCCCATTCATCCAGCGCACCTGCTGCAATCAATCCCAGCAATCCAAACGGCATCGCGAATGTCAGGCCGCTGCCAATATGTCCCCAGGGACGCGAGTGGCGCGTGCTCTTCATCCAGCGCAACTGGTCGCCGAGCGTTCTGAGAAAAGAACGCGGCGTTAGCACATGATGAATGAAGTAATGCGAAAAAATGACTTTGTATCCCGCCGCCCAGATTTTATTGCCGAGAACGTAATCGTCGGAGTAGTAATCCGCCGTCGTTTTAATTCCGCCGATGGCATCCAGCGAATCGCGGCGGAGCGCGACCGCCGGGCCAAGCGCAAACCGTATTCCTTCGAGCATGTCGGCTGTAACTACGCCCGAGGGCATCTCGACGGACATCCCCAGAGCCTCGAGAAACGACCAGAAATCCGCCGCCGGATCGCCACGATAAAGACAAGTCACCAGACCCAGTTTCCGGTCGAACAGCGGCGGAATAACGTTGCGCAGAAAGTCGCGATCCACGCGCACGTCGCTGTCGGAGATCACAAAAAATTCGTTTCGTGACAGTGGGACCATCTTGTCCAGGGTGAAAACCTTGGCATTTGGCCACTCCGGAGGCCCCGAAATCACGATGCGACTTTTTACCTGCGGATACCGGAGGCGGATCTTCTCTGCGAGCAGGATCGCCGGATCACTCTCGCTGCGAGCACCAATGATGATTTCGTAATCGGGATAGTCCTGTTGAAAAAAGCTTTCGAGATTTTGTTCCAGCCTTTCTTCCATGCCATGGACCGGCTTGAAGATTGTTACCGCCGGAAGCTGATCTGAGGGAAATGACAGCACTTCGCGGAGTACAGACCGGGAGCGCTTTTTGAACCGGATGGCTGCGACGATTGCCAGAAACAAAAAAACAAAGGAACTCACTAATCCGAATGAGGCGAGTCCGAGCAGCGCACGCCAGAGGAGTACTTCAATGTTCATGGTCATTGGCTAGGCGCTCTGAATATCCGTGCGGGAGAAATCGGTGCCGGCATAAAGCAGAGGTAGTCCACTTACTGACGCCAGCGCATAAGACATGCAGTCTCCGAAATTAAGATCGGCAGCATGGCGACCCTTCCCAAAACGTAAGTATGCTGCGACCGCCGCCTCGTAATGCTGTTGGGTGAAATCGACAATCTCCGCGTTCATTCGGTAAAGAAGGCCTGCGAGCATCGGCCTGGCGTCGCGCCCAAAACGCCGCGACAGAACGATTGCGGACTCCAAAGCCGTTGGCGCGCCCACAAACAGAACCTCCGCGCGATCTAGTTTCTCGACTAGCACTTGGTATCCAGCTTCTTTGAGCAGGATGGAAACTAAGACGGAAGAATCCACAATCATTCCGGATACCCATCGGTGCCTATTCCAAGAATTTCTTCGCGTTCGCGCTTGGTCATTTTCTTGCCGCGAATGTTAGCGGGAATATGCGGCCACACTTCGCGTTCCAGGTAGTCCTTTATTTGGTTGATCCTGCCGCTGGTTCGTGTAGTAGTCAATGCGAGGCGCTTCTTGCGATCTTCCAAAGCGCGGCGGATCGCCTCGGTTTTCGTCTCCCCCGTAATTCGAGCCACCTCAGTTGCTAGTCGCTCGACCCGGGCATTCTTGATGTTAAGCGCCATAAGGTACCTTTACACCATTATTATACCATTACACCTATTCAGAAGGCCCCAACTCCCGATTCGTAAAGATCGACTTCCCGCCGCTGCGCGCGAGGAAATAATGCGGCAATCCAGCGAGTTCTTTGGGCAAGTCCTGGTCTGTCCACATGAAAACCGTAGTGGAACTGGTCCACAACTGCGCGAACGTGGCCGGAGTCTCGAATACTCGGGGCGCGTCGGGAAATTTAACGCCGTACCATAGATTTCCGCTCGGCTCATGTAACACCCGAAGCCGCGTTCCCAGATAAAAGTTCAGAGTCGACGCCTCATGATATTGCCCGTCAACCACAACCACGTCCCCAGGCTGATAGTGCTTTTGAATCGCCAGCGCCAGCTGCTTCGACGAAAGCACCGGAGAAAACGTAACGAATGCCGCATGGACACACGTGAGCAGAGCTACCATCATGGCGGCAAGCACCATGTTTCCATATTGCGGCTTGCGCCGGTAGCGAAACCGCAAATTGGCGCCCGCGCCGATCAACAACGACGTGATGGCCCCGACTAATTCCGGACGAAACATTCCCAGCGCTTCCGGCGTCAGGTCCAGAAAATGTCCAAGTGAGAAGTCATAGTCCTGAGGATTTTTCTTCAACAGATCGGCAAGGTCTGCGCCCGGTGCCGGTGACTTAGACGAAATGAACATCGCGATTCCGACAATAGAGCCCGCCGCCACCATCGCGAAAAGCACCCACGAAGAAATTTTGGCTGATCTGGACTCGGTTTCCGGAGAAGCGGCTTCTTTCGCCAGCCATCCTCCAACCAGCAGCGCCATCGCGGGAACAGCCGGAATGGTGTAATACTCCTGCCGCGTTGAAAAAGTAAAAAAGCCAACTTCGACCAATGCCCAGATTGCGAAGAAGAGATTTGCTCGCTGGCTGCGGCTCAGATGTGCATGCCACTCACGCAGCCGCATTGGAACTTGTTTCACAGCTTGCGGTAGGAAGACCATCCACGGCGCGAGCCACAGGATGGTCAATCCCCAGAAAATTAGCAGCGGGACGGTATCGTATCCGGGGGGCACCCGCTTTCCCAGATACCGCATAAACTGCTCGTTCACAAAATAGAACCAGAGAAAGCCTTTGACCGCCCCCTGGCTCGGATTCCCCAAGGCCGCAAGGATATGCCAGGGAGCAGCGATGCCAAGAAACACCAGCGTGCTCGAGAGCGGTCGCATCTTCAGAAGGTGCCGCAGATTACGCGTGAGCAACAGGTATATGAAGACAGACGCAAGCGGAAGCACCAGTCCAATCAGGCTCTTGGTGAGCACGTTCAGTGCACAGGTCGCCGCGAAGCCCCAGCACACCCAGCGCGATGGTTTCTCCTGTTCGAGCGAAAGCAAAAAGAAGTAAGCGCTTAAGGCCAGCCACAGACCCACCGCGATATCTGGGATTTGAAATCGCGTGAAAATATACGGCCCAAGCGCGGTCGATAAAACTACCGCCGAATAAAGTCCGCCGCGTTCGCCATAGGCATGCTTCCCCAGCGCGTAGGTGACTAACAGCAGCGCCAGAACGCACAACATCAGCGGAAGCCGCGTGCTCCAGTCATGTACGCCAAAAACCTCGTAGCTGGCAGCCACAGCCCAATACATCAATGGCGCTTTTTCCAGGTACCGGATTCCGTCGGTGTAAAGCGTCACCCAGTCATGGCGAAGCACCATTTCACGAGCGGCTTCTGCATGAATGGTGTCAACATCGTCGAGCAGCGGGGGAGTGAAGATTCCTGCCAGGTAAATCGCGCTCCACAAAAGAAGAATGATGGCCAAAGAAAAGTGACGCAGGCGCGCGTCGCCGCCGGATGCGGCAAGATAAGGCTCATTTGCGCCAACATCCCGGCCGGAAACTGAAGTGCCCATGCTGCAGAAATTATACGGGAGCAGTTTAGCGATTTTGCCGCACGCAAAGCAGAAGAAATCACCCGCGAACCGCGAACCTTCATTTGAATGCCGACGAAATCAATTGTGATCCCTGCCTGTTAAAATCAGTATTCACGCCTCCATCATGGATTCCCAGCACATCCGCAACTTTGCGATCATCGCGCATATCGACCATGGCAAATCCACGCTGGCCGACCGGTTGCTGGAGCTGACCGGCTCGCTCACCGCGCGTGAGATGCAAGCGCAGGTACTCGACTCGATGGACCTGGAGCGGGAGCGCGGCATCACCATCAAGGCCCACGCTGTTCGCATGGCATACATCGGGCGTGACGGCGAGACCTATCAGCTGAACTTGATCGACACTCCCGGGCACGTGGATTTTTCCTACGAGGTTTCGCGGTCGCTGGCGGCCTGCGAAGGCGCGCTGCTAATCGTCGATGCATCCCAGGGCGTGGAAGCGCAGACGCTGGCAAATTCTTATCTGGCGATCAATCATGGACTTGAAATCATTCCGGTCATCAACAAGATTGACCTACCCAGCGCCGACGTTGCACGTACCAAAGAAATGATCGAAGGCGCAGTAGGACTAGACGCGTCTGATGCCCTGCTCATCAGCGCCAAGACCGGTGAAGGCGTGCCCGATGTGCTCGAGGCCATCGTCAAGCGCATTCATCCCCCGAAGGGGGACCCCGATCAAGCACTACGCGCGTTGCTGTTTGACTCCTGGTTCGACCCGTATCGGGGCGTTATCGTGCTGGTGCGGGTTTTTGAAGGCACGATGCGCAAGGGGCAGAAAATTCGCTTCTGGTGGAACAAGCGCGTGTTCGATGTGGAAGCGCTAGGGGTGCTCACCCCCAAGCCGGTCGAAATTGGCGAGCTGCGCGCGGGCGAAGTCGGCTTCCTGATTGCCAATATCAAAAATGTCGCCGACACCAAAATCGGCGACACCATCGTTGACGACACGAATCCCGCGATCGAGCCGCTACCCGGTTTTGAAGACATCAAGCCCATGGTCTTTGCCGGCCTCTATACCGTGGACGCGCACGAGCACACGCAACTGCGCGAGGCGCTGGAAAAACTTCGGCTGAACGATTCGTCATTTTTCTTTGAACCGGAAAGCTCGGTGGCGCTCGGCTTCGGCTTCCGCTGCGGCTTTCTTGGCCTGCTGCACATGGAGATCATTCAGGAACGGCTGGAACGCGAGTTCAATCTTGAGCTGATCACCACCGCTCCCGGTGTGCGTTACCAGATCACCAAGACCGACGGCGAGAAAATTGAAGTCGACAATCCTTCACGCTGGCCGGATCCCAGCGAGATCGACAAAATCGATGAGCCGGTGATTCTCGCCACTATTCTTACCAACGAAGAATATGTCGGCGGAATTCTGGCGCTGGTCGAAGAAAAGCGTGGCAAGCAGAAAAGCTTCGAATACGTGACTTCCAATCGCGTCATGCTGCAATACGAGTTGCCGCTGAACGAAATCGTGCTCGACTTTTACGACCGGTTGAAGTCGGTTTCCCGTGGATACGCCTCGCTCGACTATCACCTTGCAGGACACTGGGAGTCGCCCATGGTAAAGCTCGACATTCTGGTGGCGGGCGATCCGGTGGACGCGCTCTCCATCATTGTGCATCGCGACTTTGCCTACGAACGCGGCAAGGCCCTGGTCTCAAAGATGCGCGAACTGATTCCTCGACAGATGTTTGAGGTCCCCATTCAGGCTTCTATCGGCGCCAAAATCATAGCCCGCGAGACGGTCCATGCCATCCGCAAAAATGTGCTCGCCAAGTGCTACGGCGGAGACATCTCCCGCAAACGTAAGCTGCTCGAAAAGCAAAAGGAAGGCAAAAAACGCATGAAGCGCATTGGGCGGGTAGATATTCCGCAAGAGGCGTTCCTGGCAGTGTTGAAGGTGGGTGAGGGGGAATAAGGAAACCCTGCAGCATTACAGCTTCGCGACCTCTACTTCAGTGACGAAAGTGCTCTGCCGTTGCGAACGCCCGACGCGATAACATAGGTTCAGCTTGCCGTCTTCGAAGCAAGGCATGTCCAGCACACTCGACACCCCGACGTACTCCCCGTTTGTTCAGATCAAATCCGGAACTGAGAAGCCACCCATTTTTATTGCGCATGGGCTGGATGGCATTGTGCAGTTCTTCCGCTTGGCAGAGCATATTCAAGCCAATCATCCGGTCTATGGGATTCAGGCAAAGGGAGTAGATGGGAACGAAGAGCCGCTCGATAGCGTCGAAGATATGGCAGATTCTTATCTTGGAGCTCTCGAGCAATCACATCCCGACGGTCCTTACATTCTGATTGGCTACTCTTTTGGCGGGTTGGTAGCGCTAGAGATGGCACAACGCCTTTTACATAATGGAAAAACTGTTCCTCTGCTAGTCCTCGTCGATACCTACCCGCATCCGCGTTACTTGAGTTCATCTTTGCGCCGACGCCTGTTTGTGCGGCGGCTGCGAAGTCATTTCAGAGAGATGCGGCAATTGCGACTCCCGACCGCACTTTCATATTTCCTGCGCGGGGTTAAGAACCGATTGCGTTTCTCGTCGAGTTTATCCGAAAGTTTCTCCGATATGCAGGCGTCGCCGCCACCTAATGCAGCTCTCAAGTTGGTTAAGAGCAAGGCCTATGACGCGCTCGCCAGCTATGAGCCAAAGTTCTATGCGGGAGACATCAAATTCGTCGCCGCTCAGACTAAGTCTTTCTTTCCTGACGATCCCGCCGCGGTCTGGGGCCGCCTGGCAGCCAAACTGGAAGTCGACACGATTCCGGGAACTCATCTGAGCATAGTCAATAATGAATTCGAACCTCTGGCTGCAGTGCTTACTCGCTATGTTCACGAACTTGATTGTTTCCCGCCGGTCTGACCTGCAAAACAGACTGGGTTTCGAAGGCGTGAGGAGCAATTTTTGGCTTTCTGAAATATGATGATGACCATAGTCTTAATCGAGAATCGCCGATGAAAACTATCCCCGCCGGGGCGTTCAAAACCAATTGCCTTGCCATTATGGAAGAGGTCAAGACTAAGCGGGAGACAATTGTGATCACCAAGCATGGGAAGCCGGTGGCAAAACTCGTACCCCTCAACGAGGTGGTTGACGAGATCTTCGGGTTTTTCAAGGGGAAGGGGTCTGTAACCGGCGACGTCGTGTCTCCGGCGCTGACCCCTGAAGAGTGGGGTAATCTCCGCTAGGCGCAACCGCGACGATTATGGTGGACACTCACGCTATGTCTGGTTGAGTGAGGATTTTGCTTTCCAGTTACCGAGGGTGTCCCATTCCTACTCATTCGGAAGCGTTCGCGGCCAGCCCATCAATCACGGACACGTTCTGCATCAGGTTCGCTGGCAAGCCGTGGCGCTGGCGCAGGAACTCAGCACTGTTATAGGTGACCCAAACCTTTCCCGCGTCATCTTCCCAAATCAAAATTTTAAGCGGGAGATCGATGGCAATACTTGGCGCCGCGAGCATCAGCGGAGTCCCAGCTTTAGGGTTGCCGAAAATCAACAATTTTGTGGGACGCATTTTCATCCCAACCTTCTCTGCTTCTCCGCTGTGGTCGATTAGCGCAAACAGAGCGACGCCCTTGGACTGCAAGATATTTTTCAGCCTTGCGACTGTTTCTTCGACCGAGTGATGGCTGGGTTTGTCGATGAGTCCCTTGTCCGCTGTCGATGCCATAGATGCCTCTCGACTTCTATGGATGCATCGACGCTTAAGGAGGTCTAGCTATAACTGACCTCGCAGCTCGCAATTGTAATCCGTGCCAGAGCGGCGCTTTAGCGCCGCGTAGTAGTCGCGCACAGGGAACGGGCTTTAGCCCAGGTGGAAATCACTTACGCTCAAGCAACTGAGAGCCTGAGAAAATCATTTGCCCCAATGATGCCCAGAACTATCCGCACGGGAAATGGGGAACTGGCCTCGCCCTGGATCGTGCTCCACGTTGGGATTGATCAGGTCGTACTTTTGACTTCTAGTCACCAGTCTGCATCGACCTGAAGCGAGAACGTTCTTCACCCACTCCGCTTCCCGGCCGTAGGTGAGCGCGACCAGGAATGCGTCCGGCGTTCGAAACACGTTGACCGGCGTGCGATAGGTACGGCCTGACTTGCGCCCCACGTGGGTGATGATTCCAAAGCCCGGAAGACGATCAGCGAATCGGCCGGTAATCCGGTTCGTCACTCGCAAATTAAAGGCCGCGACCCATCTCTTGCGGAATCGAATCAGGAGGACCGGCACAAGAAATATTGCTAGAACGCAAAGCAAGATCGCAGCTGCCATAGTGGATATTCCAAAAAGGATGGCGTTAGCTACAACCGGGGCACCCCACTCTTCCCGCGAGGGCAACCGTTAACTGTATGTGACCTTTCGCTCGCCTTTGACGATGCGTCCCACGGCATAGTACTTCTCCCCGGCGCGGTCGAGGACGCTCTCTACCTTTTTAAATTTTTTGGAAGGAACAACCAGCAGCATGCCGATCCCCATGTTGAAGGTGCGCATCATCTCATCTTGCAGAACGTTCCCCAGCGCCTGTAGGTGGCTAAAGATCGGCAGCACTGGCCAGGAACCATATTCGATAATTGCTGCTGTTCCGCGGGGCAAGACGCGGGGAAGGTTTTCGGTGATGCCTCCGCCGGTCACGTGCGCCATGGCCGAGACGCACTCCGCGGCGACCAGTTTCTTGATAATCGACCAGTAACTGCGGTGAGTCAGCATGAGTTCGTTGCCGACTTTACCCTTAATCTCGTTGACGTAAGTTTCAGGCTCGTATTTCGCGGTTTCGAACAACAGCTTGCGGGCGAGAGAATATCCGTTGGTGTGAAGTCCAGTCGAGGGAAGCCCAATAATAATGTCTCCCGGTTCGACGGTCTTGCCGGTAACGATGCGTTCGCGCTCAACCACTCCGACAATAAATCCGGCGAGATCGTATTCCCCTTCGGGATAGAAGCCGGGCATTTCCGCCGTTTCGCCGCCAATCAGCGCGCAGCCGTTGTGCTTGCAAGCTTCGGCGAGGCCTTCAACTACTTTTTCTGCGACCCCGGGGTCGAGTTTGCCGGTGGCAAGGTAGTCCATAAAGAACATCGGCGCCGCACCCTGCACCGCGATATCGTTTACGCAATGATTCACCAGGTCAGCGCCAATGGTGTGGTGGACCTTCATCTCAAAGGCCAGCTTTAATTTGGTTCCGACGCCATCCACGCTGGAGACCAGGATTGGATCGATATATTTCGTCTTATCAATTGCGAACAGTCCACCGAATCCGCCGATTTCGCTGAGCACGCCCTTAGTAAAGGTCTTGTGGGCGAGGTATTTGATCCGTTGTTTGGTGCGATTGGCCTGATCGATGTTGACGCCGGCATCAGCGTAGGTAATGGTTTTGGGAGAATTGGGGGCCACGGTTATCAGTTTGCTTGCGGGGACCTATGAGACCGACCTCTGGCTCCGTGCGCTCAGAAACCCTAACCACTGAGTACACAGAGGAAAGAAAACCTGTAAGAGTCGCTCATTGTAGCATGGTTCACTCTGAGGAATTCAGCACGGCGCACGTCAAAAACTGCAAACACAAGTTGAGAATGTCGGCAGTTTCTCGGAGCGCTCCGCGAGCGCGGCGGTAAAAGGCTTTTGCAGTTCATTTTCGGGAACTTTTCCACTAATATTTCTAGATTCGCCTTTTATTCGCTTCGCTTAAGCTGTATACTCCAGCCGTAATCCCAAAATTTGTGGTTCTCAGAGGAGAGGCATTCATGGCCGACGAGCGGACCCGGGCGATTGATCTGGCATTTGCGCAAATCGAAAAGCAGTTCGGAAAAGGCTCCATTATGCGGTTGGGGTCGAAGGAGGCCATCGTCCCGATTTCCGTGATCTCCACTGGTGCGATTTCATTCGACGCCGCGCTCGGAGTTGGTGGAGTTCCGCGCGGCCGCGTAGTGGAAATCTTCGGACCGGAATCGTCGGGCAAGACGACGATTGCCTTGCAGGTTATCGCGCAAGCGCAGGCCCAGGGCGGCATGGCAGCATTCGTTGACGCAGAGCATGCGCTGGACCCCGGCTATGCCAAAAAGCTGGGCGTGGATGTGGACAATCTTCTGGTTTCGCAGCCCGATTACGGCGAGCAGGCGCTTGAAATAACCGAAGCGCTGGTGCGGTCGGGGGCGATTGACGTGCTGGTAGTGGACTCTGTCGCCGCTCTCGTTCCCAAGGCCGAACTCGATGGTGAAATGGGCGACAGCCACATGGGCCTGCAGGCGCGGTTGATGTCGCAGGCGCTGCGCAAGCTGACCGGCACGGTTTCAAAGTCGCGCACCTGTCTCATCTTTATCAACCAGATTCGCGAAAAAATCGGCGTCATGTTTGGCAATCCCGAAACTACTACTGGCGGCCGCGCGCTGAAGTTTTATGCCTCGGTGCGCGTGGACATTCGCCGCATCGCTGCAATCAAAGAGGGCGATGTGGTCACCGGGTCGCGGACCAGGGTCAAGATCGTGAAGAACAAAGTTGCCGCGCCCTTCCGTGAATCGGAATTCGACATCCTTTATGGCGAGGGCATTTCTCGCGAGGGCGATCTGCTCGATCTGGCCGCCAACAACAATATCGTAGAAAAATCTGGCTCCTGGTATAGCTACAAAGGCGAACGCATTGGCCAGGGCCGCGAGAACGCCCGCCAGTTCCTCAAAGACAACAAAGATGTGATGGCCAAGCTGGAAATGGAAGTCCGCAAAGCGATAGGGTTGATCCCGGCCCAACCTGCTCCTGTGCCCCAGGCACAAAGCGCGGCACAGGCAGCAGGCCAAAGTACGGGTCAGGGTGCGAGAGTAACGACCATGCCAACGGGAACGGATGGGAAGGCGGCGGCAAGGCGCTGAGTCGCTATCCTGGGATGTACATTTTCTTACAAGGAAGTTGTAGTACACTTTTTTGCCAACATGGGCCAGTCGCAGTCACCCGCAGCGGCAACAGTCGCTGCAGCCGTTAAGAATCCGCCGATACTTTTTGAAAAAACCCAAAAAGTTATAAGACAGATAGAGGCCAAGCTGGGTGAACCGCTTGTCACTTACTGGAATTCGCCAAATGGTTCTATCTGTAACAACGACGTAGTCGGTCTGTATGGGGTGCTACGAAGTCTAAAGAAGGTCAAGCATTTATCACTGTTTGTGAAATCGAACGGCGGATCGGGCCAGGCATCTCTCAGGATGGTGAACCTGCTTCGGCAGTTCGTTGAGAGGTTGACCGTTCTAGTACCGCTCGAATGTGAATCAGCTGCCACCATGCTGGCCTTGGGCGCGGACAAGATCCTAATGGGGCCACTGGCGCACCTTTCGGCTGTGGATACTTCTCTAACTCACGACCTTTCCCCAATCGACCGCGACAACGATCGGGTCAGCGTTAGTCAAGATGAGTTGCACAGGGTTGTGCGACTCTGGCAAAAGCAGGCCGGCAGGACGACGTCCAATCCCTACGAGTCGCTCTTCGCCCATGTTCATCCTCTAGTTATTGGAGCGGTGGATAGGTCAAGCGCGCTATCCACAAAATTATGTGTTGAAATACTTTCATATCATTTGAAAGATACGAAAAAAGCGAAGGGGATCAGCAATGTCCTCAATTCAGGCTATCCCTCGCATAGCTATCCGATCACGCTCAGAGAGGCACGCCGAATTGGGCTGCATGTTGAATCGCTTGAGGAAGGCATCAATGGCTTGCTGCTCGAATTGAATGAAATCTACGCTGAAATGGGCCAGCGTGCTTCGGTGGACTTCGACGAGCGCAATTCCCACGATAACAGCATCCTGAATATTATGGAGGGACGCGGATTGCAGATTTTTTATCAAACCGACAAAGATTGGCACTACCGGACGGAGGAGCGGCGGCGGGTCGCATTGAACGAAAAAAGCTGTTGGCGAAAAGCAGAGCTTGTGTCGGGAAAGCTGTCAGTCTCAATTTTCCATGTCCGGTAGCTTCCAATCAGAAGTGATTGCGTACTGGTTTGCGGCCAACTAAAATCAAGTCATCTTCGCCCTACCCTGTTTCAGCGTGCAAATAGAGGCTTATTGAGGAAAGTTACTGCCATTTATCCCGGGTCGTTTGATCCGCCGACCAATGGGCATTTGGATTTGATTGAACGTGGCAGCCATATTTTTGAGGAGCTGGTGGTTGCGATCCTCAGAAATGCGGACAAGACTCCGCTGTTCAGTGTGGGTGAGCGCCGGAAAATGCTGGAAGATCTGACCGCGCATTTCAAGAACGTTCGCGTGGACACATTTGATGGACTTACCGTCGATTACGCGGCCAAAGTCAAGGCTGGCGCGGTTTTGAGAGGGATCCGGGCGCTGAGCGATTATGAATACGAGCTGCAGATGGCGTTGATGAACCGCAAGCTGCGTCCGGATCTTGAGACCGTATTCATGATGCCGGCCGAGCAGTATTCGTATCTCAGCTCGCGCCTGGTACGGGAAGTGGCGCGGCTGGGCGGCGACATCAGCGGCCTGGTCCCAGAAATTGTAGAACTGCGGCTCAAGGCGAAACTTGATCCCGCGTACAAGCTTCAAACTCACAAAGTAAAGGCAGGAAAAGCATGAGCACTCTAACGGCCGCCCCGGCGGCGTTGAAATTTGCCGAACGGATCAACCGTATTGAAGTTTCGGCCACCATGGCCGTCGTCGCCGAAGCTGACAAGCTGCGCCAATCTGGCGTGGACGTCGTTGACTTGAGCGTGGGCGAGCCGCACTTTTCTACGCCGCAGCACATCAAGGACGCCGCCATCGCCGCCATCAATAACAATTTCACGCGTTATACCGCGGTAGGCGGCACGGTGGAATTGAAAGACGCGATCCTGCAGCGCCACAGCAAAGATTTCGGTTCCGCCTACAAGCGCGAGGAGACGATGGCCTCGGTCGGCGGCAAGCATGTGCTATTCAATGCGATTCAGGCGCTCGTGGACCACGGCGACGAAGTCATCCTGCCAGTGCCATATTGGGTTTCGTTCAAAGACATCGTTCGCTATGCCGGCGGCAACTGCGTGCTGCTGCAGAGCGACGAAGCGGCAGGCTTTCGCGTGACAGCGGATATGGTTGCGCAGCTGGTGACCGCGCGGACGAAGCTGATCATCCTGAACTCGCCGTCGAACCCGTCCGGAGCAGTTATGTCACCGGGAGACATGACAGAGGTGGTGCGATTGGCCGCGGAGCGTGGCATTTGGGTGATTTCTGACGAGTGCTACGTCTATCTCAATTACACTGGGCGCGAGTTTTCGGTGGGAGCTTTGAACGAACATCGGGAGCGGATTGTCGTCGCGGGATCGCTCTCCAAGACCTACGCCATGACCGGATGGCGCATGGGATACGCCCTTGCACCCGCTCCCGTGATCGCCGCAATGCAGAAGCTGCAGAGCCAGTCCACCTCTAACCCGACGTCGATCGTGCAGAAAGCGGCGGTGGCGGCGCTCAATGGGCCGCAGGACTGCGTGGCCGAAATGCGCAAGGAATACATCCAGCTCCGTGACCACGTGCTGGCTGGGCTGAGTGCGATCAAGGGCATTAAGTGCGCGCGGCCCGAAGGCGCGTTCTATGTCTATCCCAATATTTCTGCATTTCTCGGCAGGAAGGAACTGCATTCGCCTGCCGATTTTGCGCGAAAGTTACTGCACGAAGCGCATGTGGCCTGCGTGCCGGGTGAGGGATTCGGCACGCACGAGCACGTTCGACTGTCTTATGCGACCTCGCAAAAAGAGTTGGATCGCGGGCTGGAGCGGCTGCGCAAGTTCGTCGAATCGCTCTGACAGCAAAGCCTAACCACAGAGGATACCGGGTTTCACAGAGGTTTTCGCCGATCCGGTGGGTCTCGGTGTCCTCTGTGTTTAAAGCCCTTCAATGTTTCAGTTTTGCGGGCAGCCTCTCTGCTCAGTTAGGCTTCTAATTCAGCGCAGCGCGACGCAGAATGAGCGACCTCTATCCACTCTTAATGCAGCCCCTGTTCGACCCGCGACCCTGGGGAACGTTAGACTTGTCGCCCATCTACCCGCGGCGTTTCGAGGAGAAAATCGGCGAGTCGTGGCTTACCGGCGATCACTGCAAGATACAGAATGGCCCGCTGACGGGAAGGTCGTTGGGGCAGGCTGCATCCCAATACAAACGCGAACTGGTCGGAGACGCGTCCCCTGACGAAGCCCGCTTCCCCCTCCTGGCAAAGTTTTTATTTCCGCACGAAAAGTTATCGGTTCAGGTGCATCCGGACGACGACGACGCTCGCGCTATGGGTCAACCGTGGGGGAAAACTGAGTGTTGGTACGTCGCTCACGCTACGCCGGCGGCCGAGATTGGCTTGGGCTTGAAACCGGGAACAACCCGGGCCCAATTCGAAAAAGCAGTCCACGAGAATCGTGCTGAAGAACTGCTCAACTGGATCAAAGTTGCAGCGGGCGACATGATCTATGTCGCCGGCGGGACGGTACACACGCTGGGTCCGGGCGCGATCATCGTCGAGACGCAGCAGCAGTCTGACACCACGTTTCGGCTTTATGATTACGGTCGACCACGCGAGTTGCACTTGAAGGATGGGCTTCGAGTAATTAAGGAGCAGGTCGCTTCCGGGAAGGTGAAGCCCCGGGCAGTTTTGAAATCTGGAATGAACGGGAACCGGGTGCTGCCGCTGGTTGAGTCTTCTTACTTCGCAGTCGAAAGATTCGAACTGAATGGTGTGCACGAGTTCAACTTTGCTCGCGACGGAAAAAGTTCCGCGCAAATTCTGGTCGCGGTCGAAGGCTCAGCGGTGCTGCGAGTTGACGGCCGCGATCCGGTGAAGTTCGGCAAGGGAGATGCGGTGGTGGTTCCGGCCAGCATCCGGCAGTTCAGAATTGAGCCAGAATCCGAACTGCAGTTTCTGAGGTCGTACGTGCCAGGAAGACCGGTTCAGCAGCCGGAACTTGTCTAGGTTAGAAGGCAGATTTCAGATTGTAGATTTTAGATTGCAGATTAAAAATCACGATCACTGGGCATGGGGGGAACTCGAATTGAAGTCTGACTTCTTCACTCTGAAATCTGAAATCTACAATCTCCAATCTTCAATCCGCACTCTTAATTCTTGATGCCTGCCAACTTTTATCCCGTCATTCTCGCCGGAGGTCGCGGAACGCGCTTCTGGCCGCTGAGCCGCAAGAAGCGGGCCAAGCAACTGCTGGCACTGGATGGCAAGGAAACGATGATCCGACAGACGGTGACGCGTTTGCTGCCGCTAGCTCCCGCAAAACAATTCTGGGTTATCACGAACGATGATTTGCGCCCTGAGATTGTGCGGCAACTGCGCAAACTGCGGGCCGATCATATCATCGCCGAACCGGTTGGACGCAACACCGCTCCAGCTATCGGGTTGGCTGCTTTTATTTTGCGGCGGGAGAATCCCGAGGCCGTGATCGGTTTGTTTCCCTCAGACCATGTAGTGGTGAACGAAACGCGCTTTCGCGAGGTCCTAGCTGAAGGAATCGAAATTGCTGCCGCCGGCGAAAACATTGTTGTGCTCGGGATTGAGCCTTCGCGAGCCGAAACCGGCTACGGCTACATCGAGGCGGGATCGCTGGCCTCCGGCAACGCCCGCCACGTGCTGCGTTTCACCGAAAAGCCCAATGCCGAACGGGCTGCTGAATTCGTTCGATCGGGGAATTTTTATTGGAACAGTGGGATGTTTTTGTGGAGCGCAAAAACGCTCGCCAATGCGCTGACCGAGCACTTGCCCAAGACGGCTGCGCTGCTCGAGAAAATCGCGGCCGACTACGGCACCCGCAAGTTCCCTGCGACCTTCAATCGCCTGTATCCGAAGTGCGAGGACATCAGCGTCGATTACGCGGTGCTCGAACCCCGATCGGCGAAGGGCGGGCAAGAGTCCAATATTTTCTGTTTGCGCGCTGATTTTGGTTGGAACGATTTGGGTTCGTGGACCGCACTTCACGAGCATCGCGTGGGGAAGGGCACCTCGGCAGACGGCAACCTCATTTCTTCGCAGGGCATCTTCACGCTGAACGCCAGCGGGAATTATGTTCACTCGCCGCAAAAGTTTGTTGCCGTGGTCGGCGTGAACGATATTGTGGTGGTCGAAACCGAAGACGCGTTGCTGATTACGACACGAGCCAACTCGCAAGACGTAGGCAAGGTCGTAAAGTTTCTGGACGAGAAAAAGCTGAAGAAGCTGGTGTGAAAAAGCGTCGCGGGTTGTAGGTAGTGCGTCGTTGGCTCTGCCCTGCCCACGTTGGAATTTGGTAGGTCTCGGAATGAAGGAGCATTTGTGATTACAGAAGAACACCGGGAGCGAATCGGGGCGCCAACGGCCAACGACCAACGACCAACGCCGTCAATCAAATTCGGCACCGATGGCTGGCGCGCAGTGATCGCGGACGACTTCACGTTTGAGAATGTGCGCCGCGTGGCTGGCGCAATTGCTTCTTATATGCTGAAGCACGAAGACCCATCGCGCGGGATCGTCGTCGGCTACGACACGCGTTTTGGATCGCCTCGGTTCGCTCGTGCTGCGGCGGAAGTCTTGGCCGGGGCCGGCATTCCGATTCGCTTGGCCAGCGACTACTCTCCCACGCCCGCTATTTCATTTGCGGTCAAGAACACCGGAGCTGCCGGAGGCGTGGTCATCACCTCGAGCCACAATCCGTGGAATTGGAACGGAGTTAAATTCAAGGCCAAGTTCGGCGGATCGGCAACACCTGCAATCATGAAAGTGATTGAGCAGGAAGCTGCGGCTGGTGCAGTGCCCAATGGAAAGCAGGCCAACATCGAAGAAGTGGACCTGAAACCCGCTTATATTCGGGCGGTTTGTAAGTTTGCCGATCTGGACTTGATTTCGAAAGCCAAGTTCAAATTTGCCGTGGATTCCATGTACGGCTCAGGGCGCGGGATACTGGCGCAAATCTTCAACGAGCAGGGAATCGAGTTTGTCGCGATCCGGCAAGAGGTCAACCCGCTATTTCCGGAGATTAATCCCGAGCCCATCGAGCCGCACGTTCGCATGTTGCAGGACACGGTCGTCGCCGAGCGTTGCCACGCGGGTTTCGCAACCGACGGTGACGCGGACCGGATCGGCGCCGTAGCGGAAGACGGCAGCTTTGTAGACTCGCATAAAATCTTTTCTGTGCTGCTCGATTGGCTCTTGCGGCGCAAGCATTGGCCGGGTGAAGTCGTACGCGCCTTTAATACCACGCGCATGCTCGACCGCATCGCAGCCAAGCATGGGCGCAAGCTGAATGAATGCCCAATTGGCTTCAAACATATTGCCGACCTGATGATGGATCGCGAAATCATGATCGGCGGCGAAGAGTCGGGTGGCATCGGATATTCGCGGTACCTTCCCGAGCGCGATGGCATCCTAAATTCCCTGTTGCTGGCAAATGTGCTTGCAGAAGAGCAGAAGCCTTTGGGCGAACTGGTGGCTGCGCTGCAAAAGGAATACGGCCCACATTTTTATGGCCGACGCGATCTTCATATTCCGGATGACGTTAAATTCGGGGCGATCGACCGGGCGCGTTCCGAATCCACCAAGCGGCTCGGCAGGTATGCCGTGACAAAGAAAGAAGGGCTTGACGGTATTAAGTTCTTTCTCGATGCTCCCACAAATGGAAATGGCGCCGAGGCCTGGATTCTGTTTCGCGCCTCCGGTACCGAGCCCTTGTTGCGAATTTATGCGGAGGCGGCATCGCCGGAGCTGGTGCAGGAAGTGCTGGTTAGCGGTGAAGCCTTTGTTCAGTCCTCATAACGTCCGGAGTGCCTTTCTCATACCTCGCGCCCACTTGCCTGCAGTGCAATAATCTAGCTAATGGCTTCTCCCAGTACAGTTCCGCCCCCCGATTCCGCTGAGGCTCGCAAATACAACAAAATTCGGCGTCGAGTGGGCATGAGTGAATTCCTGCTCGGATTGGGCTTGCTGGTTATCCTGCTGGTCACGGGCTTGACCGACTGGTTGCGCGACTTGGCATTGCACGCCGGATTTCAAAGCTACGCGTTGGCTCTGTTCCTTTACACATTGATGCTGCTCTCGATCAGCAAAGCGGTCGGACTCGGCCTGGATTACTACGGCTTCCGCGTGGAGCACCGCTACCAGCTATCGAACCAAAGGCTGCGCGCCTGGATTTGGGACGAAGTCAAAGGCTTTTTGTTGACCGCGATCCTTGGCGGGGCGCTGGTCGAGTTGCTTTACTTGATCATCCGCGACTTCCCGGAGCATTGGTGGTTAGTGGCTTGGATCGGATTTCTGGGCATCGCGGTTCTCATGGCTCAGTTGGCTCCGGTGTTGCTGTTTCCTATCTTCTACAAATTTGAGCCGCTGCACGATGAGGATTTAAAGCTGCGTCTGACCCGGTTGGGCGAACGTGCGGGAACGCGAATCCGCGGTGTCTATAAATGGCATCTCTCAGAGAAAAGTAAGAAAGCCAATGCCGCGCTCACTGGTCTCGGGGCAACCCGCCGCATTATCCTGGCTGACACCCTGCTCGAGAACTATTCGCCAGAGGAAATTGAAGCCGTGCTGGCGCATGAGCTCGGACATCACGTTCACAAACATATTCTCAAAAGTATTGGGGTGCAGGCGGCGGTCACGTTCGTTGGATTCTGGGCGGCGAATTGGACATTGCACTATGCGATAAACCGTGGGCACATGTTCGAGGGTCTATGGGATTTTGCGAACCTTCCATTGCTGGTGCTCACTTTTACTGTGCTCTCGTTCGTGTTGATGCCGGCTCTGAACGGGCTCTCCCGTTTTCATGAGCGCCAGGCCGATCGATATGCCTTGGCCAATATTGCTGGTGCAGAACCATTTATATCCTCGATGAACAAGCTGGCGGACCAGAATCTTGCGGAGAAAACGCCCTCGCGATGGGTGGAGTGGTGGTTCCATTCGCATCCTGCGATTGCGCGCCGGGTAGCGGCTGCGGAAGCCTGGAAGAAAGTCAACGTAACTTAAACGGGCATAGTTATCTGCGGTCAGCAGTGAGCAGCTTCATCACGCGCTGAAAATCTTCTTCGGTGTCGACTCCGATGCTGTCGTAAGCGGTTTCCGCGACATAGATGGGAATTCCGTTTTCAAGAAACCGCAACTGCTCCAGTCGTTCCGCCCGTTCCAGCGCTGATTCCGGCAGCATGACGAAACGCTCCAGCCAGGGCTTGCGATAAGCGTAAATTCCGAGATGCTTAAAGTATTTGGGGTGAGAACCATCGCGATCATGCGGAATGGTGGAGCGTGAAAAATAAAGTGCCCGCCCATTTGCATCGGTCACTACTTTTACCGCATTCGGATTAGGAATGTCCTCCGGCATCGCCGGCGTTTTTAGTGTGCCTACGGGAATATCAGGATTCTTCATGAGCGCGACCAATGCATCAATATGACTGGCGCGAATCATAGGCTCATCGCCTTGAACGTTGATGTAAACGTCCGCGGTAACTGATTGTGATACCTCATGCACGCGTTCGGTGCCGCTGCGGTGCTTGGCGGCGGTCATGCGTGCCTTGCACAAGTGCGTCTTACAGGCGGCGAGGATTTCCTCGGAGTCGGTGGCGATAACGACATCGTCGAGCAAGGTCGACGAACGCACCGCCTGATAAACCCAGACCGCCAGTGGCTTTCCGTGAATTTCACGCAGCATTTTGCGCGGGAGGCGCATGGATGCAAGCCGGGCGGGTATCACGGCAACAATTTTCATGAAGGGTTAATTTAAGCACAGACGAACACGCCGCTGCGACCGCGCGAATAAATGCATTAACCACGAAGGTCACGAAGTTACACGAAGGAAACCAAGGCACAATTTCCGCCCAACCTTACCGGAGCCCTGCCCTGCATTAGCCGAAGCCGCGAGCGAAGCCGAGGGGGAAGTCGAAGGGTGTCCGTTGTGGTTGATGCCTTCCTTGCTTTTCTTTCGCGACACAAACGTATAAAACAAAGGCCATGGGTCAGCAAAGATAATGGGGAAGCCGATAAAAGAGCTCGCGGAAAAGATTGGAGCGCGCGTAGTCGGCGACGGCACCGGCGAAGCCACTGGCGTTGCGAGCGTGACGACTGCTGGCAAAGCCGACGTGGTGTTTGCCGAGAATGAAGAGAATCTCGGGCCCGCGCTCAAATCCCGTGCTTCGGTTGTGATTGCGGGCGAGTTTGCCGAAAAGGCAAAGACGTCGAAGACTCTGTTGATCGTTGCTCATCCAAGGTTAGCGTTTGCGCGAGCGGCGCAGTTGTTGCGACACCAAGCAAGCCAGCAAGCCGGAATTCATCCGACTGCAGTGGTTCACACGTCAGCCAAACTTGGCCAACAAGTGTCAGTCGGCGCGAGTGCGGTCCTCGGGAAGGCGGTAATCGGAGACCGCAGCCTAATTGGTGCGGGGTGCGTCATTGGTGACGGGGTGGAATTCGGAGAGGACTGCGAAATATATCCGAACGTGACAATCTATCCCGGATCACGACTTGGCAACCGGGTGATTGTTCACGCGGGAGCTGTGCTCGGCAGCGACGGTTTTGGATATGTTCGGAACCCCCAAAGCGGCAGACACGAAAAGTTTCCGCAGATTGGGCGGCTTGAGGTTGAAGATGACGTGGAAATTGGGGCGAACACGACCATCGATCGTGGTGCACTGGAAGTTACCCGCATCGGGCGTGGAACGAAGATCGACAATCTCGTCCACATCGGCCACAACTGCCAGTTTGGCGAAGACGTCATCATCGCGGCGCAAGCTGGATTTTCCGGTAGCATAACAATAGAAAATCGGGTTGTGATTGGCGGACAAGTCGGCGTCGGCGAGCATGCGCGCATCCAAGAAGGTGTACTGCTGGGCGGGCAAGCTGGAGTTTTGCCGAAGAAGATCCTGCGCGGCAAAGGTGTTGCATTCTGGGGAACTCCGGCCAAGCCGCTACGCGAATATCTGAAAAGCCTTGCCAGCCTGGCGCGATTGGGCAAGAGATAATAAGGGAACAGTAATGGCAATTGTCGTGATCGGCGGGCACTCTCGGAATGTGGGCAAAACCAGTGTGGTTGCAGGCTTGATCGCTAAACTGCCTGCCTACAACTGGACAGCATTTAAGCTTACGCAGTTCGGTCATGGCCGGTGCTCGCTCAACGGCAAACCTTGCCAATGCGCAACCGCGGACCATGCGTGGGCGATTACGGAAGAGAAAGACAGGTGCGGGAAATCTGACAGCTCGCGTTTTCTAGTTGCAGGGGCGAAGCGTGCCTTTTGGGTGCGAACGGCACAGGGCCAATTGGCAAAGGCCATGCCAGCACTCCAACGCAGATTGAATGACGCAGAGAGTGCGATCCTGGAGTCGAACAGCATTCTGAAATTTATTCAGCCCGACCTGTACATCTCGGTACTTGATCCTGCGAATGAAGACTTTAAGAGTTCGGCCCAGCAATTCCTCGGACGGGCAGACGCAATCATTCTCCACCGCAGCGAAAATCGCGAATCGCGCTGGCCGGGAATTTCGCTGACGTCAGCTCCGGACCGCCCGGTGTTTGTGATCGACGCCCCGGGCTACGTAAGCAGCGAAGTAGTTGAATTTGTTGAACAACGATTGAAGGCCCATCCTAATTTCGCGCGAAGCGTATAGGTTTGTTGTGAGTGTTCTGCCTTTGTTCGCCTGTCTGACGTTCCTAAGCGTCGGCGTTGCCGGCCAAATGGCAATAGTCGAAATTGAGAAGCCGCAAGTCGCGAAGACAGTTGCGGGTGTTGTCAACGATCCATCTGGTGCCGCGTTACCCGATGTCACGGTTGAAGAGCGTTCTGCTGATTGGAAAACGGTACTGCGTTCGACCAAGACTGATGAAAGGGGCAGGTTTCACTTCTCGCGTGGTGCGAAGACCGTTTACTATTTCGAATTTTCACGTTCCGGTTTCAATTGGCTTCGCATCAAGCTGGAGATTCAAAAGAAAGCGAAGCGCTTGGTCACCGTCACGATGCCCATTGGGACATAGAACGGCGCAGGGTGGGTCAACGAGTGAAATCGCCTGTTCTCATCAACTGTGATTGCCACCCCCTAGTTGAGCCAAAGCAACCACGAATGTACGCGATGGAACAGCGTTGCTGTGTATAAGCTGCTCGTGGACAATACGAGCATGCCAGAAGTCGAAATTCTCACGGCAGAACTATTAAGTCGAAGCTCTCCGAAGAGACGATCCGCAGCGAAGAAACTGCGGAAACTCGGTGACCCGGTAGCCGGGCCAGCGCTCTTGGAAGCTCTCAAGCGTGAACTACCCGATACGAGGACGTGGGAAACCCAGTACCAGATGATTATGGCCCTAGCTCATTGCGGCTATAAAGAAGCAGGCCCGCTCGTTCAGATTTTGGCCCATGAGAAATTTGAAGCCACGATGGTATTGGTGGCAGTCGGCGATGCATATGTACGCCTACGCCGTCGCTCAGATAGGGATCCAGAACCCATATTTGAACTCTTCGCGGTCAGGAATGATGAATCGCTACTCGACGGCGGATTGCGAGCCGTCGCTATGCTGCATATGCGCTTCGAGCCGGATGTTACCGCGTCAATTCTTGAGCAGGTTGTGGCGAAGAAGAGCGAAAGGCTAATGTTCTGGGCTGCTGCAGCATGTCCTGGATGGACTGGAGCCGCCGTTGATCGATTTCTGAATCAGTGTGCCGTCAGCGCCCGTGAAGACGTGAGAAGCGCAGCCGCAGACGCGAAGGTCCACAGGTACCGGAAATGGAATCCCCTGTAATCGTTTTCGCGGTTCGTGCAAGAACGCGCGGCGATTGGTGTAACATCGCCATTTCAATTATTGACTACGCCTGGATTCCGCATCGATCGTTTCTGCAAGAGTCTAGATAACCGCTGAAACTACACTTTTTAAGCTCCCTCAGGGCAATGCCCTCCACAATGCGCGTCCCCCTGATATCCTTTTTCATTCATGCGTGGAATCGAAAGTAGGGCCTGGCTGTTGGCGATCACGTCGGCGGTGTTGCAGGTCGTTATTTTTCCTCTTCCAAATTTTTATGCGCTGTCCTGGATCGCGGTCGCGCCATTGCTGGTGGCGTTACTACGAGCGCGTCGTCCTGACACTCTGCAATTAAAAGGCGCCATAAAGCTGCAGCCGGCCACTCCCCTTCAAGGGTTTCTGCTCGGCTACGTTTGTGGAATCTTTTGGTATTGCGGCAACTGCTACTGGGTCTACAGCACGATGAAGCAGTATGGCGGGATCAGCGCTCCGGGCGCGGCGGGTCTCCTGTTTCTATTCAGTTTGTACCTTGGCCTATATCACGGATTGTTTGGGTTAGTCGTCAGCGTGCTGGCAAACTGGTCGCAGAGGGCTGCGCTGGTGCTGTCGCCATTTGTCTGGGTCGCGGTGGAATTGGCGCGTACCCGCATCAGCGGCTTTCCCTGGGACCTACTGGGGATCACGCAAGTCGACAATGTTCCGCTAAGCAGGTTAGCGACTGTTACCGGAGTTTACGGAATCTCGCTCGAGATCATGATTGTGAACGCCGCGTTCGCCGCCGGATTTCTGGTGCACAGAAGCCGCCGAAGGTCCTTGCTCTTTGCCGCCTTTGCGGCAGCACTTCTCCTGCAAAGTGCACGATGGACTCCAGCTCCAAAATTCCCCACCGATCGCACCGCCTTGCTGGTGCAGGAAAATATCCCGGTGCTGGACAGCGCCGATTGGACGCGCCAGTTTTTCGACGACACATTGGCGGACCTGAGCAGAATAAGTGCGAACCCGCCGGGGGGCGAGTCGCAACACCCCGACTTCATCGCGTGGCCGGAATCGCCGGCGCCATTCTACACCGGTGATCCGCTGTTTCGCGCCGCGCTGGGCAAAGTTGCAAGCAGCGCGCACACGTGGGTTGTCGTCGGAAGCATCGGCGTGGAGAACGCAAGAGTCTCTCCCCAGCAGCCCACCCAAATTTTCAATTCGGCCACACTGGCAAGTCCGCGCGGCGACTTCGTCGCGCGTTATGACAAAGTACACTTGGTCCCTTTCGGTGAGTACGTGCCATTTAAGGAGTGGCTTTCATTCGCGGGCGGTCTCACTAAAGAGGTCGGAGACTTCTCTCGTGGACAATCGCGCGCCCCTTTGCAGGCTGGCGAGCAAAAGTTGGGTACATTCATCTGTTACGAATCAATATTCCCGGACGAAGTTCGGCAATTTGCGAAAAACGGCGCGCAGGTTTTTGTGAACATCTCAAACGACGGCTGGTATGGCGACAGCGGCGCCTACGCGCAACATCTGGAACAGGCCCGGATGCGCGCGGTGGAGAATGCACGCTGGCTTCTGCGTACCACCAATACCGGCGTGACCGCAGCCATTGATCCCGCTGGCCGAGTGGAACAAACCGTGCCGCGCAAAGTGCGCACCGTGTTGCAGGCCGCGTATGGTCTGAACGATGCGACGACGTTCTACACGCGTCACGGAGATTGGCTGGCATATCTGTGTGCGATAATTTCACTTGGGGCTGTTGCTACGGCCCTCACTCCCGCCAAAGGCAGACGTTTCGCATGATTCAGGAACTTGAACAGGAATATTCGGCCTTACAGCAGAAGGTCCGCGAACTTCGGGAGTACCTTTGACGCCGGAAAACTTCGCCCGCAATTAGCCGAAATCGATAAACAGGCCTCCGACCCGAACCTCTGGTCGAATCCGCAGAAATCTCAACAGGTGATGCGCGAAAAGAAGCGCCTTGAGAACATGCTGACCACCGAAGCCGATCTTGTTCGCCGCACCGAGGACATCTCAGCTTATTTCGACCTGGCTCGCGAGGGCGAGAACGTAGAAGCCGATCTGCGCCGCGAAATTGATTCATTGCGCGAGCGCGTCGACCGCCTCGAGACCGAAACGCTGCTTTCCGGAGATAACGACGCACGCAACGCCATCGTCACAATCCATCCGGGGGCCGGCGGAACCGAATCGCAGGATTGGGCGGAGATGCTGATGCGAATGTATCTGCGCTGGGCCGAACGCCAGGGATTCCAGACCGTTCTTTACGACTACCAGCCGGGCGAAGAAGCGGGAATTAAATCGACGACGTTTGGGGTGAATGGCGAATACGCGTTTGGACTCCTGACCAGCGAAATCGGAGTACACCGGTTGGTTAGGATCTCGCCGTTTGATCAAGCCAAGCGCCGGCATACATCGTTCGCTAGCGTTTTTGTTTCGCCAGAAATTGATGAGTCGATCGAGGTAATCATCAAGCCCGACGACATCCGCATCGATACCTATCGTTCGAGCGGTAAAGGTGGGCAGCACGTGAACACCACAGATTCGGCGGTCCGCATTACCCACATTCCCACCGGACTGGTGGCCGCTTGTCAGAATGAGCGCTCTCAACATAAGAACAAAGAGCGGGCTATGAGCATGCTGCGCTCGAAACTCTATGAGTTCGAGCTGGAGAAGAAGCGCGAAGCCACAAGGAAAATTGAAGACTCGAAGCTGGATATCGATTTTGGGTCGCAAATTCGGTCGTATGTTCTTCAACCCTACCGTCTGATTAAGGACCATCGCACGAAGGTCGAAGTCGGCGATGTCGATCGGGTTATCGACGGCGATTTGCAGCCCTTCATTCGAGCTTACCTCCGAATGCGGCGCGACGGGACCGCTGCCGCCGATGCCACTGATCACTAATCTCAGGTGCCTTCGGTAACCTACAAAGAAAAGTGCGGGTGCGAGACACTATTGGGTACAGCTCTCCGAAACAACCATGCCGCGCTTACTGGAATTAGTTCGCAGATCCGCATTGCCCTCAAACCAAATGATGGCCGCGGCAAAAGGTGCGCTCGAAGCGCCTGCCGAAGAAATGGTCGAAATTCTCGTATTTCTGGCCGAGAACAACAAAATATTCGGCGAGACCTCACGGATAACGCTGGCTGGATGGGATGAGAATTCTGCCAAGGCAATCGTATCGAACCCCGCTACCTCAAAAGAAGTTCTGGATTATTGGCTGTCACCAAAAAACCTGAGACCTGTTCTGTTCCCGCTTTTGCTGGAAAACCCAGCCGTCAGTTTAGGAAAACTTGCCCAGATTGCCGCCACCTTTAAGGGCGAGTGGGTTGACGCAATGCTGGCAAGTCCGCGTATACAGAAATCACCCCAGGTGCTTCAAGAATTGGCGGCAAACAATCAGCTCAGTGGGGTACAAACGATAAGAGTGAAAGAGCTTATAACCGGAAAGTCTGCGCCTTTCGCGGTCGAGGCAAAGGCAGACTTCGCGCCCGCTTCGACCGATATCCCAATGCAGCCCGGCCCAGTTGAACCTGCATTAATCACCGAAACGACGGTAGAGAACTCGAGTATTGAACCCGCTGACCCGGAAACCGAGAAGGTGGTAACCGCATTCCTGACCGAGCACGCGAGTGAAATATCCGCCGAAGCTGACAAGCCCTTCCAGCCTATCGGCGGCATTCATGAAGAAACAATTGCGCCGGAACCTCAGGCCGTGGCCGCCGCGGCTGGAATTGCCGCAACTCCGGCCAAGCCTGGAACGACCGTGAAGATGCCTCCCAAAAAACTGATAAATCCTGAAGACGAAAAAAGAGGCAGCGTTCTGCAGAAAATTGCCAGGCTCGACGTGAAAGGCCGGATCCAACTTGCGATGAAGGGATCGAAAGAAGAGCGTTCCATCTTGGTTCGCGACGGCACAAAAATTGTGGCCCTTGCAGTGCTGGATTCGCCAAAATTAACCGATGGCGAGGTTGAAAAATTCGCCAATCAAAAGAACGTGCTCGAGTCGTTGTTGCGGGCAATCCCCATGAAGCGCCGCTTTATGAAAAACTACGCCATCGTCCGCAACCTGGTATTTAATCCTCGCACCCCCATGGACGTGAGCCTCGGGCTCATGAAAAACCTCCTAATCCAAGACCTGAAGAATTTGTCGGGGAACAAGGAAGTCTCTGATACTGTCCGCAAGCTTGCCTTGCGAAACTTTAAACAAAAATTGGATCCGGGCAGGGGGTAGCTGCGCCGCCGGTTAGAATGAGACGTGGCAACTCGTCCCGAAGCTGACGCGATCCGTGACCTGCTACAGCGCGCGAAGACCATAGCAGTAGTCGGACTCTCCGACAGCCCTATGCGTCCCAGCCACGGCGTTTCCGCCTACATGCAGGCGCACGGTTACAAAATTGTTCCCGTCAATCCGGCCATTGTTGAGGCGCTGGGCGAAAAATCATATCCGTCGTTGCGCGAAATTCCCGAGAAGATCGACATCGTAAACATCTTTCGCCGCCCGGAGTTCGTGGAAGAAATTGTCGATCAAGCAATTCAGCTGAAAGTTCCCGCAGTCTGGATGCAGGAGGAAGTGGTCAATCAAAAAGCCGCCGCAAAAGCGGAGAAGGCCGGGATCTTCGTGGTGATGGACGCCTGCATCCTGAAAGCGCACCGGGCGCGATTCAGGTAGGATGCGGCGGTTTAGGCTCTGACAAAAATCACAGTTGCATCATCCTGCAGCCCGGCGCCATTCACGTAGCGCCGAACATCTGCCAGAATGCTCTCGCCGGAGGCGTGCGGCTTGAGCACATGCTCACGCAGCCGGTCGGGCCCGTATTCGTCATTATCGAAACCGGCGGCCTCGGTTATACCGTCACTGTAAAGGACTAGCTGCGAACCTTGTGTGAGGTTGATCTCGCTCTCTGAAAAGCTGCTTTTGGAAAGGCCCAGCGGCGTCCCAGCGTCGCTCTGGAGAAAACGGGCATCGGCACCTTCTATGAACAATGGGGGCAGATGCCCAGCGCTGGCGAATTTAAGCGTGTGCTTTTGCGGATCGAGAATCGCGTAAATCAAGGTCACAAATCGCCCAGACGGGAAATCTTCGACCATGAGTTGATTCAATTTGCTTAACGTTTCTGAGGGGGAGCTGCATGTATCCGCAAGTGAACGGAGCATGCCACGCGTGGCCGACATCAGCAGCGCTGCCGCGGTGCCTTTCCCGGAAACGTCAGCCAACACCAGACCCCAGCAGCCGTCGTTAAAGGGAATAAAGTCGTACCAGTCCCCGCCAATATCTCCAGCCGGAACCGAAAGCCCGGAGATGGCAAATCCCGGTATATAAGGCGACGCCTTGGGTAATAACGCCTGTTGGATGATTCGCGCTTCCTCTGCCTCTCGCGACATGCGCTGCCGCTCCTGCTGCTCCGCCCGGAATCGCCGGCAGTTGCGCACCGCGACGGCAATATGACTGCAAAGAGCCTGTAACAGCTGCAATTGCTCGGGAGGAAAAGCGTCGAGTTCGGAATGTGATGCCGAGAACACGCCGACCAGCTTGCCTTCGACGATGAGAGGTATTGCGACTTCCGACAATGTAGATTCTTCGCACGGAAGGTAATAAGGGTCGACTCTGACATCGGGCGCATAGTGCATCTCGCCGGTCGCAGCCACCCGGCCGACCATTCCGTCGATGCCGACCTTCAGCCGATCGCCCTTGTCGTGCAGCGTGCAACCACACACGCAGGCAAGTTCCAATTCCCCTCTTCCTTCGTCGTGCAGATATAAATTTGCTTCATTACAGCCGAACGCGCAGGAAACATGGTTGACGATTTGGTCGATCAGGAGATCAAGATCGAGGATCGAAGTAATCTTCGGAATCCACTCCTGCAGTTTGAGCAGATCGTCGATTTGCCCGCTTTGCAGCGAGCGATCTATCACAGAAGCGATCTGAGCCGGATTGGGAGTCGCAGCCATTCACCCTCACCTACAGGAAGTCCCAAGGAAGAAGATGTCCTGAGTTACTCCCCGGATTCTGTTTTAGTTTCCGAAGAAGAGGTGTGTGTTCGATTGCGTCGAATCTGTTCCAGCCGTTCGCGAATTCGTTTCTCGACGCCTTCGTTCGTTGGATGATAGTAGCGGCGCTCTTTCAGATTGTCGGGAAGGCACTGCATGTCGGCGACTTTGGTCTCCAGATCGTGCGCATACTGATAGCCCTGACCGTAGCCGAGGTTCTTCATCAGTCCGGTCGGCGCATTGCGAAGATGCAGCGGAACTGGCTCGGCCGCCGTCCGCTCCACGTCTTGTAGAACGTCGGAGTAGGCGGTGTAGAGTGCATTTGATTTCGGTGCCAGTGCCAGATAAACCGCCGCCTGCGCCAGCGCTAGATTAGCTTCCGGCATGCCGATAAAATCCACCGCGTCGCGTGCTGCCATGCACAACGAAAGCGCATTAGGATCGGCGAGGCCGATGTCTTCAACCGCCATTCGCACTATGCGCCTCGCCACATACAGCGGATCTTCGCCAGCCTCGATCATCCGCGCTAACCAATACAAAGACGCATCGGGATCGCTGTTACGCACCGACTTGTGGAGGGCGGAGATCAGGTTGTAGTGTTCTTCACCGGCTTTGTCATAGAGCAGGACACGTTTCTGCAGGGCGTCCTGCACGATCTCGGTCGTGATCTCGGGTCCCTCTTTGCCACTAATAGAGGTTGCTCCACTCCTTGCGCTTTTCGAAGGGTGGGGAGCCTCGTTGTCGACCCTATCTCGCTCCAGTACCAGGGCGGCGGCGACCTCGAGCACGTTGTACGCGCTGCGTGCATCGCCGCTGGAGTAAGCTGCAATCTGCCGAAGAGCGTCATCATTCGCCGAGAGTTTAATGCTTCCCAATCCGCGTTCGGTATCTTCAAGCGCACGCCGCAGCAGGACCACAATCTGTTCCTCGGTGAGCGGCTTGAGTACATAAACGCGGCTGCGCGAAAGCAGGGCGGAGATAATTTCAAAAGATGGGTTCTCAGTAGTAGCCCCAATCAGCCGAATGTTGCCCTTCTCCACATGTGGAAGAAACGCGTCCTGCTGGGCTTTGTTGAAGCGATGGATTTCGTCGACGAAAACGATGGTGCGGGTTCCGTACTGCCGTCCCCGTTCGGCATCGGCCATGACTTGTTTGATCTCTTTGATACCGGAAAGGACGGCGCTGAATTCGATGAAATCCGCGCGGGTCATGTTGGCAATGATTTTCGCTAGAGTGGTTTTGCCGGTGCCCGGAGGTCCCCAGAAGATAAGCGAGCCGATGTCGTCGCGCTCGATCTGGGCCCGCAGAGGTTTGCCGGGCGCGATCAGGTGCTCCTGGCCGACGAATTCGTCGAGCGTGCGCGGCCGCATGCGATCGGCGAGCGGCCGACCACGATCGTCCGGCTGGTTACCGCCGCCCGGTATTGTTTGAAACAAACTCATAAAACCATTTCACCACGGAGACACTGAGGCACGGAGAAAGCGAGATCATAAAACTCGGCGGACTATTCCGTTCTTGAGCACTGGTACATTGAAATTGATCAGCAGGCCGACCTTCTTACCACTGAGACGCAAATACGTCAGCAGCTGAGCCTGATGAATCGGCAATACCTGCTCGACAGATTTCAACTCGACTACAACAGAATCTTCCACCACTACATCTACGCGATATCCGCAATCGAGTTTTAGTCCTTTATATGCGACGGGTAGATTTATCTGGCATTGGAAGAGCAATCCTCGCAGGTGCAGTTCGTGGCAGAAGCATTGCTCATACGCCGATTCGAGCAGGCCCGGACCGAGCTCCCGATGCACTTCGATGGCAGCTCCGATTATCTGTTCCGTGAGTTGTTCCTCAACTAACATAAGACTGGAAACGCTATTTTCGTTTTCTCCGTGCCTCTGTGTCTCCGTGGTGAACGGGTTTGGTGGTCATGCTTTCTGCCTATTTGCTTCATACAACATGATGCTGGCCGCTATTCCCGCATTCAGCGATTCCACCCGCGGCGAATGCGGGATCATGATCAATTCGTCCATTTGTGAGACGAGCTTCTTGTCCAGGCCGGCGCCTTCGTTGCCGATAAAAATCGCGATTCGCCCGCTGAGATCTGTCTGCGGGAGGATGGTTCCTTTATGCGATGAGGTCGCAACCAGCCTGACACCACGGCCTCGCAAGGTCTCTATGAGCATTTTCAATTCAGTTTTTAATACCGGAAGCCGGAAAACTGAGCCCGCCGAAGACCTCACCACTTTGCTGTTGTAAACGCTAACCGTGCCTTCTCCTAACATCACGCCGGCCGCCCCAAATGCCTCGGCTGATCGCAGGATTGTGCCCAGATTACCCGGGTCCTGCAGTCCAACGACAATCAGCATAGGCCCAGACGAAGCGTTCTCAAGAATTCCCTCCAGAGTGTGCGTCTTGGCGTGGACCAAGGCGGCGAGACCTTGAGGTGACTCGCTGGGCACAGCGCTCGCGAACAGCTTATCCGGAACAAGGACGGTTTCAACGTGCGATCCGATCTGCGGCAGCAAGCGCGCGGCCCTGGGCTGGCCGGATTCGCTGACAAAAACGGCACGGAATCTAAGCCCGCTGCGAATGGCTTCTTCGATGACGCGGAATCCCTCGATGGCGCACTCACCGGACTCCGTCAGTTCGCCTCGACTGAAGGCCTGGCGCAACTCTTTCAGAAGCGAGTTGTGGCGTCCTTCAATGCGCCGCAAGCGAGCGCTGTCCGCACTTCGCGTCTTTTCCAACCTTGGCTCCTGATGAGAGATCATACGCGCCACTCGGCGGCGACCGTGTGCTCGTGTTATCTTAACTCTCGAAAATAAAAGAGTACGGGAGAGCCGCAGTGCGCGTGGAGATGGTCAAAATCAATAGTCAGAAGCCGGAACCATCACTTGTCCGGTACGCCGCGGACCAAATTCGCGCCGGCGAAGTTCTGGGCATGCCCACCGACACTTTCTACGGACTCGCCGCCGATCCTTTTAATCTGCGGGCGGTAGAGCGGGTTTATGAAATCAAATCGCGGTCTCGCCACAAGCCGCTTTCGCTCTTGATCGAAGGCGTGGAACAGGCGGAAGAAATGGCAAAACCGTTACCGGATGAATTCTACAAGCTGGCCGAAAAGTTCTGGCCGGGTCCCTTGACCATCATTGTAAGGGCCGCGTCCCGCCTTCCTCTTAAGGTGACTGCCAACACCGGGAACGTGGCGCTGCGCGTCCCGAATGCTCCCATTCCGCTGGCGGTGGTTATAGCTGCGCAGATTCCGATTACGGCAACTTCCGCCAATCTCAGTGGCGAGAACGAATGCACCAGTGCGGCAGCGGTCAGAGATCAGCTTGGCACGCGTATCCCAATCATTGTGGACGGCGGGGAATCGCCACGCGAGATTGCATCTACCATCGTCGATCTCACAGACGACGAGGCACGCTGGCGAATTCTACGCGAAGGCGCTATCCCCTCTCAGGAGATATCGGAATTCTTCGCGCAGGGGTGATTGGGACGTCCGAAGCCCGGCAGAGCTCGAGTCGCTGGCTGTTTTGGACCACACTTATTGCTGTCCTGGTCGCGTTGGCAGTATTCTCTTCCATCGTTTTCACCATCCTTAACGACGCCGGCAAACAGGAACTTCATTCCGCGGATGCAATCATCGTTTTTGGCGCCGCACAATACGATGGCCGGCCATCGCCGGTGTTCCGGGCGCGGCTGGATCACGCCAACGACCTCTTCCGCCAGGGACTGGCCCCGGTTGTAATTACCACCGGGGGCTCGGCGGCTGATCCTAAATTCAGCGAAGGTGGGGTTGGACACGACTACCTGATGCGCAAGGGAGTTCCAGAATCTGCCCTCATCGCCGAAACCCAGGCCTCGGATACGGCAGAGTCTGCCGAGCGGGTCACCGCCATTATGCGAGAGAACCATATGACCAGTTGCCTGGCCGTAAGCGATGCTTACCACATGTTTCGCATTCGTATGCTGCTGATGCATCAAGGCTTACGCGTATTTCTGACGCCCCGGCCTGACTCCAGGCCGAAATCGTTGTGGCTCAGCGTAGTTGCGTTGACTAGGGAGAGTGTCAGTTATCTGTTATGGCGAGCAGGACTGCGGGACTAATCGCGTCGCCATACGTCTAAGCAATTGGGTCGTGGCGCGACCTTATGTCTCGCCAAAGTACACGATTGCAATATAATAGGACGCCTTTCGTGGCGACCATCTGCCGCACGAATCTGATCCTGAACTATCGGGACTATGGTGGAGAAAAAGAAGACCGAGGATTCGAACGGAAGCATTGTAACGCTGAAGGCCGTAGCCGCCCACGTTGGCCTTTCCGCAGGCACGGTTTCTGCGGTCCTGAATGACGCTCCCTCCGCCAAGCACATTCCCAAGCCCACCCGTGAGCGGATTATTGCGGCTGCCCGGAAGCTCGATTACCGGCCCAACTTTTTCGCCCGGTCGCTGCGCAAGCAGAGAACGTTTACTATAGGCGTAATCGCTCATGAAATCGGCGACGGATACAGTTCCACGGTCATCGCCGGAATTGAAGACAGCGCCCGCCACCGAAATTATTTCTTTGTCACCGGCGTGCACCGCCATAATCAGGAACTCTTTGACAAATACTCCCGCCTGCTTCTGCAGCGAGGGGCGGAAGGGCTCATCACCCTGGATTTCAACCTCGCCCACTCGCTCCCGGTCCCCGCAGTGGCAATTCCCGGGCATATGGACAATGAGGGCGTCACCAACATCGTTCTGGACCATTACCGTGCGGCCGAGTTGGCGCTAAAGCACCTCGTGGATCTCGGCCACAAACGCATTGCTATCCTGAAAGGTCATCCGGATAGCGCGGACTCCGAAAGTCGATGGAAGGCGGTGCAAGGCGTGGCCTGCGAAATTGGACTGGAGCTCGACCCGGAACTGGTGATCCAGATCGAGTCGACTGATTCATCGCCGGGCTTGGGCTATCCATTCGCCAAGAAGCTGATCGAGAAGAAACGCCCGTTCACCGCGTTGTTTGCTTATAACGACATTTCCGCGATTGGGGCTATCAGAGCCTTTCAGGAAGTTGGGTTGCGGGTCCCGCAGGATATCTCGGTTGTCGGTTTCGATGACATTCCGGCGGCAGCTTATCATTATCCTAGCCTCACCACCATAAGGCAGCCACTGCGTAAAATGGGCGAAATTGCGGTGGATTTGCTGGTAGCGCAGATTGAACACAAAGGCGATTGGCAGCGAGAGATTGCTGTCCAACCAGAGATTGCCATCCGGGAATCCACTGGACCCGTAGCGGCTTAACGCAGCGCCCTGAGGACGAAAGTCCCTACATTGTTTGCTGTATTGCGTCGGTAACCTCGTCTGTATGAGGCTAACCAAGCTGCCCTGCGGTGCCTTTGTGCGTGCCCTCGAAATGGAATCGAAAACGGCTACCATCCTCTGCATTGACGACGAGCAGACTGCTCTCCAATTGAGGCAGAATCTTCTTGAGTCAGCTGGCTACCGGGTTTTGGGCGCCAAATCAGGGGCTCTGGGGATTAAGACTTTCAAGTCTGAGCCGGTGGACGCCGTGATTCTGGACTACTGGATGGCGGATATGAACGGACTCCAGGTGGCGCGCGAAATCCGCAAGATCAATCCCGCCGTCCCCATCATCATTCTCTCGGCCTACGGGGAACTGCTGGACGAGAGTCTGGGCATTGCCGACCTCTGGATCCGCAAAGGCGAAGAAGACCCTCAATACCTGTTGAACCGGCTGGAGCAGCTGTTGAGCAGCCCGCCACCCCCGCGTTAATTCCTTCGTGTGTCGCTATCTAGCTCGAACTTTAATCCAGATGGGCGTGCCCACAAAGCCGAATGCGCCTCGAATCTGGTTCTCCAAAAACCGCTGGTAGGAAAAATGGAGCTTCACCTGGCGGTCGGTGAACAATACGAACGTCGGCGGAGCTATCGCCGCCTGGGTCAGGTAGAGAATCTTCACCCGCTGGCGCACCGGAACCGAGGCCCGGTCGAAATCGACATGCTTTAGGAAGCGGTTCATCTCGCCCGTGGTAATGCGTTTGCGTCGCTCAGCCGCGACTTTCTCGAGCGTCGGGAAAATCTTGTCCGTACCCTTGCCTTTGGCTGCCGAAATGAAGAGCACCGGGGCATAGCTGAGGAATTTCAAGGCATAGCGAAGACGCTGCTCGTAGGCCGCGCGGTCATCGGGACGCTTGCTCTCCTGAATTCGAGACGTGCGAGACTGGCTGACAGCTTTTCTCTCCCCGCTGGTGACCAGGTCCCATTTATTCACCACAATAATGACGGATCGGCCGCTCTCGTGTGCATAGCCGGCGATGGCAGCGTCGAGGGCGCTCACGCCTTCGGTCGCATCGATTATCAGCAGGGCAATATCAGCGGCTTCGAGATGCTTGCGCGCCATTACTACTGACAGCTTCTCGGCCATGAGGTGGGTCTTGCCCTTGCGGCGAATACCGGCGGTATCGATAAAACGGAATTTCATGCCGTCTCTTTCAACCATTTCGTCGATCGCGTCACGCGTAGTGCCTGGAATGGGAGAAACGATCGATCGGTCAGTGCCGGTGAGTTGGTTCAGCAGAGTGGACTTACCGACATTGGGATGGCCGATGATGGCGACCCGCGTTTCGGAGGGTGACCGTTCGTCGTCGGCGGTGGGCAACTCGTCGTCGGTCGGGAATTGCCCGTCATCCGTTGTCGGCAAGACCTTGGAGTCCTGCCTCCGTTTTGATCTCTGGGACTGTGGCTTGGACCACAGGTCCTCTTCGGTGTTCTCACCGCCGGGTGCCCCATCCTTCCCGCGTTCTGTGCGGGAGGGTGGGGATGTTGACTCTGTGGATTTTGACTTTGTCGATTTTTCCTCTGTGTTCTCTGTGCCCTCTGTGGTTAAAGCTTTTTCAGGAAGCGACCCAAGAACCGCATCCAGCAAGTCATCCACGCCCCGCCCATGTTCAGCAGAAATGGGAATGATCTCGCGGATACCGAGCTGATGAAGATCGTCTGCAAGCGAACTCTGCTTATCTGAGTCCACTTTGTTTGCAGCGACAAATAGCGGCTTCCCGGTCTTCCGCAGTAGCCGAGCGAGTTCAAGATCAGGAGCAGCCAGCTCACTGCGGGCATCGACAACCATGACAATGGCGTCAGCTTCGTCGAACGCAACTTTGGCCTGGCGAAAAATCTCGGCAGGGATGAAATCCTTCTCCTCGGGAATGATGCCGCCGGTATCGACGACTCGAAGATCGTAACCGCGCCAGTGGACTTCCCCATAAAGACGGTCGCGAGTAATCCCAGGCTCATCGCCGACAATGGCGCGACGAGAGCCTACCAGCCGATTGAACAGAGTCGATTTGCCTACATTGGGACGGCCGACGATGGCGATGAGGGGAATTCTGTTCATGAAAGGTGCTAAAAAACTTTCGTCGAGCATTGCCCGACCGGACGGGCGAGGACGCCCGTCCCCACATAGTCTGTGCTGATCTGAAGGCTCCAGCTATTATAGAGACTCCGTGCCTGCAAGTTCTCAGCCCGCGATTTCCTCTCCCAAAAGCAGCCCATCGCTGCAGCAGTTCTTTGGCCCTGGCGGCCTCCTGTCGAGTACTCATCCCGCCTACGAATTCCGGCGCGGACAGTTGCAAATGGCACAAGCGGTCGAGCAGGCGCTCGAAGAACGACGGCATCTGATCGTCGAAGCTGGAACTGGTACTGGCAAGACACTGGCTTATCTCCTTCCTGTAATCCGTTCTGGCAAACGCGTAATCATTTCCACTGGCACCAAGAATCTCCAAGAACAACTCTTTCATAAAGACATCCCGTTTCTTGAGCGCGCACTCTTTCCTGAAGGAAATCGCAAGCTCAGCGTCTGCTACATGAAAGGTCGTAATAACTACCTATGCCGGAAGAAGCTCTATGACCTCACCGGCCAGCCTGTGTTGAGCGGTCTGGATGAGATCGAACAATACCGCGCCATCGCAGCTTGGGAAGAAGCTACGAAAAGTGGCGACCGGTCGGAATTGGCTTCCCTGCCCGAAGCTAGCGCGCTGTGGCACAAGCTCGATGCGCGCGCCGATACATGCCTCGGACAAAAATGCAGCGCGTGGGACAAATGCTTCATCACCGAAATGCATCGCCGGGCAATGGAGAGCGACATCATCATCGTCAATCACCACCTGTTCTTTGCTGATCTTGCCATCAAGCAGCAAGCCGACTCCGCTCCTGATGCGGGCATTCTTCCCGATGCAGGAGCGGTGATCTTTGACGAGGCGCACGAACTCGAAGACGTAGCCGGGAGCTATTTCGGAATTTCGGTAAGCGCCGCGCGGTTGGAAGAACTCTGCCGGGATGTAGAGGCTTCGCTGCAAAGGAATCGGACGTACGCCACTGGCCTTTCCGGCGCGCTGAAGAGCCTGCGAGAGCGCTCCACATTCTTCTTTTCGTTGCTGCCGGAAGGTGAAGGACGATTCGCCTTTGAAAACCGCCGCGAATTTCTGGAAGAGAATGGCGAAGAATTTCTTGGATTGCAGCGGTCGTTGACCCACATCGGCTCCGAGCTGGAAAATTTACCCTCCAAGCCCGAGGAAGTTTTTGCCTTCGCCCGTCGCGCGCAGGAACTTCAGGTCCAGCTTGGGTTCGTGATGGAGGCAGAAGACCGCAATACCGTTTTCTGGATCGAGCGACGACGCACTGGCCGCGAAAAATTGAATGTGTCGCTCCAAGCCACTCCGATCGATGTGGGGCCGGTCCTGCGCGAATGCCTGTGGTCGAAGCTCGATACTGTGGTGCTGACCTCGGCAACCCTCGCCGTCGGCGGAGGATTCGATTACATACGCCAGCGGCTCGGGATCGAGCATGCACGCGACCTAGTGCTGCCCTCCCACTTTGATTATCAGAACCAGGCCATTCTGTATGTTCCGCCTGACCTGCCAGATCCACGCACCCCGCAATTTCAAATCAAGGCAGCCGAGCGCATCCGGCGACTCCTGGAGATCACGCGCGGGCGGGCATTTGTTCTTTTCACCAGCTACGCCCAGATGAGGGACATTTACCAGCGGCTCTTGGGTGAAGTTGAATTTCCCATGCTGCTGCAAGGCGATGCCCCGAAAAGCGCGCTGCTCGAAGAGTTTCGCCTGACCCCGAATTGCGTGCTGTTTGCAACATCGTCGTTCTGGCAAGGCGTTGATGTGCAAGGGGAACAGCTCAGCTGCGTGATTATTGACCGGCTGCCGTTCGCGGTCCCCTCAGACCCTGTGGTCGCAGCGCGAGTAAAGGCGATTGATGCCGAAGGCGGGAACGCCTTCTTTCAATATCAGGTGCCCGCGGCGGTGATCACGTTGAAGCAGGGATTTGGGCGGCTGATCCGGTCATTACACGACCGCGGGCTGCTAGCTTTGCTCGACAACCGCATTCTGAAAAAACAATACGGTCGAGTATTTATCGAGAGTCTGCCGAATTATCGAAGGACCACCGAGTTGGAAGCCGTCGAGCGCTGGTTTAGTCCAGACCAGTAACCGAATTCCCTTTGAAGCCATAGTACCTTCGTGCTGTTGACCCCCTTTTCGCCATCAATATAGGATTCCTATATTCCAATGGACAAACGTATCGATTCGAACATCAGCCGTGGCAGCGCAGAGTTGGCAATTTTGGCTTTATTGAATGAACGACCGCTCTACGGCTTTGAGATAGCGAAACACATCGAGGAGAGAACGGCCGGCGCCCTCCGCTTTACGATGGCGTCCCTCTATCCCATGCTCTACGAACTGGAACAACGAGGATCCGTAAAGGCCCGGTGGGAAACCAATCCGGGAGGGCGCGACCGCCGGTATTATTCCCTGACTGCGGCGGGGAAAAAGGAATTGGTTCCGCTGCGACGAGAATGGAAACGCTTCTTTCACGCGCTCGATGGCCTAGCGGGGTTGAATCATGCGTGATTGGAAAACATTGGTCAAAACGAATCTCGGAACTCTTCGCTTGGACGTCGATCAACGTGAGGAAATTATTTCCGAACTGGCCGCTCATCTGGAAGACCTTTATCAAGAGCACCGAACTCACGGGATGTCAGAATCAATGGCTTTTCAGCTATGTCTCAGACAAGTAGCAGAAGGACACAGAATTGCCCGGTCAATTGAGCGCACCAAGGAGGGTGTTATGAACCACCGGACAAAAGCTTTATGGCTGCCTGGGTTAGCCACCCTGGCAGCGGCTTCTGTTTTGCTCGTGATTCTGCAGCAAGTTTCTTCTCTTCACCCAAAGGTCTTCTTGGTGGAAGGAGAAGCGCTGGGTGTTGACCTCCGGTGGTTGATGCTACTGCCGATATGCGGCGCCGCTGGCGCCTATTTGTCTCAGCGGGCAGGGGGCAAAAGATTGACCTGCTTGGTTGCTGGCATGTTTCCGGCGATCATAATGCTTGGATCGTTCTGCCTGTTTTTTCCAGTAGGACTGCTTGAACGAAACAGTTTCATTAGTCATCACTTACTGTATCTAGGGCTTTCGGTGCTCGACTGGACTGTGCTTCCGGGTTCAGCACTATTTCTGGGAGCAGCTTCGCTTGCCATAGCAGAGGAGTACGCGACCAAATGGGACCGCACACCGCTAATTGAGACCAAGAGTTTTGGACGAATGCAGAGCGGAATTTAGGCGCGGTCCTTCTTCTTGCCAAGCTTGATTCGTTCCCAAGGCCGCTTGGGACGTTCGGTTACAGGCTTGTCACGTCCCACAACGCGATCGTAATGATAGGCCTCGCTGACCGTGCCCAGAGACTCGTTGTACAAGCTGGGCAAGCCGAGAGCTTCCTTCATCTCTTCGCTGAACTGCTGCAATGCTTTCAGATGGTCGGCGGTCGCCGCCACTTCGGTCTTAGAGGTCTTTAGCACCTGCTGATAACCACGATTGATAAGCTTTGACATCTCGCCGTTGATCAGGTATCCGGGGTAGGCGAAAATCTTCACGCCGTCGTCGCCGTCTTTCTGGATCGCCGCCGACACGTTGTACTTCTTAAGAAATACTCGCCCCTGTGTGCCCGGTGCTTCGATCAAATCAAAGCCGTGATCGCGAAGCCATTGCAGGGCATCTTCGTATGTGCGTTGCTCAACGGTGGTTGCCATTTGTACCTAAGCTCCTAGCTTTAGCAAAGCGTCGTTCGTCTTTGGTCGTTCGTCGTTCGCCAAATCTTTCGAAGTCATCCGCGACGACGTTCATCACTTCAAACCGCCCAAGACCAACGACGAATGACCAACGACTGCTCCTTTAGATGCGCCACTCAACCAATTGACGCATACCCATACCACTGTATCCCGGACTGCTCCTCTATAATCTAACGACTAGTCGGCGATTTGTATTCTCGGCGACATTACGATAGTCACAAAGCCGATGCGTCCTTCTACCATCAAATTCGCCGAGCCTCAAGAAGTTGCAAACAACACACTGAAGCTCGGACAGCGCAGCCTGGAGCGCATAGGTAACACGCCAATGCTGCGGCTCGAACGGATTGCGCGTGATCTACCCAACCTGCAACTTCTTGGCAAAGCCGAGTGGTACAACCCCGGCGGATCGGTGAAAGACCGCGCCGCCTTCAACATTGTGAAAGAAGGACGGCGCATCGGAAAATTCGCGTCCGGCAAAACTCTGCTGGACTCGACCAGCGGCAACACCGGCATTGCTTATGCGATGATCGGCGCCGCTGAAGGATTCCCAGTAACGTTGTGCATGCCGGAAAATGTTTCGGTTGAGCGCAAACAAATTCTATTCGCCTACGGCGCAAACATTATCTATACCGATCCTGCAGATGGTTCTGATGGTGCCATTACCGCAGCACGTGAACTCTTTGCCCGTGAGCCGGGAAAATATTTTTACGCCGACCAGTATTCAAACGACGCCAACTGGCAAGCTCACTACCATGGCACAGCTCAAGAAATCTGGCAACAAACCGAAGGCCGGGTCACGCATTTTGTTGCTATGCTCGGCACCAGCGGCACCTTCATGGGGACGGCTCGTCGCTTGAAGGAATTGAATCCTAACGTTCGCTGCATTTCGCTTCAGCCGGACTCGCCGTTCCACGGGATCGAAGGCGCAAAGCACATGGCCAGCGCGATTGTGCCCAAGATTTATGATCCAAAGCTCGCTGACGAAGACATCGAAATCGCCACCGAAGAAGCCTATGCCTACGCGATTCGAGCTGCCCGCGAAGAAGGCCTTCTGCTGGGCATTTCCGCCGGCGCGGCCATTGCGGGATGCTTCCATGTAGCGCGCCGATTGCCTAAAGACGAAGAAGCGGTAATGGTGACAATCTTCCCCGACTCCGGCGACAAATATTTGAGCGAGAGGTTTTGGACGGAAGGATGACCCGAATTCAGAAGTGAGAAGTCAGAATGCAGAATTGAAAAACAATGCAGAATTAACCCCCGGGTCGCACTTCTTCATTCTGAATTCTTACTTCTGACTTCTGACTTCCTAATGCTTCGCCTTGGCCAATCCCACTACGACGCGCTTCGCCGGCATGGCGAAGAGACATATCCGCACGAGTGCTGCGGAGTGCTACTCGGCCACACGGACGACAATGGCACGCGTGTCGTCACCTCAATTGCTCGCGCCGGCAACACCCGTACGGATTCGCCGCAGAACCGCTACAACATCGATCCCAAAGAGTTGGTGCGCATTCAACGCGAAGGCCGCCAGCGCGGAGAGGACATCATCGGCTTCTATCATTCCCATCCGGATCATCCGGCGCGGTGGTCGCAAACCGATCTCGCTGAAGCTCACTGGTTCGGCTGCTCCTATGTCATCACCAGCGTGGAGAAGGGCAAAGCCGTGCTGACGAATTCCTTCGAGTTGACCGGCGCGGATGAGGATGACAAGAAGCTGGTGGACGAAAAGATCGAAGTAGTGTGACCTGTGGCTGTTGATCTGACCACCCAATGCACCTCAGCCGCTATTAGCCCGGCAAAACTCCGCATACGCTGTTCAGAATGATGCACTTAGCTCCATCCTGTGTTCTAATAATTAGAACCCGTCAATGCCATCTGCCCGAATCAAACTACGCCGAAGTTTGAAGTCCGCCTCGCGAACGGTTCGCGGAGCGCGGAAGGTTCTGGGTGCCCTGCTCTCGACCGACCATCCGCTGCTGGCGCACATCATTCCTATGCGACGCTGCAATCTGGCGTGCAAATACTGCAACGAGTACGACGACGTTTCGAAACCCGTACCGCTCGACACCATGTTCCGTCGCGTGGACAAACTGGCCGAGCTCCGGACCTCTGTGATCACCATCAGTGGTGGCGAGCCGCTGCTGCATCCTGAGCTGGATGAGATCATCGGGCGTATTCGCCATCGCGGAATAGTCGCGGGAATGATCACCAACGGTTACTTGATCGTTCCCGAGCGGATCGAGCGGTTGAACCGCGCCGGGCTGGAATGGTTGCAAATTTCGATCGATAACGTCAATCCAGACGACGTCTCAAAGAAGAGCCTGAAGGTTCTCGATAAGAAATTGCAAATGCTGGCGGAGCACGCCGACTTTCATGTGAACATTAATTCCGTAGTCGGTGGCGGGGTGTGCAATCCGCAGGATGCACTCACCATCGGCAAGCGCGCGCTGGAACTTGGGTTCAGCTCGACCATCGGGATCATTCATGACGGCCAGGGACAGCTGCAGCCGCTGGCAGACGACGAACGCCGCGTCTATCACGAGATGAAGGCGCTCGAAAAGCGCAGCTTCACCCGCATCAATTCTTTCCAGGACAACATTGCATTAGGACGTCCGAACCAGTGGCGCTGCCGCGCGGGCGGTCGTTATCTCTACATCTGCGAGGACGGGGTGGTGCACTACTGCTCGCAGCAGCGCGGCTATCCGGCAATCCCGCTTGAGAAGTACACGATTGATGACATCCGCCGCGAATACCTCACCGAGAAATCTTGTGCCCCTCATTGCACAGTCTCGTGTGTGCATCAGGTCTCGATAGTTGATGGCTGGCGCGATCCGCAGCGGCCCGCTCCAGTGGAAGCTTCGCAGCCTAGCGAACTCGTGCAGATCGAGTAGAAGAAAATATCGTCGTCTACTAGTTTCCCACCCACTTTTTACCCATATCTCTCTAAATTTGCTGTCATTCCGAACTGCTTTAGCAGTGAGGAATCTGCTTTTCACTGCGGGGCAGAAATGACTCAAGGCGTACTCACAGAACAACAGATTCCTCACTGCTAAAGCAGTTCGGAATGACAAGTTATTTTCTTCTGTGGCACAGACTTGTAGGCTTACTCGGTCATCGGACCAGGCGCCTCATCCAGTCGCCAGATCATGAGAAGAAGGAAGCTTAGTCCAAACAGTAAATCAGCAATAAAGAGTGAACCACCAAATTCGCTGAGAATTAGTCCCCACAACGCCACCGATGCAGCGGCCCATAGGCGGATGAGATGCCCGGCCCCCCATCGCTTGAAGGGAGTGTTTTTGATGTCAGTCTGAACGCGCGGGGCTTTTTGCAATTTCCGTTGCGCAGTCAATCCTCCCACTGCCGACCAGATGGCCGCCACCACAATCACCGATTGCACCGTCACGCTGGCGGTCCGCTCTCGGTGTCGAGATAGGTGTGCGACAACGACACACACTAATACCAGCAAGAGGCATCCAACCTGTATAAACCTGAGTTGACGGTGCTCTTTACTCATTAGCTAATTCCTGTGTGCCAAAAAAGTTATTTTCTTCTCGCGAAGCACAGCCCTGACCAAGTCTCATCAATCGCGCAAACTTTGTAATCCACCCAGCCCGAATCGAGGCCGAACTCGCGGACCACGTTTCCATCCAGATCAGTTTTTACTCCGGATGCTTTCTTCGGCCAAGCAATCCAGAGGGCGGTCTTCTCAGGCAAAGCTTTCGAGAGGGGACGAAAATCGCGCGCCAGTTCGGCTAAGGAAGAGGCAAACAGCACGGTCACGTTCGCAGCTTTGGCGTCGTTAACGATTTTTGCATACGCTGGCAGCGGTCCCAGCTTTCGTTCGAAGCGATCAGGCGCATTGACGAGCACAACTGAGTAGTTGTCACGAATGCCCAGCTTCTTTGGCAGCGGAGTGCCTGAGTATCCAACCGCGGCGGGCGAGAGCGTCCGCCCCACACGCTTCAACTGATCGCCTTCTTATCGAACTGCCGCAGTCCCACAAGCAGCAATAGAAGGTCGAAGATCGCCAGCCCACCCAGCACTGCGGTCATCGATAGATGCGGAAATCCCGGCACCAGCGATGCCCGTAATCCCTCGCTGGCATACACCAGCGGGTTGATCAACACGATCTTTTGCAGGATCGGAAAGGAGTTGAGCGCGCTCCACGGATAGTAAGTGCAGCCGAAAAAGATCATCGGCGTCAGCACCATGCTGAACATCAAGCCGATGTGCTGTTGATTCACGCTACATCCGAGGGCCAATCCTCCGCAGGCCGAAAAGGCCGCAACCAAGAGAGTAATGCCGACAAAAGTAAGCGGTGCGTGGATGCTGATGTCAACCGGACGCAGTAGCAGCCAGGCCAGCGGAATCACGATGAACCCCGCGACCAGCGCCTGAATCATTCCGAACAGCACTTTCTCAATCGCCAGCCAGGTGTTTTCGATGGGCGCCAGCAGGCGGTCTTCGATTTCGCGCGTCCACTGGAATTCGGCAATCAGCGGCATAGCCACGGCCCAAATCCCTGTGAAGACCATGCTGATGGCCATGATTCCGGGCAGCAGCAATGCTTTGTATGAAGCGGGCATGTATCCGCTGCGCACCATCACGCGGCCGAAGATGAACACAAACATCAGCGGCTGCAGGAAGGTTTGCAGAAAGAGTTGGATCGCGTTGCGCTTTGCGACGTGGGCATCGCGAGCCAGCAGGGCGCCAAAAGTTTTCCAGTTCAATCGCGCAAGCTCCTTCCGGTGTGGTGCAGGAACAAATTTTCCAGGCTCGGCTCGGAGATGTGAACGTCCACCAATTCCGCGCCGGTGGTGCTCGCAAGACTGGCAATCTCGGGAATCAACGAGCCACCGCGATCCGCATAGACATCGGCGCCGGTCGTATCTTGCGAGCGCACTTCGCGGACACCAGAAAGCGATTGCAGACCCAACAGAAGTCCGGGCGTGTGCTTCGCAAAGCGTAGCCGTAACACAAAGGCCCCTGGAATCGAGCCCTTCAGACCAGCTGGCGTGTCTATAGCGATGACCCGGCCATGATCGATGATCGCCAGCCGCTGACAAAGCGCGTCGGCTTCTTCCATGTTGTGCGTAGTTAGCAGAACGGTTTTGCCGGCCTGGTTGTATTCGCGAATGATCTCCCACAGCAGAATTCTCGTCTGCGGATCGAGTCCAGCGCTGGGTTCATCGAGAAACAAGACCTGCGGGTCGTGCATCATGGCGCGGGCGATCGAAAGCCGCTGCATCATGCCGCCGGAGAATCCGCGCACCATCTGATTAGCGCGGTCGGTGAGTTTAAATTTCTCGAGCAGCTCGGAGGCCCGCTGGTTACGCTCTTTTGCGCTGAGTCCGAAGTACGCGCCATGAAAAGTCAGGATTTCACTAGCGGTCAAAGAAAAGTCCAGGTTCGGGCGCTGCGGCACAACTCCAATCAGACGTTTGACTGCGGCCTGTTCCTTCCAGACATCGTGATCGCCGATCCACGCCTGACCCTCGGTCGGCCGCACGCGGGTGGTGAGCACGCCTACTGTGGTCGACTTGCCCGCGCCGTTCGGACCCAAGAGCCCGAAGATTTCGCCTGCTTCCACCTGGAGGGAAATGCCATCGAGCGCGACGATCTGTGGTTTGGGTTGCTTTCCAGGCTTTGGGACGGGTGCGGCCGCCGAGCGCGGCACCAGCACTCCGCCCGCCGCAAAAGGTGGCGCGGAGTTATAGATTTTGCGCAAGTCTTCTGTTCGGAGACCGATTGACATGAACGAAATCCGGCCGTGGTCCGGACCCTACGCTAGTCGGAAAAGTATAACTTACCTATCTCGCGCTTATTTCTTGGCCGTGGGCGGCAGCATGCCGTTCAGCCGGAGGTACATCGCCGCTGCACCGTAGTGATCAGCCCAACTGCTGGCCAATCCCAAAAACGCCCAGGCTCGCGCTTTAGGTTTGCCGTCGAACCATTTGATGTCGCTGCCCATTTTTGAATCGTCGGCCTTTTCGAGCGCCGTGTGGCAAAACTCGAATGAAGCTTTCATTGCGGCCACGAGCTTGTCTTTGCCCTCGGTTCCCTTCAAGTCATCGACCTTAGGCTCCGGAACATCACCAACGTTAGCGCAGAAATAATTATTCGACTCCACGATATGCGCCGCCAAGTGGCCGAACGTCATCTGGTCAGCTGTGGGCTTGTATTCGTACTTGTCTGCCGGCATCTCTTCAAACGCCGCGACGGTGTTTTTCTCGCGACCGCCAAGCATTTGGCGCAGAGCGTCGGAGACGGGTGACTTGGATTGCGCAGCGGCCATGGATACCAAAGTCAAGATCAGAATTGCGAGCTTCATGATTCCTCCTGTTTGTGCGGCTTGAAGGATAAACCTCGGGAACGATTGATGTCGAATCACCTTTCGCAAGACAGGGCAGACCGCGATCACACCGCAATCTCCGGCGTGGCTTCGAGCAGCGTCTTCGTATACGGATGCTGCGGGTTCCCGGTAATTTTATCGGTAGAATTGATCTCGACGATCTTCCCCCGATACATCACGGCGATCCGCGTGGAGAGATAACGCACGACCGGCATCGAGTGCGAGATGAATAAGTAAGTCAATCCGAAGTCGCGCTGTAATTGCGCGAGCAGATTCACGATCTGAGCGCCCACGCTGACGTCGAGCGCAGAGACAGGCTCATCGCAAACAATAAATTTTGGACGGAGTGCAAGTGCACGGGCAATTACGATGCGCTGCCGCTGGCCTCCACTGAACTCGTGCGGGAAGCGTGGCATCGCGGAGGAGTCGAGGCCAACGGCTTTCAGGAGTTCGGCGACTTGAGACTTTATCCCACCTTTACCAGAACCGGGGAAAGATGGGGCGCCCGTGTCTCGGTGGATCAGCAATGGCTCAGCAACTAGGTCTTCCACTCGCATCCGGGGATCGAGCGAGCTAAACGGATCCTGAAAAATGATCTGCATATGCCGCCGCAGGCGTCGTAATTCGCTGTGGCTAGCGCGAAGAAGATCGTGACCATCGAATCGCACGCTGCCGGAAGTTGGCTCAATCAACCGCAGCGCCAGTCGGCCTAAAGTGCTCTTGCCCGAGCCGGATTCGCCCACCAGTCCGAGAGTTTCGCCGGCCTGAATATCAAGGGAGACGTCATCCACAGCGCGGACTTCGCCCTTCCTCGCGCTGAACACAGACTCGCCTTGCGCGAAAACTTTGATCAGATTGCGGATTTCGACCAGGGCCACGAGTGGATGTTAACAGCTTCGCTTCGGGCTGAAACCGCCCACGCATGAAGCACGCCTACCCTGCCGCAATCAGTGGCACCGCCACTAACGTCGCCACCATGCCGATGGTTTTCCAGCGCGTAAAGCGTTCTCCTAAAAAGACGCGGGCAAGCAACACGGTCAGTGCCGGGTAGAGCGAACTCAAAATTACGGCAGTGTCGAGTCTTCCCGTCTGGCTGGCGCGAACGAACAGAAATGTTCCGGTTACGTCGACGCACCCGGCAAGCAAGCCGAGTCCGAAGCCAAGCGGATACACAGGCGTGAATTTTCGGCCGACCAGAGTGATCAGTCCGGTCGCAACCAGCGACGCGCCGCGCGAACTCGCCGCAATCCACAACGCCGCTCCGTTTCCGGCTTGCTTGATAAATATGAAAAACAAAGCGAAACCGAAACCGGCAATCATGGCCAGCGCCAAGCCTTCAGGTCGCCGGCCACTTTCCGGTCGCGAAACCATCCAGATTCCGCCCAACGCCAAAACGAATCCCGCAGTCGGCAACGCCTTCGGCAGGCCCTCGGTGAACATTCCAAACGCGACCGGAATCGCCGCGCCGAGCACTGCTGAGACCGGCGCTGCCAGCCCCATGTTCCCCTGGGCCAGCGCGCGATAGAAGAGTGCCAGCGCCACTCCTCCGCAGGCTCCGGCAGCAAATGCCCAGCGGAGATGCAACAGTGAAGGAAGAGCCTCGTGATTCGCCAGCGCGAGGGCTGCCATCAATGCGGTGCCGCTCAAATGTCCCAGCGCCGCGAGGTAAAAAGAATTAAATCTCCGCGCCGTGTAGCCGCCGACAAAGTCGCTTATGCCCCAGCTTAGAAATGCCCCAAGAGCATAGAAAATCGAAACGAATTGTGCGGTGCCAGGCATTTGATCTAAAGAATCGAGAGTAGCACGACGATGCGGGTTGGCGGCGCTCACACCCGTCATCGCCGTCGCACGAACATCGCTCCGTTGTAGAATGCGCTGCTGTCATTTTCAAAGCGGAGATTGCACTTGAAACGATCCCTCTGGTTGGTTTTCGTTCTTTTGCCGATATGTGCAACCGTCGAAGCGCAGGTGACCGTGATCAAGGCCGGGAGGCTCGTCGATCCGGACAAGGGTGCGGTTCTGACGGATCAAGTCATCGTCATCCGCGCGAACAAGGTCGAGGCGGTTGGGCCGGGACTTGCGATTCCCCGAGATGCGACGGTGATCGATCTCTCGAAAATGACGGTGCTGCCCGGTTTGATCGACTGCCATACCCACTTGGCCGACGGAAAATATGGCGAAGACGATCCGATATTTCAGCTCAAGAAATCGGCTTCGCAGAGCGTGCTGGAATCGGTGCCGAATGCGCGCGCCATGCTCGAATCGGGGTTTACCACGGTCCGCGACGTCGGCGTGTACCGGGCGTTGAACGATGTCGCTCTGCGCGATGCAATCAACCGCGGCGATATCATCGGGCCTCGCATGTATGTTGCCGGGGCATACATCACAATCACCGGGGGCGCGGGTGCGATGACAGGGATGGCGCCCGACCTCCAACTACCCTGGGACTTTCATTATGGCGAGGCCAACAGTCCATGGGAGGTACGGCAGAAGGTGCGTTTGCTGGTACATCAGGGAGCCGACCACATAAAAGTGCTGTCCACCGGAGCCGTGTTGACCCATGGGAGCAATCCCAAATCTGTAGAGTTTACCCCGGAAGAATTACAGGCCGCCGTAGATGAAGCCAGCCACTTCGGTTTGCGAGTGGCGGCTCATGCTCACGCCGCAGAAGGAATCAAGAACGCAATTCGCGCGGGCGTAGCGTCGGTAGAACACGCGACCTTGATCGACGATGAAGGCATCGCGCTCGCCAAGCAGCACGGCACATATCTTGTCATGGATATTTATGACGACGAGTGTATCCAGGCGGATGGAAAGAACGGGACCATGCCCGCAGATTTCCTGGAGCACGACCGCGAACTCGGCGAGGCGCAACGCGAGAACTTCCGAAAGGCCGTCAAAGCTGGAGTAAAGCTGGCGTTCGGCACGGACGCAGGCGTCTGCGCATACGGGACATCGGGCAAGCAGTTCGCTTTCATGGTGAGGTACGGAATGACTCCAATGCAGGCAATTCAGGCTGCGACTTCCTCGGCCGCCGATTTGATCGGCCGCAGCAATGAGTTCGGATCGATTAAGCCGGGGAAGTATGCCGACGTCGTAGCAGTTTCAGGCGACCCATTGAAAGACGTAAGCCTGCTGGAAAATATCCAGTTCGTAATGAAAGACGGTGTGGTCTACAAGCAGAAGTGAGCTGACGAGCATTTAAAGGGTAAAGCTCTTAACCGCAGAGGTCGCAGAGAAAACTCGCAGAGTTCGCCGAGAAAGGCAAGAACAACATTCGCCGCCGACCTAAGCCTCGATGTAAAGTTCGGAGCTTAGAGCCAAAGCTAAGAACTCAAAGCTCAGAGCTCAAAGCTCAAAGCTCAGAGCTAACCGCTAACAGCTGCCTCTCGCCTCCATCCAGTTCTGCAGGATCAGCATCGCCGCCATCCGGTCGACAGCCTGTCCGCGCTTCTTGATTGAGAGATCGGTTTCGCGCAGCAGCCGGTTGGCCTGGCTTGAGGTAAGGCGCTCGTCCCACAAGTGGACCGGCAAGCCGAACTTTTTGCGCAATTCCCCAGCAAAAAGCTGCATTTTGTCCGATTGAATACCTTCCATTCCGCTCAGGCGAAGCGGGTATCCAACCACAATTTCCGAGACCTGGTAGTCGCTGATTACCTTAGCCATTTGCTCGAAATCCAGTCGCTTGTTCTGCCGCTGTAGGGTCGGCAGGCCCTGCGCAGTAAGGCCCAGCGGATCAGAAATAGCCATCCCGATTCTCCGCGAACCGACATCTAAGCCCAAGATTCGCGGTTTCAGCACGCTTGCCGGGCTGCCGTGATCCATGCTGCGATTATATGGCCCACACAATTACCAACATCGATAACAAGCGAGAGGCAAAAGAGAATCCTCCGGACGTTCCACCTCGTGGTTCGAATGTGGCGCGCCCGCGCCCCGGACTCAGGAACTGGGCGCTGAACGTGATGGGGGTGGGCGCGATCCTGACGATGTGCTACCTCGGAGAACAGACACTAGTCGTCATTCTGATTTCGGTGCTCATAGCTTTCGTTCTTGATCCGGTTGCGGACCTGTTCACCTGGATGCGACTTCCGCGCCCTGTGGCCGCTAGCATCGCGGTAATGCTGATGTTCGCCGCGATGGCAGGGTTAGCTTATCTGGGAGTCAACAAGGCGTCGAATCTGCTGGAGGAATTGCCCCAGCACGCCTCAGAAATTCGGCAAGATCTGTCGAAAATTACCGGGAAAGCGCAGAAGCTCGAGGCCTTAAATCCCGCGCAGGAAAAGGGAACGGTTAAGGTCCGGCAAGCCCCGAATTGGGCGGATATTGTGACCCGCGGATTTGGATCTATATCCGAGGCCGTGCTGGCGGCCACATTCATCCCGTTTTTGGTCTTTTTCATGCTCACCTGGCAGGAGCATGCGCGCAAAGCAACCATGGGATTGGTCGTTCCTGAAAACCGGCGAGCGGCCTACGTAACCATGGGATTGATCTCGGGAATGATACGGAATTTCATGGTCGGCAATCTCGTAATCGGCCTGATCATTGGGGGCGTGAGCACGGTCATCTTCGGGTTCCTGCACATCCCCTTTTTCTATTTCGCGGGATTCATCAGCGGGTTTTTGAGCCTGGTACCATATCTCGGCGTCCTGATTGCTCTGCTGCCGCCCATATTTCTCGCCATCGGCCAACTTACTGTGACCAAGGTGGCCTGGATCGTTCTAACGGTATTTACCCTTCACATCCTTTCTATTAACGTGCTCTACCCAAAAATTATTGGCGGCCGCTTGCGGCTCAATCCTCTTACTGTGACGCTGGCGCTATTGGTTTGGGGATGGCTTTGGGGAGCGGCAGGACTGATTCTGGCGGTCCCGATCACTGCCGGCATGAAGATCGTTTTCGACCACGTAGAGCAGCTGAAACCCTTAGGGGCATGGCTGGGCGGAGAACAACCGCCCAATGGAGACACACATTAAAAATTAACTGGCTAGGACTGCAGTTCGGTGGCGTCGGGGAACTTGAGGTTGGTCTTAGAGAGCGCTTTGTCCAGAATTAGCTCGACGTTGGCTTCCTCGGTATTTCTTGCCATGGCCAGTTCGCTCACCAGCAGATACCGGGCGCGTTCCAGCATTTTCTTTTCGCGGAAAGACAGACCTTTGGTTTCCTTGAGGACCAGCAGACTCTTCAGCACCGCTGCAACTTCCAGTAAAGATCCAGTCCGCATGCGGTCGGAGTTTTCTTTGAACCGGTCCTTCCAGTCCGTGGCGCTGTCGCCGTTACCATCTGAGAGATAGTCGAGGATTTTCTGGATCTCGCCGTTTCTCACTACGCGGCGCAAACCGACGGCACCTACGCTGTGAAACGGGACAGTAACCTTAAGATTGCTCGATTTGATATTGAGGAGGTAATACTTCTCGACTTGCTGCCCGAGGGTGCGGCTGCCGACTTGTTCGATGATCCCTACACCGTGGTTTGGGTAGACTACCCGGTCGCCAATGTGGAAATCACCGTTACCGTTGAGGCTCATACGGGGAACAGCCCACGAATACAAAACCATTCTATCTGAAGGCCTCAGCTTTGCCAATTGCGGGAATGTCTGTCTCTTTATTCTCAAACACTTACGAAGTCCAACTCGTCGGTGCGTTTGAGATGGCGCGGCACACTCCAAAGTTATCACCTGACGCTCTCAACGCACTGAACTGTCCCAAGTTGGGCAAGAATAACGAGACCCTCGTGCGCCGAAAGTCTTGGCCTCGAACGGTTTATAATTCGACCACGATGACCGAGCAGATCAAAAGAAAGTTGCAGGACGAGATCGACGCGCTCGAACACGAGCTTATCCACGAACTACCCAAGGAAATAAAGAAGGCCGCAGCCCTGGGTGACCTGAGCGAGAACGCCGAGTATCACATGGCGAAGCAGCGGCAGGAATACGTGAAGGCGCGCGTCCGTCAGCTCGGCAAGCGTCTGGCCGATTTGTCGATGGTCAACATGAATAACATTCCCAAAGACAAAGTTGGCCTGGGTTCCACAGTGAAGGTTTACGATAGTACCAAGAACGAGGAAGTTGAGTATAACCTCGTTACCAGCGAGGAGTCGGACGGCGGCGCGGGCAAAATCTCCACCACCTCGCCGATTGGTCGCGCTTTGTTGAACAAAAAAGTTGGAGACACTGCGGTTGTGGTTACTCCCAATGGCAAGCGGGAACTGGAGATTTTAACTCTCACCACGATTCACGACGCAGCGACGGCGGGATAAAGTTCGAGGGTGGCTCGGGCTTTCTTCGGCTTCGTTTTCAGTACGGGCCGCGCCTGAGCCTTGACATTGTTCCGAAGCTTGCACCTTTACCAATATCATGACCTGGACTAGCGCTTTCGGCCGCGCCTGCGGAGTTCTGCTGAGAACGATTGTGCGCTGGCTGGCGCTGACCAAAGTCAATCCAAATGTGCTGACGTTTATGGGCCTGGTGGTGAATGCCTGGGCTGCTTTTCTGTTCGGCTACGCTACCGCCGAAAATCAACAGCGCATGTTTTTTTACGCCGGGCTGATCATCATTGGCTCTGGCTTCTTCGACCTGGTGGACGGCGAAGTCGCGCGGGCCCAGAACCGTGTGACCCGCTTCGGGGCTTTCTTCGATTCCGTGATTGACCGCTACAGCGATGCGTCGCAATTTTTCGGTTTGCTGGTTTTCTATGGCCGCGGCGACCGCTTCTTCTATGTTGTGTTGACTGGCTTCGTCATGGTTAGCGCCATCATGGTCAGTTACACCAGGGCGCGTGCCGAGTCACTGATAGGCTCCTGCCGGGTAGGATTTATGGAGCGACCGGAGCGTCTGGTTCTGGTGATCATTGGCGCGCTCTTCAATCGCATGGCGCCAGTGCTTTGGGTCATCGCGGTGCTCTCTACGATCACCGTCATTCATCGCATTCACTACACTTGGGCACGTACCAACGGGCCGGAGGCAGGCAAGGCCGGTCAGGCGGCTTGAATACAGCGACTCATTTGGCGCGCAGGCGCAAGAAAGCCACGACTCCAAGTGGATGAGCGCCGTAAACCGGCTGCAACACCCCCGGCACCCCGTACCAGGTCAATTGCGCGCCCAATGCAGTGGAAAGATGCGGGATGTAACCAACCTCGCGGTCGTATCCTGCGGTGTAGGCTTGAACGCGGGTGAAATAACGCTCTGTAAAATTTTGCGGGAGTGCCGTTTCGCCTAGTAACAACTCATTCGTGCGGTCTACGTTCTCGACGCGAGTCCAAACGTTATTCCCCTTAAGAAAACGCAAAGTCGATTCCAGTAGATAGCTGTTGCCGACATTTCCATCGCTGAGGCTCTGGTTCCTACCCCACAGCACCATCGAGTTCCAATTTCCGTTGTGAATTGGGCGGTTGTAAATCAACGACGCGGTCATACGGCGAAGGTTTTCACGAGGAAATAACGCCTCCGGGCTGGCTAGATCGCTAATGGAATACTGAAAGCTCCAATTCTGTGCCGGATTCACGCTAACCCGCGTGCTCCACGAGTCGATTTTGCCGGCATCTATGTCCCAGCGGTATTCGTCGGGCTCCTGACCGTGAAATCCGGATGCTTCCAGCCGGAAAATCCCGTGCGTGATACCAACGGTGATTACATTGTCCGAGATGTGCGTTGAATCTTGGAGGTGATGACCTAAAGGCGCGATGGGATCTTCAGACGCCGAAGTCCTGTGCGGGTAAGCGGGCGGTCCGAGCGCTGGATCACCGACCGGCGCGGCGTAGAACGACAGAACGGTGTTTTCGCTCACGTGATAGTCGTAGATTGCGGCAACTTCCATAAACAAGTTGTGTGGGTGCTGGCCATCGACGATGGGCCGGCCAAAGGCGGTCTCGCCCTGCTGGAACAATTCCGGATAGCGTTCGCTGGTAATGGTTGCCGGCTCCAGACTAAGCATGGTGCGAACGGTCAGGGTGCCGCTCCCAAGTTTTCGTTGCGCCATGGGCATAAACCAATTTGTCGAGAAAAACTTGTCCGTGCCACGCGCCCCAGTCTGCTGAATGTCGTTTAGAAAGACCTCGCCGTGGAACATGAGGCTCCAGTTTCCCTTACGCGTCATGAGCATTTCAGCCGGGGTGGAGTCTGGTTGTGCGTCGGTGCCGGCGCCTGCGTGTTGCAGGATGGTCTCAATGAGTGACCGAGATTCCATTCCCATCTCAGGTCTCTGCGACATGCTGTCCATGCCGGACATATCCGTGTTCGAGGCATGGGTACTCGAATCCTGAGCATGCAGGAAGCAAACCGACATAATTACCAGGAGCAGACATAAGCCTGCAGTACGCATAAAGCATTCCTTCTTCACGTGTAAACGGAGGTAGAAGTAAGCGCGCGAGGCGCTAACTCACAAGAACCACATTGCAGAGCTTTACTAAATGCGCAGCTGAGGCCTAGAAGGAGGCGTTCCTGGCGAAACGGTATCGGTGCGAAAATGCGCCAAGGTGCGCGACGAAGCGGGCTTTTGATCCGAAGCCGGAAGCATTGAGACGAACCCGTCGTGCTGCGGAATCGTGGAGCTTTGGAGTACCGCAGTGTCGTGGCCGGACTGGCAGCAACTGTGATCGCTCGGCGAAGGTAATTGAGAAGACTGCCGGTGCATCGGGCATCCCGAAGCGCGGCCCTGTTCTGAAGGCAAAGATAGCAATGAAGCAGATGAAATGCTCCAAACGATCAGGACCAGCAAAAGAGTGCCTGCAACTTTAGTTTTTACTTGCATCGTCGCCTTAAGAGTCTGATGCATATCACACTTATTTGGTGACATACTTCTTAAAATTTGGCAGGGCGAATGCGTCGACCGCTGCATCCGGTGGCTATTCGCCAGTTCTCTGTAGTGCGGCTTGCTTCGGGTTCTCCACCGAAGCCGCGCCAGCAAGTGCCCGGGCTTCCCTTCCATGAAAAAACAGGAGATGAATAAAGAACATGACCACGAGCACTGCACCGAACGTGCACACGATAGTGGCGCCCGTGGGCAGGTCGAGGAGGACGGAGAAGTAGACTCCCAGCGCTGAGACCAGCGTTCCCATGGTCCACCCAATTGCCAGGCGGCGGCCAACCTTGTCCGCGAAGAGCATTGCCCCGACCGAAGGAACAATCAAATAACAGAAGACCAGCAACACACCGGCGATCGCAACCGACGATGTCACAACGAAGCCGAATGAAGCATAAAAAAGAAAATCCCAGAAACGAATACTCATACCTTCGGCTTCAGCTCGGTCAGGATCAGTCGAGATGAGCAAAAACCTGCGGCGAAAAAAGTAATGAAAAACGCCGATCGCGCCATAGAGAACGGCTGTCTTGAGCACCTCGCGCCTGGAAACCGCCAGGATGTTGCCGACCAACATATCTTTCAAATGCTCAGTTTCGCCGGTGGCTTTGCTCATGGCCAGAATCGCAGCCGCTGAGGCAACTGCGTAGGCGATTCCGATGAAGGCCTCTTGTGGAATATGACCGCGCCGGGTCCGCGCAAAAGCAAAAACTGCCGCACCTATAAAAGTGAAGCACAGGCTGAGCCAATACGCGCCGGTTCCATGCGGATCCATGCCGACCAAAATCGCGATCGTCGCTCCCAGGGCTGCTATCTGCGCCAGCGCGAGATCAACGAAAATCACACCGCGTTCTACGACATGCACGCCGAGGTAGGCGTGAATGCCGGTCAAAATAAGGCTGGCCATAAACGGCCAGAACAAAAACGGGAGAATCTCCATTACGCTCCTTGCAAACTGCTGGGCTTACTGGAAGGCCTTCGTCAGTAACGCAATATCGTAGTCGAACAGTTGAAAATAATTTGTCACTTGCTTCTCGCCGCCGACAGACGGCAAATAAACCACCACTCTTGCTCCAGTCGCGGCGCCGATGCTGTTCGGGGTCTTCATGTCGAAGTAAGGTTCGACCAGCACCAGCTTGCAGTTCTCGCGTTTCATCAGTCCGATCAGTTCGATTGTATGGCTCGGGGTGGGCGGAATGCCGGGCCGGGGCTCGACATATCCGATCACGTTAAGATGAAAATGCTTGCCGAAGTTAGTAAAGGAATTGTGATAAGTCACCAGCTTCCGCCCGCGATAAGGCGCCATCTCGGCGTCCCACTTTTGTTCCGCTGCGGTTAAGCGCTTGTCGAAATCCTGAAATCGTTCCTGGAAATACGAGTTGTCTGCAGGGTCGAGTTCGCCTAACTTCTGCGCGATGCCACGGGCAACTCGTCGCCCGTTGTCTGGATCAAGCCAGTAGTGCGGGTTTCCAAGCGGATGCACATCGCCCATGGCACGGGTCACAACTCCGGTTGGAATCTCCAGGATTTCCGCAAATTGCGAAGCGTCCAGGTAACCGTTCGCTCCGACCTGAATCCGGGCGTTGCCGCTTTGGGTGATCAGCGGCGGCAGCCATCCGATCTCAAGTTGCAGGCCGACAATAATCAACAAATCAGCCTGCCGAAGTTTTAGCAGGAAGCTGGGTTTGGCTTCGACAAAGTGCGGGTCCTGATATCCCTTTGCAATTGACTCAACGCTGATGCGGTCGCCTCCGACTTCCTGAGCGAGTGCAGCCATGTCGGTTGTCGCGGTTACTACGTTCAGCTTCTTGGCTGCCGCTTGAGTCGGCAAGATTGAAGTCAGCAGCAGAGTCCCGATCAAAACTGCAGAAAATCTGTCGTGTATTCCTGACATTCAACTCTCCTAGAATGGATGTGCGCCGTGAGCTCCGAGTGAGAAGATCAGCTGCATAAATAGTTCGTTGGCGTCGCGATTTTCCGCATAGTGAGTGAAACGATACTCCCCGCGCACCTGGCTAAACTCGCTGGGCCAGTAGGTCAGTGTTGCCGCTGCACCCTTATCGGTTAGATTCGCAAAGTGGCTGCGGTCCGACCAGTCAAAGCGCCCGCCAGCAAACCAGCGACGCCCGAATTGATAGTCGCCGGAAGTATAAAAGCCGAATGCCCGCTGCTCGCTCGGGAACTGCTGCCGCTGGCTCCAAATAAACTCGCTCCTCCCGACAAACGAATGGTAGATGGAGCGGCGCAGGGGCTTCCACCGCAGGGTCGCGTCGATGCCATAGAGTTGGGTGATGAAATCCCCGGGTACAGCAATCGTCCCGTCGTTGTGGCCGCGAGCGTAGGAGGCGCCGAGGTCGAGATTAGTAGATTCAGTGATATCTCGGTAGGCCCGGAGGTGCTCAACCGTGCTCACGTCGCTGCGTTGCTGCTGCTGGAAAACGTCTCCGGAGTCGCCACGAAAAACCTGACCGGTTGCTTCCAGGAAAATTCCTTTTGGCGCGGGCAGAATTCGCTCGAGCGAGAATCCCGCATCGTCAATTCCGTCCTCGCCGCCAACTAAGTTTGTGGTCACCAACGGGCGGTCCACCCAAGGGAGCACGTGATTATGCATCATATTCACTTTGCCGAATGCAGAGCGCATTTTGCCCACCTTGGCCACGAATCCGCCGGGGAGTGCCGTAAATGTGATGTATCCTTCCTCGAGATTGACCCCCTCTTCTCCAAAGGAAATAAAGAAATCGCCGCGCGCGTAGGGATCAATAATCGCCTGCAAGCCGATCTCGGACTCATGCATCTGAAACGACGGGAACGGCTGCAGTGTTGCCAGCGGCGGCGGTGAGTTTCCTCCCGCAGCCCCAATGAAGTCGCCGATGACGCTCACGTCCGGGTTCAATGCTTTGGATGCACCCGCTGCGCCGCCATAAACCGGCAATTCTCCGGCGGCGGGGCTGGCAAGCCCAGCTTGTACTTCATTCGGCGAAGGCTGAGCAGGAACAGTCGCTGGAGCAGCGGGAACCTGGGCTGCGGCTTGCGACACCGGTGCTGAGGGTTCCGTCGCAGGCTGTGGTTGTGCTGGTTGCGTACTCTGGATGGTCCGTAGTTTGCCCTCGAGCGCAATTACGCGATCTTCGAGATCACGAATGCGCTGCTCGAGTGCCGCCTGGTCATTCGCGTTCGGCGGGTTAGCTTGCCGTCCCCAAAGCGGAATCGAAAGTAGGGCCACAACCGCAGGTGCAAGAATCGCCTTTTTCATTCTGCCCTCCCGTAAACAGTCCCATGTTCAGATTGTGAACGATTTTGGAGAGGCAAGAAAGTATGCACATCGGCGCGTCGCTTCGGCGTGGCGGAGTATGACTCAAAACAATGGGGTCGGACAATCGTCCGACCCCACACTATCTTTCCAGCAAGGCCCCCACACGAGATACTTCAGAAGTGGAAGCCCAGTTCCGCCGTGTAGTTCCGAGGCGCGACGAAGTGCGTGCCACTGAACGTAGATAGAAAGTTGAAGAGCGCGGTCTTGTTTGTCAGGTTGACGACAGTAAAGCGCAAGCTCCACTTGTAATGATCGCCGTGAAAGAGGTCGTCATCACCCACAGCCGCGTCAAACAAATTCCGCGGTGCGATGCGTGTTGGATTATGATCCACGTCGAAGGTCCCGAGTTTCGGGAAGACTATTCTGGTTGCGCTGCCGGTGGGTAAACCGTCTGCTCCTAGTACATTACAGGTATTTGAATTCAGAGGATTGTTTAGTGCCGCAGTGTGCTTGACACCGCTGGAATCGACGCAGAAGAGGCCGACTGCGGTTTGCTGGTCCGCATCCAAAAACGCTAATGCGTGACCGAACTCATCTAAATTAGTGTTGCTTGCCACCAGCCCGCTGTCATACCGCCAGTTCATGGCAACCCAGGGCAAATTCTTTTTGGGTTGGTATTGCAAATGTGTGGTCTGCTGGAATTTCTGATCGTGGTCGATACGGAAGGGTTGTCCAGTTTGGATCGTGGCGCCCAGCCCACCAATTTGGGGCGGGAAGTACCGAGCGTTTATATGCCCGAGAACGACGAACGCTGACAGCCCGCGATATTCAGGCAGGCTGGCACGGACAGAAACTCCATCGAGCTTTGAGTTGTGCCATGCAATGGGAAAGGTGATGGGCGTGCTGCCAAATATGCTGAAGTCATAACCGTTGTGAGTGTACTTCCAGAAATAATCAGCATCCACGACAAGGAACTTTCCAAAGGCTTGCTGAAAGCCAGCATTGAACTGGTTGCGGAACCCAGGACGAATGGGCGCGAAGGATTGGCTATTTGCGCCGTTAAAAACGGCGTTGATAGTCGGAATCTGAGACCCAAGGCTCGAAAGGATCAGATTCTCGTTGTAGGGCGTTGCCTGGATGCGCGAGTAAGCGACACGAAAAACCGTACTTGTCTGCTTGATGTTATACGCGACGCCGAGACGTGGTTCGAGTTGAGAGTCTCGGACGATCCCGCGGTATAAATCACCACGGAGACCTAGGTTGAAAGCCCAGTTGCCCTTTGTAATCGTGTCCTGGACGTAGATTGCAATTTGTTTGATGTCCGTGTGGCCGCGAAATGGGAAAAGAGTCCCTCCTCGAGTCAGGTCGATTGGGAGAAAGTACGTGCACGGTGCAGCAACGGCAGCCCCACCTACAAAGCAAGGGTTGCCATTCGCATCCACGCTTGACGGCAGGAACGCGGGATCGGTAAGGCCGAAATTGAAGTTTTCGTGCAGGAATGTGTGCTCGAGGGTGACGCCCGCCTTCAAGTTGTGAATGCCTTTCACGTACGAAACGTCGGAGCGCAGGCCCGCGTTCGTTAGTGTTCTGTTCTGATTGACAGTCGCCGAGGAGCCGCCAGGAATGAGGCCAGTGCCATCGGCGAACACGTTTGCGGATGGGTAGTAATTGTAATCGTCGTGACGAACGAAGCCTCCGAACGTGAAAAGGGTTGTGGGGCTCAACAAATGGGTCCAGACCGGCGCGACGTTATAGGTCTTGATCTCCGAGCGCTGATCGGTCGGCCCAACCGGGCCGCCTGTGACGGGATCGGTTACCCCGGCATTGAGATTGTCGTAGGAATTGGGTGTTTGAAACCAGGAACGGCTATAGCCGAGGTTCACGTGGATTGTGTCGGCGCTGGTAAGCTGATAGTCGACTCGATCGAATAGGTTCTCCTCATTGCCCCTGTCGTGGATCGAGTGAAGTTCAGGCGGATCAAGAAATCGGCTTGTATTCAATCCGCTCGCCGCCACGAAATTCCCCCATTTTTTACCGCCGAAGCCCACGTCGAAGCCAGCAGTTACGGTCCCAAAGCTCCCGTACGAGGTCTTGATCGACCCTGTAGGCTCTGTCTGCCCCAGTCCCGAGCGTGTCGTCACTTTAACAATCACACTGGTCTTGTCACCGAATTCCGCCGGAACCTGTCCGGAAATCACTTCCATTGACTGGATCGATTCCGGTGGAATCTGGTTCGAGAAAACCTTGCTCTGCTGATCGGTGATGGGCTGACCATCGTACGAGAACGAATTATCGGCGTGGTCGCCGAGTCCGTGGAAGAGGCCGTTCGAGTCGGCCACCACTCCAGGCGTGGTGAGCGTCACGAGCGAACTCAAGGACGAAGACTGGCTTTCGAGCGGAACCTTGTCAAAGAGGCCTCGATCGACGTCGGTGTGAAAGGACGGATCGTTCTCCACCAGATCGCCACCACCTTCTTGCACTGTCACGCTCTCAGAAGATCCAGCTACCTTGAGACTGATACTGATGTTCAGAGGCACGCCGGATCGAACTTCAACGTCCTGAGCGTAAGAAGCAAACCCCTGCGCGGTGACGGTAAGATGGTAAGGATTGAACGGGACATTCGCGACGCTGAATCTTCCAGCAGTGTCGGTCCCTGTGCGGCGGTCAAAGCCACTGACCGGATTGTGTATTTCTACAGTTGCATTGGGAACAACCGCGCCCGAAGAGTCAAGGACGGTCCCCATAATCGAAGTCGCATTGCCGGTGGACTGAGCAAACGCGCTCACGGCAATAGCTAAGAATGAAATGATCAGAAATGCCGCGCGCAGCGGCTTTCCGTAATGAGCCTTCATGAGTTCCTCCGAATTGATTTTCCGTATGGCTAAAACCGGACCGGCGGTCTTAAGCCTGCGGCGGAGGACGGATGTAATTAGAGGAAACCGGGAGAAACGAATGGGAGACGATTGCAGGAGTCTCAGCGAGGATAGACGGGGTAAAAATCGGTGTGGGTGCGGCGATATTGTTTACAGCAACTCCGGCGTGAGCCAGAGCGCAGAGTGAGCACGAGTGATCGATGCTCCCTAATTCATTTGTGTGAAAGTGGGCTACAGCAACAAAGCTGGTCAGAAAGACAAGCAAAACGCACAGAAGGGCGCCGCCCCGGTACGCCAACCCAGAGTGCCGGAATCTGGCGCTTTGCGGTTCGCGACCTGTAGTAGCTTCGCGCAGGCCGAGCTTTGGCTTCATAAGGAATCAGGTGTAGCTGACTTCTATGCGATGCATTTCAGAATACTTTTGTTGCGCCCGTATTTGCAAATCCTAATATGTGAGATTACCGCCATCGTCAACGCCCTTATTTGCGAAACGCTGCTTTTGCGGCGTCGATTGTCTTCGAAATGTCTTCTTCGGAATGCGCGGAGCTGAGGAACGCGGCTTCAAATTGCGATGCCGGAAGGTAAATGCCAGCGTCCAACATGGCGCGAAAGAATTTCCCATATGCTGCCACATCTGATTTGGTCGCGGAAGCCCAGTCGGTGACCGGGCCGGGATTGAAGAACCATGTAAACATCGATCCCGCGCGGTGAAACGACAACGGAACGGCGGCATCTTTTGCCGCAGCGGCTACGCCTTCCACCAGCTTTGCGCTAAGACTCTCGAGTCGAGGATAGATTTCACTTTTCTTCTCGCGCAGAATTTTCAGCTGCGCAATTCCCGCCGCCATAGCCAGCGGATTTCCAGAAAGTGTTCCCGCCTGATACATGGGGCCAAGAGGCGCAACCAGGTCCATGATTTCCGTTCGCCCGCCGTAAGCCCCAACCGGCAATCCGCCGCCGATAATTTTTCCAAAGGTTGTCAGGTCAGGCTTGATCCCGTACAGCTCCTGTGCGCCGCCGTATGCGATGCGGAAGCCGGTCATGACCTCGTCGAATATCAGCACAGTTTTTTCGCGCTGCGTGATGGTGCGAAGGTTTGCGAGATAATCCCCCTCAGCCGGGACACAGCCCATGTTGCCCACGACTGGCTCAACGATCACGCAGGCAATCAGGTGCCGATATTTGCTGAATGCCTGCTCGAGCACTTCGGTGTCATTAAATGGAAGCGCAATAGTGAACTGGCTTATCTCTTCGAGCACGCCGGCCGAACCCGGAATGCCAAGAGTTGCGACGCCCGATCCCGCCTTGACCAGCAGGGAATCGGCGTGGCCGTGATAGCAGCCCTCGAACTTGATCACATACTTGCGTTTGGTGAAAGCCCGCGCCAGCCGGATGGCGGACATAGTGGCCTCGGTGCCCGAGCTGACAAACCGCACTTTTTGCACACTCGGGAAGGCTTCAATGACCAACTCTGCAAGATCGGCCTCGGCAGGAGTGGACGCGCCAAAGCTGGTTCCATTCACAGCGGCGGAGAGAATGGCCTCCACGACGCTCGGCTCGGCGTGACCCAGAATGAGCGGTCCCCATGAGCCCACGTAATCGATGTATTCGTTTCCGTCAGCGTCCCAGATACGCGAGCCTTGCCCGCGAACTATGAATGGGGCCTCACATCCAACCGCCTTGAACGCGCGTACCGGAGAATTCACTCCGCCGGGAATCAACTGTTCGGCGCGTTTCTGCAGCCGCCGGGATTCGTCGAGCTTACGTGCCATTCCCCCTCTTGTATGTGGGGACAACCGCCCTCGGCTGTCCCGCAAAATCATGAGCGCGAATCCATAAATATAGCCGAATTTACCAAGATTTCATTTCGGATACATATTCCCGCAATGTCGAAGCGCTATTCTCACCACAGTGAGGCCCCTCCTAACCGGGAGGGATAGGGATGATCAGGGCCGGACCCCCGATCATCCTGCGCTTTTTTGTTTGTGTTCACCAGCCTGAAATCTCCCGGATCGTTGCCGCCGACCTTATGTGCAGACCTTCATCTGCAAAAACTCCTTACCGTTTTTTTATACGACGCCATGTAAGCTGTAATTTCGCTCGAGCGAATGTCGCAACACAGTTCAACAATTCGACTGATTGGAGAATTCTTGCTGTGCGCGGTCCTGGCACTCCTGGTGATCCCGTGCGCCTATGGCCAGTCGGCGCCGCAATCGGACGATTCACGGCAGCAGAACGCAGAACCTCCTGCTGCGCCCGATCCAGAGACCCTGTTCCCGCACCTCGCGGACACACGCTACTGGCTCTCAGGTCAGGCCAATGTAATTTTTCAGGCGCATCCGGCGTTTTATTCGCCCTATCAAGGAAAGAACAGCTTATCTCCGAAGTTTGAGACCGCGACCTCGCGGGTGCTCACGCTCTATACCGGAATGCGCCTGAACGATTCCACGGAGTTGCTGCTCGACGTGGAAGAGACCGGCTGGCAGGCCCTGAGCACCGGCCTTGGACTCGCGGGCTTCACCAACCTGGACATTGTGCGCAACCCCACCCTAAGCAAAGCTCCATACGTTGCGCGGGGGATGATTCACAAAGTTTTCGCTTTCAGCCAAGACAAAGTCGAGAACGAACGCAATGCCCTTTCGCTCTTCGACGAACTACCTCGGCGCCGGTTGGAGGTGCGCTTCGGCAAGTTCAGCATGGTCGATTTTTTCGACGTCAACTCGGTCGGCTCGGACACTCACTTCCAATTTGCGAACTGGACCGTGGACAACAATGGCGCGTACGACTACGCCGCCGATACGCGGGGCTACACGGTAGGCGCGACTGCCGACTACGAAGACCGCAACTGGGGATTTCGTTTTTCTGAGGCGCTGATGCCCAAGGTGGCGAACGGAATTGATCTCGTATATCGTCCGTGGCAGGTACATGCCGAAAATTGGGAATATGAGCTACGGCGTGGAGTTATTCCGGGTAAACCGGGCGTGGTGCGCCTGCTGGCTTATACCAATTACGCGAACATGGGAATTTATCATGACGCAATCTTGCAATACGACGAGCGTCTTGTTCGCACGCCCGATATCACTAATCATCCCTGGCACATTACCCGCAAATACGGATTCGGAGTGAACCTGGAGCAGCACTTCACGCCAAATCTCGCCGCGTTCGGGCGATTTGGCTGGAACAATGGAAAAACCGAATCATTCGCCTATACCGAGGTCGAGCAAACTTTCGCCGGTGGTGTGGGAGCATACGGACCGATGTGGCATCGCCGCCAGGACCGCGCCGGCATAGCGTTTGTAAGCAACGCGATTGGCAAGTACCACCAGGAGTATCTCGCCGACGGCGGACTCGGCTTCCTGCTTGGCGACGGCAGGCTAAACTACGGCCGCGAAAATATCGTGGAGACCTATTACACGGCGCACCTCTGGCGCGGGATTTACGTCGCACCGGGGCTACAGCACATCGTCAATCCCGGCTACAACCGCGATCGCGGCCCGGTGCTAGTTCCAAGCTTCCGCGGGCACCTGGAGTTCTGAAGCGGCTATTTTGCTGCCGTCTCCAGTTCAACGTTTAAGTTTACCTCTCCGCCACGAGCCCTCACTTCCGTTCCAATTCTTGCACCCTCCTCTCTTTCAGTGCACACTGCTTGCAGCCTGCTCCGAGCGATACGGAGCAAAGTCATCGAAGATTCGTCCGATTGTCTTATCGTTCAAATTTTTCGTAATGGCAGCGTCGGGTTTTTTCTCTGCGAATAGTACAAGGCTGACTTGTCCGCAGGAAGGCGTAATCGCGTCAGCAGGATACTCGTAGAACCCCTCATAAGTGGCATCCGTTGCATTGACCAGCCCGTTCCGTACATCCACGACGTGCGCGATCTTGCCCGGTAGAATCGGGTTGACCTCTTTCGAGCCGCACACGAGCTTCATGTGATAGAAATCCGTTTTGAAACGCATCTTAGCGGGAACATTGTAGGCGCCTCCGGAGGCAGCCAGGGATCGAAGAAAGATGGAACCGCCGGTTTCCCTTAGCTTGGGTGTAGCCCTGACCAACAGTACTGGCTTGTATTCGCCGATATACTGCTCCCAATTCTTGAGATCATCTAACGGGCGAAAACTGTCCTGAACCGCAAGCTCGCTTTTCCGGTTCCTCTTATTCTTTTCTTTCGCGGCCCGCATTTCGGACTCTCTCTCGGCACGGTATTTTAGTGGCGGTGTAATAAGTGTGATATCGAAATCACCGACTCCGAAAAAGTAGGGCTTGGCGTCAAACTTCTCCTGCGAAAGAATCGATTTAAGAGCGTCAATTGGGAACGAATCGCCAGGTTCGACAGGTAACAAACTCGGCACAGGCCGCTTTACGGTAACCATCTTAATCTTGGCTGCGTTGATCGTTGACGCCGCCTCGTCGATCCTGAGAATGCCTGATATGCCGGGCCCACCATGAGAAGTAAAGTCACCGAACGTTGTGATACCGACGACTTGTCCCTGCGAATTGAAGAGTGGTCCCCCGGAGTTGCCGTGATTGATGTTGATATCCGAGATAATCGCAGTTTTTTCAATCTTCCCTGCAATCCCGCTGGTAATGACCTTTTGCTGATTAAGGGGGCTGCCGATCGTAAACACTCTTTCACCTTCAACCAGTGGAGGATTGAGTTCGTCAGGTTTTGCGATATCGAGGCTTATCGCTTCCGGAATTGCACTCAAATCACACCAGAGTACTGCAACGTCTCGTTCGGGATCGGAGGCTAGAAGGACGGCCGGGATTTTCCGCGTTGGATCAAACTGGAGTGCCAAGTATTCTGAAGGTCCGACGACGTGCTGATTTGTCAAGACCAAGCCATCTTTGGAAATAATGAATCCAGTGCCGTGGCCAAACTCGCTCCACACGGTAACCACACCGTTGCGAAGCACCTGAAATTTCGTGCTCATTTCATCTAGAACGCGCCCTGAGCCGGAACCCGTCGACGGCGAACCGTGAGGGCTAATCATGATCTTCAGAACAGCATCACTCACCTTCGCGCCCTTCAGAGCCTTTAGCCCCTCCAATCCGGTGTCGAAATTCGTGGCGGGCGCCGCGCGGATCTTCTCCACAATGACATCGTCGGAAAGACCCAAAGACACCATCGCGATTACATCCTCGTTTGAGAGCGGTTTTTGCTGAACCTGTGAAATTACATAGGTGGACATGAGCGAGCACAGAAGGAAAACGCATGCGAGCAGTCGCCGCATTGGAGCACCTCAAGCGATCAGATTTGAAAAGTGCTTTCCGACTGGGGAAGGAATCTAGAAAAGCCCTTACGCGCGAACAGCGGTATTATGCGCTGTATCGCACAAAAGTCAATGATTAAGGAGCTTCAGGCCTCGTGCTGACCTCTCGCGTGCGACTTGCGCGAGATTGTATCAGGGCACGTCTTCAGACGTGCCGATGAACCACAAGCTGGATTGTGGGCTTTAGCCCCTGAGGAAGTTCGTCCAGCTCGAATACACGAACCCAGCGGCTAAAGCCGTTTTGTCTTTAGAGAATCTTTGCGGCACGTCTAAAGACGTGCCCTGATACAAGCGTTGGACGTGCCCTGATACAACCCTCATGGCTTCATCGAGGCCTTCCTAAGGCGTGCCCTCATGCACTCCCGCGCCCAAGTGAATCTTGGGGAGACGTTGTGGCATCATTTATCCATGCCTAAGATCCATATTCCTACGCCGCTGCGGCAGTATGCCGGCAAGCAGCCCGCGGTTGATGTGAAAGGCTCTACCATCGGAGAAGCCCTGAGCGGGCTGGTCTCCAATCATCCAGATCTCCGCCGCCATCTCTACACTGAGGACGGCAAGCTGCGCGCCTTCGTCAATGTTTACTTGAACGACGAGGACGTGCGCTACCTGCAGAAGGAAGCAACCGCCGTTCGAGACGGTGATAACATTTCGATAGTGCCGTCGATTGCGGGGGGAATTGACGAATCGCCGAATTTGAGGATCTTCGAATCGGAAACCGTGCACTCGATCTGCTGTTGTTGTTCTCCTTTGAAATAGTCCATTCAATTCGTCGATCCGAAAATTATTAAATTCGTAAATTTTGCAAAGGCAATCATGGCCACATTAACCGAAACCCAGCCCACACCAGTCACGCTGAACAACGACGAAATTCTGCGCTACTCGCGCCACCTCATCATGCCCGAGGTCGGCATGGAAGGTCAGCTCAAGCTCAAGGCGGCGAAGGTTCTCTGCATTGGCGCTGGAGGCCTCGGCTCACCGCTGGCGCTCTATCTCGGTGCGGCCGGTGTGGGCACGCTCGGAATTGTGGATTTCGACGTCGTCGATTACACGAATCTGCAACGCCAGATCATCCACTCCACCGCCGACGTAGGCCGTCCCAAGCTCGATTCTGCCGCCGAGAAACTGAAGGCGATGAATCCGTTTCTGAATATTCGGAAATTCAACACCCGGCTTTCGAGTGACAACGCGATCGAGCTGTTCAAAGAATTCGACATCATCGCCGACGGCACTGACAATTTTCCTACGCGTTATTTGGTCAATGACGCGTGCGTGCTCACCGGCAAGCCGAATGTTTATGGCTCGATCTTCCGCTTCGAAGGGCAGGCGAGTATTTTCGCGACCGAAGAAGGTCCGTGCTATCGCTGCTTATATCCTGAGCCGCCACCGCCGGGATTGGTTCCGTCCTGCGCGGAGGGCGGAGTGCTGGGAATTCTCCCGGGACTCGTAGGCGTGATTCAGGCGACGGAAGTTATTAAGTTGATTTTGGGCAAAGGCGATCCGCTCATTGGGCGTTTGCTCTTGATCGATGCGCTGGCCATGAAGTTCCGCGAGCTCAAGTTGCGCAAAAACCCGGATTGCCCCGCATGCGGGAAAAATCCTACAATCACCAAGCTGATCGATTACGAGGAATTCTGCGGAATTCGCGGCGAGGAGGCACCAGCCGAAGTGACTACAGATGAAATCGAAGTAGAAGAACTGAAGCAGCGGCTCGACCGGGGCGAAGACATTTACGTTCTCGACGTACGTGAGCCGCACGAATACGACATTTGCAACATCGGCGGGCACCTGATTCCGTTGGGTGAATTGCCCAATCGCGTAAACGAACTCGATACCAGCAAGGAAATCGTGGCCCACTGCCGTTCCGGCGTACGCAGCGCAAAAGCCGTGAACTTCCTGCGCCAGGCGGGATTCAAGAAAGTGCACAACCTGGCGGGCGGAATTTTGGCCTGGGCCGACCGCGTCGATCCGAGCATGCCGAAGTACTGAGGCTGCTACGCTGGCAAACGCTGGTTCAAACGATGGACGTCCAGCTGGCGTCACGGCCATTGCTATCATTTTCCTTTCGGCGTCGGCCTACCTTCTGGTCCTCGGCGTTGTCAAGCTGGCGAATCCGGAGGCCATTTCATTATCCCTTGGCGCTCCCCTCTTACATGGTCTTGAGATCTACGGGCCATACATGTTTCTGCTAGCGGCGGCATTTGGTTTGATCGTTGCCTACGGATTATTCCGACTGAAGAATCTCGCGCGCCGCGGCGCAATTGCGATTGCGGTGGCCGGAATGGTGATGCTCATCCCAAAGGTCTCCGCAGACACGGCTGACTTCTCGTCAAGGTTTTTCCTTGCGGGCTCAATGATCGTGGTTCGGATGATGATTGTCTGGTACTTGTGGCAGGGCTGGACGGCAGAGAAGTTCAGTTGAAGGGATCCCGGAATTATTCCGCCCGCACTCGCGCCAGATTCAGCCCAAACCACTTCTGACGGTCAAACCAGGTTTTTTCTCGCTTGAATCCGGAAAGGCACAACATGCGGTCGACCATTTCCAGGGTGTACTTGTGGCTATTCTCGGTGTGAATGCGCTCGCCCGCTCTAAAGTTAACTATCAGGCCAGCCATCGGCATGGCGACCGTCTGCGGTCGCGTGCTCTCAAGGAAGATTTCCATTCGCGATTGCGAGGGGTTCCATTCGGCGATGTGCCGGAATGCGTCGGCATCGAAGTTGGCGCCGAGCTCGCGATTCAGCCGCACCAAAATATTCTTGCTGAAATTAGCGGTGACGCCCTGCGCGTCGTCATACGCAGGCACGAGAATTTTCTCGTCCTTAAGCATGTCAGTGCCAAGCAGCAACGCGTCGCCGGGCAGGAGCTGGTCCCGCACCTTGCGGAGCAGTGCGATCGCGTCATTCCAATCGAAGTTGCCGATGCTCGAGCCCAGATACAAAACCAGCTTTCGGCCGGGAATTTCGCGCAAGAAGTGAAAGCCGTCGCCGAAGTCGGCGACCACTGGATAGATTAAGGCATTTGCGCACTCATCTTTGATCCTGTCTTTTGCGTCGGCCAAGGCGCCGGGGGAGATATCCACGGGAAAGTATTTGACGCGCAGTTGCCGGCGGGCAAAAGCGCGCAACAGAGCGCCAGTCTTGGTGGCGGTGCCAGCGCCAAGTTCCACAATCGAAACCGGAGCTCCGGCTGCCTGGACGATTTCTCTTGCAGAGTCCTGCAAAATTCCAAACTCAGTTCGCGTCGGATAATATTCCGGCAGACGCGTGATCTCTTCGAACAACTGTGATCCGCGATCGTCGTAAAGCAGTTTGCATGGCAAAGTCTTCGGCCGGGACGTAAGCCCATGCACAACTTCGTCGGTATAAGCGGGAAGAGCAATCGGCGCGCGCGAGATCATTTAGCTAACCTGATGCCCATGAATTGCCAGCGTACGTGTGGCGGGAAGAAATTTCGATAGCTGGCGCGAATATGGCTGGCCGGGGTCGCGCATGATCCGCCGCGTAGCACGAACTGGTTGCACATGAATTTGCCGTTGTATTCTCCGATCGCGCCCACCGCTGGTTCGAACCCCGGGTATGCGAGGTATGCGCTTGCCGTCCATTCCCACACGTCCCCAAACATCTGTTGCAAACCAGTCCCGGATGCAGGTTGTGGGTGAAGCTTGCCGGACTCAAGCAGAGTGCCATTCGACCCGGCTTGAGCCGCCGCAACTTCCCATTCTTCTTCCCGCGGCAGCCTTGCCTTGCTCCAGTGCGCGAAGGCATCGGCCTCGTAATAACTCATGTGACAAACCGGTGCGGCAGGGTCCACCTCGCGCATACCGTCGTAGCTAAACTCAAACCACTTTCCGTCTCGCTGTTCCCAGTACATCGGAGAGTTCCACTGCTGCGTGCTAACCGTGTCCCATCCATCAGACAGCCATAGCTCGGGCCGGCGATAACCACCATCATGAATGAATTCCAGATACTCGGCATTCGTGGTCAGACGCGACGCAAGTTGAAATGGCACGAGCAGAACCTGATGCCGCGGACCCTCGTTGTCAAACGAAAACCCTGAGCCGGCGTAGCCGATCTCGCGAATTCCACCCTCGAAACCCATCCATTGCAGCGGCGTAGAACTACTCACCGCGTGTGGCTGGCTCGCGCGTTCAGGCCGCAGCGGCATGGACCAGAGCGCATGCTTGATGTCGGTAAGAATTAATTCCTGGTGCTGTTGTTCGTGATTCAGCCCAACCTCAATCAGTGCTGTCGTGTTCTCATCTGTACGTTCGAGGTGGCGCAGCATGGCTTCATCAACGTGCGCCCGATAAGCATGCACTTCATCCAGGCTGGGGCGTGACATCAATCCGCGTGCGCCGCGATAAGGATGCGATCCGAGCTGCTTGTAGTAGGAATTGAAAAGTTGCTTGTAGCGGCGATCGAATGGCTTGTAACCGGAAATTTTAGTCAGGATGAAAGTCTCGAAAAACCAGGTGGTGTGCGCGAGATGCCACTTCGCCGGGCTGGCGTCCGGCATCGACTGCAGCATCAGGTCCTCGGCCGAAAACGGCTCGGTCAATTGCAAGCTGGTTTCGCGAATTTCCCGGTATCGCTTGCGAAGCGGACTGTAGGCCAACTGCCCGGCGTGGCTGGCGTGCATGGCATTCTCCGAAGCTGAGTTCTGAAGCCTAGCATACCGCTGTTGAGTGCGGCACCTCAGCATGGATGCGGAAGGTACAGCTGTTGGTTCAATTTTTGAGGCAAAAAACGCTTTGTGAGTGTTCTTAAGACCATACAGGCCTGGTTCACTGTCTTGCAGCGCACATACTGCAAATGGCATCCTACTCACGTTCAAGGCGCATCCAACATCGGCTGTCGGCAGCAAAGATTCTGGCTGGAGAAATTCTTGCGTAAGATTTGCGCGATCAGCTTCATAACATTTGTGTTTTCAACTGTTGCCAGCGCCCAACTTCCCTCGGGCGGAAATGCCTTTTTCGGCTACTCCTACGTTCACGGCCAGGTTTTCGCCAATAGCCGGACGATCCAGGCGAACGGGGGTACAGCCAATATGAGCGGCTGGGAAACATCGGTTGAAGGCAAATACCTGCCGTGGCTTGGAGTGGTTGCCGATCTAGACTGGCACTATGGCGGCCACGACACGACTCGCTGTGCCATTGGCGGCGCTTGCACTAATTTCCGTCTGAATGCCAGCCGCGACACGCTTCTGTTTGGCCCACGTGCGTCAATGACGTACGGCAAGTACCGGCCGTTTGCCGAGTTTCTGCTCGGGGTGGGTTACCAGTCGGACAAAGGCGGCGGTATTTCCAACTCCGATCTCACCCTGGCAACCGGGTTCGGCGGCGGCGTGGATTACACGTTACTTCCCGCCGTAGCCGTGCGCGCGCAATTGCACGATATTCACACTAGCTTTTTCGGCAAATCGCAATACGATCCGCGCCTTTCCTTCGGCATTGTGTTTCGATTTTGAGTTTCGGTTTTGAGCTTCGTGACGCTAGCAACAACGTCAAAGACTGCATCTATGCTGCCGCCTGTCTGCATCCAAGTTTTAACGCTTGCCAAATAAATTCAGGAGTTTTCCAGTGCGAAAGACAGCAGGCATTTTCCTGGGTATCATCTTCGCCGCCGGACTGGCGACAGCTCAAATCCCAACTAGCGGAAACATATTTGTGGGGTACTCGTTTTCGCGGGCTGAAGTTTTCCAAGGAAACACCGTAAATCTGAATGGGTGGGAGGCATCGCTGGAAGGGAAATTCCTGCCGTGGATTGGGATCGTTGCAGATTTCGGCGCTGGCTATGGATCTAATTCCCTGGCGTTTCCCATAACCTGTCCAATTCCGGGTTGCGGCACCACCACCAACAGCGTCAGGAGATACACGTACCTGTTTGGACCCCGTGTTTCAATTCCCATCGGCAGATTCACGCCCTTTGCGCACGCCCTGTTTGGAGCTGCGCATGAAAACGACCTCGGGGCTACAGACACGTCATTTGCAACTGCCATCGGCGGCGGGCTCGATTACAAGCTCATCAAAGGACTCGCGTGGCGAGTGCAAGGGGACGAGCTGCACACCAATCTTTTCGGGACTGGGGAGAACCACTTCCGCTTTTCTACCGGAATCGATTTTCGGTTCTGAGTCGCTGGAGACTAATCGAACCTACTGCTTCTGTCCCGGCGCAACGTAGTCCGGAGGCGGGGCCGCGCCTTCGCCAAAGAAGAATTGGTCCATTTGCTTCACAATCACCTCCTGATCCTCGCGCCGCGCCGGATTTAGGCGGTATTCGTTCAGCAGCATTTTGCAGAACTCAGTCCATTGGTTCCATGCCTGTTGCGAGACGTTCTCGTAAATCTTTTTACCCAGCTCGGTGTCGAAAGGAGGCTCGCTCAGCCCCGGCAGGTCCTTGTGCAATTTCACGCAATTAACTCTGTGCTCCGCCATTTTGTCCTCTTTTTCTAAGAAAATTATCTCATAGGGCTGGAGCGAGCACGCTGCGTAACCAGCCCGAGAAGAATTCTGCTGGACGGGCGAGGACGCCCATCACCCCACAAATTTCTCTAATACTCATTTCATTCCGAAGACCTTCAGGTCTGAGGAACCTGGTTTTAGCCGCGCCACCTGTGAGGTCAGCGCACAGCAGATTCCTCGCCGCTGAAGCGGTTTGGAATGACAAAGTCTTTTATTTATTGCGTGCGCCCGCCCATCTATCTGCCCTCCAGAAGAAAATGGAGAAACGGGCGTCCCCGCCCGTGCTTGCGTGAGCTGGCGTAAGCAAAAAAAGGCCCGCCGAAGCGGGCCTGGGTTGCGGCTTCAAATTTATTACGCGCTCGGCGGTGTCGTCCCTGGCGTCGTATTCTGAGGCGTTGTTGTTGGAGGCGTGCTGCTCGGGGGATTGGTTGTTCCCGGAGTCGGCGAATTTGGATTCGAGGCCGGAGCTGTTGTGCCCGGCGTTGTGTTCCCGGGAGCCGTTCCCGGCGTGCTGGGCGCTGTTTCCGGAGTGCTGCCGTTCGGCGTGGCTTGCGGAGTCGGCGTTGTGGTTGTGTTAGGAGTGGTTCCCGGCGTTGCATTTCCCGGTGCTGGGGTCGCGGTGCCCGGGGTGGGAGCTGCGGTCCCTGGAGTCGGTGCTGCTGTCCCAGGCTGCGTCGTGCCCGGCGTAGTTTGTCCGGAAGTTGAACCTGGGGCTGAGCCTGCCGTACCCGGCGTTTGTCCCGCACTTGATCCTGCTGTTCCAGCTCCCGCCGATCCGCCCGCCTGCAGTGCCGCCATCAGCACTGGGGTAGCGCTGGTCGCATGAAGCCGAGCACTTGGCTTTGCCGACGACGCTTCGCCGCAGTGGTCAGCAACCTTGGTCGCGCTGGTCACATTGAACCCCTTCATCGCGCCTGCAGACGCGTTCGAGGTCATCCCAGAATTTCCTGAACTCGCCGTCGCTGAGGTGCCCGAACCCGAAGCATTCGCGTTGGAGCCAATGCTGCCAGATCCCTCCTGCCCGGTCACTTGCACTTCATTTCCGATTAAGGTACGGACCGCGTTCAAGTCTCCGGTCAGTTTGTATGTGGCGCCGGATTTGTCAGTCAGCACGTAATTCCCAGCAACGGGCGATCCGGAGAGGCAGCCGGTTATGGCATTGCCACCCTGGGCTGGCGCACTAGCAGTGGGAGTCGTGCTGGGCGAACTGTTGCTGGGAGAAGCCGTGCTCGGCGCGGCATTCTGCTCAGGTGCAGTGCCCGGCGTGGTTTGCCCGGCTGCTCCCGGTGTTTGCGGAGAAGTCCCGGGGGTTTGTGGCGTCGTGCTCGGCGTCTCCGGAGCTGTGCTGGGTGCAGAAGTCTGTGAACCCGCGGTCTGACCGCTCGGCTGGCTTGAAGTCGAACCCGACGGTGATGTGCTATTCGGCTGCGTCTGGGCCGCTACCCAGATGGCCGACAGCAGCAGCAAAGAAAACAGCATTGCTTTTGATCTCATGGCAGTCTGATGCCTCCGATAAGTGTCCTTCGTTACCAACTTTAGGCTTAAGCGGCGGGCGAGGGAATCCGGTGGAATCTCTAGGTTTCTCAAAGCGTTCCAGTACGGCCAGTTTTCCGGGCAGATGGAAAAATTACAGATGAGAGCTGCTGAGTGACGTTTACCGAGTGGAACTTGGAATCGCGAACAGGTGACATCGATTCGAAGTCGCACCCGCACACCTTAGGTCGAATCAGGTTTCGCCGAAGTTCACATCAGGTTTCGCGGATGTGCATTAGCTCCAGTCAGGGGCCATCATCCTGAGTGGCTGCAGCATCTTTAACGCACACACTTTTTCCCAGGAGCCCCACTCGCCATGCGCGTCAGTTTCGTTTCATTACTTTTCGCTCTCTTCACAACGTTCCCCCCGGCCACATTTTCACAGACGTCGATGTCAGTGACTTACACTTACGCTCGCCTGTCCTATCCAGGGGCGCCAATCACCAAGGTGAACGCCATTAATAATCAAAACGTGATCGTCGGTTGGTACTACGACTCTCAATATTCTGTTCACGGCTTTGAATACCGCGCGGGCAAGTTCACCCCTATCAATTTCCCGGGATCAACCGAAACTCAGGTGTTAGGAATTAATGACAACGGTGACATCGTGGGGACGTATCAGCTCTCGGGCAGTCTGAATTTCCACGGCTTCCTGCGCCGCAATGGTTCCTTTATCAAGATCGACGATCCGTCTGCCACCATCGGGACGATGGCGTTCGGGATAAACAAAGCTGGAACCATTGTCGGCAGTTACGACAACGCGCAGGGATTCGTTTACCAGAACGGTACTTATCGAACTTTGAACGCGCCGCAACTGCCAGGAGAGCCTCACCAAACCCAGTTGAACGGCATCAACGATCAAGGTTGGATCGTCGGTCAAGTATTCCGGGGTGGAATATGGCGCGGCTTCTGGCTAGCCAGTAATACCTTTCATTTCGTGGAACCGGCTGGATCGACTGACAGTCAAGCCACGGCAATTAACGCGAGAGGAGACGTTGCAGGCTGTCATGACCTTCAGGCCGGTTTTGTTTCATTCGCAGTTGGCAGTTACTCCAGCGGAAAATTTCCTCCCCAGCAGACCTTGGTCTCTTGTGCTTCGGGTATCAACTACGCACGCGTGATAGTCGGAAACTATTCGACTGTCAAAAACCAGAACGGATTTCTAGCCGTCCCGCGCTGAGGCTCCAGGTTTCGCACGGCGGTCGATACCAAAGGAGTCACAGCAAAGTGGAAAACCCGCAGCCGAGGGACCTCTTGGTTGGTGGGCCCTCCAGGATTTGAACTTGAGGCGTTTACGCGGCCCGTTCGGCACTTCGCGTGGCGAAGTTTCTCAGGGCAAGCTGAAATCTGAGCCGAGTGCCGAAATCCCGATCGCAGCCGAGGGACCTCTTGGTTGGTGGGCCCTCCAGGATTTGAACTTGAGGCGTTTACGCGGCGTCTGAGCCGCGTGCCGAAATCCCGAGCGCAGTCGAGGGACCTCTTGCTTGGTGGGCCCTCCAGGATTTGAACTTGAGGCGTTTACGCGGCCCGTTCGGCACTTCGCGTGGCGAAGTTTCTCAGGGCAAGCTGAAGTCTGAGCCGCGTGCCGAAATCCCGAGCGCAGCCGAGGGACCTCTTGGTTGGTGGGCCCTCCAGGATTTGAACTTGAGGCGTTTACGCGGCGTCTGAGCCGCGTGCCGAAATCCCGAGCGCAGCCGAGGGACCTCCTGGTTGGTGGGCCCTCCAGGATTTGAACCTGGGACCAACGGATTATGAGTCCGCTGCTCTAACCAGCTGAGCTAAGGGCCCGCACAGGAATAGCCTTGCTTATCATATACGGCGGACGAGGATATCCGCCGCTCCACGAGCATCTTGGTAATTTCTTGAGAGCCTGTTGGACGGGCGAGAACGCCCGTCGCCCCACAGACTATTGGTGCACAACTTCCACGACTTCTGAATCCGGCACGGTCCAGGCTTGCGTGCCTTCGTGCGTGAGCTTCCGAGCAGTCTCGTCCCAGTGCAGATGCGTAATTTTGCTGTTGCCTTTTTCGTAGGCGTAGGTTTTTCCATCATCGTCGTAGAGCGTGAAATCGCTGTCGGTTCCGGGATAAACGCGCACGTGCTCGATTTTCTGCGCCTCACTTGTGCTTTCAATCGGCGAACCTAACAGCACGATGGAGCCGGCACGAACGAACAGGGGCAGCACGTCAATGGGTGCGTTTACTCTGACAGTTTGCCCGCCACGCACGCGTTCATTGGTCCAGTAGTCGTACCAATCCGCTCCGGTGGGCAAATAGACTTCGCGGCTGGTCGCACCTTGCGTAGTCACCGGAGCGACCAGAAACGCGGGGCCGAACATATATTCGTCGCCGATGTTCGCGACCTTCGGATCATTTGGGAAATCCATGAACAGCGCGCGCATGAACGGCGCACCCGTCTGATATGTTTTGTATCCGAGCGAATAGATGTACGGCATGAGTTGGTAACGCAGCCGGAGATATTTCTCGAGAATCGGCTCGGCCTGCTTGCCGTAAGACCAAACCTCGTTGTACTTGCGGCTGCCGTGCGTGCGCATGACGGGTAGAAATGCACCGTACTCGAACCATCGCGTGTAAAGCTCCGGATAGTCATCGTATCCGCCGACATTATCGCGAGCGTCGGAGGGGTCGAGAAGCGGCGGATGCGCCGGGCGGTGCTCAGAAGGAAGATACTGCCAGCCTCCCACATCGTTCGTCCAATACGCCATTCCGGAGGCGGTGAAGTTGAGGCCGGTGGGAATCTGGCGTTTGAACGCGTCCCACGTAGGAGAAATATCGGACGACCATGCCATGGTCGCATTGCGCTGCGAGCCAAGGTACGCGTCGCGCGAAAGAATTAATGCGCGGTGATTCACGTCGCGGCGGAAGCCGTCGTAAATTGCCGCCGTGTGCACCAGCGGATAAATGTTGTAGAAGCGCGTGCCCGGACCGACCGAAAAGTAGCTGCCGTTCGGCGGCAGGTCAGGTTCGGTTTCATCCGCCCAGATGGAATCGAATCCTTTGCTGATGATGTTGTCGCGAATCAAATTCCAGTACCAACGCGCAGCTTCAGGATTACTGGTGTCGATGTCCGAACCGGCACGGTCATAGGGCAGACCGTTTGTGGGTGTGCCGTCCGCTAACTGTTCGAACCAGCCATGCTTCAGAACAAAATCGTAATATCGCGACTCTTTGGTGAATCGTGGCCATACGCTGATCATGGTTTGGACACCCATGTCATGGAGTTGTTTGTTCATGGCCGCGGGATCGGGGAATAGCTCAGGAACAAAATCGAACTGCCCCATCTGCGAGTAATAGAACCAATCGAGCACTAGCACATCGAGTGGCAGATGGCGCTCGCGATAGCCTTTAGCAACATTCAGCATTTCTTCTTGCGTGAGGTATCGCTGCTTGCACTGGACGAATCCGTATGCAGCCTTGGGCAGCATGGGAGTGGCGCCGGTAAGCAGGCGATAGCCAGCATAAATTTCATCGGTATTTGCGCCCGCGATCACAAAATAAGAAACGCGATTGCCGACTTCGGAAGTCCAGTTGGTGCGCTCGTTGAAGCCGGGCTCGATGGTTGTCTTCGAAGGATTGTCCCAGACCAATCCGTAACCGTGATTGGTGACCACGAAAGGAACACAAATGCTCGGGCCACCAGTGGCCGTGTAATTGTGCCAGCACTCGACGGTGTGGCCGCGGTGATCGAGAAAGCCTTCCTGATTTTGGCCGAGGCCGTAGTAGTGCTCATCATCGGGCGAGACAAAACTTGCGCCCACTCGGTAGAAGTCTTGGTCGGACGGCCGCTTGTCATGCAAGATCCCGGCATTTCCGTCTTTGTAATTTGGCACCGACATCGACCAGCCAGTCATCTCCAGCAGCTTCTTGCCGTCCGGCGCCGTAATTGTGATGTGCGCGCCAGGCACTGATCCGTTGAAGTATTTCGCGATGTCGCGGATGGTAATTGGCGGCCTTCCGCCGGGACGGTTTGTGTCAATGCTAACTACCATTCGCGATGACTGGTAAATGTCTGCAGCATCGGTATGCTGGTGAGACCATCCATCAGCCGCTGGGCGCGCGACGAAACCAAAGCCGGGTGCGGCCTGCGCCTGATCTTTTTGCAGACTTAATGTGACGCGAATAATATTCGGAGCGTAAGGCTCGAGCGCGACAGTGCTGCCGCTGTGAGCGAGAACCAGTGGCGACTGCGCGCGCGACAATTTCGCGGTCGCGAACAAAGCGAAAATCAGCAAAGCAAGCGCGAATAGTTTCACTCTGAAAATAGGATTCACCGATTTTGTCCTCTGGCCGTTTCGACCGCCCGCAGCACCGCCTGGGCCTTGCTCATCGCCTCCTGATATTCCGTCGCCGGATCGGAATCGGCGACGATCCCGGCGCCAGCCTGTAGATAGGCCTTCTTGCCTTGCATTAGCATGGTGCGAATCGCAATACAGGAATCCAGATTGCCCGCGAAATCGGCATAGAGTACCGAGCCGCCATAAATGCCACGCCGCGTCGGCTCAAGTTCTTCGATAATCTGCATGGCTCGCACTTTCGGCGCGCCGCTGAGTGTGCCCGCCGGAAAACACGCGGCGAAGGCGTCAAGGGCGTGCAGCTCAGGCCGCAATTCTCCTTCAAGAGCCGAAACGATGTGCATGACATGCGAGTAGCGCTCTACATACATGAGGTCTTTGACTTTGACTGAGCCATATTCGCTGACGCGTCCCAGATCGTTGCGGCCGAGGTCCACCAGCATCACGTGCTCGGCGCGTTCTTTTTCGTCACTCAACATTTTTTCTTCAAGACGCTGGTCTTCCGCTTCGTCTTTGCCCCGCGGATGAGTTCCTGCAATGGGGCGATATTCGAGCTTGCGGCCAGTCACGCGGACCAACATCTCCGGTGAAGATCCAAGCACGTGGGTATCGCCCATCTTTAGGAAATACAGGTATGGAGAAGGATTCACCGCGCGCAGTGAGCGATAGATGTCGAACGACGCCACTTGGGGCGTGAAGTCGAGACGCTGCGAGAGCACGACCTGGAAAATATCCCCAGCGGCGATATATTCCTTCGCAGTGTTAACAGATCGCTCAAAATCTTTCTGCGGAGTTACTGAATTGACTTTGAGCTTGCGGCGAGAATTACCGGGCACGTTCTGCCATCCGCCGGACCGTAAACCGCCCGCCAATTTCTTTTCGAGTACCGTAATGTCGGCAACTGCGCGATCATAAGCTCTGCGCGGGCTTTCGCGGGAGACGTCAGCCGCGGCGATGATGTGGATCTGGTGGCGCAAATGATCGAAGGCCAGCAACCGATCAAAAAACATCAGCACGCAGTCAGGAAGGTGCAGGTCGTCTTTAGTGTCATCGCCGATTTTTTCCAACTGGCGGACGATGTCATAAGAACAAAATCCCACGGCCCCGGCCGTGAACGGAGGCAAGCCTGCGACAGACGCGGGAGTATGCTGCTGCAAAAGTTCCTTGATGACATCAAAGACGTTGCCTTCCCGGTGCTCGCGTTTTTTGCCGCGTTCAATCGTGATCTCACGGCCGCGGGTGCGCAATTGCATGTAAGGACGCGCGCCCAAAAATGTATAGCGCCCAATGTGCTCGCCACGTTCCACTGACTCCAGCAGAAACGCATATTTCTCTCCACCGGAAATGGCTAGGAACGCGGAAACCGGCGTGAGCAGATCGGCCATGACCGATTTGACCACCGGCACCAGCGTCGCTTCCTGCGCCAGGCGCGAAAATTCTTTGTAATCGGGACGAATCATAAAAGGCATTCACCGCCGAGCACGCCGAGATCGCAGAGAAAATAAACCGCGCGTGGCGTGCGGGGTAATGACGTTTTACCAGAGAGGACGAAAGATTGCGAACTCTGCGATCTCGACAGCGAATCGTCGATAAATCTTAAAGAATTTTCTTCCCAAACGCCGAGAGCGACAATTCCACGGCCAGATCCGCTGTGCGGTTGTGCTCGTCTATGACGGGATTTACTTCGACGATTTCGAAGCTCAACATGCGTCCATGGTCGGCAATGATCTCCATGGCCAGATGTGCCTCGCGATAAGTTGCGCCGCCGCGAACTGGAGTGCCGACGCCGGGCGCGTCTTCCGGATCGATCCAGTCCATGTCGAGTGAAACGTGATATCCGGCGGTGCCGCGTCCGGCGATGCGCAAAGCTTCTTCCATCACCGTGCGCATGCCGCGTTCGTCGATATCGCGCATGGTAAAAACATCGATGCCGGCTTTGCGAACGTTTTCCTTTTCGATCGAGTCGATGTCGCGGACCCCGACCAGCACGCAATTTTCCGGCGCCACTTTCGGAGAAAAGTTGAAGATGTTCGCCAGCTCCGGCGGCCCCAATCCCATGATCGCGGCGAGTGGCATGCCGTGAACGTTTCCGCTGGGAGAACTATCGGGCGTGTTGATGTCGGTGTGGGCGTCGATCCAAATGAGACCGATCTTTTGGCTTTGCCGGCGGTAAAACTCCGCGACCCCAGAGACCGTTCCCGCGCCTACCGAATGGTCTCCGCCCAGAACGAGCGGAACTTTTCCAGCTTCCAGGGTCTTCAGCACCAGGTCGGCTTGCTTGATGCAGGTTGCAGTGATCTCTTTTAGGTATTTTGCGTGCGGATCGCCTTCTTTTTTCTGTTCGGCGATAGCGACAGTAATGTTGCCCGCGTCCTCGACGACATGCCCCAACTGTTCGAGCCGTGCTTCAAGCCCGGCCACGCGGACCGCGGAAGGACCCATGTCAACGCCGCGCCGCGACTGTCCAAGGTCAAGCGGCACGCCGATGACGCGGATCTTGCGTGCCGCGATGCTGGTCTCGGCTGAGATGTGGGGTGTCATGGGTTTAGTCTCGAATCACGGATAAAGCCGGTGCAACGTTCTGGCAAACGGAATTGTCTCTCTTACGTGTTCAAGCCCGCAAATCCAAGCCACAGCCCGCTCAACACCCATGCCGAAGCCGCCGTGCGGCACGCCGCCGAATTTCCGCAAATCCAAATACCATTTAAACGACTCTTCCGGCAAGCCGTGCTCACGAATACGCTTGAGCAGAAGATCGTATGACGCCATGCGCTGCGAGCCGCCAATGATTTCGCCATAACCTTCAGGCGCGAGAACGTCCACGCACAACGCTAGCTCTGGCCGCTGGGGGTCTGGCTCCATATAAAACGCCTTCACTTTGGCCGGATAGCGGTGAATCATCACTGGCTTTTCAAACTGCGCAGAAAGGTAGGTCTCGTCCGGAGAGCCCAGGTCGCCGCCCCATTCAAATTTAGTTTCAAGCGCGCCCTTCGCATATCCTTCCTGCAACATCTTTACCGCCTCGTCATATGTGATTCGTGGAAAAGGCGCTTCGATTTTTTCCAGCTCCGAAACGTCGCGACCAATTGTCTTCAGATCAGTGCGCCGCTTTTCCAGGCATCGCTTGACCAGAAAGCTGATCAAGCCTTCTGCTAGATCCATCAGATCGTCGAGCGTCGCGTAAGCGACTTCCGGTTCGACCATCCAGAATTCGGTCAAGTGCCGGCGCGTTTTCGATTTCTCCGCGCGAAAGGTTGGGCCGAAAGAATACACCTTGCCCAACGCCATCGCGGTGGCTTCGATATAGAGCTGACCAGACTGCGTGAGATAGGCTTGCTCGTCGAAATAATCCACCGGAAACAAGGTTGACGTTCCTTCGCATGCCGCCGGGGTGAGAATTGGGGGATCGGTCAACACGAAGCCGCGATCGTCGAAAAAATCACGTGCAGCTTTAATGATCTCAGCGCGGGTGCGCAGAATGGCCGCTTGGCGAGGCGTACGTATCCAGAGATGGCGATTGTCCATCAGGAAATCGACGCCGTGCTCTTTCAGCGAAATTGGGAATGGCTCATCTTCCGACACGCGCTGTAGCACTTGCACGTTCGAAACATCAAGCTCAAATCCTCCAGGCGCACGTTTGTCGGCGCGGACTTTTCCCTCGACAATCACGCTTGATTCCTGGGTGAGACTCTTTACCGCGTCGAAAACCTCAGGCGGCACGGCGTTCTTCGGGACCACTCCCTGAATGGTCCCGCTGCCGTCACGAAAAATGGGAAACAAGAGTTTCCCGCTCTCGCGCAAGTTGTAAAGCCAGCCGCGAACGGTTACGGTCTGGCCTTCGTGCTTGCCAATTTCGGCGATTGTGGTTACAGGTGAAGACATCTTTAAACCATCTCATCGCCGAGAGGCAGAGCACGCAGAGAAACACATTTAATCTTTGCGAACTCGGGTTCGGCGGTGGGTCTTTCTATGCGGGGACCAGATTGCCGAAAATCTCCCCCATCTTCTCGATGGAATTGATTTTTTCGTTCTCCTCAATTTCCAGCAGAAGAGGCGGTTTATGCGGCGCTTGGTTCAGCAGTTCTAATGTCGTTTTCCAGTCGATGGTTCCGTCGCCCGGCCACAGGTGCGAGTCGCGGTTTTTATCGTTGTCGTGCACATGCGTCGAGTGGATATGGCTCTTCACGATCTCGAAAGCCGAAGCAACGTCGCCCATCATGTGGGCGTGCCCGGTATCGAAGCAGACGCCTACGTCTTCCAAATGGCTGGTGCGAATGAACTCCACCAGGCGGTCCGGCATTGAAAGTTCGTTCGGAATGTTCTCCAGCAAAATGCGCACGCCCAGCGGCTTGGCGAATGCTCGCAAGTGCTCGACCGAAGTCATGGCCGCTTCAAACTTGCGGTCATTGAAGGCTTCGTTGGGAAGGCCAATGTGCTGAATCAGAAATCTGAACGGAATATGCTCGGCCACTTCAATCGCGCGCTTGATTTCGTCCATGGCTTCGATGCGTGCGGCGCGGTCAGTCGAAGCGATATTCATTGGCGGAGAGCCGGTGCGTCCCCATTCGTAGTCGGCATAAAGCGGGGCGTGCACCGAATGCAATGGGATTCCACTGGTGCGAAACCAGTCGGCAATTTCGCGGACATGCTGCTTGCGATTGGCATAGTCGAGATGCTGGCGCGCGCCAAAAATCTCAATCGCCTGCGCTCCACCGCTGACCAGCTTATCGAGCAGGCCGGGATGCAGCCGTTCTTTGACGAAAATATAAGTGGAAACCGCTCTTATCATATTTCGTTGTCGGGCTGCTCGCCCCAGAAGTCCCTGAAAATCTATCCGGAACTGTTGAGGCTAGCTTAGCCCGCGCGCGCGAGTCAAATCACGAATTTCGAGGTTTGCGATTTCGCTTTATTTCTTTGATTCTGGAACGCGGCGGTTTTGCCTTCGCGGCCACCATCGCGTAGGACTCCCTAATGCATCTCTCAATTTCGGAGCCGGGGAGGACTTCTAAGCTCTCGAGCATCACCCATTTGTATCGACCGACGTAGGGAGCGGGGACAGCTCCTTCGCACTCAATCAGTTCCAGAAACTCTTCAGAATCGCATTTGAATATGAGCCGTTGAGGAACGCTGGCCAGGCTGATCATGGCAAATATCTTCCCGCGGACTTTAAAGCACAGCTCCTCCTCCCATTGCAGATTCTCGGTCGCATAAGGAAGTGAGAGGCACAGAGCTCTCAGAGCATCGAAATTCATTCGTAGCGGTTATTGGAAGTTCTCAAGAATCGCGTCTTACACCTGCTCTCGCGCTTCACCTAACGTAATATTTAAATCCATTTTTCGCTTACCGCGATAGATGGTCACGCGGACAGTATCGCCGGCGCGATGGTTGTTCATCACCTGCGCCAGCTGCTGCTGGTCCTGCACATCCTGGCCATCGATAGCCACGATGAGATCACCCCCCACCATTATGGGTGTGTTCCCCAAATTCGCCCGCTCTGTGCCGCCATGTAAACCCGCCCGTTCCGCCGAACTCCCCGGCACTACGCGCACTACCAGCAAGCCGTAGTCTGCAGCCAGCCCAAGCTCATCGGCAATATCGGGGCTGATCGGAATTGTGACTACTCCCAGCACCGGACGCCGCACCCGGCCCAGCGTCAGCAGATCGTTGAGCACGGCCTTGGCGGTGTTGATGGGAATCGCGAACCCAATGCCGGCGTTCTGGCCAACGCTCGAAGCAATCATGGTGTTGATGCCAATAACCTCACCATGTGAATTCAGCAGCGGCCCTCCGGAATTACCCGGATTGATGGCGGCGTCAGTTTGAATCGCTTCGTCGATGGTGATGCCGTCGGGCTCCTGAACCGAACGGATGGAGCTCACAATTCCGCTGGTGAGCGTTCCCGCAAGCCCGAATGGATTCCCAATGGCGTAAACCTTCTGTCCCACTTGCAGGTTTTTCGAATCGCCCAACACCATGGGAGTTAATTCCGGCGCTTTGATCTGGACGATGGCCAGGTCATGGGGGCGGTCGGTGCCCACAACCGTGGCGCGATACTTCTTGCGATTGTGAAGAGTGACTTCTACTTGGCGAGCGTTTGCGATGACGTGGTAGTTGGTGAGCACGTGGCCGACTTTATCGATGATGAAGCCCGAGCCCTGTCCTTCCTGGGGAACCAGTCCATAGAAAAAATCAAACGCAACGGCTTTCGAAGTAACGTTCACCACTGAGCCTATATTCTTGTGATAAACGGAAATATTGTTCTGCTCGTCCGAGTCGAGGGACTCGTTGCTCGCCGCCTCCGTAATTTCGACCTTGGCCGCCGGCGAGTTTACAGTGCGGAACCCGCCTGAGCGGTAGGTGGTGAAGTAAAAAAATCCACCCACCAATAGGACCGCAATCGCAATTGGGCGTAGCAGTTTCATCGTATCCAGAAACCCTGTCTTCGTCCGAAAGTGACGGAATTTAGGAACTAATATTTTACTTTGCGCTGTGACGTACGGGAATAAGTGGTAACGGCTCCAGTATAAATGTGCGAACGTTTGACAATTAAATGCGCTCTCATTAGGTTACTACTTTCGGCGCGCCCGCCTGTTTGAACCTTGTCCAAGCGAAACACCACGTTTGCCTTGCTGCTGCTCACGCTTGGAGCGTTGGCTGTCCACGGCTACCATCCATTCGCGGAAGACGCCGAGATCTATTTGCCTGGAATCAAGAAGGTTCTACACCCCGCACTCTATCCTTCGGGGACTGAATTCTTCGAGTCGCACGCCAGCCTGACTCTGTTTCCCAACCTGATCGCGACCTCTTTGCGCATCACCCACATTCCGTTTGACTACGCGATTTTCATCTGGTACCTAGCGTCGATTTTTCTTTTGCTGCTGGCTTGCTGGGAGTTCAGTGGAATTTGCTTTGAGACAATGCGGGCCAGATGTGGCGCGGTTGGGCTGATAGCCTCACTACTTACGTTGCCTGTGGCGGGCACGGCTCTGTACTTGATGGACCAGTATCTCAATCCCAGAAATCTGGCCGCGTTTGCTGGAGTGTTCGCCGTAACTCGGGTACTGGAGAAGAAATTTGCGCGAGCCGCCATTTGGATTGTTTTCGCGGCAGCGGTGCATCCCCTGATGGCTTCATTCGCACTCGCATTCTGCGCGGTGCTGATCTCGCTGGACGCCTTTTCGGAAAAGATGCGAAAGCCTGCGGTCGCACTGGCCGCACTGCCGCCGATCGTAAGTATCTTTGCGCCGCCATCGCCCGCGTACCGCGAAGCCATGGCATTCCATATTTCACATTTTCTGTTGCAATGGCAGTGGTATGAGTGGTTGGGACTCATTGCGCCGTTTCCGATTCTCATTTGGTTCGCTCGCATCGCCCGCTCGCGCAATCTGAAAAACCTTGAACGGGTGTGCTACGCCGCTATGGTCTATGAGCTTGTGTACTTCGCAATCGCGCTGGTCATAGCGATTCCGGAGAGATTCGAGGCCTTGGCCCGATTGCAGCCACTCCGCAGTTTGCATCTGCTCTACCTCTTCATGCTGATGGCGATCGGGGGCTTCATCGCTGAATACATTTTGAAAGGCCGGCTGTGGCGCTGGCTGTTATTGTTCCTGCCGATGTGTGCTGGAATGTTCCTGGCGCAGCGCGCATTGTTCCCTTCAACCACGCACATTGAATGGCCGTGGGCCGCGCCTAAAAACCAATGGGAGCAGGCCTTCCTGTGGATTCGTCAGAATACGCCGCTCGATGCGCGATTCGCGATCAATCCCTTTTACATGGAAGCTCCGGGCGAGGACAGAATCGGATTTCGCGCCATGGCAGAACGCAGTCGCTTGGCCGACGCCAACAAAGACAGCGGCGCGGTCGCTATGTTTCCGCCTCTGGCCGAGGAATGGTGGGAACAATTTCAAGCGCAAAAGAACTGGCAGCATTTCACGCAGGCGGATTTACTGCGGCTCCGAGAGAAATATGGAGTGAGTTGGACCGTATTACGGTCGCGGGAGACTCTAGGCTTAAATTGTCCTTATCAAAATCCGGCACTGGCGGTGTGCCAGATTGGCCCGTGAGCTTTTAGATTCAGGTAAAGTAAGTGTGCCGACAAAGTCTTTCCGGACTTCCTCCGTGTGTTTCTCTGTGGAACTCTGTGTCCTCTGTGGTTAAGGCTTTTCAAAATCTTTTAGCCACCGAGGACACGGAGTCACTAATAAAAAACACGGAAAGATCGAAGCCTCAGTATCCGGCGCTGGCCCGCAACACACCACGCTCATAATAATCAGCAGTGCCAGGCTCCAACTTTCGTCCTGCGTCGTTGAAGATCGAAAACTTAGCCAGGCCCCATCTTTGCAGAGCGAACTGCAATGTGGTTCCCAGCACGCCAAGACCGTACTTCACGCTGCGCCGGAAATTGATGGACGAGGCCTCCGGAAAATACTTCGTGGGGCAGGAAACTTCCCCGATCTTGAATCCGAAAAACGCGCATTGCGCCAGCATCTGGTTGTCGAACACGAAATCGTCGGAATTCTCCAGCAGCGGTAGCTTGGTGAGGACTTCGCGGCCGAAAGCGCGATATCCGGTGTGATATTCCGAAACTTTGATTCCCAGGAACAAGTTCTCGATGGCAGTCAGCAAACGGTTAAAGACGTATTTGTAGAGGGGCATTCCGCCAAGCAGCGCCTGGCCGCCGATAATTCTCGACCCCAGTACGACATCGTAAATCCCGTACGCCACCATGCTGGCCATGGCTGTTACCAGGAGCGGCGTGTACTGGTAGTCGGGGTGGACCATAATAATCACATCGGCGCCCTCGGCGAGGGCCTCGCGATAGCAGGTCTGCTGATTACGCCCGTAACCGTAATTACGGTCGTGGACGAAGTGCACCAGGCCTAGCTCCCGCGCTACTTCGACGGTCCGGTCTGCGCTGTTGTCATCGACCAATATCCGAATATCGACGATTTCGGGCAATTCCTGGACGGTCGCCGGCAGGGTTTTCTCCGCGTTATATGCGGGCATTACGACGGCTATGCGTTTTCCATTAAGCATATGGATTAAGGCTCACAACTGAGTGTCGGGATCGGAAACCGGACTCCTCGGATACACTCAATTATAAATCATGGCCCCAAGCCTTTCCGATCCCAAAAGGCTCCCCGTAGCCACCAACGGCATCGTGCTGATTCACGCCGATTTCCTGCTCACCGGGATCGTGATGACCTTTATCGGCCCCATGCTGCCGATCCTTTCGGCGCGCTGGTCGCTCACCGATGCCCGCTCCGGCTCCCTGATTTTCTTCCAGTTCTTCAGCTCGATGTTCGGAATGCTGGTTTCCGGGTTCCTGGTCCAGCGCCAGGGCTATCGGTTCACTCTAATCGTCGGTTCGGTGCTGATGGCCTTGGGCATGATACTGCTTGCTTCCGGTCCGTGGGTATTGGGGATTATCGCGGTCTGCATCCTCGGCATAGGCTACGGAATCACCACGCCCGCCGGTAATCTCCGCACGGCAGAGATCAATCCCGACAGCAGTGCCTCCGCGCTAAACGTGATCAATGCGGTGTGGGGCGTTGGGGCCATGAGCTCACCCTTTTTGGTCGCAATCGCCCAGCGGGAACACCATCCAGCATATTTTTTGTACGGGACAGCGGGGGCGCTGCTCGTGCTTTTGCTGGCTCTTCTGCTCACACGGTTTGTTCCGGACACGCATACGGCTATTGAGTCGCCACTGTCCGACAAGAGCGTCTGGAAGGATAGCCTCCTGCCGGTGATCTGCCTCTTGTTCTTTGTCTATGTCGGAACGGAAACGTCATTCGGGGCATGGATCGCAACCTATGCCCGCCGCGTGGACTCACACGCCCACACATTCGCGACCATGACACCGTCGTTTTATTGGGGAGCATTGCTGCTGGGCCGGGCACTCGCTCCGATTATTTTGAGGTTCCATTCCGCAATCACCATTGCTAGGGCGGGTTTAGTTTGCGCGATTCTAGGAGGGCTCGCGCTGGTCGCCGCCCACGAAATAAAGCTAGTTGTCGTGGGTGCTTTACTCGCGGGATTGGGACTGGCTTCGATATTCCCCATCAGCGTTTCCTTACTTCCCGGTTGGTTTGGCGCCTCTGCCCGCCGCGCCAGCGGAGCAGTTTTCGCCAGCGGAAATATCGGCGGCGCCGTCGTACCCTGGCTCATGGGTGAGGTCTCAACCCATGCTGCCGGGCTGCGTGCGGCATTCCTGGTTCCCCTGATTGGGGCGTCGGCAATGCTGGTTTTTTATCTGACGAACCCGGCTTCCGCCAAGCCGGGCCGGAAGGCCGAGGTCCCCGATTTATTGCTAGACTAGTAACACAGCAACATGCCTCGCACACTGTTTGAAAAACTGTGGGATCAACACATCGTTGCCGCGCCGCCGGGCCAGCTTCCGCTCTTATATGTGGATTTGCACCTGGTTCATGAGGTCACTTCTCCGCAAGCTTTTGACGGATTGCGTGCCGCCGGACGAAAAGTTCGCGAGCCGTTGCGGACCATAGCGACAGTTGACCACAACATCCCCACCGAACCGCGCGGCACTCCCATAACTGACGTAATCGCCAAGCGCCAAATTGAAGCCCTGCAACAGAACTGCCGCGATTTCGGCGTTCGCCTGTTCGACATGGATTCGCCCGACCAGGGCATCGTCCACGTAATTGGTCCCGAGCTGGGTTTCACGCAGCCGGGGATGACCATCGTTTGCGGCGACAGCCATACCAGCACCCACGGCGCATTCGGCGCGCTGGCTTTCGGAATCGGAACCTCCGAGGTCGAGCACGTGCTGGCCACGCAGTGCCTTCCCCAGCGCAAGCCGAAAACCATGTTGATTCAGGTCAAGGGCAGGCTGGCCGAGGGCGTGACCGCGAAAGATCTCGTTCTAGGTATTCTCGGCAAGATCGGAACCGATGGAGCTACTGGCCACGTGATCGAATACGCCGGCGAGGCGGTTCGCGCGCTTTCCATGGAAGGCCGGATGACGGTCTGCAACATGAGCATTGAGGCAGGCGCGCGCGCCGGAATGATCGCGCCGGACGAGACAACGTTCGCTTATATCAAGGGCCTGCGTTTCGCGCCCAGCGGCAAGGATTGGGATGCAGCTGTGGCTGGATGGCGACAACTGACCTCTGATCCCGGAGCGAAGTACGACAGCGTTGTAGAGATAAACGCGGCTGATCTGGCGCCGTTTGTGACCTGGGGAACGAATCCAGGGATGGTGGTCCCAATCACGGGGCGTGTTCCTGAACTTCCGGCGAACGGCACCGAGCGGCCGAACGCGCAGCGCATGCTCGAGTACATGGGGCTTGAGCCGGGCACGCCGATGGAGCGAATTCGAGTTGATCGTGTATTCATCGGTTCGTGTACCAATTCGCGTCTCGAAGACTTGCGCGCCGCGGCCCGGGTAGCGAGAGGCTACAAGGTTGCAAGTGGAGTTCGCGCCATGGTGGTTCCGGGATCGCAGAAGGTCAAACACGCGGCCGAACGTGAAGGCTTGGACAAGATTTTCCAGGAGGCCGGATTTGAATGGCGCGAGTCAGGGTGCTCGATGTGCCTGGGCATGAACCCGGACATTCTGAATCCCGGCGAGCGTTGCGCTTCTACTAGCAACCGAAATTTCGAAGGACGTCAGGGCCGAGGCGGGCGCACCCATCTATTAAGCCCGATGATGGCGGCGGCGGCGGCTATTGAGGGACATTTTACGGATATTCGCAATTGGAACTTTCACGGCGAGTAACAATGGACGTATTCTGTGGCGCTTCTCTGTGTACCTCTGTGCCCTCTGTGGTTAAAAGATTTGAAACGCTCTAACCACTGAGGACGCAGAGTTACACAGAGGAAAGACACAGAGGATTCGCAAAAATTATGCAGCCATTCCGCAAACATAAAGGCAAAGTCGCGCCACTGTATCGGGCAAACATCGACACCGATCAGATTATCCCCAAACAGTTCCTGAAGAAAATCGAGAAGACCGGCTTCGGCGAATTTCTTTTCAACGATTGGCGCCGGTCGGCGCAGGGGGTGGCCGATCCCTCTTTCGTACTGAACCAGCCGAAGTACTCCGGAGCCAGCATCCTGGTTGCGGCCAAGAATTTCGGCTGCGGATCATCGCGCGAACATGCTGTCTGGGCGCTGGCTGATTTCGGTTTCAGGGTTGTGGTCGCGCCGTCGTTCGCTGACATCTTCGCCAATAACTGCGTGAAGAATGGCGTACTGACTGTTGTCCTGAAAGAGCAAGAGGTCGAAGAGATTGCACGCCGATCTGAGGAAGTTCCTGACTATCAGCTAACCGTCGATCTCGAAGACCTCACCGTTCGCGACGATCAGGGCTTTGCATCGAGCTTCCGGATTGACGATTTCACCCGCCACTGTTTGCTCGAAGGCTTGGACGATATTGGGCTCACGCTGCAACACCAGGCTGAAATTTCTGCCTACGAATCCAGGCATCCCGTTCCCGCCGCCTGGAAATCATAAGATCGCGCAATGACAAGTGCAGTCTATGAACCGCCTTTCAGTCAAAACTCGTAAGAAGCGAGAAGTTGTCGACATCACTGATCTTGTCCAAGACCAACTCGGGAAAAATGGCTCAGGCTCGGGCGTTTGTCATTTGCTCGTCCTTCACACCACAGCAGCCCTGACAACCGCTGATCTCGATCCCGGCACCGACCTCGACATGCTGGACGCGTTCGAGGCCATGGTTCCGAAGCTGAGTTATCGGCACCCGCATAACCCGGCACACATGCCGGATCATATTCTGTCGGCCTTGATCGGCACCTCGCTCTCGCTTCCTTTCGACAAAAAGAAGCTGCTGCTCGGCACCTGGCAGCGGGTCGTGCTGGTGGAACTCGATGGTCCGCGCGAACGCGAATTGGCGCTCAGCGTCTTTGCCGAACAATAAATCAGTGCATGGACGGAGCTGCGTGCGGGTTGATAGGCACTCGTCCCAGCTTTCCTGGAACGCCGGCTTGCGGCGCCGCTCCGCTCGGCCCAGGTGTCATGGTGGGCGGCGGCTTCAATACCTGTTTGACCGCATCAGAAATTTTGTCGGCATTGGCCAGCAGCAAAGTCACTTGCCACATCTCGGTGTCATTCAAGATGTGCTTGAACTCGGGCATTCCAGTCAAGCGAATGCCGTTCACAACCTTCCAATAACTCTCGCCGGCGGGATCGTCGGTCACGCCCTTGCCTTTGAAAAGCGCCGGTGGCTTAGGGAACATTCCCTTTGCCATCGGCGTCTGGTCGACATCCGGCAGGCCGTGGCAAATTCCACAGTGCTCCTGATAAACCTTCGCGCCGGCGAGAAACGCAGACTCGTCGGCGGCAATGGGCACCGATTTCGGCATCTCCTGTTCAACCCGCGCATCGAGCGCTTTATTGGCAAAGAACTTCTCCATGGGCATCGGCTTATCTTCCACCGCTGCCGGGGCGCGACCAGAAATGAAGTAGTAAGAAGCTCCAATCACAACTAAAAGAACTCCGATGATTACGCCTGCGACAAAAGCTTTCACGCAGCATTCTCCTTGAGTTGTTCTCTCCGCAACGCGGAGGTCAGCGAGCGCAAATTATAATTCGCGAGTGCGCAAGCTGCTCCGCTATTTCCTGATGGCCTTGTTGTTGCTCGTGGTGGCATTGGTTTCAGCCTTGACGACAATGCGGCTCGCCATACAGGTGCGCGAAGTCAAAGTACCTGATTTACGAAACCAAACTCCCGCCGATGCGCGCCGCGTTGCTGAGCAAAATGGATTGGCGGCGCAGGTCGATAGCAATTACTACAGTCCAACTGTTCAAGAAGGACGAGTGCTGTCACAAACACCGGTGGGCGGAACGTTGGTCCGGCGGGGATGGGAGGTGCGCCTGGCGCTCAGCCTCGGCCCACAGCGCGTGACAATTCCGCAGGTCGTCGGCCAGAGCGACCGCGCTGCCGCCATCACCATCGCCGAGCGTGGGCTGCAACTCAGTTCTACCGACAATGTACAACTGCCCAGCGCAGAAGCCGGCCAGGTGATTGCGCAAGATCCTCCGCCGAATGCGACCGATGTCTCCGCGCCGAAGATTAGTTTGCTGGTCGCGCAGTCACCTTCACCCCAGGCCTTTGTAATGCCTGGCTTCATCGGGCAGCCGCTGGGCAGCGTGACGAATACTCTGCAGAGCGCAGGATTTGTAGTCGGCAACGTAACGGTAGCGACATCGGTTTCGACTCCAGTCCCCGGAAGCACAACGCCCGCATGGTCTCAGGTCCCGACGCCCGTGATTCCGCTCATCTCACCGCAAGCCGCTGCTTCACCCGCATCTATCGTGGTTTCTCAAGAGCCTGCGCCCGGACAAAAGGTGCCCTCCGGAGCGGCCGTCAATTTCGTGGTCAAGTGACGGCTTGTTCCACTTCGGGCGTCTACGTGACTTTCGGGTGCACGTCTTTCGATTCATTCTTGACACCCATAAAAAGCGGGGGCGACACTCCGAACTAGGCATTTCATGGCTCCTACGCTTGCAACTTCGCTGGCTGTTGCGGACGAGTCTTCTGGGCCCTTGGGGTTCGAAGACCATGTCCTGAACGCCCGGATCGAACTCTACGCCTGCCTGCAACTGCTTGCGGACCGAGCACGCTTCATTACCGGCGCGACTTGGGCCGCGATTGCGCTTCTGGAGGGCAACGAATTTGTTTATTGCGCGGCGGCGGGAAATTCTACTCCCGTGATTGGCTCCGCACTTGACGTTAAGAGTCTCCGTCCCGAACAGCCGCGTGCGGCCGATGGGACGTCCTTACTTGTGACTGTAATCCGGGGATCGAAGACGGCGGGATTTTTTCGACTTGCTTCTGATCGCGCCGAATTCAGCGATAACGACCTGCAGTCGATTGTCCGGCTTGCCGAGATGGTCAGCACCGCCATCGATTGCATGGAAGCCGAACGGCACGCGATAGCTGACCATCGGACACCGGTCATCCCGATGGCGGTTGGGCACTCGCCAAAGGCGGCGGTTCCGGTTTTGTGGCACGCGCCTGACGGTTTGGCCTCGGGCGCTTCTAGTAAGTCTCCCGCGCCTTCTGATCTCGCGGTCAGTGTCTGTACGTGTGAATCCTGCGGCTTTCCCGTGTCTAGCGGGCGCACCGTCTGCGTTGACTGTGAGGAGCGCGGTACACCCAGCGCGACTATGGTGCGATTGCTCAGCGCTAGAGAAGAAGAGGAAGGCTGGCTCAGCGCTCACGGATACACCATTGCCAGCCTGCTGGTCAGCGCTTTGGTCGCGGCCATCATTTACTGGCTACACTGATGTCGCATCCCCTCGCTGACTTCTACCGCGGGAAGAGGGTCCTGGTTACCGGACATACCGGTTTCGAAGGCGGCTGGGCCGTTGCCTGGTTAAAAGTTTTGGGCGCGCAGGTCTGCGGATATAGCTTGCCTCCCGCTACTCGGCCGAATTTTTTTGACGCAACCATTCTCGATCGCGGCATGACTTCGATTTTTGGCGACATCCGCGATCGAAATTCTCTTGCCAACACATTTACCGAGCTGCAGCCGGAAATCGTTATCCATTGCGCAGGCCAAACCAGCCCGAAATCTTCGCTACGCGAACCGGTGGATGCCTTTTCCACCATCGTTATGGGGACTGTCCACATTCTTGAAGAGGCCAGGCTGACTCCTTCGGTGCGTGCGGTTGTGCTGGTGAGCAGCGGGTCGTGCGACGGCCATGAGGCACAATCTTTGCGCGACACCGACGGGGACGGCGGACGCGACCTACGCCGCGCGTCTCTCGCGTCTGCTGAGCTGGCGCGTTCGGCGTTCAACAAATCCTACTTTCAGAAGAGCGGCACGTCCGTCGCAACCGCCCAGACCGCGAATGCAATTGGGGGTGGGGACTGGAGAGAAGGCCGCATTGTTCCAGACCTGGTGCGCGGCATTACATCCGGCAAAGCTGTTGCGGTCAGCACAGAAAAAGACTGCGAGCTGAAAATTTGGCACGTACTGGAGCCGGTCCGCGCCTGTTTGCTGTTGGCGATGAATTTATTTGAATGCGGCCAGGAATCGGTCGGCGTCTGGGATTTCGCTCCCAGCGATCAAGGCCGGGTTTCGCCTTCCCAACTCGCGGAAAAATTCGTCAAGCTTTGGAATGGCGACGCTAGTGCTGTACGAAAGAATTCGTCGAAGCCCTCGTTGGCTTTGAAATCAAGCCCCAACGAGACGCACAAGGAACTCGGCTGGTCGCCTGTCTTATCCCCTGATGAAGCTCTCGCGTGGACTGTTGAATGGTACCGCGGCTTCTGCTCCGACCCTTCCTCGACCTTGCGGACCACCGAAAATCAACTCGAAGAGTACATGCGCCTGAGCGCGTAAGCGGTTTCTGGACAGTGGTTTGACGCCACTCGACGGCACGTCCGCGCAGGTGGTTACTAAAGGACAATGACCTCAGTAATCTTGTTGATGGGTCAGCCGTAGCTCATACTCGCTTCACCTACCACAGAACCTGGGAGACGGGGTTAGAAGTGGCGGCATAGCCGCTATTGCTGACCCCGATTTTTTTTGCGCCGCTGCCTCGAAAAGTGCCGTAATCGTCAATAGTTTTCGGGCTTCGCGGCCACATCTCTGCCCTGTTCCACAGAGTAATTTCCTACAATCAGGTGTTCACAATTTACAACTCAGTCCGGAACGCTAAAAACGAAAGCGTGAAAACCATGAAAAAGTTCTCAGTTTTATTGGTGCTGCTAACTCTGGCCGGCTCTTGCTTTGCCGCTCCCGATGAGGAAGACAATCCTACCGCTGGCCGCGTCAAGGCCGCCGCCATAGTTCTGGAGGAAATCCAGACGGCTCCCGATACTGGCATTCCCGATGAAGTCATGGGGTCTGCAGACTGCGTGGCCGTGGTGCCTTCAATGCTCAAAGCAGGTTTCGTTTTCGGCGCCCAGTACGGACGCGGTGTTGCCAGTTGCCGTACCCCAAAAGGCTGGAGTGATCCCGCGTTCTTCACCGTCCAGGGCGGCAGCTTCGGCTTGCAGATCGGCGGACAAGCTGTTGATCTCGTCATGCTAATCATGAACCACAAGGGAATGGACAACCTGCTCAACAGCAAGTTTAAGCTCGGCGCCGACGCCACAGTGGCAGCAGGCCCGGTGGGGCGACATGCCGCCGCCGACACTGATTGGAAGTTGCGGGCGCAGGTGCTCAGCTATTCACGCGCGCGTGGGGTGTTTGCCGGAGTCGAGTTGAATGGCGCAGTGGTCAAGCAGGACCGCGAAAGCACTCGCGAGTTCTATGGCCGCATGCAGCCGTTTGCGACGTCACTCCAGACCGTAAGTTCACCGCAGGGGGCGCTTCCGTTTCTTCAGGATTTAGCAAAGTGGGCGAAGATCGCGAGTAAGTAGGTTTCGTAAGGTCACTTGCAATTGAGTGTCATCCCGAAACTGCCGGCTTATGCGGGCGAGTTCGGGATGACATTAGTTTTGTTCAGAAGAATCGGATGGGTCGTTCGAAAACAACAACTGAAGGACAGCTACCCAACCCAACCCTACCCGTTCTCGTTCCCGGCGCGTTTCCAGGAGACCAGTTCGCCGATGGTTGATCCCGTGCTCGAGGATGGTTGTTTGTAGCTTTCGACTTCTGAACGCGAAGCCTCTTCTCCAACGGCGCGGATGCTGAGCCCGACCTTCTTCTCCTCGGGGCTCATCTTGATGATCTTGAAATCGTGCTCTACTCCCGGCTCCAAATGGATTTGCTGGCCGTTGCCATCCACAGCCTCAGAGTTGTGGCATAGACCCTCAATGCCTTCTGAAATTTCGACGAATGCGCCGAAGGCTGCAATCCGCAGAACCTTGCCGTGAACAATATCGCCCACGCGGTGCTGAGCGAAGAACGACTCCCACACATCTGGCTGAAGCTGCTTCACTCCTAGTGACAAACGCCGCTTCTCCGAGTCGATGGCCAACACAATCGCCTTTACGCGATCGCCTTTTTTTAACACTTCTGACGGGTGCTTCACCCGCTTGGTCCAGCTCAAATTGCTGACGTGAACCAGCCCGTCAATGCCTTCCTCAATCTCAATGAATGCGCCGAAATCCGTCAGGTTACGCACGCGTCCTTCAACCGTTGCCCCAACGGGAGATTTCTCAATCAACGAATCCCATGGGTTCGCCGCCAGCTGCCGCATTCCAAGCGAAATACGCCGTTCGGTCGGATTCACGCTCAGTACCACGCACTCTACCTGGTCATTCACGCCGACCAGCTTCGAGGGATGCTTGGCCCGCTTCGACCACGTCATCTCGCTGACGTGCACCAGTCCTTCGATTCCTTGCTCAAGTTCAACAAACGCGCCGTAATCGGTCACGCTGATCACGCGCCCGTTTACATGCGCGCCCACCGGATAACGATGTTCGGCATCGAGCCAGGGATCGGGGGTGAGCTGTTTGAATCCCAGCGACACGCGTTGTTTGTCACCATCAAATTTCAGGACCTTGACCTGGATCTGATCGCCAACATTCACCAAATCGCGCGGATGCGTTAGCCGTCCCCACGACATATCTGTAATGTGCAGCAACCCGTCAATGCCTCCGAGGTCGACGAACGCGCCGTACTCGGTCAGGTTCTTCACCACTCCGGTCAGGATGGTACCTTCTTGCAAATGGTCGAGCAGCTTCGAGCGCTTTTCGTTCTGCTCCTGCTCCAGAAGTTGCTTGCGCGAGACCACAACATTCCCACGCTTCTTATTTAGCTTGACGATGGCAACATCGAACGTTTGTCCCTTCAGCGCGTCAAGGTTGCGCACCGGGCGCAGGTCAATCTGCGATCCGGGCAGAAATGCGCTGGCGCCCAGGATGTCAACCGTCACGCCACCCTTTGTGCGCTCCGTTACTGTGGCCTTGATGGCCTGGTTCTCGCTATAGGCCTTCTCAATCTCATCCCAGGCGCGCAGCTTCTGCGCCTTCTGGAAAGAGAGATTGATGTATCCCTCTTCCGTCTCGCCCTTATCACGCACTACATGGATCTCGTCGCCGGGCTGGAACTTCGGCTTGCCCTCGTGGTCCAGCACTTGGGCGATCGGTACCATGCCCTCTGACTTGGCCCCGATATCCACCACCACGTGCGTGGACGTCAGCTTGACCACCGTGCCTTTCAGCACATGGTCGTCACCTTCGAGTTCTTCGCTCTCTGTGGTGAAGCTTTCGAGCGCGGAAGCAAAATCGTCGGCGGCAGGTTTCTGCTCATCCGCGTCTGCGGGATGCTCAGTCTGCACGTCGGTGGCTGATTGCTGCTCGGTTAAGGTTGTGGTGGAGGAGTCGGAATAGTTGTTGTTGGTGTCGTCGAACAAAGTCATTGCCTCTCAGCGGTGTCGGAGATGCGGGCTGGCTAGCGAACTGCTGGTTGGGTCTTGTTATGTTGCCCAGTTTATGTTGAGCCCAATCCTGGCGGATGGACTTAAGCCAGCGGTGCGTAAAGATCGAACCCGAACCCCAAAGGGAACACTTCGACTATAGCAACCGCTCGGAAAAGGTGTCAATCGAGCAAGATGATTATTAATAATCCGGTGCGGGAGGGAAAATTTGACGAGCCGAATTTGATGTTACTCGCGACAGCTTTGATTCACGGTTTTCCATTGCAGAATTGGTTTTTTCTGCGTCCTCTACTGGGTCTCTTCGCGAGCTCTGCGGTTAAAGGCTTTGAATACCTGCTTAAATTACCCAATTACCAAATTACAAAATTACTCAATTTCCTGATAGCCTCCGGTCGATGGACTACATTTTTACTCCCTGGCGCTACGCCTACATCACTGGTGCCGCAAAGGCCGACGGTAAGTCTGGCGACTGCATTTTCTGTGAGCTACCGAAGCTGCCCGATGCCGAAGCCAAGATTGTTTATCGCGGGGAGCACTGTTACATCATCCTGAACAGTTTTCCCTATACTTCGGGGCACGTGATGGTGGTGCCATTCGCGCATCTGGACGAACTGCAAAAGCTGCCCGAAGCGGCGGCTAACGAAATGATGACTTTGTCGCAGAAGACGGAAGGCGTGCTGCGCCAGGTTTACTCGCCAGACGGCGTCAATCTAGGTATGAACATCGGCCGCGCCGCCGGGGCCGGGGTGGCCGGGCACGTCCACATGCATGTGCTGCCGCGCTGGGTGGGCGATACAAACTTCATGACGGTGACGGGCGAGAGCCGGGTGTTGCCGGAGGCACTGGAAGAGACGTACAGAAAAATTAGAGCGGGAATGGGTGGTTGATGTTGCGGTCGCCTACGGTCACTGTTGAGCGCCGTGTAATAGGCGAAGAATTTCGACGGCCTCTTCGCGGAAACGATAAACCGCAACATAGGGAAGTCCAGAAACACGAGCTCTCGCGTTTCAGGGTGACGACCGGTGCGTCCGGATTCAGGGAATTTTCCCAATCCACTAATTTGTTTGTAAATCGAAAGCGCCACGCGTCGCGCGGTAGCCGCGCTGCCATGTTGTTCGATGTAATCGCAGATTTGCGTGAAGTCGAGGACCGCAGGATCAGTCCAGCGAATTCGCATCAGCCAGAATACCGCTCGTTAATGATCTTCCGAACTTCATCGTGATCTATAAGGTCGCCATGATCGGCGGCGGCAATGCCCTTCTGCACTTCGCCCAAAAACCATTCGTCGTAGTTCACCATTCGCTCGACAGCTTCAGCCACAAGCGCTTCAGTTGGACGACCCTGCTGGGCAGCAAGCCGGTTTAGCTTCGTTTGCAGATCGGGATTAAGAGGAATTTCCATCAATAAAGGCTACGGCCTGAGAAACACCATGTCAACGAACTGCCGCATGTTTATGCAAACTACAGCGCGACGTGGGCTGTTGCTACTTAAGCAGGCCTTCCATCCCCTGCTCATCTACCACCTCCACTCCCAGCTCCTTGGCCTTGTCCAGCTTGGAACCTGCATCAGCTCCTGCCACCACGTAATCGGTCTTCTTGCTGACTGAGCCTGCCACCTTGCCGCCGGCGTCTTCGATCAACTTCTTGGCTTCGTCGCGCGTGTAGTTGGCCAGAGTTCCGGTGAGGACGAAGGTTTTGCCTGCCAGCTTAGTTCCGCGTTCTTTCTTCTTTCCCTTCAATGTCAGTCCGGCGGCGCGGAGTTCTTCGACCAGCTCGCGGTTCTTTGGCTCGGCAAAAAATTCCACGATGCTTTTCGCGATCCGAGGCCCGACTTCTTCCACTTGCTGCAATTCTTCTTCACCGGCTTTTTCGAGTGCGCTAATGTCTCCAAAATGTTCAGCCAGAAATTGTGCCGTGCGCTCACCAACAAAACGAATTCCTAGGCCATAGATCACCCGTTCAAGTGGCAGCTTCTTGGAATTTTCAATTTCACGAAGAACGTTCTCTGCGGATTTGTCGCCCATGCGTTCGAGACTGAGCAATTGAGTTTTCGTCAGCTTGTAAATATCGGCGACGTCTTTCACTATTCGGCGCTCGGTTAGCTGACTCACCAGGGCATCGCCCATACCATCGATATTCATCACCCCGCGCGAGGCAAAGTGCAGAATCGCCTCGCGGAGTTTTGCAGGGCACTTTTGATTGACACAGCGATGGTCGGCTTCGCCCTCGGCGCGCACAACGTGGCCGCCGCAAACCGGGCACTTCTCCGGCATGTGGAAGGTTTTACGTCCCCGCGGATGGTCCTTGTCGTCGATGACGCGTGTAACTTTTGGGATGACGTCGCCGCCGCGCTCAACTTCAACCCAGTCGCCAATCTTCACTCCGAGCCGCTCGATTTCGTCCATGTTGTGCAGCGTGGCGCGGCTCACCGTCGTGCCGCCGATGGGCACCGGCTTCAGTTCCGCAACCGGAGTAAGCTTTCCCGTGCGCCCAACCTGCACGTGAATGTTTTCGATCTGCGTGATCGCGCCTCGCGCCGCATATTTGTAGGCAATCGCCCAGCGCGGAGCTTTGCCGGTGAATCCAAGCTCGCGCTGCAATGCCGTGCTGTTGACCTTGATTACAACTCCATCGATTTCATAGGGAAGCGTTTCGCGCTTCTCGTCCCATTGTTTGATGAACTCTAAAATTTCTTCAAAGGTTGACGCGAGAGCGCGGCGAGGGTTGACTTTGAAACCAGCGTCATCGAGGGCGTTGAGCGTTTGCCAGTGATCGGGAAAAACCGTAGTTGCACGGGCGGGGCCTGCACTGAGCGAAGCCGAAGTGACGCCCGTGCCTCCATCTCTGGTTGTGGGACGACGGGCGTCCCCGCCCGCCCTACTGCCTGTGTTCGCAATCAGCATGTACGCAAAATAATCCAACCGCCGTTGTGCGGTGATGCTCGGTTCTAATTGCCGCACTGTCCCCGCGGTCGCATTGCGAGGATTGGCGAATTGCGACAGCTCCTGCTTCGCCCGTTCCTCGTTCATCTTCTTGAACGACGCGATCGGCATCAGCATCTCGCCGCGGACTTCGAAATCCGCAGGAATGCCGGCCTTCTTCAGCTTTTCGTGAGAAATCGACAGCGGAACTGAGCGCACGGTGCGTACGTTTGAAGTCACGTCTTCGCCCGTCGAACCGTCTCCGCGCGTGATGCCCCGCACCAACTTGCCGTCTTCGTAGCGCAGCGCCAGCGACATGCCGTCCAGCTTCAGCTCGCAGACATATTCGATGTCCTTGCGACCCGTGAGTTCATGAACGCGCCGCTCCCAGTTGCGAAGCTCTTCCTCGCTGTAGGCGTTGTCGAGCGAAAGCATTGGGACGGATTGCGCGACTTTGACAAATCCCTCGCGCGGCTTGCCGCCGACACGTTGCGTAGGAGAATCCGATGTGATTAGCTCAGGATGCGCGGCTTCGAGCTTTTTCAGCTCATTCATCAGCCGGTCAAATTCGGCGTCACTGATCTCGGGATCATCGAGCACGTAGTAGCGATACTCATGACGGCGGATCTCGTCGCGCAGAGAGTCGATACTGGCGTCTTGGCTGACGGCTTTCATATTACTAACAGTAAGTCAAAAGGAAGAAGTCAGAATTCAGAAGTCAGAAGCCAGAATGCAGAAGTCAGAATGCAGAAGTCAGAATTAGGAAGTCAGAATGCAGAAGTTCAGGTTACAAGGGCATTAACAGTTCTGACATTTTATTCCGCATTCTTACTTCTGCATTCTTACTTCTGACTTCTGCATTCTCCCTTCTGACTTCTGCATTCTCCCTTCTGACTTCTGCATTCTCCCTTCTGACTTCTGCATTCTGCTCACCTTCCCGGTTTTCCCTCGAATAACGGCCACAGCCGGTCGCCAATGACCGCATAAATGCCGAACGCCGGTCCGCTGTCCTGCGTTTTGCGAAACAATAACTCGCCGCGTCCATCGCCCTCGGCATCGACGGCATCGATGAACTCATACTTCGGAATGACGTCCAGATGCTGATCGTCGGTAGTCTGGACGAAAACTTTGTGCAGCTCTCCGTAAATATCTTCGCGCGCCACCACCGTGGTCATGTATCGCAGGGCAATACGTGCATTCGGAATCGTGGCCGTTGCCGTCAATACCAGCACTGGCTCGTTGCTGTTGGTGAGATCGAAGATATGCATCTGCACATCCTGCATTTGTGGAGCTACCGCGGGCCGGGCAGCTTTTTTTGTCGGTTTTGCGGGTGGTTCTGATCCACCTAACAATTGTGTTGCTCTGACTTTCACTTCATCCGATGCCATGCCGGTCATGGTTTTCAAAAATTTCTGCTCTTCTTCTGGTTTCACCTCATACTTGTAAGGACGCGGCTCGGCCCCGTCACTGTCCGAAATCGCCGGCACCAATTGAATCGGCCCTTTCAGCGCCTCCTCTTCATTGCCGGGCTTCGTCTGTTCATGCGGGGATTCAGGAAGCGGCTGCCGGCGCAACGTCGGCCGGCCCGGGGCGTCTTCAGAGGCTTGCGATCTAGCAGTGTTGCTCGTGCTTGAGGTGTTCTTTGGCGCGCTCGGCGAGGACGGATCCGACGACGCGGTGTTTGGTTGCGATGCTGGGGTCTGCGCCGCAGGGGGTGCGGTTTGAGACGGAGACAAAGCAGGCGGGCTTGAAGAAGATGGAGCCGAGGCAGTTTGATCGCCGGCCTGTGGCGCTCTGTGCAGCTTTGGTGGGCCGCCGACCTCCTCCGGCGCCTTATAGGCTTTCTTTGCTGCCTCGGCTTTCCTGCGTTCCGCGTCCGCTTTTATGTCCGCCGAGCTCCGCCATTTTCCGTCGGCTATCCAACCCGTGCTCTCCGCCATCGCTCCGGAGACGGTAAACAATCCCTCGGAAACTCCCGACTTCAACGCCTCGTAAACCGTCTCAGGCTGCAGCGCCATGGGCACGGGATCGGCTTTGTATGCCCCGGCATCATAAAATTTTCCGTCGATCATTATCGTGACCGGCAGCAAATGTGCTTTGCCGTTCGCGGCCAGTTCGAGCAATCCGAGTGCGCGAGGCCCTTTAGTGGCCTGGCGCTTCTTGGCAAATTGCGCAAACACCGGCAGCCACGCCGCAACCGCGAACCCCAGCCCGCAGATGACGACCAACACGGCTTTGCGGTATAACCGTGTGCGATAACTGATTCGAGAGGCTCCCATGGAAATTAATGATAAAGCCCCAGAGTTTACTTCGCTTGACCAGAACGGCAACAAGATCTCGCTGAAAGACTACAAGGGCAAATGGGTGGTGCTTTATTTCTATCCTCGCGCCGATACTCCCGGCTGCACCATTCAAGCGTGCAGCTTTCGCGACTCGTTCAAGAAGCTCGAAAAGACGGGCGCAGTCGTTCTCGGCGTTTCTCCAGACCAACCCAAGGACCAGAAAAAGTTCGAAGAGAAATACGATCTGCCGTTCACGCTGATTGCCGATGCCGACAAGACCGTCTGTAATGCCTATGGTGTGATCCAGGAAAAGAACATGTACGGCAAGAAAGTCATGGGCGTGGCGCGAACTACATTCGTCATTGGTCCGGACGGCAAGATTCGCCACATCTTCCGCAAAGTAAAACCCGAAGGCCACGCGGATGAAGTGCTGGAATATCTGAAAGAAGCGCAAAAGGGCGCGGCGTGATCTGCTCGTTCCAAAAAGCAAATCCGCCGGTTGTGCCGGCGGATTTCTGCCAAGTAATCCCTTAATGCTGTAGTTGAATTGTCCCCGATGTCACCGTGCCGAGATCGGTCTGTAACGCGTAAGCCTGCGATCCAGAAATTCCATACATTACCAGGTCTGGGCCGCTACCGTTGCTGTTGTTAACCTGCGAGGTGATACGGCCGCTACCGCCAACCTGGTAGTTCCCTGACAAGGCTCCCGGAGTCGTAGCGCCGGTGCCCGACTGTGAAGCGTTAGCCATCTCAAGCAGCGTCAACTTACTTGTTCCGTCAAGCTGCAGCGTACCGACACGAGCAAGGCCCTCAACCGCGGCAGTCGGGGGTAGATCCATTCCATCCATCACAATTGCGAATTGCCCCTTCACAATGGCAGCAGAAAACGATGTGCCGGTTTGCAGGTCTGCCGTCCCGTCTTCAACAGCCGCGTTCCCATTAGGACCGTTATCGAGGAAGAAGGCACGCGATGGGCTTACCATCCATAAAATTACCTGCGTTCCCGTGCTCAGGGTCACTTGTACCCTTCCTTGCGAGGACGGGTTGCTGGTCGTCGTAGTCGGGGCCCCTGTGAAGGTTATTGCCTGCTGAGTGTAATTTCCGTCCTGCATTGAATCCAGAGCTCCCGAGCTGATAGTTGCGCCGCTGCCGACAAACTGTCCCACGGTTGCAATTCCGGCATCGAAGCTGGAGTCGTCGCCACGGCCACCGAACACATAATTGCCCGCCAGGCCACTGCCTACCGCGCCACTCTGCGCTTCGGCGCTCCCTGAACCCACCGACCCTGAATTGTTCGCCAAAAGAACAAACTTTCCGCTGTTTACTATGTAGTAAAGCAAATTCGTGGTGGCTCCAGTGCTGTCAGTAAAGCTACCGGTTCCAGCTCCCAGCGCGGTAGGAGTATTCAAACTTCCACTTGTCAGGCTCAGCGAGCTTAGGCCAACCGTGAGAACATCCTGGTCCATGCTCCCTGCACTGAGAGTGCCACCGGAAAAAGTGAAAAAGCCTACCTGGGAGGCTCGACCAAACGTCGGCGTCTCGACTTCTTGATGCAGGCGAAAAACGAAAGTCCCGCTCGGAGCCGCGCTGATTGCCGTTGGATCCTGCAACTCCGCCGTTCCCGCGCCGGACGCAAACGGATCCGCTTCCATCAGTTCAGCTTGCGAAGTGCTGGCAAGCGTGACTGCCAGGTTGATCTGCGACGAACTGAAACCGGTGCCCAATGCCGTGGAATTCAGGAGTATCTGCCCGGTGCCATCACCCGCGATTGTGTAGCTGCCAGTGACGGCGTTCTGGACCGGAGCTCCGCTAAAGGCGCTGCTTCCGAATGCGTCAACGCCACTCGTGATGTGTCCCGCCCCGTCAGCGGTTATAACTCCAGTTTCACGATAGGGGTCATCGTTCCCATCCGCCAAGAATCCGTGTATCTGGTAGACGTACGAGCCCTTGAAACTCGCATTGGAGTAGTTTCCGGTCGGGTGAGGAATAATTACTCCACTGCCGCCACCACAACCTGCGGCGCCAGTCAATGAGGCGACTCCCGCAATGAAACAAAATCTGTACAGAACTTTTGAAATGGACAAGGCTGACAGCTCCTTCTAGTTCGCCCAACTCTTACGGGAGGACGGCGAAATTCTGGTGAATGAGGATCTACTCCGAATTTTAACCTTGTATTTGCGGGAAAGTTGTTTGAAGGAAGTTAATAGATAACCGAAGTCATCTGACAAAAAATAAGACAGTAAAGTGACTACTCGATGGCCACTTTTCCGGGCACGCGTGCTATCACGCCCGATCGGATTGAAGATGACGGCCGAAGCCAGATGATTACGCGGTACGCCAGCAGCACCGCCAGTATTGCCCCATATTCCAGAGGCTCCCGGATGTCGGCTTTCACCAGCCATGAATAATGAATCACTCCTAAGATCGCGCTGAAGTAAATCAATCGATGCAAGGCTTGCCAGCGTTTTCCGCCCAGACGCCGAATCCACCCGGCCGTTGACGTGACCGCCAGCGGGATCAGCAATACAAACGCAGTAAACCCGACCGTGATGTACTTTCGCTTAACGACATCCGCGAGGATTTCATGAACATTAAAGAACTTATCCACGCCTAAGTACGTCGCGAAGTGTAAACATCCGTAAAAAAAAGCAAACAGCCCGAACATGCGCCGGAATTTGATCAGCGCAGGAACGCGCAACAATTTCCTCAGCGGGGTAATCGCCAGCGTGATCAGCAGAAACCGCAGCGTCCAATCGCCGGTTTTGTGCTCCAGTGCCTCAACCGGATTCGCTCCCAAGCCAACCCCCCACGTGCTCATGTCCGAGGGGTGAGCGCCAAAAAACCTCCACGCCAGTAAACCCAGCGGGACCAGGCACACAACGAAAAGCGCAATTTTGATAATGCGAATCATTCGGAAAACCCAATGCCAGGGCTAGTAATTTTTCGCCAGGTCCATTCCTGAGTACAGTCCGGTTACTTGATCATAACCGTTGAACATCAGCGTCGGGCGCGGGCGAAACTCGCCGAGCCGGTGCTCGTAAGCCTGGCTGTGATAGCGGTCCACATTTGGATTCACGTTAGAATAAAAACCGAAGTCATGAGGGTTCGCTTCGTTCCACGTGGTCAGCGGCTGGTGATCGGTGAAACTGATCTTCACGATGGCCTTCGCGCTCTTGAACCCATATTTCCACGGAACGATCAGCCGCAGCGGCGCCCCATCCTGGTTTGCCAGAGTCTCGCCGTACATTCCGAAGCAGAGTAACGTCAGTGGATGCATGGCTTCATCCATGCGCAGAGCTTCCACGTAAGGCCAATCTAAAATTCGTTGCCTCTGCCCCGGCATTTGACCGGGATCATTAATCGAAGTGAACTCTACGAATTTCGCTTTCCCAAGCGGCTGGGCGCGTTTGATTATTTCGCTCAACGAAAATCCGATCCAGGGAACGACGATCGACCATCCCTCTACGCAACGGTGACGATAAATTCGTTCTTCGGGGGGCGCGAACTTCATCACCTCATCAATGTCCCATTTCAACTTCTTGGGCACGGCGCCATCGATAGTGACCGACCACGGCCGAGTCTTGAAATTTTTTGCCAGTTGCGCGGGTGCTTCCTTCTCCGTCGAAAACTCGTAGTAGTTGTTGTAATGCGTCACGTCGTTCATCGGGGTAATTTTGTCGGTAATCGAGAACGCACTCTTCTGGATGCCGGCAATCTTGTCGCTTGCTTCGGCCTTAGCCGATGGAGAGAACAATTCTTTCATTCCCAGCCCTGCAGCCATAGCGCCAAGCCCTACGCCCGCCAGAAACTTGCGCCGGTTCAGATAAACATCTTGCGGCGTAATCTCAGACGAACGGACATCAGCCGACGATTTGATCAACATCGCAAAACGCTCCTACCAATAAAGACGACGTTTGGCCTCTTTTGGATTTCTATGATTCCTGGAATATGAAAAAGTTACATCTCACAAAGACTTGAGGCTCAGTTCAAGTCCCACGTCAGAAGGTCTAGTCGACATTCTCAGTCCGAGCGGCGCCATCATTCCCTCAGCCCTAGTAGCTCGCAGCTCCTCAGAATCAATTCGTGCTGGGTGGCGTCGCGGGCGAGGAACTCGAAGCCGTGCCGCAGTCCGTCCCGATATCGCACCAGAGCGCGCAATTTGAGCGGTGTTGCACCGCCGGGCAGAGACAATTCCAGGGTGGCAACCTCTCCCGGCTCTAGTTGCCCAGTGAGAGTTATTCCTATTCCATCTTGTCCCAGTTCAATGGACCGTCCCCAAAGTTCAATGGGGGCTTGCGGCCGAAATACTTTCACCGAAACTCGCACGTCCAGCGAGTATCGGGCATATCGGCGCAGCTTCTTTGGGTCAGATCGATCCTTGCTCATCAGTCTCGGCGTCTCTTTTCACAGGACTCGGCTCCTGACCCCAGAGCCATTCCTCCTTACGATAATGATCGCGACGGGGCACCTCAAGTCTGGGCACCAGCACAGTAATCGCACCTGAAATGGTTGAACTTCCATCCTGCCGCTGGCGTATTCTAATTCAGGAGCCGCGTATGTTCTGCAATCGCTGTGGCACAACATTACAGCCCGAGTTCAATCTGTGTCCGAAATGCGGCGCTCCTGTGGGCGCTCCCGCAACCATTCCGGCATCGACCGGAAGGCTGCAGCGCCATCTCCGCACCCTAGGTATTCTGTGGATCGCAGTCGGTGTGCTCTGGATTATTCCATCGCTGGTGCTCATGGGCATCAGCCATGCTCCGCATTTGATGATGGGCGATGAGATGTTTAGCCATGCGTTCATGCCGCCTATGATGTTCTCCCTTGGCATGGTTTTCCTGGTAATTGCTGCTGGAGGAATTTTTGTGGGCTGGGGTTTGATGAACCACGAACGCTGGGCGCGAATGACCGCTATCGTGGTGGGAATACTTGCGCTCTTCCATCCGCCCTTTGGGACCGCCCTCGGAATATACACACTCTGGGTGCTACTCCCCGCCGATTCCGCAGCCGAATATGATCGAATGTCACAGGTCTGACCGAAGTAACTAAACTTCAGGTCTCATCTTGTGCAATTCTGATCTTCAAGGTGAAGCGGAAAGGTGACCAGCGGCAGCCCCGAATGCATCTAAGTCCGCGTCTCATTTTCAATGCTGTTTTGAGAATTGTGGGGCCATGCCGGATTTGTATTCTGCTTGCCTTGGCGATCTCATCGGTTGCCCAGACTGGGCCCGCCCCGCGTGCGTCTGAGGGCCAATCGCTCACTATCGTAGTTCTCGATGAAAACGGTGTCGTCGTGCCCGAGGCTCGCGTGCGCCTGCAGGGTCCCTCCAAATCAATCCAATGTGAAACCGATCTTGCGGGGCGTTGCAAGTTGGCCGGTCCCGCCGGAGGTTCCTGGCGCCTGCGCGTCGACAAAGAAGGTTTTTATGCCGCGGATCTGGCCGCGATAGAGAACTCCGGCACACTCGAGGTGGAACTCCATCACCAGGAAGAGGTCCGCGAAAACGTCAATGTCGTTGAATCAACCCCTGCTATTGATCCCGCGCAGGTTTCGGAACAAGAAAAGTTGAGCGGCATCGACATTTTGGACATTCCGTATCCGAACACCCGCGACTACCGGTACGCACTGAATTACATCCCCGGAGTCGTTCTCGATCAAAGCGGCAAGCCGCACATCGCCGGCTCAGAAACCTACGAAACCCTGGTCCTGCTCGACGGATTCAACGTTACGCAACCCGCGAACGGCGAACTGCTGGTGCGCCCGAGCACCGACGCTTTGCGCGAGGTTACAGTCGAAACCAGCCGCGTGTCGGCGGAATACGGCAAAGGACCGGGTGGCGTGCTCTCGCTCGAGACCGGCATTGGCGACGATCATTTTCGTTATGCCGCGACCAACTTTTTCCCCTCCTTCCAACATAAAAAAGGATGGGCGTTCGACAAGGTAGATCCCAGGTTCACCGTGTCCGGCCCGATTACAAAAGGGAAGCTGTGGTTTTTCGACGGCTTGGATGGGGAATACGACAACGTGGTCAATCCGCAGCTGCCTTCTGGCGCCGATAGCGACCGGGTCTGGCGTGGCGGCAACCTGGCGAAAGTGCAAGCCAATGTCACCAATCACGACATCATTACCGGCAGTTTTCTCATGGACTGGCTGCATGACGAGCACCAGGGATTCTCCTTCCTTGCTCCACCCGCCACGCGCCCCAGAGTTAGCGAGAACGTTTACGTGGCATCGGTGAAGGAGCAGCACACTTTTTCAGGAGACACGCTTTTTGAAATCGGTTATGCCTTCGACGATTATGGGTCCCACATCTCACCTGCAGGCGCGGAGCCATTCGCGCTTACTCCTTTAGGTGCGGAAGGGAACTACTATCTGCGTGCGAATACGGCGGCGCGACGTTCTCAGGTTTTGTCAAACTTTTATGTGCCGCGGCAGTGGTTCGGGCGTCACGATCTGATTTTCGGCACCGATTTGGAGCACATCTCTTATGACCAATTGGTCCATAGAACCCCGGTTTCCACGCTGAATGTGGGCCGCTCGGTCGCTCCAAACGCCACTTGCCTGGGACCGCCACAGGTTCCGCCGGCTCTTTCCCCCTGCGCTCTTTATTCTGTATATCTCGGGGCCTCGCCCTCATCCACCTACAACGCCGAAGCCAGCGCGTACATTCAGGACCGCTGGTCTCCGATCCCGCGCGTTCTAATTGAACCTGGTGTCCGGTTTGATTGGGACCAGATAGTTCGCCGGCCACTTTTTTCTCCGCGACTGGCCGGAACCTACGTGCTCGATAACTCCGGCAACACGAAAATTTCAGCCGGGATCGGCGTGATCTACGAATCGACGCTGTTGTCGTTGATCGCAGCCCCGCTGCAAGGTTCAAGGCACGATTATTTTTTCGACCCCACGGGAGTCCTGACCAGATCGGTGTTGACCACCTTCTCCGTTGATCGCAATACTCTGCTGGCTCCGCGCTTTGTCAACTGGAGCATCGCCCTGGAGCGCAAACTTCCTTGGCAGATTTTTTTGAAAACAGAATTTCTGAAGCGCGAAGGCAAAGATGGCTTCGTTTACAACACGCCCATCGGCTTTGGCGGCACGAATTATCTTCTTCAGAACACGCGTCACGACCACTACTATTCATTCAAAGTCGATCTGCGTCACGCCTTCCGCGAGCGCTATAGCGTCACCGCGTCTTACGTGCGGTCGAGGTCTACATCTGACCAGGTAGTCGACTATTCTCTCGACAATCTCGTTAGCACTCCGCAAGTACCTGGGCCGTACCCTTGGGATTCGCCCAACCGGTTCATATCCTGGGGATTGCTGCCTCTGTTGAAAGGCTTCGACTTCGCGTACTCAGTCGAAGCGCGCACCGGATTTCCTTTCGCCATAATTAGCCCGCAGCAACAGTTGGTCTTGCCTCCCGGCGCATATCGCTTTCCGACATATTTCACGCTAAATCCGCATGTTGAAAAACGCTTTCACGCGTGGGGTTCTTATTGGGCATTGCGCGGCGGATTTGACAACGTCACCAACAGCCAGAATCCGTATACGGTTAACAACACCCTCGGGTCTTCACAGTTTCTTCGCTTCAGCAGCTTCGACAAACGGGCCTTCACCGCGCGAATCCGCTTCCTGGGCAGAAAATAGTTAGTGCATCGCTACTAACGTCGATATTCAGCCTGTTTGGAATTTCTTACCTGACGGGCCTCGGAGGGCTGTTGCTGCTAAGTCATACAAGTGTGCGCTAAGTTACACAAAATAGGACGGTGCAGGTTCTTGGCATGGCAAATGCAACTTAACCCTGGCAAGACCGCTCCTACGGAGGTGAACTGATGGAAGCTCTACTGCAAGATTGGCGTGTGCTCTCTGAAGCCGCAAGCCGTGAGCAAGATCCAGAAAAGCTCATCCAGCTCGTAGAGGAACTTAACCGCGCACTGCTTCGCCGCGAACTGGAATCCAAACAACGCTGGCCCGAAAATTAGCTCCGCCCGCCGCCACTTCGTCATTTCACTTTTCAAAACGCAATCGCGCCAGCTACGTGCAAACTTGTCTCGATTGATGGACAATAGTTCAGTAGCCAGTCTCTAGTGATTAGCGATCACGATCGCTACCTGCCATACCTAGTTCTACTAACCACTAGCCACTGATCACTTGCGACTGCCTGACTGCACCTTTAGGACTGAGCAAATCATCTTTACGTTTTGGAGGAAGAATTATGGCGCATGAATTACCCCCTTTGCCGTATGACTATTCTGCTCTGGAGCCGGTTATCGATACCCAGACCATGAAGCTTCACCATGACATGCATCACGGTACCTATGTGAAGAACCTGAATGCCGCGCTGGAGAAGCATCCGCAGTTGCAGTCCAAGAGCGCGGAAGATCTTATTCGCGATCTGAATTCCGTTCCCGAAGATATTCGCGCCACGGTTCGAAACAACGGTGGCGGCCACGTGAACCACTCCATGTATTGGAAGATCATGAAACCGAAGGGTAGTGGCGATCCGAGCGGCGCAATCGCCGACGTGATTAAAAAAGCTTTTGGCAATTTCAATGATTTCAAAACCAAATTCAACGATGCTGGGGCCAAGCAATTCGGCAGCGGCTGGGTTTGGCTCGCGGGCAAACAAGGCGGCGATGTACAGATCATGAGCACGCCCAACCAGGACAACCCGCTCTCCCAAGGTCTGTTCCCGATTTTCGGCAACGATGTTTGGGAGCACGCCTATTACCTGAAATACAACAATCGCCGCCCGGAATATCTTGCGGCATGGTGGAACGTGGTGAACTGGGAAGAGATCAACCATCGGTACGAGGCATTCAAGTCCGGCAAACTCGAACCCGCACTGGCCTCGCGATAGACCGTGTAGGTCGGACACTCTTGTCCGACTGATTTTGATTTTGCGGAGGGCGGGCTTCCCGCCCTCCTATTCTTATTTCCCGATAATTCCGAGTATCTCAGCCGTTCGGAATTTTCGCATCCAGCTTCGACCATGCCCAGCGACGTACTCATTCTCGGCGCCGGAGTCGCCGGACTTTCCGCTGCGCTTGATTTGTCCCGCGCCGGACTTCGTGTTGAAATCCTTGAGGCGCGTGATCGCGTCGGCGGCCGCATTTTCACTCGGCTCGATTCCGCGCTGAATCATCCCATCGAGCTCGGCGCCGAATTTGTTCACGGCCTCGCTCCCGAAATTTGGCTTCCGGTACAGCAGCACAACCTGAAGGCTGCCGAAGTAGACGGCGATATGTGGTGCTCCACCGATGGCAGGCTGCAGCAATGCAATTTCTTCGCTCAGGCGGACAAGATTCTCAGCGCTATGGATGAGGAATACGATGATTCTGCCGCCGACCGCAGCTCCGACGAATCGTTCCTCGATTTTCTCGCCCGCCGTTTTCCTGGAAAAGATCACGAGGAAGCCAAACAATGGGCCACCGGTTACGTCAGCGGGTTCAACGCCGCCGATCCCGGGCTGGTAAGCGTGCGATGGCTGGTGGACAGCCGACGCGCCGACGAGAAGATCGAAGGCGACCGTGCTTTTCATATCGCTGGCGGTTATCGAAAACTCCTCGATATTTTTTTGCGAGAACTAAAAGAGCGGGGTGTTCCCATTCGGCTGAGCACGGTCGTCAGCGGAATCAGATGGAGTTCCAACTCGGTTGAGGTTGCCGCGCGCGGACCCCACTCCGAGACCGGCTTTTCCGCTTCGCGTGCTCTCATCACTCTGCCGCTCGGGGTGCTTCAGGCCGGGCCTGAGTCTGTGCGCTTTGAGCCTGAATTGCCCGAACAAAAACACGCCGCATTGGGAAATCTCGCCATGGGCAAAGTCGTTCGCGTCACGTTGTGCTTTCGTGATCGCTTCTGGCAAGACCTGCGCGGTGAACCTGATTCCCACAGTTTGGCCGACATGAGTTTCCTTTTTTCCCACGACAAGTTCTTTCCTACCTGGTGGACGCAAATGCCTGTGCCTCTTCCCATCATCACCGGGTGGGCGCCGGCGGAGTCCGCTGAAAGCCTTGCAGGAATGAGCGAGAGTTCGATCGTCGGCCGGGCCGTCGAAACTCTCAGCAGTCTCCTTCACGTCGAAAAATCGAGTGTACGATCCCAACTCAGTGCGGCCTACTTTCATGACTGGGATTCCGATCCCTTCGCGCGTGGCGCATACAGCTATGTGAAAGTTGGAGGGGAAGGTTGCCAGCGAGCTCTCGGCGCACCCATTGCGAACACGCTATTTTTCGCCGGAGAGGCCACGGATACGTCCGGCCATAACGGGACCGTCCATGGCGCCATCGCGAGCGGTCAACGCGCCGCGCAAGACATCCTCAAATCAACGAAGTAGAAGCTGGAAATGAAAGTAGAAGCTGGCCGGCAACAAACGCCAGAGCCGGCGTGCTTTCCCTGCCCCGCAACTATTGGGCCACCTTTGGGTTTGGAGCTGGTGTGGCTTCCCTGAGCCGAACCGCCGGGGAGTGTTCCGGCCCAGCGGTTCCAGAACGTGTTTTCTCCGGGCTGGAGAGGAGAAATATGTCTTATCTAAAATACTTAGCGATGTCAGGGGTATTGCTCCTCGTTGCTGCAGGCGCATCGGCCCAGGTGTCGGTCGGGGTTGATGTGGGTGGCGACAGCGGCTACGCCAATTTCGGCTACAACGACAACGGCTACACCGATTACCGCTACAACGACAGTGGCTACGCCGACAACGGCTACACCGACAACGGTTACACCGACAACGGCTACTCTGAATACGGACCGCCGCCAGTCTGTCCTTACGGTTACTACGACTATTATCCGTATGCCTGCGCGCCTTATGGCTACTACGGGCCGAGTTACTTCGTTAGCGGCGTGTTTATTGGCGCCGGCCCGTGGTATCAGGGCTATTACGGAGGCAGCTACTATGGCGGTGGCCGCGAAGGTTACGGAAACGGATATTACGGAAATGGCTACTATGGCGGTGGCCGGGATCGCTACCGCGGAAATAGCTATTACGGAAACGGCAACTATGGCCGCAGCGGGTATGTTTACAACGGACACACCAATTACCGTCGCGGTTACAACCAACGTGATTACGGCCGTTCCGGATATGGAGACCACTCTCGCGGAAACTACGGCCGCGACCGCTACGGTCGTGACTTCGGGAGAAATAACTATCGTGGCGGATCCGGCGGAAGAGGGTATCGCGGCGGACATGCATTCCGTAGCGATGGTGGACTTCGTGCCGACGCGGGCCACGGTGGCGGATGGTCCCATGGCGGACGCGGCGGCGGTCAATCATTCCAAGGCGGGGGGCATAGTAGCGGATGGTCCCACGGCGGCGGCTCGCACGGCGGGGGATGGAACGGCGGCCACGGCGGTTCGCACAGCGGAGGCCACTCGGGTGGTCATGAAAGCCATGGCGGTGGACACGAAGGCCACGTCAGCCGCAGATAACTTGCACGTAGCTTAATTCGGGCGCAAAGGTCGGGTCTTCGGATCCGGCCTTTTGTTTTTTAAGCTGGTATAGTACCCGCGTTTACTGCGGGTCGTGCGCGGACGCGCTTTTGATGTAGCGGTAAAACCTGACGGGCCCGCGCTGTTTCCAATATTGCGTGTCGTAGAAATCAGTACCCGGACCATGTCGCAAGAAGCTATAGAACTCGCGCCGCGCCGGATTCACCACGATCCCGACATGGCCCCGCCAGACAATCAGATCGCCCGGTTGAGGGCGCTTCACCCTTCGAAAATCATCGGTTCCGAGGTAGAGGTCGGCCGAACTTGCATACGGATATGAGAACCCCGCCCGGTCATAAACTGCATGCACGAGGTGCGAGCAATCCCTCGTGCGACCCATGCGGACACGCTCGTCCAGCGCTACCGCAACCACTTGCATGCCGTCATCTCGCGTTAACGTGGCGGCGGCCTGTTCTCGATTCATCTGTACGCGGCGTACTGTGCCCGAAGCCTCCGCCGTCGGGGCCAGAAAAAGGGGCAGCAAGCAGGCCGTAAAGGCCATAGTCGCGACGACGTGTTTTCGCGTGAAAAGCATGCTCGCCATTCTGATGCTATTTACAGCTGCTGCGGAGGTTACGCAGGTCTTACGACAACCCGGTCAGACATCGTTGTAGCTAGACAAGAGGCGGAAAGTCTACCTGCCGTCCCAGACCAATTTCGGCTTGCCGCAGAGACCCATGAGGCCCATGACGCACAAATGCATGCGAGAATGCTGCTGGGCACATGGCCAAGACTAACAGCGACCCGCATGATGGCGAGCGCAAAGATCTCGGAAATTTCGACGGCATGTTGCATACCGGACTCGGCTCGCATTTTCGCGCCGGGGGTTCCCGGTATTCCAAAACCAAATACGATCCGCTGAACGCTTTCCTGCCAGGTCATCTCGCTGCCTGGATTCCCCATGTTGTTCGATATTGGTTTCATCAAAAGCACGAGTTCCGCGATTACTCCACGCCGGGCAAAGGCACCGGCATTTTCCCAATGGATGATCGCGCGAGCCTGAGCCTGGTTGGAGATTGGGCGACGGGAACCGACGAGGCGCAGAAAGTTGCGACTTGCGTTCGGCAATTTAAGCCTGACTACACCATTCATCTCGGCGACATCTATTTCGTCGGGGATGAATGCGAGATCAAAGAAAACTTTTTAGGCGAGAAAACCAGCCCGTATCCTCCCGTGAAATGGCCGATGGGGAGACTCGGCAGCTTCGCGCTCAGCGGCAATCATGAAATGTACGCTCGCGGCAACGGTTACTTCGACGCAATTCTCCCGAAAATGGGACTCCGCAAATCCGGCGTTGAATGGGGCGATGGCCAATGGGCCAGCTTCTTTTGTCTGGAAAATAAATATTGGCGGATCGTCGCTCTCGACACTGGATACAACGCTACCGGCTTTGATTGGGGCAAGATGCCGGTATTTCAAAACAGCAAATGGATTCGCAAATCAGTTCACTTTAAACCGCGCTGTGAATTTCCCGACGCGCTGCTCACGTGGCTCCGAGACGCTGTGGAGCCTGACGGCGACAAACGCGGCCTGCTCATTTTGACGCACCACGGATGCTACTCAGCATTCAGTGACTGGTACCAGATTCCTGCCAAACAATTGTCGCGGGTAATTCACCGGCCAGTGATTTGGTTTTGGGGACATGAGCACAAGCTCACGGTCTACGATCGCTTCCGTGCGCCCGATGGAATTGAAGCGCATGGCCGCTGCATTGGACACGGCGGCATGCCCGTCGAACGCGGAACCCCGCCTGACATTGAATGTCCGTGGCTTGCCTGGGACAACCGCCGCTATCACAATGGCGAGAAGATCGACGTCGGTTTCAACGGGCACGCAAATTTGTCTTTGGATGGACCTGAACTCCACGTGGAGTATTTAGATTTGAATTGCGCGCTTTTACTAACCGAAGACTGGCGCGTGGATTTAGAGTCCGGCGAACTACATGGGCCGAACTTGAAGAAGGTATTGCAGGACCCATCGATCCATGTGCGCCCGGCTTAGCGGGTCATGCGCAATGACACGAGGCCGGTTGGACTACTTCTGCTCCGCTTTCTTCTCTGCCGCCTTCTTCTTGGCTTCGGCTGTCCACGGCGGAACGATGCCGTTTACTCGCGCATATGCTACTAGCTGCCCCAGATGTTCGTGCGCGTCGGCAACCAGAATATAAATTACGTCTCCGGCATTCGCTTGCGGACCGAGCTTGGGCAATAGCTTCGCGAAATCGGCGTTGCTCATGCCGTTGATCGTCTTCTGAGCGAACTCCCACGTCTGGTTGAGGTCGTCAACGATGCGCGCTTTGTCGGTGGTCGATTTTTCAAACGTCTTTCCATCGAACCCGGCGGGAGGTGTCGCTCCTCCCAGAGCAAGAATTTGATAGCGCTCGCCGGCCACATGCAAAAATACTTCGGCGAAAGAACGCGAATCCTCCGAGGGACGCCACGTGAACTTATCGGCAGGTATTGCGTTCGCCAGATCCACGAATTTCTTCTGCACCATTTGAAGGTCAGCCAGCGACTGGGCCTTCATGTCATAACTGGGGGCCGTGTGGTCGGCGGCAGCCATGTCGGACGTCTGTGCCGACGCACCGATCGCGCCAGCACTCAGGACGATCGAAGTCAGAATTAGTCGCAAAAGCGAGCTGTTCATGTGGTTCTCCTCGGCGAAGATGTAATTGTTTAAGACGGGACAATTATGAAAAGGTCATCGACGGGTGCCTTTATAGCTGTGCATAATTCTTCGTCAGCGGGGATTACTACTCATGCCGCAACGCCTCTATCGGATCCAAACGGGAAGCACGGACGGCTGGAATCATGCCGCTGACGAGTCCAACAAGACCGAGAATAATGGTCGACGCGATCAGAGTTCCCGGAGCAATGATCAGGCGAATGTCGCCAGCCTCGCCGTTTTTAGCAAACGCACTATATAAGGTAAGCCTCCCAACGGACAAAGCGACCGCGTAAGCCAGTATCACTCCCAGCACGCCGCCGATGAAGGTAATAGTCAGAGCTTCGGCGAGGAACTGCATTAAGATGTGTCGCCGCGGCGCGCCGAGTGCTTTCTGCACGCCTATCTCACGCGTGCGTTGCGTGACCGATACCAGCATGATGTTCATCAGCCCGACACCGCCAATGCCGAGCGTAAGCGTGCCGATGAAACCCATCAGCACTTTCAACCCCAACGTAATAATTTCGAACTGGTGGACCTGCATCATCAGGTTAAACACTCTCACTGCCTGATGGTCACTCTGATTGAACTTGTGCGGCACCGCAAGAATTGTGCGGACCGCCTGCTCCAACCGCTCGTACTCAGGAGTCTGGTAGGTGAACCAGATTGTGTCCAGGTAACGCGTATCTTTCAGGTCCGCCATGGTGGTGAATGGGATATACACCACGCGGTTTATGTCGTCATTTCCTTCTTGCATTTTGGCGCTCAGAACCCCGATGACTTCGAAGCTGAGGCCGTCAAGCCGAATATGCTCCCCCAGCGCATTGCGTCCCGAAAATAATTTTTCTTTAGCTTCCGAACCGATGACTGCAACCCGGGCGTGCTGCACTTGATCTTCAAGGTTGTAAAAGCGGCCTTGTTCCATCTTGAGAGAGCGTACGTCGAGCACCACTGGATCATTGCCGGTCACCGTCCAGGTGAAAATCCTGGTGTCATATTGCACATTTGACTGCTTGTCGACGCTGGGCGTGATGTGGGCGATCTGGGGAAGATTGGTGGTAAGCGTCTCTACGTCATCCTGAGTGAAGCGGACGGGAATTCCCGCCTTTTGACCACCCGCTTGCATGGAAGTTTTACCCGGCACCACGATGACGAGCTTCGTTCCGAAGTTTGCGAAGATATTTGCGCAGGCCTGACCAAAGCCATCGCCATAGGCGAGCAGCATCACTACGGTCGCGATGCCCCACGCCATACCCAGCATGGTGAGCGCGGTGCGGCGGCGATTGTGGCGCATGGCCGCATAGGCTTCCTGGAGCAGATCACGCCACATTCATCACTCCTGCCGGAGGGCTTCCACCGGCTGCAGCATGGCGGCTTTGCGTGCGGGGTAAAGGCCGGCGACGACTCCGGCCAGCGTCAGGCTGCCAATTGCCAGTATGGCCGACATCGGCACCAACTTAGGCGGATCAAATCCGCCTGGACCTTGCACCGTCCCCATCATCGCCATCAAGCCACCTGCAAAGGCCATGCCGATCAGCCCGCTCCCCAAAGTGAGAAGCAATCCTTCCAGGAAAAAATGAAACAGGATATTGCGATTGGTGGCGCCCAACGCCTTGCGCAATCCGATTTCATGGGTGCGTTCGCTGACTGCCACCAGCATGATATTGATGACGCCGATTGCTCCAAGCGCGAGCGTGACCATCCCCACCGCTCCCAGAAACATGTTCATCACGTCAAAAATGGTCCCCACCATCTTTGACTCCTGGATCGAATCCCACTCGTCAAAGGCGTTTTCATCACTGGCATCGAATCCGTGATTGCTCCCGACGATCTTGTGAACATCCTTTTGCGCCAACTGGTGCTCCGCGGTCACGCGGGGCTGATATTCGACAAAAGAAATGGACTGCTGGTGATTTTCTCCCTTGATTGGAAAAGATGAGGCCATCACCTGGAAAGGGATGTAGCCGCGCAAATTCAGCCACATGTTGTCCCCGCGGCCCAAGTGCGGCATGCTGCCGACAACTTCGAATCGGAGGCCGTTGATCAGAACAAATGAACCCACGGCTGGACGTCCGGGGAACAACGTCTTCAGCAATTCGTTTCCCAGGACGATCACATTGCGTCGCTGTTCGCCATCCAATTGGTTGAGCCAACGTCCCTCTTTCAACGGAAGGAAACTGATCTCGTTGAGTTGCGGCTCCGTACCAATAATCTCACCGCTACCGCTGGCGAATTCGCTCACTTCGTGGAGATCGCCGCGAGAAATGACGGGGGCAGCGTTGCGAACGAGCGGCGCTTTGCGGATATCCAAGTAGTCGTTGTAGGTGAGCAAATAAGAACGCGCCGAGTTCATGCTGCCCTTCACCGCAGGCGCGCGGCCGGGAAAGATAAACATGATGTCCCGCCCGAATTCAGCCATTTCGCGTTTATTGCCCGAGCGGAAGCCTTCGCCAACCCCGACCAGCAGCAGCAAGGATCCCACACCCCATGCGATTCCGAACATGGTCAGGAATGAGCGCAGCTTGTGCGCCCAAAGGTTGCGAAAGATTTGCGCGAAGATGTCCAGCATCGCTCGCATTGTACCCCCCTAAGGGGTTAGACGCGCTTTGTGGCGATCCGGCTATATCAGATCTCTCCGGCGTGTTGAGCCAAGTGCGTGCGAATGAGCGCAACGCCGCCTTGTTCGCCGAATACACGCCGTAACCAGCAAAACCTGAGGACTCAACTCATCTCGTGTCGCTTGCCAAAAGCCGATAGCGCACTATTACGTCGTCGCTCTTTCACTACCTGTGCTGTTTCGTCTATTTTTCGTCAGGTGGATCAGTGTCGGCGAGGGAGTCTCTTTGCCGAGGCCTCGGAGCCAGGCGGTTCACGGAACGGTTCTACAGAAATGCGCTCGTAACACACTTCCAGCACTGTCAGGTATTCTGTACCGCCCGGCAATTGGAGAACTACGCTGTCGCCCGCTGCCGACTTCATCAACGCGCGCCCCAGAGGTGACACCCAACTGATGTGGTTGCGGTTGAGATCGACCTCGTCGCTGCCCACGATGCTCACCACTCGCTCCGCTCCCGTGGCATTGGCATAGCGCACGGTCGCTCCGAAGAATGCCCGCGTCGCCGCCTGCCCCACTCTCGGAGTTTCCGGGTCCACCACTTCCGCGGCTTCGATTCGCTTGGTGAGAAAGCGAATCCGCCCATCGATCTGCCGCAGCCGCCGCTTGCCGTATTGATAGTCGGCGTTTTCACTGCGATCGCCATTGCCGGCAGCCCACGCCACCACCTCCGTCACCGCCGGGCGTTCCCGGGTGAGCAGAAACCGGTGCTCATCTTTGAGGCGCTGCAGCCCGCTCGGCGTGATGTAGTTCTTGACTGGCGTCGCGGGTTCGTCCGGTTTCGGTTTTCTCGTAAACCCTTTTCGCATCTCGTAGTCTTTCGTCCTTCTAAGGCGAATCCAGTGGGTGCGCCAATGAACGCGGATGACGGCCGAGCCAATTAGCGTCTCTGCATTGATAATGGCGCCGGTACAGCGGTACGTGTTTCTTCAGCGCCTGCGTCGATTAGCAGTCTTTTCGACTTCCGATAATCGTCATGGTCAAGCGCATTGCATTTCAAATAGCCCACGATCATCCATTGAGGGTCTTTCTCGTGGACGATTGGCGATCCGCAGTTCGCTGCGTTGAGATAGTCGAGAGCTGTGCGTCCCTTTGAGTCCTTTATTCGAGCATCGGCCCCAGCTTTCAAGAATGTCTGGATCTCATCTGGATCTCCGTGCTGGACCAGAAGCATAAGTGCGGTCATGCCGTCATCGTTGACTGCATTCACTTCGGCACCTGCGTTCAGAAGGTCTTCATCCGCCATGCCCGTGACAGCAGATGCCATCAGCGCCGTTTCGCCTCTGTTAGAGCGGGCATTCACATCTACTCCTGCTTTGACTATTTCGCGCAACGGCGAATCGCCGTAGGAACTGGCGGCATACATCAGAGGCGTCCTTCCGCTCGCGTCGACGTCAGTCAGCTTATCGCCCGCCGCTAACGCGGCTTGGAAAGCCTTCTTGTCTCCGCGATGCGCCGCATCCATGAGCTTTGTCTTGCCTGGTTTGGGTAAATACTCGAAGGTGATTTCCGCGATGCTTTCAGTTGTCGGGTCACCATGTCGCCACTGATGTGCATCGGCGGACACGTCAACAGATAATTCCACGTCTCTGAAGATCGCGGGCGCGGCATCGCCATACTCGCCGACACTCTTCTCCCGCCCACCGATGCGTACCTTAAACGAACTACCATCGCCGTCCATCAGCCCCGCCTGGTCGTAGCTGCCGCACAGCCTCCAAATAGCTGGAGTGCGAAAGCGCTCCAACAGGGAGTTCGCCTCGGCCGGTGTGATCTGTCCTCTCTGGGAAAGATCGCCCTGCTTCCAAACAACCGAGCCGTCTGCACCAACCCTCACCTCTTCGTTCCACCGTTGCAGTTCTACGAAATCTCTATCCATCACGGTTGCCGGAGGCACGCGATCATTGGTAGTTGGACATTCTGAGCGATCCAATCCCGTCGTAGAGATCGAAACGACCTGAACTTGTCCTGTTCCCTCTAGCACCGCCTTCGTCACTGGCTGGCTATCGTCGTATTCGGAATGCCTCTTCCTGCCCATTCCATATTTTCGACTGCACATCAGGAACCATTCGCCCCCGACATCGAGGAATGCCACCAACCACATCAACAGGCTCATTGTCAGCGCAATCACGGCGACGTTCTGCGCAGCGGCGAGTTGCGCCCTGTCCGCACGGTACGATTTCAGCAACCGAACACCAGCCCACCAGCAGAGAAACATTGTGACTGATTCTCATGCGATGATGCCGATATAGAAGACCGTTTGTACTAGCGGCGAACTGACGGCGCGCCACATGCCGTGGTTCCGCGGAAGGGTTGAGTCCATCATCAGGACGTGGCGGACAAACTCGTAGTTGGAGCCGTAATCTGTGATGTTGTTCAGGACCAGAATCGTGTAGAAAAGTGCGATTGCAAAAACCAGAACCGCTTTCGAAACGCGAAGCGCCATTACATGCCGCATAGGCTGTCGCACGCGCGAATTATATCTTCACGGTGACTTACCGCGACCTTTCTTGGAGTGCGCCCAAGTCCTGATTAACGGCCAAAGGGGAAGTAATTCTTGTAATCAGGCGTTATCGTTTGCTTCCACTTGCGATAGACATTCACAACTGCAAACGTCCAAAACGGCGCTAAATCAGACCCGGCACAAGTTCGGCAGCGAACGCTGGCCTAGCGTTCGGTTCAAAGTGAGGGAATGGGCCACCCGCCGAGTTCGGTCGCCCATTCGGCAGAACCCGCCAGCGGTCGTGATCAGATTCATGCAAGATTCAGTCATGCCAACTCGTCTTGACAAAGGCTCCTTTTAGGTGCACTGTTGCATACACTTTTGTGGGAAGATGCCCCGGCTCTTGGATAGGTGGCAGCCCGCAGCCCACCCCTTCCAAGTATTCTGGGCCAACTCAAGCGAATCGTAGAGCATTCATCGGGTTGCACTCATACCGCCTATTAACGGGCCCCAGTTCCTAGAACCCAAATCACTCAGAAGATCAGGAGGAGGTGTAATTGTGACTCGCATTAACGTTTGGCTGTTTGTCGTACTTTTCGCCCTGGGCTGTGTGCCATTCGTTCCCGCCCAGCAAGCATCGCAAACAACAAGTTCAGCAACGGTGGTAGGCACCGGCACGACCAATTTTATTCCCATCTGGACCAACAGCACCACGCTGGGGAACTCCACCCTGTTTCAAACCGGAGGCAACGTGGCGATTGGAAACACCAGTCCTGCCAGCAAGTTGGACGTGACCGGAGGCGCCTTTATCCGAGGCACTCTGCAGTTGCCTCCCACGGGCACGGCCACCGCCCTAGCGAGGTTCAACTCGCAGTCGCTGGATTTCGCGGCGTCGGCTTTCAACAAAACGATTGCTACCGCGGTTAATGAACATTTCCGCTGGCAGGCCGAGGCGGTTGGAAACAACACTGCATCGCCGTCCGGAACGCTAAACCTGCTGTTTGCGCCTGGGGCAGCAGCTCCGGCGGAGACTGGGGTGTCTTTCAACAACACGGGCAACATCACGGCCAAGCGCTTTACTTCGACCATAGCCACCGGAACGTCGCCCTTCGTTGTTACCTCAACGACCCAGGTAGCCAACCTCAATGCCACCTTCCTAGGCGGCCTTGCGGCCGGTTCCTTCGCTAAGCTCGCCGGTGGCAACAGTTTCACCGGCAATCAGAGCGTCACTGGTAACGTCAGCGCGACCGGGACAATCGCTGGTGGTGCCGGTTCTTTTACCTCACTCTCTGCGGGGACGGGCACTATTGCCGGAAATTTGAGCGTGAATGGAAACTTCGGAACCAGCGGCAATGGCACTTTCAGCGGAGGCCTCGGCGTGGGCGGCGGCTTGAGCGTAGGTGCCGGTGAGACCTTTACCGGGTCGATTCAAATGACCGACGATGGTACGTCGAATCTACAACCCTCCATCGTGGTGAACTCCGTCGATTGCTGCAATTTCGGTAACCGCATGATGTGGGCGCACAGCCCCGCTTTTCCACAATGGGGATGGTACTACGACGACGCTGTCGATAACGTCATTTTGCAGCAGAGCCTTGCCACTCAGGTCGCGTTCTTCGATTTCGGCGGTAACCTCACCCTGAACGGCACCCTTACAGCCGCAGCGAAGAACTTCAGAATTGATCACCCCCTAGATCCCAAAAACAAATACCTCTCCCACACATCGGTCGAGTCTTCGGAGATGATGAATATCTACACCGGAAACGCGATGCTGGACTATGGGGGCGAGGCGGTGGTTTCACTGCCCAAATGGTTTGAGTCTCTTAACGCTGACTTCCGTTATCAGCTCACAGCCATCGGCGCCGCAGCCCCGAACCTGCACATCGCTCAGGAAATCGCCAACCACCAGTTCAGCATCGCGGGTGGCGCTCCCGGCATGAAGGTTTCCTGGCAAGTAACCGGAGTACGTCATGACGCTTATGCCAAGGCGCATCCGCTGGTAGTGGAGGTCAAGAAATCCGAGAAAGAACGCGGCCACTATCTCAATCCAGACGCGTACGGCGCGCCTAGATTGACCCAGGAGCAAATGCTAGCGCAACAATCCCAACGATAGGTGCCTTCGGAGACGGATCGAAAGGCGAGATCGTGTCTCCACAAGTGATGAGTGATGGAAGAGCCCCGACTGGCCAACGGGGCTTTTCCTCTTTATAGGTTTCCTTCCGAACTACCCCCGCGGGCCACTCGCGGTGGCTGCCTAAGCCAACTCCGCTCTGTCAGAAGTTCTCGATCATCCAGGCGTTGCTGTCGGTTGTCCAGCCCGCCACCTGCAAATGCCGCCCGTCGGGAGAAGGTATCCCTTTGGTGAGCGCGAAATCGAGCCTTTGATGCCACAGAGCGTGGGCATCGCCCTCGAGGTCAACGTGAAGCAGGGTGGATTCTTGGGACGTAGAGCTGGAAACAAACAGAGCGTTGCCATCGGTAGACCAATCAACTGACCACAAATAGCCCCATCCCCTTACTGCTAAATCGGTTGTGACCCCACTCTTCAGGGATAACAGACGAATTCGTCCTTCGCGTGTCACAGCGATTCGCGAACCATCCGGGGAAAGGTCCCACCCGCCCTCCGCGGAGGGCTCGATGTCCATGCTAGCGAGTTCACGCCCTCTGCCCTTCACGGGATCGACAGAAGTAAACACAAGATGACCTTGCTGTTGCTCGTCAAAGACACAGAGGTTGGCAGGGGCCCGGGTGCAGTGGATGTCCGTCGTACCTAATGCAGTCAGAACCAATTCCGGGGGTCCACCAGAGGCAGGGACCCGCATGATTCGCTCCGGAACAGAGCCACCGGGAAGCCGGGCTTCGGGAAGAGCCTGGTACAAAATCCAGTGACCGTCAGGACTGAAAGTGGAATACCACTTCGGTCCAGGTCCGAGAGGGAGCAATTCGGCGGCCGCGTCTTTGTCCAACGTCTGCTTGAAGATGTCCCAGGTTCCATTGCGGTCTGACGAAAACACCACGGCCCGGCCATCCGGGGTCCAACGCTCAGGCCACTCGAAATGTTCGTCGAAGGTGAGGCGGCGTGTGTTATTTAGACGTGTTCCCCTTGCATCCAACTCGCCGACATACACATGGGGCTTCGCGGTGAACCTAACGAACTCCATCTGCTTTCCGTCTGCCGTGACCGTGAACCCTGAGAAGGAGAACCCCGGCCAGTTTGTTAGTTGGCGGGGCTCGCCCGCGGATCCGCCTGTTTGGTTGATTGTACTCACTTCCCAAAGATTTGAGTCATCGCCAAGGTTTACCGATTGCCGGATTGAGTAAACGATACGGCCATCCGGTAACCAACAAAACCCCTGCAATTTTGGGCTTGACAGAATCCGAATGGGAGGGCCGCCCTTTAGACTCACACTTTCGATGACGCTCACGTAGATTCCGGTACCCGCGAGTGCCTTCGAGTACGCGAGACGTTGTCCGTTGGGAGACCAGGCCACCTGGTGAAAGCGTTCGCCGCCTTGCGCGGTGATAAGACGCCGTGGATCATCTCCATCGGCGGTGCTCACCCAAATCCCATGTGCCGAGCCTGAATCGTAATCTCCGAGAAAGGCGATCTGAGAACCGTCAGGGGAAACGGACGCAGCGGCGGCGCCATCCCGCAGCTTGCGTGCCGCTCCGCCGAGGATGGATACGGCCCAAAGGCTGGGCTCCTCGCCGGGGCGTGTGGCAGTGATAAGAACTCTGGTTCCATCCGGAAACCACGTAAGTGGAGCACCCAGGGTTTCCGGAGCGCCTGAAAAGATGCTGACGACCGACAGCCCTGAAGGAAGAGTTAGGCGACTTGTCTCCCCGGTACTAATTAAGCGTAGTTGAAGGCCATTTGCGTCGCTGTAGGCCAGGAACTTGCCATCCGGTGAAATAGCGGCGGCTAGCACCGGGTTATCTTGAGAGTTAGCGGTCAGTTGTCGCGGGACCAATTCCTTTGGCGATTCAGTGCGCCCAAAAGGCAGCCACCGCATCCTCAGCATCGGGATGAGAATAATACTCACGGCGGCGATGCAGGCCAAAGCCAGCACGGCGAGCCCAGCCCGTCGTGCGCGAATATGCCCCGTTGGCAGAGCGACCGACCCCGCGGAAGTGTTGCGCTGCAAGCGCTGCAGGTCAGTCCGCAATTCCGCGGCACTCTGATAACGGAGATTCCGGTCTTTCTCTAAAGCTTTGTTGATGATCTCTTCCAGCTTCGGGGGAACTTCAGGATTCAATCGTACCGGCGCGACTGGCTCCCGATTGAGAATGGCTTCGAAAATTGTTCCGGAAGTGCTGCCTCGGAATGGAAGTGTCCCGGTGACCATTTCGTAGAGCACGGCTCCGAAGGAAAACAAGTCGGTACGCGCGTCCAGATCTTTTCCTTTGATCTGCTCCGGAGACATGTAATCCACCGTGCCGATGACCGCTCCCGGTTCTGTGGGCCCATGGGTAATCGTCGAAGCGTTGAAATCTTCGCTTGTTGGATGGGGCTTGCCTGCGAGTTTTGCCAGGCCGAAGTCGAGAATTTTTGCCTGGCCGTGGTCGGTGACGCCGTGGTTTATGACAAAGATATTTGCGGGTTTGATATCGCGATGCACAATTCCTTTGGAGTGGGCGGCATCGAGAGCGCCGGCGATCTGAATGCCCAGATTTAGAACGGTTTCGATCTCCAAGGGCTTTCCCGCAATTAGGCGTTTGAGGGTTTGCCCCTGAAGCAGTTCCATCGCGATAAAGGCGCGGCCCTCAACTTCGTCAACTTCATAGATCGTGCAGATATTCGGATGATTCAGTGCGGAAGCAGAGCGTGCCTCGCGGCCGAAACGCTGGAGCGACTGCGGATCTTCGGCGAGTTCTTCAGGAAGAAACTTTAGCGCAACATGGCGGCCGAGCTTCAGGTCTTCGGCTTCGTAAACCACGCCCATGCCGCCACTGCCGATCTTGCCCAGAATGCGGTAGTGGCCGATCACGGTTTCGGCCAAGCCTGATTTTGGATCTAAAAATCGAGAGCTACGTGGTCGCAGTGGGGACGCGCCCGCGTCAGCAAATGCCGGTTTCTCGATGAAGCTCCCGGCTTCACTGTGATGCGCCAGCAGCGATTCCACCTCGCGGCGGAGATCCTCATCCCCGGCACAGGATTCCTCGAGTACTGCGGCCCGGCGGCTTTCCTCGGCCTCCAGAGCCTTGTGGAAGATGCTTTCGACTTTTCCCCACCGCTCAGGCTCCATCGGATTTATTTCCGCTCAGTTCACGCTTTAGCCATGCCTTGGCCAACTTCCAATCACGCGCCACGGTTTGAGGTGAAACCTCTAAAACCTCCGCAGTTTCCTCGACGCTAAGGCCGCCAAAAAAACGCAGCTCGACAACCTGGCTTTTGCGTTCGTCCACCTTCGCCAGCCGATTCAGAGCGTCATCCACGGCGACCAAGTCTGCACTCGTCTGGGGAGCAGCCACCAGAGCCACATCTAGTGTGACCGGTTGCGCTCCACCGCCGCGTTTATGCGACTGCCTGGCGCGGGCCTCGTCGGTGAGAATGCGCCGCATCTGCCGCGCGCAAAGTGCAAAGAAATGAGCGCGGTTCTGCCAGTCGATCAGCTTCAGATCGGAGAGGCGCAGGTAAAGCTCATTGATCAGCGCCGTGGTTTGTAGAGTATGCCCGTCGCGTTCCCGTGCCATGCAGCGTTTCGCTGCCAGATGCAGCTCCCGGTAAACCTGAGGAGTCAGCTTCTCCAGAGCACGTTCATCGCCCTGGCGCCATGCCTGAAGCAGTTCGGTGATCTCATGTCCGAGGGCGTCGTCCATCCAAAACCCCAGGGCCGGAGAACTGGCCAATTGCCGTAAACATTACCACACTGCCCGGCAGTTTCAGGATGAGATGCGCCAGGTTTCTTTCCCAACTTAGAGGTTTCCGCCGCAGTTCTCGCTATAGGAGGTGAACGCAAACAAACAAGCGCGGTGAGAACGAAAACCGCGCCCTCAAAGATCAAAGGAGAGACGCACATGAAATCGACATTCAAGAAAATGACAGTACTGCTCAGCATGCTTCTCGCGGGGGCATTCTTGACAGCGCCAGCTGTTGCGCAGTCAGGAGCCGCTCAAGCAGATAACTTTCAGGGCGAGGACGATCAACTGGCCCAAATGGCTGAACTGGAACAGCTTCACGCAACCTTTCACGCGGCAATCAGCGTGCACGATCCAGTGAATGGGGATTCGCCTACAGTGATAACTCAGCGAATCCGCGACATGCTCGCGATCTGGGCCCAAGACGCCGAACTCACACTTGTCGGCACTACTGCCACGGCAGGAAATTACATCGGCAACGGCGATCCGAATGATCCCGCAAGTTGCCCTCCACCCTCGGGCGACACTTCTGCCACCGGTCAACAGGGGACGCTCTGCACTTTCTTCAAGTACGTTGCCGGCGGGATGCAACAAGCCAATAAGTTTGTGTCGCTTTCCCCGGCGTACAAAACCAAGTATGTCCCGGTAAAGGATGCCGATCACTGGACATCATCGGTGTATTTCGAATGCCATTACTTCGACGTGTCATTGAATCCAGCCACGGGCCAGCCGTTTTGGACAGCCAAGAGCCACGTGAGTCTGAATGGTGAAGCCGAAAAGATCGACGGGCAGTGGTTATTGGCGCACGCCAGCGCATCCACCGTTGGAGTTCCGGTTCCGTGAAGCAGAACCCGGATGCACGCGCTCGCCAAGGGCGCAGCGCGTGCATCGGGATTATGAACTTGAGCCGCCTGCCGAAATCCTGAGCGAAGTCGAAGGGATCTCGACCCCTCGCACCCCCAAGTTGAGCCTTTTTGCGGGCGTCCGAGCCCGCTGGCGAAATCCTGAGCGGAGCGGAGTACCTCGATGAAGATTTTTGGTCGGGACAGGCAGATTTGAACTTGAGGCGTTTAGGCGGCGTCTGAGCCGCCTGCCGAAATCCCGAGCGAAGTCGAGGGATCTGCGGCCTGGGAAATCCAGAGCGGAAAGTCGGAGAATTGGTCGGGACGGGCAGATTTGAACTGCCGACCCCTCGCACCCCAAGCGAGTGCTCTACCAGGCTGAGCCACGTCCCGACACTAGTTCGAACAGGAGTTCGAACGGGGTTGACTTCGAAATTCTACACCACTCATCTGCGCTTCCGCTTCGACTTCGACGGTCTGGTTTCCTCTATCAATGCAAACTGAATCTTCTTCTCTACCGGATCAATCCGGTCCACCAGCACCCTCACACGCTGTCCCAGCTTGAAAATTCTCCGGCTGCGCTGGCCAATAATTTCGCGCGTGTTCTCGTGATAACTGTAGCGATCGTCGATGAGGGTATTGAGCGGGACCAATCCTTCGACGAAAAGATCGGTGAGCTCGACGAAGAAGCCAAACTTGGTGACGCTAGTGATCAGGCCGTCGAAATCCTCGCCGATGCGGTCTTGCATGAACTTGGCTTTCTTCCATTCCATCAGCTCGCGTTCTGCATCGTCCGCGCGGCGCTCAGACTGGCTGGATTCTTCCGCGATGGCGTGGAGTTCGTCGAGCGAGATCGGGCCTTCCTGAAGCTGAATATTTTCGCGTTCTCGCCGTTTTGACCAGGGGGAAGCATCGGCCGTGTGGGGTGGCCGCCCCGGCCGCGAATCCTCAGGGCCTTTAGGCCCTGAGGGAAGACTCCCTATCGGCACTTCTCCGTCCCATCGCTCCGCCGAATCGCTCAGCACCTCCTTAAGAATTCGGTGCACGATCAAGTCCGGATAGCGGCGGATGGGCGAAGTGAAGTGCGTATAGGTCGTCGCCGCCAACGCGAAGTGCCCGAGGTTTTCTTCTGAATATCGTGCCTGCTTTAAAGATCGCAGCATTAGGTAAGACAAAATCCGCTCTTCGGGCTTGCCGGCAATTTTCTCGGTCAACTTCTGATACATGCGCGGCGTGATGTGGACCTCTTTCGGAATTTCAAGTTCGCGCGCGCGCTTTCCGGTCCCGTAATTTGCCCGGCGATCAGTCTTGAACTGCACCCGCTGAATCGGAAGTGCCCCCACGCCAAGCGAATATCCAAATGTCGCGGCAATCACTTCAAAGTCGTACACGCGCTTGGCATCGGGTCTTTCGTGGACACGATAAAGCGAAGGAACTCTTTTGCTTTCTAAATACCCGGCAACACACTCGTTCGCCGAAAGCATGAATTCCTCGATGATGCGGTTCGCAATATTACGCTCCGAGCGCGTAATGCTTTTCATTAATCCCAGCTCGTCAAATTCGATCACCGGTTCTGGCAAATCGAAGTCAATTGATCCGCGCCGTTCGCGCTTGTGGTTCAGGATCATTTGCAATTCGCGCATCAGTTCGAAGTCCGCGACCAGCGCGGCGTACCGCGCCTGAAAGGATTCATCGCCTTCCAGAATTGCATTCACGGCGGTGTAGGTCATTCGTTCCGCAGAACGGATAATTCCGGGACAGATTTCGTATCCCACAATCTCGCCACGATTGTCGATCTCCATGATGCAAGACATCACCAGGCGATCGAGCTGTGGCCGCAGACTGCAGATGTCCGTCGAGAGCTCGAGCGGCAGCATGGGCACAGCGCGGTCGGGAAAGTAAACGCTCGTCCCTCGCAGCCGAGCTTCCTGATCGAGCGGGGTGCCCGGCAGAACATATTGGGCTACATCGGCGATATGAACTTGCAATTCGTAGTTGCCGTTTTCCAGTCGTTGCACGAGGACGGCGTCGTCGAAATCGCGGGCAGTTTCACCGTCAATGGTCACAATGGGCAGGTCGCGAAAATCGCGGCGCTTGCGGATCTCAGCGGAAGAAATAATTGGCTCAACGGCTTCCGCTTCGCCCAGCACCTGATCAGGGAATCGGTGTGGCAGATGGTATTTGCGAATGATGATTTCAACATCGACACCGAAATCATCTTCGTACCCCAGGATCTCGACCACGCGGCCGCGTGGCTGCTGTGTTGCCGTTGGCCAGTCGGTGATCTCAACATCGACTACGACATTTTCGAGATCACTCCAATCTCGGCGGCTGGCTTCTTCGCCGAGCACACGGTGCTTGGAAGAGATCGTCGTTGGCCGTTCGTCGTTGGCCATTGGCGAAACCCGCCTGCTGCGCGACGCGTCTTGATCAGCGATTTTTGCACCGACGTCCGCCGATCTCGCTCTTGCCAAGGACGAACGACCAACGGCCAACGACGGTTCTGGGTACTCCATTCCATGCGGAATCACAATCTGTTGTGAAATCTTCTGGTCCAGCGCGACGACGTGATTGTGCCGCGAGCCGTAGTGAAAGATTCCGACGACCGTCATATGTGCCCGGTGCACCGGCCGCAAAATGCGGCCCTCGGTTCTGCCGTCATCGCGAATGTTCGTGACTTCGACCAGCACCTGGTCCCCATGCATTGCCGAACCAACCGCGTGCGGCGGGATAAAAATGTCACCTGAGAGACGGCCCTTCAGATTAGGCGCAGCCGAAGCAAGATCAGGAATGACGAAGCCGAACCCGTCGCGATGAAGGCTTAGTTTTCCGGCGATCAGGTTTTTCCCCGTAGCGGCTGTAGCCTGCGGGATTGCGTATCGATCCGAATCCACTTTCGCGAGTTGGCCAGCTGAAACCATTTTCTGCAGCCTGCCGGAGAGCTCCTTTCGCTGATCGCCGTGCAGCCCCAGCTCGCGCACCAGCTGCTTGTAGCCAGCTGCCTGCTTTGGCTGCCGCTGGATTTTCTTCAGAATGATTGAATCGGACAACATTTTGAGCTCAGAAGCGTGGCAACGTTTAACTCGCGTGAACGCTCCCCAGATTCTAGATGAGCGGACGATCTGGCGTTATTACCGGTTACTTTGACCTGCAGTATTTGCTGTATTGACGCGTTTTAATAACGGGTATAACACCGAGGTTTGTACCTCCCGCCGCGCAGTCAAGTCGGCGGAAACAGGAGGCGGTATGCAGAAAAGGTCGGCATTCGTTGGTATGATGGCTGTGCTTCTTCTATCAGTGCTCTCGCAAGCGCAAATGCAGGTTTATGGCGCGTGGCATTGTGGCAGCGACTACTGTACGTGGGCCAGCGTGCGCAACATGACTGATTTCGACACCAAGAATCACTGGCTGATTGATCGCGGCGACGGATCAGGGCTGGCGTCTGTCAATCTCGTAATCCTCAGCTTCGTTCAGCCGCTCAAGCTACTCAATCAAACCAACGACTCCGGCGATGTGAACGGTGTGCCGGTGGGCATGAACTCGGCAATCGTCAGTTATTTCACCAGCCATAATGTGCGCGTGATGCTCTCGATCGGCGGGATCACCTACACCAGCTATTGGGACCAGGCGCTCTCCACAAATCCTACGCAGCTTGGACTGAATGCCGCCGCCGTCGCTAAGAGCTTGGGGGTGGGTATCGAAATCGATTACGAAAATAGTTCCAGTCCCAACCTTACCGGATTGCAATCATTCGTGAACGCGTACCGGTCGCAGATTCCTTACGACCCCACGGGCGCGAACCCGGCCGCGCGGCTGACCATTGATCTGGGCGCGGGGGACCAATACCTGACGAATCTTTCGCGCTACGCCACCGCCAACTGGCTTAATGACTCCTCGCCGGTTCTCGATTATGCCAACGCTATGGTTCCGAACAAGCAGCCAACCAGCGCTTCTGCGGCGGAGAGCAACTGGCAACAGCACATTGATGGAAAAGCAAATTATGCGCCGCCGGTGCCTCCGCTGGCGCCAAACCGGCTGACCGGCAGTTTGTACATCGTGACCGGACGGAATCCCGCGCCTGAGTGCAACAACTTCAGCGCCTCGCTGGAAAACAGCGCCGGCAGTTATGTTGAAACCGTCCCGCCAAATGGTGCCGGCACAACTGATGGCATGCTGGGATTTATGTTCTGGGCGGCAGAGTGTCAGGGAACCCATTCCATCTGCACCACGCCGCCAAACACTTGCGAAGCCGGAGTCGGTACCGGCGCGAAAACTTACAGCATCCCGCTGCCAATGCCCGCGCTGCGCCAGAACTGATCATCACGGGGGCAGGCTGCGCCTGCCCTCATTTTTCTCCCGCGCTGAAAGCTCTCTTCAGATCAGCTGCAGCCGCCAGGCTGACTAAAGTAACGCGGCTGCTCTAAGGTTTTGCCCTGAATTCCACATTAGAAACGCCCAAAAACACCCGAAAATGCACAAAGTATTGCGCTTTTCCACAATACAAATGCCGCGGTGGAGAGTAGAATTTTCTTGGCCACCGAAGCGAAAATTCGGTTCCCAAACACATTTTCCCTAAAGGAAAGGATTTCTTCTCACATGTGGAAGCCTACAAATCAGCCCACGGCGCCAGGTCGTCCGACCGAGCCGGAGCGTACCCCTATTTCAGCGCCGAGCGCTCCTGCGGTAACGGAAACGGCCGCCAGCAGTGCTCCGCGACCCGTCGTTTCGGCGAGCACAGCGGACCAGGCTACCATCGGGAAGTCTCTTGTGATTAAAGGTGAAGTAACCGGGTCCGAATCACTCTACATTGATGGCCGCGTGGAAGGCTCGATCAACCTCGCCGGAAACCGTGTCACGGTTGGCCGCAATGGCGTAGTCGCTGCAAACATCAACGCTCGCGAAATCGTCGTCCTCGGCAAAGTTCGCGGTAACCTGACTGCCAGCGACCGGGTCGACATTCGCAGCGATGGCTCGCTGACAGGCGATGTTGTGGCCGCACGCATCTCGATTGAAGATGGTGCGTTCTTCAAGGGTGGGATCGATATCCGCAAGGCTGGACAGCAACCTGGTCAGAAACCGAATGGCGAGGAAAAGCCTGTAGCCACGACCTCGGCTGAAGTCGCTGCCGCCCGCGCATAAACCAGTCAATTCAGCTTCAAAATAGGCGCCCTGACCTAAGGGGCGCCTGTTTTTTTGCGGCAAATATCTCCTCCCAGTGCCCTAATTTACGTTTGCATGTAGGGGATTTCCTGACGGTTCAGCGTCAACGGGTAGCCATCCAAGTTCGCATGGAAAGCGAATACGAAATGGTTCTTCCCGACGTCGCTACCTCTGCTGAACGGGTGGCTGCGTCTATTCCCATGCCGTTGCCGCCGCGCACCGATCGCGACGGCAAGTCCATCAAGAACGGGATATTGCTCACCATTCCCGAAGACGAATTCATGGGCCTGCGGCCACTTCTTGAAGAAGTCGAGATGCCGCAGTACAAGATTTTTTACGACCAGGGAGAAAAAATCGAGCATGCCTATTTTCCCAACGAAGGAATGATTTCGCTCGTGGTGCTCGTCCACGACGGTAGGAGCGTAGAGGTCGGCATCACCGGTCCTGAAGGCATTGTTGGAGCTCCATTGGCATTCGGTTTTGAAAGCGCGCCCATGCGCGCGATCATGCAAATTGCGGGCAGAGGGCTGCGCATACCATCGTCGATCCTGGAGGAATCTTTCAGCCGCTCACCGAATTTGAAATTGCTGGTTGAGCGTTACGTAATGATGCAACAGTTGCAGGTGGCGCAGCTTGCGGCATGCAATCGGCTGCACGACATGGACCAGCGGCTGGCCCGCTGGCTGTTGATGTGCCAGGACAGAATTGATTCAGAAAGTTTGCCTCTGACTCACGAATTTCTTGCCCAGATGCTGGGCTCGGGACGACCCACGGTTACGATTGCCGCTGGCGTACTCGAGCGCGCCGGGTTGATCCAGAACACTCGCGGCAGCGTGAAAATCCTCAACCGTAAGCGCCTCGAGGATGCCGCCTGCGAATGCTACAGAGTAATCCAGAACTACAACGGCTCATTCAGCTTGAAGTAGGACGCGCCTACCGACGTTGATGTTTGAGTGTGTAGTTGCGGCACTTTCGGTTCGCTGTCGAACTGACACATTTTCGCGCGACTACTAGCCTAGCGCACTGGTCTTCTCCAGAGAATCTTGTGATTTGCGCGTGGCTTGCAAGAGGGAGCACGTTTGCAACGTACGAATATTGGCACTGAATTAAAAAACTCCATCGCGAATCCCAGCGCACGCACCGACGTGAACTCGAGGCCGGTGGAAAACCAAATCCTCAACTCAATTCCTGAGACTGAGTACAACCTTCTCCGTCCGCATCTGGAATCCGTGCAACTTTCGCACCACCAGATCCTGCACGAAGCTGGCGAAAGAATTGAATTTGCTTACTTTCTGAACGAAGGATTGGCGTCACTCGTTGTTTTGACAAGCGATGGCCACAGCGTCGAGGTCGCAATCGTTGGACGTGAGGGAATCGTCGGCACCCCGCTGGCGGTCGGGATTCATCGCGGACCGTATCGCAGCATCATGCAGATTCCCGGGACCGGCGTGCGCCTGAAGTCCGAAATTCTGGAAGAAAAAATGCGCGAAGCCCCCGAATTGCGCCTCATGTTGAACCGCTACGTGCTGGTGCAGGGATTGCAAATTGCGCAGATTGCCGCCTGCAATCGCTTGCACGAGATCGAGCAACGCTTGGCACGGTGGTTGCTGATGTGTCAGGACCGCGTGGCGTCGGAATTTCTTCCCGTCACCCACGAATTTTTGGCGCAAATGCTCGGCACTGGACGGCCCAGCGTCAGCCTAGCAGCTGGCATTTTGCAAAAAGCTGGCTTCATCGAAAACCTCCGCGGCACGGTAAAAATTGTCAATCGAAAACAGCTCGAGTCCGCCGCCTGCGAGTGCTACAAGATCATGCAGCAGTTCAACCGCACACTAGTGTTGAAACCGCCGAGCAATGTTTAAGGAAAAAATGGAGGCACGGACGTCCTCGCCCGCGCAATTCCGAACTTAACTTAAGCATTCGTAATCATCCCGTCTGGCGTCTCTGTCGTTTTCTTTCGCCGCAAATCACGTGGCAATTTGGATTTCGTTAGCCATAACCCAACTACAACAACTGCCGCCCAAGCTGCGCTGAGCAAGACCAGCGCCTCTAGATCAGCGATCCGGCTTCCGCTTGGATTGATGAACGCGATGAGCTCCCGTCCCAAGAACCCCGCCGCGACTGAGACCACCAGCGCCTTCCCGATTTCCTTCCAATCCAGCCCTCCTAAAGGCACCAGCTTTCGATAATGCAGCAGAAGGGCCACAGCCAGACAGTTGGCGGCGATTCCCAGGTCTGAGGCGATAACCAGCCCGCGCGCAGAAAACGCGCGATAGAGAGCGGAATAAATCGGAAGGGAAGCGACGGTGATTACGGTGCTGGCAATCATGGGCGTCAGCGTGTTTCCCGCCGCGTAAAATGCGCGCGCATACAGGCCCTGTGCCGACCAGAAAGCCAGTGAAAGTGAAAACCAGAAAAAATAAACTGCGGTGGTCCGGGAATCAGAAAAATGCAAATGCCCGCGCCGATATACCAGATCGATCAGCGGTAGCGCGGCTGCGGTCATGAAACTGGACGCAAGCACGGCCCCGGCTACGACCCGGTAAACGGAAGCATTCACCGTGTCGGCAAATTCTCCAAATCGCTTCTCGCCGAACAATTTTGCAAAAAACGGCAGCGAAGCTTGGCTTGCTGCCTGCCCCAGGACCGCAATCGGCACAGCGAACAGCCGCTTGGCATAGTTCAATCGTGTAATATCGCCGACACCGCCGGACGCGAAATAGCGCAGGATCCAATCGTCAGCGCTCACCAGCGAGACACCTAGCATCAATGGAATCGACAGCCGCACCCATTCCCGGAAGGCCGCATTGCGTACGTCAAAAGAAATCGTGTATCCCACGCCAATTCGTGCCGCCCCGATTGCATTGATGAGGAAAATTCCTACGAATGCTCCCGCCACGGCACCATAGGCGAGCGCCGCAATTCCCAGGCGGTGCGAGAACAGCAGGCCACCCAAAATAATGCCGCCGTTATAAACTAGCGGACCGATCGCGGGCAGCAGAAACATTCTCCGCGAAAGTAAGACTGCCGAAACCACCCCCCCGACGTAGAAGAAGAGCTGCGCCGGAAGCAGGATTCGCGTCAGTCGGACGCAAAGCTCGAACTCTTTAGGCTGAAACTTGCTGAACATGAGCCGGTCCAGCTGCGGCGCGTAAATTTCTGCCAGAACAATGCCCACTGCGAGTACCGCGGTCATGATGGTGATGACTGCAGAGAAGGTTTTTCGCGCTTCGTCTTCCCGCTTTTCAGCCAGAAATCGCGTGTAGATGGAAACAAAAGTGATCGAGGCAGTCCCGCCGGCAACCAGATAATTCAGCCAATCCGGAATGGTGAAGCCTGCGTTGTATGCGTCGGTGATCGAGTTCGCGCCGAACGCCCACGCGATGTACATTTCCCGCAGGAAGCCAACCACTCGCGAAAGCAGGATCATGGTGACCAGCAGTACCGTAGCCGAGAAAGCCGTGTGCACGCGCGCGGGATGGAGCAGCTGAATAAAACGCCGCGCCAGAGATCTCGGTTGGAGAGCTGGCTGATTACCTGGGGGATTTTCGCTGAAATCGTTTGGGCCCGACGGCATTATGGGCGATTCTACATGGGAAACAATACGGCAATGGTTGCCACGGTATGGCAATTTGGATTCCATGGCGCAGCCTGAGCTCTGAGCTTTGAGCTTTGAGCTCTGAGCTTTGAGCGCTAGCTTTCCAAGCCTCAGAAGTTTCCGCTGGACAATAGCTTGAGAGCTCATAGCTCAAAACTCATAGCTAAAAGCTGGGTTGCGGCAACTCTTTTTTGACAGCTGGAATCAATAGACTGGATAATCCCCACTGTGCCGGGTCAAGCTGCTAGACAGGATTCACCGGGATCGGCCCTGTTGCGGCGCTCCTTCCGCAAAACTTTTCCCCCTGCCGTGCGCGGTGTGGGCCCTTACCTGTGGGACGCACAAGGCAAGCAGTACCTGGATTTTTCCGGCTCGGCCGCCGTCAACTTCATCGGTCATGGAGTTTCAGAAATCGCCGCTGCGATGACGGAACAGGCCCGTTCGGTCGAGTTTGTGCACGGTAGCCAGTTCACTACGCCGGTCGCCGAGCAATACGCCAGCGAACTGCTCGAGTTTGCGGGAGAGAACTTCCGCGGCGGGGCAGTCTACTTTTGCAGCGGAGGCTCGGAAGCGGTTGAAACCGCGTTGAAGCTGGCGCGGCAGTATCAAGTCGAAGTCGGCCAGAACCAGCGCTCGCAAATCATCAGCCGGAACCAGAGCTATCACGGCGCGACCCTCGGCGCCGTAGCCATCTCCCGAAATAAGAGCCGGCGCGAGATTTACCGTCCCATGCTGCGCGAGTTTGCTACCGTCGATGCACCCTATTGCTACCGCTGCCTTCACAACTGCACGGATGGATGCTTCGACTGCGGCCAAGAGTATGCCGCCGAGATTGAGCAAGCCATCGCCGACGCCGATGGCAAAGTCGCAGCTGTAATTCTGGAACCGGTAAGCGGAGCAACTTTAGGCGCCGTGGTCCCGCCAAAGGGTTATTTGGAAAAGGTTGCGCAAATTTGCGCCAAGAACCACGTCCTCATGATCGCCGACGAAGTCATGAGCGGCATGGGCAGGACGGGCCGGAATTTTGCCGTCGATCACTGGGGAGTCGCGCCCGACATCCTGGTCACCGCCAAGGGGCTCTCCAGCGGGTATGTTCCTCTGGGCGCGGTGATCATGTCGAAAAAAGTGGTTTATGCAATTTCATCCGGCTCCGGCTCCTTCATTCATGGTTTCACTTACAGTTCGCACCCGATTTCGTTGGCCGCGGGTCGCATGGTCCTCAAATATATTGAGGATCACAAATTAGTGGAGGCTGCGGACTCAGACCGCATGGGTAGTATCGCGCACACGCTCAAAGAGAATCTCGCGCAGCTTCGGTCCCTGAATCACGTCGGCGAAGTGCGCGGGATCGGGCTGCTATGGGCGGTCGAATTCGTTTCAGATACCGAGAGTAGAGATTCATTCCCGGCCGCAGTAAATTTCTCCGGTTGCGTCGCGCAAGCTGCAACCGAGCGTGGACTGCTGGTTTATCCCGTCCAGGGTTGCGCCGATGGCGATCGCGGCGACCACATCCTGATCGCACCTCCAGCGGTCATTTCTCCCGATCAAGTTTCCTGGGCGTGCCAACAGTTATCGGCGGCGATTGAAGAAGCCTCAGCCGAACATATGATCTGATGTTTTCACCTCTTCGCTTTCCATGGCGTCAGTCGCGGAATCCATCGCGGCACGTTCCGACAAAATTCTAAATACTCTTCACCGAAGGTCTTCTTTAATTTGGGCTCCTCGTACCCGACAACGAAGAGGTGTGAGAGGAACCAGACCAAGAAGCCGTAAGCAAACAGGCGCACGTCCCCGAGGAGCAGTCCTTGGCCGACGACCGCCGCCAGGCCTCCCACGTACATCGGGTTCCGCAAGTAACGATAGAACCCGGTTACGACCAAGTTCTGCGTCGGCAAAACCGGAGCCGGAGTCCCAAGGCCCTGAATCGCGAAACGCACGAACGAATCCAGCAGCATCGGCGCGCCAGCCGCAATCAAAAGCCCTCCAATAATTCGAAAGCCGGAGAATCCCAGGAGTGGCGGGCGCATGCGCCAACCGGAAATCCACCACGGTACCACCCCCATAACAACCCCAGGAGCCAGCAGCAGGAAGACAAACGATCCCAGAATTGCCGCAGGTCTTCGCATAAAGAGGACCTCTGCGCAAAGTTATACGCCATCCTCAAACCTACCTCCGAAGAGTGCCCTGAACTCGACCTTTGTTTTCTGCTGCTTACCTCTTGACCTGCGGTTGAGATTCAATTTACCAGCGGTGCATTGCTCCGATCGTCGAGGAACTGCACGATGTCACGGCAGGAGGAACCATGCTCACCCAGACTTTGACCGATTCAAGACCATCCAAATTTTTTCGCCACGCCGCGCGCCTTCAACAAAGCTTTCTCGCCCGACCCGAAAAACGGATGCTCATCTGGATGGCCGAACGCACACCAAGCTGGATTAACCCAGACCATCTCACGCTGTTTGGCTTTCTGGCCCAACTCATGACCGGAGTGAGTTACGCCATTGCTCGCTCAAGTCAATTGGGGTTAACCGGCGCAATTGTATTTCTCATCCTGAACTGGCTTGGCGACAGCATGGACGGCACGCTCGCCCGAGTACGTCAGCAGCAGCGCCCCCGCTACGGCTTTTATGTCGATCACATGCTTGACAGCGTCGGAGCAGTTGCTCTGATGGCTGGACTCGCGTTCTCTGGATACATGAGTCCGCCGATTGCCATCGGCTTACTGGTGTTGTTTTTGCTGCTTTCGATCCAATCGTATCTCGCGACCTATACGCTCGGCGAATTTCGGATGTCGTTCTGGAGCTGCGGGCCGACAGAGCTTCGGCTGCTTCTCATCTTGGGAAATCTAGCGGCATACCGTTGGCCGACGGTTCTGCATGGCTATCGATTGTTCGATGTCGGCGGCGCAGTCGGGATCGCAGGAATGTTGGCGATGCTGATCTGGTTCACTGGTCGCAACATTGCACGACTCTATGACGAGGAGCGGCTCTCGTGAGCGTCCGCCCCGGAAACATCAACACCGGATTCCTGCGCTGGCTGAAATTCAATGCGGTAGGAGCAATGGGAATCGCGGTGCAACTGGGCGCGCTCGCCGTGCTCACGTCAGTTCTAGAAATCAATTACTTGCTGGCGACCGGATTGGCAGTCGAAGCCTCTGTCCTGCACAACTTCATTTGGCACGAGCGTTTCACGTGGGGCGACCGAAGATCGCCGGACCGCTTCATGCGCTTGCTGAAATTCAATCTGACCACCGGAGTTTTCTCTATCGCTGGAAACTTGGCCTTCACCAAGGTCTTGTCTGATGCCGGAGTGAACTATCTCGCAGCAAACGCCCTTTCGGTTGCCGCATGCTCCATTGTCAACTTCTTCCTAAACGACCGTTTGGTCTTTGGCCGCTCAGCCGCCGATTGAGGCGCTCTCGATTTCGTTTACGGCCGTTTCGGAAACCGTGGTAAAGTTCCGGGAACTTAGCCGCCACCAGCTGCGTAACTTCTTCCAGATAGAGGTGCTCGCGTGATACACCTGAGGGCTCTTCGCAAACAGTTCGGCGGCCTCGTCGCCGTCAACAACCTTGACCTAATAATTCCTCGCGGCGAAATCTACGGCCTCATTGGCCCGAACGGCGCTGGAAAAACTACTACCATACGCATGATGTGCGGCCTTCTGTCTCCGACCCGCGGGCAGGTCGAGATCGCAGGAATTGACGTCACCGCCGAGCCTGAACGCGCGCAGCAGCACATCGGCTACCTGTCTGATTTTTTCGCGGTGTACGACGACCTGAAAGTTTGGGAATATCTCGACTATTTCGCTCGGGCTTATAAAATGCCCGACACCGCTGTCCCCAAGCGCATACGCGAAGTCATTTCCGAAGTGAACCTGGAAGTGAAAAAACTGATTCCATCATCGCCGGCCTTTCGCGCGGCATGAAACAGCGGCTTGGGATCGCTCGCGCCATCATTCACAATCCCGAGGTCCTGCTGCTGGATGAGCCCGCGTCGGGCCTGGATCCGAAGGCTCGTTTTGAGTTGCGTGTGCTGCTGCAGAAAATGCGTGATCGGGGCGCGACGATTTTGATCTCCTCGCACATCTTGACCGAACTTGAGGGCTTCTGCACTTCCATCGGCATTATGGAAAGAGGCCGGCTGGTGCGCAGCGGCAAAATCGAAGACGTGACTGCCGCAGAGTCGCCAACACGCGCCGTAGAACTCCGCTGGATTGCTCATACCAGCGTGTCCGTCAGTTCAGTGCTCTCTCAATTTCCAGAAGTTTCCGGTGTTGAGCTGGAAGCCAGCGAAGGTCACTTCAATTTCACGGGTCCTGACGAACGCCTCTCCGACCTGCTTACCGCGCTGGTGAGCGCGCAAGTCCGCCTGACTTCATTCAACGACGTGAAGACCACCGTTGAGGACCTTTACATGAGGCTCTCGCACCATGAGGTGATGTGATGCTTTGGAAATTTTGGCAAAACCCTGAGTTTATCCGCCACTGCCGCTCCGAATTGCGGCGCAGCCGAATGACCACCGTCGGATTAGTTGTCATCTTCGTTTGCGCATTGACGATTCTCGCGTGCTGGGCGACGGCAAAGGCGCAAATGAGCTACTACCACTCGCAAGCTGTAGTAATTGTCCAGCCTCCGATACCCTCGGCTGCGCCAGCTCAGAGATCGAATGAACCCTCGGATGATGATGCCGAGCGACCCTCGCGCACCCTTTCGTCCCATGCGGTGCCATCGATAGCCGCAGCAACAGCGCTCAAAAGCTACTACCCGCTGATGCTGATGCAGTTCGGCGTGCTTACCTTCTGGTCCCTACTCTCATGTACGCAGGCCATATCGCGCGAACGCGAGCGCAATACCTGGGATTTTCAACGCACCACGCGGCTGGCTCCCTCGGAACTACTGGTCGGGAAACTGCTGGGCGAGCCGGTGCTGGCATACTTCATTTTTCTGTGTGCGCTGCCGATTACGCTCGCGCTTGGAATCGTCGGGCACGTCCCACTTCTCAACATCTTGCTTGCTGATTTCGTGATGCTGATCGCCGCGCTTTTCATAGGCATTGCAGGGTTGTGGGTTTCGAGCTTATTCGAAAGTAAAAGTCGGGGCATCGCCCTGATAGCCGGGTTGGCTATCTACGGCATGTTCCTGGGTTTCGCCGGGATGGCCGACTCTCCGTTCAGTGGATTAGGTGGATTCAGCCCGCTCACTACATTTCTCCCTCTGCTGGGACGAACCCCCACTCCTGTGCGCCCAATGCTCTTCGGGGGCCGGGTTCCGTGGTTGTTCATGACCATTCTGCTTTACGTCACTTTCGGCGCCTGGCTGGTTCTGATGTTGGTCCGGAATCTGAAAAAAGATGTGAACGAAATGCGATTGCTCTCGCACTGGCAGGCGGTAAGGTGCTGTGCTTTCCTTAACTTTGTGTTGTACGCATTATTGGATCCGACGCGTGGCAATTCGTTCAGCACCGCGGCTGACTTCGTCAGCTTCATGGTGCTGATAAATGGGATCATATTCTTCTTTCTCGGGGTCGCCATGCTCAGCACATCGGAACGCCTAGATCCTGAAAGCCTCGTGTCCGCGCGCTTGTTCTTCTCCGGCAACGGCCTGCAGTGGCCCTGGCTGATGATTTCCGCAGGCGTCAGCTACGTGCTGCTGATCTGGGGTTTGTATATGTGGCAAGGCCAGCTTGGCTTCGACCGCCACCTCATGGGATGGGGCGCAGTGAGCATGCTCATCGTTCTGGTATTTATTATCCGCGACGTGCTGTTTATTCAATGGTGCAAGCTGACCCGCTTGCGGTCGCCCCTGGTCAAAGGCGTTCTTTTTCTCGGTTTGTACTATGCTGGGGTGGCGGTGCTGTACACGGTCCTGGATGTCACTTCGCACACCGCTGCGACTGACTTAGCGCATGTGCTGACGCCGGTTGCGGCCTTCACCTACAACAGCGCGTTAATCCCGGTAAGCGCTGTGGTTGGGATTGTCATTCAGGCGATGGCGACCGCGTTCATGGTCTCAGCTATTCGCGGACGGGTGGAGCAGACTGAGCTCCTAGCAGTCGCAGCGACCAGCGATTAATCCATGTGATTGTGTTGCCGCTCCACCGACCAGATGTCCTCGGGCTTCTGCTCAAACGGATAGATGTGCACCATCCAGCCGAAGATTTGCGGCATGAACTTTCCGCCGGACGCATCACATTCATCTTTCGTCGAGATCGATCCGCCAAGGCCGAACTTCGCGTTAGGCGGCATGGCCTCTTGCCTGCGCTCTTTCGGAGCCATGCATAGGTTCACGTGCGCATGCCATTGGGCAATACTCAAGGGGATGCGCGAATTCAGTTCGTCTTCGGTCGCATCCTTCTGGCCGGTATACATTACGCCGATCAGCTTGTAATCGTCGCCATTCTTTTCGTAAAGCAATGATGTCGGGCGCGAAGGATCGAAACCGTTGCGGGCGCGAAATGCGTTCCAATAATTAGTGAAGTGATATTGCTTTTGCGGAACGTTCGGCATGAATATCTTGTACCCATCGGCAAGGGCGACTTTGTAGTCTTTATATTTTTCGGCTGTGGTCCTCGCCGCCTCCACGATTTGATCGGCCTTGGCCTGATCGCCAGGCTGCGACGGACGCAGCGTGGTCATCTTCATGTGAGGGCCCATGTCCATGTGGTGGCCCTCCATGGAATGCATTGCCGCCGCATTGCCGTCGCTTTCGCTGTTCATGCCCGCCATGTCATGCATGCCTTGGTCGTGTCCGGACATGTGAGACATATCCATGCCGGCCATGTCCGTAGGTTGGTTTTGGGCGAAAGCTGATGCGAAAAACAGCACAATTGAGATCAAAAAAGCCGCACGCATTGAGAGACCTCGGTTGAAGGAATGAACTCTCCCATTAGTGGAATGTTTCGAGAGCGGCTTGCCAAGATTACGGGAGTAATTTACCGCGATTCTCTTTGTCGCCCGGACAAGCCGCAACCCGAACCATAGTCAATCTGGCTCTCGCCCAACAGTCGCGAAGCGACGACATTTTGAATAGCCCAGCACTCAGTGCTGGGAAAACTATAGATCGGAGATGTCCCTGAGGCTTTCCGGCACTCGTTTTGCTGACTGGATTACGTGGTCGCGCGACTACTGTGGCCGACGCGGCACGATTGCGAGATCGACGAGAATCTTCGTAGCGGCCTCAGAGCCCGAGCGCACGCAATCGGGAATGCCAATTCCGCCGTAAGCGTTTCCAGCCAGTGCCAACCCAGGCGCTGCAGAAGTGATCCGTCGGATCCGTTCAACTCGCGTTTTATGACCGACCGTATATTGCGCCATTGCCTTGGGCCATTTGTAAATCTTGACGAACATCGGCTCGGATGTAATGCCAAGTATTTCTTCAAGCTCCCGTCGAACCGTGGCAGTGATCTCGGCGTCGGGCAATTGCAATATTTCTTCGTCGCGAGTTCCACCAAGAAAACAACGAATCAATGCGCGATCTTCGGGCGCGCGGTTGGAGAATTTGTTGTGGACAAAAGTGCAGGCGAGAATACGCTGGTTTTCTGTGCGAGGCACCAGAAATCCAAATCCGGGGGGTAGTGATGCACGCGTTTTCTCCTCGTAAGACAGAGTTACAGTTACCGACGAGCTATACCTGATCTGGTCGAGCTCTGAGGAGACCTGCGGAACGTAATCTCGCAGCAACTGGGCAGCAGAATGAGCCGTCGTGGCTACGATTACGCTATCGAATTCTTCGGTGCGTCCGCTGCCGACTACTAGCCACTTACCGGATTCTGGCATCAGAGCTTCAATTGGTGTATTCATTCGGCGCGCATATTCCGGAATTTGTGCCACCATAGCGTCGGTCATCGATTGCATACCGTTGTTCAACGACGTAAACAACGACCGTGTGGGGACAGCCGCCCCCGGCCCTACCGCAAACCGCGTGGGGACAGCCGCCCTCGGCTGTCCGGCGGAGCTTTGCTCCGCAGACAGACTCTGCAGCTTTCGCCCCGCCACCATGGCCCGGCCCAAGCTTCCTTGCTTAGCTTCAATCTCGACAAATCGCGCCAGCACTGAAGATGCGCTCAGTTCATGAGCGCCGCCACCGTAAACTCCCGCGAGCAGCGGATCAGCGACCCGTTCCACCATCTCGCTGCCATAGTGGCGCTCAACGAATTCCGCAGCTGTGCCTTCGGGAAGATCAGGCGAAGGTCGATAGAACCACTCACGAAGAAAGCGCAGTTTGGTGCGCCATGAGAACAAGGGAGAGAGAAATGTAGCCGCCAGGTCGGTCGGAACCATGAACATTAAGCCGTCGGGAAGCGGCACCGGACGGTCCTTTAGCAGGATGTATGTTCTGCGCTCGGCATCATTGGAGCCAATCAGCTGATCGCCTAAACCAAGTTCGCGGCAAAGGTCAGCGGCCCATGGCTTCTCGGTAAGGAAAGAATCTGGACCGGCTTCGATTACAAAATCGCCAACGCGTTCGGTATGAATTACTCCCCCAAAACGCGGACCGGCTTCGAAGAGGACATAATCCAGTTCGGCGCCTTTTCTTTGCTGCTTTTCCAACGCGTAAGCCGCCGAGAGCCCGGAAACACCTCCGCCAATGATTGCGATTCGCTTCATGTGGGATCAGCGGACCTCGGCAAGCGCTGCCGTTCGTGAACGAACGATTTGCGCCAGGGCGGAGGTTAGCAGTGGCGCGTCATTCAGGGATTCCGCTCTCCATAGCCGCATGCCTTCTTCTTCAGCGATCTTTTTAAACAGAATGTCTATGTCATAGAGAATTTCGACGTGATCGCAAAGAAAACCAATAGGCTGCATGAACACTCCGCTGTGCCCGCTCTGCTTCAAACGAGTTATAGTCTCTTCCACCGTTGGCCCGAGCCATGGCCCTCCTGACATGCCCTGACTTTGAAATGCGAAATTCCAGTCTTGCGGTTGAAGGCCCGCGGCCGCGGCAACTAGCGCTGCTGTCTGCTTTGCCTGCGTCGCATACGGATCACCATCCAGCACAGTTCGCTCAGGAACGCTGTGGGCGGTGAAGATCACGGGTACCTGTTTTGTTGATTCGAGCTTCACCTGCTCTAGTCCGGACTTAAGCTTTTCCGCGAAAGCTTGAATCAGCTGCGCCTGATCGTGCCAGGATTCCACGAAGTCAAGAGTCATTCCAGGGTCGGTAGACTGCTCCAGCGATTTGCGATAAAGACCGACGCTGGTGCGCGAATTGTGCGGCGCCAGGCAGATCACAACCGCATGGCCGATTCCATCCGCCTGCATCTGGCCGAGGGCCTGGGCCACAAACGGATGCCAGTTCCTCATCCCGACATAAACCGGCATGCCGATTTCTTGCGCCAGCAACTCGGCTTGCTTCAAGGTAAGTTCCGTAAGCGGCGACTTGCCAATTGCGGCGTAACGATGGCTCACCTCTTTGATCGCTTCGAATGGGAGAGGACGCCCGCCAGTCACTCGCAATAAAAACTCGGGCACATCATCGACAGAGTTTGGGCTGCCGTGCGCCAGCAACAGCACCGCCAATTTTCGGTAACGGCTCATTGTGCATTCACCGCGGCCTTCGTGGTCTGCTCCTGAACGTACTCGGCCAGCGCCTTCACATTCTCCACCGGGGTCTCCGGCAAAATGCCGTGGCCAAGATTAAAAATATGCCCGGGCCTCCCGCCAGCTTGATCCAAAATGCGGCGAGCCCCAGTCTTTACGTGTTTCCAATCTGCGAATAGCACAACAGGATCGAGATTGCCTTGCACCGCCCCCGCATTTCCTAGCCGCTTCCATCCTTCATCCAGCGGGATTCGCCAGTCCAGCCCAATAACATCGGCCCCGGTTTCTTTCATCCAAGCCAGCAGCGTCGACGTATCTGTTCCAAAATAAATGACAGGCGCGCCCGAAGCTTTCAAGCTCCTTATTAGTTCAGTCGTCCGCGGCAGAACATACTGCCGATAGTCTTCGACCGACAGGCAGCCTACCCAGCTGTCAAAAACTTGAATCACGTCCGCGCCAGCTTCAACTTGCGCGCGCGCATACGCCGACGTGACCGCGACCAGCTTGCTCAGTAATTCATCCCACGCTCGCGGCTGCGAATACATCAGGGCCTTTGTATTGATGTAATGGCGCGAGCCTCCGCCTTCGATCATGTAACTGGCAAGCGTAAACGGTGCGCCACAGAAGCCGATCACCGGCAACTCTGTTGCGAAGTGCTGCGCGACCAGGCTTACGGCTTCGGCCACATAGCCGAGGTCGCCAGCAGAGTCAGTGCGAAGACGATGTATATCATCGCTGGTTCGCACCTGTTGTTCGATGACCGGGCCTTCACCAGCCGAAAAATGAAACGGCAAGCCCATGACCTCCAGGGGCAAAAGAAGGTCAGCAAAGATAATGGCCGCATCCACTTTAAGAAATTCAGCCGCGGTGATTGTGACCTCTGCGGCAAGCTGTGGGTTTTTGCAGATCTCAATCAGCGAATGTTGCTTGCGCACGGCCCTGTACTCGGGCATATAGCGCCCCGCCTGCCGCATGAACCAGACAGGCGTTCGGTCCACGGCTAAGGCTTTGCAGGCACGAACAAAGCGCGAATCAGGTGCTGACATGAAGAATTAATGTAGCAGAGCAGTGGTCAGTGAGGAGTGTTTAGTGACAAGCTATCAGGGGTCAGTGAAATCGAAACCTGAATAGTTCCAAGCAGCACGAAAGTGATTTTGCAGGCCAGCACTTTTTGCTGACCACTAGCTACCAATCACTGCCACCGTTTTACGACAGCGGCTCAACTTTATCCACGTGAATCAGGTTGATTGAGGTATCTAGCGTTCCTGTTACCTGCACCCGTCGGCCTTCGAACGACTGGACCTGTTCTTGGTTATCCAACTTGTAGGAGGTCGAGTCGGAAACTTTTAGTACGTAGCTGTCGGTTTCCTTACTGATGATTCCAGTGAAAGTCTGCGCCGTTGGGGTTTTATCCTGCGACTCCGGCGTCGACGGGGACTCCTGATGCGCTCCCGGCTGCGCCGGGGTCGGGTTCGGGGCTGGCTGTGTCTCCGGAGCCGGATCAGGCGTAGGCTGCTGGTGCGGGTGGTCTTGCTCAGGCTGCTGTGGCTCCTGCATCGAGGACCACAACACTAAGTCGGAGGAGAAAACCTGTCCCGGATGCGCGGGCTCCTGTGCGAACGATATTGCGCTGCAGAAAACGAAACCAGCAATAATCACGGACCAGCTTTTCATAACGAACTCCTTGCCGGCCTTTAGATGGCGAAAGTGACGATGTGGGAACCCGGTCCCGGGTCTATCTGAGCAGAAGGCTCAGAGCCAAGGTTTCACTGATCTTGTACACCCGCAGTGAAAAAATCGCCCTACCGATGATCCTGTAGTCCGTCTAAGGCCAGCCTGCCCGCGGAGATGTACTTGTGAGTCTCTCATCGAACAAAAAGGCACCTAATGAGTACACCTATGGCCCCCGATTCCAACCTATGATGTTCGGTAACGAATTCCCGGAGGTTGATCCTGCCATGGCAGCAAGTCAGGTTGTGCTCTACTTCGACAGACAGGAAGACGCAGTCCAGTTCACGCTCGCTGCCAGCTCCATCATTGCCGACGGGGCGCCACTCCGCGAAACTGCGCTCAAAGTCGCCAAAGAGGTCTGCAAGGCCTCCCGTATTACTACCGAAGGCAGCGTGAGCGGTGACGGCCCAAAAGCGAAAGGGCGCAAGGCACAATAGCCTCTTATCGGAGCGCCCGAATTTTCGAAATCGGTTGTGGAGATGCGGGCGTCCGCGCACATTTGACCTGGCTAGTCCGACCATGGCGCAGGCTTCCGGTTCCAGCGATGCTTTTTCAGTTTTTTGAGAAGCTCTGGACTGAGCGGGCCTTTATCGCTTAGCGCAATGTTTTCTCGCACATGCGACAGCTTCCTCATGCCCACAATCGTGGTACTCACAACCGGATGTGATAGCACAAACCGCAGCGCCATTTCCGGCAGTGACATTCCTGAGGGGAGAATTTCTTTTAGCTTGTCCACACGCTTCATTGTGTTCGCAAGGTTCTTCGGATTGAAATATCCCGACCGCCAGTCGTCCTTGGGAAATGTAGTGTCCTTCGTCATTTTCCCGCCAAGACTGCCTTCGTCCAGTGCAACGCGGACGATCACCCCGATGTTCATCTCCTTGCAGAGCGGAAAAAGTTTGTCCTCCGGCGACTGGTCGAAGATGCTGTAAATCACCTGCACCGCATCGACGAGACCGATGCGTATGGCCTTGATTCCGTTCTCCGGCTCCCAACGATTGAGGCTCAGGCCGAAGTAACGGATGGTGCCGTCTTTCTTGAGTTTTTCGACCGTTTTGCGGAAATCAGGCTCGTCCGCCCACTTATCTGTCCACACATGGAACTGCAGCAGGTCGATGGAATCGGTCCCGAGCTGTTTGCGAATTAGGTCGGCGTATTTGAAAACATGATCGGGCGGGAAAACATCGTGATATTTGTATTTTGGCAGCGCCGGCCAGCGTTGGTTCTTGGGCGGAATTTTCGACGCCGCAAAAAGTCGTTTGCTTTTGTTCTTGGCAATCGTCTGCCCGAGCAGGCCGTCGCTTTTACCTTCGCCATAGGCCCATGCGGAATCGAAGAAGTTGCATCCGAGATCGATCGCGAGTTGCAGTGCCTGCAGTGACTCCCGGTCCGCCGAGCCACTCCAGCCGCCCATGCCCCAAAGCCCGTGAGCAATGTCGCTGACTTGAACTCCCGTACGGCCAAACTTGCGATATTGCATGAACGCTCCTCGAAAAATGCGAACTGTGATTGTAAACGGTTTCCCATTCGGAATCAGATTTTGGAATAGCGGGGCCTCCGGGAAACTCTGTAGGGCAGACGAGTATAACCAAGCGGTTCCCTAGTAGATGCAGCCTACATACCCGGCTTCGCTTGAATGCCGTGAGCTGTGCTTACTCTATTCGATGTACGTCGCGACACGTTCCTCAATCCTTAGCTGTAGCCCGGCATCTCAGCAGGAGTAACTCGCATCGAAGTAGCCGCCCAGAGTGGCACTTGGGGGGTCCGGATCATGTCTGCTACGTCTTCTGCGCGAAGGGAAATATCTTCACCATCTGACTTGGCAAAGTTCGATACTGCTCCTTCCTTGACCGAAGTTCCGAAATCGGAGCTTGGCGATACCGCTGCGAAATTTCTCCTGCTACCAAGTTCGAATCCGTACGGGCCAGTGAACGGCTTGATTGGGCGCTGCTTTTTGCGTGTATGCCTGTTGTTTGATTTACTGGCTTCCTGGACGCGACGCAGCCACATCTCGGTGAGTGCGCTTAACCTGTCCCTGTCGAGTCGGAGATCCAAGTTGCGCGTCCCGCTACCCCCAACTGATTCCGTCAACTGACGTCTCGCGCGACGCCTAATGCGCCGGAGCCGGCTGCGGTGTCGACGGAGCGAAGTTTACCTTTGGGACTTCACGTGAGCCCTCGGAAGCGGCAAAGTACGCCGTGTTCGGTTTGAAACCAAGACTCGAGGCGAACACGCTGTTAGGGAACTGCTGCACATAGATGTTGTAGTCCTTTAACGTGTCGTTATATCGCTGGCGTTCCACAGCAATGCGGTTCTCTGTTCCTGCCAATTCATCCTGTAAGCGCAGAAAGTTCTCGTTCGATTTCAACTGCGGATAGTTTTCGACGATTAGCAAAAGCCTGCCCAGTGCGCCATCCAGCTGGCCGTTAGCGGCAATCTTTTGCTCTGGCGTTCCCGCCGAAAGGAGTTGGCTGCGGGCCTTGGCGATATCTCCGAAGACAGTCTGCTCCTGCTTGGCGTAACCTCTGACCGTCTCCACCAGGTTCGGTATCAGGTCCGCGCGCCGCTGCAGCACGATGTCCACCTGCGACCATGCAGTTTTGACCGCTTCATTCTTCGCCACCAGCGTGTTCTTGACGCTGATGTATTTCCCCACTGACAACAGGATTATGGCCAAGATCGTAATCCACACGATTGCAGATTTGCTCATAACGTCTCCTTATCGAACTCCAGAGTCGAATATGCAGTCCCGCCCATTCTAAGCAGATGCTACTTATTCGCACGCGCGGGGGAACTCTGCATTGTATCTACTGCGGCCGCCACTTTTTCAATCGCTGCCAGATACCGCGTCGTCACGTCGTCGGCGCGAAACTGTTTGCGATCGGTCGCCCGCGCTCGAACGTCCATTAATTGTACGAATGCGGACGGATCGAAGTTCAGCCGTGAGGCCAATTCCTGTAGTGCCTCGCGCGAGTGTTTGCGGCCCGGCTCGCCTAACTCGATCAGCGCATGCCGGAACAAAGTCGTGAAGGACGACAGCGAATTCAGCATCACATTCCATAGAGCTTTTTCGTTAGTTCCTGCCAACAGAACGTGCTGGCGCAACAGGAATAATTTTTCCCGCAACTCGTATTCCAGTTGCGAACGGTGCAGGTGCATGGGCACGTTTAAGTCGCGAAGCACATCATCGCCGAACAGCACCCGATATCGTTGCTTCATATCTGTAAATTCGATGGAGAAAACGTCCGCCGTGTCCTTTAATTCTTTCGCAGTGATAATTAGCGGCGGATGATGGTTCTTTTTGTGCCACCACTCTGCTGCGCCAGCAATCTTGCTCAGAGAGGCGAAAGAAGTGTCCCGCACAATGCAGAGCAGATTGTAGTCGGAATATTCGGGATGAAACTCTCCTTCGGCAGCCGAGCCGTAGAGAATTACGCTGGTGAGATTTTCCCCTGCTGCCGTGCGCAACCTCTGTACGAATTCGCCGACCAGTTGTTCGTCAGCTTTAGAATCGTGAGCCATAGAATTCTCTCCTTACCAACTTCCGCTGGCTCCGCCGCCTCCGGACGAGCCGCCGCCAAAGCCACCAAAACCCCCGCCCCCGCCACCACCGAAACCCCCGCCACCCCATCCTCCGCCGCGTCCGCCTCCGCCCGAGAGCAGCATCCAGAACAATACGCTTCGCAGGGGAGTCGCAAGGACGATGATCACAACGATGATGAAGATGACTACGCCGCCGACAGAAATTCCTCCTGACGGTCGTGACGGCGGCGCCCGTTCTGCTGAGTCTGAACTGACCCCGGTTAATTGCACTCCGGCATCTTCCGCAATTACCGAGGCCACTCGTTCGGTATTTAGTTTTATGCCCTGGTCGTAGTCGCCTTGCTTTAGCAGCGGCACAGCTTCTCGCCAAAAGCCACCGACTTTGCCATCAGGGAGGATTGGTTCAAGTCCGTAGCCAACTTCGGTCCGGTAACGATGGTCCTTCACCGCAATCAGAATCAGTACGCCGCGATTCGTGCTCTTATTTCCGAGTCCCCACTGTTTGAACAAGTCCACCGCGTAGCTCTCAATGTCCCGGCCATCCAGCGAGTTGATGGTCACCACTGCGATCTGCGCCTTCGCCTTCTGATCAATCTGTTGGGCCAAATCGTTTAGTCCGGCCTCAGTCTCGGAGCTGAGGACGTGCGCGAAATCATTGACGTAATTTGTGGGATGGAGTTGCGAAATCGGCTCGGCACACGCCCAGGCAGGGAGCAGCAGCGCCGCGACTACCAATCCAATTGTGGCGACGATGCCGCGAGCGCGATTCATTGCCGCTGATTCTACAGGAATAGGAGTTCCCGCCCTCGGCTTTCCTCTGTGTTCATCTCTCTGTGGACCTCGGTGCCCTCCGTGGTGAGGGTTTGTCTTTTTAATCACCGAGGGGCCACGGAGCGCAACAAGCCGCATCATTAAACCGAAGCCAAGAAATCCACAATAGCTCGCTCGGCAAAATGGCCGTCGTATCCATTGCGTTCGCCGAGGAAGGAGCAATGGCCGCCATCCTCGGTCTCAACGAATGTAATGTTGGGGTTGCGCTCAACTTTCCGCCTGGTTTCCGGAGTCACTCGAATAAACGGATCATTGCGCGCGTAAAGAATGTAAGTTGGAACCGCGATCTTATCCACAACGTTTGCGGCGGCAGCGCGCGCATAGTAATCTACAGCGCCGCTGAAGCCACAATAGAAAGCTGTGACTTTGTCGTCGAAATCGCGCAAACTTTTCAGGCCCAGCAAACGAGACAGATCGTATTGTCCGGGGAAACATTGGGACTTGTTCCGCATGCGGGCCTTCAGCTTCCACAGGAAATACTGCTCGTAAAGACGATTCACGGGACGATGGAGCGCGTCGGCGGAAGCTGCCAAATCCATCGCCGGACAAACCGCCGCGACCCCGCGGAATTCATGCGGCCCATTTGTTCCCCACTCGCCGGCTGTTTTCAAAACGATATTGCCGCCCATGGAAAATCCGCACAGGGCAAAGCGTGAAATGCCATCGTTCTCGATCAGCGCCTTCGCCACCGCCATCACGTCGCCCGAGCGCCCTGAGTGATAGAGAGTCGGCGCCAGATGATCTGTGCCGCCGCAGGTTCGCTGGTTCATACGGACTACATTCATGCCTCCGGCAAAACCCTTCTCGGCCACGCCCAGCATGTATTTCGATTCGGTCGATCCTTCGAGGCCGTGCACCACGATCACGGTGAGCGCTGAATGGCGGTCTGCCTGCCAGTGACAGTGGCAGAGCACATGAATTCCCGGTTCAACTTCGATTAACTGCTCCTCGGATTTGGGTACCCTGATTCGTCGCGGCAGAAGAAAGCTCGCAATGGTCTGCACGTGGCCGCCACCCAAAAAACGCCGCGCGCGAAATTCTGATAGATGTGTCCCCGCTCTGGAAGTCATTGTCTCCACAAGCCGATTCTAATCCTCATTAAACCTACAGCTTCGTTGGCCGATCTTTAGGAGCAACCCGGATGCTCTGGCGTCAATCTGAATCGGGGACGTTCATCGACAGGAGGAAATAAGGAATGCAACTGAAACTGGGAAATGCACTGATCGCCCTAGCGCTTGGCGGAGCGCTTGTTCTCGCAACCGCACCTAAAGCCCACGCTGACGACGATGGCCGCACGCGATGCCAAAACCGAGTGGAGAGAGCAAACAATCACTATCGCCAGGAAGTTCGCAACCATGGAAGGCACAGCGAGCAGGCCGAAAAGGCCAAGTCGCAGTTGACCTCCGTGTGGGACCGCTGCTACAGCCAAGCCCATGGCTGGTACGATCCTAACCGCCACGAGTGGCGCACTGATCGTGATTGGGACCGCAACTACAACTGGGACAACGACGATCACGATCGTGACCGCGACCGCGATCACGACAACCACTAAACGACCCTGATTTGCGCACCTCAATGAGGGCAGGTCAATTCTGCCCTCGTACATTTTCTTCAGGTATTCATCTCGTAGACATGTCACATCAAGCACGAATTCTCTTGCGCAGGTAGAATTCTACCGGCGGTCAGTTCACCATACGAAAGCGAGATGCGATGAAACGGCTTGTTCTAATTAATTTGCTTGCGATTGTCCTGCATTGCCCTCAAGTGTTCGCGACTGATCCAGGGTTGCATGTGACCAAAACTTTCAAGCTGGGCGGCGAAGGCGGATGGGACTATTTGGAAGTGGATCCAGACTCGCACCATCTGTTCATCTCGCGCGCCACACATGTCATCGTCATCGATGCCGAGTCGGGCCAGCCGGTCGGCGATATCCCCGATACGCCCGGGGTTCACGGCATCGCGCTTGCGCCCGATTTGGGGCGCGGCTTCACCAGTAACGGCCGCGAAGGCTCAGTCAGCATTTTTGATCTCAAAACCTTGAAACCCATCGGCAAAGTGCAGGCCGTAGGCGAAAATCCTGACGCGATTCTTTTCGATCCTGCGACCAAGCGGGTATTTACTTTTAACGGAAGAAGTAACAATTCGACGGCCATCGATGCCGCCAGCGGCAACATTGTCGGCAAAATTGATCTCGGTGGCAAACCGGAATTTGCCGTCAGCACCGGCGAAGGCGAACTTTTCGTAAATCTCGAAGACAAGAGCGAACTTCTGGCGCTTGATCCAAAAGATCTGAAGGTGAAGTCGCGCTGGCCGCTCGCACCGTGCGAATCCCCGAGCGGGTTAGCGATGGACAAGAAAAACCGCCGTCTGTTCGTCGGGTGTGACAATAAAATGATGGCTATTACCAACGCGGACAATGGAAAAGTGATTACCACACTTCCCATCGGCGACGGCGTCGATGCCGGCCGGTTCGACCCTGAAACCAAGTTTGCGTTTGCCTCCTGTGGCGAAGGCGTACTCACGGTCGTAAACGAGGATTCACCGGAAAAATTCAGCGTGGCGCAAAACGTCAAAACCGAGCGCGGCGCCCGCACCATGGCGCTGGATTCCAAAACCCACCTGATTTATCTTGTGACCGCAAAGTTTGGGCCTCGGCCCGCTGCTACCGCAGAGCAGCCGCGTCCGCGTCCGCCGATTCTGCCGGACACTTTTGAAGTGCTGGTCGTAGGCAAATAGCTTGCCTACTCCGCATCTAAGCTGCCGATGAGAATTCTCCGGCTGATCGCACTACTCGCATGCGTCACTGGGTGCGCTCTACCCAGCCGATCGTACTCGGTGCTGACCCACGAACAGATCGTTGATCTGGCGTGGCAAGATCAGATCCGCCCCTTGCTGCTGAAGCGTTTCCCGCAGGCCACGCCCGATGACATCAAGCAGGCGCACGCTTATGCCTACGCCGGCAGCATGGTACAGGACATGGGTTACTATCCATTCGGCAAGAAATATTTCAGCGACCTGCTGCATTACGTCCGTACCGGCGATTTCATTAACGCGCTGATCGAGGAATCCTCGGACCTGAATGAGTATGCGTTTGCCCTGGGTGCACTCGCCCACTACTCCTCAGACAATGTAGGCCATCCGGCTATCAATAAGGTCGTCGCCATTGAATTTCCCAAACTCCGAAAAAAATACGGCAACGAAGTCACTTACGCCGACGATCACAAAGCCCATATCCGGACCGAGTTTGGTTTCGACATGGTGCAGGTGGCGAAGAACCGCTACACTTCAGACCGGTTCCACGACTTCATCGGATTTGAAGTCTCGAAACCGGTGCTTGAGCGTGCCTTCCTGAAAACCTACGGGCTCCAGCTCAGTGACGTACTAGGAGATGAAGATTTGGCAATCGGCTCCTTTCGTCGAGCCGTGAGCACGATTATTCCTGCGATGACGCGAGTGGCGCTGCTGAACCGGCGTGCTGACCTGGTGCGGGACACCCCAAATTTTGATGAGAAGAAATTCCTCTACCGTCTGTCGCGCGGCAATTATGAGAAACAATGGGGCAAGGGATATCGTCGCCCCGGCTTCGGCTCGCGTGTGCTGGCGTTTATCTTGAGAAAAATCCCAAAAATCGGCCCCGCGAGCGCCCTCGATTTCAAAGTTCCCACCGCCAAGACTGAGGACATATATATCAAGAGCGTGAACCAGACCACTGACAACTATTACTCTTTGCTACACGAGGTGCGGGATGACAGTCCGAAGTTTCCCGATACTGACTTCGATACCGGACGGAAAACTGCCCCCGCGGAATACCCGCTGGCTGACGTGACTTATGCGCGCTTGCTGCAAGATCTAAGCAAGAACAATTTTGCGCAGATGACGCCTGAGTTGCGCAGCAACATTCTTGATTTTTATTCCAATTTGAACGCGCCATATCACAACCGGAACAACCACAAGTCCTGGAAAAACACCATGGAAGCGCTCGAGAAACTGAAGAACTGGCAGGGAAACCCAGTTCAGAACCGGCCTGTGCCGGCCAGCACGAAGTGATCGCGCCAATAAACCTGCCTGCAAATTCCTGTAAACTGAGTTGTTTTATTCCGCGAGGCCTAAATGGATGCTCTTGATGATAAGTTTTATCGCGCAAAGATTGTGAAGCGGGCCGACTTTGCGTCGGACTTATGGATGATTCGGGTCGACCCCGGTGGCCCTTTTACCTTCAAGCCGGGACAATACGCCACCCTCGGCGTGCAGACGCCAGAGAAGCGCAGTGAACGTGCCTACTCCATTGCTTCGTCGCCCCTCGAAAGCGAAGTGGAATTTTTCTTCGAGCTGGTGCCGGAAGGTGAACTTACTCCCAAGCTTTACCAACTGCAGACCGGCGACGAAGTCCTTATGCGCAAATCAGCCAAAGGTCTGTTCACTCTCGACCAGAAAAGTGGCCGCACCAATCATTTCATGGTCAGCACCGTCACCGGCGTCGCTCCTTTCGTGAGTTACGTACGTACACTCTATCGCGCGTGGAAGGAGGGCACTTTCAAAGGCGAGCACAAACTCTTTTTACTGAACGGCGCCAGCCGGTCATGGGAGTTCGGCTACACCGATGAGCTATGCAAATTCGCCGCCGAAGTTCCCTGGTTCGAATACGTGCCGACAGTTAGCCGCCCTTGGGATGACGAGAAATGGACTGGAGAAATGGGACGCGTCGATGATGTAATGCGCAAATATTCAGACCTATGGGAACTCGACGGTACTAACTCCGTGGCTTATCTTTGCGGCCATCCCGACATGATCGAAAACGGCAAGAGCATTCTGAAGCGCATCGGCTTTACCAAGCAACACTTGAAGGAAGAGGTGTATTGGATCCCCGCGAAAGAAGCGGCGACCACGTAAACATCGTGCTCCCGGCCTGCGCGGTGGATGTACGAGCCTCGGCAATCAGGCCGTCAACCGCTGCATCCGGCGTGAGATTAAAGCGCGAGGAGAAAAACATGGTCGGAAAAATGGTGTGGCTGGGATTTCTGGCATTGTGCGCGCTGTTGTCTTCCGCGGCCGACGCCGCAACCACCCCGCAACTGGCGGCTGTCCGAATTTCTGGTGAACGGCGCGTCAGCTTCAACGCAAACTGGCGATTTTATAAAGGTGAGGCTCAGGGCGCAGAAAAGCCTGATTTCGACGACTCCCACTGGACCCTGCTCCGACTGCCGCACGACTGGGCGATTGAAGGTCCGTTCGACGAGAAGCTGAACCCTTCGACAGGTGGACTCCCGATTTCCGGCACCGGATGGTATCGCAAGTCCTTTCTCCTGCCGGAGACCGCTCAAGGGCGCACTTTCACCATCGTCTTCGACGGCGCGATGTCGAACTCCACCGTCTGGCTGAATGGCGAAGAATTGGGCGGTCGCCCTTACGGATATTCGAGTTTCTTTTTTAATCTCACTCCGCACCTGCATTTCGGCTCACAGACCAACGTTCTGGCCGTCCGTCTTGCGCCGGAACCGGACTCTTCCCGCTGGTATCCCGGCGCGGGAATTTATCGCAACGTCTGGCTGGACATTACTGCAGCGGTGCGCGTGGCGGAGTGGGGCACTTATGTCACCACGCCGGAAGTTTCCGATGAAAAGGCCACCGTATCGGTGAAGACGGAAGTCCAAAACCAGTCAGAGCAGGAGGCTCAACTCGAAGTCCGCCAAACCGTCCTCGATTCGTCAGGAAAGCCTGTGAACAAAGCCAGCACCGCCACATTCGCGGTTTCGGTCGATGCTACTCGCACCATTCCTGCCAGCCTCGCGGTTCCAAATCCGCAACGCTGGGATATGGACCATCCTTATCTATATACATTGCTCACCGAAGTCCTTCAGGGCGGCCGTGTGATCGACAAATATTCCACCACGTTCGGAATCCGCACTATCGCATTTGACCGCGACAAAGGCTTCCTGCTCAATGGCAAGCCCCGGAAGCTGCACGGCGTCTGCTTGCACCACGACTTGGGGGCGCTGGGCACCGCCGTGAATCGCCGGGCCACAGAGCGCGAACTGCAGATTTTGAAAGCGGCCGGCGTAAACGCAATCCGCACCAGCCACAATCCGCCTTCGCCGGAATTGCTCGAACTGTGCGACCGCATGGGCCTCGTCGTCATGGACGAAGCCTTCGACATGTGGCGCATTCCCAAAGTGCCCAACGGATACAGCAAGCACTACGACGAATGGTCGGAGCGCGACTTGCGCGACTTTGCACGGCGCGATCGCAATCATCCCAGCATTATTCTGTGGAGCATCGGCAACGAAATTCCGGAACAGAACTCGCCCGATGGCTGGAAAGAAGCGAAGCGCCTCACCGACTTCTTTCACGAAGAAGACCCCACCCGTCCTACAACTTCAGCGATGAATGACTGGGCCGCTGCCATCCGAAACCACTTCGCGGATAACGTGGACATCAAGGGTTTCAATTACCAGCCCATGCATTACGAGCAGATCATGCACGACCATCCCGATTGGGTAATCTTCGGTTCGGAAACCGCGTCCTGTGTGAGTTCCCGCGGCGTGTACCATATGCCGCTAGTCGCCTACGAGAAGCCGCCTTCGCACCAGATCAGCAGCTATGACGTCGTGGCTCCATCCTGGGCTTATTGCCCCGACGTAGAGTTCACCTATCAAGAGAAGTTTCCCAACGTGTTCGGAGAATTCGTGTGGACCGGATTCGACTACATCGGAGAACCCACGCCTTATTTCGACAGACCGGCTAAAGACGATCATGACTGGCCCTCGCGCAGTTCGTATTTTGGCTTTGTAGATCTCGCTGGTTTTCCGAAAGACCGGTATTACCTCTATCAGAGCGAGTGGACGACCGCGCCGACGGTCCATCTTCTGCCGCACTGGAATTGGGAGGGCCGCGAAGGGCAGAACATTCCCGTGATGGCATACAGCAACGCGGACGAAGTGGAATTGTTTTTGAACGGAAAATCGTTGGGCCGGAAAAAACGCTTTAGCGATCCGTGGGAGATGCCGGTCGGCCACAACATTAGCGACAGCCAGAAGTTCGTCACCAAGTACCGCCTGCTTTGGCAGGTGCCTTATCAACCGGGCACTTTGAAGGCGGTCGCGTACACCGGTGGAAAACAAGTGGCTGCGCAGGAGATCCGCACCGCCGGCGCTCCCGCCCGCATCAAGCTGGCCGCCGACCGCGGCGTGATCCGAGCCGACGGCGACGATCTTTCTTATGTGACCGTCCGGGTTGAAGACAAAGATGGCAATCTGTGCCCGCTGGCGGACAATCTTGTTCACTTCGACGTGACCGGCGCAGGAGAAATTGCCGGAGTCGATAACGGAAATGCCGCCACTACTGAGCCGTTCCACGCCGACCATCGCCAGGTATTCAGTGGCATGGCGCTGCTAATTCTGCGATCACATTCTGACCCCGGCAAGATTCATGTAGTCGCAACTGGCGACGATTTGGCACAGGCGCAGCTCGATGTTCGGACCGAATCGTCTGCGAAGGAATGATTCCGCAAATCACACGGCGGCATATACGTGGCGAACGGCCGCGAATTGCCGTTTCCCGCCTGCGATTGATATAGTTTTACTTACATGTATCGCGATTTTCAGGCCTTCGATCGCTGGACCAAGAAGCAGGTTCACTGCATTTATCAGGCCCTAATTGTCGCTGTGGCTACCCGCCACGCTGATGCCGTGGACATAAAGTTCCTGGTTGACGGCCGTCCCGTCTGGGTCGCTCTTCCGCTAATGGCTTGGAACGAATATCAAAAGCGCAATGCGAAAACCATCACCGACCCGCTTGCCATTGCCATCGCCGGTCATTTTCTCAAGTACGCGCTCGAGTCCGGAGAAGGCGTCGGCCGCGAGATGTACTCACTCACCGTGCAACAAACCCTGCAGCATCTCGACGCCGCCGTAAAAGAACCCAAACCCGCCACTACCTAACCCGCTTCCCGACAACCTGGCCTGCAGAGAAAGAATGGTGGTGTGGGTACAGCCGCCCCAGCTGTACAAGAAAACGGCCCCTCTTGCGGTTCGTTACCTTCGTGACACACTCGCGAAAAGTCAGAGAGAGATTGTAAGCTGAAGCATCAACTTGTGATTCAGTGACTCGGAGGAAAAAGATTGAAAATTCGAAGACTTAACTGTTCGTTTCTCATAGTTGGTTTTTGCGCGTTGACATTTCTTTCCTTCATCCCCGCCGCCTCCGCGCAATTGTTCAGCTTTCCGAAACAGGAGCTGATTGACTACACCGCTCAGAATTCGTTTGGCCGTTTTCCCGATGGCAGACCGAAGGTGCCCGATGATTTGATCGAGCGAGCTCGCGGACTGTCCTCCGAGGAAGTATGGGAGGTACTGCACCAGAAGCACTTCAACAACCAGTATGCGGATGGATTTCAGGTCTTGCATCCCGGCAAGACCATGGTGGGTCGCGCATTCACGGTTCAGTTCATGCCTATGCGCCATGACGTCGACGGCGTCGCAGAAGCCAAAGCCAAAGAGCATGGAATTGGCCGGTTGGAAAATCAGACTGCAATCGACATGCTGCAGCCCGGAGATGTGTTGGTTGTGGACCTGTTCGGCAAAAAAGTTGATGGCACCATCGTGGGCGACAATCTTTTTTATTACGTGATGCAAGCCACCCACGGCGGTGGCTTGGTGGTCGATGGCAGCGTTCGCGATCTGGATGGCATTTCGGAAATCGATATGCCAGCGTACTTTCGATCGGTGGATCCAACTCCGATCGACAACGTGATGATGATCGGAATTAACGTTCCCATTCGCATCGGAAATGCGACGGTGATGCCCGGTGACCTGGTGGTTGGCGACCGCGAGGGTGTGTATTTTGTGCCTCCGCAGTTCGTGCAGGAAGTGCTGGACCGTGCCGACGAAACTCACATCCATGATGAGTGGACTAAGAAGAAGTTCGCCGAAGGCAACTACAAATCCAGCGAAATTTATAGCACGCCTACGGATCCGAAGTTGCGGCAGGAGTACCAGGAATATCTGAAGAAGCGGCTTGAGGAGCTGCACAAAGAACGCGCGGCGAAGAAGACGAACTGAATTCGAATGCAAATGCAAGTTGAAGACAATCTGGTTTGCGCTGGTCGTGCCATATCTATCGGCATATGGTTCGCCTTTGGGTGTGAGCAGCGGCTGAAACCACATCGGTCCCGAAGCAATATCCTTAGCGGCACGTCCGAGCTTACGCTTAGACAAGCGCATGCTCCGAACGCCAGCGGCACTACAATGTCTTTGTGTTGGCCCGCACACTAGCATTCTCGCCGGATTGCGACGACAACTTTTTTACGGAGATTCCGGCCGCCCCGGCAGTTTTTCTTCTGCGCGGCGACGGCGAGCCTTACGTCAGCAAGACGGCCAGTCTTCGGCGGCGGTTGCAGCGTTTGCTGGGCCAGCCGGCGGAGCACAGTAAGAGGCTCAATCTTCGCGAGCGGATTCGCGAAATTGAGTTCACGCTGACTGGCTCGGATTTTGCGTCGCAATTTCTGCTCTATCAATTGCTGCGCGAAGCGTTTCCGAAAACATATGCTGCGCGGCTGCGGCTTCGTCCTGCGCCATTGGTTAAGCTCCACTTGGAAAATGAGTATCCGCGGGCGTCGGTGACAACGCGGCAGGGAAGAATAATTCAGAAAGATTTTGGAGAGCCTGGTGCCTCGCCCGTCCATGTGGACGCAACTAGCACGGGCGAGGACGCCCGCGCCTTCACACATCGTAAGGGAAACCTTTATTACGGCCCTTTCTCTTCGCGCGCGGCCGCCGAGAAATTTGCCAGCGATGCGCTGGACTTCTTCAAAATGCGACGCTGCGTGGACGACCTACATCCTGATCCTTCATTTCCAGGCTGCGTGTATTCCGAGATGAAGATGTGTCTAGCACCCTGCTACAAAGGCTGCACCGACGAGGAATATAAAGATGAAGTGTTCCGGGTGCAGGCGTTTTTCGATACCAGCGGACAATCGCTTAGCCGCGAACTTGCTGAGCAGCGTGAGCGGTCGTCGGCGCAACTTGCGTTCGAAGAAGCGGCTGGCATCCACACCAAATTGGAAAACCTCAAACATCTGCTTTCGCAGTTGCCTGAAATTGTACAGCCGATCGACCGACTGCAGGCGATCATCGTGCAACCGAGTGCAGAAGGCGTTGGGGTCGAGCTATTTCAGTTTGCGAATTCTGCTTTGCGTGGGCCGATTTTGTTCGCCATTGAGCAAAGTGGAGAGCCGCAATCCATGGAATCACGCCTGCAGTCGGCCATTTCAATGTTTCCCGCGTCTGCGGTTTACTCAACTTCCGAGCGTACGGAACACCTTGCGATTCTTAAGCGCTGGTATTATCGGTCGCAACGAAATGGCGAAATCTTTTTTGCCGATGAAAAAGGCGCGTGGCCGCTGCGACGAATTGTGCGCGCTATAGGACGGGTTTACAAAGGGGATAAGTCGGAAGAACCGGTGACTTTGTCCACGACTCCCGGTCCCGAACCGCCATCCTAGATTGGAAATTTTCTGGCCCGCATTCCCTCAGCGTACTCTGCGTTTAAAATCTCAAGCGGAGCAACCGCCGGCCTCCGAGAGCTCTCAGAGCAAGAGGACTGTCATGAAAACCGACCAATCTCTTCGCAAGCATCTGCTGGAACTTCTTGACGGCGGACATGCACACGCGGCCTTCGATGATGTAGTTGCGGATTTCCCGGCAAAGTTTTACGGCGAAGTCCCAAAGGGCTTGCCGCATTCCGCGTGGATGCTGGTTGAACACATGCGCATTACGCAACACGACATTCTCGATTTCAGCCGCAATCCAAAATACAAGGCGTTGAAGTGGCCGGACGCGTGCTGGCCGAAAAAACCTGCCCCGCCGAGCGCGACCGCTTGGGGCAATACCTTGAAATCATTTCGCGAAGATTTGGAAGCTATGAAGAAATTGGTGATCGATCCCAAGACTGATCTATTCGCGAAAATCGAATGGGGCGAGGGTCAGACTATATTGCGAGAGGCAATGCTGATGGCCGACCACAATTCTCACCATCTTGGGCAGCTAATCGACGTGAGAAGACTGCTGGGAATTTGGAAATGAGCGATCGGTGTAACGTCTAGAAATGTTCTCGTGTGATCCGCGCGAGATCCCTCCCTCGGCGCAAGAACGCCGAGTTTTCGGGATGACGCATTTCCAAAGATGGAAGCAGCGGAACCCAATGCATCTCCCTTCACGGCGTCATCGCGAAGTCCCCGCGCTTTCACCAGCGGGGCGAGGGATCTGGCGCGCAGCGGCGCCCTAGCCGTCGGAATGTTCAGCCGTCACAGAAAGGGTGTTCTAGAAATGTTCTCGTGTGATCCGCGCGAGATCCCTCCCTCGGCTGAAGAACGCCGAGTTTTCGGGATGACGCATTTTCAAAGATGGAAGCAGCGGAGCCCTATGCATCTGACGGCGTCATCGCGAAGTCCCCGCGTTTTCACCAGCGGGGCGAGGATCTGGCGTGCAGCGGGACCCAAGTCGTCGGAATGTTCAGCCGTCACAGAAAAGGTGTTCTAGAAATGTTCTCGTGTGATCCGCGCGAGATCCCTCCCTCGGCTGAAGTGCGCCGAGGTTCGGGATGACGCAGTACAGTAGAGCGAGGGTCGCTCGGTGGAAGAACGCCGAGTTTTCGGCATGACGCATTTCCAAAGATGGAAGCAGCGGAACCCAATGCATCTCCCTCCACGGCGTCATCCTGAAGTCCCCGGCGCTTTCACCAGCGGGGCGAGGGATCTGGCGTGCAGCGGCACCCAAGCCGTCGGAATGTTCAGCCGTCACAGAAGGGAAACACTGAGCTCGAAAAATGTCCCCCTTGCAAGGGGAATTCCCCAGTGGCTTGACCGCTAGACCGCCGTCCTGAGCAGCGCCTTTTCCGGTCGTTTTCTAAACACCACTCGCAAATCTTTCCTCCAGCGCTCGCCGATTCCGAGCAACACCCAGTCGATTTCAGGTGAGACGTAGCGCAAGAGCGTGTCAGTCGCGGGATGTACCCGCAAGGCCGGAGCGACCATTATTAGCAACGGTGGCTGCGACGAAAGTTCCTGTCCCGCAAAGTATCCGAATTTCTGGAATTCTCCGCGCCCATGATGCCATGCGACGCGCGACCAGTAATCGATTCCTTGCAGCGGCAAGTGGACGTCCTCGTCAGCTTTCAGTTCGATCACCGCCAGTCTGCTTTCGCGATTCAAGACAAGCACATCAATCATCGCGCGGTCCGATGCGGAGAACGCAGGCACCTGCGAGTAACACCATCTCGGATCGAGTTGATTATCCAGCGCGCAAACATTTTTAACCACCAGCGACTCCAGCCAGCGCTCGGGATGTAGTCGCCACCAGCGACTCTCGCCCGGTCCCTCAGCATGGCGAACTTCGCCAATGCTCCGGATCAGCCGTTCGAAATGAGCAAAATTGTTGCCATCAAGAACGCGTTCACCTGGCCCGGTTCCGAACACGATTTCGGGGGCACTACGGAAATCACCAGGCTTCGCCGAAAGGCGTGCACGCGCGAATTCCAGTCCATGACAGCGAAATGAAACTTCCGCCGGCGACGGAATTCCAACTTCCACTTCCGGCATCAACGTCTTCACCAGCGCGACTGGCGCCGAGAAGCGCGTGTGGATCTGGGTCTCATCTGGACAGTGAACCAGGCGGGTAGAAATATTTCCGCGGTCGGAAACCTCCATCCGTTTGAGTTCCTCGCTACGTTCCCCGACTTCGTAAAGCTGCCACTTGGCCGCGGCCTGGTTCAGATGGGCCATGCGTTCGCGCACGAGGGCCGAGCAGCCTTCGGGAAGGAATAATTTCAGGCCTTCGATGACCAACTTGCCTGCGTGGGCCTGGCGGCAAACATCCAGCCATAAAATCCCGAAAGTCAGCGCGGCATCGATCGATGACTGCAATTCCTGCCGGTTGACTCCCAGTAGTGCGAAGCCGGATTGGCCGCGTTTCAGCAGGCCACGCGCGTAAATAGGACCGAAGGATTTCTCCAGGTCCATTGCGGTGCTGAGCTGCGCAATTGTCAGCTCAGGGAATTCTTTTCGGAGCACTCTCTCGATCATCCGCTGGTAAGCGACCCGGGCGGCGCGTTTCGCGGAATTGGTTCGAGGATCGCGTTCCCGGCAAATCTCTAGCCGTGTAGGCCGTGTCTGCCCCATGCGCTGTACAGTTACGCGCAGAGTCTCGCCCCTGTTTTCCACATCCAAAACGCGGCGAACCACATTCCGCTCCAGCGACCACAAATGCAGCAGGCATTTATTGCTGTCACCTGAGACCGAGTACTTCGCCTGGCCAAGGTCAAATACCACCGAGCCATCTTCGATAACAACCGCACTGCTGCTGCCGGAGAGGAAGCCTTCGAGCGTGCTAACCAGCGTCTGCGAGGTCATGCCGACAGTTTTCCAGAAAAGAAAGTGGCTGTCTGTGACGAGTGAACATCGGGGAGTGGCTGCTTGTAGGAGCATCTCCGAGCCACACGCATAGATATGGGATAATTAAGTCATACGAGTCCCTTCCTAACGCGAGGTCATCCAATAACTGTGGACAATAATCATTTCTTTTTTCAGCATTATGGATTGAGCGATCGCGACCTGGAGCACTATCTCGCGGCAGCGCTTTCGGCAGGCGGCGACTATGCCGACCTTTATTTTGAGTATCTTTCCTCGACTTCGCTGAGCGTGGATGAATCCATGGTCAAGTCGGCATCGCAGGGAATTTCGGCGGGATGCGGTATTCGCGTCATCTCCGGCGAGCGCACCGGATACGCCTACACGGACGATCTTTCGTCCTCGCGTATTCTGCATGCGGCGCGAACTGCGGCGTTAATCGCCAAAGGTCCGGCAAAGACGCCTAGCACGGGATTTCAACAGAAGGCCGCACGGAGTCTGTACCCGGTGGCCCTGCCGTCGGTTGATGCCGAGATCACCGCCAAGGTGGAACTGGTAATGCGAGCGGATACCGCAGCTCGTGCTTTCGATCCGCGAATTAAAGAAGTTCGCGCCAGTTACGCAGACGAGTTGCGCACCATTCTGGTGGTTGGGTCGGACGGAACTTTTGCCGAAGACTCGCAACCCCTTGCACGCATGAACGTCTCCTGCATTGCGAAAACCGAGACTAACTCCGCTCGCGGCAGCTCCGGCGGAGGAGGCCGAGTAGCCCTGGATTTCTTCTTCGGCGAGAAAACGCCGGAATACTTTGCGAAAGAAGCCGCGCGCCAGTCGATTCTGCAACTCGATGCCCGCGAAGCTCCTGCCGGCGAGATGGAAGTCGTGCTCGGGCCGGGCTGGCCGGGGGTTTTAATTCATGAAGCTGTCGGACACGGACTAGAAGCCGATTTCAACCGCAAGCAGACCTCGGCGTTCGCCGGGCTGATCGGCAAGAAAGTCGCCAGCGAAAAATGCACTGTCGTGGATAACGGCGTGATGCCGTGGCGGCGAGGCTCTCTAAACGTTGATGACGAAGGCCACGCCACTCAGGAAACGGTCCTGATCGAAAAAGGAATCCTAAAAGGCTACTTGAGCGACAAGCTTTCTGCACGATTGATGGGAATGGCCGACACTGGAAATGGACGCCGCGAAAGCTACGAGCATATTCCAATGCCGCGCATGACCAACACTTACCTGCTTGCGGGGGAAGACGAGCCCGAGGATATTATCCGCTCGGTGAAACGCGGGATTTATGCCGTGAACTTCGGTGGCGGCCAGGTCGACATCACAAATGGCAAGTTTGTTTTCTCTGCCTCTGAGGCTTACATGATCGAGGACGGTCACGTGACCGCGCCCATCCGTGGCGCAACGCTGATCGGCAACGGGCCGGATGCTTTAACTCGCGTGTCGATGGTCGGAAACGATTTGAAGCTGGATGAAGGCATCGGCACCTGCGGAAAAGATGGTCAGGCGGTGCCAGTCGGCGTCGGCATGCCCACAACAAAACTCGATCGGCTGACCGTCGGCGGAACAGCCAAGCGCGAGGCCGGCGGATTCATGCAGTAACCGAGAATGCAGAAGTCAGAAGTGAGAATGCAGAAGTAAACCGCGATTGCAGATTTGAGATTGTAGATTTCAGATTTGTCGGAAATAAATGCAGAAGCGAGAATGCACAAGTGTCTTTTTCAATCTGCAATCTTAAATCTTCAGTCGGAGATCTGTGATTTTCAATTCTGCATTCTGACTTCTTACTTCTGAATTTCCTATGCCCGAAACCATTCTAGAAACCCAAACCGAAACTGACCTCAAAGAACTCGCGCAGGACATCGTCCAGCGCGCTATGCAAGGCGGAGCTACCGCCGCTGAGTGCGTGATTCGCGAGGGCGACGAGTTTTCAACCCTCGTCCGGCTCGGCCAGGTTGAGACCTTGAAAGAGTCTGGGTCGAAGTCGATTGGCGTTCGCGTGTTCAATGGCAATCGCACCGCGAGCACGCATTCGAGCGACTTTACTGCTGCGGGTCTTGATCGCATGTTGAAGTCCGCTATTGAGCTCTCAAAGATCACGTCTGAGGATCCGTTTGCCGGCATTCCCGAGCCGTCACAGCTAGGGTCGATCTCCGGCGATCTCGACCTATATTCAGCCGACGTATATTCCCTGCCGGGCGAAGAGCGCATCGCGTATGCACGCCGCGCCGAAAAGGCCGCGCTAGATTTCGATCCGCGTATCAAGAACTCCGAAGGTGGATCATTCGATGCTGCCACTGGTCATAAGATTCTTGCCAATTCTCACGGTTTCGTGGGCGAGTTTCGCCGTTCTTATTGTTCGGTCGCTGCCATTCCGATCGCCCAGGACGAAAAAGGCGGAATGCAGCGTGACTACTGGTTTTCGGTGGCGCGCAACTTGGCCCGGCTTGAATCTCCCGAGCATGTAGGCAAAGTCGCCGCTCAGCGCACGCTTCGACGGCTGGGTGCCCGCAAAGTGAAGACGCAACAGGTCCCGATCATTTTCGATCCACTGGTCGCTAATTCAATCCTCGGTCATATTTTTGAAGGGGTGAACGGAGACTCCGTCTATCGCGGCGCATCTTTCCTGGCCGGCAAGCTTGGCCAGGAAATTGCCGCGCCGCAAGTCACCGTGATCGATGACGGAACCATGGTCGGCGGTTTCGGGACGAGTCCCTTCGATGGCGAAGGTATTCCTACGCGCCGCACCGTGATAATTGAAAATGGCGTGCTCACGTCATACGTGCTGAACACGTATACCGCGAAGAAGCTCGGCCTGAAAACTACAGGCAATGCATCTCGCGGGCTGGCAGGCACTCCCGGGATTGGTCCGGGAAATTATTTTCTGCAGCCGGGTACGAAAACTCCACAGCAGCTCATTGGAGGAGTAAAAGAAGGGCTGTACGTAACCGAGTTCCTCGGGATGGGCGTGAACCTGGTCACCGGAGATTATTCCCGCGGAGCATCGGGTCTTTGGATTTCCGGAGGAGAGCTCACCTATCCTGTCGAAGAGATCACCGTGGCCGGCAATCTCAAAGATATGTTCCTGAACATTTCAGAAATTGCCAACGACCTTGAGTTCCGAGGCTCGGTCGCGTCACCCACGATCCGAATCGATGGATTGACCGTCGGCGGAGCGTAGCGGCGGCCAGCTTCAGTTGGCATCTTTTCAGGTATCTCTTTATACCCGTTTTCATGCATTAATGAGGAAAGCCTCCGCTTGGGGAAGGCACATATGCGTCTCGCACTTGCCGGAATAATTGCGTTAACAATTTGCCCGCTATCCCTGGCTTCCGCCGTGGCAGACGAGGGCAGAATTCTTGCTTTGGAGAACGCCTGGAATCAGGCCCAATTGCATCATGATGCGGCCGCGCTCGACAACATGCTTCCTCATTCATTCGTTTACACGGATTATGACGGCACGGTGATGAATAAGGAGCAATTCCTTGCCGACTTGAAAGATCCTTCTTATCAGGCGAGTTTGGTAGTTAATGAAAACGTGAGAGTGTTCACCTATAACGGCGCTGCTGTGGTGGTGGGCACTTATCACACCAAAGGAAAATACAAGGGTCGCCCATTTGAGCACTGGGGTCGATTCACCGACACATGGGTGTTCGAGAATGGCCTTTGGCAATGCGTTGCCAGCCATACTACGCTGGTCAAAAAATAGCCTGAGTTCCCCACAATCAATACAATCCTGACATGGGCGGTCTCGACCTCACTCAACCTTCGACGGCTACACAAGAGCCAGACCACAGCCGGCGCTTCATCGTTGTAGCAATTGTTGTCGTGGTGGGGCTGGTACTGGTGGTTGCTCTGCTTCTGCGTCAGCCTCCAAGAAGCGCGCCGAAAATTCCGCCGTACGCGACCAAGCTGAAATTCTCCGACCTGAAAATGAGTCAGTCGCAGAACTTCGTGGGCGCCAGTGTCACTTATATTGACGGCAATGTGATCAACACCGGAGACAAAATCGTCTCCCATGCGGTTGTGCGGGTCACATTCAAAGATTCCTACGGCCAGGTAGCCCAGATTGAGGACGTTCCCATCAAATTGCTCCAGACCAGCGGACCTTATCCCGACACGGTAGATCTCTCGGCGGCGCCGCTGGCTTCGGGCGACACCAAGCCCTTCCGGCTGATCTTTGAGCATGTTAGTGAGCAGTGGAACCAGGCCTATCCCGAGCTGAAGATCACAGATGTGAGTTTAAGGTAGCTGAGACAGATCATGGTATCTGCGATAAGTCATCGTCGCTTGGCGAATGAGAAATTGCTATGTCTTCCCTTAGCGAACGTTTCTGTTTGAAAGCCGCGAAGACGGCGACTAACACTCCCACTCCTAATCCCAAGAAGAAAATTCCTACCGCATGCATTCAAAATAATGGGCCAGAATTCGTTCATCACTCGAAATTCTCCGCATTTTTCTCAAAACTAGAACAGGCGTGAATCGCAACCGCTAAAGTCAGGACATCATGACGGGCCGATCGCGCCCGATCCGGCCGAGATTGCCTACGACATTTCCGTTTTCGTAACAGGAATTTCGTGTCACGACCCTCGGAAAAAGTTGGAGGCAAGAACCGTGAGTCGATCTCCTCTACAATGTCCCCATGTCACAAACCAAGACCGTTCGCCTTACGGAGACGGTAAAAGCTGCCGGTTGAGCTTCCAAGCTGAGTCCGGCGGCGCTGGACACAGTGCTTGGGAAATTAGCCCGGCAACATGACCCGAAGGTCCTTGTCGGCTTCGACCACGCCGACGACGCCGGAGTGTATCAAATCGCGCCTGACGCAGCGCTGGTTCAGACCGTAGATTTTTTTACGCCAATCGTCGACGATCCCTTCACCTTCGGCCAGATCGCCGCGGCCAATTCTCTCAGCGATATTTATGCCATGGGCGCTCGCCCGCTGACCGCGCTTGCATTGGTCTGCTTTCCTGAAAAAGGCGATCTCGAAATTCTGGAGCGAATTCTGGCCGGGGGATTATCGAAAATGATGGAGGCTGGGTGCACCATTATCGGCGGCCACAGCATTCGCGATGATGAGACGAAGTTCGGATATTCCGTCACGGGTACGGTGAATCCGGCGCGAGTGATGAAGAATGGCGGCGCCCGCCCGGGAGACCGCCTGCTGCTTACCAAAGCCGTTGGAACCGGAGTGATTTCCACAGCAATCAAAAAAGGCGTGGCGAAGCAATCGTGGATCGATGGTGCAGTGGCATCAATGACGACGCTGAACAAAACTGCCGCCGAAGTCGTGACAACTTTCGAACATGGTTTCCACCCTTCGAAAACCGCGAAGGGTGGGGCACCCGTAGTTAAAGCCGACGACCAACGACGAACGACGAACGACCCATTTCCCATTCACGCTCTCACTGACATCACCGGCTTTGGCTTGATTGGGCACGCGCGCGAAATGGCCCTTGCCTCGGACGTTTCTTTGCGACTATATGCCGGCCGCATCCCTCTGCTCGAAGGCGCACTCGAATGCGTGCGCGCCGGCCACATTCCCGGCGGGCTGAATGCTAACCGCGAGTTCGCGGAGTGCGTGGTGAGTTATGAAGAAGAAGTTTCCGATGAGGTGAAGACTCTGCTCTTCGACCCGCAAACTTCCGGAGGTCTGCTGATCGCGGTTGCTCAGGATCGCTCGATCGAACTGGAAAAAGCACTCAACTCATCTGGCGTGAATGCAGTTGAGATCGGCGAAGTCTTGCCTGAAACCAAACCTCTGATTCGAGTCAGGGCCTGATTCGCGAACCGCGTAAACGCATCATTTGGGGCTATCCCGATGTGCGACTTTGACCCGGTACCCAGCCTGTTTCAGCCGCTTGGCAACGTCTTCGGCGATCATCACCGAGCGGTGCTGCCCGCCGGTACAGCCGAACGCAATCGTAAGATAACTTTTGCCCTCGCGAATGTAGTGCGGCAAAAGATAAATCAGCAGCTCCGAAATTCGCTGGATGAATTCGGTGGTCTGAGGAAATGACCGAATGTACTTCGCTACCTTGGGATGCAGCCCGGTCAACTGCCGAAATTCAGGAACGAAATGCGGGTTGGGCAGAAAGCGAACGTCGAAAACCAGGTCCGCATCTTCCGGCACTCCGTGCTTGAATCCGAAGCTCACGGCGGAAACCAGAATCTTCCTACCCTTTTCCTTTTGCTGAAACAGCTCAATGATGTGTGCGCGCAGTTCGTGAACGTTGAACTTGGAAGTATCGATGACCAGGTCGGCAATAGCGCGAATATGCTGCAAGTGTCGGCGTTCCGCGCCCAGAGAAGTTTTGACTGGCGTGTCGGTGCCGAGAGGATGAGGCCGGCGGGTTTCGCTGTAACGTCGCAACAGGACTGCATCTGAGGCTTCGA